>OIZI01000005.1_pt1 | contig 214607 bp, 214 predicted proteins | sample 1588441 | NCBI WGS metagenome assembly OIZI01 (sample SAMN03283284) | human gut metagenome | biome: human-associated habitat; material: feces | host: Homo sapiens | place: Peru | collected 2012 | reverse complement strand
CCCTCAGTCATTTTTTGTTCCAAAAAAACGACAGCTCCCTTTACAAGGGAGCCTTCGTCGGACAGCCGCAAGGGCTGTCCCTACGGTACTATATTGAATTTAATTTAACAACAACCAAAAGTTATTATAAACACGCTGATTTTCTCGGCGACAGCAAGCCACCGCCCTGCCGTGTAGATATTATTTTCAATCCGTAATTTCTGCTTTTTCCTTTTTCCACGGGCCTGTTACATAGAACACAATCGACAGAACGGTTGCGACGCACCAGCCGACAGGCCAAGCGCACCAAATTCCCGTTGCGCCAAGCGGTGTTTTCGAGAAAACAGCCGCCATAACAACACGCAAAATCAAGTCTGTAAAGGTTGCAATCATAAACTTGTTCATCATTCCCGCGCCCCTCAAAATGCCGTCTGCGACAAGCTTTGCGGAAACTATGAAATAGAACGGAGAAAGTATTTTAAGATAGGTTATACCCGTCAATATCGCTGTTTCGGTAGGCTCGTCCATAAAGAGTTTGAGGAAGAACTCGCCCTTGAAAAAATAGAGTGCGAACAGCGGCAGGCTCAACAGCCACACCATTTTAAGTCCTGCCGTAAAGCCCTGCTTGACACGGACAAGCTTTCCTGCACCCATATTCTGTGCGGTGTAATTTGAAATTCCGTTTCCGAGGGTTGTAAACGAAGTAATTACAAGGTTATTGAGCTTGACCGCCGCCGAATATCCTGCCATTACGGGAGCACCGAAGCCGTTGATAATACCCTGAATGATTATATTTCCGATTGAAATAAAACTCTGCTGCAGGGTGCTCGGAATAGCAATTATAACAATCTGCTTTAAGATATTTTTGTCAAAAATCGGGCAGTTCTTTTCCTTGTCAATTTTATTAAGTCTTTTGAAAACTACCGCAATCGCAAGTATGCAGCTGATGCCCTGACAGATAAACGTCGCCCACGCAACGCCTGCAACGCCCATATGGAAGGATTTTACAAACCATATATCAACCGCAATGTTTGAAAGCGAGGATACGGCGAGGAAATAAAACGGAGTTTTCGAGTCGCCCAATGCCGAAAAAATACCCGTCGCAATGTTATAGAAGAAAACAAACGGAAGTCCCCAAACATATATGTCAAGGTACAGCTTCGAGTCCGCAAAAACAATGTCGGGAGTTCTGATAAGACGAAGCAATGCACCCGAACCGAATATTCCGATAAGCATTAACAGAACGCAAAGTCCTGTGCTGAAAATGCAGGCGGTATATACGGAGGTTTTAACCTTTTTGAATTCCTTTGCACCGAAAAATCTTGAAACGACAACCGAGCAACCCATATTACAGCCGAAAGCAAAAGCAATGAAAATCAGCGTGATTTCATAGCTGTTACCGACTGCCGCAAGGGCATTTTCGCCTACGAATTTACCTGCTACGAAGCTGTCTGCTATATTATAAAGCTGTTGGAAAATTATGCTTCCGAAAAGCGGCAAGCAGAATTTCCACAAAACCGATTGCGGTTTTCCGACTGTCAAATCCTTATTCATTTTCTTTTCCTTCCATTTCCTTCAAGCATTTTATTATTGTATTTACACATATATCCATACCGAGTGCACTGCTTGAGAGCATAATATTATAGCTTTCGGGCATACCCCATTGAGTGTCCGAATAAAAATCAAAAAACTGTTTCCTCATTCTGTCCATATGCTTTATTCTGTGTGCCGCCGCCCTTTCGTCAAGGCGGTTTCTGCTCATTACACGGCGTACTCTGTCCGCATGGTCGGCATAGATGAACACCGACAGCACCTCGTCCTTAGGAAGTATCGCCGAGGCACAGCGACCGATTATAACACAATCGCCTTTTTTGCCGATTTCCTCAATAACTCTTTTTTCAGCGTCATAGGCAAGCTGACTTTCGGAATAAAACGCATTCCCTATCCCTGCCATATCCGCATACGGATTACCGCTTAAAAACTGAATACTGTTAATAGGCGACTCTTCGGTTTTTGAGATGAATTCCTCGCTCATTCCCGATTCAAACGCCGCTTTTTTAATAAGCAGCTTATCATAGCATGGAATTTGAAGAGTGCGTGCAAGCTTTTCTCCTATTTCACGCCCGCCGCTTCCGTACTGTCTGCCGATACAAATAATCTTGCTCATATTCGTCGCTTCCTTTTTGAATTTTTACGGTTGCTTTTCTTGAACGCATATATTATAATTTGATTTAAGGTATATGTAAAATGTAAATTTTAAGTTTTGATATATCATTTTTATATGGAGAAAAGCTATGAACATCAGCTACGATTATTACAAAATTTTCTATTTCGTTGCAAAATACGGCAGCTTCACGGCTGCGGCAAATGTGCTGTTCGGTAATCAGCCTAACATAACAAGGGCTATAAAAAAGCTTGAAAATGAGCTCGGATGCACTCTGTTTGTGCGCCACAGGCACGGCGTGACTCTCACACCCGAGGGCGAAAAGCTATATGCGAGAATTGCAACGGCTGTCGAGAGTATAAAGCTCGGCGAGGAAGAAATCGAGCAGGATAAAAGCCTGCAATCGGGAAAGGTTACGGTTGCCGTAAGCGAAATTGCGCTTCACTGTTCACTTTTGCCTGCACTCAAAAAGTTCAGAAGCAATTACTCAGGCGTTAAACTCAAAATTTCAAGCCTTACAACTCCGCTGGCTATTGAAATGCTCAAAAACGGCCTTGCCGATTTTGCGCTTGTAACAGAGCCATTTGATTTACCGTCGGAATTACATTCCGTAAAGTTAAGAAGCGTAAAAGAAGTGCCTGTATGCAGTTCAAAACTGTCTTTGGAAACGGGAACAACGCTTACAGCCCGTCAACTGCTTCTATATTCTATTATCGGACTTGGCGAAAGAACAGGTTCTAACAAATTCTTTACAGATTATTTCAACTCGTCGGGATTAACTTTTGAGCCTGAAATCGAAGCGAACTCTGCCGACCAAATTTTGCCTATGGTAAGGTCAGATCTCGGAATAGGCTTTGTTCCGCAGGAGTTTTTAGAAAAAGAGGATTTGTCCAATTTCACAATTCTCAATGTCACTCCTACTATTCCCGAAAGAAACATCTGCCTTATTAAAAGAAAAGGTGCTCATTCGTCACTTGCGGCATCGGAGCTTGAAAGAATAATCTTTTGCGGGTAAAGATTTTTTCAAAATTAAAATAAAACCCTTGAAAATTGGCGAAAATGAAAGTATAATTATGTATATAGTATATTGAGGGTTTATGCGCTTAAACTTACACATAACTCATTTTCAGTGAAATATATGATACTTAATTGTTTTGAGGAGGAAAGAAATTGAACGGAGATTTACATTGTCATACTAAGCTTTCAGACGGTTCTCTCGGTATCGAAGACTTAATTATTTTAGCTAAAAAAAGAGGTATTACCACCATTGCGATTACAGACCATGACTGCCTTGCGGGAACAGTCAGAGGTAAAATAATCGGTGAGAGATACGGTATTCAGGTTATCCCCGGCGTTGAATTGTCGGCAACCGATACAAAGACAGGCAAAAAAGTTCACATTCTTTGCTATCTCAGCGATATGCCTGCAAGACTTGAGGGCCTTTGCCACAAAAATTCTCTTGCAAGGAAAAAAGCGGCTCATATTATGATGCTTCACACCGCTAAAAGATACCCTGTAACCACAGAATTTATCATTAAATGCGCTACGGGCTCAACCAATATTTATAAGTCGCACATTATGCAGGCTCTTATGGAATCGGGCTATACAACCTCGATTTACGGCGAGCTTTACAACGAGCTTTTCAGCAAGGACTCGCCCAACAACATTCTTGTTGACCCGAAATACCCCGATATTGAAGAGGTTATCGGTGCGGTACACGACGCAGGCGGTGTAGCTGTTCTTGCTCATCCGTTTATGTTCGACAATCTCGACTCCTTGCCGAGACTTATCGAATGCGGTCTTGACGGAATTGAGGTATGGCATCCGTCGGCTGACGAGGCGCAGCAGGACGAGCTTAAAAAACTTGCAACAAAACATAAATTACTTATGACAGGCGGCACGGATTTCCACGGTCTTTATAACGACAAGGTTATTTCAATCGGAGATTACGGCACACCCGACGACGCCCTTTCAAAGCTTATGGGTTATAAGGCAAAGCAAAAGCGTCTGCTTAAAAAGGCGCAGAAGCTCGCCGAGGAAAAGGCTGCCGAAAACGCATAAACCACACGGAGGTCTATTATGGATGACGATATTAAAATCTTTAACGCCAAACCGAAAAATGACACGCTTGACAGTATCGCTCTGATCGAAGAGATGAATACTCAGCGTATGAACGGCAACACCGAAAAAGCTAAACAGCTTGGTAAATATCTTGCCGAGCGTTTTCTTGACGGCGCAGAGCTTAAACGCTCACTTGAGGAGGAAATCGGAACGCTTGATTATCCCCCGAAGGTTATTTTGCAGATAAAGATTTTGGTGTTCTTTACGGCTGAATATTGCATCAACAGGCTTTTGCCCAACACCCTGCTCAAAAGCACGGCAACAAACACGATTTATGACCGTGTTATGAAGAATGCAGGCGAGTTTTACAAGGAATTTTCCGACGGCGTGGAATACAGCTTTTATTATCTTGCGGTTAAGAAGGACGATATTTTGAAGGCTGTCGGCAAGACCTTTGCTATGATTTGCCGAAAGGAAGACGATGAAGCCTATAAAAAGCTCGGAAGCGATATTTTCAGAGTTGTTTCAAAGGAAGTTCAGTCAATTATCGAAGGCTATAATTTCATAACCGAATAAATTAAGCAGTTCCGAATTGGAACTGCTTTTTCTTTACTCTATCCAACAAACAAAAAGCTGCCGCAATCAACTGACACCCAATCGGTCAATTACGACAGCTCTGCATTATTGTTTATCTGTTTCTGTAAATGTCACAATGCTCATAATCACTTTTACAAGTGTATTTTACCTGTCGCTCATCTGCACTGTAATCGTCGGGTCGGAATGTCTTGCCGCATAATTTACAATGATATACGCCCGAGAACATACCTGTACCCTCATAATCCAAATAATAACAATCTGACATATTTACGCCTCCTTTTTATATTGAAATTTTATTATATTTGTTTAGCACCAATAGTTTCGGGAACTTTATAATGAACAGATGCATGTTCATCTTCCATCTTAATTCGTTTTACCGTTTCAAGCAAGCATATTGTATATGCTTCTTAATTTGCTCTATTGTTCTTTCCCACAAAACACTAATGATATATTCAAGATACTGTTTAATTATTAATCTTTATACGGAGTACCTTCCATACCATTTCTCTGCAATTTTGAAACCAATCTATCAAGTGGCTTTTTAAACATATTATGAAACCACTTGTATTTGCCAAACATTTTAACAATTGTGGGACTTACTGCATAATACATTCTTATAAACATTCTGCCAAACAGATTTTGTGAAAGTGTATTATCTCTGAATCTCCTCAGTGTCCAAACAGGAGGACAATCATAAGAACCATAAACACAAGTGGCAACATAACAACCGCCCGTCTTTTCTTTATTTTTTTGTACGGAAGGTGTACTTTGATTACTCGGATAATAAGTAATCTTGCAATGTTCGGGAATCGCATTTGAGCCAACACTTGCATTTTTTGAAATACTAAGTGCGGAAAGACTTGTACATTGTGTAAAAGCGGAATCTCCAATTTTAGCAACTGATTCTGGTATATTAATAGCAAATAAATTAGGGCAATCACCAAAAGCACATTCAGCAATTTCTGTCAATTCATTTGGTAAAACAATTCGTCTTAAAGAATTATCACCGTAAAAAGCTCCCCTACCAATTTTTCTTAAATTCGGAGGGAATTTCACTTCAACCAAATTGTTACATGAGGCACAAAGCTCCCTTGGAATTTCAACAAGTTTTGTTTTGCTAAAATCAATATATTGCAAATTGCTTACTGCAGTAATTGCCTCTTCTCCTATATTTTCAAGGGAACTTGAAAGTACAAGCTTCCGAAGATTCATAGCATATCTAAAAGCATTCGGGGCTATCTGCTTAACTGTATGTGGAACTATATATTCAAGTTCTTGTTTACCAATAGGATATTTTATCAATAATGTTTTATCTTTATTAAACAAGACACCATCTTGAACAGAAAAATCTTCATTATGCTCTGATATTTCAAAGTTAAGCCACGGTACTAATAAGTTAGTAAAGGCATTTTCATCAATATTCTTTAAAGAACTTGGTAATATTATTATGGCAATACCAGTATTTTTATAATTATTGCTTGCTGAATGAAATGCATTGTCGGCAATACGAGTTACACTTTCGGGTATTTTGATAATATCAGCACAGCCATTGTAGGACATTAAAATTCCGTTTTGAATATCAAAATTTTTAATATCTTTATTAATAGAATTTAACATATTAAGCATTTTAATAGCATCTTCATTGCCATTAGATACAGCCTTTTCGCACCAAAAAATAGATTTCTCAATGTCAACTTCTGTCCCCACGCCATTATAATAACATTTTGAAATATTAAGTTGAGCAAAAGCATTATTATTTGTTGCTGCTTTTTCAAATAATTCAAACGCCTTATTTTCATCTTTAGTAAAACCATTCGAACCCTGTAAAAAATATACGGCAATTTCATTTTGTGCCTCAGCATTACCCATATCAGCGGCTTTTTTGAAGTATTGAACTGACTTATCAATATCTTGTCCAAAATACGATCCGAACAAGTAATACTTAGCCAGATCTAATGCCGCTTTTGCAATTCCAGCGTTCACTGATTTTTCAAGTAACTCTTTTCCTAATTCAACATTTTGCTGAACAATCTCTCCTTGAATATATATAACGCCTAATTGTTGATCTGCAACACTACTACCTAATTCGCTTGCCTCTTGTAATAGTTGGATAGCTACGCTGATATCTTGATCAACGCATTCGCCATTCAGATAACAACCACCAAGCATAACCATTGAATTGACATCTTTTTTATCGCAACCGATCTTCCAGTACTCGATGGCTTTGTCTTTATCAACCGCTTGATTACATTCGCCATCGAAATATACTAAACCCATTTTATAGTATGCAGGAGCATAACCATTGTCAATTGCTTTTTTCAAATATTCAAATGCAATTGCACTATTTTCCTGTCCATCTAAATTACTATAATAGTTATAAGCTTGAATTAATGCCTCGTTATTAAAATTAACAGCAATTTCAACTATATATTTATAGTATTCTTCCTTATCCATTCCTGCTTCAACAAATAAAGTTGAAAGGTTCCCAACAGCTGTGGTCGAACCACATTCTACTGCTTTTTTGCACCAATTAATCGCCTTATTAATATCTTTATTGTTTCCATCACTTGTGCCAAAATAGTACAAACGCATTATGTCAAGAAAAGCATCAGCATTTTTAGACTCACTTATAACTGATAGATATTGTTCAACCTTATCTACGTTTTTATTTATTAATTTTCCTTCAAGATAAATGGGCACTAGAGTTACGGCAGAATCAATATCACCATTAGAAAGTGCCTTTTCATACCACTCGATGCATTCGACACTATTACGTTCCTGAAATATTGCACCTAAAAAATATTGAGAATCAGAATCGCCTCTATTTGCAGCTTCTAAAAAGTATTCTTTTGCAATATCTTCGTCTGCTTCAACACCGAGACCAATTCTATAACAATTACCCATCATTTTAGTAACTAAATTATCTGAGGGATTTAATTCATACGCCTTCTTCCAAAGTTTAAAAGTAGCATTTTTATCCTTTTTTATACCGTCACCGTTCCACATTTTTATCGCAAGTTCTTTAATTGCATCAAGATTGTTTTCTGCTACTCCCGTTTTTAATTCTTCTATAGTCATTTAAGCTTCCTCCAACTTCATAAGTTTATATTTGGTAATTCAATCATATATATTTTTTTATATATATTCAATGCTCTGTCAGCGTACTGTAGCAATTTTTTCATAAAATAACAAAAACCCCTCTTGCGAACATTTGCAAGAGGGGTTTTACTATGCTTTGTTTTATTATTCTATTACAATGCCTTCCGCTTTTCTCTTTTCGGCAAGCTCTTCGAGTATACGCTTTTTGTTGTCGCCCGAAATCTTATAAAAGAACATCGGAATTGCGCACAACAAGAGGCTGATACCGGGAACTATCGAAACAAGCGAGAACATTGCAAAGCGGTGTCCTGCCGCAAGGTCGGTAGCCGCAACTATCGCAGTCGAGCTGTACATCTTTTCAGGCTCAAGACCTATGAACATATACATAAGAACAATACCCGAGGTAGCAAGTGCGTTGCCGAGCTTATTTACAAAGCCCTGACAAGCCGAGCCGACACCGTTATCTCTAAAGCCTGTTTTAAGCTCCATATAGTCAAGGCAGTCGCCTATCATAGCATACGAAATAACATTAAGAACGCCGAGCGGTACGCAGGAAATAAGCACGAACGGAATACAGATATAAAGATTCATTGTAAACCAACCGATAAGCGTCGTGAATATACTTGCAACGAAGCCGAGCAAGCAGGTTACAATTACAATCTTTTTATAGTCGTACTTTTTCATAAGCACGGGCATAAAAAGCATTGCGCCGAACATACCGACTATTGCACAAACTTGGAATATAGTTTTAACCGAGGAAACGCTTGCCTCAATCGCCGCAACGCGCTCTGCATCGGAAAGTCCGTTCAAATCGGGACCGATATAAAAAGCGTATCTCGCAACGTGAACTGCCGCCGCCTGCACCATATATCTGCCCGAGGAAAGTATGCCCATTGCGATAACGAGCATAAGCGGCTTGCACTTGAATATTCTTGAAAGCTGACTCGGCTCGCCCGGTTGAGGCTTTCTGTCGGGAATAACAACTCTCTCTTTAACTCTGAAATACGAGTTTGCGTAAAGTATAATTCCGATAACAACCGTAACGATTGCCATAATAAGATATTTTTTCTTGTTATAATCAAGTCCGTCGGAAGTGCCGAGGATTTTCGGAAGCGTAAGACCGATAACAAGGAAAAGCACCTCGGGAACGGCAGAGCCGACACCGTTGAAGGTTCTGCCGACAGAGATTACTTTACCTCTCTCGTCTGCATCGGGTGTTAAAACATTAGGCAGACTCCAAAACGGAACGTCAGCCATTGTATAAATCATACCCCAAACAACATAGACAACCGCAGAGTATATCATAAGTTCTCTTTTTTCAAGGTTAGGACTTAAATACATAAGCACCGTAAGCACGCCAATCGGAATTGCGGCATAAATAATATACGGACGCATTTTTCCGTGCTTTGTGGTTCTGCGGTCAACGATCATACCCATGAGCGGATCATTGATTGCATCCCAAATTCTTGCAAGAAGCATAAGCAACAGCACGAACATGGGTGTAAGCTGCAAAACGTTCAGATAATAGTCACTTATGTAGCTTGACATCATAGCGTATATCATTCCCTGTCCCATAGCGGCGAGGCAGAATGAATACATTTCTTTTTTCGGAAGATAAGTTTTCGATGACATGGTGCGCTCCTTTTGAAAATTTTAATATAGTCCCATTATACTATAAATTACACCGCCTTGCAGTAGAAATAACAAAGCGATATTTGGTTAAAATAACTAAAGAAACGATGAAAAAAGCCGACTAATTAACCGTCGGCTTTAATTGTGTCTATTAAGGTTATTCTCCGAGTTCACGCCTTATTCCGAGTTTTTCTGAAATTCGCATAAGATTTTCAATATCGCCGTCTACAAGTCTGCCATCCTTATTCGGCGGAAGGTTTATGACCGCAAGGTTTTGAATGTCGAAAAGCGTTTTACAATTCTTTACGACATTGTCAACATTCCCAAGCGGCTTACTTTCGTAGGTATCGGAATAAAACCAATTGCCCGGGCTTCTCGAACAGATTGTATATTCAAAAGGCATATAATATTCTTTCCCGTTAAAAGTGTAAACTTTCGGGTCATCCGCACGGCACATATTCGGATCCCAGAGTCTGAAATCAGACGGGAACATACTTATCGGATCGCCGTAACGGTATTTTTCGGGAAGATAATTATTGTCGGGCTTTGTTTTTTTCTCCTTATATTTGCCGATAGTTATATTTACGCCTATCTGGCACTGCGGCTGATTTGTCTTGACAAGGTTGTATATTCTGTCCAAACCCCACCTGCGGCAAGCCTTATCCCAGCCACCGTCAAGCCAAAGTTCAACAACCTCGCCGTATCTGCCGTCAGTAAGCTCTGACAAATGTTTAAGCATATATTGGATATATTTTTCGTCATTCTTATAGCATTTTTCGTGCCTATCCCAAAGCGAATAATAAAGCCCGAGCTTTACGCCGTACTTTTTGCACGCCTCGGAAACAGCCTTGACGACATCAATCTTTACAGGCGAATATTTCACGGAATATTCTGTGGTATCAGTGTCCCAAAGACAAAAGCCGTCGTGATGCTTTGTAATGAGAACGACATAGTTCATACCCGCCTCGTATGCGGTTCTTACCCATTGATCAGCATCAATTGCACTCGGTCTGTAACTGTCAACGGGAAGCTTTCCGTTCGACCACTCGGTATTGTTAAAAGTGTTTATTCCAAAATGGATAAACATTCCGAATTTGCGTTCAATCTGCGCAAGCTGATACTTATTTGGTTCGGTTGCGGATACCTGTTCAATCGGATAACTGTGTTCAGGATATGGTTTCTTTTTTCTGAAAAACATAACGCACCTCATAATGTATTTAATATTTACATTGTATCAGCTTTCAAAATTAAAAACAAGCGGAACCGAAATGGATATTCATACAGCCGCAAATTATCATTCTAACGGAAGGAGTAAACCCTTCTCTACGCTGAACAAGGTAATTTGTAAGTTTTACATTCCTTTCGAGTTCCCTCACGCCAGTCAGCCTCCCTTTACACAAGGGAGGCTGAAAATGCGGATTGAAATGCAATCACTCTGTTTTTCCGATTTTTTCGTCAAGATATTCCTGCAATTCGTGCAATCTTGATTTATCGAGCGCCTTTGTATCTTTCAACGGGTTTTCAATTTTCAGCTCGTCATACTTGAAGAAGCCCATTGTGTGAAACGCCAAAAGCTCGTATTTTTCAAACTTAAACTGCTTTGAAAGCTCGGCATATTTATCCATATCCGCTTCGGTGTCGTTAATACCCGGCACAACAACTGTTCTAAGCCACAATCTGATGTTTTTTTTGCTTGCATACTCGCCGATTTTTATAAAGCGTTCAAATTCTCCGCCCGTGTATTTTTTATAGTCCTCTGCATTATAAAATTTAACGTCGAGAATAACCATATCAGCGTTATCGATTGCCGTTTTTACCTCGTCGGTCAATTCAACGCTTCCCGAGGTATCAAGACAATATCCGATATTCTCCGATTTTAACATCGGTGCGATTTCATTTATAAATTTTGCGTTGAGCAACGGCTCTCCGCCCGAAAAGGTTACTCCGCCGCCGTTTTTGAAATAAGGCTTATAGCGTTTAACCTTGTTGAACAGCTCTTGCGCCGACATTTCAATTTCGCCCTTATGGTGCCATGTGTCAGGGTTATGACAATAGGCGCAACGCAAGGGACAGCCGCTGAAAAACACATCAAAGCGTATTCCCTCGCCGTCAACTGCGGCAAGGCTTTCAAAGGAATGTATATTCGCCATAGCTTATCTCCTTATCTAAAATTAACGGGCGGAAAATCCGCCCGTTTTGTTGTCCTAATTTTACATTGACTGATGGAATGTACGGGCAATAACCTCTTCCTGCTTATCACGAGTGAGCTTGTTGAAGTTTACCGCATATCCCGATACTCTGATTGTGAGTGAGGGGTAGAGAGTCGGATCGTTCATAGCCGCAATAAGCTTTTCACGGTTGAGAACGTTTACGTTAAGATGGTGTGCGTCCTGCTCAAAGTAACCGTCAAGCATTGTTGTAAGGTGTTCAATCTGCTGTTCCTTATCGCTTCCGAGAGCGTCGGGTGTGATTGAGAAGGTGTTTGAAATACCGTCCTGACAGCAAGCGTAGTTAAGCTTCGCAACCGAGTTAAGAGAAGCCAAAGCGCCCTCGCAATCTCTGCCGTGCATGGGGTTAGCACCGGGAGCAAACGGCTCGCCTGCCTTACGTCCGTCGGGGGTAGAGCCTGTCTTTCTGCCGTACATAACATTTGATGTGATTGTAAGGATTGAAAGAGTATGTCTTGCGCCTCTGTAGCAAGGAGTTTTGCAGAGTTCTTTGTAGAAATACTCGATAAGATCCTTACCGATAAGGTCTGCCCTGTCGTCGTCGTTGCCGTATTTCGGGAACTTGCCCTCAATCTTAAAGTCTGTGATAAGTCCTCTGTCGTCCTTTATGGGAGTAACCTTTGCATACTTGATTGCCGACAAAGAGTCGATAGCAACCGAGAAGCCCGATACGCCGAATGCCATCAAACGCTCAACGTCTGTGTCGTGAAGAGACATCATAAGTCTCTCATAAGCGTATTTATCGTGCATATAGTGAATGATATTCATGGTGTTGACATAAAGTCTTGCCATCCAAGAAAGATATTTCTTATATGCCTCATAAACATCTTCAAATGAAAGGGGCTTTTCCTCGAAGATTTCACCCTTGGGAGCTATCTGCGCTCCCTCGATTTCGTCCTTACCGCCGTTAAGAGCCATAAGGAGAACCTTTGCAAGGTTACATCTTGCACCGAAGAACTGCATCTGCTTACCCATCTTCATTGCCGATACGCAGCAAGCGATTGCATAGTCGTCGCCGTACATTCTTCTCATTACGTCGTCGTTCTCATACTGAATTGAGTCCGTATCAATGGAAACCTGAGCGCAGAAGTCCTTAAATGTCTGGGGAAGTCTGTCCGACCAAAGAACCGTAATGTTCGGCTCAGCCGATGAACCGAGGTTGTAAAGCGTCTGCAATACACGGTATGAGGTCTTTGATACCATATGCTTACCCTCGCAGGTTACACCTGCAAGCGCCATTGTAACCCAAACTGGATCGCCTGCAAAAAGGTCGTTGTATTCGGGTGTACGCAAGTGGCGAACAAGACGAAGCTTGATAACAAGGTCGTCGATAAGCTCCTGTGCGTGTACCTCGTCAAGAATTCCCTCTTCAATATCTCTCTGAATGTAAATATCCATAAACTCGGCAATTCTGCCTATTGAATTAGCGGCACCGTTCTGCTCCTTGATTGCGCCGAGATAGCCGAAGTAGAGCCACTGAACTGCCTCTTTAGCAGTTGTTGCGGGCTTTGAAATATCATAGCCGTATGAAAGTGCAAGGCCTTTAAGCTGATTCATAAAGTCAAGCTGCTTTGAAAGGTCCTCAAGAGTGTGGATTGTCTCCTCATCAAGAATTTCCTTCATACCGAGTCTGCGCTTATCCTCTTTCTTCTGCTCGATAAGGTAATCCATACCGTAAAGAGCAATTCTGCGGTAGTCGCCGATAATTCTTCCTCTTGCGTATGCATCGGGAAGACCTGTAAGAATACCTGCGTGACGTGCAGCTTTCATAGTGTCTGTATATGCTCTGAAAACGCCTGTGTTATGGGTAGTTCTGTATGTGAACTCGTCCTTGATTTTCTCGGAAAGCTCATAGCCGTATGCGTTACAAGCCTGAACTGCGTTTCTGAAGCCTGCGAACGGTGAAACGCCTCTTTTAAGCGGCTCGTCAGTCTGCAAGCCGACGATAACGTCCGTATCCTTGTCAACAACATAACCCGGCTCGTGTGAAAGGATTGAAAGTACCCTTTCGGTATCGACGTCAAGTACGCCGCCGTTGTCATTTTCCTTAATGAGCAGCTCGTGTACTCTGTCCATCTCCTTCTTTGTTCTGTCAGTAGGTCCTTCAAGGAAAGAGCTGTCGCCGTCATAAGCTGTGTAGTTCAATTTGATAAAGTTAGATACATCAATTCTGTCGCACCATGCGCCCTTACTGAAACCTCTCCATGCTTCCATTTCTTTTACCTCCGTATTTACATTTATATTATCCGATTAGCCGCCTTTGCCGAACACAAAATGCTCTCTCCGTGTCCGCAGTCCTTACAGGCTGTTTTGCCGCACTTACCGCAGCAGGTCGAACTTCCTTTGCAAAGCTCAATATCTCCGCCGTGAATTACAAGCGACTTTCCGTAAATAATAGCGTCTGCCGTCTTTGCCCTTGCCGAATTATAGATTGAAGCGACGGTTGAACGGGCAATATCCATTTGGATTGCACATTCCTCCTGCGAATACCCGAGAGTATCCATAAGCCTCATAACCTCATACTCGTCAAAGGTAAGGTCAACAACCTCGGCATAATCGCCGAACGGTCTAAAGCCCATTACCTTGGGGTATGCGCAAATACGTCTTAACTTTTTAGGTCTTGCCACTTTTACCCCTCCGATAACTGTTTTTTCAACCTTATAAGTCTATTATATAGTATTTTTGACATATGTCAACAACGTTTTTTCATGGTAATTTTCAAAAGTATAAAAATCAGCGTTTTCCTCGCTGTTTCAAGGGTTTTTACGGGTTAAAAAAGCCTCGTTTTCAGCTTAAAAATATATAATTACCATAATATTTTACGACACTTTGTACGGTTTTTGTATAGTTCTTATAAATATTTATTTTTCTTAAAAAATCGCAAAAAAAATCCCCGAAATTCAAGCGAATTTCGGGGGTCATATTATTAAAATCAGTCAGCGTGATGATGCTCGTAATTGCAGCAGTCTTCTTTGAAAAGCTCCTTGTCATATTCAATGCCGTTCTTTTCATAGTAGTCCTTAATAGCGGCCTTTATAGCCTCCTCGGCAAGAACAGAGCAATGAATTTTAACTGCCGGAAGTCCGTCAAGAGCCTCAACAACAGCCTTGTTTGTAAGCTTGAGAGCCTCCGAAATCGGCTTTCCCTTAATCATATCGGTAGCCATTGAAGAGGTTGCGATAGCAGAAGCACAGCCATAGGTATTGAACTTAACGTCTGTGATTATGCCGTCGTTTACCTTGATATACATTTTCATTATATCTCCGCACTTAGCGTTACCGACCTCGCCGACACCGTCTGCGTCCTCGATTTTACCGACATTATGCGGACGAGCAAAATGCTCCATTACCTTCTCTGAATATTCCATTATGCATTACCTCTTTCTTTCTGTAATCTTTCCCAAAGCGGAGACATTGAACGAAGTCTTTCGATTATTTCGGGAACACAGTCAATAATATAATCAACTTCCTCTTGTGTATTGCTCTCGCAAAGAGTAAGCCTCAATGAGCCGTGCGCAACCTCGTGAGGAAGTCCTATGCTCAAAAGAACATGGCTCGGGTCAAGTGAACCCGACGTACAAGCAGAGCCCGAGGAAGCGGAAACGCCCTTCATATCAAGGTAGAGAAGAAGCGACTCGCCCTCTACACCCTCAAAGCTGATATTTACGTTGCCGGGAAGTCTGTTTTCACGGTCGCCGTTGAGCCTGCTTGACGGGATTTTCAAAAGTCCGTCAATAAGTCTGTTGCGCAAAGCGGATACTTTTTCCATGTTCTCCGCAAGGTTATCGTTAGCCTCTTTAAGAGCTGCCGCCATTCCTGCCATAGCGTAAACAGCCTCCGTACCTGCTCTCTTGCCTCTCTCCTGTGCACCGCCCTCAATAAGATTGGGAATTCTGATACCCTTTCTCATATAAAGAGCGCCGATACCCTTAGGACCGTGGAATTTATGGCTCGACATTGAGAGCATATCGATATTTTGTGACTTAACATCAATCGGAAGATGACCGACAGCCTGCACAGCGTCGGTGTGGAAAATAACGCCCTTTTCATGGCAGAGCTTTCCAATTTCTGCTATCGGCTGAATTGTGCCTATCTCATTATTTGCGTACATTATTGTAACAAGTGCGGTGTCCTCACGGATAGCGTTTTCAACATCCTCAATTTTAACAATACCGTTCTCGTAGACGGGAAGGTATGTGATTTCGCAGCCGTAGAGCTCTTCGCATCTCTTAACCGTATGAAGCACGGCATGGTGCTCAAAAGCGGTTGTGATAATATGCTTTTTGCCCTTTTTCGCCATAGCCTCGGCAACACCCTTGATTGCCCAGTTGTCAGCCTCGCTGCCGCCCGAGGTAAAATAAATCTCGTTCGTGTCGGCATTGATAACCTTTGCAACAGTCTCCCTCGCATTTTGAACGCCGTGATGAGCCTGCTGACCTATGTCATAGAGGCTTGACGCATTACCGAATGTATCCGTAAGATACGGCATCATTGCATTAAGCGCCGTTTCTGATAATTTTGTTGTAGCCGCATTATCGGCATAAACCTTCATAAATACATCTCTTTTCCATTAAAAATATCCAATTCATACTTTTTTTGTCTGAAATCGCATATATCATACAACAATAGTATGATATTGTCAATAACATTTTATAACATAATTGTTCAGAAAAAAATTAAATTTCCGTGAACAATTTTTCGGCGTATCTGACAGAGCCCATTGCATCCTTTGAATAGAAATCAGCGCCTATTCTGTCGGCATAATCCTGCGTCAAAACCGCACCGCCGACCATAATTTTGCACTCGGGGTAATCCTCATGCAGCCGCTTTATCGTAATTTCCATATTCGCGACCGTCGTCGTCATAAGAGCCGAAAGTCCGACGAGCTTTACATGTTCCCTTTTTGCTGTTTCAACCACAAGCTCGGGGTCAACATCCTTGCCTAAGTCGATAACATCAAAGCCGTAATTTTCAAGCAAAACCTTAACAATATTCTTGCCTATATCGTGAATATCGCCCTTTACGGTTGCAATGACAATCTTGCCCTTTGGTTCCTGCTTTTCGCCGTCGGCTGTGAGCTTTAGCTTTATCTCGTCAAACGCAGCCTTTGCACAATCGGCACTCATCAAAAGCTGCGGCAAGAACATTTTACCCGTTTCAAATGCTTGTCCGACAACATCGAGAGCAGGGATTATATAGCCGTCAATAACTTTAAGCGGATCGGTATTTTCAAGCATAGCCTTTGCACAATCGGCAGACTGTGCTTTCATACCTTTAATGATAGCGGTTTTTAAGTCAACAGCTTCTCCGCTTGCGACAGCCTCAACCTTTGCAATGTTATTTATATAGTTTTCGCAGTTATCGTCATAGCCCTTGAGAGCGCAATACGAATAATAAGCGTTCATCATCATATCACTCAACGGGTTTATGATGCCTGCGGAAAGTCCCGAATGCATTGCCATTGTAAAGAAAGCCGTGTTTATTATCTCTCTCGACGGTAAGCCGAACGAAATATTGGAAACGCCCAAGCAGGTGTTCACACCGAGTGTATTTCTCACATAATCGAGTGTTTCAAGGGTTACTTTAGCATTGTCCTTGCCTGTGCTTACGGTCATTGCAAGTGCGTCGATAATAAGGTCATCCTTTGAAAGTCCGTAGCTTTCGGCAGTTTTAATCATACGCTTTGCAATTTCAATCCTGCCCTGTGCGGTATCGGGTATTCCGTTTTCGTCAAGAGTTAAGCAGACCACAACTCCGCCGTACTTTTTAGCAAGCGGAAAGACCTTTTCCATACTTTCCTTTTTACCGTTTGCGGAATTTATAAGAGCCTTACCGTTATAGATGCGAAGCGCTTTTTCCATCGCCTCAAAATCAGAGGTATCGATCTGAAGCGGAATATTAAGCACGCCTTGAACGGTTTTTATCGCACGAACCAACATTTCCGGCTCGTCAATCTCGGGCAAACCGACATTGACATCCAAAACGTCAGCCTTTTTATCTGCCTGTGCAACCGCCTCGGAGACGATATAATCCATATTGTTTTCAACAAGTGCGGCTTTGAGTTTTTTCTTGCCTGTGGGGTTTATTCTTTCGCCGACAATCACGGGCTTTTCCCCAATCAGCGTTGTTTTCGAGTAGGAAGTAACCACTGTAAAGTGTTTTTGCTTTACAGGAGAAACCGCTATTTTCTTGCATTTTTCGGCAGTTCTTTTTATGTGCTCGGGAGTTGTTCCGCAGCAGCCGCCGACACAGTAAACACCGAGTTTTGCAATTTTTTCCATATCGTCGGAAAATTCCTCTGCACCGACCTTATAGCTCGTTACTCCGTTTACACATTCGGGCAAGCCTGCGTTTGGATTTACCAAAATCGGCGTGCTTGAATACCTAACAGCCTCTTCTACATGCTCAAGCATTTCCTTAGGTCCGAGTCCGCAGTTCAAGCCAATCATATCTACACCAAGTCCCTCAAGCGTAAACACTGCAGTTTTGACATCTGCACCCGTCAAGAGCTGACCCTTTTCATTAAAAATCATTGAAACAATCAGCGGAAGCTCGGTGTTTTCTTTAATAGCAAGCGTTGCCGCCTTGATTTCGTAAAGGTCGCCCATAGTTTCAAGCAAAACAAGGTCTGCACCTGCTTTTTCGCCTGCTATCGCCTGCTGCTTGAAAATGTCATAAGCCTCTTCAAACGGTAAATCTCCGTACGGCTCAAGCAATTTACCCGTTGTGCTCATATCAAGCGCAACATACACATCACGCTCTGCCTGCTGTGCCGCTTTTTTTGCAATATTTACGCCCTCAGTGATAATTTCCTCAACCGAATGACCCGTACCGTCAAGCTTTAAGCGGTTTGCGCCGAAGGTGTTTGAGGAAATAATATCTGCGCCTGCGTCCACATACTGCTTGTGTATTTTATAGAGAATGTCGGGATGCTCAATATTCCACATCTCAGGCAATTCCCCTGCTTTGAGTCCGTTTTCAATAAGCAGTGTACCCATTGCACCGTCGCATATAAGCATTTCCTTGCCAAGCTTTTCCTTAAACTTCATTCTTTCACGTCCTTCTGAATTCGCACTCTGTATTACCGCAATTTTCACACGAATTTATATTACAGTCCTTATCCCTCGTCAAGCCGATAAATGCACTGACCGATTTTGTCGGTATCATAAGGCAGTTGTCCGAAAGATAAACTCCTATTCTTTTGGTAATGTCAAGTAGAGCAAAAAGCTCTCTTTGTGAGGTTAAATCAAGGTCTGCATACCCCGGAGAAAATCTCGGACGCAGATAGTAGCCGTTTTCGAGCTCTTTTTTTGCAATCTGCGAACAAACCTCGTCGCAATAGCTCTCACAAGCCGCTGCAAGTGTAGCCTGCGCCAAAACAGCCTTTGCCGAATTTGACGAAATGTACTTACGAAGCATTATATCGCTCGGAGTACCGAGAGTCGCCGCAAAAATCAAAAGCCTGTCCGAATTTTTAAGGTGGGAAACAAGCTTTTTGCTGTGAAAAGTCATATTTTCAACGGTTATTGACTCTTCCGTCTTTGTAAACTCAACCTCTTTGTATATACTTTTAGGGTCAGAGCAAAGCTCAACCTCTTTTTTTAATTCTTCTATCATCTCTGCGGTTTTCGGGTCGGGAGAAGCACCCCTAAAGCCCGAATATCGCAAGATTTCCCGTGTATTGATTTCCATTTTATCAGCCCTTGTTACAGCAGGTTCCCTTTGTCTTTTGCTTTTTTACGAGGTAGTCAAGCGTTATCGAATCAACAACCTCGTTTATTGCGTCAAGCACGTTTTGCCAAATTTCAATCGTAACGCAATCGTCGCAATGCTCACAGTGATTTTCTGAATCGTCAAGGCATGACACGGGTGCAAGACTGCCCTCTGTCACACGCAAAATTTCGCCGACTGTGTATTCCTTAGGCTCTTTCAAAAGCTTATAGCCGCCCTGTGCACCCCTTGTGCTTTCGACAAGTCCGCTTTTCGACAGCATTTTTATAATCTGTTCAAGATATTTTTCCGATATTCCTTGACGCTGAGATATAGTTTTTATCGAAATATATCCCTCGTCATTGTGCATAGCAAGGTCAAGCATAAGCCTTAAAGCGTATCTGCCTTTTGTTGAAATCTTCATTTTTGTCACCTTAAAAAAACTCTAAAAATTCGGTAAATATATAATAATACAATTTTAGTAGGAATTCAATAAAAAATAAAAAACTCGGAGGCTTCGACAAAAATTTCAGCCTCCGAAATAAATTATTTGTTATTTTCTTTTATAAGGCTTACACCCTTAAATCCCGTAAAAACGCAATAGACTATTATCCCAACCGTCATTGCCGTCTTAACCGCCGTTAATATATTTATGGTCTTGGTAAATGCCGATATTACTCTTAAATCCTCAGAAAGCTCAAACATAATTTTCTCCTTTACTTGTTATCGGGCTTCGACAAAAGCACTGCGTGCGCAATAGACGGTATGCTCTCCCCTTGCAGCGACGAGGTCGGCGACATCAAAGCGCCCGTTGCGACAAACAAAATTTTAGAAAGCTCGCCGCTTTCAAGCCTGTTCATAAAATACGTGTTCAGCACAGAGCCTCCACAGCCGCAACCCGAACCGCCTGCGTGAACATCCTGTTCCTCTCTGTAATATATCATCATTCCGCAATCGTTGTATTGAGCTGAAATATCAAGAGAATAGTCCTTTTTCAGAAGCTCAAGTAAAAGCTCGCTTCCAACAAAGCCGAGATCGCCCGTGACAATCATATCTAAATCATCGGGCTTCATTCCTGTGTCCGAGAAAAAGTCGGAAATCGTCATTGCCGCCGCAGGTGCCATAGCAGCGCCCATATTCGTTGAATCCTTAATCCCCAAGTCAACGATTTTTCCGAAGGTAACAGCCTCTACGCAAGGCTTGTTCGCAATGTGCTTTGCCACAACGCTTGCACCTGCGCCCGTGACCGTTCGCTGTGCTGTCGGCGTTCGCTGTCCGCCGTATTCAAGCGGTAAACGAAACTGCCTTTCGGCTGAGCAGAAATGCGAAGAGGTTGCCGCAACGGCGAGTTTTGACGCTTCGCAATTCACAAAGACACTTGCAATGCCCAATGACAGAGCCATTGTCGAGCAAGCACCGAAAAGTCCGATAAGCGGTATTCCGAGTTCTCTCAATGAAAAGGTTGACGCCGTGCATTGATTGAGCAAATCGCCTGCGAAAATATATTCAACGTCCTCAATCGGCTTGCCCGACTTTATCATCGCTTGCAAAACAGCTTCTCTTTGCAAGCTGCTCTCGGCTTTCTCGAACGACTCCTCGCCGAGTGTATCGTCCTCAAATATACGGTCAAATTCCTCTTTAAGCGGTCCGTCGCCCTCGGTTTTGCCGACAACTCCGGCACCTGCGATAATTGACGGTCTTTCGTTAAGCTTCAAAGTATATTTTCCCAAACGCTCAATCATAAAATCACCTATCCTTTAATAAGATTTTTAACAATAACAGCGATTTTATGCAAAAATAAAATGCTTGAATTCAGTGGTATTTTATCGGTACTCCAAACCGCATTAACAAACATAGGCTCCCTCTAACGAGGGAGCTGGCATTTTTCAAAGAAAAATGACTGAGGGAGAGATAACGAAAATTTGCTGTTTATTGCTTTCTCTCCTTCCGCCACACCTGCGGCGTGCCACCTTCCTCGTCAGAGGAAGGCATAGTTCTGCGTACAATTAAGTTAGCAGAACAAATCCACACCCGTTTTCAAAGCTAATACCGCAAAAAAATAAGGACGGAAAAATCCGTCCTTGAAATTTGATGTTTAATTATTTCTGACCGTAATATGCATTCTTGCCGTGCTTGCGATTATAGTGCTTTGCGAGTAAATAGTCCTCAATTCCCACCTGCTTTTGCTCTACTGCGGCAATTTCTTCGGTTCTAAATGCCATCTTTGCCACTTCTTCAAGTATAAGCGCATTTTCAACCGCCTTAAAACAGCTTTTGCCCCAACAAAACGGTCCGTGTCTGTGAATAAGCACCGCAGGACAGTCATTCGGATTTATACCTTCGTTTTCAAAGCATTCGACTATGACCTTGCCGGTGTTGAGCTCGTATTCGCCCTCAACCTCTGCCTTAGTAAGACCTCTTGTACAAGGTATATTGTGATTTGAAAAATCAGCGTGAGTTGTTCCGTAAGCCCTTATGCTTCTTCCTGCCTGAGCAAATGACGTCACCCAAGCGGAATGAGTGTGCACAACCGAGCCGATACCCTCAAAGCTTCTGTAAAGCTCAAGATGCGTCGGTGTGTCAGAAGAGGGATTGAGCGTACCCTCAACCACATTGCCGTCCAAATCGACAACAACCATATCCTCGGCTTTCATTGTATCATAAGGAACGCCCGACGGCTTTATAACGACCAATCCGCTTTCCCTGTCGATTGCCGAAACGTTACCCCAAGTGAGAACCACCAAGCCGAACTCTTTAAGCTGCATATTAGCCTTGTAAACATCCTGCTTTAACTGTTCAAGCATTATTTGTTCCTCCAAATAACGTCGTTATATTCAAGCTCTTTTCTGAATTCGGGGATTTTTGTGTCCTTATTTATATACACAAATTCAATTCCCATAATCTCCGCAAAATCTCGCATATGCTCTGCCGTAAGGTCATAAGAAAGAACGGAATGGTGCGAGCCGCCTGCATATATCCAAGCCGCCGCCGAGGTTTTGAAATCGGGAAGCGGTTTCCAAAGAACGCCTGCAACGGGAAGCTTCGGCATATCGTGCTCCTGCGTTTGACATTCAATGTCGTTTACAATCATTCTGAATCTGTCTCCCATATCGACAAGTGAAACAACGATACCCGGGCCCTTTTTAGCCTTGAAAACAAGTCTTGCAGGGTCCTCTCTGTCGCCTATTCCAAGCGGATGCACCTGAATTTTCGGCTTTTCACAGGCAATCGTCGGGCAAACCTCAAGCATATGAGCGCCGAGTATCATCTCGTTCCCCTTTTCAAGATGAAGCGTGTAATCCTCCATAAAAGCAGTACCCTTGCCGATACCCTCTGCCATAACTTTCATAATTCTGGTCATTGCCGCAACCTTCCAGTCGCCCTCTGCGCCGAAACCGTATCCCTGCTTCATAAGGTCTTGCGCCGCAAGTCCGGGAAGCTGACGAAGTCCCTGCAAATCCTCAAAATTCGTGTGGAAAGCCTTGAAATTTCCTCTGTCAAGGAACTTCTTTATAGCTATCTCCTCACGAGCCTGATAGCGAACAGCCTCTGTGTTATCGGTATCGAAAATATAATTATTTTCATAAGCGAGCATCTGCTCATCGATTTCTTCCTCGGTTACCTTTTCAACCTCCGAAATAATATCGCCTACGCCGAAATGGTCAACGCTCCAGCCGAGCTTAATCAAAGCCTCAACCTTGTCGCCCTCTGTAACGGCAACGTTTCTCATATTGTCGGAAATACGAAGCACCCTAAGCTTTCTCGACTCTGCCGCACCGACAGCAGCTCTCATCCAAACGCCGATTTGCGAGGTAAAATCCTCGTCCTGCCAAAAGCCGACAACGACCTTTCTGTTCATACGAAGTCTTGCGGCAATATATCCGTGCTCACGGTCGCCGTGCGCCGACTGATTAAGGTTCATAAAGTCCATATCAATATCATTCCACGGAATTTCACGGTTGAACTGCGTGTTGAGATGAAGATACGGCTTTCTCAATGCCATAAGTCCCTTAACCCACATTTTTGAGGGCGAAAAGGTATGCATCCAGGTTATAACGCCTGCACAATTTTCGTCATTGTTGGCCTCATTCATTATGTTGTAAATTTCCTCACTTGTCTTAACGCAAGGAAACCATTTAACCGTACACGGAATGTTTTTGTCTGCATTGAAGCCGTCAACCATTATTTTAGAATGCTTGTCAATTTCAACAAGGGTATCCTCGCCGTATAAAAACTGTGAGCCGACAACGAAATAGAAAACAGAATTTTTCATAATTTACCGCCTTTTTAATAAGATTCAGAAGTCGCTATCTGACTTTGTATGTCAAAAACATTATATTATATACTTTTTCCATTTTCAAGAAGCAGATTTATAAATTTTTCATTAACAAAAAACGGTACTCAATTTTGAGCACCGTCAATGTAAATGTTATTGCGTATGTTCGCTGAAAAAGGCGAGCATTTCGTCTATCGTCTGCTTGCTTTCCTCAAGCTCGGGATATGCAACGCTTGTTATATGCCCCGAGGATTTGTTGACCGTCAAGCCCCAATCCCTGTAAACGTGGTCAATTCCACACTCGGTCAAAACCTTGTCAAAATGCTCTGCCGAGGAGTGAAGAATATCCCTTGTGCACGACACCGTATAGCACGGCGGCAATTTGCCGAGAGGTATGACCTCCTCAGGCTGCAGGTAGGGATAATACGGCGAATTTTTATAGTCAATGCCGAAATAGCAGGATATAAGCGGTGCATTGAAGCCCATTTTCATCTCGTACATACCCGAAACAAGACCTAATGCGTCGATTTGAAGCCCCGACGGAGAAACCTCGTAAAGCTCTTGAAGCTGCGGACTTGTTTCAACAAGCGAGGTGTAATATGCAAGGTTGCCTCCTGCCGACTCGCCTGTTACATACACCCTTTCAAGGTCGATATTATAGCTGTCCGCATTGTCATAAATCCACTTATAAGCCGCCATAACGTCCTGCACCTGCGAGGGATAGAGAACATCGGGAGAAAGTCTGTAATTTATGCAAACCACCGTATAGCCCTTTTTGGCAAGCACCGAGCAATATACTCTGTTGTAATCCTTATTGCCCATCATAAGACCGCCGCCGTGAATTTCAATTATCACGGGCAGCTTCTCGCTTGTGCCGTCGGGATAATAAACGTCAAGCATATGCTCGTCTGTACCGTCGTCGATATATGGTATATCCTCAATACGGGTAACGCCCTTTTCCATTGTCTGCGACGATAATCGGTTTTCGTCAAAGGCGTCCATAATATCCCAAACAATAGAAACCGCCTGCGTTACAAAGCCCTTGTTTGTAAGCTCGCCCATAGCGTTAGGGTCTGCCTTATTGAGCTTGGTATCGAGAATGAAAAGACTGTTGAAAATGGCGCCAAGCTCTCTTCTTACTTCCTCTGATTGAAGGTCGCCGTCCGAGAGAATGATTTTTTTCAAAAGCGAATAAAGCTGTGAAAAAACAGTCCTTACCTGCGCCTTGATTTCGGTGTCTCCGTTTGCCTCAGCAGCCTTGACAAGGCTTTTGATTTCCTCGCTTCTGCTGTCGAATTCAAAATCAAGTTCGCTCGAAACTACAGCTTCATTATCGGCATCCGTCTTGTTCACACGAAGCAAATTCGAAAGCTCGGCACTCTTTGCGAACAAATTTGTCTGCTGACATATCGGGATTGTTAAAACTATAACAAGTACAAGTGAAATTATCCTGTTCAAACGCATAAATCATATCCTTTATTTATTGAAAAAAGACGCAACGACAGACGCTATGCACATCATAACGTCTGCCGTTCTTGTATTTTTGAAAACCTCGACCATACGGTCCGCAAGCTCCTTAAAAGCTCTCATAAAACCACCTTATTTTGCAACGATGTTTACAAGTCTGCCCTTAACATAAATCTCTTTAATTATATTCTTTCCCTCAAGCTCCTGTGCAACCTTTTCGTCTGCCTTTGCAGTCGCAATAGCCTCATCATCAGAAGCGTCGGCAGCAATTTCAATCTTTGCACGGATTTTGCCGTTTATCTGAACTGCAATCTCAACGGTGTCGTCAATGCACTTAGCCTCATCATACTCGGGCCATACACCGTCCTTTGCAAGCATCTCGCCATAGCCGAGAGTTGACCACATTTCCTCCGTGATATGCGGAGCAAAGGGATTGACAAGCAGGAGAAGCGTTTTAAGCTCTGCACGGTTGATTTTGCCGTTGTCGTAAATCTGATTGAGGAGAGTCATCAACGCTGCGATTGCCGTGTTGTACTTCATTCCCTCAATATCTTCGCTGACTTTCTTAATAGCCTTATGCATTGCAGAGGAAAGCTTCTTTGAATACTCGTCGCCGTCAGTAAGAATTTCCTGAAGCTTCCAAATACGGTCAACAAATCTCTTACAGCCCTTAACGCTCGACTCACTCCACGGAGCAGCCTGCTCATAGTCGCCCATAAACAATACATAAGTTCTCAATACGTCTGCGCCGTAAACGTCAACAACCTCGTTCGGGTCGATAACATTGCCCTTTGACTTACTCATTTTAACGCCGTCGGGTCCTAAGATAAGTCCCTGTGCTGTTCTCTTGAGGTAAGGCTCCTTGAACGGTACTGCGCCGATATCATAGAGGAAGCGATGCCAAAATCTTGAATAGATAAGGTGGCGTGTAACGTGCTCCATACCGCCGTTATACCAGTCAACAGGTCCCCAATATTTAAGCTTTTCGGGGTCAGCCAATGCCTTGTCGTTGTGGGGGTCGATATAACGCAGGAAATACCAAGAAGAGCCTGCCCACTGTGGCATAGTATCTGTTTCCCTCTTTGCGTCTGCGCCGCACTTCGGACACTTGCAATTTACGAAAGAATCAATCTTTGCAAGCGGGCTTTCGCCGTCCTGACCGGGCTCAAAATTCTCAACCTGCGGTAATTTAAGCGGAAGCTCGTCATAGGGAACGGGAACCATTCCGCATTTTGGACAATAAACAATCGGAATAGGCTCGCCCCAATAACGCTGACGGTTAAACGCCCAATCCTTCATCTTATACTGAACGCCCTCTTCTCCGATGCTCATTTTTTCAAGGTGCTCAATCATCTTTGCGATTGAATCCTTTTTATTATCCATACCGTTGAGGAAATCGGAGTTTACCATCTCGCCGTCGCCTGTATAAGCCTCAACCGAGATGTCGCCGCCCTTGATAACCTCAACTATATCAATGCCGAACTTCTTTGCAAAGTCATAGTCTCTCTGATCGTGAGCCGGAACAGCCATAATTGCGCCTGTGCCGTAGCCCATCATAACATAGTCTGAAATATAAATCGGGATTTCCTTGCCGTTAACGGGGTTTTTAGCTGTAAATCCTTCAAGCTTTACACCTGTTTTTTCCTTAACAAGCTGTGTTCTCTCGAACTCGGTCTTTTTAGCACATTCCTGTCTGTATGCCTTAACCTCATCCATATTGCCGATAATGTCAGCGTACTTGTCGATTATCGGGTGCTCGGGTGCCATAACCATAAATGTTACGCCAAAAAGTGTGTCGGGACGGGTTGTGTAAATCTTGAAGCTCTCGTCAGCCTCATTTACCTTGAAGTTTACGAATGCGCCCTTTGATTTGCCTATCCAGTTTACCTGCTGAAGCTTGATATTCGGGAGATAATCAACCTCATTAAGTCCCTCAAGGAGCTTGTCTGCATACTTTGTAATGCGAAGATACCAAACGTCCTTCGATTTCTGAACAACGTCGGAATGGCAAATATCGCACTTACCTCCCTGTGAGTCCTCATTTGAAAGAACAACCTTACAGGACGGGCAGTAATTTACCAATGTCTTATCTCTGAAAGCAAGTCCGTTTTCAAACATTTTAAGGAATATCCACTGCGTCCACTTGTAGTAGTCCTCTTGTGTTGTATCAATAACTCTTGTCCAATCGAAAGAGAAACCTACCCTTTTAAGCTGACTTGTGAACTTTTCAATGTTCATATCGGTAACTTTTCTCGGATGAATACCTGTTTTAATGGCATAGTTCTCCGTGGGAAGTCCGTAAGCGTCAAAGCCTATCGGGAAAAGAACATTGTAACCCTGAAGTCGTCTTTTTCTCGAAATGACCTCAAGACCCGAATAAGCCTTGATGTGTCCGACGTGCATGCCTGCGCCCGACGGATACGGAAACTCGACAAGTCCGTAAAATTTGGGTTTATCCGAATTGTCAACGGCATTGAAAACGCCCTCGTCATCCCATTTTTTTTGCCATTTTTCTTCTGTCTGTCTAAAATTATAATCCATAATTGCACCTCTGTATCGGATGTGATTTTTATTCAATTATCCACTTTGAAATGTCAACCTCTTTTGCGTCCTGCCAAAGCTTTTCAAGGTTGAAATTCTCTCTGTCGGCAGGAGTGAAAATGTGGACAATAACTGTTCCGTAGTCAAGCAAAATCCAGCCTGTCGATCTGCCCTCTACGTGATTCGGCTCTTTTCCGAGAGCCGTTAGCTTTTCCTCAAGCTCCTCGGCAAGCGCCCTTATATGCGTTGATGAAGTACCGCTTACGATTACGAAATAATCCGCAACCGAGCTCAAATCGGTAATTTCAAGTGCCTTAATGTCCTCCGCCTTTTTATTATCAAGAATTTTGACGGTGTTTTCAAGCAGTTCCTTAGTCTGCATTGCTTTCATCCTTTCTCGCTTTCTCCTTTTCGAAAATTGCGACTTCATTATATGCGAGAATGCTGTCGGGGTGAACGACTGCTCCCGCTTCAACATTTTCCTTTATTGTAAACTGCAAGCCGTACAGCATTGCTTCCTCAAGGCTTCTTTCAGCCTTTTCCCTGATTACGTCAACGTCGGGGTAACTGCGTTCTGCCGAGGTGTAATCGGCTATATACAAAACCTTTTCCAACAGCGACATATTGTCCCTTGCCGTCGTGTGATACCTGACCGCAGAAAGTATATCCTCATCCTTGATGTTCAGCTTATACCTTAAAAATACTTCCCCACTCATTGCGTGCCATATTTTCGGATTTGCAAGCTCCGTGGGCGTCATTTTATGAGAATACTTTTCAATCAGCTCCCTTTGAGTTTCGTAATCGGTATCCTTCATTATATCGTGAATAAGACCTGCCGTAAAGGCTTTATCCTCGTCAGCTCCGTATTTTTTTGCAAGCCTTTTAGCCTCGTCGGCAACATTTAACGAATGATAAAATCTGTACTCACTCAGTCTTTTTTTGATTTCCTCGACAAATTCTTCATTTCTTTGGGTATCCATAAAGTCCTCTGTCCTCGATATATTTTCTGACCTTGCCGTCAAGATATTTTTCGGTGCTTTCTCCTGTTTCAAGTAACTTTCGAAGTTCTGTTGAGCTTATTTCAAACGGCTCTACGGGGGAAATGACTATTCCTTTGCCCGTAAGTCCGTCAATCGGTATTTTAAGCTCATTTTCGGAATATCGCCTTAACTCGTCAAGGCTTTCCTCCTCGCAACGGGAGGCAACGCACAAGGTGCACATTGACAGTATTTCACGGTATTCATACCACCTTGAAAACATCAAGAACATATCCGAGCCGATAATCAAATACAAATCGTCGTCGGGGTGCATTTTCTTGATTTCACGCAGGGTGTAAACCGTGTAGCTGTCGGTATCCCGTTTAATTTCAATGTCGCTGACTTCAAAACGCTTATCGCAAAACGCAAGTCGGCACATATTGAGCCTGTCCGTGTCTGACTCCAAGCCCTCAGCCGATTTATGCACCGGAGCTTTATCGGGAATTATCAAAACCCTGTCGAGCCCTAATTTTTCGCAAAATTCCGTAACAAGCCGTGTATGTCCCTTGTGCGGAGGATTAAAAGTTCCGCCGAAAACACCTATTTTCATATTACTTTCTCACTGTTTCCTTTTTCTCGTGAAGCTTCGGATTGTACCTATACAAAATCATAACTCCACCGATAACTCCGACAACCTCCGAATTTGTTTCAAGTGCCAATTTCTCGGCAATATCTCTCGGTGTGTCGGGGCAAGTTTCTCTCAAGACCTTTAATTTAATAAGCTCTCTTGCGGTGAGTGCGTCCTCCGTCTGCTTAATAAGAGTTTCGGATATTCCGCCTTTTCCCACCTGAAAAAGTGCCTGAAGCGTATTTGCCTGTGACCTGAGAGCTGCTCTCTCTTTACTTGTCATAATTACTCCTGTTTGTGTTTAATATTTATTTTCATTCGATAATATAGGCTCCCTCTGACGAGGGAGCTGTCATTTTTTGTAAAACAAAAAATGACTGAGGGAGAGATAAAGAAAATTTGATATTTATTACCTCTCTTTCCGCCACGCCTATGGTGTGCCACCTTCCTCGGCGGCAGCAAGCCACCGCCCTACACTGTTATTTATGCTGTATCTTTTTATTATACAGTTTTCAAGATTTTTGTAATTATATATACTTCTTAACTTCCTCAGCGAAAAGACGAAGTGCATTACCTCTGTGGCTTACCTTGTCCTTTTCCTCGGGTGTGTATTCCGCAAAGGCTTTGCCGTCAATGTAGAAAAGCGGATCATAGCCGAAGCCGTTAGTGCCCTTTCTCTCGTATCCGATTTTGCCGTGGCACTCGCCTCTTACGGTAAATTCTCTGCCGTCGGGGAAAACACAGCAAACGCAAGCGACATATTTTGCCGTTCTCTTGTCGTCGGGTACATCCTTTAAGCAATCAAGCAATTTATCGTTGTTCTTTTCGTCGTTTCCGTGGTCGCCCGCAAATCTTGCCGAATAAACACCGGGTGCGCCGTCAAGAGCGTCAACCATAAGTCCCGAATCGTCTGCGATACACGGCATACCGCTTTCCTTGCAACCCGAATCAGCCTTGAGCTTTGCATTTTCTTCAAATGTTGTGCCTGTTTCCTCAACATCCGTAAGGTCAATTCCAAGCTCGTCTGCGGTTTTAACATTTATGCCGAGCGGCGATAAAATTCTTTCAAGCTCGGCTCTTTTTTTCATATTATGAGTGGCGATTAAAAAGTCCAAAAAATCCCCTCTTTTCTTTTTTCTCTTTCTTTTCTTCCTGCTCCTCAGGCTCGCTTTCACTTTCCGTTACAGCTTCAACCTGCTTTGTATTTTCGTCAGAAGCGTCCTCTGATTTTTCCTCGCTCGGCATAACCTCGTCAAGCATTTCAACGGCAAGCTCGTCGACTATCTGCGCTGCCTGTTGTAATTGCGAAACTCCGCTTTCATTTGACTCAGAGCCGTTATTCTGTTCTGCTTTTGCTTCCTGTGAGGATGAAACAGCTTCTTTACCGCTGTGTTTATCTTCATCTGCGCCGTCGCCGTGTCCATCGACACCAGATCGTATATCGCCCAAGATGTTTTCAGTAATCTTTTCGCTTTCATTTTCATCCTCCTCATACTCTATCTTTTGGAAAAGTCCGTCTGCAAACGCCTGCGGATTAAACGGCTGTAAATCGTCGATTTGCTCGCCGACGCCGATAAACTTAACGGGTATTCCCAATTCATTCTTTATCGCAAGCACAACGCCGCCTCTTGCGGTACCGTCAAGCTTTGTAAGAACAATTCCTGTAATTTCGGCAACCGCCTTAAACTCTCTCGCCTGATTTACCGCATTCTGTCCTGTTGTCGCATCGAGTACCAAAAGCACTTCACGGTCGGAATAGGGAAGCTCACGGTCAATAACTCTGTATATCTTTGCAAGCTCCTCCATAAGATTTTTCTTATTGTGAAGTCTGCCTGCGGTATCGATTATTACAATGTCGGTATCTCTCGCCTTTGCGGCGTTTACGGTATCGAAAACAACCGCCGCCGGATCTGCGCCCTCTGCGTGTTTGACAATATCAACGCCCGAACGGTCAGCCCAAATTTGAAGCTGGTCGATAGCCGCTGCTCTGAAGGTGTCAGCCGCACCGAGCAAAACCTTTTTGCCCTGTGCCTTATACATTGCGGCAAGTTTACCGATTGTAGTCGTCTTGCCCACGCCGTTTACGCCGATTACAAGGATAACCGACGGCTGTGTTATCAAGCCCATATCCTCACCGCCGTAAAGCAGCTCGGCAACGACATTTTTCATTTCCGCCTTGATTTTATCGGGGGTTTTAAGCTTCTTTTCGGTTGCATTCTTTTTGAGCGTTTCCGTAATCTGAACAGCCGTTACCATGCCGACATCCGCCATAACAAGAATTTCTTCAAGCTCGGCATAGAGGTCATCGGTAACCTCATCGACATTGTCAAAAAGGTCGTCGATTGCACCCGACATTTTATTTCTGGTCTTTGTAAGACCGAAGTTGATTTTACTGAAAATTCCCATTGGTTTTTCCTTTCGGCATTATGCCAAACCGAGTTTTTTAGCCATTTCGGCAGTCTTTAATTCGAGCAGCTTTGATACGCCCTTTTCCTGCATTGTTACGCCGTAAAGGACATCTGCTTCCTCCATTGTGCCTCGTCTGTGAGAAATGAGTATGAACTGTGTGTTCTTCGTCATTCTTCTGACGTAGCTTGCATATCTTGAAACGTTTACGTCGTCAAGAGCCGCTTCAACCTCGTCAAAAATACAGAACGGAGCAGGTGTAACCTTGAGTATCGCAAACAAAAGTGCAATAGCCGATATTGCCTTTTCGCCGCCTGACAAAAGGTCGATATTCTTGACATTCTTTCCGGGTGGCTGAACCTTGATTTCAATATCACATTCAAGCAAATCAAGCTCGTTTTCAAGCCTTAATTCAGCCTTACCGCCGCCGAAAAGCTCCGAGAACGTCTCGCCGAAATGGGCGTTGATTTTGTTAAAGCTCTCCCTGAACTGCGCCGCCATCTTGCCCGTCAAATCATAGATAAGTTTGTTAAGCTCATTCTTCGACTTCTCAACGTCGGCTATCTGCTTCGACATAAACTCGTACCTCTCGGAAACCTCCTTGTACTCGTCTATTGCGGAAACGTTTACAGAGCCTAACGCCTTAATCTGCGCTTTCAACTCCGAAAGTCGCTTGCCTGCCTGCTGATAATCGTCGATTTTAATATCAAGTGCCGCTGCCTCACGGCGTGTTAATTGGTATTCGTCATAAAGCTTTGCGCTGAGCTCGTCATACTCCTTGCGCATTGCAACTTTCTTTTCCTCAAGCCTTGCAAGCTCATTGCCGAGCTGCTCACGTTCAACGGTCTTTGAACGCTCCAAAAGTCGCAAATCGCTCTGCTGTTTTTCGTATCCGTCACGGCTTTCGATAAGAGCGTCGATTTCCTGTCTTGATGCGCTTGAGCCTTTTTTAAGCTCTTCGATATTAAGCGAAAGATTTTCGATATTTTGAGTTAACTGCTCGTTTTTCTCGTTGATCCTTGCAATCTCCGAATCAAGTACCTCTGCCTTGCCCGTGTGTCCCTGCTTACGGGCGTTCAAGTGAACAAGGGTGTCGGTGTTTGTTTCAATATCTTTATTGAGCGACATTATTTTAAGGCTCAACTGTGAAGCCTTTTCGGAAAGCTCCTCACGCATTGCGATAATATTTTCTCTGTCGCCCGTGAGCTTTTCAAGCTCGCTCTCTTTTTTGGCAATAAGCTCATTCAATTCCTTAACACGAACGACCGCATTCGCTGCATTTTCGGTTATCGTATCGATTCTCTTTTGAAGCGTCTGCTTTTCCTCTGCAAGCTCGCCTACGCCGCCCGATACCGTGTCAAGCTGTTCTTTGGCAAGCTTCAAGTCGCCCTGAAGTCTGATTTTTTCCTCGTTCTTACGAAGCAAGTCGCCCTGCGCACCCTCTAAATCCGCAAGTGCCGCCGCCTTGTCCTCGCTTAACTGCTTGAAATCAGACTGCAACGAAGCCATTTCGTTCTTCATTGCCTCAAGACCCTTTGTGAGCTTTTCAATCTCATTGCCACGGCTCAAAATACCTGCGTTCTGCGTTCTTGAACCGCCCGTCATACTACCGCCTGCGTTGATAACCTGTCCGTCAAGGGTAACTATCTTAAATCTGTATGTGTATTTTTTAGCAATCGCAACCGCACAGTCAAGGTCGTCACACACAACCGTTCTGCCAAGAAGCGATTTTATAATCTCACGGTACTTTGAGTCTGTTTCGACAAGCTCCGATGCCATATTAACATATCCGAACTCATCATCAAGCCCCTTTTCCGTAAGTGCTCTGCCCTTAATTGCGGAAATCGGCAAGAATGTCGCTCTGCCCGAGTGTGAAGTCTTGAGGAAATTGATAGCACGCTTTGCATCGCTCTCCGTCTCGGTTACGATATTCTGCACCGCCGCACCTAAAGCCGTTTCGATAGCGGTGGAATATTTATCCCTTACCGTGATAAGCTGTGAAAGCGGTCCGTGTATACCACGAAGCGCACCCCTTTGCTGTTCACGGATAACCGCCTTAATAGCGCCGGAATAACCCTCCATGCTCTTTTCAAGGTCAGACAAAATTCTTATTCTGTCCTCTGTCTTGTGAAGCTCCCTCTCCTTTTCAAAGAGAAGCGACTCACAGTCCGAAGCCTTTTTGCCTCTCGACTCCAAACGCAAGGTGTAGCCGTCGATTGAGTTGTTTATGGAGTTTATTTCATCCTCGCACTTTTTGAGCGCTTCCTGTGCCTGCTCGTGCGATTTTTTGTATTTTAAGTAAACCTCTTGTCTGCCGCCGAGTGTGCTGTCAATTGCGGAAATACGGTTTTTGATTTCCTCGATAGAGGAATTAGCCGTTTTGCTCAACACTCTGCAATCCGCAAGTTCAACCGAAAGAGCCGAAGTTTCCGCCGACAGTTTTTGCACCATATCGGAGAATGTTGCGTTGTCACTCTTAAAACTCTCTTCCCTTGCGGTAAGCTCGGACATCTCGTTTTCAAGAGCCGTTACCTGCTCCTTTGCCTGCTCGATAGCCTGCTCGGCAGCTCTTATTCTCTCGTCAAGATGCTGTTCCGTTTCGTTTTCGTCCGACTTATCCTTTTTGAGCCTTTCGATCGTTTCGTTATTATGTAAAATCGAGTTTTCCTCAACTTTAAGTTGAGTTTCAAGAGCCGAAATCTGCTCGTCCGATACCGACGACTGCGCTCTTATCTCCTCGATTTTTATATTGATATTTTTAATTTCCTGTGCCGCAGAATCGATTTTTCCCTCGATAGCCACAAGCTCGTCCTCTGCCTGCTTGTAGTTTACCTCAGAAGTTGAAATTTTATGGTCCTGTTCACGAAGTCTGTCGTTCGTGCGGTCAATGGTGTTAAGCCAAATACCGATTTCAAGATCCTTGCGTTCCTCGGCAAGCACAATGAATTTCTGTGCCTTTTCGCTTTGAGCTTTAAGCGGCCCTACTCTTGTTTCAAGCTCCGTTAAAATATCACGAAGCCTGACAAGGTTTTCCTCCGCCTGCTTGAGCCTTTTGGTAGCGTCTGCCCTTCTGTAACGAAAATGGGAAATTCCCGCAGCCTCCTCAAGCATTTCTCGTCTGTCGCCCGTCTTTGAAGAAACCATATCGGCAATTCTGCCCTGTCCGACAATAGAGTAGCCGTCTCGACCGAGACCCGTGTCCATAAACAGCTCGTTTATATCACGAAGCCTTGACGACTCGCCGTTTATGAGATATTCGCTCTCACCCGAACGAAAATAGCGTCTTGTAACGGAAACCTCGTCATTGTCGTTTTGAAGCGTCCTGTCCTTGTTATCAAGACGGAGAGTTACCTCGGCAAAGCCCTTTGCCTTTCTGATGTCCGTACCGTCAAAAATAACGTCCTCCATCTTCGAGCCACGCAAATTCTTAGTTGACTGCTCGCCCAAAACCCAACGCACAGCGTCCGAAATATTACTTTTTCCGCTTCCGTTAGGTCCTACTACGGCTGTTACGCCTTTATTAAATTCAAGTACCGTTTTATCGGGGAAAGACTTAAATCCCTGCATTTCCAGTGCTTTAAGAAACATATCATTTTTCCTTCACAATAATATCAAAATCTTCTAAAAAATCATTTCCCTTTATTGTACAATAAAATCCTTGATTTTTCAATGCTTTTTCATTTCTTTTTGACTGCCCCTTCGCCTTTGAAAGCGACTTTTCGGGAACTTCGATTACATATTCGTTTTCACGGCTTTTTTGTGAGAGTTCAAAGAGCATTTTTTCAAGATAAATCTCACCCTCACACAGCTCACGAAATGCCGGATGATATGCACCCGCAAGGTATCCGTCCTCGACATTTCCGCCCGAATGAAGTCCGAGTCTTATAACCTTTATGTCATTTTCACGGAACATCAAAAGTAATTTTGCACATAATTTTACCGCTTCATCAAGAGTCTGCGGAGTGTACTCGCCGCTTTTCATACAATCTGCAAGCGGAGTGTTTTCAAGCACGATTGTCGGATAAATTCTTACGGTATCGGGCTTTAATTCAATCAGCTTTTCAGCAGTTTTTATGTCCTTTTCAAAGCTCGAACCCATAAGTCCCGTCATCATCTGAAGTCCTAATTCAGAACCGCTTTCACGAATGAGCATACTTGCATTTTCAATATCCTTTGCGGTATGACCTCGCCTGTTGATACGCAAAACCCCGTCATCCGTGCTCTGCGCACCCAATTCAATAGACGTTACGCCGTATTTTTTCAAAATTTCAAGCTTATGCTCATTTATACAATCAGGGCGTGTGGAAATCCGCACACCCTTAAAATAATTTTTGTCTATATATTTTTTTGCCTCTGCAAGCAAGGAAATCATATATTCCTCGTCAATAGCCGTAAAACTGCCGCCGAAAAATGCAATTTCCGAGCTTTCCGGAGAAGTGTTTCCGCTTTTTATCGCAATTTCACACGCTGTTTTCACATCTTGTGTCGAAAGAGCTTTAACAGAGCCCGAAATTGTCTTTTGATTGCAAAAACTGCATTGGTGCGGACAGCCTGCGTGAGGCACAAATAAAGCTACGTTTGCGTGCTTTTTCAAATTCCCATCAACTCCAAAGCCTGCTGAGCCGCCGCCTGCTCGGCTTTTTTCTTGCTTCCCGCAACGCCCTTACCGATAACATTTGAATTGAGATGCACCTCAACCTCAAATGTCTTATCGTGGTCGGGACCCGATTCGCTCACAAGCACATATTTAAGCTCTTCACCGTGATTTCTCTGCACAAGCTCCTGCAAAATAGTCTTGTAATCCTTAAAACTCGGCTTTTTCTCGACATAGGGAGCCACGAAACGCAAAACAAACTTTTTCGCTTCGTCGATTCCTCCGTCAAGATATATAGCCGCTATAACAGCCTCAAACGCATCCGACAAAACCGACGGTCTGTTCCTGCCGCCCGTCATATCCTCGCCGTGTGAAAGCTTGATATAATCTCCGAGTCCGATTGCCTTTGCAAATTCAAAAAGCGACTTTTCACAAACTGCGTAAGAACGAAGCTTTGACAGCTCGCCCTCGTGGAAATCCTCATGGCGTGAAAAAAGATACTCTGCCGTGATAAAGCCCAATACCGAGTCGCCCAAAAACTCAAGTCTTTCGTTGTCCTTATATTCTCTTAAAACCTCGTTAGCGTATGAGGAATGAGTAAGAGCTCTGTCAAGCAGGCTCTTATCCTTGAATTGATAGCCTATTGCTTTTTCTAATTCAGTCATTATTTTCACCGTCTTTCATTGACTGAGAAACAATATCTATAAAACCGCTGTCGATATATTTTATCGCCTGCCCTATGGCATTTTTTAATGCATACGCATCCGATGAGCCGTGAGCCTTTATAACAGGCTTTCTGACACCGATAAGCGGTGCTCCGCCGTATTTTTTATAGTTCATCTTTTCCTTGAACTCGTCCATTCCCGACTTTATGCCGAGATATGAGAGCTTAGAAAACAGGTTTTTCATAAATATTGCTTTGATCTGATTTGTAATTGATTTTGCAACGCCCTCGTACATTTTTACGATAACATTGCCCGTAAAACCGTCGGCTACAACGACATCCGCCTCGCCGAAGGCAATATCCCGCACTTCTATATTACCCGTAAAGTTTATGCCGTTAAGAACGTTTAATTTTTTATAGGTCTCAACCAGCATCGGAGTACCCTTTGTCTCCTCTGTGCCGATATTTGCAAGTGCGACACGGGGAGAAGCAATGCCCATTATCTTCTCCATGTAAAGGCTTCCGAGCTTTGCAAATTGACAGAGCATATCGGGAGTACATTCAACATTTGCGCCTGTATCGACAAGTATAAACGGGCCTGCGCTTGTCGGCATAACAGCACCCAAAGCAGGACGCTTTACGCCCTTTATTCTCTTAACAATAAGCGTTCCTCCGACCAAAAGAGCACCTGTACTGCCTGCCGAAACGAAAGCGTCACCCTCGCCCGAAGCCAATGCGTCAAGTCCCACGCCGAGTGAAGTGCCTCTTTTTGATTTGAGTATCTCCGTCGGCGGAGTTGTCATTTCAAAAACGGTGTCAGCCTGCTTTATTTCAAACGGAGAAATATCAAGAGAATTATCCTTTGCACATTTTTTGATTTTATCCCTGTCACCCGTAAGCATTATATCAACGCCAAACTCTTTTTTCGCCTCGATACAACCCTTTATTATTTCAAGCGGTGCATTATCTCCGCCGAAAGCATCAACAATTATCTTCATATACCGTTCTCTCCTTTGAACGACTCCAAGTCGCCCATGGCCCTTTTAGCCAAAGCCATATATCTTTCGCTTTTATCTCTTATCTTATCGGGAAGCGGCGGCAAAACGCCGAAATTCGCACCCATCGGCTGAAAGCTCTTAACTGTTTCATCGCTTATATATCGTGAAAGTGCGCCTATCATAGTGGTTTCAGGCAGGGTAAGCGTTTCCTTTCCCGAAAGTCTGCGAGCGCAGTTAAGTCCTGCCATAATTCCCGAGGCCGCCGACTCCATATAGCCCTCGACGCCTGTTATCTGACCTGCAAAGAAAATATACGGATTTTCACGCAGGCTGAAATCCGAGCAAAGATATTCGGGCGAATTTATAAACGTGTTTCTGTGCATTACACCGTAACGCAAAAATTCCGCATTATGAAGTGCCGGGAACATTGAAAACACTCTTTTCTGCTCGGGAAATTTTAAGTTCGTCTGAAAGCCGACAAGGTTATACATAGTGCCCTGCTTATTTTCTTTTCGAAGCTGGAGATTTGCCCACGGTCTGTGCCCTGTTCTCGGGTCAACAAGACCTACGGGCTTTAACGGGCCGTAACGCATTGTGTCCTTACCACGGGAAGCCAAAACCTCAATAGGCATACAGCCCTCATACACATCTTTTCTCTTATCAAAAGAATGAAGCTCTGCGCTCTCCGCCGAAATAATCACCTCATAAAAAGCCTCATACTGCTCTTTATTCATAGGGCAATTTATATAGTCATCCTCGCCGCCCCTGTCATATCTCGACTGCGTAAAGGCGAAATTCATATCCACACTGTCAGCCGATACAATGGGAGCCGCCGCATCATAAAACGAAAGCCCGTCACGGCACAGGGAATGTATAGTTTCAGAAATACCGTCGCTCGCCAAAGGTCCTGCCGCAATAATTACAGCATCTGCCTCGGGCAAGTCGGTTACCTCTTTATTTATGATTTTTATATTTTTGCATGCCTTGATTTTCTCTGTTACAGACTTTGAAAAAAGCTCTCTGTCAACAGCCAAAGCGCCGCCTGCAGGAACAGCCGTTTCAAGTGCCGTTTCAACGCAAACGGAAGAAAAAGTACGCATTTCCTCTTTCAAAAGACCTGCCGCCGAATTGAGCCTTTGTGCTTTCAAAGAGTTTGAGCATACAAGTTCTGCGAATAAATCTGTTTTATGTGCTGGAGAATGTTTTTCGGGCTTCATCTCATAAAGCTCAACTTCAATCCCTGCCATATTCAGTTGCCACGCCGCCTCGCACCCTGCAAGACCTGCGCCGATAACAGCTGCTTTCATTTATTCTTCCTCTTTTTTAGTTCTTTTCTTGCGCTCTGCCTTCTTTTCAAAACCGCATTTCTCGTCAAGGCATACAAGCAATCCGCCCTTACGCTTGAACAAGGATTTTCCGCACTTCGGGCAAACCTCGTCGGTAGGCTTATCCCACGTCATAAACGTACATTCGGGATAATTGTCACAGCCGTAAAAAGCATAGCCTCTCTTTGACTTCTTTTCGATTACATTGCCGCCGCAAACGGGGCATTTTGCGTTTGTCTGCACAACATACGGCTTTGTGTTCTTGCACTCGGGGTAACCCGGGCACGCAAGGAATTTTCCGAATCTGCCAACCTTAACGACCATCATTCTTCCGCATTTTTCACACGGAATATCTGTAACGTCCTCTTTGAGCTGAATTTTAACGCCCAACATCTCCTCCTTAGCCTTTTCGAGTGTTTTCTCAAAGCCGTCATAGAAGGTGTGAAGCATTTTTATATAGTCAACCTCACCGCTTTCAACCTTATCGAGATCGGACTCCATATTTGCGGTGAATTTAACATTTACTATATTCGGGAATTGCTGCTTGAGCAAATTAACAACCGCCTCGCCAAGTTCGGTGGGCTTTAACTGCTTTTGCTCTCTTACGACATACTCTCTTGAAAGAATTGTCGAAACAATAGAAACATAGGTACTCGGTCTGCCGACACCCGTTTCCTCAAGAGCCTTGATAAGAGCCGCTTCGGTATATCTTGCAGGCGGCTGTGTAAAGTGCTGATTTCCGTCAAGTGATTTGAGTTTAAGAATATCATTTTCCTTTATCGGAGGAAGTACGCTCTCTGCATCCTCGTCATCATCTGTCGAAACCTCATAAAGCTTTGTGTAACCGTCAAATTTAACAGTATAGCCTGAAGCCGAGAACTCACAGAACTTACCGTCTGCCAAATCCTTTTCGGTAGCAGCCTTAATTCCTACCTTTACGGTATCCTGAATGCAGGCAGCCATAAGGCTTGCCATAAAACGCTTCCAAATAAGAGAATAAAGCTTGAACTGCTCAACGGTAAGGCTGTCCTTTACCTTGTCGGGAGAAAGTGACGGAGTTGTAGGTCTTATAGCCTCGTGTCCGTCCTGCGCATTAGCCTTTGTCTTGAAATATCTCGGCTTGTCGGGAAGATAATTCTTTCCGTAAGTTTCTGTGATATACTCATTAGCAGCCGCACGAGCCTCCTCGGAGATACGAAGCGAGTCGGTTCTCATATAGGTTATAAGACCCATTGTGCCTACACCCTTGATTTCCATACCTTCGTAAAGCTCCTGCGCTATCTTCATAGTCTTTCTGCCCTGATAGCCGAGCTTTCTCGAAGCGTCCTGCTGAAGTGTAGAGGTTGTAAACGGAGGTGCCGGTTGACGCCTCCTTGTTCCCTCTTTGACGGAAGCAACCGTGTACTGTGCGCCGTCAAGTCTGTTCAAGTATGCATCTGCCTGAGCCTTATGTGCAATTTTAACCTTACCCGTTTCATCGCCTATAAATGAAGCGGCAAAGGATTTTCTTGAACCGGGTGCTGTGAGCTTTGCATCAAGAGTCCAATACTCCTCGGGTACGAAAGCACGGATTTCTTCTTCTCTGTCAACGATAAGACGAACGGCAACAGACTGAACTCTGCCTGCCGAAAGTCCTTTTCTGATTTTCTGTGAAACAAACGGGCTTAATTTATAGCCGACAAGTCTGTCGAGTATTCTTCTTGCCTGCTGTGCGTCAACAAGGTCAAGGTCAATTTTTTCGGGATGCTCGATACCCTTTACAACGCTTGTCTTGTTAATTTCATTGAATTTAACTCTGTTTTTGTCATCTGTATCAAGTCCCAAAACGGTTGCAAGATGCCAAGAAATAGCCTCTCCCTCACGGTCGGGGTCGGTTGCGAGATATACGCCGTCCGATTCCTTTACCATTTCTTTAAGCTCTTTTACAAGCTTTTCCTTGCCCTTAACTATCGCATATTTAGGCGCAAAGTCATTTTTAACATCAACGCTGAGCCTTGATGAAGGCAAATCTCTGATATGACCTACGGAAGCGGTAACCTTATAGTCCTTGCCGAGGTATTTCTGAATTGTCTTTGCCTTTGACGGTGACTCAACTATTACTAATTTCGACATATTAAAATCATCCTATACTATCACTGAATTTTTTTATATTTTCTGCCGGGAAGAACTTCAATAACACCTTGCATTTCAAGTTCGGTAATTCCCGAAAGCACCTTTACAACATTAAGTCCCGATTTTTCGACGATAGTGTCAAATTCCGTATCGCCGTCCAAAGCGGCATAGATTTTCTTTGCGGTTTCGCTCGCCGTATCGGGTAACGGCTTCGGCTCTGCTTTTACAGGCTCTGTATCGGCTTTCGAAACCCTGCTCTGCGTCTTTTCGGCTCTTTTGTTATAAGTATGATTGACATTGCCCGAAAAGTCCTCGGCATTTCTCGAAAGCATAATCGCAAACGGCTCATCCGCAAGCGAAAGGTCAAATCTTTCAGGGAATTCGTCCATAAAATCCTCAACAATTTCTCTTGCATTGAAAAGCGGCTTCGCACCGTTGTTTATGATTTCGGAAGTGCCCGAATAAGCCGAAGAAAACAAATCTCCGGGTACGGCATAAAGCCGTCTGCCTTGAGATAAAGCATTTTTAGCGGTTATAAGTGAGCCGCTTCTCTCACCTGCTTCAACGACAACCGTCGCAAGCGACATACCCGAAATAATCCTGTTTCGCTTCGGGAATGAAATCCTTGACGCCTGCGAAAACGGCGGAAATTCCGTTATAAGAACACCGTTTTTCTTTATCCTGTTACGCAAATCCTCATTTGTTTTAAGGTAATTTGTTCCGAGACCGCAACCGAGTACCGCAACGGTTTTCTTATCCACGCTCAATGCTCCCTCGTGCGAAGCGGCATCAATTCCGAGCGCACCGCCCGAAACTATCGTCATACCCGCAAGCGAAAGCCTTTGTGCGATTGCACCTGCGACCTTTATGCCCTGTACGGATGCGTTTCTCGTTCCGACCATAGCGATATTTGACTCAGTCATAAGTGTTTCAATATCGCCGTCAGCATAGAGAACGGCCGGTAAATCCGAAATCTGCGTAAGTAAAAACGGATACTGCTCGTCCTGCGGAGTTATTATCTCCCATCCGTTTTCCTCACACGCTCGCATTATACTGCCCGACTCCGACGGGCTGTGTAAGAGAAGCTTGTCCACGTGCTTTTGGTCAATAATGCCCGAAATTCGCCATTCATAGCTTCCTGCCTCATACAGCTCTCTTGCAGAGCCGAAATATTCGATTATGGGTTTTATTTTAGCTCCTGTGCCATAGGCGTTTTGGAGCCAAATCCAATACTCACAGTCTCTCATCTCATTATTTCCCACATTGTGATAACGGCGGCAACAGATGCATTAAGCGACTCCGCCTCGCCTTTCATTTTGATTGTAATTCTTACCCTTGCGGTGCTTTTAACAGCCTCGGTAACACCGTTACCCTCGTTTCCGATAACAGCTATTACACCTGCGGAAAAATCTGTTTTGGTAATGTCACGGGCATTTTCGTCGGGAACGGTTGCGGCAGTAAGCATACCTTCGGAATTCGCCCTTTCAAGCGTTTCCACAAGGTCGTCAACTGCGATAATCGGTATACGCAAAAGACTGCCCATTGACGCACGCAACGCCTTTGGATTATACATATCGCAGCCGCCGCACACGATTATTCCGTCAATGCCCAAAGCCTCGGCACTTCTTGCGACAGAGCCGAGATTTTGCGGATTTTGCACATTTTCAAGCGCAATATACTTCTTTGTACTCTCGATTTCAAACGCTGTTTGGCGTTTCATTTCGACAACGCAAAAAATCCCCTGCGAATTGACTGTATCAGAAATTTTTTCCGAAACCTCGTCAGTTATCAAATAAACGTTTTTTGCACAATCGGCAATTACGTCCGTGTAATCGGAAAACTTCGTAACAGCATCTTGGGTAAAATATGCCTCTTTTATCACATATCCGCTTTTAACCGCATCAAAACAAAGCCTTGCGCCCTCCAAAACAAAAAGCGAGGTGCTTTTTCGTTCCTTTGAACTCGAGACTAACTTTGCGACTGATTTGATTTTTTCATTATTTCTTGAAGTAATTTCAGTATAATTCATAACGCAAAAATTAACCACGCCCCGAAAACAAGGCGTGGTTCCAGCTTATTTAAGTGCTGCTTTTGCCTGCTCTGTAAGAGCTGTGAAAGCTGCGGGATCTGAAATAGCGATTTCAGAAAGCATTTTACGGTTTAATGAAACGCCTGCCTTATTAAGACCGTTGATGAATGTTGAGTAATTCATACCGTTCATTTTGCAAGCTGCAGAAATTCTTGTAATCCAGAGCTTTCTGAACTCTCTCTTCTTCTGCTTTCTGCCGATATATGCATACTGACCTGACTTCATAACTGCCTGCTTAGCAGTCTTGAAAAGTCTTGACTTTGAGCCGTAGTAGCCTTTTGCGAGCTTTAATGTTTTATTTCTTCTTTTGCGAGTCATCATCGCACCTTTAATACGTGCCATTTGTTATTCTACCTCCGAAAATTTGTGAAAACGGTCGAAAACCGCATTTGATTTATTGATTATTTGTAAGGAACAAGACGCTTGATCTGCTTCTGATTCGTTACGTCTGCAACTGCGGTCTTGCGAAGATTTCTTTTTCTCTTTGTAGACTTCTTGTTGAGAATGTGAGACTTGTAAGCGTGTGCTCTGATCGGCTTACCGTTCTTTGATAATTTGAAGCGTTTTTTAGCTCCCGAATGTGTTTTAATTTTAGGCATTTCTATTTCCTCCTGAATGATTTGTTTACTTATTTGGTTTTAGCGCTCAACGGTGCTAAGAACATAAGCATCTGTCTGCCCTCAAGCTTTGCGGGTTTTTCTACTGATGAAAACTCCGAGCAAACCTCGGCAAACTTCTTCATTGTTTCCTCGCCGATTTGCGGATGAGCCATCTCGCGTCCTCTGAAACGAATTGAAACCTTGACCTTGTGACCGGTCTTTAAGAATTTCATCGCCTGATTAGCCTTCGTATCGAAATCGTGCGTGTCGATGTTGAGAGAAAGTCTGATTTCCTTAGTCTCGATTATACGTTGGTTCTTCTTTGACTCCTTCTCTTTCTTCGTCTGCTCAAATCTGTACTTGCCGTAGTCCATAATCTTGCACACGGGAGGCTGAGCCTGAGGCGCAATTTTAACGAGGTCAAGATTTTTCTCCTCAGCCTTTTTAAGGGCTTCCTTAGCGGACATAATACCTAACTGTTCTCCGTCCGCAGAGATAACTCTGACTTCCTTATCACGGATTTCTTCATTGAGTTGCATTTCTTTGACAGCGATGGATAATCACTCCTAAACAATAAATTAAAGCGTGAACAAAAACCGTTCACGCTCAATACACACAATAAGACCGTAGCCTTAAAAGTATTGACCTGTTTCATTAAAAATCACAGGTGAGAACGGGTGTTCTTCTTTGTTGTGCAGATATTATACTAAAACGCAAGCCGTTTGTCAAGCGTTTATTTCAAAAGTGTTCCGAGAAACGCAAACCACTCTCTGACAATAGATGTAAAGAGTGAAAACGGTTTTGATTTTGAACTTATGTTATACGGTTCTATGCCGTTTCTTTTTGCAAGCAGGGTTGAACGGAACTGATGGAATTCGGAAGTTATTATAACCGCTTCGTTTCCCAAATTATTTTCGTCCATTATTCTTTTTGAAAAGAGCATATTTTCCGCCGTCGAGGTCGATTTATCCTCAAGTATAATCCGCTTTGCAGAAATACCCTTTTCCACAAGAGAATTTCTTATAGCCTCGGCTTCGGATATGTTTTCGTCGTCGCCCTTGCCGCCGGAAGCTATTACAACGGCTTTTTCGTTTTTCAGAAGATAATCATAAGCTGACACAATCCGTTTTTCAAGCATTTCACTCGGTGTCTTGTCATTAACTTTACAGCCTAAAATGATTGCAGGCGTATTTTCGGGTATGCTCTTCGGCTCAGCTGTGAAAGACAGAATTTTAACCGTAACCGCAGTACAGTAAGCCGCAAAAATTATTGGAATTATCAAAAGAAGTTTAAGCAACGCCATACCGCCCTTTTATTTTTATTTCGGAAAAAAATTCCGAGCACTGTGCCTATTATATTATCGAAATTCAATATAAATGTCACAGTTTCACACATTGACAGACAATTATAACAGCTTTTCAACATCCTTTGTGTTAATTCGCTTCGATACGATAAAGGTTTTTCTCTTGAGTTTGCCCTTGTCGGTCGAATATGTACCGCTTTCCTTTTCCTCCGTTGAGAAAACACCGTAGGATGAGGTAACCGCCGTACCGTCGAGCAACACAACGTTTCCGCAGTAGCCCGTATCGGCGTTCGTGGTAACGCAAGGCTCTTTCTGGTCGGGAAGATAGGTGTGGGCAACCTTAATTCTGTAATCTCCCTCTCTGCCGTTTTTGAGGTCGTCATATGTGCCTACCCACGCAATCCATCCCTCTGAATACCAGCCTCTGAACTTCTTTTCGCTATACATTTTGTTTTTCTTTTTATCTCTTTCAATCGAACGGAAGGTTATGAACAATCTGCCGTCGGGAAGATAATCAGCCTTATGCCTTTCGCCGTTTATCGCACTCGGTGCAAAAACAGGCTCCGACCAGGTTTCTCCCTCGTCTGTTGAAAATGACAAAAGCGAATTGACCCTCTTTGAATTGCTTCTTGTTATCAGCATAAGCTCGTCGCCGTTTCCTGCGTCGCTTCTCACACACTCAACCTCGCACATCTGCGATTTTCTCTCGATTTTTCTATGCGCCGAAAAATACGGTACGGGCTTTGTCCAATTCATTTTGCCGTTGTCGTCAAAGGTCAAGAAAGTCTTGTAATTAACAAAATGCTTGTCGTGGAAAAGTCCCATCCATTTATCAATGAACTTGCCGTCTTTTTTAAGCCTTGTCAACGAGCTCATTGCGACAATCGGATAAATTTCGCCCTTGAAGAAAAGCTCAAACTCCGAAAAACTCTCGCCCTCGTCATCGGAAACAGAGCAGTTAAAACCGCCGACGGAGGATTTTTCGTCCCACCATTTCGGGTTTCCGCATATAAGTATAAGCTTATCGCCCCAATTTCTCTCGCTGAAGGTAAGCCTGTAAACCGTGGGCGTCTCCTTTGAAAGTGCCCAATTTTCAGGCGGATTTTTAACGCCGTCGCCGTCAAGATAGGTTTTTCCGCCGTCAACGCTTCGCTTAGAAAGCACCTTGCCTCTACCGTGTCCCTCGGGGAAGAACGTCAATATATCCCCGTTTTTGAGCAATATGCTGTCGGGATGTCCCAAATAGCCGTTGCCCTCGTCAACTATAGAATATTCAAAAAGATAGTCAAGGCTCCGGTCCGTGTTAACCGTTTTCTTAGAAAGGTCAATCTGCTTTATCGAATAATCCTGTCCCTTATTTCTCATAATTCTTCTCCATTAAAAAAAGACCGCCGAGAAATCTCGGCAGTCTTGTGACTTTAATTATTTTGCTTCGTTGTCCCAGCCGAAGTGATATTCCATACGATCCGTGCAATCGAAGGTCAAATCTTGCTTTCCGAGATAATCAAGATCTCCGACTCCGTTCACAACTGTCGAAACGCTCATATTTTTATCATAGGTTGCGGACAGTATGTTGTCCGTAACGGCATTAAATGTTGCTGTAATCGTACAGCCGTCGAACTCAACCGAATAATCGTCAACCGTGAAATACGAAGAAGCCTTTTCCATTTCGTCAAGGATCGCCTTTTTGTCGTGCATTGAATATGCCTTGAGAACGGAAGCCGCATCGTCTTTAAGAACTATTGTGATAATTCTTGTAATTCCCGTAACGACCTTAACTTCTTTTTCCTCTTGCTTACCCTTTTCATTCGTTACCTTTTCTGTATAAGTCTGAGTTTCATAAGCAAGTGAGCTCACAGCCGAAACAACGTCGTCCGCCGTAAGCGAGCAAGCCTTATCCGAGCCCTTTAGATACATAATATCTGTAAGGTCTGCACCCTTCTCGGTTGTTGCGTTAGGAAGTATTTTGCCTGCACCCTTCTCTGAGAAATAGTCAAAGAACTTCGCCGCAGTCTTAACCCTGCCGTCGGTATCGTTTCCGTCACGAGAAAATTTGATTGTATTTTCGTTTGTCCAAAAGCTTTCCTTGTACTGCGTAATGGGCTTTTCGCTTTTTGCGCCGTTTACCTTGTTGACAAAATACTCCACAACATTCGCTTTGTTAGCCTTAATAGAGTCCTTTTCCTCCTGTGAAAGAAGGTCAAGCACCTTTTCCCACAAGCCGTCCTCGCTGAATCTTGTGATTATTTCATTATAGCTCAATTCGATTGTTATATCGTCTGAAAGCTTGTCATATTCCTCAAAAAGAGTACCGAGCTTATCCGCCGGAAGAACTGTTTTAAGCTCGCCGTAGGTAAAGTCAAAGCTCGAATCATTAAGGTCAACCTTTGCGGTAACAGCCTTTGGCACTTCCGTTTCACCGCCGAGAACATCCTCAGCCGTGCAGGAAGCAAAAATCATTGCTGTCATAACAATACAGAGTATAACGGAAATTGCTTTTTTTAACGAAAAATTCATACAATCAAATCCCCTTTTGCGTTATGAAATAATAATAACACAATTTATACTTATTTAACAATAGGAAATTTTATTTTTTTAATAAGTATCCTTCAAACCCTCGCTGTCATACAGGAATGCCGTTTCAAGAAGAACATTGATACCCGCTTCAACCGTTTTCGGCTCAAGAATGTCGGGTTTGTCGTCTCTTGTATGATAATAGCTTGCGGGAGTCGGGTCCATAGCCGCAAGAGCAGAAGCCTTGAGTCCGCCCTGCTGCATAGCCGCAGCGTCGGAGGAGCCGAAGAAAACCTTTGCATAGGGAAGATTTAAGCCTGCATTTTCGCTTGCCTTTTTAACCATAGCGGAAACCTGACTGTCAAGCGTTACGGTACCGCTCATATCCTTGTTATATACGCCCATAAAGTCATAATCTTTAAGAGTGTCAACCGCAATCGCAACCGTTTCAATTCCGTCGTTTGCGTGCTTTTTAGCGTAAGCTCTTGCACCTCTCAAACCACATTCCTCGCAGCCTGTCGAAATTGCAACAACGTCCGTGTGCTCAAAGCGAATATCGTTTGCCTCCATATATCGAATAACAGCCATCGAAGCGAAAACGCCCGTAAGGTTATCGTTTGCACCGGGAACTACAAGCTTCCAGTTTACAAAGATTGAAGCAAGGGCTACCGGTACAGCCGTAACAAATGCAAGCACGATAATTACAATGTTAAGCCAATGCGGAACATTAAAGAATGACACAATATCAAGCACAAGGTTTATTCCGATTGAGACTATCGCAGCTGCAATCATTTTAACAAGCAGCTTACCGCCGCCGAGGTGCGTGTAGTACCATTCGTAAGCAGAGTCGATATGACCCGCAAAAACAATTCTCTTTTTCGTTTCGCCCGAAGCCTTACGTGTGCAAACTACATTGCAGGACTGTCTTTTCGGGAAGAACGGGTCAAGCATTTCCTTATAGAAAAGGAACTCGCCGACCATAAAAATTATCGACAAAACGGTACATACCGTTGCGGCAATTCCAAGACCGGTATTAGCCGCCTCAATCGCATTGAACTGCTTTAACAAAAGGCAGATAATCGATATAAGCATAAGCACAACGTCAATAGCAACCCAGCTCATAAATGCCTTGGGATGAACTTCAAAATCCTCTATTTCAACGCTGTCGCAGACATTTTTCATTGATTCCGCAACATAAGATTGAGCCTTTCTCTCGCTCTCCTCTCCGGATTCACGAGGACCTATCTCGTTGCAAACCTTTTTAACCTCACGCAACGCATAGTTCGTCATTTCACGGAGACGTGACGGATAATTTGAATTACTTTCACTTGCTTTCATTAAGCTACACTCCTGTCTTAAAAAAAATAAACTAATATATTCTACCACATTTTTTTACATTTGTCGATAATAAATCAATATACTATTATATTTGAATTGACAACGGAACGCAAATTGAATAAAATATATTCATTCACTTGTGAAAGGCAAAGGACATGGAAAACAATAATAAAAAAGGTATATCTAAAAGAGCATTACGCACAAAAATTATATTGCTTGTTATTCTTGCTGTAATTATGGTACCGCTTATCATTTTATATAAATCCGTCGGAGATACCACTCCGAAAATAAAGCTGTACGACCGCAATCAAACGGAAAGCTCATCGGAAAATCAGGAGGAGCAGACAGCCGAGCCTCAAACAGAACCGCAGACAGAGCCTGCTTCCGAAGAGCCGCAGGCAGTTCCCGAGACAAAGCCTGCCGAAAAGAAGCCTGCTACGGTAATTCCGATAACAGATGCGGAAAAGTGGAATCTTGCGATAATAAACACAAAATATCCGCTTCCCGACTCCTATGCGCCGACTCTTTCAAATGCAATAAGCGGCAGTAATATACAGCTTGATTCAAGAGTCAGCGAGCGTTATGCCGAAATGTATGCGGCGGCAAAGCTTTCGGGCTGCGTGCTCACTCCTTATTCAGGCTACCACACCTACGTTCTTCAGGAAACGACCTACAACAGAAAGGTTAATTTCTATGTGAATCAAGGAATATCGGCAGAGGAAGCAAATCAAAAAGCAAGTGCACAAGTGCTTCCGGCAGGTTGCAGCGAGCACAACGCAGGTCTTGCAATGGATATTGTCAGCGCAAGCTCCGATTTTATCAACACAAAAGAGTACAAGTGGCTTTGCGAAAACGCACACAATTACGGCTTTATTCTTCGCTATCCCGAGGACAAAACAGCGATAACCGGTATGAATTTTGAGCCTTGGCATTGGCGATATGTCGGCACACAGGCGGCAAAGGAAATGAAAGAAAAAAATCAATGCCTTGAGGAATATCTCGGCTTGGCTTAAATATAAAGTTTAATAACAAAATTAACCCCCGAATATATCTTTATCGGATATACTCGGGGGTTATATTATATCTTTTTTATTCCTGACTCTCTGTAAATTTTTTCCATTATTTCAATGTCTTTTTTGTCGACAGCCTTGATTTTTGCAAACTTTTCTCTTGCTGTTTTACTAAACACTCGTTCAACAAGTCGAACGATCCAAAACAGCGGCAAAAGAACAGGTGCTTTTTTCAGTACAGGGAAAAGCAATTTCATATGTTTGAGCGACGGAAATAATGACTTAAAAATATTCTGTGCCTTTGAACGCTTTTTGCCGTCTAAATTCGCAACGCCCGTATTTTTAACGGGAGGCCCTAAGACTATAAAATTCTCCGTAATTTCAAGCGACGGGTCTTTTTCGCACTCTGAAAGCATCTGCTTTGATACCGCTTCGATTTTCTTTGCGAAATCCTCAAGCGAGAGCTTTTGGAACTCTTTTTCTATATATGAAAAGTCAAGCGTCTCCGACATTTTTTCACACATTAAATAAATATCCATAGTCGGTCTGAAACACGCACCGCCCGTGGTAAAATGCTCGGCAAGATGTGCCATTGTGTAGATATACATATCGCTGTCTGTCATTACGTATTCGTGTTCGCCGATTTTTTGAGCCTTATCCCAAACCGAAAGGAAATAATCATACATATAATAATCTTCGACAAACAGCGTATTATGAAGTTCGACTGTCAAAAACGGCTTTTTGGTAAGCACAATGTCTTTTCCGTTGTCCATTTTTTGTTCAAAGCCGTGCGAGAGCAGTATTTCCTTTGCTTTTTCAACGTCATTCAATCGAACAAGCACGTCCATATCCGCCATAAATCGCAATTCGGGCAAAGGATACAGTTTTTTCAAATGCGAACCTTTTAAGAATATAAAATCAATGCCGTTTTCGGAGAATTCTTTTCTTATTCTGTCCGATTCTAACTGTTGGCTTATTTCACGGGCAACGACTGTACGGTATGACTTTTCAAGCCTGTCGTTATACTTAAAATCCTGCTTTGCAAAGGCAATATAGCCGATAGCCTGCAAGGAATTTTTAACAACAAGCTCTATAAGCAAATCTTGGTTAATATCCTCGGGAATTTTCGGAATTCCCCTCGAATTTATAACAGCTCCGACCGCTTTCAAAAGGTATTCTTTTGTGGCAATAAGCTCCGACATAATTTCTCCTGTTACTAATGCGTAAAGTAAATTACCTTTACACTAAATTCTCTAAAAACGAAAGAATATTCTCCCTGTTTATCAATGCATTGAAGCAGCACTCGTCTGTAAGTGCGTCAATGTTTTCTTCGGAATACTCAATCTGCTTCGACAAATAACGTGTGTTAAAAAGCAAATCGCCATTCACACAATCGATAAGCATTTCAAAAATCGTCATAATCACCGCAAACTTGAAATGTGAAAGCAAATCTCCGTCAAAGCAAGCCTTTATGAAATGTCTGAAAACGAAATACGAGAGTGATTTTTCATAGCGTATCTGATTTTCCGACAATGCCTTGTTAATGCGTTCCTTTACCTCTTGAAAGTCCAACGCTTCAAGGGACAAAGTGTATTTTTCCCACAATTCGTCAAACGGCGACATTTCCTTTGCAATTTCAACACATTCCGCAAAGAATTCATCGGCAGAGCACGGCGCAATAACGTCTTTCGCACCGATTTTCAAGAAGCACCTTTCTATTCTGTCAGAAAGTGTTAAACTGCGGTCATTGATAATCGAAAACAGACTTTTCCTAAGCTCAAAAACACTTTTGCAAATATCTTCGGGCGTATCGTCGTCGGAAATTTCCTGCGTTTCAACCGTCACATATTCAAGCGGTTTATCGCTTTCAAGCAGCAGCCTTACCGCTTCTTCACAACAAAGTCCGACTCCTGCGTCCTTATACTCGCCATACCACTCGTAAAACCTCGGATGCTCACGGCATATATCACAAAGCATATCCTCCGAATGTTCGAGAATGATTTTACAAAGTCCGTCATTTTGAAGAAACGGGCAACGCTCATCCTGTGTTAACACAAAGTGCGCCACGCCGTCGCATACGGCAATGTTTTTTTGAAAATCATCGGGCATAAGCCTGTATTTATCGTATGCAACCGAGTCAATATCAATCTCCCAGCCGATACAACAGCTGTCAGTACAACGATTTGCTATACATTTGAAATCTCGGTAAAATGTGGGAAATGTAAGTATCATATTACTCCGATTTGTGCGCTTCTACTCTGTTGAGCGTACATTTAACTCTATATGAGTCAATTCTGATTTTGATTTTCTTCGTCTTTTTAGGCCTTTTGAAGGTGATAATTTTCTTATATCCGATTACAGTTTTCTTGGAAATTTTTCTCCAAGTGCCAAACTGCTCAATATAAACCGAGAACTTCTCTATCTGCTGACCCGTTGCGATATTTTCCTGCAACAAAAGTGCATCAAACTCCGTCTTTTCGGGGAATTCAAATACAATTTCGGGCTTTTCGTCCTTTTCGTCAGCCTGCCAGAAAAGAGTATCGTCGGAGGAAATTATATTCTTTGCATTTTCGCTGTTTGAAGAAGCTGTTACCTTTGCATTTTTCAACAGATCGTTCGGGAAGCGTCTTTTAAGCGTGCGTCTGAAGCTGTCGAGCAAAAGCACGTCGGTTTCATAGATTTTACCCGTCTTATCGGGCGGAATGTTCAAAAGCAAAGTCGAGTTATTTCCGACAGAGCTTAAATAGATTTTCATCAGCTTTTTAAGTGATTTTTGTTTGTAGTTTTCGCTCTCATGGAAGAACCAACCCGGTCTTATCGAAACATCAACCTCGGACGGATACCATATAAGCTCGTCTGCATCGGCTATCGCCTTTCTTGAACCCATATCCATAATCATCTGGCTGTGGCTCTTGCGGAATTTCTTGTTATCCTCTTTTTGAGAGTTTTCAGCGGTAAATTCGTTAATAGAATAATAAGACGGCACAACGCTCCATTCGCTCTCTCTGCCAACTCCTGCCTCGTTTCCTACCCAACGAACGTCAGGGCCGCAAACATTGATTGTGGCATTGGGCTGAAGCTCACGCATAACCTTATAATAGCCGGGCCAATCGTACTCCTGTACCTTGCCGTTTTTGCCCTCTCCGCACGCACCGTCAAGCCAAATACAGAAAATATCGCCGTAGTTCGTGAGAAGCTCTCTCAACTGATTTTTATAGTATTCGTTATATTCTTCGCCCTTGCCGTAGCTTTCCTCATGTCTGTCCCACGGAGAGAGATAAATACCGAATTTCAAGCCGTATTTCCTGCAAGCGTCGGAAACCTCTTTAACAACGTCGCCGTTGCCGTTCTTGAACGGGCTTGCTTTTACGCTGTAATCGGTATATGCACTCGGCCAAAGGCAGAAGCCGTCATGGTGCTTACAGGTCAAAATCATAGCGCTCATTCCGCCGTCTTTGATAGCCTTCGCCCACTGTTCAGCATCGAAATCGGTAGGATTAAACAGCTCGGGAGATGCCTTGCCATCGCCCCATTCCTTGCCTGTAAATGTATTCATACCAAAATGACAAAACGCATAAAATTCAAGCTTTTGCCAATTCAGTTGGCGTTCCGAGGGAACGACCTGCGCCGCACGCTTATAAGCCTCGACCATAGTAACACCTGCTTTTCATAATATTCTATTAAAGTATATCATATATGAATATCCTTTTCAATCAAATGTTGACTTGCACATAATAAAGAGTGTATCATATATTAGGTGATGTCTATGGCAGGATTTGCCGACAAAAGAAACATAACGCTGTTAAACTCCGTATTTTCGCAAAGTGAAAAAATCGGTAGAGAGTATCTTGACGGCGTGGATATTGACAGGCTTCTGTCGCCTATTTTTGAGGCGCACAATATGCCTGCTCCGAACAACGCAAAGCGCTACGGCGGTTGGGAGAGAAAAAGTGCAAACAACTGGGAGAAGAGCCCCGAGACATTTTCGCTTGCGGGACATTCGCTCGGGCACTTTTTGAGCGCCTTTTCGGAGTGTTATGCCAAAAGCGGAGACGAAAAGCTCAAGCAAAAAATTATATACATTGTCTCACAGCTTGAAAGCGTGCAAAGCAACGCAAAATCGGGATATATAGGTGGTTGTAAAGAAAATTGCTTTACAGAGCTTTTTGATAAAAATCTGACTTCCTGGGCAGAAGGGTATTGGGTTCCCTGGTACAATTTGCATAAAATTTTCAAGGGACTTACGGACGCATACTCGGTCACCGAAGACCAAACTGTTTTAAGAGTTCTGTTACGGTTTGCCGATTGGGCTTGCGACGGTCTGTCGGATTTTTCGGACGAAGATTTTGAAAAAATGCTCGAATATGAGCACGGCGGAATGAACGAGGTTTTCGCAAATCTCTACCGGATAACAAAAAATGAAAAACATCTTTACTTTGCCGAAAAATTTACTCATAAAAAGCTGTTTCGCTTCCTTTTGAAAGGCGAGGATAAATTGGACGGTTTGCACGCAAATACCCAAATTCCCAAGGTAACGGGTATGGCGGCAATTTACGCAGCCGCACCCGAAGCCCATAAAGAATACAGGACTGCGGCTGAAAACTTTTGGCGTTTTGTCACACAAGACCGTTCTTACGCAATAGGCGGCAACTCCGACAAAGAGCATTTTGAGAAAAAGGGAAAAGAGACTCTCTCAAAAAAGACCTGCGAGAGCTGTAATACATATAATATGATGCGGCTTTGCGAGTATCTTTTTTCTTTTAAACAAAAATCGGAGTATTTTGATTGGTATGAAAACGCACTGTTAAATCATATTCTTGCCCAGCAGGACGAAAGCGGAGCAAAAATGTACTTCGTCTCCCTTTTGCAGGGACATCACAGAACATATGAGAAGAAATATAAATCCTGGTGGTGCTGTACGGGTACGGGAATGGAAAACCCCGAAAAGTATGAAAACAACATCTTCTTTTTTGACGGAAGCACTCTTTACATCAACCTGTATATACCGTCTCGGCTTGAAACGGACGGTATCTCTCTTGAAATAAACACCGATTATCCCTATTCGGACAAAATCAGCATTGCCGTTAAGCACAACACCGAAATTGACAGCTTAAAGCTTCGCATACCCGAATTTTCCCACAAAGCCGCCGCAATCAGACACGGGACGAAGGAGTTTCGGGAAATCGAAAAAGGATATTTCACTGTTTCAAATATAAAAGGCGGAGATACCGTAGAGCTTACACTGCCTATGGAAATAACCGAGTATAAATCCCGTGAAAAAGATGTCTGCGCCTTGAAATACGGACCCGTTACGCTTTGTGCGCCGCTCGGCAAAATTACCGACAAGGTTTCCGAATACATTTCAAATGAGCTTTTGATTGACGACATAACCGTTGAATATCCGTCGCTTTTATTAAACGGGAAATCAGCGGAGACCTGCATTGAAATATCGGACAGGAAAAAGCTGATTTTCAAAATCCCTGCAAAATACTCGACACTCGGAACCCCGATTATACTCAAGCCGTTCTTTGAAACACGGCACGAATTCTACACGGTATATTTTGATAAAAAGTAAATAATGCAAGCAAAAATCCGTTCTCTTAAATAGGGAGAACGGATTTTTTATCAGTGTTATATCGTGGCAATTCTTATCGTATTTGTATTGCCCGTGGTGTCGGAGGTGCCTCCGGTTATCAATATTCTGTCGCCCGTTTTCAAATTCAAGGTCTTTTTCGCCATCTGCTTCGCCGTATAGAAAAGCACCTCAATAGACGGATAAACCTCGCACATTACGGGCGTAACACCCCAAGACATAGAAAGCTGATGATAAGTCTTTTTGTTTACCGAAAGACCGATAATATCGACGGGCGGACGAAATCTCGATACCATTCGAGCCGTCATACCCGAAATCGAGCATACAACAATCGCCTTTGCGCCTATATCCATTGCCATACCGCAAACGGAGTGCGAAATAGCGTCCATCTCGTTGCGAATACGGAACTCCGTGTTTGCAAAACGCTTTTTGTAACGGATATTCTGCTCTGTGTTTTCGGCAATTCTCGACATCGCTTCAACCGTCTGCACGGGATATTTACCTGCCGCCGTTTCGCCCGAAAGCATAACTGCGCTTGTTCCGTCGTAAACCGCATTTGCAACATCGGAAATCTCCGCCCTCGTGGGTCTCGGATTGGTAATCATCGATTCAAGCATTTCCGTTGCCGTAATAACCCTTTTGCCGAGCATACGGCACTTTGTGATAAGCTCTTTTTGAATTGCAGGCAGCTCCTCATAGGGAATTTCAACGCCCATATCTCCCCTGCCTATCATAATGCCGTCGCATACGGAGCAAATATCCTCAATGTTATCGATTCCTGCCCTGTTCTCTATTTTAGCAATAAGACTTATCGACTTTGCGCCGTTTTCGTCAAGGAATGATTTTACATCCTCAATATCCTGCTTGCAGGATACAAATGAGCAGGCGATATAGTCAATGTCATTCTTAATTCCGAAAAGCAAATCCGCCTTGTCGTAATCGCTCAAATATTTCTGCTTTAACACCTTGCCGGGAAAGCTCATGCTTTTTCTGTTTGAGATAACTCCGCCTGCATCCGTCCTGCAAACAACATTATCGCCGTCAATTTTTGTAACGGTAAAAATCAACAATCCGTTATTTACAAGGATTTTATCGCCAACCGACATTTCCTTTGCAAGCTCCTTATAGCTTACGGATACTCTGTTCTCATCGCCCATAATATCCTCGGCGGTAAAGGTAAACGTGCCGCCCTCTTTAATAGTGCATTGCCCGTCCTTAAAAAGTCCGATACGGTATTCGGGTCCTTTTGTATCAAGCATAAGCGCAAGCGGCTTATTCGCCTTTTCACGAACAGCTTTCAAAAGGTCAATTCTTCTCTGCTGTTCCTCGTGCGTGCCGTGCGAAAAGTTAAGTCTTGCGACATTCATTCCCGCCTCAAGCATTTTTTTCAGGGTTTCTTCGTTGTCGCAAGCAGGACCTACGGTGCATACAATCTTCGTTTTTCTCATAGTCAATCCTCTTCTTTCTTTAATGAGGGCCTATCAAAAAAGGGACAAAACCGCAGTTCTGCCCCATATCATAAAAATGACAACAGTATAAATAAGTCGATTTCGACCTATGACAGACTCCACCACATATACTGTGCAAATATTTTAACACGGCATAAATAGGTTGTCAATTTATATTATTGTCGAAAATCAAAGCCTGTATTCCGCCGATTTTATGTATTATAACCGCCGTCAGCAATACTTCTTTATTTCAAGCACAAGTCTGCCTTTTTTAGTAGTCTTGACCTCGCCCGAAAGGATAAATCTTCCGTATCCACGAACGGTTACAATATCGTTGTCGCTAACTGTTTTTGAAGCGGAAAGAGTCAAAACGGAATTTATAAACACCCGTTCCGAAGCAATGAGCTTTGACGACTCGCTTCTCGAAAAATTGTAAACCGCACCGATAATAACATCAAGCCTTTTGGATGTCGCAAAGACAGTCAACACCTCAAATTTTTCAGCCGTATTCTCGGGAATTAAAGACCGTTTCGCTTCAACGCTTGTGTGCCGAACTCTCGTAAGATTTTCGCAGATATAATCCGCAATATTTTCAAGGCAAATAACATATCCGCATTTGCCGTCAACGATAATATCCCCCACGGTTTCACGCTTAATTCCGAGATTCATAAGCGAGCCTAAAAAATCCCTGTGCGTCAGCTCGTCGGCAAATTTCTCGTTAAGCGGCTCAATTTTAACGCAAGCAATAGGGAAATCGTCATTTCCGACAGCCTCGCCGAAGCCTGCCACCACCCTTTGTGCGCCGTCATATCCGCCGAAGAGAACGCACGGCAGATACATCTTTTTAAGCTCGCTCTGTTCGGGCAAGGTCAAAAACGGCGAAAAAGTGTTGTACCCTCGCTCATAAGCCCTGTTATAAAGTTCTTCAAATCTTTTTTCAAGCATAATATCACTGTTCATTTCAAATTTCGCAATAATGATAACATAAAGCCCGATATATCGCAAGGGTTGTCCGCAATCCGCAAAAGTCGGTAGCGACAGCGAACCGTCGTGAGGGCGTTTACAACCGAACAGGCGAGCCGAGCGTGATTTTTGCGGAAAAGGAGGAGTTGCATAGTGAGTGAGAGACAGCCAAAGGCTGTTGCGAACGATACGAAGCAAACGACGACGAACCGTAGGGGCGACCTGAGGTCGCCTGCAAATTCAAAGCAAATTAAAAACGGGCGAACACAGTTCGCCCCTACGATATAATATAAATAAAAATACAATTGTTTGTAGCCTTTTATGATAATATAATCAGTAACGAAAGGGTATATCTTGAGGTTTGGGAGTATATAAACGAAAATTCACGAAAATGGAATAATGATGAGTGTTTTTAGTGATTTATAAAACTTACATATCAGGTGAAAAATGGATAATAATAAAATTGTAAACAAAAATGACATATCGAATTACAGTCCTATGGCAATGGCATTTTTGGGCGATGCGGTTTACGGACTTTTGGTGCGTGAAAAGCTCGTTCTTGAATGTAACAGACCTGCGGGCGTACTACATACGCTTTCGATAAAGCAGGTAAATGCCGCTGCACAGGCGAAGGGCGCTAAAAAGCTTTTATCTGTTTTGACTCAAGAGGAATCGGACGTGTTTAAGCGTGGCAGAAACACCCACACAAAGCACACTCCGAAAAATCAGTCCGAGGGCGATTATCATTATGCCACGGGTCTTGAAACGCTTTTCGGTTATCTGTATCTTTTGGGCGAAGAAAAAAGACTTCGTGAGCTATTTGAAATAATCAACGGCGACGGGGTGCTCAATTCTGAAACGGGTAGCGACAAGGACTAATATTAAAAACACATTCAAGGATTTCCTTTGGTGGACTTTAGGCAGCATACTTTTTGCGGCTGCAATCAACCTTTTTACTGCTCCGAATGAGATAACCGTAGGCGGTTTTTCGGGAATTGCTACGGTTGTAAATTATCTTTTCGGCTTTCCGATAGGTCTTACGGTATTCCTTTTGAATGTGCCGCTGTTTGTTGTTGCTTTTCTGAAATTAGGATATAAATTTGTTATAAAAACATTCGTTGCCACCTTTGAAAGTTCATTTTTTATTGACTTGTTTGCGAACTTTATGAAAGGCTATTCGGGTGACAGACTTTTAAGCGCTGTTTTCGGCGGTGTACTGCTCGGCACGGGGTTGGGACTTATTTTTCTCCATGGTGCGACAACGGGCGGAACGGATGTCATAGCAACCCTGTTACGACTTAAATATCCTCATCTTTCAATGGGCAGACTTATTTTTATAGTTGACCTTACGATAGTTTTGCTGTCGTATTTTGCATATAAAAGCGTAGACGCAATACTCTATGCACTTGTTACCGTTTTCATTTCAACTCAGGCGGTAGACCTTGTAGGCTCGGGCTTTTCACATTCAAAAACCGTGCTTATTGTTACCGAACACGGAAAAGAAATGGCGCAGGAAATACTTTTTACTCTCGGCAGGGGAGTTACGTCTGTTAAGGCTCAGGGCGCATATACGGGAAATGAAAAGCAGATAATTTTCTGTGCCGTGAGAGCCGAAGAGGTTGCGTATTTTTCAAAGCTTATAGGTCAGGTTGACAAAAATTCATTTATGATAGTTACCGATGCCGACGATATTTACGGCAACGGCTTTAATAAAGAAAAACTGTAAATTTATATAAGAGGTAGTTTATGGCAAAAAAGGAAAACATCAGAAATTTCTCGATTATCGCTCACATTGACCACGGCAAATCGACCCTTGCGGACAGACTTTTGGAGCTTACCGACTCTGTTGCAAAGCGTGATATGGCGGATCAGCTGCTTGATAATATGGACCTTGAGCGTGAAAGAGGTATTACAATCAAGGCACACGCCGTAAAGCTCGATTATACCGCAAAGGACGGTAAGACCTACGAGCTTAATTTGATTGACACCCCCGGTCACGTTGACTTTAACTATGAGGTATCCCGTTCTCTTGCGGCTTGTGAGGGTGCAGTGCTTATCGTTGACGCTTCGCAAGGCGTTGAGGCGCAGACTCTTGCAAATACATATCTTGCGCTTGACCACAATCTTGAAATTGTACCTATTATAAATAAAATAGATTTGCCTGCCGCAGACCCCGAGCGTGTTGCTCATGAGGTTGAGGATGTAATCGGTATCCCGTGCCTTGATGCGCCGAGAGTTTCAGCAAAAACAGGCGAAAATGTCGAGTCTGTTTTGGAGGAAATCGTAAATCTTGTTCCTCCTCCCGAGGACAGGGACAGCGAGCCGTTGAGAGCGTTGATTTTCGACTCGATTTACGACAGCTACCGTGGCGTAATCGTTTATGTCAGAGTTATGGACGGCAAGATAAAGCCCGGCGACACTATGCGTATGATGGCTACGGGTGCGGAATTTACCGTTGTTGAAACAGGCTATATGAGAGCAACCTCTCTTGAGCCTGCAAAAGAGCTTTCTTCGGGCGAGGTTGGATATATCACAGCTTCAATCAAAACCGTTTCCGACGCCCGTGTCGGCGATACCGTTACAACAGCCGAAAGACCTGCCACAGAGCCGCTTCCGGGTTACAGAAAGGTAAATCCGATGGTATTCTGCGGTGTTTATCCTGCCGACGGTGCGGACTATGAAAATCTCCGTGACGCACTTGAAAAGCTTCAATTAAACGATGCGGCACTTTCATTTGAGCCTGAAACCTCGGGCGCATTGGGCTTCGGCTTCCGTTGCGGCTTCCTCGGACTTCTCCACCTTGAAATTATACAGGAACGCCTTGACAGGGAATATAATCTTGACCTTGTAACGACAATTCCGAGCGTTGTATATAAAATTCATCTTACTGATAAGTCGGTGGTCGAAATCGACAACCCGTCGAACTATCCCGACCCTGCGACGATTGATTATTCGGAAGAGCCCGTTGTCGAGGCACACATTTACGCTCCGCCCGAATATGTCGGTGCAATTATGGACTTGTGTCAGGACAGACGTGGCACCTACGAGGGTATGACCTATCTTGATGCGGACAGAGTTGATTTGAAATACATTCTTCCGCTTAACGAGATAATCTATGACTTCTTTGACGTTCTCAAATCGAGAACAAGAGGCTATGCTTCCTTTGACTATGAGCTTAAAGGCTATGAAAAATCACAGCTTGTTAAACTTGATGTACTGTTAAACGGCGATGTAATAGACGCTCTTTCGTTTATTATTCATTCCGATAAGGCATATACAAGAGCGAGAAAAATCGCAGAAAAGCTTAAAGAGAACATTCCGAGACAGATGTTTGAAATCCCGATTCAGATAGCAGTCGGCGGAAAGGTAATCGCCCGTGAAACCGTTAAGGCAATGCGTAAGGACGTGCTTGCGAAGTGCTACGGCGGCGATATTACAAGAAAGAAGAAACTTCTCGAAAAACAGAAGGAAGGAAAGAAGCGAATGCGTCAGTTCGGTACGGTTGAAGTACCGCAGGAGGCATTTATGTCGGTGTTGAAGTTAGATGAATAACAGAGATAACATTTTGCAGAGGTTAGACGAGCTTTTTGTTTCATATGAGCTAAAGGAGCACCCTGCCGCTTTTACAATGGAAGAACTTGACGAATTGCACCTCAACGATAACAACGAAATATGCAAAAACCTATTTCTTCGTGATTACAAGGGTAAAAGACACGCCCTTGTAATTTTGCGAGGGGATAAACACGCAGATTTACCGCTTATTCGTGATGAGATAGGCTCAACAAGATTGAGCTTTGCCTCGGATGAGCGACTTTCGAAGTATCTTGATGTTAAAAAAGGCTCTGTTTCTCTTTTGGGTATCATAAACGATATTGCGGATGCGGTTGAGGTCTATCTTGACGAGGACTTGAAAACGCTTCCGTGCCTCGGCTTCCATCCGAACGACAACACGGCTACCGTGCTTTTGAGCTTTGACGACGTGATAAAATATGTCGAAAGCACCGCACACGATATTCGCTTTATAAAGGTATGAAAAAGGATATAGGCTTATATATTCACATTCCGTTTTGCGACTCAAAATGTCCGTATTGCGATTTCTATTCTTTTCGCTGTAAGGATGACGAAAAAGCGCAATATGTTAGCCTTTTATGTGACGAAATAAAGTCGAAATTAGGGCAAATCAACTGTAAAGTAAATACGCTTTACATAGGCGGAGGAACCCCGTCGTGTATAGGGTTTGAGCGTCTTTGCAAAATCATTAAATGTGTAAAATCTAATTTTTCCTTAACAGACGGCGCAGAGATAACGGTCGAGTGTAATCCGCACTCCGTTTCTTACGAATTTTTCAAAAATATAGCGGCTGTCGGCGTCAACAGAGTGTCGCTCGGACTTCAATCGGCAAACGATAATGAGCGAAAAAGACTCGGCAGAATATCGGGCAAAAAAGAGGTTGAAAACGCCGCCAATTTTGCACGAAAAGCAGGTATCGAAAACATTTCGCTTGACGTTATGCTCGGTATCCCCGAAAGCACGGTTGAAAGCTTAAAAGCGACGCTTGATTTTTGTATAGGACAAAATGTACCGCACATTAGCTGTTATATCCTTAAAATTGAGGAAAATACGCCGTTTTATAAAATGCAAAATACGCTTTCGCTGCCCGACGACGATACCGTTGCAGATATGTATTTGTATATGTGCGAATACCTTGAAAAGCACGGCTATAGTCAGTATGAAATTTCAAATTTCTCTAAACAGGGCTTTGAAAGCCGACACAATTTGAAATATTGGAATTGCGAGGAATATTTAGGTATCGGCTCTTCGGCTCATTCCTTTATTGACGGAAAACGCTTTTACTGCGAGAAAAGAACGGACAAATTTGTTTGTGTTCCCGACGGCGAGGGCGGCGATTTCTCGGAATATGCAATGTTGAAGCTGAGGCTGAAACAGGGGATAACCGAAGCGGAAACGGAAAGCAGGTTTTCTCATCCGATACCCGAAAAAATGCGCCGTGAGGCTGAATTTTTGCAAAAGAACGGGCTTGTAATTTCAGATTCGGAGGGTATCAGACTTACCCGAAACGGATTTTTGCTTTCAAATACTGTCATTTCAAGGTTGATATATTAAAAATATTGTGTTAAAATACTTTTTGCGAATTTTAAGAAAGAAGGTGGACAAATGCCCATTAAAATAGATAATCAGCTTCCGGCAAGGCATAGCCTTGAGCTTGAAAATATTTTCGTTATGCCGGAAAACAGAGCAATGACGCAGGATATTCGTCCGCTTCATATTATAATTCTTAACCTTATGCCGACTAAAATCGAGACCGAAACGCAGATTTTACGACTTTTGAGTAACTCTCCGCTTCAGGTTGACGTCGAGCTTTTGCAGGTTAAGTCGCATGTTGCAAAGAATGTATCGCAAGAGCATATGCTCAAGTTCTACAAGACTTTTGATGATGTTAAAAACCGCAAGTTTGACGGTATGATTGTTACGGGTGCGCCTGTTGAAATGATGCCGTTTGAAGAGGTCGATTATTGGGACGAATTTTGTGAGATTTTCGATTGGGCAAAGACCAATGTGTATTCTACCTATAATATATGCTGGGGTGCTCAGGCGGCATTGTACTATAAATACGGTGTTCCGAAGCATATGCTTGATGAAAAGCTTTTCGGTGTTTTCAAGCACAGACCGCTTGACCTGTATCATCCGCTGCTTCGTGGCTTCTCCGACGTTTATTATGTACCGCATTCAAGGCATACCGAAACTCGCAGGGAGGATATTGCCGAGGTCAAGGATTTGCAGATTTTGTCCTATTCCGACGAAGCGGGCGTGCATCTCATCTCCGATATGGCTTGCAGAAATTTCTTCTGCACGGGACATTCCGAGTATGACAGCGATACGCTTGCAAAGGAATATTTCAGGGATTTGAAAAAAGGTATGAATATTAAAATGCCTTACAATTATTTCCCCGACAACGACCCGAGGAAAACACCGCCGATTACTTGGCGTGGGGTGGGAAGTCTTTTGTTCCAAAATTGGCTTAACTATTTTGTCTACCAAAGAACTCCTTATGACCTTAATTCCTTATAATCTATTAAATAAAGGCGGCTGCGAAAACATTGTTTTTACAGTCGCTTTTCATTATAATATAAGGCGAATATAGGTGCATAACAATAATGTTCACATAAATAACCGCTTTTGAGAAAATTTTTCTTGACTTACGCAACGGTTTATGTTATATTACTTGTACCTCTGAAAGAGGGTTCTTTTTTTGTGCCCACTTTTTTTGAGGTAGGCTAAACAAGCGTGTAACGCTAATAATGGAGGTGCCGAAAATGAGAGTAAAGGTTACATTGGCTTGCACAGAGTGCAAACAGCGCAACTACAACACAATGAAAAACAAGAAGAACACACCGGACAGGTTGGAGATGAACAAGTACTGCAGATTCTGCAAGAAACATACTCTCCACAGAGAAACAAAGTAAGCGGAGGTTAAAACAATGGCTGACGAAATTAAAAAAGATTCTGCCGCTGCTCCCGCAAAAAATTCCAAGAAAGAAAACAAGCCCGAAGCTCCTAAGAAAAAGAAGAATGTTTTTGCCTCAATGGGCAAGAATATCAAGAGATTCTTTAAGGACTTAAGAGGCGAGTGCAAAAAGGTCGTATGGCCGGATTCAAAAACCGTTCTCAAAAGCACAGGCATAGTTTTGCTCTGCGTATTTGTTTTAGGTTTGGTAATCTGGGGTATCGACACAGGCCTTTCGGAACTTATTAAGCTTCTCGTAAATGCTTCGAAAAATGCGCCGGCTGACACAGAAACAACAACAGCCGTAGCAGGTTCAATCATTTCCGGATTCTTTGGTTTATAAGGGGGATGTCTAATGGCAGAAATCTCCAAGTGGTACGTTGTTCATACTTATTCGGGTTATGAGAATAAGGTTGCGGCGAATATCGAAACGGTAGTAGAAAATCGTAAGATGCAGGACTATATTCTTGATGTTCAAGTGCCGACTGAGCTCGTTACCGAGATTAAGGACGACGGATCCAAGAAAGAAATTGAAAGAAAAATTTTCCCCGGTTACGTTATCGTAAAGCTTGCTGTCTTTGAAAATGAGGACTCGGGTGAGCTTGAGATGACAGATGACACATGGTATGTCATTCGCAACACGAGAGGTGTTACGGGCTTTGTAGGCCCCGAGGGTAAGCCTGTTCCGCTTTCGGACAGTGAAATTGCCGCTCTCGGCGTTGAAAAGCGTGTTGTCGAGGTAAACTACGCAAAGGGCGATATGGTTACCATAATCGACGGTGCTTTTGACGGCATTATCGGCGTAGTTGACGAAATCAACACAGAAAACAATATGGTCAGAGTTATAATTTCAATGCTCGGCAGAGAAACGCCGGTTGAACTTGAGCTCGATCAGGTTGAAAAACAACAGTAAACATGGTATTAAGCGACAAGTCGCTTTTTATAGCGCATATGCGCTGTGGGAGGAATAGGCGAAGCCACTTATTCCGCCACTACCACGATTTTTGGAGGTGCTAAAATGGCTCAGAAAGTAATAGGCTTTATTAAGCTTCAAATCCCTGCCGGCAAGGCAACACCGGCACCGCCCGTTGGACCGGCACTCGGTCAGCACGGCGTTAACATCATGGCGTTCACAAAGGAATTCAATGAGCGCACAAAGAACGACGCAGGACTTATAATCCCCGTTGTTATCACTGTTTATGCAGACCATTCGTTCACATTCATAACAAAGACTCCTCCTGCAGCAGTCCTTCTTAAAAAGGCTTGCGGCATCGAGAGCGGTTCAGGCGTACCGAATAAGACTAAGGTCGCAACAATCACGAAAGAACAGCTTCAGAAGATCGCAGAGCAGAAAATGCCCGACCTCAACGCAGCAACTGTTGAAACTGCAATGAGCATGATCGCAGGTACAGCTCGTTCAATGGGCATCACTGTCGAAGACTGATGCTCCTTCGTGGGAGGAAAAATCCGATTAACCACTTAATAGGAGGAAAGTAAATTATGAAACACGGAAAAAAATATAACGAGAGCGCAAAATTGATTGAAAAAACAAAGCTCTACGATACAAACGAAGCATTTGAGTTGGCTTGCAAGTCAGCTACTGCCAAGTTTGATGAAACTGTTGAAGCTCACATTCGCCTCGGCGTTGACTCAAGACACGCTGACCAGCAGGTTAGAGGCGCTGTTGTTCTTCCCAACGGTACAGGTAAGGATGTCAGAGTAGCTGTTTTCGCTAAGGGCGACGCTGCTGACGCTGCAAAGGCTGCAGGTGCTAACATTGTCGGTGCTGAGGATCTTCTTGCAGACATTCAGGGCGGTATGCTTGACTTTGACGTATGTATCGCATCACCCGATATGATGGGTCTTGTAGGTCGTCTCGGTAAGGTTCTCGGTCCTCGTGGCTTGATGCCTTCACCCAAGGCAGGTACTGTTACACCCGACGTTGCTAAGGCTGTTACCGAAGCAAAGGCAGGTAAGATTGAGTACCGTCTTGATAAGACAAACATCATTCACTGCCCGATCGGTAAGGTTTCTTTCGGTGCTGAGAAGCTCTGCGAGAACTTCAATACTCTTATGGAAGCTATCGTTAAGGCTAAGCCCGCTACACTCAAGGGTCAGTACATTAAGTCCTGCGTTGTTGCTACAACAATGGGCCCCGGCGTTAAAATCAACGCAAACAAGTACTCTGCTTAATCTTAGTGCTTGACAAACCCGTCAGGGTATGTTAATATAATATCCGCTTGCCGAAGACAGTAGGTGCATTTATGCGTAAAGTTTATCTGCCTACCGAGGAAATGGAACTTATTATTAAAGTTTTATGCCTCTCTGTCTTTCGCAGAGAGGCTTTTTTATCTCATAAAGCAAGCGTAACATTTTTATAGGAGGTGAATTCGTTTGCCAAGTGAGAAAGTTTTAGAAATCAAGAAGCAGCAGGTTGCAGATCTTAAAACAAGATTTGACAATGCTTGCGCAGGTGTAATCGTTGATTACAAGGGTATTTCCGTTTCTGACGACACAGCTCTCCGTAAGGAGCTCCGTGAAGCAGGTGTTAAGTACACTGTAACCAAGAATACACTTATCCATCTTGCTATCGACGGTACTGATCTTGCAGGTCTCGACGGTGTTCTTGAGGGAACAACAGCCGTTGCTACATCTGAGGACGATTACGTTGCAGCAGCAAGAATTCTTCAGAAATTCGCTGACAAGAATGAGAATTTCAACATTAAGGGCGGTTTCCTCGACAATGAGGTAATTTCTCTTGAAAAGATTTCAAGCCTTGCAAAGCTTCCGTCAAGAGAAGTATTGCTCGCTACAGTTTGCAGTGCGTTCAACGCACCTATCGCAGCTTTTGCACGTGCTATTCAGGCAGTTGTTGACAAGAGTGGCGAAGCTCCCGCAGAGGAAGCACCCGCAGCAGAATAATTTTTGCTGTATAACTTAAAAATTTATTTCATTATTATTGGAGGAAAATAAAATGGCATCAGAGAAAATTGCAGCTATGATTGAAGAAATCAAAGCTCTTACAGTTCTTGAGCTTTCAGAGCTCGTACACGCAGTAGAGGATGAATTCGGCGTTTCTGCAGCAGCAGCAGTAGCAGTAGCAGCTCCCGCAGCTGGCGACGGCGCAGCAGCAGCTGAGGAAAAGACTGAGTTCGACATCGAGCTTACAGAAGTAGGCGCAGAGAAGATTAAGGTTATCAAGGCAGTTCGTGAGATCACAGGTCTTGGTCTTGCTGAGGCAAAGGCTATGGTTGACGGCGCTCCGAAGGTAATCAAGGAAGCTGCTTCTAAGGATGACGCTGACGCTGCAAAGGCTAAGCTCGAAGAAGTTGGCGCTAAAGTTACACTTAAGTAATTTTAATTTGTCGATTACAAATCCCTGTTCTTTCTTTTTGAAGGAGCAGGGATTTTTTCTTTTATTTTGTTTGATATAATATCGCAAGTATGGTATTATATAGTTTAATGATATTCGGAGGCGATACTATGTCAAAACATTCGGACAGAGCACTTGAATTGTTCAAGCAAGGCTATAACTGCTCACAGGCGGTGTTCTGTGCTTTTTGTGATGAATTTAATATGGATGAGGAAACCGCATTGCGTGTTTCGGCAGGACTCGGAGGCGGCGTCGGTAGAATGAGAGAGGTTTGCGGTACCGTAACAGGTGCGGCTCTTGTTATAGGTATGCTTTACGGTGCGACTGACGGTAAGGATACTCAAAAGAAAAAGGAAACCTATGAAAAGGTGCAGGAAATCGCCGAAGAATTTAAGAAGGATAATCCGTCAATAATTTGCCGTGAGCTTTTGGGACTTACCAAAGAGACGCAGGCAAAGGAAACGGCAGCACCCGAAGCGAGAACAGAACATTATTATAAAAAGCGTCCTTGCTCGGAGCTTGTTGAAAATATGGCGAAAATACTTGATGAAAAATTTTTTGAGGCGAAAAATTAACTATGACAAACATTAAAAGCGATGATAAAAAAGCGATTATCGGAAATGAGTATATCGAAAGAAGTTTTTTTATTGAAAACGGACAGCTTTTACCCTATACCATAACAAACAAAAGACTTAATGAGTCTGCTCTGTTTGTAGCCGGAAAGGGTAGCGAGGAATTTTCCGTTACATTCTTGAAAAAATTCGGAAAATTTGAGCTTAAAGCGTCAATGCTTACGATTGACAAGATAAATTCCTATGAAAAGTCGGACTCCTCGATTTTAGAGTTCGTTTTCAAGCCTGCAATTTATCGCAATACCACGCTGAATTTCCGTTTGGTATATAAACTCAAAAATGACGATTTCTTTATGAAAAAACAGCTTTGCTTTTCGGCTTCGGGCAACCTTAATTTGCGTATTGACACCGTCGATACCGAACTTTTGGTGCTTGCGGACGGCATAAAGCAAAAATGGACGCATCCCGAGATGGACAAGGCGTTCATTGACGGTTTCCACGCTTCACTCGGACAGCCTGTTTATATCAACGGTATGTTCACAGGCTCGGAATTTCCGATGAACGACAACAACATTGTTGAAAACACCCTGCGTTTGCGTTATTACAGCGGAAAGAGTATCGCAAAGATACTTAACGGCAAAAAGGAACATTCTTTTCACAAATCCGTTTTCGGAAGCGCACAGACAATGTCTTTTGACGTTATCAGAGCAGATTTTCTCGAATATATCAAAACCGTTTCGCAGAAAACCTATCTTCGCACTCAATATAACTCTTGGTATGACCATATGCTTAATATTACCGAGGAGAATATAACAGGCTCTTTTTATCAGATTGAAAAGGGCTTGACGCAGAATTTTGTTAAGCCGCTTGACGCTTATGTTGTTGATGACGGCTGGAACGATTACAAGAGCGATTTTTGGTGCTTTAATGATAAATTCCCTCACGAGCTTTACAATTCATCACGGCTTGCGAATAATTTTTCTTCACATTTCGGACTTTGGCTCGGACCGAGAGGCGGCTACAACTTTAACAGGCCGTTCGGTAAGCGTATGCAAAGGCATGGCAAGGGCGGATACAACAGAAGGTCATACGACATCTGTATTGCGGATGAAAAATATGTTCGCAATGTTGAATTGCTTTTCCTTGATTATATGAATCGCTTTGACATAGACTATTGGAAGCTTGACGGCTTTATGTTGAAGCCCTGCCGCAGCAAAAGGCATGGACATCCGACGGGCGGCTATAAGGATATGTACGTTATGACCGACGCATGGGAAAAGTGGATTGATATTTTCCGTGATATGCGTAAATTCAGGGCAGAGCAGGGCAAGGAGCTTTGGATAAACCTCACTTGCTATGCTGTTCCGAGTCCGTGGTTCTTGAGCTATGTAAACAGCGTTTGGATGCAAAACAGTGCCGATATAGGCTTTACGGATAAATCGGTAAGCGGAGAGGAACTAAACGGCAAGGACTTTGACCGTATGCTCACCTACAGAGATGCGCTTTACTATGATTTTCACAGGGTAAGGCAGTATCAGTTCCCGAACTCGAATATGTATAACCACGAGCCTATTTACGGACACACCGCAAAGGTTAAAATGACCGATGACGAGTACCGTAAATATATGTATATGATTTCATCAAGAGGCACGGCATTTTGGGAGCTTTATTACAGCTTTGACCTTTTCAATGATAATATGTGGCGCATAAATGCGGATGTTTTAAGATTTGTCAGAGAAAACTTTGAAACGCTCAGAAATTCAAAGCTTATCGGCGAAAGTGCCGATACGGGTAAAATTTACGGCTACAGTGCATGGAACGGTAAGGAGGGTATTATTTCACTTCGCAATCCGTCCGATAAACCGCAGAAATTTTCCGTTAAGCTTGAAAAGGAAATCGGCGTAAACGAGGACGTAAAGGGACTTACACGCATAAACGTTATTCCCTATGAAACTGAGAAATGCGATATTAAATATTCCTACGGCGACACGCTTTCGGTTGAGCTTGGCGCACACGAAATTGTTATATACAAATTCGGCGGAGAAAAGACGACCGCACCCGTATTAAAGCGTGCAAAGTTTGAGGCGGAGCACAAGGCGGTGTTCTCTTTTGACAGGCATATTGTGCTTGACGAAAACAGCTTTACTTATATGGGCAAGCCCGTAAAGGCGGAATTGCTTGCAAATTACAGCGAGGTGCTTTTGCATTTTGACAACGCTCAGGCAGGTTCAAAATACACTGTTGAGTACAGCGTCCGTGACCTCTACGGCAACAGGCTGACCTCTAAAAAAACGCTTGCCTGCTATAAGGACAACCTTTTGTTCTCGAACAGAGAAGCGCCTTGTGAGATTGAGGATGATTTCACGCTCACTATGACCGTCAATACCGCAACAAAGGAAACGCTTTTGTTCTCACAGGGCAATTCGCTTGCGGTTTCGCTTACAAACGGCAATGTCAGACTTAACTGCTGTTCGCTCAAATGTATGGGACATACCGATATTTGCAATACGGGCGACAGAAAAATAACCCTTGTCAGAGAAAAGAACGCTATGATTAAAATTTATATCGACGGCGTGCTTGACGGCTCTTATTATGACGAGAGAGTCGGCAATATGACCGTTCCGAAAGCCGATATTAAGCTTTCAAATTCAATAAAGGGCTTTACCGTGCTTAACAAAGCACTTGCGTTTGACGAGGTTTAATTGTATAATTAAATGAATGATGATTTAAGAAAGGAGAGAACGTATGAAAACGCTTGAATTTATAGTTCCGTGCTATAACGAGGAAGCCGTTTTGAATATTTTTTATGATACGGTCTCTCCGATATTGAACTCGCTTGACGGAATAAAGGCTTCTTTTATCTTTGTCGATGACGGAAGCCGTGACAACACCGTAAACATTATAAGACAGCTTGCCGAAAGGGATAAAACGGTCAAGTATATTTCTTTTTCAAGGAATTTCGGAAAAGAGTCGGCAATGCTTGCAGGTCTTAAAATGTCGTCGGCTGATTATGTCGGAATTATCGATGCCGATTTGCAGCATTCTCCCGAGCTTATTCCCGAAATGGTTAAAAGCGTCAACGAGGAGGGCTACGATATAGCCGCTGCAAGACGAACCGACAGAAAAGGCGAGGCTAAGCTTAAAAGTGCTTTTTCAAGAAGCTTTTATAAGCTGATAAATCGAATTTCCGACGCAAATATCGAGGAGGGCGCACAGGATTACAGGGTTATGACAAGAAAGGTCGTCAACGCAATAATCTCAATGCCCGAATACAACCGCTTTTCAAAAGGTATATTCAGCTGGGTCGGCTTCAAAACAAAGTGGTTTGAGCACGAAAACCGTGAACGTGCGGCAGGCAAAACAAAATGGTCATTTTGGAAGCTGTTTGCCTATGCGGTTGACGGAATAATCGGCTTTTCAACCGCACCGCTTAAAATTTCACTTTTCTGCGGTATTGTTACAAGCCTTGTAGGGTTTATCTATGCGCTTTATACGATAATTAAAACGCTCTGCTTCGGCCCTGATGTTGACGGCTATCCGTCGCTTGTGTGCTCGGTTTTGATAATCGGCGGACTTATTTTAATTTCAATGGGCGTAGTCGGCGAATACGTTTCAAGGGTTTACCTTGAAGTTAAAAACAGACCGAACTACATTATTGACGAAACTAATATATTACCTGAAAACATTGATAATCAGTCAAATTCGGGTAATAAATAAGTATAATTCAATTTAATTAACGGAGGTAAAAGCAATGACTTCAATCACAAAGGATATGACAATCGGCGATATTCTCGATGCAGATAGAGAGACCATTCCTTTCTTCCTTGAAATGGGAATGCATTGTCTCGGCTGCCCTGCTTCGAGAGGCGAGAGCGTTGAGGAGGCTTGTGCCGTTCACGGCGTTGATGCGGATGAGCTTGTTAAAAAGATAAACGATTTTCTTGCAAGTAAATCAAGCAAATAAAGAAGGCGACGGGGTTGGCTGAGTGTTTTGCTCTGTCAACCCTCATTTTTTAATTATGATTAAATTGACACCGAGACTTGATGCCGTGGCAGGTATGGTAAATAATTGCGACACCTTTTTGGACGTCGGCACGGACCACGCATATCTTCCGGCATACATAGTAAAAAATAAAATTGCAAACAGGGCGATAGCTTCGGATATAAATCCGAATCCGCTTATGAACGCTCAAAAGACGCTTGACGAATATTCGCTGGCGGATAAAATCACGCTTCGGCTCTCGGCAGGCTTTGAAAATATAGAGCCTTATGAGGCGCAGGAGATTGCCGTTGCGGGTATGGGCGGAATTATGATTGCCGATATGATAAACGCAACCGAGTGGCTGAGGGATGAGAAAATACATCTTATTTTGCAGCCTATGACGCATTTTGAGGATGTGTGGCGTGCACTTTTTGATAACGGTTTTCTGATTGAAGCCGAAAAAACCGTGTGCGAGGATAAGCGTGTTTATCTTATCATTTCCGCAAGGTATTCGGGAGTGAAATCAGAGCATAAGCTATACGAATACTATGTAGGAAATTTACCGAAAAGCGACAACGAAACCGACAAACTGTTTGTCGGAAAGGTTCTCAAGAGCCTTTACAATAAATACAACGGCACAAAGGACGAGAAAATTCTCGAGCTGATAAGGAGTATTGAAAATGCCTAAGGCAAAGGAAATATATGAATATATAGACAGCTTTGCACCGTTCTGCAAGCAGGAGGAATGGGATAACAGCGGCTTTTTGATAGGCGACGAAAATGCCGAGGTTAAAAGCGTGTTGCTTGCGCTTGATTGCACAAACGAGGTGCTTGAATACGCAAAAAAATCAGGCTGTGAGCTTGTGATTACCCATCATCCGATAATTTTCGGTGCGTTAAAGCAGGTAAAAGTCGGAAGTGAGGTCTATACCGCCGTCAACAGCGGACTTTCGGTAATTTGCGCTCATACCTCATATGATATCGCACAGGGCGGAGTGAGCGATATTTTGGCAAAGAAGCTTTCGGCTGAAAATACCATAAAATCTCCGTCGGGAATACTGACTGTCGGCGACGTTAAAAAAACGACGGTCGGCGAGTACGCAAGGCTTGTCGGGAAAGCTCTTTCTGCAAGCGTGAGGGCTTGCCTTACCGAAAAGGAAGTTCAAAGAGTTGCTTTTTGCGGTGGCGCAGGCAGCGATTATCTGCTTGAAGCAAAGGAAATGGACTGCGATTTGCTCGTTACGGGCGATGCAGGACACCACGATTTTCTTGACGCCGTAAATCTCGGTATCGGACTTATTGCGGCAGGTCATTTTGAAACAGAGGTAATTTCAATAAAGCCGCTTTGCGACAGACTTCAAGAAAAATTTGATAATGTAAAGTTTACGGTGTTTGAGCAGAAAACACCCATAACATATATTTGAGGAAAATATGGCACTTGACGGAATAACATTAGGCTTTATAAAAAATGAAATAAGTGAATATCTGCTTGGAGCAAAGGTGGAAAAGGTTTATCAGCCGTCGAAATGCGAGTTTGTATTTCTTATGCGTACTCGTAGCGGTGCGTACAGGCTCTATATGTCGGCGCAGGCGATTTCTCCGAGAATACACATAACCTCGCAAACGCTTGAAAATCCGCAAAAACCGCCTATGCTCTGTATGCTTTTGAGAAAACGCCTTGTTGGTGCAACGCTTACCGAAATAAATCAGGTATCGCTCGACAGGGTGCTTGAATTGTGCTTTGACGCCACCGACGAGATAGGCGACAAGGTTAAGCTCAAGGTGTTTATCGAAATTATGGCACAGCGTAGCAATATTGTGCTTGTAAACGAAAACGGCAAGGTGATCGACGCCGTTAAAAGGGTTGACGAAACCAAATCCACATACAGAGAGGTTTTGCCCGGCGGAACATATCTTTTGCCTCCGAGCCAAAATAAGCTTGATATTTCAAGCTGTTCGGCAGGGGAGATTGTAAAAGCTGTATGCGAGAAGAAAAATCAAAAATTGTCCTCGGCAATTCTTTCAAGTGTTTTGGGCGTTTCTCCGATTGTCTGCCGTGAAATTTCCTGTGCGTGCTCAGATAAAGCGGTTGAGGATATGACGGTTATCGACGAGAGCGTTTTATATGACAAAATCGTTGAAATTCAGAATATTATAGCCGAAAACAAGCCGTCTCCGCAGGTCATTTTTGACCCCGAGGGAAATCCTGTTGATTTTTCGTTTATGGATATAACTCAATACGGCGAGAATTATCCTGTTAAAAAATATTCTTCGTTTTCGGAGCTTCTTGACGAATTTTGCTTTGAAACGGACAGAATGTATAGGATCAAACGCCGTGCGGGCGATATGCTGAAGCTTTTGAATAACGCATCGCAGAGGGTTGCGAAAAAGGTCAACCTCCAAAAAATGCAGCTTGAAAAGTGCGACGATAAGGAAACGCTGCGTATCTATGCCGAGCTTATAAATTCAAATCTTTACAGATTGGAAAAGGGTGCGGCGTTTTACGATATTGAAAATTATTATGACAATAACAATGTCGTTCGAATTAAAGTGAATCCTGCGCTTTCGCCCGTGCAGAATTCGCAAAAGTATTATAAGGAATACAAAAAATCCGTGACGGCTGAAAAAATGCTTGCCGATTTAATTGAAAGCGGAGAACAGGAGCTTTTGTATATCGACTCTGTTCTCGACGAGCTTTCAAGAGCAGACAGCGAAGCGGAAATTTCTGAGATAAGACAGGAATTGATTGCAGGCGGATACATAAGACGTAAGGGCAAGGACAAAATCAAGCTTCCAAAGACCTTACCGCCGTATGAATTTACCACGAGCGACGGCTTTCGTGTGCTTGTCGGCAGAAACAACGTCCAAAATGATAAGCTGACGTTTAAGACGGCTAAAAACTATGATATGTGGCTTCACACTCAAGGCTTTGCAGGCTCGCATACAGTCATTGTTTCGGATAACCGAGAAATTACCGATACGGCAATCGAGGAGGCGGCAAGAATAGCGGCTCGCTTCAGTTCTGCCGACGGTGCGGACAAGGTCCCCGTTGACTACACATTGATTAAAAATGTCAAGAAGCCGAACAATGCAAAGCCCGGCAAGGTCATATATCACGTTTACAACACCGTATATGTTACGCCTAACAGGGACATACAGTTGTAAAGGAAAAAACTTAACGTTAAAAGCATTTGAAATATTGACTTAAACGCCAAAACATTGTATTATATTGTAGATAAACAATAAAGGTGGTTCAATTTATGAAAAAAACTATATCAGTAATAATTGCGATAGCAACGCTTATGTCGCTTCTCTGCATCAGCTCATTTGCAGCATCTGTTTCGCTTATTGCTGCTCCGTCAAAAGCGAAGCAGGGCGATACAATAACAGTAAGCGCAAATGTTCCGGCAGGTTTTGGAGGAGCAAAACTTGTGCTTGAATATGATACATCAAGCTTTGAGCTTGTAAGTGTAACAAAAGGCAATAACTTCCTTGTAACTGTAAATGATAAAACACCCGGTAAGATTATTGCACCTGCAGTTTCAGCTGACGAGCAGCCTGCTTGTACAGTGTTTTCCGCACGATTCAAAGTTCTTAAGACAGGCGGTAAAATGTCCTTGAAAGCTACTGATGTTGTTGACGGTACAGGTAATGATATTACAGCATCGGTTTCAGGTGCATCTATCACAATCGCAGCGGACACAGGCAGCATAAAGGATGAAACAACACCTCCTCAGAAGCCGACAGAACCTCAAATCAAGGTTACAAAGCCTGCAGGACAGTCCGGTGGAAACAGCGGCAATAAGGTTACAACAAAAGCAAATAAGGACAAGGTTGAGGGAGTAACAGGAACAGCACAGGCTCCGGCACCCGATGAGACCTTGCCGGCTGAGATTATGCCCGATGCAACAACTACCACCACAGTTGCGGCAGTTGAAACCGAAACAGCACCCGTGGAAAAGAGCAATAAAAAAGCCATAATTATCGCAGTTGTTGCTACTGTTTTGGCAGCTGCGGCGGCAGTGGTTATAGTTCTTGTTATTAAAAAGAAAAAAGAACAGGAAGCACCTGAAAACCAAAACTAAAACATACAAAATTGTTAGCAAAGATAAATAAAATTCTGTTGACAATTCAACCGAATTATAGTATCATTAGTCATATAGTAAAGGCTTTATGTGCTTTTCTATCAGAATATCGACTCGCATTATGCGAAAATTATTAAAAGGCGGTAAAAAGATATGAAAAAAGTTCTTTCAGTTCTCGTAGCACTTCTTCTTATTGCTGTTGCTTGCGTTCCGGCTTTCGCAGCTGACGCATACAAGGTTGACATTGAGTCATCTGCAGATACAGCAGCAGTAGGCGATGTAATTACAGTTTCTTTCAAAGTAAGCAGCGGTCTTTCGGGCTTCAAGGGTGTTCTTGAATACAACACTAAAAACTACAAGTATGTAGCAGGCTCGGCTGAGGCTACCGATCTTTTCACAACTGAAATCAACGATACTGTTGACGGCAAAATCACAGTAGCAAGCGTTGCAAGCGAAGCTAAGGATGCAGGTGTGGTTTTCACAGCTAAGTTCAAGGTTCTCAAGAAGGACGGCGTTTTCACAGCTTCTGCAACAGATGCTATTGACGGTACAGATACAGCTGTTACAGTTAACGGCGACGAGCTTGCTATCAACGTAACCGATAAGGGCACAAAGGCTCCCGAGACAACAGCTCCCGAAACTAAACCCAACAGCAACAAGAATTCGGTTGATATTAAGAAAACAGGCGGTAAGCTTTATGTTTCAACAGCAGCAGCAGTTGCAGTTTGCGCAGCAGCAGTTGCAGTTACAATGAAGAAAAAGAACGAAGACTAAGGAATTTATATTTCTGATATTCGGCACTCGCACTTAATGTGTGGGTGCTTTTTTCTTTTGCTTAATTTTCTCTTGTGATTTTAGCCGTATTACCGCAGTAAAATATAGTGACTTTGCGAATTGATAATTTATATAGAATAAGTATATAATATTTATATATTTAATCTAATTAGGGGGATTAGAATGCAAGAAAAACAAATAAGACCTTTTGGCATACGGGACAAGGTCGGATACGCTCTCGGTGACTTTGGTTGTAATATGAGTTTTGCTTTTATTAACAACTATCTTATGATTTTCTATATTACTTGTATGGGCATAAAGCCCAAGCATTTTGCAATCATAATTTTACTTGCAAAGATTTTTGACGCAATTAACGACCCGATTATCGGCGGACTTTGCGACTCCGCAAAACCCGGTAAAGAGGGTAAGTTTAAGACTTGGATAAAATGGGCGAGCTTACCGCTTCTCATTTCAAGTGTATTGCTTTTCATTTACGCTCCGTCACTTCCATACGGCGTTAAAATCGCAATGTGCTTCGGACTTTACTGCATATGGAGTATTTCATACACAAGCGTAAACGTCCCTTACGGTTCAATGCAGGCGGTAATCACGAATGTTCCCGAGGAAAGAAGTGCTCTTTCAACCGTCAGAAGCGTCGGCGCAATGTTGGCACAGATTCCTGTTATGGTTTTGCTTCCTGCTATCGTCTATGATAAAGACAAAAACCCGAGAGGCAATCTGTTCTTTATAATCGTTGCTGTGATGGGTGTTATCGGCTTTATTTCGTTTATTCTTCTTCGTAAGCTGACAACCGAAAGACTTGCTCCCGCAGTAGTTGACAAATCGCAGAAATTCAATTATTTCAAAACATTTTCCTCGTTTCTCAAGAATAAGAATATGCTCGGTGTCACAATCTCGTCAATGTCATATCTTGCATTGATGATGACAGTTACAACCTCAATGCAGTATATTTTTATGTGCTATTTTAAGAATACTGAAATAATTCCGATAGCTACAATAATCGCAGGCTTGCCGACGGTTTTGGGCATAGTTGCGGTAAAACCTCTTTCAAAGAAATTTACAAAGAAGCAGCTTTGCACATATCCCTTCTTGATTTCGGCAATCGCAAGCGGTATCGCTACCTTTGTACGCTTTGAAAACCCATATATTTGGATTGCGTTTATCGGAATTGCAATGTTCGGCTCGGCATTCTATCTTGTTCTTACATGGGCGCTTGTTGCGGACTGCATAGATTATCAGGAAATGAAAACGGGCAGGAGAGAGGAAAGCTCGATTTACGCAACTTATTCGCTGTTCAGAAAAGTGGCACAGGGACTTGGTGCGTCTTTGATTTCTTTGGCACTCGGATTTACGGGTTATGATGAAACCCTCGGTGCTTTGGAGCAGGCTTCGGGCGTTGCGGAAAAGATATACGTTATGACAGGAGCTATTCCGTTTATCGGCGCGCTTATCTGCCTTTTAAGTATGCACTTCCTTTACCGTCTCGGCGATGACCCGAAAGCTGAAATTGAATAAAAAAGGACAGAAAAAATCGCTAACCCAATCGGTTAGCGATTTTTTTACTTTAATTACTCATCTTTGGGATTCAACGCTCTTGTCAACCAGATGTCTGCAATATCCATTGCCGCATAAAGACCTTTTTTCTCGCTTGTTTTAACGATTTTTTCTTTAATGCTGACATTCGGGTCTGTATTGACAAGCTGAACGGATACCTTTGAAGCGAGATCGGTATCGCCGAACTCCTTCGAGCTCAAAATACGCATCATAATAACGTAATCGTCGTTCATATCGCCATAGTAAATGGTATTTCCGTTCCTTACAAGGGGCTTGCCCTTATAAGTCAAAAAATCATTTTTCTTTTCAGCCATTTTTACACCTCAATTACTTTTCGGAACTTGATTTGAGATATTCTTTAACGAGAGTTTGCAAAAGTTCATCTCTGTCAAGGCGGCGTATAAGGCTGCGTGCGTTATTATGAGTGGTAATGTACGTCGGGTCCTCTGAAAGTATATATCCGACAATCTGGCTTATGGGATTGTAGCCCTTTTCCTGCAAGGCGGTGTAAACTGCAAGCAGGGTTTGACGCATCTGCTCATCACACTCATCTTTAATGGAAAATTTTATGGTCTTGTTCGGATCTAACATTTTGCCACCTCCTAAGAAAATCAATATACATTTGCTATTATATACCAATTAAATCGAAATTACAATAGCTACTTGAATTTTTATTTGTTAATATAGTCGTCAACTATTTGACCGTCCTGTATTCTGATAACACGCTTTGCCTGATTTGCTATTCCGTTGTCGTGCGTGATAAGAATTATTGTTCTGCCCTCTTCGTGCAAGCCTTTGAGAATTTTCATAACATCCTCGCCTGAACGGCTGTCAAGGTTACCCGTCGGCTCGTCGGCAAGGATAATCGGCGGACGTGCGGCAACTGCTCTTGCAATCGCAACTCTTTGCTGCTGACCGCCCGACATCTGCTTCGGTAGATGATTTATTCTGTGTGCGAGTCCGACTCTTTCGAGTGCCTCTTTAGAGAGTTTGTGGCGTTCGTCGGGTCGCATACCTCTGTAAACAAGCGGAAGCTCGACGTTTGCCTGTGCGGTAAGGCTTGAAATGAGGTTGAAGCCCTGGAAAATAAAGCCGATTTGCTTATTGCGTATTTCGGACAGCTGATCGTCCGTCATATGCGAAACGTTTTCGCCGTCAAGGAAGTATTCACCGCTTGTCGGAACGTCTAAAAGTCCGAGCATATTCATAAGCGTTGATTTACCCGAGCCGGATTGACCGACGATTGCAACAAACTCACCTCTTTCAATAGTGAGGTTAATGCCGTCGAGTGCTCTGACCTCGTTTTCTCCCGGATTGTAAATTTTGTAAATGTCTTTTACTTCGATTAAACTCATTCCATAAACACCGCCTAACAATATAAATTTTATAGTAAATCCTAACATAAATCAATAAATAATTTATGAATTTTTAAGTCTTTAACGGTAAAAATACAAAAAGAGGTGATTGTTATGTCAACAACAGGTAAAGAATACTCCGATATGGCGAAAAAAGCTTCTCCGAAATCTCCGAAGCTTACAAATTGTCTTAAAGCGTTTTTAATTGGCGGTTTTATCTGCCTTATCGGTCAAGTGCTGATGTATCTGTTCCAAAAATCGGGCTTTAACGAGCAGGAAACAAAGACCTTGACCTCGGTTGTGCTTATAGTATTGACAGCAATTTTGACGGGTATCGGCGTGTTTGACAAAATTGCTAAGCACGCAGGAGCAGGCACGATTGTTCCGATAACGGGCTTTGCAAATTCCATAGTTTCGCCTGCAATGGAATTTCGAAGCGAGGGCAAAATTCTCGGAACGGGCGCAAAGCTGTTTTCGATAGCCGGACCTGTAATCGTTTACGGCACGTCGGCAGCCTTTTTATATGGAATTATATGCTATATTTTTAAGCTGTATTGATATTAAACAAGAAAATATTTCAGCTGCGGATTGTCTTTTTCGGTCAGACCTTTTGCAGCTGATTTTTTTACAATTATTGCACAATTTTTTATCAAAAATACATTGAAAAACAGCTGCTTTAGTGGTATATTATCCATATATAACTCGCTGTAAATCACGGGTCTTAAAAGCAGAAAGGTGTGTGTTGTAATTGGCACTTGTCCCGATGAAAAAATTACTTGAAGAAGCCGAAAAGAAAGGCGTTGCCGTCGGTGCTTTTTCAGTCGGAAATATGGAAATGGTTATGGGCGCCGTCAAGGCGGCGGAGGAGCTTGAAACCCCAATTATTTTGCAGATAGCGGAGGTAAGGCTTAAAAGCTCGCCTTTGGAATTGATGGGACCTATGATGCTTGCGGCTGCTGAAAATGCCGATGTTGACATTGCGGTGCATCTTGACCACGGCTTACATGTGGAAACGGTTGAGCAAGCTCTTGATATAGGCTTTACGTCGGTAATGCTTGACGGCTCACTTTTACCGCTTGATGAAAACATTAAAACGGTAAAAGGCGTGGTTGAGACAGCGAAGGAATACGATGCAACCGTTGAGGCTGAATTGGGAGTTGTCGGCGGAAACGAGGGCGAGGGCAAGAGCCATGAGATTCTTTGCACAAATCCCGATGACGCAAAACGCTTTTGCGACGAAACGGGAGTTGATGCTCTTGCGGTTGCAATCGGAAACGCACACGGAAATTATCCCGTTCTTCCAGAGCTTCGCTTTGACGTGCTTGAGGAAATACATAAAAAAGTCAGCACACCGCTTGTGCTTCACGGCGGTACGGGAATAAGCGACGAGCAGTTCCAAAGGGCAATTTCACTCGGTGTTCGCAAGATAAATATAGCAACCGCATCCTTTGATAATTTGGCGGCTTATGCAAAGGCTTATTGCGATAACAAGGAAAAAGCCAATTACTTTGAGCTCTCTGCCTGTGAGGTCGAGGGAGTTTACCAAAACGTTAAAAGACATATTAAAGTTTTCAATATGGAATAATCAAGGAGATAATTATGAAATACATAGAATTTGACTCTTCAAAAAAATATGACCTTATCCTTTTGGGCAGAATTGCGGTTGACTTGAATCCCGTTGATTATTACTGTCCGCTTAACGAAAGCACGACCTTTAAGAGATACCTCGGCGGCTCTCCTGCAAATATTGCGGTAGGACTTGCAAGACTCGGTAAAAAATGCGGATTTTTTGCCCGTGTTTCCGACGACCAGTTCGGTACATTCGTAACAGATTTCTTTGAGAAAGAGGGAATTGACACCTCAAGAGTTAAGAGATGTGAAAACGGCGAGAAAATCGGTCTTACCTTTACCGAAATTAAATCCGAAACGGAAAGTTCAATCGTTATGTACCGCAACGAAGCGGCTGACTTAAAATTGGAGGCTTCGGATATTGACGAGGAATACATCAAGCAGGGTAAGGCGCTTTTGATTTCAGGCACGGCACTTTGTGAAAGCCCATCAAGAGAGGCGGCGCTCAAGGCTGTTATGCTTGCAAAGAGAAATAGTGTTCCGATTATTTTTGATATTGACTACCGTGCGTATAATTGGAAAAATGACGATGAAATTTCAATCTATTATTCAGCAGTTGCTCGTGAGGCTGATATTATTCTCGGCTCCCGTGAGGAATATGACCTTACCGAAAAGCTCATAAAGCAGGGTATGACCGACGAGGAAACAGCTAAATATTGGCATTCGCAAAATGCTAAAATCGTGGTAATCAAGCACGGTAAGGAGGGCTCAACAGCCTATACAAATGACGGCGAGAGCTATAACATTAAGCCGTTCCCCGTTAAGCTCCTTAAATCCTTCGGAGGCGGAGACGGTTACGCTTCCGCATTCCTTTACGGACTTTTTGAGGGCTATGAAATAATCGACGCTCTTGAATTCGGCTCGGCTTCGGCGGCTATGCTTGTTGCTTCTCATGCTTGCTCACAGGATATGCCCTCTGTCGAAGCGGTCAAGGACTTTATTAAGAAAGAAAAAGAAGAATACGGAGAAATGATTGCAAGGGTGTAAATCACTCTGCTCCCTCTTTTGATTTGCAGAAAGGTATTCATATGAAAAAGCTGTTCAAAAACAAAATTTTCAAGGGCATTATAGGTACGCTTTTATGTGCTTGTATTTTGCTTTTTTCGGCGGTAATCGGCATTAACGCATATATGATCTCTTTTTCTAAAAAGAATTTTGTTGCCGTGGACGAATTGAAAGCGGACAGCTATGATTGTATTTTGGTGCTTGGCGCAGGGCTTTGGAGTGGCAAGCCGTCGCCTATGCTAAAGGAAAGGCTTGATTTTTCTCTTGAGGCATACAATAAAAATTGCAGCGACAGATTTCTTGTCTCGGGCGATCACGGCACGAAAAGCTATGACGAGGTAAACGCTATGAAGGATTACCTTGTTGAAAACGGTGCTTCGGCGGATTGCGTGTTTATGGATCACGCAGGGTTTTCGACCTATGAGTCAATGTATCGTGCAAGAGATGTTTTCAAGGCTCAAAAGGTGCTTATCGTAACGCAGAAATATCATCTTTACAGGGCTGTGTATATTGCAAGGCAGCTTGGCATTGAGGCTTACGGACTTGACAGGGAGGAGCTTAAATATCCCATTACAAATAACATTAGAGAAGCGGCGGCAAGGGTAAAGGATTTCTTTTATTGCATAGCAAAGCCCGAGCCCACCTATCTCGGCGAGGAAATACCGATAAAAACGGCAAGTGCTTCGCTTACGGATGATAAGATAAAAGTTTAATTTATATGAACGAGGGTAATATTATGTACGAAAATCCTAAATTCAACGAAAACAATGAAAAAATCCTCTGTGAGAGAAACGGCAAAAACTCCGATATGCTGATGGATATAAGAGTTAAAGTTCTCAAAGCAGGCGAGGAAATGACCTTCTGCGAGGCGGAAAACGAAACGGCTCTCCTTTTGATGGCAGGCGATGTCGATTTTGTTTTTGACGGTAAAACCGAAAACGCAAAGAGGCGTTCACCGTTTCTTGACAAGGCAACGGCAATTCATTTTGCAAGGAACAATACAGTAACCGTTAAGGCAAACGAGGAGTCGAGATTTGTAATCGAGCAGACTGATAACTCAAACGATTTCGGCGTTCATTATTATAAAGGCGAGGATATGACCGTTCAGCACTTTGGCGCAGACCAATGGGACGGCACGGCTGACAGACAGGTGCTTACGGTGTTTGACTATGAAAACTCTCCGTATTCAAAGCTTGTCTTGGGCGAGGTTTTCCACAAGCCGGGCTGTTGGACGAGCTATCCGCCGCATTATCATCCGCAACCCGAGGTTTACTATTATGAATTTGAAAAGCCGCAGGGCTTCGGCGTCGGCTTTAACGGAGACGATTGCTATAAAGTCGGCGACAAGGGCTGCCTTTGCGTAACACCAATGCACACGCATCAGCAGGTGGCTGCACCCGGATACAAAATGTGCTATGTTTGGATGATTAGACATCTTGACGGCGATCCGTGGAAAAAGACGAGAATTGACGCACCCGAACATAAATGGCTTTTAGACGAGAAATAAGGAGATAAAACTATGGCATATATGACTACCGCACAGGCACTTGTTAAATTTCTTGACAATCAATATGTTTCGTTTGACGGAAAAGAAACAAAGTTTGTTGACGGAATTTTTACGATATTCGGACACGGTATAGTTTGCGGTCTCGGCGAGGCACTTGACTCCGACAGAGGCGGACTCACCGTTTATCAGGGCAAGAATGAGCAGGGAATGGCTCATGCCGCAACTGCTTTCGCAAAGATGAACAACCGCAGAAAAATTATCGCTTGTTCTTCGTCAATAGGACCGGGTGCTGCAAATATGATTACGGCGGCGGCAACGGCAACGGTCAACCACGTTCCGCTTTTGCTCATACCGGCAGATGCGTTTTCAACCCGTCAACCTGATCCCGTTCTTCAACAGTTTGAGCAGGTAAATTCACTTGCCACAACCACCAATGACGCATACAAGGCAGTTACAAGATATTGGGACAGAATTGCACGTCCCGAGCAGCTTATGACCGCTATGATAAACGCAATGAGAGTGCTTACGGATACAGCCGAAACGGGTGCTGTTTGTATTTCTCTTCCGCAGGACGTTGAGGGCGAAAGCTATGATTTCCCTGACGAATTCTTGCAAAAAAGGGTACATAAAATTACGAGAGTTGCACCGTCCGAGGAGGAGGTTGACGATATTGTCAAAATTCTTCTCACAGCTAAAAAGCCGCTTGTGATTTGCGGCGGCGGCGTTAGATATTCGGAGGCAGGCGAGGAGCTTGAACGCTTCTGCAAGGAGTTTAATATCCCGTTTGCCGAAACTCAGGCGGGTAAAACCGCTTGCCATTCAAGCAATGAATATAACCTCGGCGGTCTTGGCGTTACGGGCAACTCGGCAGGTAACGTTATAGCGAAAGAGGCTGATGTCATTCTCGGTGTCGGAACAAGATTTTCCGATTTCACAACGGGCTCAAAGTCGCTTTTCAGAAGTGATGCAAAGGTTTTGACAATCAACACTTCACGTTTTGACGCATACAAACTCGGTGCCGCAAAACTTGTGAGTGATGCGAAATTAGGTCTTGCGGCTCTTTCGGACAAATTGAGAGAAAACGGCTATAAGTCGGCATATACCACCGAAATTGCACAGGCTCGCAAGGATTGGGCAGACGAAATGCAACGCCTTGCCGAGTATAGATTTGATGAGAATTTTGAACCGCTTATCAAGGCGAGAGATGAACGCACAATTCCCGAATTTGCGGAAAAATTCGGTACTATTACTCAAACTGCTGCTGTTTCAATGGTTCGTGAAATTATCGACGACGATGCAATTTGCGTAGGTGCGGCAGGCTCGCTTCCGGGCGACCTTCAGAGAATGTGGACGTCCGACAGCCTTTATTCCTACAATATGGAATACGGTTATTCTTGTATGGGTTATGAAATAGCAGGTGCTTTCGGCTCAAAGCTTGCTTGCCCCGATAAAGAGGTTTACGCAATGTGCGGAGACGGCAGCTATCTTATGCTTCACTCCGAACTTATAACCTCGATTCAAGAGAAAAAGAAGATAAATGTACTTCTTTTCGATAACAGCGGATTTGGTTGTATAAATAACCTTGAAATGTCAAACGGTATCGGCAACCTTGCCACAGAGTTCCGTTTCAGAGACGATAACAACAATCTTTTGGGCGACCTTGTACCGATTGACTTTGCTAAATGTGCTTCGGGTTATGGCGTTAAGACTTATACCGCAAGAACTCCCGAGGAGCTTAGATTTGCGTTGGAGGACTCCAAAAAACAGACCGTTTCAACGCTTATCGATATAAAAGTTCTTCCAAAATCAATGACCGACGGCTACGGTGCGTGGTGGAATGTCGGCGTTGCAAGTACATCTCAAAATGAAGCCGTTAAAAAGGCATATTTGAATAAAAAAGAAAATCAAGAGAAAGCGAGAAAATATTGATATGCTTGACAAAAACAAAGTAAAGCTCGGCATTGCGCCGATAGCGTGGACAAATGACGATATGCCCGATTTGGGTGCGGAAAACACATTTGAACAGTGCGTTTCCGAAATGGCTCTTGCAGGATTTACAGGCTGTGAGGTTGGTAATAAGTATCCCCGTGATACCGCTGTGCTTAAAAAGGCACTTGAGCTTCGTGGTATGCAGATTTGCAACGCTTGGTTCTCTTCTTTCCTTACAACTAAGCCTTATGAAGAGGTCGAAAAGGACTTTATCGAGCACATCACCTTCTTAAAGGAAATGGGTGCTAAGGTTGTCGGAATGTCCGAGCAGGGACACTCTATTCAGGGCACGGATAAGCCGATTTTTGAGGCTAAATATGTTATGAACGACGAGGAATGGGACACTCTTTGCACAGGCATAAACAAGCTTGGTAAGGTTGCAAAGGATATGGGCATTAAGCTCTGTTTCCATCATCATATGGGTACGGTTGTTCAGACCGAAGAGGAAATCGACAGACTTATGGCTAACACAGACCCCGAGCTTTTCGGACTTCTCTTTGACTGTGGACACCTTGCATATTGCGGCGAGGACTATATGTCGGTGCTCAATAAATATGCGGACCGTATCCGTCATGTGCATCTTAAAGATATTCGCCCTGAAAAGGTTGAACAGGTTAAGAGAGAGCATTTGAGCTTTTTGCAGGGTGTAAGGCTCGGCACCTTTACAGTCCCCGGCGACGGCGTAATTGACTTCAAGCCCATTTTTGACGTTCTTGAAAAGACAGGCTATGAGGGCTATGTTCTTGTCGAGGCAGAGCAGGACCCGGCAATCGCAAATCCGCTTGAATATGCCATAAAGGCAAGAAAATATATCGCTGAAAAAGCAGGACTTTAATCGGAGGGTGTAAAATGAGTTATCAGTTCATTATGCCCAAACAGGTGTTCTACGGTGAAAACGCATTGTCTGACGCTTCGGAGCATATCTCCGCCTTCGGTAAAAAGGCTCTTATTGTTACCGACCCTATGATGGTTAAACTCGGAAATGCCAAGAGAGTTACGGATATACTCGATAAGAGCAGCACACAGTATGCGATCTTTGACGGTGTAACGGGCGAGCCTACCGATAAAATTGTCGAAGCAGGCTTGAAAGTTTGGAATGACGAGAAATGCGATTTCCTTATCGCTGTCGGCGGCGGCTCTCCGATTGACACCATGAAAGCAATCGGCGCAGTTGCCACAAGCGGCGGTTCTATCAATGATTTTCTCGGCAAGGTAATCACCGTTCCGACTCCGCCTATGGTTGCAATCCCGACCACAAGCGGTACAGGCTCGGAGGCTACACAGTTTACGATTATCACAAACACCGAAAAGGATATTAAAATGCTCTTAAAGGGTGCGGTGCTTATGCCCGACCTTGCAATCGACGACCCTGCGTTTACTATGACCGCACCGCCTTCCGTTACGGCGGCTACGGGACTTGACGCACTTTGCCATGCAAGCGAGGCTTACACCTCACGCAAGGCACAGCCTATGACGGATGACCTTGCTTTGAGTGCTGTTAAAAGGATTTTCGAGTATCTTCCGATAGCTTACCGTGAGCCTCAAAACGTTGAAGCGAGAGCGCAGATGAGCCTTGCCGCACTTGAGGCAGGCACGGCGTTTAATAACGCTTCCGTTACGATAATTCACGGTATGTCTCGTCCGATAGGCGCACTTTTCCATGTTCCGCACGGAATAAGCAACGCAATGCTTATGACAGAGTGCTTCGACTATGTTTGCGACGGAGCTGAAAAACGCTTTGCGGATATGGCTCGTGCAATCGGAAAAGCAGACGAAGCGGACTCCGATGCAGAGGGCGCAAGGAAATTCGTTTCGGCTTGCAAGGAAATTTGCGACATATGCAATATCCCGAGCGTATCGGGTTACGGAATTGATTTAGATGAGTTCCGCAGGGCAATGCCCAAGATGGCAGAGGACGCATTTGCATCCGGCTCGCCGTCAAATACAATCAAAGAAATATCCGTTGACGATATTTTGAAGATTTACGACAGACTTTGTAAATAAAGCAAAATGGAAAATAAAGTTAAGCTTGTAAAACGAAAACATACAAGGTTAAAATGTTATGATTACAGCGATAACGGATATTATTTTGTAACGGTTTGCTCAAATCAAATGAAAAATATTTTCAGTAAAATATATCCCGATAATGTAGGGCGGGGGCTTGCTCCCGCCGAAAAGAGATATGGCGACACAATTGTTCGATTAACAAAAATCGGTAAAATAATAGAGGAACAATTACTCGATATTGAAAATAGGTTTGATTTTGTAAAAATTGACGAATATGTAATAATGCCAAATCATATACACTTTGTCATTATTTTTCAAGGGAAAACGGCGGGAGCAAGCCCCCGCCCTACACTAACAGATGTTATTTGCACTTTTAAGTCCTTGACGGCAATCAAGTGTAATAAGGTTGATAATATGAAAGGGCGAAAAATATTTCAAACATCATTTTATGAACATGTTATACGCAATGAGAATTCATATTTGAATATTTGGCAGTACATAAATGAAAATCCCCGAAAATGGGAGAATGATAAATATTATATTTAGGAGAGATTGTTATGTTAAAAATCGGTATTATCGGCGCAGGTCGTATCGGCAAGGTACATCTTGAGTCAATTTGCTACCACGTAAAAAACGCAACCGTAGTTGCAATGGCTGACCCCTTTATGAACGATGAAACAGAAAGCTTTATCAGAAGCTTCGGCGTTGAAAAGGTTTATAAGGACTACAAGGAAATCATAAATGACGCTGAAATCGACGCTGTTATGGTTTGCTCGTCAACCGACACACACGCACCCATTTCAATCGAGGCTATCAATGCAGGCAAGCACGTTTTCTGTGAGAAGCCGCTTGCAAATACAGTTGATAAGATCCTTGAAATCGCAGACGCACTCAAGGCTCATCCCGAAGTTAAATTCCAAGTTGGCTTTAACCGTCGCTTTGACCATAACTTTGCCGCTATTCGCAAGGCTTATGACGAGGGCAAGATCGGCGATGCTCAAATTCTTAAAATTACATCAAGAGACCCGCAGGCACCACCCGTCGGCTACTGTGCGGCAAGCATTTTCCTTGATATGACAATTCATGATTTTGATATGGCTTGCTTCCTTACAAACAGCGACGTTGAAGAGCTTTATGTTTACGCAGACGCTCTTATCAATCCGTCAATCCGTGAGTACGGCGATTTTGATACCGCTATCATTTCTCTTAAAATGGCAAACGGCGCACTTGCTGTTATCGACAATTCCCGTCAGGCTATGTACGGCTATGACCAGAGAGCAGAGCTTTTCGGCTCAAAGGGTATGGTTGCAACCTCGAACGATACGCTTTCATCTGCCGTAATTTCTACCGCTGACGGCGTAACGGGCGAAAAACCGCTTTACTTCTTCCTTGAAAGATATATGGAGAGCTTCTCCGAGGAGGTAAGACAGTTCTGCTCGGCAGTTGAGAACAACACCGAAACACCCGTCGGTATCCACGCAGGCTTACAGTCTGTTAAAATCGCACTCGCAGCAGAAAAGTCCGCAAATGAGCACAGAGCAGTTAAGCTTTCGGAAATCAACTGATTTAACAGTTACATAAAACCGCTTGCATCGGCAGGCGGTTTTGTTATATCCAAACACAATTTTGATTGACTTTGATTGACTTTGGAATTATAATTAAAATACAGCATTAAAGGAACGGTGATTGATATGTTGAGTGAACAACTAAAGATAATCAGAAAAGCCAATAAGTTTACCCAGCAGGGGCTTGCGGATGCAATCGGAATTGAGCGCTCCACCTATGCTTCCTATGAAACGGGGAGGAATAAGCCCGACGTTATTCTCCTTAGTAAAATTGCTAAGGTTTTCGACGTCAGCTCCGACTTTATACTTGAAATTGATACGACTGCTCCGCTTAATGTGGAGGATATTCCCGTAAAGTATAAGAAAAAAAGCGGTAATAAGCTTGTAAGCACGCTTTCAAAAGAGGAAAAGAGCGTTCTTGCAAAGTACAGACTTTTGTCCGACAATAAGAAAACAGAACTTGTTGATTTTCTTGAAAAGAACACCGCTTTGAAATAATTTATATGATAATGAAAAAATCTCGCTTGTCGAGATTTTTTTGTTTATAGGCAAACACAAAAACACACCTTTTATGGCAATTTTTTCAGGTAAATTAAGATATAATTTTTTCTAATGCATTAGCGGTTGAAATTTCCGTCGATTTATAATAATATATTATCGGTGATTATATGTTTATATGCCCTGTTTGTAAAAACGAACTCAATAAAACGGGAAAATCTTTTATCTGCTCAAACGGTCATTGCTTTGATATGGCGAAAAGCGGATATGTTAATCTTTTACTTAAAAACACAGGCGGAAACCACGGCGATAATAAGCTTATGGTATCTGCAAGGCGTGATTTCCTCGATAAAGGATATTATGAGCCGTTGCGTGAGGCGATTGTTAAAATGTGCCGTGAATTTACGGCTTCGGGCGATATAATAGTCGATTGCGGCTGCGGCGAGGGATATTATACCTCGAAAATAGCCGAAGTATTACCCGACAGGACGGTTTGCGGCTTTGACATTTCAAAGGATGCTCTTGCGGTAGCGGCAAAGAGGAATAAAACCGTTGAGTATGCCGTTGCAAGCTCGTTTGATATTCCGTTACCCGACAGCTGTGCCGATATGATAACCGAAATTTTTTCTCCGCACAGCGAAAAGGAATTTTTGAGAATATTAAAGCCCGATGGCCGTATGCTTATGGCAATTCCGCTTGAAAATCATTTGCTTGAATTAAAGCAGGCGGTTTATGACAAGGCTTATAAAAATGAGCCGTCATCCTTTGAAATAGAGGGCTTCAAGCTCTTAAAGAGCGAGAGGGTTGAATACACCGCAGACATAGCCTGCACGGAGGATATAAAAAATTTGTTCGCAATGACGCCGTATTATTACAAAACGGGCGAAAAGGAGCAGGCAAGGTTAAATACTTTACAGAGACTTAGTGTAACCTTGAGCTTTGAAGTGCTTTGCTACGGCTTGTAAAGTATAATGTTATTGCAGTTTTTGCAACTTTAATGTATAATAAAGAGTAGACGTAATTTAGGAATGGAACAGAGGTGCTTTAATTATGGAAAAGAACAGCGTTAAAATCAATATAGCAGGAGTGGATTACTCACTCAGAACAGACGAAAGCGTTGAGCTTACAATGGAGCTCGCAAAGGAGATTGACTCCAAAATAAACGAGATAAGAACGGAAAATCCTTTCATTTCCACAAGTCAGATTGCAGTGCTTATAGCACTCGAATACGCTTGCAACTGCAAAAAGGCTGAAAAGAAAACGGAGGAGCTTCGTGCGGATATGAAAAATTATCTTGAGGACACCGCAAAGGCACAGTCCGAAAGAGATTTCTATAAAAGAGAAATTGACAGAATGAAAGCAGATGCGAAAGCAAAATCAAATCAGATAAATCTGTTTTCCGAAGAGCAATGATGGCTGAAATTCTTGCGCCGGCAGGTAATTTTGACTCTCTTGTTGCGGCGGTGCGAAGCGGTGCAAACGCCGTGTATTTCGGCACGGGTGCTTTTAATGCAAGAAGAAATGCTGACAATTTCGACGGCGACGGGCTTAAAAGGGCTGTTGATTTTTGCCATCTTCATTCTGTAAAATGCCATATAACGCTCAACACGCTTGTTTCGGACAGCGAATTTTCGGAGCTTGAAAAAACCGTGCGTCTGATATGTGAAAGCGGAGTAGATGCCGTCATAGTTCAGGATTTGGGCGTTGCGAGGATAGTAAAAAGCATCTGTCCCGAGATGGAAATGCACGCATCAACCCAGCTTTCAACAGGAACGCTTGAGGGAATTAGGGCACTTGCCGATTTGGGATTTTCAAGGGCGGTTTTGCCCAGAGAACTCTCAAAATCGGAAATTAAATATATAGCCGAAAATTCTCCCATAGAGCTTGAAGTGTTCGTCCACGGCGCACTTTGTATGAGCGTGTCGGGTCAATGCCTTTTGTCTGCAATGCTCGGCTCACGAAGCGGAAACAGAGGACTTTGCGCACAGCCTTGCAGATTGCCGTTTCAAATTGACGGCGGTACGGGTACGGATTTGAGCTTAAAGGATCTGTCGCTTGTCGAATATCTTTCGGAGCTTTCCGATATGGGTATAGCTTCCTTCAAAATCGAGGGAAGAATGAAACGCCCCGAATACGTTGCGGCGGCGGTTATAGCTTGCCGTGAAAGCCTTGACGGAGCATATACACAGCAAAGGCAGAATGAATTGCAATCGCTGTTTTCACGCTCGGGCTTCACGGACGGCTATTATATATCCTCTCTCGGACGGAATATGTTCGGTAAAAGGGAAAAGGAGAACGTAGCCTCTGCGACAACGGAATTACTTAAAAAATACGAAAAAATATACGAGAAAGAAATGCCCGTACATAAGGTGGATTTTGTGTTCACGGCTTATGAAAATGAAGCACCGACGCTTGCCGCAAGGACGGGCAGAATTAACGCTTTTACGCAGGCGGATATTGTCTGCGAAAAGGCTATAAACAGACCCTTGACAGCCGAAGCGGTCAAAACACAGCTTGAAAAGTGTGGCGGAACTGTCTTTTATTCGGGAGAAATACATACGGATATTTCCGACGGCATAAGCATACCCGTTTCGGCGATAAACGCTTTAAGGCGAGAGGTGTTGGCGGAGTTATCGGAAAAATTGACAGAAGTCCCCGAAAGAGAACTAAACGAGTTCGATTTTCGCTTGCAGGACAGGGCGAGGGGGAGCAAAAAGCTCTATCTCTGCTTTAATAATATCGAAAGCATACCCGAAAACGCTTCCTGCGACAGAATGTTCCTGCCGCTTGATACCGATAGAAGCATTTTGGAAAAACATTCGGCCGGTGTGAGCGTGCCGAGAGGAATTTTCGGAAATTACGATAAGATAGTTGAGAAAATAAGAAAAAGCGGTGCGAAATATGCCCTTTGCAACACCCTTGATGCCGCTTGTGCGGCAAAAGAGGCAGGAGTTGAGATAATCGGCGGCCCGTTTTTGAATGTATTTAACTCGCAATCATTAAAGGTGTTGGAAAAGCTCGGAATTAAAGAAGCTGTTTTGTCATATGAATTGACTGTTGCGAAAATTTCACAGCTTTGCGGAAACGTCAAGCGAGGCTGCGCCATTTACGGCAGGACTCCGCTTATGCTTACGAGAAATTGTCCCGTTAAAAACGCAAAGACCTGTGCCGAGTGTAAAAAGAGCAGCTCCCTGACCGACAGAAAGGGGATTTCATTCCCCGTGATTTGCGAAAACGGCTTTTCACAGCTTCTCAATTCAAGACCTACATATATGCTCGACAGATTGTCGGAAATTAAAAACACGGATTTTGATATAATGTTTTTTACGCTTGAAACGAAAAAACAGGCGGCAGAGATTATATCCGATTATAAAAAGCACTCTGCGCCCGACGGCGAATTTACCCGAGGACTTTTTTACAGAGGAGTAGAATAATGAAAGAACTTAAAATTAAAAAAGTAAGAGAAAACGCAAAGCTTCCCACAAGGGCAACCGAGGGCTCGGCAGGCTATGATTTATATGCTTGTATCGATAAGCCGTTGACCCTGAAGGCAGGCGAAACCGCAATCATTCCTACGGGTATCGCAATAGGACTTGACGATCCGCACTATGCTGCGTTTATCTATTCAAGAAGCGGCATTGCAATAAAGCACGGAATAGGACTTCTTAATTCTGTAGGTGTTATCGACAGCGATTACAGAGGCGAAATTTGCGTCGGTGTTATCAATCAGATTTCGGAAGCCTATGAAATTCAACCGTTTGAAAGAGTTGCACAGATGATTATAAAGCCCGTTGAGCTTCCCGAGCTTACAGAGGTGTCGGACTTGGACGAAACCTCAAGAGGCGCAGGCGGCTTTGGCTCGACAGGCACAAAATAAAAAATTTCAAATTATGCAATAATCAACCGAAGAACTAACGGAGGGTAAAAATGACAGCAGATAATTTATGTATGGGTTGTATGAAAGAGATAGGAAATGTTCAGCAATGTCCCTTTTGCGGATTTCATAACGATACGGTTGCTCCTGCACCGTATTTGCCTTTGAGGACCGTTATAGGCGGAAGATATACTGTCGGTAAGGTAATTTCAGCGTCGGGCGACGGCGTCACATATATTGCTTGGGATACTGAGAGCAGGGAAACCGTAACAGTCCGTGAATTTTTGCCTGTTGAGAATATAACAAGACTGCAAGGACAGACTGAGGTTATCGTAAACGAGGACAGCAGACTTGTCTTTTATGACAGCGTGCGTGAATTCCTCGCTCTTAACAGAAAGCTTGCAATGAGCAGAAACCTTTCTGCGCTTATCCCCGTTATCGATATAATTGAGGAAAACAACACAGCGTATGCGGTAAGCGAATATCTTGAAACGATTACCTTGAGGGATTTTCTCTTAAAGAGCAGAACGGGCTATCTCGGTTGGGACAAGGTTAAAACTCTTATGATGCCTGTGCTTACAACGGTCGCTTCGCTTCATTCAATGGACATTTACCACAGAGGCATTTCGCCGAATACGCTTGTTCTCGGAAGAGACGGCAAGCTTCGTCTGACAGGCTTTATGATTTCCTCCGCACGTTGTCTTAAAACAAGAGTTAAGCCGGAAATATTCCCCGGATATGCCGCAATTGAGCAGTATCACGATGTTGACGATACGGGTGCTTGGACGGATGTTTACGGTATTGCAGCTGTAATTTACAGAGCGCTTATCGGAAGCACACCGGCAGAGGCTTCGGAGAGAATAACCAACGATAAGCTTATGATTCCGCCGAGATTTGCCGAGGCATTGCCCGCATATCTTGTATCGGCTCTCGATCATGCTCTTACAATCGAACCGGGTGACAGAACAGCTACCGTAGACGAGCTTCGTGAAGAGCTTTCGGGCTCGCCGAGTACTATGGCGTCAAACGCTATCCATGAGGTAAGAGAGCGTGAGGTTGAAGCTCCCACAACGACAGAGGATGAGGTTGCCGAAAGAAAACGCCTTGAAAAGCTTGCACGTCAGGAGCAGCAGAAGCATGAGCAAATTAAAATGGCGATTATTGCGTTTGCGATTTGCTTGGGAATCGGCGTGTTGGCTCTCGGAGGATGGCTGACATATGACCATTTCAAAAACAATCCAAAAGAGCCTACCACAGAAGGCGTTGCACCGATGATTGAAGTGCCGAACTTTGTCGGACAGAGCTATTCGAGAATTTCCAATGACGAGGTTCAGAAAACACGCTTTAAGTTTACGGTTGATTATCAGTATTCAGACAGCGCCGAAGCAGGCGTTATAATCGGTCAAAACCTTGAAGCGGGAACTCAGACAGAGCAAGGCTCCGAGCTTAAATTGACCGTCAGCAAGGGTATTGAATACGTTACGCTTATCGACGTTTCGGGTATGGATTACAACAAGGCGTTCAACCTTTTGACCGAGGCAGGCTTCGTATGCAAAAAGGTCGAAAAGAACAACGACGGCTCGCACACGGCAAACGAGGTTATTACGGTAACGCCCGAGGCAGGTAAGGAATATGAGCGTGGCAAGGAAATCTACGTTCAGGTTTGGGGCGCTCCTCCGACAACAGCCACGACAACAAAGAAAAGCCTGCTCGGCGAATTAGGCGGCGGTCTTTTCTGATGTAAATAATATAATTAAGAGCCTTATGAAGCATTCGCTTCATAAGACTCTTTTTTTGACAATTTTTTTGACGCTTTCGGTGTAATATTTCGTTGAAAGGAATGATTAAATGAATGTTAAAACAGAAATAAACGGCACGTCGGTCACAGCCTTTTTAAGCGGAGAAATTGACCATCACAACGCACCGCAAATAAGAGAGGCAATTGATGAATGTGTGGCTTTTCGTCAACCGGAAAGGCTGATACTCGATTTCGGAGACGTAACCTTTATGGACAGCTCGGGGATAGGGCTTGTTATGGGAAGATACAGACTTATCGAGGGCAAAAACTGCTCGTTTTATATTGTCAATCTGTCCGAGCACGCATACAGGGTTATGCAGCTTGCAGGGCTTGAAAAAATAGCGGTATTGAAAAAGAAAGCGAAGGAGTCGGTAAAATGAAATACTTAAATGAAGTGAAAATTCAGCTTGAAAGCCGTTCGGTAAACGAGGGCTATGCACGTCTTGCGGTGTCGTCGTTTGCCGCACAGCTTGATCCCACGGTCGAGGAAATAAACGACATAAAAACAAGCGTCAGCGAGGCGGTAACTAACTGCATTGTTCACGCTTACAAGAATAAGGTCGGCAAGATTTACATAACCGTCAGAATTTTTGAAAACTCGGTTGTTGAAATAAAAATCCGTGACAAGGGGTGCGGAATTGAAAATATCGAACAGGCTATGCAGCCGCTTTACACCTCGCTCGGAGGGGATAGGGCAGGGCTCGGCTTTACCGTAATGGAAAACTTTTCGGATAAAATCAAGGTTCGTTCAAGGGTAAATGTGGGTACGACTGTAACAATCATCAAAAAAATTAAAGGCAGAAACGCTTTGTAATGACTCGTGATGAGCTGATAAGCAATAATTTAGGGCTTGTTCATTCCTGCGCAAATAAATTCAGGAACAGGGGTATCGAATATGACGATTTGTACTCGGCAGGATGTCTCGGGCTTGTCAAGGCGGCAGACGGCTTTGACGAAACGCTCGGCTACCGTTTTTCAACCTATGCCGTGCCTGCGATTTTAGGCGAAATTAAGCGGCTTTTCAGGGACGGCGGCGCAGTCAAGGTCAGCCGTTCATTAAAGGAAAAATCAAGAGAGGCTGTAAGGCTCCGTGATGAGCTTTCCGTGTCGTTTGGCAGAGAGCCGACAGTTTCGGAATTGTCCGAAAAACTCGGAATAAACGAGTTTGAGACGGTTGAGCTTTTGAATATTGCCGTACCGCCTGCGTCGCTGACCGCAACCGACGAGGAGGGGGAACGGCAAATTGATATTCCCGTTGACTTCGGCGAAGAGCAGATACACAATTCAATAGCACTGCGAGAGATAATCGGAAAAATGCCCGAAAGCGACCGACGGCTTATAGAACTGCGATATTACAAGGGCTTAACGCAGACCGTCACGGCGGAAAAATTAGGACTTTCACAAGTGCAGGTGTCACGCAGAGAGCGTTTTTTGCTTCAGGAAATGCGCAGGAAAATGACAGGATAGATTTAGTAGTGGAAATTTTCAAGAAAGTATGTTATTATATATAAGTCGACGTGTGTCGAGTTTGTGAGGTGTAGCATATGAATTTTGAAAAAAATCACTTTATAAAAAAAATATTCGCAACTGTTTTGGCAATCGTGATTGCGGTGCTGTCCTTGTCATCCTGCACCACGAAGGTCAAAACCTCGGTGTCTGCCGCTTCCGAAATCAACGAAGCCGCTTATTCCGCACGCAATAATCACATTACAAATACAAATTCCTTGATTTATGTTGCAAAGTCGGGCTTGCTTGAACTCTATTTTGACAGAACGACCTACAACGTTGCAATTAAGGATACAAGCACAAACAAAACCTGGTATGCGCTTCCCGTGGCTTCCGACGGCGACGAAACCACACCTGCGGCGGTGCTTGAAATGACACTCTCCTCGGAGGGCGGAAAGTATAAGCTCAATTCGCAGGACAACTCGGTTGCGTTTTCCTCGGCATCTTTTAAGCCGGTAAACAACGGTATTCAGGTTACCTACAATATGGCTCTGACCGCCGAGAATGCGCTTAAAGCCTATAATGAGGTTGGAAACGGAGAAATCTATGCTTCCGTCAGCGTTACCTTCTCGCTTGCGGACGGCGCATTTTATGCTAAAATCAACAGCGGTGACATAACCGTAAGCAAGGGCTATGTTATTGAAAAGCTTGAGCTTCTCAACTATTTCGGTGCGTCAACCGTTGCAGAGAGCGACGACTATATCTTTGTTCCCGACGCAAGCGGTGCGCTTATTATGACAGGCAGCGGTGCGACGGACACTTATGAATCAAGAAGCTATTCCGTTTACGGTAAGGATAAGGCATTGAAGCAGGCTTCGACAGATGAAATATCAGCGGACGCTATTATGCCCGTATTCGGTATGAAATCCTCGCAAAACGCCTTTCTCGGTATAGTTTTAAGCGGAGATACGGTAGCCGATATTACTTCGCACAGGAAGGTTTATAACGAGGGCGGCACATACAACCGTGTCGGCGCAGGCTTTAGAATAACCGATGTTTCATATATCACAAATTCAACAGGCAAAAAGACTACAAGATATGTGGGCGAAACTTATACAGGCGAAATAAATATCTGTTACAGATTTTTGTCGGGCAAAAACGCTGTTTATTCCGGACTTGCTTCTGCTTGCAGAGAGGTGCTTATAAGGGAGTCTGTTATCCCGTCAAAGGTTGCTGAAAGTACAGACCACATTCCGCTTATGCTGACCGTACAGGGTGCGATAGCTAAGAATTCCGCACATTCCTATAAGACCTTGTCCGACTATGAGCAAACGCTTGACCTTCTCGGACAGCTGAAGGCAAAGGGCGTAAACAGTATCACTTTGAGATATAAGGGTATGCTTGACGGTGCGGATAATCAGGATGAAATATCCTCGGCTTCTCCCATAAAATCGCTCGGAAGCAAAAAGGATTTTGCGGCACTTGAACAGTATGTAAAAACGCAGAAGTTCACAATGTTTACCGATTTGAGCCTTGTAAATTATAACAAAAAGGGCTCTTCGTCATTGGCTGCTTACGATATAACGGGCGAAAAGCTTAGAACAGATTATAGTAACATTTATTCCTCCGTTGCGGGAAAGGAAAACAGGACAAGCTATGCGCTCAATCTTTCAAAGCTTGAGGACGGCGTGCTTTCATTTATAAAAAATAACAAGAATTATCAGGTCGACGGCTACAGCATAAACGATGTCGGAAGCAGTCTTTATTCCGATTATTCGGGCGAAAAGCACACAAGAAGCAATGCGGTTAATATAATTACCTCGCAGCTTTCCGTGCTTGGCAACAACCATCAAATGATGATTGAAAACGGAAATTTCTGTATGCTTTCAAATGCAAACGCCGTTGTAAATCTTCCGACTAAGACAGCCTACGAGGAGGACGGTGCGGTTTACAAAGCAATTCCGTTTGCACAAATCGTTCTTCACGGAATAGTTGATTACTCGAATGAGCCTATAAATTTGAGCGAAAATTCAAAGCAGGCGTTTCTTAAATCAATCGAGTACGGTGCAATGCCGTCGTATGAATGGACTTATGCAAAGACTGATAATGAGGAATTTGACGCAAAGTACAACTATGAGTCGCAGATAACGCAGGCGGCAGATAACTACACGCTCGCCGATAACACAATAGGCAATCTCCGTTCGGCAAGAATTACTAACCATTATCAAATCCAAAACGGAGTTTACTGCACGGAATACAACAACAGCATCGTTATCTATTTCAACTACAATTCCGAAGCGGTTACGGTAAACTCAATTACCGTTGAGCCTATGAGCTGTATCAGAGCTAACTGATAACACATAACGGAATGTGTCGGAGCTTTCGGCATATTCCGTTGTTTAATATTTACCGAAAGAAGCAATTTCAAGTGAAAACGAATTATCAAGCCTTAATGGAAAATGAATTTGAAAAAATCGAGGGTACGGGTAAAAAGCCTGTGCTTTTGCTTCAATGCTGCTGTGCTCCGTGTTCAAGTGCCGTTATCGAAAGGCTTCGGGAGCATTTTACGGTTAAGCTTTATTTTTATAACCCGAATATATATCCCGAAGTGGAATATCAAAAACGCCTTGAACAGTTTGATAAATTGCTTTCTGATGGCTTTGGTGAGGGTATAGAGCAGGTAGCGGCAAAATATGACCAAGCCGAGTTCTTTGATTTTGTCAAAGGCATGGAAAACGAAAAAGAGGGCGGAGCAAGATGCGCAAGGTGCTTCATTTTAAGACTTCGTGAGACCGCAAGGAAAGCAAAGGAAATCGGAGCAGATTATTTTTGCACAACGCTTACCGTAAGTCCTCATAAGAACGCCGAGGTCATTAACAATATCGGAATGAAATTGCAAGTGGAGTACGGCGTAAAATATCTCTTGTCCGATTTCAAGAAAAAAGAGGGCTATAAGCGTTCAACCGAGCTTTCAAAGCAATTTGACCTTTACAGGCAAAACTATTGCGGATGTAAATTTTCAATGTGGTTTGACGAGGAAAATTCCGACAACAAATAAAAAAAGAACTGTAAATCTCTTGATTTACAGTTCTTTTTCATATGTAGTAATAATTCAGATCCCAGCAGGGAATGTATCTGTGGTGTCGCAGATATATTTTGTAATCGGGGTTTAATTCGAGTATTTTAAGCGGTATCGAGTAAATGTCCTCGCTTTTGTGATAGGCAGCTATATTGAGCTTTGGCTTTAACTCTGTGAATGTCCTTTCACAGCAGCGCAGCATTTCATTTTCACAGCCCTCAATATCGGCTTTCAGGTATGTTACGGGAAAATCCTCGCACAAATAATCCACCGTGCAGACCCTTGTTTCGTCGCCCGAGTCGGAAATTGCGTTTCTCCGTCCGCTTTTTCCGTTAAAATAAACCGTCTTGTTTTCGTCGAGGATCCCGCAGTTTACGAAATAAAAATTATCCTTGTCGGGAAAATGCTCTTTTAGCTTCCTAAAGCTCTTTTTATCAGGCTCAACCGCCTTTACAGACGAATATTTGCCGCCCGTGTAATGTAGAAATTCATCAACGGTATCGCCCTTGTATGCGCCGAGGTCAAGGTAGCTTTCATTCTCTCCCAATTTGAGAATGTTGTAAAATGCTTCGTCCTTATCCGTTTCGTTTGCGAAAAGATATGACAGCTCTCCCGTCAAGCTGAAATTGAGAAAATCCGTGAAAACAAGCCTTGACTTCTCATCAGCAAGCATCGAATAGACCCTTTCGAGCTCCGATTTGTGCGAAACGATAAATTCCCTGTTCAAAAAAGTTTCGCCGAAAGCAGGAACACAGGGAACAAGCAGCTTATGTCTCTTTGAGAGATTCAGTATATTTTCAATAACCTCTTCCCTTTGCGAAGCGAAGCCGACGGTGATTACAAAATCCGGAAATTCATTTTCAAAATCCGAAACGCTCTTGACCTTAAAGCCTCTGAAGTATCTGTCCCTGACAAAGCCGTCCGAAGCCATAACGCCCGACAGCTTAATTCCGAGCCTTTCATATTCGTCAATAACCCTGTCCGCACCGTTGCCCGTGCCGTAGAGAATTATCGGCAAATCCGTGCTTTTGAGATATTCCCAAGCGGATTGATTTTTCAAAATTTCCTCGATCATCATTTTCTCCGTATCACTTTATAATGTCTAATTCTATCACACCTGTTCATCTTCGTCAAAATAATTTCTAATATCCTCCAAAACTTTTTTCTCAATCCTTGAAACATAAGAACGTGAAATTTTAAGCTCCTTTGCAATTTCTTTTTGCGTTTTCGGGAAACAGCCGTTCAGCCCGTAATGCTTTATCAAAATCGCCTTTTCTCTGTCGTCGGGCATTTCGGAAATGTACTTCTTGAGCTTTTCGATTTTCATTTTTTGATATATGTCGTCGCAAACCGTGTCGTCGGTGTAAATAGTCTCCGAAAGCGTCAGCGGATTGCCCTCTGGGTCGGTGTCAATGGGCTCGCTCATTGAAATATCCTGCGAGGTTTTCTTTTGATTTCTGAAATACATCAATATTTCATTCTCAACGCACCTTGCGGCGTAGGTTGCAAGCCGTGTTCCTTTATCGGGCTTAAAGCTGTTTACCGCCTTGATAAGACCGATTGTGCCGACGGATATTAAATCGTCTTGGTCGGAATAATTGGAATAATATTTTTTGATAATATGCACGACAAGCCGCAAATTGTGCTCTACAAGCTCATCTCTTGCCGTTTCATCTCCGTTTTGCAAGCGTTCAAGTGCCTCACGCTCCTGCTTTGCAGTCAAGGGCTTCGGAAATGAGCCTTGATTTTGAATGTGAAGCATAAGGTAGAACATATTTGCAAAAATCGATTGGAACAATAAAGCCAACAAAAAAATCACACCCTTTCTCAAGATAATATGAGCAAAAGGTGTGAAATTTGCAAGTCCGAATATTAAATTAAACCGTAAGAGCCGTTATAATGCTTGAATAGAGCTTAACGGGGTCTTTAAGATAATTTTTCTTAATTGTCTGCGCCTGCAGGCTGTCTCCTGCAAAGAGAGTAAGGCGCATAAGCTCGTCGTTACCGCTCATAAGCGAGAACACTACATTGTATCCGCCGTTGTCGAGTTTGATTATGTCAACCTTATTGTCCTTTTCAACTCTCTTAAAGGTCATAAGCTTAATAGCCGAGTTTACAGCACGTTCTCTGACGGTAATCGGCAAGGTCGTTTCAAGGCTTTCCGCAATTTCTCTGCCCCTCGGGAGAATAACAAAGCATTCCTCGTCATTTTCAATAACGGTGTCAATGCTTGCGTTTGAGAGCAATTCCGTCAAAGCCTGATTCACTTCAAAGTAGTTTGCAAGTCCGTTTTCAAGCACCGCATCATTGAGTTGACTTTTTTCAAGCGGCTTGTCTATTGTTTTAAGCAGGTAACAGATAAGCAGGCGAATTTCCTCACGGTTACGAAGTCCGCCCAATTCAATTCCTGCGTCAAATGCGTCAAATTCCATAATGTTCTCCAATTAAATATTTAATTACCCTCTAATTTTACCCTACCTAATAAAATTTGTCAATTTACTCAAACAATTATTTGCATTGCGTTATATAAGTGTGATACAATAAAATGTAAAATTATGTTTCGATAAAAGGGTGCATTATGGAAGTTGCTGTTATCGGCGGCGGTGCGTCGGGTATTGCCTGCGCCGTTGCATTAAAACAACAGAATAAAAATATCGGCGTTACAGTCTATGAAAAAATGCCGAGGATACTCAAAAAAATTCTTGTCACGGGAAACGGAAGATGCAATCTTACAAACGAAAACTCGTCAAAGGAATTTTTCAGAGGCGATACGGAAATTTTGGCAGACGCATTTTCAAAATATCCGCCCAAGAATAATATTGAGTTTTTCAATTCCTTAGGACTTTTGACAAGGACGGAGGCGCAGGGCAGGGTTTATCCCGTTTCGGGGCAGGCCTCGGCTGTGGTAAACGCTTTGCTGTGTGAGGTCAAAAGGGCAGAAATTAAAGTGCTGACCGATACAGAAATAACAGAAATTAAGCGTACTCAAAACGGCTTTTTGTTAAACGGAAGCTACAAGGCGGATAAGCTTATTATAGCTTCGGGAGGAAGTGCCGCAAGAGCTCAGGGCACGGACGGCGGCTCGTTTAAGCTTCTCAAGAGCTTGGGCGTAAAAATCGTACCGCCCGTTCCTGCTTTGACAGGCGTTATAATCGACGGCTTTCCGAAATCGGTAAAGGGAGTCCGCAATATCTGTACGGCAGAGCTTTTTGTTGACGGCGAGAGCAGATATAAAGAAAAGGGAGAGGTTCAATTCAACGATTACGGCGTGTCGGGTATTCCGATTATGCAGCTTTCGGGAATTGTCGCAGAGAATAAGGGGGAAAACATAACCCTTTGCCTTGACCTTTTACCCGATATAAACGAAAATGAGCTTGCGAAGTTTTTGCTTTCACAAAAGAAAAAATATACCGACAAAACCGCCGAGGAAACAGTCTCGGGAATTTTACCGAAAGCGCTCGGAAGCTATGCTTTGCTTGCATCAAATATCAAGAACGCTCAGTCGATAGGAGATATCCCCGACGGCAAAATCAAAGCTTTTTCAAGCAAGGTTAAAAATCTTAAATTAAAGGCAGTTGGAGTTCGTGGTTTTGAGTTCGCTCAGGTAACCTCGGGCGGAGTGCCGAAAAGCGAAATAAATTCCCATACACTTGAATGTAAAAATGTCAAAGGCTTATATGTTACGGGCGAAGCCGTGAATGTTTACGGCTTGTGCGGCGGACACAATCTTCAATGGGCGTGGAGCTCGGGACGGCTTTGCGCAGAGGCAATATTAAAGGAGAATACCGTTGTTAAGAATAAATGAAATTAAGCTTCCGCTTGACTATGAGGACGAGCAGAACGATTTGAAAAAAGAAGTTGCAAGATTTTTGAAAATTAAAAGCGGCGACATCAAAACGCTTGAAATATACAAAAAGAGCGTCGATTCAAGGAAGAAGAATGATATAAAATTTATCTTTTCCGTTGATATTACCGTTGACGGCGACGAAGAAGCGTTGCTTATGCGAAGCTCTGCTCCGAGAGTTCAAAAGGTAGAAAAATACGTTTATACCTTACCCGAAAACAAGAGAACTTCACAGCTTCGACCTGTTGTTGTCGGCTTCGGACCTGCCGGAATGTTCGCTTCGCTTATGCTTGCAAGGGCAGGCTTAAAGCCGTTGATAGTCGAGCGTGGTCAAAAAGTTGACGAGAGAACGAAAAGCGTCTATGCCTTTTGGAAGGACAGGGTGCTTAATACCGATTCGAACATTCAGTTCGGCGAGGGCGGTGCAGGTACTTTTTCTGACGGGAAGCTTACAACAGGAATTAAGGACAGCAGGGTCAGAGAGGTATTTTGCGAGTTCTGCCGTAACGGCGCACCCGAAGAAATAATGATTTCCGCTTTGCCGCATATCGGAACGGACAAGCTAAAGGGCGTTGTAAAGTCCTTGAGAGAAAAGGTTATTTCACTCGGCGGCGAGTTCAAATTTGAAACAAAGCTTACCGATATAATCGTATATAACGGCTCTGTTCAGGGCGTTACGCTTACCGAGAAAAACGGGAAAACTTATGATTATGAAACCGATACCGTTATTTTGGCTATCGGTCATTCTGCAAGAGATACCGTTGAAATGCTCTACAACAAAGGTGTGCCGATGCTTCAAAAACCGTTTTCTGTCGGTGCAAGAATTGAGCATAAACGGGAAATGATAAACGAGTCGCAGTACGGCAAATTCGCAAATCATCCAAGACTCGGTGCAGCAAGCTATAAACTTGCCTGTCATCCGCAAGGTGGCAGAGGAGCGTATACCTTTTGTATGTGCCCGGGCGGTACGGTCGTGTGTGCTTCGAGTGAGAAAAATACGGTTGTTACAAACGGTATGAGCGAGTACGCAAGAGATAAGGAAAACTCAAACTGTGCCGTGCTTGTCGGAATTTCTCCCGAGGATTTCAATTCGGAACATCCGCTTGCAGGAATGTATATGCAGCGTGAAATCGAAGAAAAAGCATTTCTGATGGGCGGCGGAGATTATTCCGCACCGTCGCAGCTTGTAAAGGACTTCTTGAACAATGTTGCTTCGACAGGCTGTAAAAATGTTAAGCCGTCATTCCCGACAGGCGTAAAATATACAAATTTAAGGGCTTTGCTTCCCGAAAAGGTTACAAACACAATGTGCGACGCCCTTGTTAAGATGGATAAAATGCTTTCGGGCTTTGCTTGCGACGATGCATTGCTGACAGGTCCTGAAACAAGAAGCTCTGCACCTGTTCGTATTGTTCGTGATGAGTTTATGCAGACAAAAATCAGAGGCTTGTACCCTTGCGGAGAGGGAGCAGGCTATGCAGGCGGTATAGTGTCGGCAGGTGTTGACGGAATTAAGATTGCCGAGGCAGTTCTCGGCGATGAGAGGTAAAAAATATGATAAATGTTATGCCCAAATGGGGTCCTTATTCAAAAAAGTATTTTGGAATTTCAAAAATAGTTGATCACAAAAGCGAAAGCGGCGTAAGATTTGACCTTGTAGTACTTCCGTGTGTTTCAAATACGGACGCTAAAGTTCCGAATGTCACAATTCCCGTCGGTGTTCATCCGTGGGAGTGTAAGAGCGACTATTCCTACTATTCTTACAGGCAGGATATTGAATGGAAGGACGTCATCTATTCCGATGTTTCGTTTACAAGGCTTGATGACCATTCAACGCTTGTCAGAACGGAAATTTTTAACAATTCCGAGATGATGCAGAATTGTCTTGTCAATTTCTTTTCCTCCGTTCAGTTCCCGACTGTCAACAGAGTAACACTTACATTGCCCGAAAAGTGCGACTTCAAAAAGGCGCTCGATTATGAAAGCTACGAATACAACACACCACGTCCGTGGGACAAGGAAACTATGGACGCTATGCACAAGGGCGAGTTCTTCGACGACCGATTTTATCTTCATAAGGGCTTGGGAGACAGAGATAACAACAGATATATTCTTCCGAAATACTCAAAGCTCGGCGAAGAAAAAAATGATACAATTATCTATAATTTTGACCTTAAAAACAACTATAACAATGCTGTTTTAACGGTCAGATACCGCACAACCTCTGTAAAGGCATCTAACTTTATAGTCAGCGGAAACTCCTTTAGCTTCAAGGCTTGCGACGATTTACAGCTTGCTGAAATTCCGCTTGGTGCGTTAAACGGAGAAAAATTTACGTTAAAGCTCATTTCCGAGGGAACGGGCGGTATTGAATTTGACTTTTTTGCAATAACCGAGGCAGAGGACAGCAAAAAAATCACAACCGCAATCGAAAAAAATAATTTTATGCCGACGGTAACGTGCGAGGAAAATGAAAACGGAAAAACCGTCAAAATGAAATATCAGGATATATCAGATACCTTTGTTTTGAGAACGTTTAATGCTCAAACAAGACTTCGTGAAATTCCGACAGGCTGCCTTGAGGACGTTCCGACTCCGAGAATTTCACAGCCCGATCCGAGCTTCGACAATATGATGGAGACCTTTTCGGGGGAGTTTTCGTGGAAGCATTCCGACGAGGGATATTATCAAAACACTCTTGTTCATACTCTCTATGTGCCGTCTCACACAAGCCATATTGAGTACGCCGTCATTTCCGATTGCGAAACCGAATACAAAACACCCGAGGAATACGAAAAAATATATCTTTCCGCAAAAAATTCGGCTGAAAAAATAAAACTCAATGAGGCAGGAAAAAAATACGAATTTTCAAATGAGCTTTTGCGTGCCGCTATGTTCCAAAATACTGTGTATCCGCTTTATCATCACGGCGATTATGTGGTGCATCACACCCCCGGTAAGCGTTGGGACTCCTTCTATACTTGGGATTCGGGCTTTATCGGTCTTGAAATGAATATGTATAATCCGAAAATTGCGGAGTATATTCTTGACCTCTATTTGAGCGAAGAGGACAACAGGGACTATGCCTTTTTGCTTCACGGCTCTCCCGTTCCCGTGCATATTTATCAATATTACGATATGCTTTCCCGCACTAACGACAAGACAAAGCTTTATGGCTATTATGACCGTGTAAAGAGATTTTACGAATTTCTTTGCGGCAGGGCAGACGGCTCTACAACCGCAAAATTCAAAAGCGGTATGACAACTACGTTTGAGTATTTCTACAACTGCTCGGGTATGGACGATTTGCCGCCGCAGGTTGAAACATACAGAAAAAAGCTTCAGCTTTTGACAGCTCCGTGTATATCCTCGTCGCAGGTAATAAGATGTGCGAAAATCCTTTCTGTAATTGCCGAGCACCTCGGAAAAGCTGAGGATTCAGAGCAATACAGGGCGGATATTAAGCGTGTGTCCGACGGCTTGCAGACCTATTCATGGGACGAGGACGCAGGCTATTTCTCATATGTCGTTCACGACGAAAACGGTGAGCCTAAAGAGCAGCTGAGAAGCCAAAGCGGAGAAAATATGAACAAGACAATGGACGGTATTTATCCGCTTATCGCAGGCATAACAGACAAAAATCAGACTAAAAAGCTTCTTTCTCACATTCAGAGTGAGGATGAAATGATGAGCAAGGTCGGTATTTCCGCAGTCAATATGAAAGCAGGCTATTATGCTACTAACGGCTATTGGAACGGCAACGTCTGGTTCTCGCACCAATGGTTTGTATGGAAAACAATGCTTGACCTCGGCGAAAGCGACTTTGCATATAAAATTGCAAAAACCGCCCTTGACGCATGGAAAAAAGAGGTTGAATATTCTTATTACACCTTTGAAATGATGTCCATAACAACGGGCAGAGGCGGTTGGTTCCACAATTTCGGCGGACTTTCCGCACCCGTGAACATTTGGGCAAATGCCTATTATAATCCGGGTACATTCAGCTTCGGCTTTGATGTTTTCTGTGAGAACAGCGATTTTTCCGAGGACTTTACAGGCTTTAACGCAACCGTCAGCCATTACAACGCTAAAAGGTCAACGGTAATTGTTGTAATGAACGATAATTACGATTACAAAGTAACCGTAAACGGAGAAGAAGCCGAATTTGCAATCAGAGAAAAGGGAACGCTTGAAATTGCAATTCCCGAGGATATAAAAACGGCTGAAATATCCGTTCAGCTTGTGTAATCTTCTATGATTTTCAATATTTCCTCATCTGTTTGAGCACTTATACCCGATTTGATTTTGCTCTGCTCATCTTGCGGAAGCGAAGAAAGATAAACCTCGTATATTTCAACGGGCATTGAATATCCACGCTTGAAAAGAGCTAATTTTCCGTCATATTGCGACAGCGTATAAAGCGGCGAGGGGCTTGTTGTTTCGGGCGGCGGTGTCACTTTTTCGTATTTTGCGCCGAGAGAAAATGCGGCGACGGCAAACACCGTCAAAAGCAAAACGGAGGCGGCGACTATGCCCTTAATAAATATCCTTTGCATAAAATCACTCCTTTGAGTTATTTTCGGCAAAAGGCTCTGAAATTAAACACTTATTCAAAATTTTATATTTTTTTATAAAACAGATGAAATAATCGCAAAATTATGTTACAATACTTTTTATGGTGAATTATAGCGTACGGAGGAACTACATATGGCAAAAAATGTGCGTACAAAACCGAAAAAACAGAAGAAACAGCTCAATCCAAAGGCTAAGAAGGCAATTACCGCTTTGTTGGCTTTGGCTTTTACCGCACTTGTTTCTCTTGTAATAGTTTGCACATATCTGCTGATTTTTATGACCTCTTATGTCAACGGCGAGGCTAAAATCGACATTGCCGACTACAAGGAAAATCAGGCGCAGACGACAATAGTTTACGCTTACAATTCTAATGCCGAGGCGGTTGAGCTCACAAGGCTTCACGGCGAGCAGAACCGTGTGTGGACGAGTATCGACGAAATTCCCGAAAGTCTCCAAAAGGCGTATATTGCCCTTGAGGATAAGCGTTTTGATAAGCACGACGGCGTTGACTGGATAAGAACCTTTAAGGCTGTTATTACCTTCGGTAAGGCAGGCGGCGGCTCTACGCTTACGCAGCAGCTTATCAAAAACCTTACAGGCGAGAACGGCAAGACCGTAAGCCGTAAATTCTATGAAATTCTCAATGCCTTAAACCTTGAAAAGCATGCTTCTAAAGCTACAATCCTTGAAGCGTATATGAATACCGTTTATATGAGCCACGGCTGCTACGGCGTTAAAACCACGGCTGAAAAATATTTCGGAAAGGATTTGTCCGAGCTTAATATTGCCGAGTGTGCGTCGATAGCTGCGATTACGCAAAACCCATCGACGAATGACCCGTTGCTTCATCCCGAAGCAAACAGGAAAAGACAGCTTACCTGCCTTTATAATATGCTCAATGAGGGATATATCTCTCAGGAGGAATATGATGAGGCGGTTGCTTATGAGATGATTTTCACAAACAGTGAGAATTATGTTAAAAAAGATAACGGCGATACAAAAACCGAAAACAAGGCGGCTGTCAATACAGAAATTCAGAGCTACTACGTTGACTATGTTATACAGGCTGTTATAAATGACCTTGTGTCACAGTGCGGCTATACAAAATCACAGGCTTCAAAGCTTATTTACAACGGCGGACTGAGAATTTACTCGGCGGTTGATACAAGTATTCAGTCACAGCTTGAGGACGTTTACGTCAACAAGGTAACAATGCCTGCATACAACAAAAATGTTCCCGATGCACAGTCGGCTATGACCATTATGGATTACAGCGGCAGAATTCTCGGAATGGTAGGCGGTATCGGCGAAAAGACAGAAAACAGAGGTCTTAACCGTGCCACAACACCGAGACAGCCCGGTTCGTCAATCAAGCCGATTTCAATTTACTCACCTGCGGTTGAGGAAAAATATGTAACCTGGAGTACAAAGGTACAGAACTACGGTGTCGCACACTACTACCCCGACGGCGGAACAGGTCCTGTAAACTACGGCAACGATCCCGGTTCTCCCGATTCTTACGTTACCGTTCAGCACGCACTTTGCGTATCATACAATACCGTTCCGGCACAGCTTCTCAGACAGATGGGAATCGATTTGAGCTATAAATACGCAACCGAGAAATTCAAGCTCACTTATTTGAACGATACCGATAAAAATATGTCGTCGCTCGCAGTCGGAGGCGCAAGCAAGGGCGTTACGACAGTACAGATGGCGGCTGCGTTTGCTGCCTTCGGAAACGGCGGTAAATACTTCGAGCCGTATTGCTATTATAAGGTTACGAACGCAAACGGCACAAAGATATATCTTCAGCATCAGGACTCGGAGGGCGAGCAGATTATCTCTCCCGATACCGCAGATGTAATGAACAAGCTTTTGCAGACTGTCGTTACCGACGCCGCACATATGGCTACGGCACGAAATTACGGCGTTTCAGGCTTTGAGACCTTTGCAAAAACAGGAACGACGAGTGACGATAAGGACCGTTGGTTTGTCGGCGGAACACCTTATTATGTTGCGGCTGTATGGTACGGCTGCGATATGCCGAAGCAGCTTTCCGCTTATGTTTCGGGAAGCCCTTCGGGTAAAGTCTTTGCCGAGGTAATGAAGAGAATACACAAGGGACTTACGGCAAAGCCGTTTGATGTCCATTCAAATCTTTTAGTGAGTGAAACCTACTGCACGCAGTCGGGCTTCCTTGCGAGCGAGGGCTGTCAGAGCACGGCGACGGGCTGGTACACAAAGAGCAATCTTCCGGGTCATTGCACGACCTGTGCCGCACCGAGCGTTCAAGAGCCTGTCAGCGAGGGCGAAACGGTAGCAACGCAAAATCCTCAAAATCCCGAAACACCCGGTGCAAATGAGGGTACACCCGAACAGACTCCGCCTGCAACCGCTGCGCCCGAAAATCTTCCGCCTGCCGAATAGGAGAATATATGGTAATAATTTCCGTTGATTACGGCGACGTGAGAACAGGTGTGGCAGCTTGCGATAAGCTCCAGCTGCTTGCCTCTCCCGTAACCGTTATAAAGCAAAAAGACCCCGAGCTTCTCTCGGAGGAAATTAAAAAGATATGCCTTGAAAAAAAGGCGGAGAAAATCGTCTTGGGACTTCCTAAGAATATGGACGGAAGCGAGGGCTTTCGTGCCGAGGCTTGCAAGGAATTTGCAAAGCTGCTTTCGGAAAAGACGGGGTTGAGCGTCGATTTTCAGGACGAGCGTTTGACGACGGTTTCCGCACACAACATATTAAACGCAACCGACACAAGAGGGAAAAAGCGTAAAGCTGTGGTTGATGCGGTCTCTGCCGTGCTTATTCTTGAGGATTATCTCAGGAAACAAAATTAACACCACGATATGACAAATTATTGAGCTTGAAGCCTATATAATTGGCTTCAGGCTCTTTTTTGTGTGGTGATAACTTTGACCGTCTATGTTGACATATTGCTTGCCGTGAACATATTTGTAAACTACTTTCTGCTTTTGGCAAGCGCAAAAATTCTTCGCTGTGATATAAAGCGGATAAGACTGTTCTCGGCGTCTGCTCTCGGCAGCTTATATTCATTGATAATCTTCCTGCCCGAGCTTCCCGAGGTATTGACCGTTTGTATAAATCTTGCAGTATCCGCCGTGCTCACGGCTATCGCCTTTTCTCCGAAAAGCCTGAAGGTGTTTTTAAGAGAGGTCGGAGTGTTCTTTGCCGTGAATTTTGCTTTTGCGGGTATAATGCTCGGTATTTGGCTTGCGTTTAAGCCAAGCGGAATGGTCTTTAATAACAGCGTGGTTTATTTCAATATCGATATAAAGGTGCTGACGGCTTCGACGGTTATTTGCTATGCTGTGATTACCGTTATTTTAAGGCTTATAAAGCGCAGCGCACCGTCCGAATCAATTTTCAGCGTGACGTTTTTCAATTCCGGGCGAAGCGTTACCGTAAACGCTCTTTTAGACACGGGGAACACTCTCAAGGACGGCTTTTCGGGAAAGCCCGTTATCATAGCCGACAGCAGCGTTTTTAATTCGCTTGTGGGCTTTTCTCCCGAGGACTGCTTTCGTGGCAATAACGCAATAGATATGCTGGGCGCTGAAAACAAAATTAGACTTGTGGCATATAACACGGTCGGAGAAAAGGGCTTTTTAAGGGCTTTGTCGGTTGACGGAGTGAGTGTGGAGAAAGACGGAAAAGCATATGTGGTCAAAAATGTGCTTGTCGCTCAAAGCAAAACGGAATTTACAAACGGAGAATATTCGGCAATACTCAACAATGACTTTTTTGAAAGGATGAGCAGTGATGATAAAAGAGTACATACGGTTGCTTTTCAGCAAAATTAAAGAGCTGTTTTTCGAGACCGATATAAACTTTGTCGGCGGCGGAGAGAATTTACCCGAGCCGCTTACCAAGGAGAGTGAGGAGGAGTATCTCAAACGCATTTCGGACGGGGACGAGAGTGCGAGAGAGCCGCTGATTGTGCATAATTTAAGGCTTGTCGTTTATATAGCGAAAAAGTTTGACAGTTCAGGCGTGGGGACGGATGACCTTGTTTCAATCGGAACAATAGGACTTATTAAAGCCGTGAACACCTTTAAGCCCGAGAAAAACATAAAGCTTGCAACCTACGCTTCAAGGTGTATTGAAAATGAAATTCTGATGTATCTTCGCAAAATAAATCTGCACAGAACGGATATTTCAATCGACGAGCCGTTGAATATCGATTGGGACGGAAACGAGCTGCTTTTGTCCGACGTTCTGGGCAGCGAGCCCGACGAGATAAACCGAGGGCTTGAATGTGAGGACGAGAAAAAGGTGCTTTTGGAAACGGTCAATTCTCTGTCGCCGAGGGAACGGCTTATTATGAATATGCGCTTCGGTCTCGGAGGGGAAACGGAGCATACGCAAAAGGAGGTTGCAGACATTCTCGGCATATCTCAAAGCTATATTTCTCGCCTTGAAAAGCGAATTATAGCAAGATTGAAAAAAGAAATGGAAAAAGCGGTATAATTTTGTGCAAAATTTAATGAAAAATATTCTAAAAACACTATTATTTCTATAAAAAATGTGGTATAATGTTGCTACAAATGCTTTCCGCTATGCAATTCTGCGGAAAATTAAATATAAGTGTGTTAAAACGGTTGTTAAAACACATACACAATAGATAATTTTTAACTATAACATTTATCGGAGGCAAATTTTTGGTTTTTTCAAGCTTGGTATTTTTATATATTTTCCTGCCTCTGTGTCTTGTCTTTTATTTTTTGACGAAGAATATAAAAATCCGCAACGCCGTGCTTTTGGTTTTCTCATTGGCGTTTTATGCATACGGAGAGCCGAAATATATACTTTTGATGATTGCTACCGTGCTTGTGGACTATATCGGCGGACTTTTGGTTGACAGATACAGGGGGAAAGTGCTTTCAAAGCTTTTCCTGTTTTTGAGCGTGGCAATTACGCTTTCGAGCCTTGCACTCTTTAAGTATTCGGACTTCTTTGCGCAGAGCCTTAATTCGGCATTTTCGCTTAACATTAAATCGCTCGGGCTTGCGCTTCCTATCGGTATTTCCTTCTATACCTTTCAGGCTCTTACATATGTCGTTGACGTTTACAGGGGCAAAGTGAGAGTCCAAGATTCCTTTTTTAAGTTGCTTTTGTATGTTTCGATGTTTCCGCAGCTTATTGCAGGACCGATTGTTCGCTACAGCGACGTTGAAAGGCAGCTTTCTTCAAGAACTGTTACCTTAAAGGGAGCATCTGACGGCATTTTGCGCTTTTGCATAGGTCTTATTAAAAAGACGATTATCGCAAACTATGCAGGTGAGCTGTCAACAAAGCTTATCGGCGGCGATATGAACGGTGTCAGCTTTGCAGGTGCTTGGATCGGTATAATCGCATTTACTCTTCAGATTTATTTTGACTTTTCCGCATATTCGGATATGGCAATAGGCTTGGGCAAGATTTTCGGTTTTGATTTCCCCGAAAACTTCCGCTATCCTTACTGCGCCGACTCCGTAAATGATTTTTGGAGACGCTGGCACATTACATTAAGCTCGTTTTTCAGGGATTACGTCTACATTCCGCTCGGCGGCAACAGAAAGCATTGGGCGTTTAATATGCTTATCGTTTGGGTGCTTACGGGCTTTTGGCACGGTGCAAGCTACAACTACATACTTTGGGGGCTTTACTACTTCTTTTTCCTTATGCTTGAAAAGATTTATATCGGAAAGCGACTTTCAAGGACAAGCTCCGTCATCAAACACATTTACACTCTGCTTGTAGTGGTTATCGGCTGGGCGTTTTTTTATTTTGAAGACCTCGCAAATCTCAAAAACTTTTTCAGAGCGATTTTCTTCCAAAACGGATTTTCTACGCTTACAGAAAAAACAGTCGCTCAAAACTATATAGCGGTAATAATCATCGGAATAATAGCATCGCTTCCGATTGCAAGTCTTATAAAACGGTTTGCGCAGAACATTTCCGCAAGCAGATCGGGTAAGGCCGTTGTCAATTTGTCAATCGTACTGTTCGTGTTGTTCTCGCTGACGGTTTCAACCGCGTCGCTTATCGGCGACAGCTACAATCCCTTCCTTTATTTCAGATTTTAACGGTGGCATATGGCTATGTATATAAGAAAGAAAATAAAAAAAGATGTTACTCCGAATAAAGCGGGTGCATTTTTCATAATTTTGGCTTTTGTCGGTGTGATAATAACACTTTTTCTTATAAGTGCGTTTGACACCGATAAAACTGTTTCTCAAAAGGAAAACAGAGCTCTCAAGCAAAAACCGAAATTTACTGTTTCGTCGGTACTTGACGGGAAATACTTTTCGGAGTTCGAGGAATATTATCAGGACACATTTCCTTACAGAGATAAGTTCCTCGGATTAAACTCAAAAATCTCCAAAGCTTTTTCAAAGACGCAGGGTAACAGCGGTATGGTTATCGTTGAAAAGCAGGAGAAGGATGACTTTGCCGGTCAGAACATTGATTAATATATATTTTACAAGGGGTGAGGTTTTATGAAGTACGATGTTGCAGTCATCGGCTCGGGCGTTGTAGGCGCTCTCATTTCGAGGGAGTTGTCCAAATATGACATTAAGGTCGCTTTGCTCGAAAGATGCAATGATGTGGCAATGGGTACTACAAAAGCTAACAGCGCAATTGTTCACGGCGGTTTCGACGCTATCCCGGGAACAATGAAAGCAAAATTGAATGTGAAAGGAACCGAAATGATGCCTGAGGTATGTAAGGAATTAAACGTTCCTTACAGAAACAACGGCTCTCTCGTTCTTGCCTTTTCCGAGGAGGAAATGGAGCACGTTAAGGAACTGTACGACAGAGGTGTCAAAAACGGTGTCCCGAATCTTGAAATAATCGACGGAGACAAGGTCAGAGAGCTTGAGCCTTATGTTTCCGAAGAGGTTGTCGGTGCGTTGCTTTCAAATTCGGCAGGTATTGTTTGCCCGTATGAATTGACAATTGCGGCAACGGAGGTAGCGGTTACTAACGGAGTTGAATTCCTCAGGAACTGCGAAGTTAAGGCAATTAAGAAAGAAAATGACGTTTACGAACTCGACACAACTCTCGGCACAATCGAGGCTGAGTACATAATCAATGCGGCAGGTAACCATTCTGACGAGGTTGCCAAAATGATTGGCGATGACAGCATTGAGCTTATTGCAAGAAAGGGCGAATATTATCTTCTTGATAAATCCTTCGGCTACCTTGCAAACCATACAATATTCCAGTGCCCGAATAAGATGGGCAAGGGCGTTCTTGTTACTCCCACGGTTGACGGCAACCTTCTTATCGGACCGTCAGCGACGGACGAGCCCGACAAGGACGATACTGATACAACTCCCGAGGGTCTTGAGTTTGTTGTATCAAGAGCTCTCAAGAGCGTAAAGGCTGTTAACCTCAGAGGTGCAATCACATCCTTCGCAGGTGTTCGTGCGCATCCGGTTACAGATGACTTTATTATCGGCTATTCCGATAAGAGCGATAAGTTCATCAACTGTGCAGGTATCGAGTCTCCCGGTCTTTCGGCAGCTCCCGCTATCGCAAAGTATGTTGAAGGGCTTTTGCTTGAAAAGCTTTCGGCTGACGAAAAGTCTGACTACAAGATGACAAGAGAAGCTCCCGTTCGCTTCAGACATATGTCAAAAGAGGAGAGAGAGGCTCTTATTAAGAAAAATCCTGCTTACGGCAGAATTATTTGCCGTTGCGAAACAATAACCGAGGGCGAAATTCTCGACGCTATTCACGCTCCTGCAGGCGCAAGAGACGTTGACGGCGTTAAGAGAAGAACAAGAGCCGGCATGGGCAGATGTCAGGGCGGCTTCTGCGGCAGCAAGGTTGTTGAATTGCTTGCAAAAGAGCTTGGCGTTCCGATGAACGAGATTACAAAGTTCGGCGGAGACTCCAAGATTATTTACGAGAGAACGAAGTGAGGTGTGGAGAATGCTTAATTATGATTTAGCGGTAGTCGGCGGCGGCCCTGCAGGTATGGCAGCGGCGCTCAAGGCACGTGAAGAGGGAATTGAAAAAATTATTATTCTCGAGAGAGCTGACACACTCGGCGGTATTCTCGAGCAGTGTATTCATACAGGCTTCGGTCTTCACTATTTCGGCGAAGAGCTCTCAGGCCCCGAATACGCAGGAAGATTTATAAAGAAAGTATCGGAAACCGATATTGATGTCAAGGTTGACACAATGGTTCTCGATATATCGGACGACAATGTTGTTACGGCTTGCAATAAGGAAGACGGACTTCTTACAATCAAGGCTAAAGCTATTGTTCTTGCAATGGGTTGCCGTGAAAGACCGAGAGGCGCACTTTCAATCGCAGGCTGCAGAGCTTCGGGCATTATGACCGCAGGTACTGCACAGAAATATGTTAATATTGACGGCTATATGCCCGGTAAAACAGTTGTAATTCTCGGCTCGGGCGATATCGGTCTTATTATGGCAAGAAGAATGACTCTTGAGGGCGCAAAGGTTAAGGCTGTTTGTGAGCTTATGCCTTATTCGGGCGGACTTACAAGAAACATTGTTCAGTGCCTTGAGGACTTTGATATTCCGCTTCGTCTTTCTTGCACGGTTGTTTCAACTCACGGTAAGGACAGACTTGAGGGCGTTACGGTTGCTAATGTTGATGAGCATTTGAAGCCAATCCCCGGCACAGAGGAGTACATTCCCTGCGATACCTTGATGCTTTCTGTCGGACTTATTCCCGAGAACGAGCTTTCAAAGAACGCAGGTATCGAGCTTGACCGCATTACTAACGGTCCGTCGGTTGACGAGTACAGAGAAACTCTCCACAAGGGCGTATTTGCCTGCGGTAATGTATTGCAGGTTCATGACCTTGTTGACTATGTTACCGAGGAAAGCCAGATAGCAGGCGAGGGCGCAGCTAAGTTCATTAAGGGCGAGAAGAAGTCAGGCGACTATATCAATACTCAGGGAACTAACGGCGTTCGCTATATCGTACCTCAGAGAATTAACAAGGAAACCGATAAGGACGTTAAGCTTTACTTCCGTGTCGGTCAGGTATTCAAAAATGTTAAGCTTGTTGTTAAATGCGGCGACGAGGTTATAATGTCGAAGAATAAGAAGAAGATGACTCCCGGCGAAATGGAGAATGTTCTAATTAAGCTCTACACAGTTAAATCTCTTCCTGCCGACAGCACACTTACAGTAACAATCGAGGAGGCGTAAATTATGACAAAGAGAGAAATGGTTTGCGTATCCTGTCCTATGGGCTGCGCTATAACGGTTGAGCTTGACGACAATAACGAGGTTATCTCCGTAACAGGAAACACCTGTCCGAGAGGTGACAAGTACGCTCGTCAGGAATGCACTCACCCCGAAAGAATGCTCACATCTACCGTTAAGGTTGAGGGTGGCAGACTTCCCGTTGTACCCGTAAAATCAGCTTCGCCTATTCCGAAGGAGATGCTTTTTGACGCAATGAAGGAAGTTAATAAAGTTACTCTTAAAGCCCCTGTTACTTTCGGTGATGTTGCAGTAAAAGATATTCTCGGAACGGGAATTGACATTGTTGTAACTAACGAAGCATAAAAATTTTAATACATATAAGACCGATTGATTTTTCAATCGGTCTTTTTTGTGTTGACAAGTAACAAAAAGCGTCCTATAATTAAATATGCGAGTGAACGACGCACCTTAAAAAACAACACCTGCGACCGATTTAGGTTGTTAGGTGTTGTTTTAATTTACAGAGCTTTCGGGAGGTGGAAAATGAATTACGGGGATATTATCGGAATTGACGTCGGCGAATACAGACTTTTGTCCGAGAAGTTTGAATTTATGAGTGAGGACGATACAAGAGAAATTCCGAAATACATTTTAACAACGAGGAAAAACACCATAAAAAAGATTTTTTCAGAAGCGGTTAAGTCCGAGTTGACCGATTTTCAGGGGGAGCTTTTGCGTGAGAGGTATTTTGAAAATATGAAAATAACCGATATTTCAGAAAAGCACGGTATTTCAAGACAGCAGGTTTACAAAACGCTCAAGGCGGCTACCGACAAATTATATTCGGTGCTTAAATATGCGTATTTGTGCGGCTTCTCTCTTGTTGACCTCCCGAAAAACTTTGACCAAATAATAAATAATATCAGCGAGGAGAATTGAATATGAATAAAACAGTAACCGTAAAGGTTGACGGTTCTTTGTCCGACGAAATATACAATGCGGGCACAATGTATGAGCATAATGCGACTACCCTCGTATTTGAAATAGATGCACAGTATATTTCGCCGCAGTACAGATATTACCTTGAGTTCGCATTGCCGACGGGAGTTGTCAGAACGGAATATCTTACGCCGAATGAAAGCGGTAAAATCAGCTTTGATTTGCCTGCGAGCCTTACAAGCAGTATGAGTATGCTCTGCTATTTCAATGTCGTAGAAATCAATGAAACGACTTATGACACAAAAAAGCTTATCAAAGCAAAGGAAATTAAGCTTTGCTTTTCGCCGATAGTTGCTTGTGACGACGCACTTAGGGAGGAATACGATTTTTCGGTAAATTCCTTGCTTGAAGCTGTCAAAAACGGTGATTTCAAAGGCGATAAGGGCGACAAGGGAGACAAAGGCGACACAGGACCGCAAGGCCCTCGGGGAGAGACAGGACCGTCTGTAACAATTGATACCGCAATGTCGGACACGTCAGAAAACCCCGTGCAGAATAAGGTCGTTAAAAAGTATGCGGATGATAAAATTAAATACAGAATTATAAACGATATTACAATTACGGAGGATATCAGCGTATTTTCAACCTCACAAGATGATAACGGCAATGCGTTTGACCTGCAAAAATTCTTTTTCCTGTTTATCGGAAAGTTTGATGCGGCATTATCTAACAAGCCTTTATCGTTGAGCGTAAAAAAAGGTATTCAGTATCTGATGTATAAAAGCTTTACCGTTGCCGCCGATAAGGAATGCTCTTTATGGCTTGAGGCCGATAATTTTTTGCGGACTTCCTCAGCTTCGGGTATTAAAAGCACCTACTCGGGTGATTTTCTAAGTCAGTTCTCAAACGGAACTGCGCAAGGCTTGAAGGATAACAATACGTCGGTTGATTCGGATATATCGTTAGTTTCCGTGGCTTTATCATCCCCTGCGTCTATAAACGAGCTTCGTTTCAGCGTTCACGACCAAACAATAAAAATGAAAAAGGGAAGCAGATTTATACTTCTCGGCATTGACTATAACGCTTAAGGGGGATTGAATATGCGCATATATGATAACGGCATATACAGAGATATGACGATTGAAGAAGAGACGGCGGTTATGTCGTTTGCCGAACAGGAAACAACGGAAAATAAGGATGGCTTGACTTCTCTTGCAAAAGGGTTGAGTACGGCTACTTCGCTTGCACAGGTAAGAAACAGCGCAAAGGCTGTTTTAGGGGGTGCTTGCGATGAGTCTTGAAGTATGGATAGCGGCTTTTTCGTTTCTTGGAACGGCTGTCGGAACAGTCGGGGGAATTTTGGCAAGCGCAAAGCTTACGAATTACAGAATTCAGCAGCTTGAAAAAAAGGTGGATAAGCACAATAACTTTGCTGAAAGAATTCCTGTTATTGAACAGCAAATCAAAGTCGCAAATCACAGAATAGATGATTTGGAAAGAAAGGTAAGCTGAAAATACAATAGTTGAAGCTGAAAATCGGCTCTCGTGAAAAAAGACGATACATTTTCCGCAGCGGTTATCGTTTAGGCAGTTGTCATACGGACTTTTAGCACAATAACGGTCAGTGTAACTATATGTTGAATATGCTGACAGAACAATAGCTTGACACAGAAGGTTTGGCTGTATACGCAAGAACAAAAAAGCTGCTTTTGGCATATATTGGTACGAAGAAGTATTATGTTTTTCACAAAGACAGATATAATTTATTGCCAATGGGGTTGAAATAATGCAGACAAGCACAAATTTCGGTTGACAAAATACGTTTTTTTGAGGCGAGGGCTGAATTTGCAAACAGATAATATAAATTGTTGAAAGGAATGAATATTATGAGTAAGGGTATAGATGTATCAAAGCATCAAGGCACGATAGACTGGCAGAAGGTTAAGAATAGCGGTATCGATTTTGCTATGATAAGAGCCGGCTACGGCAAATATGACAATCAAAAGGACGAGCGTTTTGAAGAAAATTATAAAAACGCAAAGCAGGCAGGGATAAAGGTCGGAGCATATCTCTACTCTTATGCAAAGAGCGTTGACGACGCCAAAAAAGAGGCTGAGGTTTTCCTTAAATGGATAAGCGGAAAGCAGTTCGAATATCCTGTTGCTTTTGATGTTGAAGAAAAGGCGCAGTCCGATAAAGGAAAGCAGTTTGTGTCGGACATAATAAGGGCTTTCTGTGAAACAGTTGAAAAAGCAGGCTGTTATGTGTGCGTTTATGCGAACAAATATTGGCTTGAAAACTATGTTGACGACGATTGCAAGAAAAAGTATGACATATGGCTTGCTCAATGGTCGGATAAGGCGACGTATGGCGGAAATTACGGAATTTGGCAGTATTCGTCGCAGGGCAGCATTGACGGAATTTCGGGTAGGTGCGACCTTGATGAGAGCTATAAGGATTATTCTCAAATTATCAAGGGTAACGGTTTTAACGGCTTCCCGAAGCAGGGCTCAGAGCCTGTTTCCAAGCCTGCCGAAAAGGGCTTTCCTCCGAGAATGATGATTTCGCTCTCAAATACGCCGCTGTATGTTTCAGCTACTTCAAAATCGCCTGTAACGAGAAAATCGGGCACATTTTATATTTATGACGGTATTGAAATTAACGGCAGATACCGTATTACCTCTTCGCCGTCAAGAGCACAAAAAAAGCCGATCGGCGAAAATGTTACGGGCTTTGTCGATAAAACGGATATAAGGTAGGTGGATTTATAGAGATTTTGGGATATATAACCGATAAAGCGCTTATACTTATTCCTGTGTTGAACATTATCGGAATGATTATAAAGCGTCTTGAAAAAATCAACGACAAATATATACCGCTTATCCTACTTGCTTTCGGCGTTCTCGGAACAGTCGGATTGCTCGGAATAAGCGTTGATTCCGTCATACAGGGAGTGCTTGTGACAGGAACTTCCGTATTCGGAAATCAGATTGTAAAGCAATTATCCAAATGAGGAAAAGGCTGTAAAGGGTGTAAATCTTTTACAGCCTTTTTTCATCCTTCCCGTTGCCTGTCGGCGTATGATTTTCATTGACTTTTATAGCGTATGAATATATAATATTATAGTGTATATCTATAAGGAGAAATAGGGGTGTTTTGACCTTTGGACAGTAAATTAACAAATGTTGAAAAACACAATTATACAGGCTTTTATAACCGTTTTGTAAAGCGCTTCTTCGATTTTGTTACTGCGCTTGTTGCGTTGGTTATTTTAAGCCCTGTTTTTGCGATAGCTTCAATTGCTATTAAGCTTGACAGCGACGGCCCTGTGATTTTCAAGCAAAAGAGAATCGGCAAGGACGGAAAGGTGTTTAATATATACAAATTCCGTTCCATGTGCGTCGGTGCAGAGGGTAAGGGCAGCGGCGTTTATTCGGGTAAGGGCGACGCAAGAGTTACAAAGGTGGGAAAATTTATTCGTGCGACAAGCATTGACGAATTGCCTCAGCTTGTAAATATCCTGAACGGCGATATGAGCTTTGTAGGTCCACGACCTCCGCTTACATATCATCCGTGGCCGATTGAGGAATACAGCGAAGAACAGCTGAATATGTTTCAGGTGCGTCCGGGAATTACCGGTTGGGCGCAGGTCAACGGCAGAAAAGGCGTTGAGTGGCATAAGAGAATTGAACTCAATGTTTGGTACGTCAACAATGTATCCTTACTCTTGGATATAAAGATTATGTTTATGACGGTGTTTAAGGTGCTTACCAACGCCGATAACGAAAACACAGAGGCAACCGTTAAGCAGGAAGAAAAAACAAAGGAAAAGGTTTAATTTATTATGGAGCTTATGTATATCACAAACAGAACGGATATTGCTTTGTTGGCACAGGACGCAGGCGTTGACAGGATATTTGTCGATATGGAATACATAGGTAAAGAGCTCCGTCAGGGCGGATTGGATACCGTTCAGTCGCATCACACGATTGAGGATGTTAAAGCTTTGCGATCCGTTTTAACAAAATCAAAGCTTCTTGTAAGGTGTAATCCCATTCACGGCGCTACTAAGGACTATCTTTCATCTGCGAGGGAAATCGACGAAATCGTTAAGGCGGGCGCAGATATAATAATGCTTCCTTATTTCAAGACGGTGCGTGAGGTCAAGCTTTTCATTGACCTTGTCGCAGGAAGGGCAAAAACCTGTCTTTTGCTTGAAACGAGCGAAGCGCAGGAGATAATCGACGAGGTTTTGGAGCTTCACGGAATTGACGAGGTGTATATCGGTCTTAATGATTTGCATTTGAGTAAGAATATGACCTTTATGTTTGAGCTTCTTGCCGACGGCACTGTTGAAGCACTCACAAGCAAGATTAAGAAAAAGGGCATACGCTACGGCTTCGGCGGTGTTGCAAGAGTCGGTACGGGTACTCTCCCTGCCGAGTGTATATTGGGAGAGCATTATCGCCTCGGCTCACAGTGTGTTATTTTGTCGAGAGCCTTTTGCGATGCTTCAAAGGAGCCTGATATTGCTTCGGTGGGCGAAAAGCTTAAAAGCGGAGTTCACGATATAAGGGAATACGAAAAGCTTCTTGCAGCTTGGACTCCAGAGCAATTTGAGGAAAACAGAAAGAAAACCGTTGAATGTACTCAAACGGTAGTCGATATAATTAACAGTAAGAAATAAGGGGAAAATATGAAGCTGCTTGTTACGGGCGCATTTAACGCCACTGCCGAACAACTTGATACGCTGTCCTCACTCGGATTTGAGCTTATGCATCAAAAGAATGAACGGGGTATACCCGAATGTGATTTTGCCGAAGCGGACGCAGTTATTTGCAACGGACTTTTCCTTTATCACGACATTTCGGAATTTAAGAAATTAAAATTTATCCAGCTTACCTCGGCGGGGCTTGACAGAGTACCGCTTGACGAGATAAGAAAAAGAGATATTGCTCTTTTTAATGCGAGAGGAGTGTATTCCGTGCCGATGGCTGAGCTTGCGTTAGCAGGAATTTTGAGCCTTTATAAGCATTTGAATACCTTTTCCGAAAACCAAAAGGCTCATTTGTGGCAAAAGGACAGAGAGCTTCGTGAGCTTTGCGGAGAAACGGTGGCGATAGTCGGCTGCGGAAGCGTCGGAACGGAATGTGCAAAGCGTTTTTCGGCGTTCGGCGTAAGGGTAGTTGCAGTCGATATAACAAAACCCGAAAGCGAAATATACAGCGAATTCTACAATATAAGCGACATAAAAAAGGCACTCGGTATTGCCGATACCGTTGTTTTGACAATTCCGTTGACCGATGAAACGAGAGGAATGTTTAACGGCGAAATGTTTTCACATTTCAAGGACGGCTCGGTGCTTGTGAACATTTCAAGAGGTGCGGTTGTCGATGAAAACAACCTTATAAAGGCTCTTGAAAGCAGGAAGCTGTCGGGTGCGGTGCTCGATGTTTTCGAAAACGAGCCGCTTGATGAAAGCAGCAGGCTTTGGGATATGAATAATGTCATAATCACTCCGCACAATTCATTTGTGTCGTTAAAGAATCAAGCAAGACTTTTTGCCCTTGCTTATGATAACCTTAAAACTTCAATGAAAGGGTTAGTTTGAGTTGAAATTTGTTTTGGTTTCGCCTAAAAACAGGACGGCGTACAATTTCAGAGGAGATTTAATAAAACTGATTATCTCTAAAGGCTATGAAGTTATCGTAACCGGACCTAACAGGGACAATGTTGAAAGAATTGAGGCTCTCGGAGCACGCTTCGTTGAAATCCCGATGAATAAAAACGGCGTCAATCCGATAAAAGATTTGGAATATCAAAAAGCGCTCAAGGCTTTATTTGACAAAGAAAAGCCCGATGCGGTGCTCGGATATACAAGTAAGCCTGTGATTTACGGCTCGATAGCGGCAAAGAAATCAGGCGTAAAATCCGTTACTGCTATGATTACGGGGCTCGGCTATGCGTTTACCTCGCAGACAAAAAAGGCTAAAATAATAAGAGTGATTATGTCGGTGCTTTATAAAAGAGCGTTGAGCAGTGCCGACACGGTCATTTTCCAAAATCCCGACGATATGAAGCAATTTACCTCTTCGGGGCTTATAAAGGAAGAAAAATGTAAGCTTGTAGCAGGCTCAGGAGTAAACACGGAGCGATTTCATCCGTTACCTTATCCCGAGAAAACAACGTTTTTTATGCTTTCAAGGGTAATGAACTCAAAGGGTATAAGAGAATATCTTGAGGCGGCAAAAACCGTTAAAGAAAAATATCCCGACACACATTTTATGCTTTTGGGAGCGTGCGAGGGAATACAGGACTCAATAGGTCCTGAGGAGCTTAAAAAATATACCGACAGCGGAATAATCGAGCATTTTGGGGAAACCGAAAACGTACCGCCCTATTACGGAAAATGCTCTGTGTATGTTCTGCCGTCGTACAGAGAGGGCACGCCGAGGACGATACTTGAAGCTATGGCAACGGCAAGACCGATAATCACAACCGACGCTCCGGGCTGCCGTGAAACCGTCAAGGACGGCGAAAACGGATTTTTAGTACCTGTAAAGGATGCAAAGGCACTTTCGGAGAAGATGCTTTGGTTTGTTGAGCATCCCGAAAAAATCGAAGAAATGGGCAAAAAGAGCCTTGACTACTGTATGGAAAAATTTGAGGTCGGAAAAGTCAATTCCGATATGATTAAATATTGTAATATTTAGAGCTTAATGCGGAGAGGTAATATATATGGAGCTTTATGAAAAAATAGTAAAAGGCGAAGAGAAAATTTCGATTGTCGGTCTCGGCTATGTAGGAATGCCGATTGCCGTTGCATTTTCAAAAAAGGTTAAGGTTGTAGGCTTTGACCTTAATGCAAAGAAAATTGAGCTTTACAAAAGCGGAATAGATCCGACAAATGAGGTCGGCGATGAGGCTATAAAAAATTGTACGGTTGATTTTACTTCCGATGAAACAAAATTGCGTGAGGCTAAATTTCATATTGTAGCAGTTCCGACGCCTGTAAATGATGACCATACACCCGACCTTACGCCTGTTGAGGGTGCGAGTGAAATTTTGGGCAGAAACCTTACCAAAGGCTCGGTTGTTGTGTTTGAAAGTACAGTTTATCCGGGCGTTACCGAGGAGGTTTGTGTGCCGATACTTGAGAGAGAGTCGGGACTTAAATGCGGCGAGGATTTCAAAATCGGATACAGCCCCGAAAGAATAAATCCCGGCGATAAGGTACACCGTCTTGAAACGATAAAAAAGATTGTTTCGGGTATGGACGAGGAAACTCTTGATACCGTAGCAAGGGTTTATGAGCTTGTTGTTGAGGCAGGTGTTCACAGAGCAGAATCAATAAAGGTTGCAGAAGCGGCAAAGGTTATTGAAAACTCGCAGAGAGACATAAATATCGCATTTATGAATGAGCTTTCGATTATCTTTAACAAGATGGGAATTGACACAAAATCCGTACTTGAAGCAGCAGGTACAAAATGGAATTTCCTTAAATTTTATCCCGGTCTTGTCGGCGGTCATTGCATAGGTGTAGATCCCTATTATCTTACATATAAGGCAGAAGAGCTCGGCTATCACAGTCAGATTATCCTCTCGGGCAGAAGAATAAATGACGATATGGGAAAATATGTTGCCGAAAATGCAGTCAAAAATCTTATCAAAGCCGATGTTTCCATAAAGAATGCAAAGGTTGCAATTCTCGGCTTTACATTTAAGGAAAATTGTCCGGATACAAGAAATACAAAGATTATAGACATTTACAATGAGCTTCGTGAGTACGGCATTACACCGATAATCGCCGACCCTGAGGCTGATGCGGACGAGGCTAAACGTCTTTACGGAATTGAATTTGTCGATATAAATGAAATTAAAGCTTGCGACGCTGTAATTCTTGCCGTTGCTCATGAGCAGTTTAAGTCATTAACAATGAATGACTTTGAAAAGATGTTCAAGCAGAGTGAAAACAAGAATGTACTTATTGATATAAAAGGCTTGCTTTCACGCAAGGAATATGAAAACGCAGGATATATTTATTGGAGACTTTAATTTTTAGGAGATGTACTTAATGCTTAAAGAGGCGCTTGACAAAAAATCGGATCTTCAAAAGTTCTTATTTATCAGAGGCTTTTTGGTTACGGATAAAAAAATTGAAAACCTCGAAGCTTTTCCTTTTTACGGAAATTGGAACGAAACACAAAGAGACGGATATTATTTCTACACTCATAATAAAACATCGGTTCATTTTGCAAGCAATGGCAAAGTAACATTATTTTTGCTCGGTCATTGTTATGATCCTTTTTTGATGGAAATTGAAGAGGAAAAAATACTTACTGATATTCTCAAGGATTATGGTACCGATAAATATTATGACAGAATTTCCGAGATTACAGGTGTTTATGTTACGGGTGCTATCGAGAGTGGGCAAATCAAATTTTCTGTTGATCCGTCAGGTATGCAATCGGCTTGCTACGGCGTTATAGATAATTGTTTTTATATGTCGTCGCACCCTCAGCTTATAGGAGATATTTGCAATCTTGAAATGGACGAATTTATAAAGGAGCTTATTGCTTACAAGTGGTACGGCAGAGTTATGGGCCCGTATCTTCCTGCTGATTTGTCCCCATTCAAAAGTGTGAAAAGAATAGTCCCGAGCATAGAGTACACATATAAAAATAATAACCTTTCGCATAAGCGTTTTTGGCCTCTCAAGGATTTTGATGTTGCCGTCGGCAAAGAATATGACAGGGTAATAGACGAGGCGGCAGATATTCTTAAACGAAATATGGAGCTTATCTCAAAGAAGTGGGCGCACCCGTGGATTTCTCTTACAGGCGGTATTGACAGTAATACCACTTTTGCGGCGGCAAACGGAATGTATGATAAGTTTGAAGCTTTCAGCTATCTTTCGGCACCTAAGGAAGTGCCGGATGTTGAGGCGGCAAAAACAATCGCAAATGCTTTTGGCGTAAAGCACCATATATACAATATTCCGGATAATTCTGATGAAATCGACGACTATGATTTGAAGGTTGAAATTCAACGCCATAACAGCGGATATATTGCCGAAAGAAAAGGCAATGAGTCAAGAAAGAGATTTTATCTTGAAGAAAACTGCGGATGCGATGTTGAAGTAAAGTCGTGGGTGTCGGAAACGATTAGGGCTTATTGGTATAAACATTACGGCAGGAGTAAAATGCCGAAGCTGTCGCCTAAGCTTTTCAGAAACCTGTATAAGATATTCATTTTTAACAGGCGTCTTGCGCATAAAATCGACAGAGTGTTTGCGGAGTATATCAAGGAGTTTGAATACGATAAAATTCCGGAATGCTATCCGCCTGCCGATATGCATTACAACGAAGTAACTTGGGGCAGCTGGGGCGGTCTGAATATAAGCGAAATGAAATATTGTTTTGATATTACATTCGCATATAATAACCGTAAATTCCTTGACCTGATGTTCCGAGTGCCGCTTGAAAAAAGAATTTCGGATGAACATCATCTTGATTTGAAAAAGCGGCTTAATCCCGAACTTTACAATATGAACATTCGTGTTGTGAATATGTAAGGAAACGGACACAAGAGCAAGATTGCTCAACGTAATTTTCACAGTCAATTCATTTTTACCTTTTTAATCGGAGAAAAAACAATGGGATATAAAAATTTAAAATTTCCGTCGGACACGCTGTTTCTTGTAACAGGTGCGGCAGGATTTGTAGGCTCAAACCTTTGTGAGGCTATACTCAATATGGGTTATAAGGTCAGAGCGCTCGACGACCTTTCGACAGGTAAGCAAAAGAATGTTGATATGTTCCTCGAAAATCCGAATTATCAGTTTATAAAGGGCGATATAAAGGATTTTGATACCTGTATGAAGGCTTGTGAGGGCGTGGATTTTGTTCTCAATCAGGCTGCTTGGGGAAGTGTCCCGAGAAGCCTTGAAATGCCGATTTTTTATTGCAAAAACAATATCGAGGGCACGCTTAATATGCTCGAGGCGGCAAGACAAAACGGAGTTAAAAAGTTCGTTTATGCTTCTTCCTCATCTGTTTACGGCGACGAGCCTAATTTGCCGAAAACCGAGGGCAGAGAGGGCAATCTCCTTTCTCCGTATGCTCTTACAAAGCGTTGCGACGAGGAATGGGCAAAGCTCTATACAATGCATTACGGACTTGATACGTACGGAATGAGATATTTCAATGTTTTCGGCAGACGTCAGGATCCCGACGGAGCGTATGCGGCGGTTATTCCGAAATTCTTAAAGCAGCTTATGCACGGCGAGGTGCCGACAATTAACGGCGACGGCAAGCAGAGCAGAGACTTTACTTATATTGACAATGTCATTGAAGCCAACCTTAAAGCGTGTCTTGCTTCTCACGAGGCGGCAGGTAACGCATTCAATATTGCCTACGGCGGCAGAGAATATCTTATCGACATTTATTACGGGCTTACAAAAGCACTCGGAATTGATGTTGAGCCTAACTTCGGTCCCGACAGAAAGGGCGATATAAAACATTCGAACGCCGATATTTCAAAGGCGAGAAAGCTTCTTGGATATGATCCCGATTACAGCTTCCAAGACGGAATTAAGCTTGCAATCGAATGGTACAAGGAAAATTTATAACAGTAAAATTATTTGCATTAAAAATAAAGAGGAATATTGATTTGATGAATCCTTTGGTAAGTGTGGTTATACCCGTATATAAAACAGAAAAATATGTTATAAAGAGCGTTAATTCGATTTTGTCGCAGACATATAAAAATCTTGAGGTCATTCTTGTCGATGACGGCTCGCCCGACGCTTGTCCCGTGATATGTGATGAGTTTCGGAAAACCGACGACCGAATTTCGGTTATACATAAGGAAAACGGCGGTCTTTCTTCGGCAAGAAATGCAGGTATAGATAAAGCAAACGGCGAATATATACTGTTCCTTGATTCCGATGATACGCTTGCGGATTATGCGATTGAGGAAATGACGGAAAAGGCGATTGCGCAAGGGTGCGACGCCGTAATTCCCAATACATATTATAAGACATACGATAACACCGATAAGAAAATCAAATCGCTGCATTTTACACCGGAAATGTTTTCCGAAGACCCTAAAATATTTGCCCTTGAGGTTCTTATCGGAAAAGGCAGAGCAAAGCGTTCCACAGCAGTTTTGTATTCCCTGAAGCTTATTAAAGAAAAAAATATAAGATACCCGTTGGGAAGAATATCCGAGGATTTCTTTTTTAACCTTGATTTCTTAAAGGCTGCCGATAAAATAGCACTTTATGAAAAACCGTCGTTAAATAACCTTAAACATGACGGAAGTATCACTGCCTCGTATCACGAAAACTTTTTTGATACAGTGTTGGAAATGGATGAAAAGGCTGAATCCTTTATTAAAGAAATTGACAGCAAAAAATACAATTCGCATATCTACGGCAGAAGAGAAACCCTATTGTATAGTAATATCCTTGCCTTTTCCGTAATTGTTATGGGCGACACAAATACCTCGTATCACAAAAGAGTAGAAAAATGCGTGCATATGTTTAAGCACGAAAGGCTTCAAAATGCGCTTAAAAGCGGAGCGGGAACTCCGTTCTTTGAGGGTAAATTAAAAAGAATGTATATGGGAATTTCATTAAAGCTTATCAGAATGAAATTGTATCGGCTGACTTGCTTGCTTGCATTTATTGCGTCAAGACTAATTACTGTTTGAGGTGAAAGCGTTGCGTATCCTTATTGTATCAAATTCTCCGTGGAGAAATGATAACAGCTTCGGCAATTCCTTTTCAAATATATTTGAAGGCATACCCGATTTGGAAATAGCAAATATTTACTGTAAGTACGGAATGCCGAAAAATAACTGTGTTTCAAGATATTATCAGATAACGGAAAAAACACTTATAAACAACCTGCTCGGAAAAGGAAAATCGGGCAAAGAGGTATTTATGCCGGAAAACGAAGAAGCTCAGAAGCTCGACAGCGGCGAAAAGATTTTTAATAAGGCAAAGAAGCATAGAAGTATACCAATGTTCTGGGCAAGGGCAATTATATGGAAAGCAGGTCATTGGTGCTCGCCTGAATTTATTGAGTTTGTTGACAGCTTTAAGCCCGACTTGCTTTTTATACCGATTTATTATTCTCATTATATTCACGATATAAACGAATTTATCTTAAAGCGGTTCAACATTCCTGCAATCGGTTATGTTTCGGACGATGTTTATACAATGCGGCAATTCTCTTTATCGCCTTTATATTGGATTGACAGAATTATTTTAAGAAAGAAAATGCGAAAGGTATTTTCCTTTTGCAAAAAGATTTATGTTATTTCTCCTGTTCAGAAAAAGGAATACACGGAAATATTCGGAGATAAGTTTGAAATCCTGACAAAATGCTCCGACTTTGACGATTCAAAGCGACCGGAGTTTAAGACCCCCGGCGATACTCTTAAAATGATATATGCAGGCAATGTAAGCAACGGCAGATATAAAATTTTGGCGGAGCTTGCAAAAGCTGTTAAGGCGCTCAATTCGGACGGCAAAAAGTTCACGCTTGACATCTATACTCCGACTCCGCTTTCGGAAAGCCAAAAATCAAAGCTCAACATTGACGGGTGCAGTGCGCTTCATCCGCCTGTAAGCTATTCCGAAATACGCTCTCTTCAGGCACAAGCGGACATTCTTGTTCATGCGGAGGCGTTTGATATAAAAGAAAAGCTTATTGCTCATCAGTCATTTTCAACAAAAATAGTCGATTACCTCGCAACAAACCGCTGTATTCTTGCGATAGGCGACAAAAGCTGTGCTTCGATAGATTATTTTATTCAAAATTCCTGCGGTGCGGTTGCACTTTCAAAAAACGAGATTTCAGAGCAGCTTGAAAAACTGTATGAGGATAAATCTCTGTTAAAGGACTATGCCGACAAAGCGTGGGAGTCGGGAAAGAAAAACCATCAGCGCAGTAAAATGCAAAAAGCGTTGTATGAGGAGATTAAGAAAACGGTAGGTAACAAAGATGAGAGTATTACATATTAACGCCGTTTATAAAATAGGCTCAACAGGCAGAAGTCTTATGGAGCTTAACGAGGATTTGAATTCAAACGGGGTTGAGTCCTATTGTGCCTGCTCAAGGACCTATGGCTGTGAAAATGTATATCAAATCGGCAATGAGAGAACGATCAAAACCCATGCTTTGATGTCACGGCTTACGGGGATGCAAGGTTATTTTTCAAAAAAAAATACAAGAAAGCTAATTAAATATATTGACGAGCTTAAACCCGATATAGTTCATTTGCACAATCTCCATGCAAATTTTATAAATCTTCCGATGCTTCTTGAATATCTGGCAAAGAATGATATAGCGACAGTGATTATGCTTCATGACTGTTGGTTCTTTACGGGGAAATGTATGCACTATACCACGGCAGGCTGTTATAAATGGGAAACGCTGTGCCATGACTGTCCGCAGCTTCACGAGGGTAACGACAGCTGGTTTTTTGACAGAACAAAAAAGGTGCACTCAGACAGAATTAAGCTGTTTAATGCGATCCCGAGGCTTGCGATAGTAGGCATTTCCGACTGGGTAACCAATGAATGTCGGCGCTCTCCCATAGCTAAGAACGCAAAGATAATCAAAAGGGAATATCTTTGGATAGATATGGAAAAATTTACCCCTGTGCCCGCCGAGGAGAAACGGCGTGAAATGGGGATAGAAAACAAATTTGTTATAATCGGCGTAGCTGAGCAATGGGGCAGCGCAAAAGGGTTGCCGCAATTCCTTGAGCTTGCCGATAAAATATCCGACGATAAGGGAATTCTTCTTGTCGGCAATCCTGCCGAGGGAGTTACGCTTCCGGACAATGTAATTTGTATCGGCAGGACAAATTCACAGCAGGAGCTTGCACTTTACTATTCACTTGCGGATGTGTTTGTTACATTTTCGTATCAGGAGACGTTCGGCAAGGTATCCGCAGAAGCGCTCGCCTGCGGAACGCCCGTTGTCTGTTATAATTCTACCGCCTGTCCCGAATTGGTCGGAGATAATTGCGGAAAAGCGGTTAATATCGATGAAAAGGACGGAATATTCAAGGCGATAAACGAGATAGCCGCAAACGGTAAAAAAAGCTACAGCGACTCGTGTGTCAGGTTTGCACGAGATAATTTTTCAAGAGCAAATATTACAAAGGAATTCATCAAACTTTACGAAGATTTGACACAATAAAGGAAAGATATGAATATTTATGTTGTCAACATACTCCTGACGCTGTTATGGGGATTTATGCTTCTTTTGATAAAGCCGACCCCGAATAAAAGAAAAGCCTTTGTCGGTTTAGCGGCAGCTCAGTGGATACTTATATCGGGACTTCGAGGTATGAGCGTCAGCCCGGATATGTTTTCCTATAAATTAAGATATAATATCACAACGCATATGTCGTGGAAACAGGTATTCAGAACGTTTTATGATGTTTATGTAAATGAGGAGGGAAAAGACCCGGGTTATACACTTTTTGAAAAGATAACGCAGGTTTTTGTAACAAACTTTCAGGCATATCTTTTTATAGTTGCGATTATATTTTTTGTTTGTCTTGCAGTTTGGATATATCGAAATTCGCGGCTTCCGTGCTTCAGTTATCTTATATTTTCGGCGTTCCTGTTCCGCTTTTATGCAATAACAGGAACACGGCAGACTATCGCTACGGCATTAGTCGTGCTTGTGGGAACGGAGCTTATCAAACGCAGACAATTTTGGAAATTTTTGCTTATATGTGTCATAGCGTTTACAATACATAAATCGTCAATGGTCTTTTTACCGTTTTACTTTATCTCCCAAAAAGAAATTACCGCAAAGTACTCTGCTGCGGTATTCGGCGCATTTCCTATACTTTTTGTCTTTAGAAATCAATATATAGAAGTGTTAAATTACATTTCGGGCTATGATTACGATGCTTTGGAGAGCTCGGGCGCATACAGCTTTACGTTTATATATATGGCGGTTTGCGCCGTATCCATAATACTTATTAAATTTATAAAAGCAAACTGTGAAAATTATAAAATATACTATAATGCATTGTTTATGGGCTCACTGTTTCTGCCTGCGGTTTTTGTAAATCCGGCTCTAATGAGAGTGGTGCAGTATTTTACTCTTTATATTATGCTTATGATTCCCGAAATAGTGTGCTCAATCGAAAAGAAGTACAGATCAGTGGCTTATACCGCAATGACGCTTGTACTGTTGATTGCATCGAACCTATTCAACAGCAGCTATCAATTTTTCTGGCAATAAATCTTTAAGGAAGTTTTTATGAACATTTTTTTGGCCAATATCATATTGACGGCTTTGCTTGGCATGATTTTTCTGACGAGAAAGCCGAGCAGGAAGAAAAGGGGGCTTTTCTGCGCCTTTGTTACTATTAACTGGACTTTGATTTCCGGTTTACGCAGCATGGACGTCGGAGATGATACCTTATCCTACCGAATTCGTTTTTATCGCACGCTTAATACTTCATGGCATGATATATTCGGAAACTTTTATCAGGTTTATGTGAATGATGAAGGCAAGGATGCGGGATACAGCTTTTTTGAGAAAATAATTCAGATTTTCGTAAAGGACTATCAAGGCTATTTGATAGTGGTTGCGGCAATTTTCTTTGTTTGTCTCGCTGTCTGGGTCTACAGAAACTCAAAGCTTCCGTGCTTTAGTTATTTTGTATTTTCGGCATTCCTTTTCGGATTTTACGCCGTTACGGGAATTCGGCAGACGATCGCCACGGCGCTTGTCGTGTTTATCGGCTCTGAGCTTATGAAAAAGAAAAAGTTTTGGAAATTTCTTATTGTTTGCCTTGTGGCGTTCACGCTACATAAGTCATCAATAGTATTTATACCGTTTTATTTCATTGCAAAAAAGGATATTACCCCGAGGTATATCGCACTTGTTTTTACCGCAACGCCGTTGCTGTTCATTTTCCGTGAACGCTATGTTGATTTGCTCAGCTATATTTCGGGTTATGAATATGATGCAATCGAGAACACAGGCGCATATAACTTCCTGTTTATGTATATCGCAATTACCTTGATTTCGGTTATTCTTCTCAAATATGTAAAGAAAAACACAAGGAATTATAAGCTTTATTATAATGCACTGTTCATGGGACTTGTGTTTATGCCTGCGGTATTCGCAAATCCTGCGATAATGCGTGTGGTTCAGTACTTCTCAATATTTTTGATGCTGTTTATACCCGAGATGATATTTGCGATTGAAAAGAAATACCGAAAGTTCGGATATTTTGTAATGCTGCTTATACTTTTTGCGGCGTCGAATGCTTACAATTATCAATATACTTTCTTCTGGCAATGACAGGTGATAAAATGAAAAAAATCTTCTATATTTCGTATTATACTCAACCGTCCGACAGTGAAAAAAGAGATGCGGTTTTGTCGGCGGTCAATAAAATGGATTATATATGCGAAAGCCTTGAAAAAAACGGGTGTGAGGTTGAAATCGTCTCTGCATCGCCAACTCTTGGAAAAAAGTTTGGGAAGGCGAGAATCAAAAAGATAACCGACAGAACAACGCTTAAACTTTTTTTCTCTTTGCCCAATGTGAACAAAATTGTTTCACTTGCGAACAGGGTATGTATGAAAACTCAGATGCTTTTTTATATGCTTAAAAATACAAAGCGTGACAGTACGGTTATCGTTTATCATTCACTTGGATATATGTCTCTTGTAAAAATGCTTAAAAAGATAAAAGGCTTTAAGTTGATTATAGAGGCTGAAGAGATATACGGCGACGTTATCGGTAATCCAAAGATTGTAAAAAAAGAATATAACTTTTTCAAAATTGCCGACAGCTTTATTTTCCCAACTGAGCTTTTGTCCGAAAGTGTAAATACCGAAAAAAAGCCGGAAGCGATAATTTACGGAACATATCATATTGCAAAGGAAATGCCGAAGCTGTTTACAGACGGTAAAATTCACTGTGTTTATGCAGGAACGCTTGACCCGAGAAAAGGCGGTGCAGCAGCAGCAGCAGCAGCCCTCTTTCTTAACGGCGATTATCATATCCATATTTTAGGCTTTGGTAACGAAAAAGAGAAAAAGGAAATGCTCGGCATTATAGACGATATTTCGAAAAAAACCGAAGCGAAAATAACCTATGACGGATTGCTTTCCGGAGATGAATTCACGTCATTTATTCAAAGCTGCGATATAGGCTTCAGCACACAAGACCCCAGTGCAGCTTTTAACTCAACTTCATTTCCGTCTAAAATATTGACTTATATGGTAAACGGTTTAAGAGTCGTAAGCATTCGAATTCCTGCCATAGAAAAATCTGCCGTCGGGAAATTTATGTATTATTACGATGAACAAACACCGGAAAATATAGCCAATGCCGTAAAGTCTATCGACCTTGCGGACGGATACGACAGCCGAAAAGAGCTTGAAAGAATCGATAGGGAATTTGTCGAGAATATAGTATCACTTACAGAATAGGATTTAGTTTATGAACAGAAAAATCGGAGTTATCTACTCCTATGCGTTGATGATTGTCGAGGTCTTTTCGGCAATGCTCTTCACTCCGTTTCTAATAAGAATGTTAGGTCAGTCGCAATATGCGGTTTATCAGTTGACCTCGCAGATTTCGTCTTATCTTATGCTACTCGATTTGGGCGTGGGCAATGCGGTAATCCGCTATATGGCGAAATTCAGAGCCGATAACGACAAGGAAAAGCAAGAGGAATTTTTAGGCATTGCCACCGTGTTTTATTTGGCGATTGCGGTAATTACTGTGATAATCGGCATTGTGCTTGTGATAATTCTCCCGACGGCTTTTGCAAAGGGACTGACTCCCGAGGAAATCAAGCTTTCGCAAAAAATGCTCTGTGTTACAATGCTTACCTGCGCCGTTACTCTCGGCACTTCAAGCTTTGCGACAACCCTTATGGCATACGAACGCTTTTCGTTTTCAAAGGGCTTGAGTATAGTCTGTTCTGTTCTCAAGGTAGTTGTTTCAATGGTTGCCATGTTTATGGGCGTTAAGGCTCTCGGCGTTGTAATAATTTATTTTGCACTCAACCTTATAACAAGGCTTGCATATACCTTTTATGTTCTTTTCAAATTGAAAATCAGACCGAGATTTAAGAATCCCGATATGTCGTTTATCAAGGAAACTGTTACATATTCGTCATTTGTATTTTTGCAGATGCTTGCAACGCAGATAAACTCCATGACCGACACGGTGCTTCTCGGTATTCTCGCAAAGGGCTCGTCGGCGATTATCGCCATTTACGGAGTAGGCTCGCAGATAATCCAGTATTTCAAAACAATAGGCAGTCATTTCAACGGCGTGCTTATGGCAGGCGTTGTACGAATGATCGAAAACGGTGCAAAGGCGAAAGCGCTTCAGGATGAAATGGTGCGTATCGGCAGAATAATTTTTATGATGCTCGGTATGGTTTTTGCCGTGTTTATTGCCTTCGGTAAGCATTTTATGATATTATGGGCAGGAGAGGCGTACGAGCAGTCGTATTTTGTTACGGTTGCGATTATGGCTCCGACAATGTTCACGCTTATACAGTCAATAGGAAATCAAATCCTTTGGGCAATGAACAGGCATAAGGGGCAGGCGATAGTGCAGATTGTGTCCGCCCTTATAAATATTGTCTTAACCGCCGTTTTGATAACGTGGAAGCCTCTTGAGGGTGCGGTTATCGGCTCCGTTATCGCTTTGACGGTAGGAGACGTTATTTGTATGAACATAATGTTCAAAAAGGAAATCGGAATAAGCCTTACCGAGTATTATTTGGGACTTTTCAAGGGTATTCTGCCGTCGCTTTTAATCTGCTTTGCAGGCGGAAAGCTTTTCTCGCTTTTGGGACTTGAAAAATACGGCTGGCTCGGGTTTGTTGTGAACTGTGCGGTTGCGGTTGCGCTTTACGGCGTATGTATGTTTGCGTTTGGCATGAACAAATCGGAAAAAAATCTCGTTTTCGGTTTATTTAATAAATTATTAAGAAAAACAAATCTTGTAAAGAATAAAGGAGAATAAAGGGTTATGTCATTATTTAACGGAAAAACACTTATGATAACAGGCGGTACGGGCTCATTCGGAAACACTGTATTGCGTCGCTTTTTGCAGACGGACATCGGCGAAATTCGTGTTTTCTCGAGAGATGAGAAAAAGCAGGACGATATGCGCCATGAATTTCAGCAGACAATGCCCGAGGTCAGCGATAAATTAAAATTTTATATCGGCGACGTAAGAGATATACAGTCTGTCAAGAACGCTATGCACGGGGTTGATTACATTTTCCACGCAGCTGCGTTAAAGCAGGTTCCCTCTTGCGAATTTTTCCCCATTGAGGCTGTAAAAACCAATGTTCTCGGAACTGATAACGTGCTTACCGCAGCTATCGACGAGGGTGTAAAATGCGTTATCTGCCTTTCAACCGATAAGGCGGCATACCCCGTAAACGCAATGGGCACATCAAAGGCTATGATGGAAAAAGTTGTCGTTGCAAAATCAAGAACGGTAAGCCCCGAAAAGACAAAAATTTGTTGTACCCGCTACGGCAACGTTCTCTGCTCAAGAGGCTCGGTTGTTCCGCTTTGGATTGAACAGATTAAAGAGGGCAAGCCGATTACAATTACAGAGCCTGCAATGACAAGATTTGTTATGAGCCTTGAAGAAGCTGTTGACTTGGTGCTCTTTGCTTTTGAAAACGGCGAAAGCGGAGATATTCTTGTTCAAAAAGCACCTGCCTGCACAATCGAGGTTCTCGCACAGGCGGTTATAGAGCTTTTCGCTCCCGATACGGATATAAAGGTTATCGGCATACGCCACGGCGAGAAAATGTATGAAACCCTCCTTACAAACGAGGAATGTGCAAACGCTCTCGATATGGGCAATTTCTACCGTGTTCCTGCCGATAAGCGTTCGCTCAACTACGATAAATACTTCAACGACGGCAACAAGGAGCGTAATACCTTGACCGAGTTCAACTCAAACAACACAGATCTTTGGACAGTTGAGCAGGTGAAGGAAAAGCTTCTTTCGTTGCAGTATATCCGTGACGAATTGGCAAAAGAGGACAATTAACTATGAAAATTTTAGTTACCGGTGCAAACGGTTTTGTAGGCAAAAACTTAATTGCAACTCTTGAAAGCATTAGAGACTCAAAGGACAATACAAGGGATGTTCCAAAGGATTTGGAAATATTTGCTTATGATATAGGCACTCCCGAGGCGGACTTTGAACGTTACTGTAAGGAGTGTGATTTTGTCTTTAATCTTGTCGGAGTTCATCGTCCAAAGGATGACTCGGAATTTATGAAAGGCAACTTCGGTTTTCTCACAAAGCTTCTTGACACGCTTAAAAAATACGGCAACACACCGAGAATTGCGTTTTCATCTTCAATTCAGGCAAGGCTTGACAATCCTTACGGGGAGAGTAAACGTGCTGCCGAAAACGCTCTGTTTGAGTATTCCGAAAAAACCGGCGCAAAGGTTTATGTTTTCAGATTTTCAAACCTTTTCGGAAAATGGTCAAGACCTAACTATAACAGCGTTGTCGCAACCTTTTGCTATAATATCGCAAACGACTTGCCGATAGAAATAAGAGACAGAAATCATGAAATGGAGCTTATCTATATCGATGATGTTATAAATGAGCTGCTTGAGGTGCTTATGGACAGAGGTCATAAGCAGGGCGACTTTTATACCGTTTCCGTTTCGCATTATGTTACTTTGGGCAAACTTGCCGACTTGATTTGTTCGTTCAAGAGCAGCAGGGGAAGTCTTATGGTGCCTAATATGACAGATGGCAGCTTTTCGAAAAAGCTTTATTCAACCTATCTTTCGTATCTTCCGACCGACAAATTTGCTTATCCGCTTAATATGTATAAGGACGAGCGAGGCTCTTTTACGGAAATCGTAAAGACTACGGACAGAGGTCAGGTATCAGTCAACATTTCAAAGCCGGGCATAACAAAGGGACAGCATTGGCACCACACGAAGAACGAAAAGTTCTTGGTTGTAAGCGGCAAGGGAGTTATTCGCTTCCGCAAAATCGGCGAGGAAAAGGTTTATGAGTATTTTGTTTCGGGCGAAAAGCTTGAGGTTGTCGATATACCGACAGGCTATACCCACAATATCGAAAACCTCGGCGATACCGATATGGTTACGATTATGTGGTGCAACGAGTGCTTCAATCCGAGTAAGCCCGATACGTACTTCGAAGAGGTATAATATAAACTTTTCAAAAGCCGAATACAAAATCAATGGCATATTAAAGGTGGTATAACAAATGGGAATTAAAACGGATTTTTCCGACGTAAGCTTTAAGAATAACGGGAAATTGAAATTGCTGATAATTGTCGGCACACGCCCCGAGATTATCAGACTTGCGGCGGTTATCAATAAATGCCGTAAATATTTTGATTGCCTTTTGGCTCACACAGGTCAAAATTACGATTATAATCTTAACGATATTTTCTTTAAGGACTTGAAGCTGGGCTCGCCCGACGTCTATTTGGATGCGGTAGGCAACGATTTGGGCGAAACCGTCGGAAATATCATTAACTGCTCATATAAGCTTATGGCACAGATAAAGCCCGACGCTCTGCTTATTTTGGGCGACACAAACTCTTGCCTTTCGGCTATTTCCGCAAAGAGATTGCATATTCCGATTTTCCATATGGAAGCAGGAAACCGTTGTAAAGATGAGTGCTTGCCCGAGGAAACCAACAGAAGAATTGTCGATATAATTTCGGATGTTAATATGGCATATTCCGAACACGCAAGAAGGTATCTTGCCGATTGCGGACTTCCAAAGGAGAGAACTTATGTTACAGGTTCGCCTATGGCAGAGGTTTTGAGTGAAAATCTTGAAAAGATTAAATCTTCGGATATTCACGAAAGGCTCGGACTTGAAAAGGGCAAATATATTCTCTTGTCTGCCCACAGAGAGGAAAATATCGACACCGAAAAGAATTTCCTTTCGCTGTTCAATGCAATAAATAAAATGGCTCAAAAGTACGATATGCCGATACTCTATTCTTGCCATCCACGTTCCGCAAAAAGACTTGAACAAAGCGGATTTGAACTTGACGAAAGAGTTATCAAGCACGAGCCACTCGGTTTCCACGATTACAACTGCTTGCAGATGAACGCTTTTGCGGTTGTATCGGATTCGGGTACACTTCCCGAAGAATCGAGTTTCTTTACATCGGTAGGCTCTCCGTTCCCTGCGGTTTGCATAAGGACTTCGACAGAGCGCCCCGAAGCACTCGATAAGGGTTGCTTTGTGCTTGCGGGAATTGACGAAAAATCGCTTTTGCAGGCAGTTGATACGGCTGTTGAGTTAAACCGTGACGGCTTCTACGGAATTCCCGTTCCCGATTATACCGACACAAATGTATCCACAAAGGTAGTTAAAATAATTCAGTCATATACGGGCGTTGTCAACAAAATGGTTTGGCGCAAGGACTGAAAACAGTAAAAAAATTAAGGCAATCTGAAAAACAGATTGCCTTTTTTGTGCGTTATTAAATTAAAGCTTAAAATCGTCCTCGTTAAACTGCTGAAGCTCGGGTGCACGGCGAGGAACTCTTTTCATAATATCATATTTGTATTTTCTGCATTTGTAATCCTTTGCGACAACTCCTTTTTTCACGCAAAGCACCGTTTCGCCGTCGGGCGAGGGCTTGCCGTGCTGACAGTAGGCGCAGGCAGGGGATATGCTGACTGTATTAAAAACCGATTTTCTCATTTTTTCACATCCTGTTGCGGATAAAGTATTTTTCGTGGTATGTTAAATCTAATTATATCACAATATTTCAAAAATTCAAACCCTTCTATCGCTTGCGAATTTCTCTTTTTGATTTCCTTTCGTTGTCAAGTTCAAAAATCAAAACAGAGCACATCAAAAGCAGAGCGCAGGCGGTAGGAAGAGACACGGAATATGCCTCAAATGACGGTGTTGACGTATTTGCAAACACTTCAATTTCGCACGGAACGAATTTGAGAATTATCGAGCAGATTAGAGCCGATACCGCAGAGCATAATACCCTTGCTGTGTAAAACAGCTTTGCCGACAGTCCCGTCCGTGCTACATAAGAGTAAATTTGACAGTGAACGGACAGTCCGCCAAAGGAGATTATCGCCGCAAAGGCAGGAACAGGCAGTAAATTCAGTGACATTTTAATTCCGCTTGTAACCTCAAGAATACTCGATAATGCAACTGTATATCCGTTTAACGAGAACGAGCAAATGTATTTAATCAAGCAATTAAAAATCACAATCCAGCTGCAAACGGAAATCATAGCCTTTACGCTGTCGGTAACGGAAAACGAAAACGCTTCAATGGGATTTTTGAGAATTACGGGCGACTCATTTTTGTATTCGGAAGCCTTTTCCGCATCAATAAACCTTGTTAAAACCCCGATTATAACAGAGGAAAGAGCGACCGAGCAGTAGAGAATAACACCTGCACGTGTGCTGCCCAAAAGCATTGTTCCGACGGTACTGATTATAAAGGCAGGTCCTGCGTTAATGCAGAAAAGGTCTAATTTTTGAGCCGCTTTTTGCGATATTTTACCCTCGCACAATAATTCGTAGGTCATTTTTGCACCGATAGGATAACCGCCTATGAGCGACATTAAAATCACGCTTGAGGTGACAGGGGGCAGGCGAAACAGTTTAACCGTAATTCTTCCGAAAATTTTACCGAATAAATCGCATATTCCCGATTTTACGATAAATTGCGAAATTATCATAAACGGAAAAAGCGTCGGTATAACGCTATCGACGCACAGGAGCATACCCTCTTTTATTCCCGAGGCACAGACCTGCGATTTTGAAAAAAGGCAGAAGCACGCACCTAATGAAAAAATTATTAAAATCAGGTTTCCTATATGAGCTTTCATTTTTTCCATATCATCACACTCTCTTTATGGTATCAAATTATATGCTTTGTCATATAGATATATGAGCGAGGTGAGCAAATGAGTTCAGGCGGAAAGAAATCACGAGAAAAGCGTAAAAGCATAGCAGGCGAAAAGCTGAAAACTGCTTTGGATATACCCGAAATACTTACGGCAGAGCTTCCGCACATCGAAGCGGAGGGGAACAGGGAAATATCCGTTGACGGATGCCGTGGAATAATTGAATACACGCAGGATAAGGTGCGATTAAATGCAGGCAAGCTCATTATAACCTTTGTCGGAGACGATATGGAAATTAAGGCTTATTCCGAGATACAAACGGTTATCAGCGGAAATATTTTAAGCGTGGAATTTGAAGGTCAGGGGTGAGGGAATGCTGATAATAAGGCTAATACGATTTTTATTGGGTTTTGTAACCTTTACCGCTTACGGCGGCTTCCCCGAACGCTTTGTAAACCTCTGTACCATGAATAAAATACCGCTTTGGAATATGAAAAAGAGTAAGGAAAGTATAACAGCCGACACAACGGTTCAAGGGTACAAATCCATAAAATTATCCGCAAAAAATTCGGGCGTTCGTGTGAGGATAACAAAAAAGCACGGACTGCCGTTTTTTATTCACAAAAACAGGCGAAGAATAGGTCTGCTTGCAGGTTTTATGACGGCGATAATTACCGTTTCGTTTTTATCGACAATGATCTGGAGCGTGTCGGTTTCGGGCAACAAAACGCTCTCCGATGAACAGATTTTAGATGCGTTTGAAACAGTCGGCGTAAAAGTGGGCGCAAGACGGTCGGCAATTTCTCCGTCGGAGGCGGCATATGAGGCTAAAAAGCTGTTGCCGAAAATTGCGTGGGCAAGCGTAAATATAAAAGGCTCAAGGGTTGAAATTGTCATAAGCGAATTGAGCGAGGCACCCGAATTTCCCGACAGCACGACACCGTGCAATATAGTCGCCTCACAGGACGGAACGATAATGGGGATTGAAGCGACGGTTGGAGTTGCCGAAGTGCGTTCGGGCGATGCGGTGCTTAAAGGCGATTTGCTTATTTCGGGAATTACCGAAAATCTTGACAAGACCTATAATCTGAAATCAGCGAGGGGTAAAGTTCACGCCCGTGTGAAAAATGAAATCAACGCTTCCTGTAATGGCGTGCAATTTTTAAGGCTTTCAAAGCTGTCGGAGCAGAATTTGCTGTTTATATTCGGGCTTAAAATTCCGCTTGGTATCGGTGTGGGGGAGGATAACGCTTACACTGAAAAAAGCTTTGTGGCAAACGGAGATATGAGCCTGCCTCTCGGAAAAATCACAAAAAGAGTTTATTATTCCGAGCCTTGCGAGGCTTTTCCCGAAGAGTACAAAAAGGTTTATTCAGCATACCTTTATGTTTGCTCTTACAGAGCTATGTATTTGGATAGTGAACAGATACTTTCGTCGGATTTTTCGTTCGATTTTGTAAACGGAGAGCCGCTGTTCAACGGAAACTATGAGTGCAAGAAAGAAATAGGCAAAAGACTTGAAATTTTTGTTGAAAAATGATAATACATTGTGGTAAAATATATTAAATATAAATAGATTTTTCAAAAGGTGGTCGTTCGGTGTTCGAGCAGATAATCAATGTTGACAGAATGGAGCACGCCGTCAGCCTTTTCGGCAGCTTTGACGAGAATATCAAGCTTATTGAAAAGGAGTTCGGCGTAAGCGTTATAAACAGAGGCTCGGAGCTTAAAATTACGGGCGAAGCGGAAAATGTAGATAAAGCGTCAAGAGCCGTTAAGGGACTTCTTATGCTTATAAATAAGGGCGAGTCGCTTTCGGATCAAAATGTCCGCTATGTTATATCGCTTGTAAAGGACGACTCCGAGGAAAAACTTTCCGAGATGACGGGCGATTGCGTTTGCGTCACCTCAAAGGGCAAACCTGTAAAGCCTAAAACTCTCGGTCAGAAAAAATATATCGAGGCGATAAGAAACAACACGATTGTTCTCGGAGCAGGACCTGCCGGCACGGGAAAGACTTACCTTGCGGTTGCAATGGCTGTTACGGCTTTTCGTGCGAAAGAGGTAAACAGAATAATTCTTACAAGACCTGCTGTTGAGGCAGGCGAAAAGCTTGGCTTCCTTCCGGGCGATTTGCAGCAAAAGGTTGACCCGTATTTACGCCCCTTGTATGACGCTCTTTTTGATATGCTCGGTGCAGAGTCTTTTCAGAAATATCAGGAGAGGGGAAGCATTGAGGTAGCACCGCTTGCTTATATGCGAGGCAGGACGCTTGACGACAGCTTTATAATTCTTGATGAGGCGCAGAACACGACAAAAGAACAGATGAAAATGTTTTTAACCCGTCTCGGCTTTAATTCAAAGATGGTTGTCACGGGCGATATAACGCAGATTGACTTGCCCGACGGCAAAAAATCGGGACTTAAACAGGCAATGCGGATTTTGAAAAACATTCCCGGTATTGCAATCAATGAATTTACCGAAAAGGATGTTGTAAGGCATAAATTGGTACAGGATATAATCAAGGCTTATGAAAAAAGTGAGGAGAAGAGAAAATGACGGATAAGATTAAAGTAATTATTTCAAACGATCAAAAGGATATTAAAATACCGACGGGTGTGCGTATGCTTGTGCGCCGTTGTTGCAATGCCGTGCTCAGACAGGAAAATTTTGAAGGCTCGGCTGAAATCAGCGTAACATTTGTTAATAACGAGCAAATTCATAAGCTCAATCTTGAACATAGAAACATAGACAGGGAGACAGACGTTCTTTCATTCCCACTCGGCGAAAACGGAGTTTACGACATAAACCATGACACAGGCGCAAAGATGCTCGGCGATATAGTCATTTCCATTGAAAAGGCTTTTGCCCAGGCTGAGGAATACGGTCATCCGCTTCAGAGGGAAATTGCATTTTTGACGGTACATTCACTTTTGCATCTTTTGGGATATGACCACGAGAACGGCGGACTTGAGGCTGTTCATATGCGTGAAAAGGAAGAGAGCGTTCTCACACAGCTCGGCCTTAAAAGAAACGGAAGCTATTATCTCGACGAGGAATAAGCGATGAAAAGTCTTATAAAGAGCTTCGGCTACGCTTTTTCGGGGATTTTTGAGGCGTTGAGATACGAAAGTAATATGCGAATACATTTTGTATGTATGATATATATGTATTCTTTTCTTTTCGTCTATGATTTCTTTGAAATTACAAGAACTCAATTAGCTGTGATTTTCCTTGCAAATATGGCGGTCGTGGCGGCAGAGCTTATAAACACGGCGGTTGAACGGACGGTTGACCTTGCGAGTGAGGAGTATACCGAAAACGGCAAAGTTGCAAAGGACACGGCGGCAGGTGCGGTGCTTGTATGTGCGATTTTTGCGGCGGCAACGGGAATTGCGATACTCGGTCAGCCCGAAGCATTTTCGCAAATGCTCTTATATTACCGTGAAAAGCCCGTTATGCTTGTTATTTTCATACTTTCGATAATCCCTGCAACGGTGTTTATATTCAAGGGCTTCGGTAAGGCTTCAAAGGATAAAAAATAAAGGAAATATTAAATGAACAATACATCAAAAACGGCGTTTATCGCCATTGTCGGCAAGGCAAATGTCGGCAAATCTTCAATTCTTAACAGACTTATAGGCAGCAAAATTGCCATTGTTTCGTCAAAGCCGCAGACTACAAGAACAAGAATAATGGGCGTTTTGACAACTGAGGACAACGTTCAGCTTGTGTTTACGGACACGCCCGGTTTTCATAAGCCGAAAAACAAGCTCGGCGAAAAGATGGTGCAGGCTGTAAGCGACAGCATATCGGGCGTTGACTCGTGTCTTTTTGTTGTTGACGCAAATGACGAAAAGCTCAACACGGCAGAGCTTGAGCTTATAAAAAAATTCAAGACTGAAAAAATGACGGTTGTGCTTGCAATCAATAAAATCGATATGCTCAAGGACAAAACCGAGCTTATGAAAAAGCTTGCCGAGCTGTCGGCTCTCTATGATTTCAAAGCGATTGTTCCCGTCAGCGCACAGTCGGGCGACGGACTTGACGCCTTGCTTGACGAATTAAAAGCGTTGTCGGTCGATAGCATCCACTTTTTCCCCGACGACACCTTGACGGATCAGCCCGAAAGAGTGCTTGTCGCTGAAATTATCAGGGAAAAAATGCTTCGCCTTTTGGATAAGGAAATTCCTCACGGCACAGCGGTTGCAATCGAAAGAATGAGAGAGCGTGACGACGGCAGTATTATGGATGTCGAAGCGACAATATATTGCGAGCGTGAAAGCCATAAGGGAATTATTATCGGCAAGGGCGGTCAAATGCTCAAAAAAATATCCACCTATGCACGTCAGGATATTGAAAGCTTCTTTGATATAAAGGTTAATCTTCAATGCTGGGTAAAGGTAAAAGAGGATTGGCGAAACAGAGAAGGAATTATTCACAATTTTGGTTTAGATTAACAGTAATACAGCCGTCTTAAAAGGTTAAGTTAATTATATAAATCTTTTAAGGCGGTATTGTTATGAAAAGCGAGGATTTTTGGTACGTTTTTTCCAAAAGCGGAAAAATTGACGATTATATAAAATATAACGCTATAAAACAGGAAGAGAAAACCGAGGAAGCGAAAAATGAGGTACAACACAAAGGGTCTTATCCTCAGAGAACAGAATATCGGTGAACGGGACAAGCTTGTTACGGTGCTGACGGAGGATATGGGTATCGTAAAGGCTTTCGTCAGAGGGGCAAAGAGCATAAAAAGCAAAAAGCATTCCACCACAGGTCAATTCTGCTATTCGCAGCTTTCCTTTTATTCGGGAAAGGACAGCTACATAATTGACGAGGCACAGAGTATCGAAATGTTTTTTGAGTTGAGAAGCGATATTGAAAAGCTTGCTCTTGCACAGTATTTTGCCGAACTTGCGTGTGAGCTGTCGCCGCAGGATGAGCAGGCTACTGATTATTTGCGCCTTATGCTGAACGCTCTTTATATGTTGGCTCACGACAAAAAGCCTGCACAGCAGCTAAAGGCTATTGTCGAGCTCAGGCTTATGTCGCTTTCGGGGTATGCACCGAATTTGGTTGCGTGTGAGAGGTGCGGAGAGTTTGAAACGCCAACAATGTTTTTTGATGTTGAACACGGACTTCTCTATTGTGAAAACTGTGCCTCGGGAAACGCTCTTTTTCCGCTTCCGCTGCGTATTGTTACGGCAATGCGGCATATTGTTTTCTCAAGCCTTGAAAAGCTTTTCAGCTTCAAAATGACTGACTCCGAATTATCCGAGCTTTCATATATAACCGAAATATACACAAGGGTTAAATCGGACAGAAATTTCAAAACACTTGAATTTTACAATTCTATGAGGACTTTATAAATGCAAAAGGATTACATTTCACTTGAATTACCGAAAATACTTTCTCAGCTTGCAGACCTTACCGCTTGTGAGGATGCAAGGGAGGAGGCGTTGGCACTTACGCCGTCATATGATATTTTCGAGGCTTCAAGCTTACTTTCAAAGACCGAAGCGGCGCATATTTTGATTGCGAAATTCGGAGCACCAGGCTTCGGCGGTCTTATGAATATTGACAACTCACTCCGTCGTGCGCAGGCAGGCGGCGTGCTTAATATGCGTGAATTACTTGATATTTCACAGGTACTCAGGGTTATAAGAGGCATACTTTCCTGGCACGATAAGTCGGCAGGTATGAACACGGCGCTTGACGATTTGTTCAATTCGCTTTATCCTAACAAATTTCTTGAGGATATGATAAACAATGCGATTATCTCCGAAAGTGAGATGTCGGATAACGCTTCGTCGGAGCTTAAAACCATACGCAGAAAAATGCGTGCGCAGGAGTCGAGAATAAGAGAGCAGCTTGACAAAATGCTGCGTTCTCCCGTTTACCGAAGCAGCTTGCAGGACGCTATCGTAACACAGCGAAACGGCAGATTTGTCGTTCCGGTAAAAAGCGAGCATCGCTCACAGGTTGCAGGTATGGTGCACGATACCTCTTCAAGCGGTGCTACGGTGTTTATCGAGCCTGCCGCAGTAGTTGAGGCGAACAATGAAATCAAGGTCTTGCAGAGCAAGGAAAGGGATGAAATCGACAGGATTTTATCGGAGCTTTCGGTTGCGGCGTCGGAATTTGCAGACAGCATAATTTTAAGCTATAAGAGTGCGGTCGAGCTCAATTTGATTTTTTCAAAGGCACAGCTGGGTTATAAAATGAAAGCCACAAAGCCGATAATCAACAACGAGGGCATAATCGAATTGAAAAAAGCACGTCATCCGCTTCTCAATCCGCAAAAGGTCGTGCCCGTTGACATCAGACTCGGCGAGGATTTTGACTCGCTTGTTATTACAGGTCCCAACACGGGAGGTAAAACAGTTTCGGTTAAAACGCTCGGACTTTTGACGCTTATGGCACAGTGCGGACTTTATATTCCGGCAAATGACAATTCACGTCTTTGTATTTTCAAAAATATTCTTTGCGATATAGGAGAAGAGCAGAGTATTGAACAGTCGCTTTCCACGTTCTCTGCGCATATGACAAAAATTGTATCTATAACCGAAATTGCCGATGAATCGTCGCTTATTTTGATAGATGAACTTGGCGCAGGCACAGACCCCGTTGAGGGTGCGGCACTTGCCGTTTCGGTGCTTGAATATCTCAGAAGAAAAGGTGCGAAAATTGCCGCTACAACTCACTATTCCGAGCTTAAAGAATACGCCCTGAGAACAGAGAGGGTAGAAAACGCTTCCTGCGAATTTGACGTTGAAACGTTGAGTCCTACATATAAGCTTTTAATCGGCGTACCGGGTCGCTCAAATGCTTTTGCGATTTCACGGCATTTGAACCTTAACGATGAAATAATCGAAGCGGCTCAAACGCTTATTTCAGAGGAAAACACACGCTTCGAGGACGTTGTTGACAGCCTTGAAAAAACAAGGCTTCAAATGGAGGACGAGCGTCGCAAAACAGATGAACTTAAAGCTCAAATCGACAAAATGAAGGAGTCTGTTCAGCAAAAGCTTGATGAAGCGCAGAAAAAGAGCGATAAGGAAATCGAAAAAGCACAGAACGAGGCAAAACGAATTGTCGAAAACGCAAAGCGTGCCGCAAATTCTCTTATGCTTGAGATTGATATGCTCCGTAAACAGCAGGCGAAAGAGAAAAACGCCGCCGAGATGGCGAGAAAGGCAAAGGCTGCCATGAAGCAGCACCTTAACGCTATCGACGATTTGACGAGTGAGACCTATTATGACGATGATGACGGCGATTACAAGCTTCCGAGACCGTTGAAAGTAGGGGACAATGTCCGCATAACCACTCTCGGCACGGAAGGAACGGTTGTAAGCGTTGCAGACTCAAAGGGAAATGTTGAGGTTCAGGCAGGCATAATCAAAACAAAGGTTCCCGAGGATACGCTAAGGCTTTTAGGCGAGAAAAAGAAAAACACCGAGCAGTCGAAACGCCGTACAGTCAGAACGACGGAGACCGAGCTTAAAACACAAAGCGCAAAGACGAGCGTTGATTTGAGAGGTATGGACAGGGAAGAGGCTATTATGGAGCTTGACCGCTTTATTGACAGCATTTTGCGTTCGGGGCTCAATGAATTTACCGTAATTCACGGCAAGGGCACGGGAACGCTTCGAAAGGCTGTTCAAGCTCATTTGAGGAAGCATCCTAATATCAGAACCTATCGCACGGGTATTTACGGCGAGGGTGAAGAGGGCGTTACGATAGCAGAATTGAAATAACGCTTGCAAATATCGGCTTTTGTGTTAAAATAAGCTTAGATTTATATTGGAGGAAATGCTATGAAGAAATCTATTATTGCCGTTGCGCTTGCACTTGTTGCTATGGCAACGCTTATGACAGCTTGTAAAAAGAACGAGGATTTTAAGGAAAAGCCCAATACCGATAATAAGGTTGAGTATTCGACGGACGAAAACGGAGATTTGTTTATTACAAATGTTAACGGCGAAAAAATACCCGTAACGACCGACAAGGACGGCTATGCGGAGATGTATGAGGACCTTGTAACAAAGACCGCTGCACAGGTGGCAAAGGATAAGGAAAAGAAAGAGGCGGAGACTGCTGCGCCTGCTACCGAGCCTGAAACAACCGCAAAAAAGACAGAGGATAAGACAAAGAAGGTAGTTGTCGGAAATGATGACATAAACAACGGCTCGCATGATGCGGTTATCGATTGGAGATAAATTTCTCTTGACAAATTGATATTTATTTAGTATAATAGCACCCTGTAAAGTGAATGGACTTTACAGGGTGTTGTTGCGAATTATACGTTCGGAAGAGGGCTTTTTTAATGGCTAATAACGTTGAAATAACAATTTTATATGATTTTTACGGCGACGTTCTTACCGAAAAGCAGAGGGATTTTCTCAATTATTATTATAATGACGACCTTTCGCTTTCCGAAATTGCCGAGAATGAGGGTATTACCCGTCAAGGCGTAAGGGATGCTATTAAGCGTGCCGAGGCTCAGCTTTATGAGATGGAAGAAAAACTTGGTTTTGCGGCTAAGTTTGAGCATATTACGGAATGTATGAACGGTATAATTGACTGCGCCGAAAAGATAAATGTTTACAATCTCGAACACGACTTGTCAAGAGAGGTCAACGAAACCGTTGTTAAAATCAAATCTCTGGCATTGTCCGTGGTTGAATAAGAGGTACTGAAATGGCATTTGAAAGTTTATCGGATAAACTCGAATCCGCATTCGGACGGCTTCGCAGCAAAGGAAGTCTTAATGAATCGGATGTTAAAGAGGCTATGCGTGAGGTTCGTCTTGCTTTGCTTGAGGCGGACGTTAACTATAAGGTAGCAAAGGACTTTACTCAAAGGGTAACCGAAAGAGCTATCGGCTCGCAGGTTATGGAGAGCCTTACTCCTGCCCAAACGGTAATTAAAATTGTAAACGAAGAGCTTACCGACCTTATGGGCGGTACACAGACAAGACTTGCCTACGCTTCTCATCCGCCTACAATCGTTATGATGTGCGGTTTGCAGGGCTCGGGTAAAACAACACACTGTGCAAAGATTGCTCTTAAATTGAAAAAAGAAAATCACAGACCGTTGCTTGTAGCCTGCGACGTTTACCGTCCGGCTGCCGTTAAACAGCTTCAGGTTGTCGGCGAGCAGGTCGGAGTTCCCGTGTTCGAAAAGGGACAGGGCGATCCTGTTGAGATTTCAAAGCAGGCTGTGGCTCTCGCTAAGGATCAGGGCTATGACTATGTTATTATAGATACCGCAGGTCGCCTGCATATTGACCGTGAGCTTATGGAGGAATTGCAGAATGTTAAGGCTGCCGTTCATCCTCACGAGATTTTGCTTGTCGTTGACGCAATGACGGGTCAGGACGCAGTTACCGTTGCAAGTACCTTTGACGAGGCACTCGGCATTGACGGTATGGTGCTTACCAAGATGGACGGCGACACAAGAGGCGGTGCGGCTCTTTCGGCAAGAGCTGTTACGGGTAAGCCGATTAAATTTGTCGGTATGGGCGAAAAGCTTGATGAGCTTGATTATTTCTATCCCGACAGAATGGCTTCGAGAATACTCGGTATGGGCGACGTGCTTTCGCTTATCGAAAAGGCTGAAACGGCACTTGACGAGAAGAAGGCGGCGGAGCTTGAAGCTAAAATCCGCAAAAATAAGTTTGACCTCAACGATTTGCTCGACCAAATGCAACAGGTTAAGAAAATGGGCTCTATGAAGGACATTCTCTCAATGCTGCCGGGTGTCGGAAGCAAGCTTAAAAACGTCGATATAGACGACGGTCAGCTTGACAGAATACAGGCAATTATTTTCTCAATGACTCCCAAAGAGCGTGCAAATCCCGACATTATTAACCCGTCGAGGAAAAGAAGAATTGCGGCAGGCTGCGGTATGCAGGTTGAGGACGTCAACAGACTTCTCTCACAGTACCGTCAGATGCAGAAGATGATGAAGCAGTTCAACTCAAAGGGCATGAGAAAGAAGCTTTCGAGAATGAATTTCGGAGGCGGACAGGGCGGCTTTGGCGGCTTCCCGATGTAAACTTATCAACTAAGCACTTTAATTTAAGTGGTTGGCATAAAATTATTTATAATATATTTTGGAGGAAAACAAAATGGCAGTAAAAATCAGACTTCGCAGAATGGGCGCAAAGAAGGCTCCCTTCTACCGTGTAATCGTAGCAGATTCAAGAGCACCCCGTGACGGTAAGTGCATCGAGGAGATCGGTACATTTGACCCCATGAAGACTCCTGCAATCGTTAATATCGACGCAGAGAAGGCTCAGCAGTGGATTAAGAACGGCGCTCAGCCCACAGATACTGTTAAGGCTTTGCTTAAGCAGAACGGCATTATTAAATAATCAAGGGGGATCTTTTAGATGAAAGAACTTCTTGAAATCATTGCAAGAGGTCTTGTTGAAAATCCCGATAAGGTCAGCGTTACGGTTGACGAGCCCAACGAGAGAGGTATCATTGTATATCATCTCCACGTTGACGAAAGCGAAATGGGCAGAGTTATCGGTAAGCAGGGCAGAATTGCAAAGGCAATCAGAACCGTTGTTAAGGCACGTGCCGTTAAGGACGGGGAAAAAGTTCAAATTGATATTGACTGATTAAGTGGGGGTACATTATGTACCCCTTAGCTTTTATGGGGGAAATATGCTTAAACCTTATCTTGAGCTCGGGCAGATAGTCGGCACTCACGGCGTAAAGGGCGAAGTTCGTCTAAATCCGTGGTGTGATGCGCCGCAGTTTATCAAAAATTTCAAAACGGTATATTTTGACGAAAACGGAAATGAAAAAATCGCTGTGAAGTCGGCTCGTCCTCACGGCAATATTGTCATACTCTCGCTTGACGGGGTTGACACTATGGAAAAGGCGCAGTCGCTTCGCAATAAGGTCTTGTATATGAAGCGAGAAGATGCGAATTTGCCTGAAAACACTTGGTTTATTGAGGATTTAATAGGCTGTGAGGTCAGGCAGACGGGAACCGATAAGGTTTACGGCAAAATTTCCGATATTCAGAAATATCCTGCAAATGACGTCTGGACGGTTAAGTCCGACGACGGCAAGGAAACCCTCATTCCTGCAATTAAAAGCGTGGTTATAAGCACGGATGTTGAAGCAGGCATTGTTGAGATTGACGCTATAAAAGGACTTTTTGATGATGGGGAGAGCGTTGAAAAATGAAAATAACAATAATGACTCTTTTCCCCGAGATGTGCAATGCCGTGCTTGACGAGAGCATAATCGGCAGGGCGAGGAAAAGCGGAATAATCGAAATTGACACTGTTAATATCAGAGACTTTACGCTTGATAAACACAACAGAGTGGACGACGCACCGTACGGCGGCGGAATGGGTATGCTTATGCAAACTCAGCCTATTTATGACTGCTTCGCTTCGCTTTGCTCCGAGGACGGCGAAAAACCGCATCTTATTTATATGTCGGCGCAGGGCAAAACGCTCACCCAAAAGCGTGTTAAGGAGCTTTCGCAGCTTCCGAATATCGCAATTCTGTGCGGTCATTATGAGGGTGTTGACGAGCGTATAATCGAGGAGATAGTTGACGAGGAAATCTCGATAGGGGACTATGTTTTGACGGGCGGGGAGCTTCCTGCACTCATTCTTTCGGACAGTATCGCAAGGATGATTGACGGAGTTTTGCCGAACGACGAGGCAAAGGAATTGGAAAGTCATTACAGCGGACTTTTGGAATATCCGCAATATACACGACCTCCCGAGTGGCACGGCAGGAAGGTGCCCGATATACTTTTGTCGGGACACCACGGAAATATCGATAAATGGCGCAGAGAAAAATCCCTTGAGCGCACATTGGAACGCAGACCGGATATGCTTAAAAGTGCCGAGCTTACAAAAAAAGACAGGGAATACCTTGCCAAATTAAAAGAAAATAAATAACGAATTGCACCTCAATCGGTTTTATACTGTTTTGAGGTGCTTTTAATTTGTAAAAATATCATATTTTTTATTGCCAATAATAATACTACGTGATAAAATAAAAGCGTATGTATAGGAGGTTGAAGCTATGCAAATGACTTTTCGTTGGTTCGGTTCCGAAAAGGACACCGTAACCCTTGAACAAATTAAGCAAATCCCGAATGTTGTCGGCGTTGTTCCTGCTTTGCACAATTTACCTGCGGGCGAAGCGTGGGAGCTTGACGACATTATGAAAATGAAATCAGAGATTGAAAAAGCAGGTCTTACAATGGAGTGTATCGAGAGCGTAAACGTTCACGAGGACATTAAAATCGGCTTGCCTACAAGAGACAAATATATCGAAAACTATAAAACAAGCATCCGCAACCTTGCAAAAGCAGGCGTTAAGGTTATATGCTATAATTTTATGCCCGTTTTCGACTGGACAAGAACGGACCTTGCAATGGATATGGGCGACGGCGCAACCTGTCTTTCCTATGACGGAGTGCAGATTGAGGGTAAAAGCCCCGAGCAGATGTTCAAGGACATTGACGATAATTCAAACGGCTATGCAATGCCCGGCTGGGAAACGGAGAGAATGCCCGAAATCAAGGAGCTTTTTGAGAAGTATAAGGGTGTTACTTCTGATGACCTTTGGAACAATCTCAAATATTTCCTTGATGCGATTATGCCCGTGTGTGAGGAATGTGATGTCAAAATGGCTATCCACCCCGACGATCCGCCATGGGATATTTTCGGACTTCCGAGAATTATCAAGGACAGAGAGTCTCTTAAAAAGCTTTTGGAAATTGTACCTTCAAAATATAACGGACTTACTTTCTGCACAGGCTCACTCGGCGCAAGCTCAAAAAATGACTTGCCCTCTATGATAAGAGAGTTTGGCGACAGAATATATTTTGCACATTTGCGCAATGTAAAGGTTGTAGACAAGCACTTCAATGAAACGGCGCATGAGAGCAATACGGGCTCACTTGATATGTATGAAATCGTTAAGGCTTTGCAGGACGTCGGCTTCGACGGATATATTCGCCCCGACCACGGCAGAATGATATGGGGAGAGGTTGCACGCCCCGGCTACGGGCTTTATGACAGAGCACTCGGCGTCGCATATCTCAACGGACTTTGGGAAGCTGTAAAAAAGAGTAAGGAGAGAAACTGATATGACACATGAAAATCTTAAAGGCAGAGTAGCGGTTGTTACAGGAGGCGGTGGAGTTCTTTGCGGCGATTTTGCAAAGGCACTTGCTCGTCAGGGCGTTAAGGTTGCTGTTCTCGACCTCAACGAAGCGGCGGCACAAAAGGTTGCCGATGAAATAACGGAAAACGGCGGTACGGCAATAGCTGTCGGCTGTAATGTACTCGAAAAGGAGAGCCTGGAAAAGGCAAGGGAAATCATAAACGAAAAGTTAGGAACTTGCGATATTTTGTTAAACGGCGCAGGCGGTAACAATCCTAAGGGTACAACCACAAAGGAGACGCTTGAAAAAATCGACCTTGTTGAGAAAAATGACGATGTAAAAACCTTCTTTGACCTTGACCCACAGGGAATTTCATTTGTTTTCAACCTTAACTTTCTCGGAACTCTTATCCCGACACAGGTGTTCGCACCCGATATGGCTAAAAAGGACAATACCTGTATTGTAATGATAACCTCAATGAACGCTTTTCGTCCGCTTACAAAAATCCCTGCATATTCGGCGGCAAAGGCGGCTGTTAAGAACTTTACCGAATTTATGGCAGTACATTTTGCCGATGTCGGTATCCGTGTAAATTCAATCGCACCGGGCTTTTTCTCGACAAATCAGAACAAGGCTTTGCTTTGGAACGAGGACGGAACACCCACAGCGAGAACGGGCAAAATACTTGCCGCAACTCCTATGAAACGCTTCGGCGAGCCGCAGGAGCTTGAGGGCTCACTTCTTTTCCTCTGTGATGAGGCATATTCGAGCTTTATCACAGGAACGACGATAGCGGTTGACGGCGGATTTAACGCTTATTCGGGCGTTTGATTTTATTGAAAGGGCGGTTACGTTATGTGGATTTATGTTATAGCAGGCTTGTTTTTACTTGTTGCGATAGTATTCGTTATTAAATTCTTTGTTGACGGAAACCGTAAAACTACCGTTCAAAAAGAAAGCTTAGGCGAAAACGGCGATATTACCGTTTCGACAGAAAAGGAAAGACAGGGCTTGCTCGGTAAGAAATCAAAAAAGGATCTTATTATTGCTCTGGTGCTTATGGCACTTTGCGAGACCTGTATTCTTTTGGGAAACTATGTAATAAACGTTTAATTTTGAAAGGATATAAATATGGAATTATCTTTGAGAAAACCCGAGGAATGTACTTTTGACGCAATTTCTTTGGGCGAAATAATGTTAAGACTTGATCCCGGCGACGGAAGAATAAGAACCGCACGTTCATTCAGAGCGTGGGAGGGCGGCGGAGAGTATAACGTCGCAAGAGGACTTCGCCGTTGCTTCGGACTTAAAACCTCGGCTGTTACGGCACTTGCCGATAATGAGGTCGGCAGACTTGTTGAGGATTTTATGCTTCAAGGCGGAGTTGACACTTCTCTCATTAAATGGGTAAAATATGACGGTATCGGCAGAACTGTCAGAAACGGCTTGAATTTTACCGAAAGAGGCTACGGTATCAGGGGCGCTGTCGGTGTGTCCGACAGGGGAAATACCGCTGTTTCCAAGCTTAAAGCAGGCGATATTGACTGGGATTATATCTTCGGAACTCTCGGTGTTCGTTGGCTTCATACAGGAGGAATTTTTGCCGCACTTTCGGAAACGACCTCGGAGGTTGTTATCGAAGCGGTTAAGACTGCTAAAAAATACGGTACGGTTGTTTCTTATGACCTTAATTATCGCCCGTCTCTCTGGAACGACATCGGCGGTAAGGCAAAAGCACAGGAGGTTAATAAAGAAATAGCAAAATACATTGATGTTATGATAGGCAACGAGGAGGACTTTACCGCTTGTCTCGGCTTTGAAATCGAGGGGAACGACGAAAACCTCAAATCCCTTAACATTGACGGCTATAAAAAGATGCTCGGCGAGGTTTGCAAGGTATATCCGAATTTCAAGGTAATCGCAACAACACTTCGCACAGTTAAGACTGCAACCGTAAATGATTGGTCGGCGATTTGCTACGCAGACGGTAAAATTTACAACGGACTTTCCTTGCCGGGACTTGAAATTTACGACAGAGTCGGCGGCGGCGACAGCTTCGCATCGGGTCTTATTTACGGTCTTATGACAACAGGCGATCCGCAAACAGCCGTCAACTACGGTGTTGCACACGGTGCGCTTGCAATGACCACACCCGGCGATACATCTATGGCTTCACTTAAAGAGGTTGAGAAGATAGTGTCCGGTGCAGGTGCGAGAGTAGACAGATAAATATTTTTCCGTGGTACTGCGTTCCGCAACCTTGAAATAGCAGTTATAGGGTTGACAGGAATTAGTTTTTTTCGTAATATATATAACGTTGCAAAGGTAACGAGTAAATATGGAACAGCGAAAGAATCTTAGGCTCAAAGGATATGATTATTCTAACAGCGTTTTGTATTTTGTAACTATATGCACATTTGAAAAGAAGTAATCATTGTCGTATATTACTGACCGTAGGGACAGCCCTTGCGGCTGTCCGCAGGTTATTTTGACTAGATTAGGCAAAATTTGTAAAGCCAATTTATTTGATATAGAAAAGCTTTTTAATATTAAAGTTGTAAACTATATTATAATGCCAAATCATATTCATTTGATTATTGAGGTTAAGGAACACAATGCTCGGACAGGGGCGAGCCCTGTCCCTACGGTAAGCGCTATTATTGGGGCTTATAAATCTTTGGTTTATAATAAGTGGCTTGACACTTGTGGAGAAAACAATCAAATTGTCGGTAAAATATGGGAACGAAGCTTTTATGACCATATTATTCGTGATGATGAAGATTTATATTTTAGGCAAAGATATATTGATGAAAACCCACTTCGTTGGTGTATGAAAAATGAATAAATATTTCAGGAGTTAAATATGGATAAGGAAAAAATACTTACTAAAATTCAGGACTGCGGTATAGTTGCCGTTGTCCGTGCCGAGTCTGTTGACAAGGCTATAAGAATTACAGATGCTTGTCTTGAGGGCGGAGTTGCCGCAATCGAGCTTACCTTTACCGTTCCGCACGCCGATAAGGTTATTGAGGAGCTTGCAAAGCGTTACACACCCGACGAGATTATTCTCGGTGCAGGCACGGTGCTTGACGCCACAACCGCAAGAATAGCAATGCTTTCGGGCGCACAGTATATTGTAAGCCCTGCTCTTGATTTGGACACTTTGCATCTTTGTAACCGTTACAGAGTTCCTATGATGCCCGGTATTATGACAGTCAGAGACGGTCTTATCGCTATGGAAAACGGTGCGGATATTCTTAAAGTATTCCCTGCAGACCTCTTTGGACCCAAGATTATCAAGGATATTAAAGGACCTATCCCGTATGCTAAAATGATGCCCACGGGCGGAGTCAACGCAGATAACGTCGGCGAGTGGATAAAAGCAGGCGCAGTTGCCGTAGGTGCAGGCTCGTCGCTTACCGCAGGTGCAAAAACAGGCGATTATAAGCAAATAACCGAAACCGGTAAAAAGTTTGTTGCCAATATCAAGGCAGCAAGAGCCGAGTTGGGTTTATAATACAATAAGAGAAGGTATTTAGAAATGGAAAAAACAGTTTTAGTTGAAACGTCGGCACGTCACGTTCACGTAACTAAGGAGGCTCTCGAGGTTCTTTTCGGCGAAGGCTATGAGCTTACAAAGAAAAAAGATCTTTCACAGCCCGGTCAGTACGCTTGTGAGGAAAGAGTACAGGTAATCGGCGAGAAATCTTCTTTCCCGGCAGTTTCAATTCTCGGACCTGTCAGAAGTGCTTGTCAGGTTGAGATTTCAGCTTCCGACGCTCGTTCAATCGGCGTTAAAGCACCCGTCAGAGAATCAGGCGACATCGCAGGCAGCGGTGCTTGCAAGCTTGTAGGACCTAAGGGCGAGCTTGAGCTTAAAGAGGGCGTTATCGTTGCAAAGCGTCATATACATATGACTCCCGAGGATGCTGAAAAGTACGGTCTTAAGGATAAGCAGGTTGTATCTGTTAAAATTGACTCGGCAGAACGTTCGCTTGTTTTCGGCGACACGGTCGTAAGAGTAAATCCGCAGTATGCGCTTGCAATGCACATCGACACGGACGAGGCAAACGCAGTTCTTGCTCCCGCAGGTGTTATGGGCGTAATTCTTGACTGATTTATTTACAAAATTAACGGGATACTCTCAAAAGAGGGTATCCCGTTTTTGCGTGTGTAAGATACATTTGAAGTACATAAAGCATAAAGAAAAAACGCTCACCGTTTTGGTGAGCGTAAGTTCATTCAGCAATTAAGTTAAGCTCTTGTAACCTTGCCTGAACGAAGGCAACGAGTGCAAGCATAAACTCTTTTAGGAGAGCCGTTTACGATTGCTCTAACTCTTTTTACATTAGGCTTCCAAGTTCTGTTAGAACGTCTGTGTGAGTGAGAAACTTTAATGCCGAAAGCAACATCTTTTCCGCAGAATTCACATTTTGCCATAGTGCGAGGCACCTCCTTTAATCGATAACAGACAGTATTTTAACAGAATATTTAACTAAATGCAAGCCTTTTTACAAAAAAATATAAAAAATTTGCTCTTTTTCCCTTTTTAGCCGATAAAACAGCGAAATAAACGACGATAGTAAAATATTTTGCCTGAATTTTTATAAAATTATTAAAAAACACTTGCATTTTTACACAGTATCATATATAATTTAGAAAACGAACATTTGTGCGATTGCGAGGTTGAAATAATGGCACCGAAAACAGGTATATCAAAAAACGATAATAAAAAGAAAGCTCTTGAAACTGCTCTTTCACAGATTGAGAAAAAATACGGCGAGGGCGCAATTATGCGCTTGGGCGAGGGTAACGCTCTTAATATCGAGGCAATTCCCACAGGCTCAATAGCTCTTGATGCCGCAACGGGTATCGGCGGTTTCCCGAAGGGCAGAATTATTGAAATATACGGACCCGAGTCTTCAGGTAAAACCACTCTTGCGCTCCATGCAGTTGCCGAGGCTCAAAAGGCAGGCGGAGAGGCTGCGTTTGTTGACGCAGAGCACGCTCTTGACCCGATTTACGCTCATAATCTCGGAGTTGACGTTGACTCCTTGCTTGTTTCACAGCCCGACGACGGCGAGCAGGCACTTGAAATCGTTGAACAGCTGGCACGTTCGGGTGCTCTTGACATAATTGTTGTTGACTCTGTTGCCGCACTTGTTCCGAGAGCTGAAATTGACGGCGAGATGGGCGACAGCCATATGGGCGCACACGCAAGACTTATGTCACAGGCTATGCGTAAGCTTGCAGGCGTTATTTCAAAATCAAATACAATAATCATTTTCATTAACCAGCTTCGTGAAAAAGTCGGCGTTGTTTTCGGAAATCCCGAAACCACAACAGGCGGTCGTGCGCTTAAATTCTACGCAAGTATCCGTATGGATGTACGCAGAACGGAATCACTCAAGGGAACTAACGGCGAATTTATCGGCTCGCATACAAAGGTTAAAATTGTTAAAAACAAGGTAGCTCCGCCATTTAAGACGGCTGAATTTGATATTATGTTCGGCGAGGGTATTTCGAGAGAGAGCGAGCTTGTCGATATGGCTGTTTCAATGGATATAATGAAGAAAAGCGGTGCATGGTTCTCTTACGGCGAGACGAGAGTCGGACAGGGCAGGGAGAACACCAAGCAGTACCTCAGAGATAATCCCGAAATCGCTAACGAAATCGAAGCTAAAATCAGAGAGAAGATTGAAGAATCGAGAAATAAGACTGACGATTTTGACGGCGAAGATGAGGTTATCGCTTATAAGCCTGTCGCTACAACAAAGGATGAAGCAAGGGCGAAAATCGACATTATCGTTGACGATGAATAATTATGGAGCTTAGCGTTAAACCGGGAAGAGCGCAGAAGATACATATTTATATCGACGGCGAATACAAAATGACCGTTGACAGTAACTTCTGGTACTCTGAAAAATGGCATAATTTTAACAGTATAGATGAAGAGGAGTTGGCTGAGCTTGAACGCTCGGTCAACTCCCGTCGTGCTTTCTTAAACGGAATGAGTCTGCTTTCCCGCCGTGCTCATTCAAAAAAAGAAATTATAACAAAGCTATCGCAAAAATATCCTAAAGAGGCGGCACAGTCGGCAGCCGACAGGCTAGAGGAGCTTCGGCTTATTGACGACAAATCCTTTGCCGAGCTTTATGCACAGGAGTTGTACGAACGAAAAAAATACAGCCCTAAAAGAATAGAACAGGAGCTAAAGCAAAAGGGTGTTACCACGGAAATTGCATTTGAAACAGTAAAATCACTTGACAAAGACGATTTTAATCGTATTATATTATTGTTGAATTCAAAATACCGCAATAAGCTGTCCGATGAAAATAATATCAAAAGGACAATAAACGGCTTGATGAGAATGGGCTATTCCTATTCCGATATAAAAAAAGCGTTGAACGAGGTTGCGGATACGGACAATGACTTGAAAGGCAATGGTAATTACTATGAGTAAAAAAATAGGTATGATTTCACTCGGCTGCCCCAAAAATCAGGTTGACGCCGAAATTATGCTTGCACGTCTTGCTCAAAACGGCTTTGAAATTACAGATGACGTTGACGGTGCAGATGCGGTAATCGTAAACACCTGCGGCTTTATCGAGGACGCTAAAAAAGAGGCTATCGAAAATATACTCGATATGGTCGAGCTGAAAAACGAGGGTGTTATCGGTAAAATAATCGTTACGGGTTGCCTTGCGGAGAGGTACAGGGAGGAAATTGCAAAGGAATTTCCCGAGGTTGATGCGGTTGTAGGTATCGGCTCAAACGGCGACATTTGCGAAATATGCAAAAATGCGTTGGAGTCCGACGAAACTATCGAGAGCTTTGCGGACAAAGCTTGCTTGCCCTTGAACGGCGAGAGAATGCTCACAACTCCGTCATATTTTGCTTATCTTAAAATCGCAGAGGGTTGTTCAAACCACTGTACTTATTGCGCAATTCCCTCAATCAGAGGCGAATTCCGTTCAAGACAGCCGGAGGACATAATTAAAGAGGCTCAGGACCTTGTGCGTTCAGGCGTAAAAGAAATTGTCGTTGTCGCACAGGACACAACGCGGTACGGCGAGGATTTGTACGGAAAATCCGCATTGCCTGCACTTTTGACCTCACTTGCCAAAATCGAGGGCTTGGAGTGGATAAGAGTTCTCTACTGCTATCCCGAGAGGATTACCGACGAGCTTATCGACGCTGTTGCGAATAACGATAAAATAGTTAAATATTTTGACATTCCGATTCAGCACGCAAGCGCACCCGTTCTCAAACGTATGAACCGTGTGGGCGATATGGACAGCTTGCTTTCTCTTATTGAAAAAATAAGGGCGAAAATCACCGATGTCGTATTGAGAACAACTCTCATTACAGGCTTCCCCGGCGAAACGGAGGAGGATTTTGAAACGCTGTCGGAATTTGTCGAAAAAGCACAGTTTGACAGACTCGGCTGTTTTGCTTACTCGGCGGAGGAGGGAACACCTGCGGCAAGGCTTCCCGACCAAATTGACGAGGACGTAAAGAAAGAGCGTGGAGAAGCGATAATGGAGCAGCAGTTCCGTATCTTTGAAAGGCTCAATGAGCAGAATATCGGCAAGGTTTTGCGCACGGTTGTCGAGGGCTATGACGCTTACACCGACACCTATTACGGCAGAACGTGGCGTGACGCACCCGAAATTGACGGAACTGTAAACTTTACCTGTGGCTACGAATTAAACGAGGGCGATTTTGTAGATGTTGAGATAATGGGTATAAACGAATATGATTTAATCGGAGAAGTAGTATGAAATTAAACACCCCCAACAAGCTCACGATAGCTCGAATGATTATTACGCCCATTTATCTTGCGGTAATTCTTTGGGAGGGCTTACCTCACAGATTTTTAATCGCAACGCTGATATTTTCCGTAGCGGCAATAACCGACGCCATAGACGGTAAGCTTGCACGAAAAAACGGCGAGATAACCAACTTCGGAAAACTCCTTGACCCGATAGCGGATAAGGTGCTGACGACCTCGGCGCTGCTTGCTTTAATGGAAATGGGACTTTGCAACATTTGGATTGTAATGATAGTCCTCACAAGGGAGTTTGCCATTGCGTCAATAAGAATGATAGCCGCTTCAAACGGAACGGTTATCCCTGCGAATATCTGGGGCAAGCTCAAAACAGTCAGCCAAATGACATTTACGATTGTCATAATGCTGCTTTGCGAGGTTGACTATATAATCAACGACGTTTTACATTCAAATTGCCTTGAAAAATTGCCTGCTTGGCTCACTCTTTCCAATGTTTCCAACGGACTTTTGTGGATAACGGCGGTACTTACGGTAATTTCAGGCATAATATATATAAAAGACAGTAAAAATTCGATTGATTATTCAAAATAAGTGTGGTACAATATATTTATAAAAATGCTGTGATTAAGAAGAGTAGTATTTTTCTATGCTTTTAGAGAGAGGGCGTCATCGGCTGAAAGCGCCTTTAAGACGGGAATTTACGAAGTGCGCTTATGAGCAGGCGAAGGGAATTTCAGTATCTTCGCACGCAGTGGTGCGTTAAAGCCTTTTGAGTTACAAATCGAAGTGGAACCGCGAATTTTTCGCCTTCGGAGTCGTAAGACTTTGAAGGCGTTTTTTATTTTTTATCGGAGGTGTTTTGATGTTCGAACAGTTAAAAGAGGACATCGCAACCGTCAAGGACAGGGATCCTGCCGCAAAGTCAAATGCTGAAATCTTGCTTTTATATCCGGGACTGAAGGCTATAAGGATGCACCGCAAGGCGCATTGGTTTTGGACGCATAATCATAAATTTATAGCAAGAGCAATATCTCAACGGGCGGTCAGAAAGACAGGAATTGAAATTCATCCTGCCGCAAAAATAGGTAAAAGATTTTTCATCGATCACGGAACAGGCGTGGTAATCGGAGAAACTGCCGAAATCGGCGACGACGTTACACTCTATCAGGGAGTAACGCTCGGCGGAACGGGTAAAGATGTGGGAAAAAGGCATCCCACAATCGGCAACGGCGTTATGATAGGCGCAGGAGCAAAGGTTTTAGGACCGTTTAAGGTCGGAGACAATTCAAATATTGCCGCAGGTGCGGTGGTTCTTGACGAAATACCCGAAAACTGTACGGCTGTCGGTGTTCCGGCAAGGATTGTCAAGCAGTACGGAAAACGAGTTGACAAGCTTGACCACATTCATATTCCTGACCCCGTGTCGCAGGAGCTTTGCAGAATGTCGGTTAAGATAGACAAATTACAAAAAGAGCTTGAAGAAGAAAGGAAGAAGCATAATGAGGATATATAACACGCTTACAAGAAGAAAAGAGGAGCTTAAAACCATCACGCCCGGCGAGGTTAAAATTTATGCTTGCGGTCCTACGGTTTACAACTATATTCATATCGGAAATTCAAGACCGCTTTGCGTTTTTGACACGCTTCGCCGTTATCTTGAATACAGAGGTTATAAGGTTAATTTCGTTCAGAATTTCACCGACATTGACGACAAAATAATCAAAAAGGCGATTGAGGAAAATTCGGATTACAAGACTGTTTCCGAGAAATACATCAAGGAGTTCTGGACGGATGCAAAGGGACTTAATTTCCGTGAAGCTACCGTTCATCCGAAGGCTACCGAAAATATCGACGAGATTATAAATATCATTTCAACTCTTGTTGAAAAGGGCTATGCTTATCCCGTTGAAAACGGAGACGTTTATTTCAGCCCCAAGAAATTCTCGGGCTACGGCAAGCTTTCGCATCAGCCGCTTGAGGAGCTTGAGGCAGGCGCAAGAATTAACATCGGCGAGCTCAAAAGAGAGCCTATGGACTTCGCACTTTGGAAGGGTGCAAAGCCCGGCGAGCCCTATTGGGAGTCTCCGTGGGGTAAGGGCAGACCCGGCTGGCATATCGAGTGCTCTGCAATGGTTCATCGCTTCCTCGGAAATACAATCGATATTCACTGCGGCGGTCAGGATCTTATCTTCCCGCACCATGAAAACGAAATCGCACAGTCCGAGTGCTGCAACGGCGTTCCGTTCTCACATTATTGGATGCACAACGGATATATCAATGTTGACAACGTTAAAATGTCAAAATCTCTCGGTAATTTCTTTACAGTTCGTGATGTAGCTGAAAAATACGGCTACGAGCCTATCCGTTATCTTATGATTTCATCGCAGTACAGAAGTCCGATAAATTACAGCGTCGATATAATCGAGCAGTGCAAGGCTTCACTTCAGAGGCTCTATACTTGCCGTAACAACCTTGATTTCGCATTGGAGAATGCAACGGATATTGTTCCCGAAAATGCGGAGGAAATCAAAAAGCAGCTTGATTCAAGACGTGAGCAGTTTATTGAGGCAATGGACGACGACCTTAACACCGCAGACGGTATTTCGGCTGTTTTTGAGCTTGTTAAGGATATAAACGTCAATGTAATCGACTCTAAATCGGCTGAGCTTATTAAATATGCCATTGATTTGTTTGACGAATTGACAAATGTTCTCGGACTCGTTTATAATAGAGATACAGGAAGCCTTGACGAAGAGGTTGAAAAGCTTATCGAAGCTCGCCAGAACGCTCGAAAGGAGAAAAATTGGGCTGAGGCGGACAGAATAAGAGATGAACTCAAAGCGCAGGGCATTGTACTTGAGGACACTCCGCAGGGCGTGAAGTGGCACAGGGAATAAGGAGGTAAAATATGGGTGTATTAAACAGATCGGCAATTAAGTATGAAGCTAAAAATTTCATTTCTACCGATACAAGATGGTTGAAAATGTTCTTTGCGGCAATCATCATTTATCTTTTGCAGGACGGATTTGCTGTTTGGGTCAACGTAAAAAATATTCTCTCTAACGGAATGGTGTATTTTAACGATTACTATGATTCGGCTGACAATGCGGCTTACGGCGTCGGAGGCACAAATTTCGTAATCAGCATACTTTTGTTACCTTTTATGGTTTCTCTTGCAGGATATTATCTCAATCACATCAGGGGCTTTAACCCCGAGTGGAAGTCTATATACAAAGAGGGCTTCGACAGGTTCGGAAAATACCTTTCGACTATGCTTGTCACAAATATTATTATCGGACTTTGGTCATTGCTCTTTATCGTTCCCGGCGTTATTAAGGGGTATTCATACTCGCAGGTTAAGTACATTCTTCACGACAACCCCAATCTCAACTCACAGGACGCAAGAAGAATGAGCGAGATTATGACAAAGGGTTATAAATCCGACTTGTTCGTGCTTGATTTGAGCTTCCTTGCTTGGTACTTGCTTGTTGCGTGTACCGCAGGAATTGCTATTATTTACGTTACACCCTATGTTGAAACAACAAAGGCTATGTACTACGAAAACCTTAAAAAGCACGCTATTGACTCGGGTCTTATATCGCCCGACTCCTTCGGAATTATTCCCGTTATGCCCGATATGAATTTTGACCGCAATCCAATGGATTACAACGGCTTTTCATACGGCTCGGACGGTATGAACGTTGACTTTACCGTTGAGGACGAAAAGGCTCCCGAAGAAAAAGACAACAGCGACGGCGACAAATTTAATTTTTAATATTTTTGAAAAAAGTGTTGACAAGTGTTTATACTTGTGCTATCTTATAAAAAACAACACAAAACCTACGATTAAGAGTAGTAACCTTTTACAGAAGCTCAAAGAGAGTTGCCGACAGTGAGATGGCAGCAGTGAAATTTAAGGCGAATGGACTTATGAGGGCGGTCGAAAGCGTTTTCGCAAGTAGTAACCGACGGGGTGTACCCGTTACAGTACAGCTCATATATTTCAGTATGAGGCAGAGCGGGCGAAGTTATTTCGTCAACTTGGGTGGTACCGCAGGTATTTATATCCTGTCCCAATTATTGGGACAGGATTTTTTTATTTTTATTTGGAGTGATTTTATGATAATTTTAGCAAGGCGATGGCGATGGCGACAGTAAATTTATAAACCGAAAATCATCAAAACATTTTATAAAATTAAGGAGCCAATTACCATGAAAAAAATTACAAAAGCATTATCAATATTACTCGTATTCGCACTTGTTTTAGGCTTTGCGGCTTGCGCAAACGACAAAAATTCAGACAACAACGCATCAAAGACTTACAAAATCGGCATTTGCAACTATGTCGATGACGCATCACTCAATCAGATTTATGAAAATATCGAAGCACAGTTAAAGGTAATCGAGCAGGAAAAGGGCGTTAAGTTCAATATCCTTTATGACAACTGCAATGCCGATTCAAACGTTCTCGCTCAGATAATTTCAAACTTCAAGGCTGAAAACGTTGACCTTATGGTCGGTATCGCAACACCCGTTGCCATCGCAATGCAGGCGGCAACAACAGATATTCCGATTGTTTTCTCGGCAGTTTCCGATCCCGTCGGCGCAGGACTTGTAAATTCACTTGATAACCCCGGCGCAAACATCACAGGTACCTCGGATTACCTCAATACAGAAGCAATTATGAATCTTATCTTTGCAAACAACCCCGAAACAAAAACAGTAGGTCTCCTTTACGATATGAGTCAGGATTCCTCAAAAACACCGATTGAAGAAGCAAAGAAATTCCTTGACAAAAAGGGTATTAAATACGTTGAACGCACAGGAACAACCATTGCAGAGGTTCAGCAGGCAGCTCAGGCTCTTGTAAACGATAAGGTTGACGCAGTATTCACACCTACCGACAATACAATTATGAAATCAGAGCTTTCAATTTACGAAACCTTTGCAGCGGCTAAAATTCCGCACTTCACAGGCGCAGATTCGTTTGCACTTAACGGCGCATTCCTCGGCTACGGCGTTGATTATATCAAGCTTGGTGTTGAAACAGCAAAGATGATTGCTAATATTCTTGTTGACGGTGCTGACACGGCAACTCTTCCCGTAACTGTATTTGATAACGGCACGGCAACAATCAATACCGATATATGCAAGGAGCTTGGTTACGATTACAACACACTTGAAACGACCTTCAAGCCCTATTGCACAAAAATTCAGAGCATAACAACCGCAGAGAGCTTTACCTCGGCGGCAGAATAAACAGGAGACTTAACGAATTATGAGCTTAGTATCAGCCACAGCATTATTACAAACAGCATTTGAATTGGGACTTATCAGCTCCCTTACGGTGCTTGCATTGTTTTTAAGCTATTCGATGCTTAATGTCTGCGACTTGTCAACTGACGGATGCTTCACACTCGGAGCGTCCGTCGGCGCAGTTGTCGCAATATCGGGGCATCCGTATCTTTCAATCGTAGCGGCAATGCTCGCAGGTATCGCATCGGGATTTATAACAGCCATTTTGCAGACGAAAATGGGCGTTGACAGCCTGCTTGCGGGAATTATCGTCAACACGGCATTGTATTCGATAAACATAGCGGCTATGGGCAATTCGTCGTTGCTTAATATGAATAAAACCGAAACCGTTTTTACAAAAATGAAAACACTTCTTGCAGGCACATTTCTTGAAAAGCAGTCGGTGCTTATTGTCTCGCTGATAGCGGTAGTGCTTGTGATTTTGTTCTTATCGCTTTTCCTGAAAACAAAGCTGGGACTTGCAATTCGTGCGACGGGCAACAATCCCGATATGGTTCGTTCTTCGTCAATAAACCCTGCGTTTACAACGATTATCGGACTTTGCGTTTCAAACGCTTTCACGGGACTTTCGGGCTGCTTGCTTGCACAGTCTCAAAAGTCGGTAAATATTGATATAGGTACGGGTATGGTAACCGTTGCCCTCGCTTCGCTTCTTATCGGCGGCGTGTTTATGCGTAAGGGTAAGATTACCGCAAAGGCGATAGGTGTGGTTATCGGCGCTATCGTGTTCCGCCTTGTTTATACCGTTGCGCTTCGCTTCAATATGCCTGCTTCAATGCTCAAGCTGGTATCTTCGGTAATTGTTATAATCGCAATTTCAGGACCTTATCTTAAGAGTAAATATCCTGAATTTAAGAGAAGATTAGACCATAACAAAGCAAGGAGGGCGGCATAATGCTTGAAATAACAAACATTACAAAGACCTTCAATCCTGATACCGTCAATGCAAAGCTCGCTCTTGACAACCTTTCATTGAGCGTTAAAGACGGCGACTTCATTTCGATTATCGGTGCAAACGGAGCAGGAAAATCAACGCTTTTTAACGCTATCGCAGGCGATTTTATAACCGATACGGGCAGTATCGTTCTTGACGGCGAGGATATAACCTTAATCCCCTCGCACAAAAGGGCAAAGGTTATCGGACGGCTTTTCCAAGACCCTATGCGTGGCAGCGCACCCGGAATGAGCATTGAGGAAAATCTTGCTCTTGCGGCAGGTAAAGGCGGTTGGTTGAGTAAAATCAATAAGAAAGACAAAGAGGAGTTCCGTCAAAGACTTTCTCTTTTGAATATGGGACTTGAGGACAGAATGCAGCAGCCCGTAGGTCTTTTGTCGGGCGGTCAGAGGCAGGCGTTGACGCTTATGATGGCTACATATACTCCACCTAAATTGTTGTTACTTGATGAGCATACGGCGGCTCTTGACCCCTCAACTGCCGAAAAAGTGCTTGAGCTTACAACAAAAATCGTAGAGGAAAACCACCTTACTTGCCTTATGATTACGCATAATATGCAGTCGGCTCTAGACCTCGGAAACAGAACGGTTATGATGGATAAGGGAACTGTTATTTTTGACGTTGAGGGCGAGGAAAGGGCAAAGCTCGGCGTTTCCGATTTGCTTGAACAGTTCAAGCTCTCAGCCGGTAAGGCTCTTGACAACGACAGAATGTTGTTGACCTGATACAATAATACTTTATATAAAAGCTCGTCTTATGATGAGCTTTTATCATATTTACCCCTTTTATCATATTTGCCCTTAGAAAAACATATTCTTTATCGGGTGATAATATGGAATATGAATTAAGGGAATACGAAGCGGATTACCGTGATTTACGCAGAGATCGCAGCAGGTCGAGAGCCGTAGCACAGGACGAACAGCCGAAAAAGGTCAGCGACTTGATGACTTCTGTTATTATGACGCAAATGGTTGTATTTTCATTGGTATTGCTTCTCTTTTTTGCTTTTTATAAGACCGAGAGCAAGACCTTTATCGCTATAAACGAGTTCTATAATTCGATAATGCAAAAGGATTTGACGGCAAAGGACTTGGCGGACTGTGTTCGTTCGGTAATTGCCTTTGTTTCGGAGCCTAACAACCGTTCGTCCGAGGAAACAGCCGTTGAGGAGGAGCTGACGGGCGCAGGCGGCGAGGATTTAATGTATGTTGACGGCACAACCGCCTCGTTTTCGCCTGTGTTTTTCAGCAAGCCTATGGTAAAGCCTGTTGAATATACAAGAATTACATCACGCTTCGGGTACAGAATGAACCCTGTTACAAATAAATACGGCTTCCATTCGGGCGTTGACCTTGCCGCAAAATCGGGAACGCCGATAAAAGCCGCCTTCGACGGAAAAATTGTAAAGGCTTCCTATTCGGATATAAGAGGTAACTACATTTTTCTTGAATCGGAGGGAAATATCACGACAGTTTACTGTCATTGCTCTGAGCTGATAGCTGAGGAGGGCGCAAACGTCAGAGCAGGGGAGATTATCGCTAAAGTCGGCTCGACGGGACAGGCGACAGGACCGCATTTGCACTTTGAAATCCGTATCGGCTCGGTGCGACATAATCCGCTGTGGGTGCTTGAGAGCTGATGCGTTTTTCCGTAAGAGGTGTAAGCGTTAAAATCGATTTTTTGTTTGCGGCTTGCGTGACCTTTTTAATGAGTTTTAATATCAATGACGAGATACGCTATGCCATTTTGTTTTCACTTTTGCACGAAGCAGGACACCTTTTGGCGATTGTTTTATGCGGAGAAAAGCCCGATACCGTGCGCTTTGGCATTTTCGGAATGACGATAATCAGAAAAAACGACATAACACAAGACTATAAAAAAGAGTTCATCACGGCTGTAAGCGGCCCGATGATGAACTTTTTTCTTCTTTTTGTATTTGTGCTCTTATATGCTTTTTACCGTAAGGATATTTTTCTTGAAATGGCGGCAATAAATCTGATAATCGGTCTTTTTAACATAATGCCCGTGTTTTCTCTCGACGGCGGCAGGGCGCTTGAAAGTCTGCTGCTTGAGAGACTTCCGAGCGATAAAAGCGAAAAAATCATAACTGCGGTGTCTGTTGTTTTTCTCGTTCCTATGACCTTTTTTGGATTTTACATACTTATTAAAAGCGGTTATAATTTCACCTTTTTGGCAATAAGTATATATTTATCGGTAATGCTTTTTATGAAAAATTCAAAATGAAAGCCTCCGTTTATAAAACAGAGGCTGCGGTTATGCTTTGTGCATATTTTCGAATTTTTTGATGTATTCGGCGCTTTGCTTTAAGAATTGCTGTGTGTCAAAGGCGTCGTTTTTAAGGCTGTTTTGAATAATAATTCCGTCGGAAACCGTCAAAATCAGCCAAGTGAAATAGTCGGCGGATACCCTGTCGGTTCGTTCGGCTATTTTAGAAGAAATGAGCTTTTGGAATTCCTCGTAGCGGTGGATAAGCTTTGACCTGATTTCCTCGTCTCCGAGTAAAGCGGCGTCGAACAAATGAAGCCTCAAGCCCGAGTAAGCGATATTCCTTTCAATAACATAGTTGACAAGACGGTGAGGGGAGGTATCTTTTTCCTTGTTTTCCGTCCACTGTATCAGCTCGTCCCATTGACGTGAAAGATAGCGGTCTGTAACGGCAAAAAGGATTTCATTCTTGCTTTTATAATAATAATACAGCGTGCCTTTAGAGATGTTCGCCTTTTCGGCTATCTTTGCGAGAGTGACTTCGGAAAAGCTGTTTTCTTTCAAAAGCTCCTCTGCTGTATCGAGTATAATTTCATTGATGTTTTCGGGTCTTTGTGCTGCCATAATATCTCTCCACTAAAAATATTGCCTAAAGTATAGCACGAATATTGAACAATGTCCACAAAAAAATCGGACAAAAACGATTTTTTTAGTTAAAAGTATTGACAAACACTTTTTGCGGACTTATACTTAATCTATTCAGTCGGTCATTTAACCGACATATTTTTTAAGCGCAGTCGGGCGTTCGACCGACTGTAAAGATGATAAAAGAGGCTTGAATTATGAGTATATCATCAATTAACAAAAGACTGAAAAAAGAATTCGGCGGAAGATTTAACGCAACGTTGGAGAACGGCTCTGTATTTGTGCGTGGCAAGAGCTCCGATTGGGGTGAGATTGTCTCTGCTTGTCAGGCGGCGGCAAAGAAGTACAGCACAACTCACGTCGTAAATGATATTGTTTATACGGGAGAACAGCCTGCTCCGACACGTATTCCGTCAGTTAAGGACGACTCTTTGGAGGGCAGAAGTCCCGATGTTCTTGTTATCGGCGGCGGTATTTCAGGCGCTTCGATTGCAAGAGAGCTTACGAAGTGGAAGCTTGACGTTTTGCTTGTCGATAAGGAAGCAGACCTTGCACTTCAGGCTTCGGGCAGAAATGACGGCGAGGTGCATCCGGGTATCGACCTCGGAAAAGGCTCGTTGAAGCATAAATATATCCGCCGTGCAAACCATATGTACGCAGATATTTGCCGTGAGCTTGACGTTCCGTTTAAGCAGGTCGGTCAATATGTTCTTTTCCGCAATTCGGCTTTCAAGCCGCTTGTCGCACTTTATGTTTTCTGGAGAAAATATCATGACGGCATTGAGGACACAAGGCTGATTTCGGGCGAGGAACTTATGCGCCGTGAGCCGAAGCTTACTCACGACACAAAATTTGCAATGTATAACCCGAGCGCAGGCTGCGTTTGCCCGTACGGACTTACAATAGCCTATGCCGAAAATGCAGTGCAGAACGGTGCTCAGGTAAGCCTTGATACAGCTGTTCTTTCAATGGACGTATCGGCTCATCAAATTATAAACGTTACCACCAACAGAGGTGTTATCCATCCGAAAATCGTTATCAATGCGGCAGGCGTTTTCGCTGAGGATATTGCCGCTATGGCGGATGACAGATTTTTCTCGATTCATCCTCGCCGTGGCACGAACTCAATCCTCGACCAAAAAGCAGGCGCATATATGCATTCGGTCGCTTCCATAAAGGATATAAGCGTTCACGGAAAAACTCATTCAAAGGGCGGCGGTATATTGCATACCGTGCATGACAATCTTCTTGTCGGTCCTGACGCCGTTGAGACGGTTGAAAAGGAAAATACCGAAACCCGTGCAGAGAGCATTAAAACTGTATTTGACAAGCAGACACAGACAATGCCCGAGCTTTCACAGCGTGATATTATTACATATTTCACGGGCGTTCGTGCTCCTACCTTTGAGGAGGACTTTATCCTTGAGGCAGGCAGAAACACAAGGAACTTAATCCACGTTGCAGGTATTCAGTCACCGGGACTTACAACGGCTCCCGCAGTTGCTGTTGATATGGCAGAGCTTGCGGTTGATATGCTCGGCAAGTCAAAGACTGTTGAAAAGAATAAGAATTATAATCCTATCCGCAAGGGCGTTCCCGTTTTGCGTGAAATGGACGACGAAACAAGAGAAAAAATGATAGCGGAGAATCCCGACTACGGCGAAATTATTTGCCGTTGCGAGCAAATCAGTAAGGGCGAGATTCTCGACGCATTGAAATCTCCGATATGCGTTCCGACGGTTGACGGAATTAAAAAGCGTATCAGACCCGGAATGGGACGCTGTCAGGGAGGCTTCTGCTCACCGCTTGTTACAAAGATAATTGCCGAATTCCTCGGTGTTCCGCTTTCGGAGGTTAGAAAATCTTCGGCGGAATCGGTTATCACTTACGGTGAAACAAAGGTAAACGAAGGAGGCGAAAAGTGATGACGACGGGAAACTATGATGTGCTTGTTGTCGGCGGCGGTCCTGCCGGTCTTGCGGCAGCAATCAGCGCACACGACAACGGAGCAAAGGTTCTCCTTCTTGAAAGAGAGGCAAGGCTCGGCGGTATCCTCAAGCAGTGTATTCATGACGGCTTCGGACTTCATCACTTCGGAGAACAGCTTTCGGGACCCGAATATGCAGAGTGTTTTGAGGACGAACTCTATAAACGCAATATTGAATACAGCACCTTGACATTTGTTACTAAAATAGATAAAAATGCCGACGGAAGCTTTTCGGTACATACCGTAGGCAGAAGCGGTGTTTCGGTCTTTACGACAAAGGCTCTTGTTTTGGCAACGGGCTGCCGTGAGCGTACCGCAAAGCAAGTGTTTATTCACGGCACACGTCCGGCAGGCGTTTTCACAGCAGGAACAGCACAGCATTTTACCAATCTTCTCGGACTTATGCCTGCGAAGAAATGCGTAATTCTCGGCTCGGGCGACATCGGTCTTATTATGGCTCGTCGTTTGACCCTTGAGGGCGCAAAGGTTCTCGGTGTGTATGAGGCTAAACCCACACCGTCGGGACTTACAAGAAACCTTCATCAGTGCTTGCACGATTACGATATTCCGCTTCATCTTTCGCATACCGTAACCCGTGTGTTCGGTGTTGACAGACTCGAAGCGGTTGAAATTTCAAAGGTTGACGAAAAAATGGTGCCCATTCCCGGAACTCAAACCCGTGTTGAATGTGATACGCTTATTTTGTCGGTCGGTCTTATTCCCGAAAATGAGCTTGCAGAGTCAATCGGCGTACAGCTTGACCCACGCACAAAGGGGCCTGTATGCGACGGACAGTGTATGACAAGCACAGACGGCGTGTTCAGCTGCGGTAACGCACTTCACGTCAATGATTTGGTTGATTTTGTTTCACAGAATGCCGAGCAGGCAGGTAAATCCGCCGCACAGTATTCTAAAAAGGCAAGAAAATTGATTGAGGTAACACCCGACGACGGACTTCTTTATGTTGTACCGCAAAGGCTTAATCTCAATGAAGATAACAGCAAAACAGACTTATATTTCCGTGTTCGTGAGGAGGAAAACAACTGTGTTCTCCATATTCTTGCAGACGGTAAGGAAATACTTAAAAAACGTTATGCGTTTATGCGACTGCCCGAAATGGAAAACCTTACAATAGATTTTGACGGCTGCGAATTAAACGAAAACAGCAGAGTAGAACTTCAGTTGGAAAGACTCGGTAAAGGAGACGATGTAAAATGACAAAAGAATTAGTTTGCATCGTTTGTCCCCGTTCTTGCAGAATGACGATTACATCAGATGGAGACGAGCTTGTTGTAACCGGTAACACCTGCAAAAGGGGCAAAGAATTTGCTATAAACGAGATGACCGATCCCCGCCGTACCGTTTGCACGACAGTACGAACAAGCTTCCCTTCGGTGCCTGTTTTGCCCGTTCGTGTATCGGGGGCTATACCGAAGAATAAAATATTTGATTTAATGCATGAGGTCAATCGTATTACTGTCTCAAAGCGAATCGGACGTGAAGAAGTCGTTGTACCTAATATTCTTGATCTCGGTGTGGATTTGATTGCCACAAGCAATATCTTAAAAGACGAGAATAACGAAACCTGACGGAGAAATAGGGGGGAATATTTTAATGGAACAGTCACTTGTGCTGACCTTTGATGTCGGCACACAGAGTGCTCGATGTTTACTTGTCAATGAAAGCGGAGGCTTTGAGGATAAGGAGCAGAAAAAATATAAGGTTCCTTATTTATCAAAGCAACCCGGCTGGGCGGAACAAACTCCGGATTTTTACTTTAACATAATCGCTGAAATGTCAAAAAAGGTTATCGAAAGAAATGCCGATAAGCTTGACCGCATAACAGCCGTATGCCTTACCTGTATCCGTGACACGGTGCTTTGCCTCGATAAGGACAAACGCCCGTTGCGTGACATAATATTATGGCTCGATGACAGAGAGGCAAAAGTTGACGGGCAAATACCTGCATATAAGCGAGCAATTTTTTCGCTTGTCGGTATGGAGGAGTCGGTAGATATGATTTACCGTGCTTCTACGGGCAACTGGATTATGCAAAATGAGCCTGAGATATGGGCTAAAACGGATAAATACGTTATGCTTCCGTCATATCTCAACTATCTTTTAACGGGAGAGCTAAAGGATTCGGCGGCTAATATGATAGGTCATGTGCCGTTCGATTACAAAAACCGCCGTTGGATGAAGCCGAGCGCACTCACACGCTGCGTATGCAATGTCCCGACAGAAAAGCTTTGCGAGCTTGTCCCGTCGGGCGAGGTTATAGGAAAAATCACAAAGGAAGCGTCCGAAAAGACGGGAATTCCCGAGGGCTTACCGCTTATCGCAACAGGCTCCGATAAGGGCTGCGAGACTATCGGTATGTCGGTGGTAAAATCAAATCAAGCCGCAATTTCATTCGGCACTACCTCAACCTTACAGATGGCGGTCAAGAAATATTTTGAGCCGCAGCCGTATATGCCGGCTTATCCGGCAGTTCCGAATGATATGTATAATCCCGAATTTGAGGTTTACCGTGGATTTTGGATGATTTCGTGGTTTATCGAGCAGTTTGCTTCAAAGGATAAGGTCGATGCCGCCGAAGAGGGCGTTTGCGTTGAGCGATTCCTTGACGATAAAATCAAAAATATCGAAGCGGGCTCGGGAGGACTGATTTTACAGCCGTTCTGGACTCCGGGTATTACAAACCCGAGCGCAAGCGGTGCAATAATCGGATTTTCCGATTTCCATACACGCTATCACTTGTATCGAGCGATAATTGAGGGTATCTGCATGGAGCTGTACCACGGTCTTGATACAATGCAGAAGCGTTCAAAGGTCACGGTTAATGAGCTTTATGCAGGCGGAGGCGGAGCAAGCAGTCCCGTTGTTTGCCAAATCGCCGCAGATGTGTTCGGCTTACCCGTTCACCGTATTCAAACCCACGAGGCGAGTGCAGTCGGTTGTGCAATGGTTGCTTTTCTTTCACAAGGTGTATTCGACAGCTATGAGGATGCGATTTCTCATATGGTACATCAAAAGGATGTGTTTATGCCGAACGAGGAAAACCACCGCACATATATGAAAATTTACAACAAGGCATATTCACACCTTGCCGCAAGATTAAGACCAATAGAAAAATACTTACATTACTTTCAAACAGGAGGACACTGATTATGAGTACAAAACCGTATAAGGGCTTCGAGCCTAAATGGATGCTTACAAGAGCACCCGAGGACAGCTACCGTTCAATTTTCCGTTGGGGCGATCCCGATTTCTTCAAATATCCGAAGGAAAGTCTTTACAAATATGTTAAAGGTCGTTGTAACCTTAAAGACGAAGACTTTAAGCAGTATAATGACGATTTGGGCTTAGATCCCGTAAATCTCGGCGCAGAGCACGCACCGAAGATTGACAAAAAGCACGTAAAGGCTATTGCAAATATCGTCGGCGAAAAGAATATTTCGCAGAGCGACTATGACCGCCTTGCCGTTTCCTACGGACAGACAATGTACGACCTTTTGCGTTTGCGTCACCGTCGTTTTGACTCTCTTCCCGACCTCGTTGTTTTCCCCGAAACAAGCGAGCAGATTGAAAAAATCGTAGCTTATGTTACAAAGAATAAGATTCCGCTTTATGTTTACGGCGGCGGCTCCTCCGTTACAAGAGGCGTAGAGCCTATCAACGGCGGTGTTTCTCTTGATATGCGCCGTAACTTTAACAAGGTTATTAAGTTTAACGAAACCGATCAGACAATCACCGTTCAGGCAGGTATGTCAGGTCCGAAGCTTGAGGAAACTCTTCAGAACGCACAGACCATTTTCGGTGCGAAGCGTGCTTATACCTGCGGTCACTTCCCGCAGTCATTTGAGTATTCTTCCGTAGGCGGTTGGACTGTTACCCGTGGTGCAGGTCAGAACAGTACATATTACGGTACTATCGCAGATATCGTTGTTTCTCAGAAATATGCTACTCCGATCGGTAAAATTGAAACAAGCCATTATCCGAGAGAGGCAACAGGTCCTAACCTCAATCAGATTATGATGGGCGGCGAGGGTGCGTTCGGCGTTCTTACCGAGGTTACACTCAAGATTTTCCGCTGGATGCCCGAGAACAGAAAGCGTTTCTCATATATGTTCAAGGATTGGGAAACAGCAATGCGTGCAGGTCGTGAAATGATGCAGTGTGAATGCGGCTTCTCCTCCGTTTTCCGTCTTTCAGACCCTGAAGAAACTTCGTTGATGCTCCATCTTTACAACGTTGACGAAACACCGCTTGAGCCTATTCTTGATAAATTGGGCTATAAGGACTTTGAACGTTGCCTCTTCCTCGGCTTTACAGACGGCGAAAAGGGCTTCTCAAGGAACGTTGCTAACAACATTATGAAGATTGCCGTTAAGCACGGCGGTATCCCGATGACAGGCTATGTATGTAAGGGTTGGGAAAAGGGACGTTTCAACGATCCTTATCTTCGTGATACGCTTATGGATTTCGGCTTTATGATTGATACTCTTGAATGTACGGTCAACTGGTCAAATATGGGACGTGTTCACCGTGAGGTTCGTGAGGTTTGCCATAAGCTTCCGAATACAATCGTTACAACTCATATGTCGCACTGCTATCCGCAGGGTGCAAACCTCTACTTTATCTTTATGACAAAGATGCAGGACGAGGAAGAGTTCCGTGCTTACCACGCTACCATTCTTGACGCAATTCAGAAGAGTGGCGCTGCTATCAGCCACCACCACGGTATCGGTAAGATGTTTGCTCCGTGGCTCGAGGGTTATCTCGGCGAGAAGGAATACGGCGTAATCCGTACTCTTAAAAACTACTTCGACCCCGATTACCTTATGAATCCGGGCGGAACTATCGGTCTTGACCTCAAGCCCGAGGAAAAGAAGTTTTTGCGTGAGCATACCGAGTATGTTGATGAGCTTAAAGACTGATAACAGACGGCTATAACTGTATTCACTATATAAACGCATAAAAATAAGGCTTCTGTCTCGTTTGAGGCGGAAGCCTTTTTGCAATGGTAAGTCCAAAAAAACGGTCTTAACTTTGCAAATACATTGTCCATTTTTAATGTATATGATATAATATAAAAGTCAGATAGGGGATTGTTATGGCTTACAATGAAATAGATGAAACCACACACAATAGCAGTGCTGTTAAAACGGTTATCTGTGTAGCCGTCGGCGTTGCTTTAGCTTTGGCTTTGCTTGTTGTCGCTATATTGCAGCACCCTGCCGTCAAAAGTAATGTGGCTAAAAACAAACTCTTTTCACAATATGACCGAGCTGTTGAAATGACACTTAACGGACAGTATTCCGAAGCGGAGAGCCTGCTGTCTGAAATGAAAAAAGAAAAGGACGGCTATAAGGACGTTGATGCGTTGATTGAATATTGCCGTGCCCATATTGCTTTCGACGAGAACAGGGAAGCGTATAATTACGCTGCTTTTCTCAATTCGGAATGCAGTAATCTTACGTCGGAGCAAAATGAAAAATTTGAAGCTTTTAAGTATGAGATAATCGGTGTTGACAAAACCCGAAAAACCACTCACGAAGAAGAAATCAAGCTTTCAAGGAACAGGTATTATCCGTATACGGATATGCCCGAAAAGCTTATGCAGGATACCGTATTAAAGAGCAGCCTTGACGGCTTTTATATTGATAAAAGCGGCGATGATGGGCAGGGGAATTGCCCCGAAAGGCATAACACTTATGAATTCAAGGCTTATAAGGGCAAAATTTACAAAGTCGAATGCACGAACGGTATTGTTTCATTAGTAGATATAAAAGATTTGATAAATGACGATACACCCGACGAAGCCGCGACAAATGCACCGTATACCGTAGAGTCATATAAAGAATACTATAATGTCAAAGCTTTTGAATACGCCGACGATTTTTATGATTATTATAAGGAAGATTTCGACTCTTACGAAGAAGCCGAGGATTATTTCGAAAATCATCGTTGAGTTTAGTCTTATCCTGAGCTGCGTGTATAGCTACTTGCGGATTTCCTTGACAAAAAGAAAAATATAATGTTAAATATTTTATAAATATTTGTCACATAAATATAAAATCGGGTTGTTATATATAGCAGGAGGGAATATGATAGCATTTTATATGGCGTTTATCGACGACGAGGACGACAGAGAAAAATTTGAAATCATATATAATGAATATAGGAAAAGAATGGTTTCAACTGCTTATTCGATTCTTCGTAATCATGAGGACGCCGAGGATGCAGTGCATGAAACGTTTATAAGGATTGCTAAAAATATGAAAGCTATTGACGATCCAAAGTCAAAAAAGACATTGGCTTATGTTATTACGGCAACTAAAAATAACGCAATAAATATTTTCAACAAAAACAAAAGAAACAGCGAGCATATTTTTATAGGCGACATTGAAAATCTGCAGGATGAACGTTTCTTTGAAAAAATGAGCCTTGCAGAAAGCTATAAAGAAATTGTAAATGCTGTTGAATTACTTAATGAAACCTACAGGGATGTTATGTATTATCATTTTGTTTGTGATATGAAAATAAGAGACATAGCTGACTTGTTGGGGGAAAAGCCTTCTACCGTTCAGCAAAAGCTGATAAGAGGAAAGAAAAAATTGCTCGAAATATTAGATAACGATTTGAGGGATTAAATTGGATAATGTTAAGGAATTGTTTATACAAGCACTTATCGAAGCCAAAGATAAGGAACTTTCAAAGCTAAAAAGCGAGGATGAAATTGAATGGGAGTTTTCAGAGAAATTTGAAAACTCAATGAATAAGCTGATAAAGAAAAACAATCACATTCAGCTGTCAACTCGGAGAACTGTCAGAAGAGGCTTGCTTGCGGCAATTATAGCGTTGATTGTTGCATTTACCGGCCTTATGAGTGTTTCGGCAACGAGAGAGTCCATTATAGAATTTGTTAAAAAGGTGTTTTCCAACCGTAACGAAATAACATTGTCGGAAAACTCAACTTTGCCTGTTGACAGAATTGAAACGGAATATACCTTGTCCGAATTACCCGAAGAATACGAGCTTACAACCTATGAAAAGGATGAGATAGGGGTATTTTCAAGGTGGAAAAGCTCGGTTGATGAGTCGGAAATAGTATTTTCACAAGATATTTTGCTTGTAAATATGTCTATCGACAACGAGCATAATTATCGGGAGATAACAGTAAACGGTTATAACGCTTACTTAAATCAATATGAATTTAACACTTGCTTAACATGGACTGACGGCAATTATTTGTTTACTTTGAATATACCTAACAGCCTTAATATTGACATTACAGAGCTTGCAAAAAATATTGTCGAAAAAAATTGAAAATTCTTGTAACATAAACATCCTTTCGGACTGTTATATATTGCGAAGGGCAATAATAGTTTGAAAGGAGGTGTTTTAATGAAAAAATTTATTGCTGTTTGCCTTTGTCTTATAGCGCTTTTATCGCTGCCAATTTCAGCATATGCAAGTAGTATTCAGCCATATTACAATAATGTTGATAGAGTTAACACGGTATTTACAATTTCCGTTTCAGGTGTAGCAACTGTGAAAAACTCGTACACTGGAATTATCGGAACGACGAAAAGTGCTAAAATTGTGACAAAAGTGCAAAAAAAGGTAGGAATTATCTGGGTAACTGTTGACAATGGAAGTTGGACAGTTAACTCCACTTCCAATGACTTCGCAAAAAGTCATTCGGTCCAGCTGTCCGGAAAAGGTACTTATCGCGCCCATACTGTTTTTACATTTTTCGGTAGCGGTGAAAGTGATGATAAAATCACTAAAAATGTTGAAAAAATATATGGTTAAAAATTTTTTACCTTTTGCAAAACGAGTTTAAGGTGATTTAACCAGTGAATTTAGGATGAATAGTGTAATTGAAAGGAGTACTTTAATATGAAAAAATTTTTTTACGTTTTTACGTTAGCGATTTTGATGTTTTCTATTTCTTCAGCTTTACTTTGTAGTTTTTCGGCATCAAACAATTTGACGACCTCAATTGAAGCTTACACATCTAAGGGAGTAAAAAATACAGCTACCTCAAAAGGTACGCTATGGTCTACCCAATCAGATGGACCGGGACTGGATATTGAGGCGAATACTTACGTGTATTTGTATTATACAAAATCCGGAAAAGAAACATATTATGCAGATTATAAAACTGCCCAAAATATTAACGCAGGAAGATATTATAATATGGAGCCTTCGGTCGCTAAATGGTCTACAGATGGTTCGAGTAATTTTCACTCAAAACATTTTATACATGGATTGGAAAATGGTGTAATAACATCTCAAAACTCTAAAAATATATCCGTGAGTGAGTTCGGCAAATAAAAAGCATAACATAGAGGTAGCAAGATGCCTTAACAGGATATTGCTACCTCTATAAAAAGTAAGAGGGAATATTTATGAAAAAGAAAATTAAAAGTACTTATATTATTTTGATGTTTGCTTTAATCATAGTTGTAGGGGCGCTGGCAATTATATATTCAGGCAGTTCAGTGATTTCAGACGCATTTTCTGACAATCCCGAAAAGCAAGTACAGGTTTTGGAAATGCAATACAAAATGAATCACAAGGAAAAAACGCTCCGTTACCTTTGCTCAGCATTGCAGAATGAAAGCTTGTATGAAAGCAGAGTATATTCGGAGAAGCTTATTACATACGGAGAAGTATATTTGAAGTCGGATTTAGGTAAATCTGATGAAGGATTTCGCAGTCAATATCTTGTAGCTTTGCTTAATTTAGGATTGAATGAAAGATTTGAATCTGAATGTAGGGAGTGGTTTTCTGCCGTTACAAATTCAAATGAACTTCTTTGGATTTGTAATGCCCTTTATTCTGCAAATTGTTTCGATAGTGAAAAACAATTTATCAAAGATTTCGCAAAAGAAGTTTTAATAAGTGAAAAAATTGTCAGTAGCAATAAGCAAGAATACGATGAATTAGTAAGGCGATATACTGAACTCGCAGAACAATAAAAAGTATGAAACGATATATATTTAGTTTACAAAACACTTTTAGAATTATTAAGACACAAAAACTAAATTCTATCCTGATATTATCTGTGCTTTCTGTTTCTTTTACATGCTGTCTTTTTACTCTTGCTATGGGTAGTAAAGAGGCTAAATTGGAAAATGAGAACTTGGAGATTTCAAGAAGCATATATTTCCGAAACTTGAGTACGGATAAAAGCTCTGTTTATGCGTTTTATAATGCTTTGGGAGATTATTGTGATATAGACGCATATTTAGCAGTTGGAAATACCTTCTGCACAACTACGGTGTATTCGGTTTCAGGGGGGAAAAGCGAAGCAAAAAAAATTGTTATTGCTTCTGATTTTTTATGTGATAAGACCAATTTTTATTTTGACCCATTTGCGCCGGGAAAAAGCGTATTGACAAACGGGGAGGTCTTTTATGAACTTGATTATTGGAACGGGATAAATCCCGATGCACCTATATTAAACGGTAAAAAATTCTCACCCGTTCGTTTAGCTGATTTTAAGTATTTTAACTCATCGGAGTTGCTGAAAAATCAGCCGTTACTATATTTAACATCAGATGATTTTATAGACAGAGCTAATGAAATAACTGATGTTTGTGTTCTTTTGACAAAAAAACCAAGCGATAGTCAGATTGAGGATATATTAAATATAAGCAACAAATTTTTTTCGTTGAACGATGTCGTTTTACCGCACTCACCCGGTGGTTTGCAAGTACAAAAAAGTAAAGTATTTATATCTGTTGTATTATTGCTTCTGTCTTTTATTAACATTAAATCGGCTTTTGTTTTTGTTTGCCAAAGTCGAAGAAAAGAGTTTTTTATTTACAGAATGTATGGGGCAACGAAATTTTATATTTGTGTTGATATACTTGAAATGATTTTAACATTTTCAATCATTTCCTTTGTACTTTCGATTTGCATATACTTAATTACTTATCCGATATTAAAATATTTTGGCATTGATTATCCATTGAATATTTATACAGTTTTTTTATTGGGAGTTCTTGTAACAGTGTTAAGTGTTTTTTCAATGTTTTCTTGTATCAAGGAGGTGAAAAAGCATGAAACTCGTTAAAGAGGCATACCGTTTGCTGTCATTAGATGCTTTTAAATCTCTTTTGCTGATTTTTCAAATTACAGCTTTTGTTGTACTGTTTAATATATGCATAGGCACTGTAATTACAGCGAAAAGTCTTTCGAATAAGGTGGAAAACTCAGGGCTTTTCAATTGTTATTATTATAGTTACGGAATAGAAAATCCTTTAGCAGTGGTAGATGAATCTAAAAATGTTCGTTTCTTTGACAGTTTTTCTGCATCACTTAATAAAAATGATAATTTAACTGTTTTTTCATATCCTGCGGATTATTTGCGAGAAAGTAATTTAAGGCTTAAAAATGGCGGTGTTTGTCGTGAACTTGGTAAAAATAATTGTTTGATTTCTTATGATGTTTATAAAAAAACCGGAATGAAAAAAGGAGATATACTCAATATTCAGTATGGAGAAGAAAACATATCGCTCAAAATTCAAGGTGTCTTACACTGCGATGAGCAAATTAACAAGTTTTCGGCTTCGGGAGCGGAGGGAATCACGCTTAAACTTCTTTACGAAAAGCCAAAAAATACCGTGATATTTACCGAAAGCGATAATTTCAAATCGTCAAATTCTACTAAATTAAAATGCGGCATTTTTGAGAATTCAAAAAATCTTTCGGATAAACAGGTTAAAGAATTATTTGAATCGGACGGTGAAATACATTCATTTTCGGAAATGCTTTTGGAAGAAAAAGCTGAAAATAGGAGCATTGTTAGTTTCTTTGCGGCATTTACGGTGGTACTTATGTTGATTACAATGATAAATGTTTCTTCAAATAATTTTTTGGCTTTGAGATTTTGCGAAAAACGTTTTGGGATATATTACCTTTGCGGTATGACATTTAGTATGATTTCAGTAATACTTGTAATACGGAGTCTGATTATGTTGGGATTGTCATATGTTTTAAGTGTAGGAATAATTATGTTAATTCGTCATTTTGCGACGGTTGATGAGTTTGCTTTTTCTATTCCTATAGTACTTTTTTCATTTGGATTTGTTTTAATCTTTATACTGCTTTCAAATTTGCCGTTATATATTAAAATGAGGCACACTGCACCTATACAGTTTTTTAATGGAGGATTGGAATGAGTGATATTATTCGTCTTGAGCACATTGACAAAACTTATAATTTGAATAAGCCTAATGAATTTAAGGCACTTTATGAAGTAAGCCTTAATATAGCTCGTGGGGAAATGGTATCTATATGTGGTACGAGCGGGGCAGGCAAAACAACGCTTTTAAATATAATCGGACTTGCCGATTCACCGAGTAATGGCTTATACTACTTAGATGGTATTTCAGTAGAAAATTATAATGACAAACAGCGAGCTGCATTGCGAAACAAGTGCTTTGGATATGTTTTACAAGATTATGGGTTGCTTGCAGAAGAAACCGTATATGAGAATGTGATTATACCACTTGTTTTTAGCAAAACAAAACAGCGTGAATATAAAATTAAGGCTGAATCCGCATTAAAATTGATAGGAATATCCGAATTGAAAAATAAAAGAATTTCTGAACTTTCAGGGGGACAAAAACAGCGTGTTGCGATTGCAAGGGCAATAGTAAACGACCCTGATATTTTGCTTGCCGATGAACCGACCGGTGCACTTGATTCAGAAACCGGGAAAGAGATTATTGAGTGTTTCAAGTCGATTTGCAAACGAGGAAAAACGGTGCTGATTATTACTCACGATATGAACATAGCGAAAACTTGCGATAGGATTTTAGAAATATCAGACGGAAGAATTGTAGCAGTTAATTAACAAACTGCGGTTTTATATGAAAAATTACAGTAGTGTTGATTTTTACAGGCAGTGAACCCTACACAGGTGTTTTCATAACATTGGCGGCTCTTTCCTTTGCAACGGTATTGCTTGTTCGGAAGAAAAAAGATATTAAATATATTTAATTTTTTGGTGCGCTTCGAATCCTTAAAACATATGAAAAAAGACAGGCAACTGAAGTTACCTGTCTTTTTTGGCAGCGGTATGAGAACCTGCCTTGCGGCAGAACCTCGGCGGCGCTTCGCTTGCTAAAGGATTCTTTATTATATTGTTGAGGTTCGAATCCAATACGAACATAAAAATAAAAAGCAGACCGTTAAAGGTCTGCTTTTTATTTGGCAGCGGTATAACAACCTGTCAAGTCACGGTAGTATTTGCTTCGCAAATCTCCACCTTAAAGACTTGACAGAACGTTGTTACGGGTTTATTTGCATTATAAACCCGTAATAAGTATTCTTCGAATCCTTAATTATTACAAATTGCCAAGAAAAAACAGACATCCGATTGGATGTCTGTTTTCTCTTGGCAGCGGTATAAGGATTCGAACCTCAACATACGGAGTCAGAGTCCGCTGTGCTACCGTTACACAATACCGCTATTTATCGTTGAGCTTTCTCAACTGCGAGAGATATTATACAACGGGAAAGCTCAAATGTCAACACATTTTTCAATCATAAATGAGATTTAGTAAATTATTTCTTTCATTTATGAAAACGAGGAACAAGCCTATCAATATTGTAAGCAGTAAAAGAAAGCACGAAACGGCATAAATTGCAAATTCTAAGCTTCGACTTGACCCTTTTTCAAGGCTTAGGAATTTTGAGATTACAGTTGTTGAAATAAGCACCGTAACGAGCGCAATATCGGCAAGATACCGTATGTTTACGCCTGCAAGGCACATATCCGTGAAAGCCAAACCGACTACCGATACAATGCTCAAAATGAATATTGAAAGCTTTGTTTTATCGGCTTTTTTGGTTATGAGAAGCGGAGAAATTGCTATTGCCCAGTTTGACGGGAACGCCATTGCACCGATGGTTGAGGTCATATACACATACCCCGGAAAATTTTTAAGCGGGGAAAACGGTATATCGAAATACGGTGCTTTACTCAAAAAGATGGGAGGCTGAAGGAAATAATATTTCAAAGCCGGCAGGAACAAAAGCAATGTGATTGAATATTCCGAAACATCGTGAACGGTCAGCTGATACTTTGCACCGAATTCAAAAACCGAGCCGAAGCGGGCGTAATTGTACCACATAATTCCGACAGCACCGATAACGGTCGGCACGGCGAACGCAAGCACCTGGCATATTTTCTCTGATGGCTTAAATTTCTTGCCGAAAACTGTTTTAATATAAATCGGGACGGCTAACAGGAAATAAATCGCAAGATTTGGACGAGACATCACAAGGAATACGAGTGAAATGCCCGACAATGCGAAAAGCAGGGCTCTTTTGCCGTTCTTTTTGCTTGCATATGCCGAAAATGTAAACAGCAAAAACAGCGACAGGAAAAGTATTCCGCTTACAACGGCGGTGTAATACATATCTGCGCTTGCCTGCACCATATAAATTAAGCTTCCGAGCTCACAAGCAAAAATTGAAAGGATAAGCATTATAAAATTAGGCTTTTTCACAAATATCTCTTGAAGCTTTATGACAAGAAACGCTATTGCGATTGCGGATAATACCGTTAAAATATAGCATACGGTGTTAGCCTCGGGGACGGTCTTTGTTAAGAAATAAAACGGATAATATATTAAAAGTATAGGCGCAATGCCGAAATATGAATAATATTTGCCGTCGAAATACGCTCTGTCCCAAAGATAAAAAAAGCCCTCTGTCCTTCTGACGCTTTCGTCATAAGGATTTGACATTATAGAAAGCCGGAGGTCGGGAACAACGTCAATGTTCAGCTGACCCTTTAAGAATGCGTCAAACTGTTGCTCGTAAGCATTCATACTTTTTAACGGGCGTAAATAAGGATAGATGAAATTGTCCTTTGCGAGAAAGCTGTAAATTACCGTTGCGCCTGCAATCAAAACGCCTAAGCTTAAAAATATAACTATATTATGAGAAAGCTTTGACGGGTTGTATTCGGTTTTATAAAAGCCGAAGGCGTAGGATATTGCCAAGAATATTGCAAAAGCCGCTACGCAAGAGATTATTACGCCGAGCATTTCCGTTTCACTTCCTAAACTTATAAATTTACTGTATTATAGTATAAATACATATATATTTCAATCAAATTTAATTGCCATAGACAAAAAATTGTGATAAAATTAGCAAAGAGGTGAGCTTATGGACTCGTTAAACGGATTAAATAATATTTCAATGCTTACGGAATTGTATGAATTTACAACGGCGGACGGCTATTTCAACAGTCCCGTCAAGGATACCGTTGCGTATTTTGACTTGTTTTTCAGAAAAGTACCCGACAAGGGCGGCTTTGCGATTATGGCAGGTCTTTCGCAGGTTATAGAATACCTTAAAAACATACATTTCACTAAAGAGGATATTGACTTTTTAAGGGAACAGGGGATAAGCGACGCTTTTTGCGATTATCTCAAGGATTTCAAATTTACCTGTGACGTGTGGGCGATACCCGAGGGAACACCGATATTCCCGAATGAGCCGATAGTTAAGGTAAGAGGTCCTGTTGTTGAGGCTCAGCTTATCGAAACGGCATTGCTTATGTTTGTCAATCAGCAGAGCTTAATTGCAACCAAAGCAAACAGACTTGTGCGTGCTTCACACTCGACTACCGTTGCCGAGTACGGCACAAGGAGAGCGCAGGGCTTTTCGCAGGCTGTTTTGGGCGCAAGGGCGGCTTATATAGGCGGCTGCTCATTGACCTCGGGAATTATTCCGCAAAAGTTGTTCGGTATTCCGAGCGTCAATACAATGATACACAGCTGGGTGCAAATGTTTGACTCTGAATATGAGGCGTTCTGTGAGTATGCACGCCGTTATCCCGACGATTGCACGGTGGTTGTCGATACATACGATACTATCCGTTCGGGTATTCCGAATGCGATTAAGGCATTCAATGACGTGCTTGTTCCTATGGGCAAGCGACCCAATTCCATCAGAATAGACTCGGGCGATATAACCTATCTTTCAAAGCGTGCAAGGAAAATGCTTGACGAAGCGGGCTTCCCCGATTGCGATATTATGGCGTCGAACTCGCTTGACGAATACCTTATCGGCGATATGGTATCACAGGGCGCAAAGGTTGACTGCTTTATTGTCGGCGAGAGGCTTATCACCTCCGCAACTTCACCGCTTTTCGGCGGAGTGTATAAACTCTGTGCGGTTGAAAAGGACGGAGAAATTATACCGAAAATCAACCTTTCCGAAAATGTCAGTAAGATAACCATTCCGTCATCAAAATCTGTTTACAGACTGTTTGATACGGAGTCGGGCAAGGCTATTGCCGACGTTTTAACGCTTGACGGAGAGACGGTGGATGACGGAAAACCGTATACGCTTTTCGATCCCGATTTCACTTGGAAGCGTAAGGATATTGAGCGATTTGTCGCAAGACCGCTGCTTGTTCCGATTTTCAAGCAGGGCGAATGTGTTTATGATGAGCCGAGCCTTAACGAGATAAGAGAGTATTGTTCTGAACAGATTGATACGCTTTGGGACGAGGTTAAGAGGTTTGAAAACCCACATAAATATTACGTTGACCTTTCAAAGGAGCTTTGGAGGGTCAGGAACAGACTTATTGAGGAGCATAAAGGAGTAACAAAATGAACATTTGGCACGATATAAATCCGGAGAGAATAACAAGAAAAGCCTTTGACGCTGTAATTGAAATCAGCAAGGGCAGCAAGATGAAATACGAGCTTGATAAGGAAACAGGTATGTTAAGGCTTGACAGAGTTCTTTACACCTCGACCCACTATCCTGCAAACTACGGCTTTATTCCGAGAACATATGCGGAGGACAATGACCCGCTTGACGTGCTTGTGCTTTGCTCTGAGCAGATTGAGCCTATGGCACTTGTAAAATGCTATCCGATAGGCGTTATTTCAATGTTTGATAACGGTGCGGCGGACTATAAGATTATCGCAATTCCGTTTGACGACCCGACATATAACGAGTATAAGGACATTTCACAGCTGCCTGCTCATATTTTCCAGGAAATGAAGCACTTTTTCACGGTTTACAAAACTCTTGAAAATAAGACGACGGACATTGATGAGGTCAAGGGCGTGCTCTCTGCGGTCGATATAATCGACGATTCAATAAAGAGATACAAGGAAAAGTTCGTTAAATAAATAATAACGGAGAGGGAAAATGGCTAAAAGGGAAGTAAAAGTATTTCTGTCAACCATTTTGACAATGGTGCTGCTGTGCGGCATAGGTGTTTTGCTTGCGACCAAGACGGGAGACGGCTCTGTGCCCGTTGAAGCACCCGTTGACACCTCGACACCTGCGGAAACAACGACCGAGCCTTTGCCTACGGTCAGCGTAAGCTTTTTATCTGTCGGCGACAATTTAATTCACGACGGTATTTATCAGCAAGCAAACAAGCGTGCAGGCGGTAACGGTTACGATTTTTCGTATTGCTATAAGAACATAGCACCCGACGTTGCGGATGCTGACGTTGCGACGATAAATCAGGAAACGATTATTTCAAAAAGCAATAAGCCGTCGGGCTATCCGCTTTTCAATTCTCCGCATGAGGTCGGAGATGAAATTGCGAAAATAGGCTTTGACGTTATCACAATGGCAAATAATCATATGATCGACAAGGGCGCAAAGGGTCTTTCGGAGGCTATTGATTATTGGGACAGCGTTGACGGCGTTGTCAGAACAGGCGCATATAAGAACGAGGAGGATCTCAACAAGGTCGAATACGTAGAGTCGAACGGCTTAAAAATCGGTCTTGTAGGTGTCACTCAATACACGAACGGGCTTTCGCTTCCTAAGGACAGCGAGCTTAAAATCATCTATTCTGCCGACGAGGATATAATAGAAAGAAAAATTAAGAACGCTAAAGAAAACTGCGATATGGTGCTTGTCAACATACATTGGGGCAACGAGTATCAGACAACACCCACTCAAGCACAAAAGGACTTGGCTTCTAAGATGGCGAATTGGGGCGCAGATGTTATAATCGGACACCATCCCCACGTTATACAGCCTGTTGAATTCATTGAAAAGGCGGACGGAACAAGGACACTTGTGGCTTATTCGCTCGGAAACTTCATTTCTCAGCAGAACACACCTGCAAGGGTGGTCGGCGGTATGCTCCGGTACACCGTCACAAAGGATTTCAATACGGGTAAGCTTACCGTAAGCGACGCAAAATTTGAGCCTATCGTAACCCATTATGTAAACGGCAGCCACGACGTTCAGATTTTCAAGCTTTCACAATACAACGACGACCTTGCTAAAAGGCAGTCGGGCAGGCTCAAGGACTCTAAATTCAGCGTTTCCTATATAAAGGAATTTGTTTCGGGCATAATTGACAGTCAATTCCTTGACGGCTAAAATTCAATAACATATAAGCATAAGCCGAAAAGTACGTTTTATATGTGCTTTTCGGCTTTTTTATGCATTTACAGTGGGATTTTCCCCCACGGGTGCTTTGGTGGTGCTCGGTGGGGGATTTTTTTATCCTGAAAACAGCAGACTGAAACAAAGCCGTTTCACTCTATGTACTTATTGCACAAAAACATTTTGAAAATTTCGGTAAAAATTACCTGTAAAAGTACGCCTTTTGTCGTTAAAAAATCGGTAAAAACACTTGATTTTTTTAGTAAATAAAAGTATAATGTAATCAATGTGGTGGACAATTGCATAGCAATTCCATAAAAAAGGGGCAAAATCCCACGGTTTTGACTATCGAAGGAAGGAGGAACGGACGATGTCTTTTTCAAACAGTTACAAGCATACAATCGATTCAAAGAAACGTCTGTTCATTCCTGCGAAGTTCAGAGCCAAGCTCGGCGACAGCTTTTATCTCTATTATGATGAGAGCTTACCATGTATTGCCGTTTACGGCGAAGAGGAGTGGGATAAGAAAAGCAAGATCGTCGAGGAAAGCGGAGATGCCGATTGGCAGCGCTTCTTCTTCTCGAATGTTATTTCGGTTGAGCCCGATAAGCAGGGAAGAATAACCGTTAAAGCGTCGTTTTGCGAGGGTGCAGGTCTTAAAAAGGACGTTGCGGTTGTCGGCGTCGGTACAAGAATTGAAATTTGGGACGCTGAAAAGTACGACAAGGAAATGGAACAGATCAATGCTTCGTACAAGAGGTTCCCGAGCATTATAAACTGACGGGAGTAACAATATGGAATTTTCACATATTCCCGTTTTGTTTAATGAGACTATTGACTCTCTTAACATAAAGCCCGATGGACTGTATGTTGACTGTACCGCAGGCGGCGGAGGTCATTCGAGAGCGATTGCCGAGAAGCTTACAACGGGCAGACTTATTTCAATCGACAGAGACCCCGACGCTATTAAGGTCTTGAATGAAAGATTGGGAATTTATCCGCAGGTAACTGTGGTACACAATACGTTTAACAACATAAAAGAAATTCTGAACGGCGAAAGAGCCGACGGAATTATAGCGGACCTCGGCGTCAGTTCTTTTCAGCTTGACGAGGCTGAGAGGGGCTTTTCCTTTCACAAGGACGCTCCGCTTGATATGAGAATGAGCAAGCAGGGAACAAGCGCCAAGGATTTAGTTAATACTCTTTCGGTGGGCGAGCTTACGAGAATTCTCCGTGATTACGGCGAAGAGAAATATGCAAACCGTATTGCTAACAATATTGTGGCTGCGAGAGAGAAAAAGGAAATTGAAACCACGTTTGAGCTTATAGATATTATCAAAAGCTCAATGCCTCAAAAGGCAATGAGAGATTCACACCCTGCAAGGCGAACGTTTCAAGCGTTGAGAATTGAAGTAAACGGCGAGCTTGACCAGCTCAATACGGCGCTTGACGATATGTTTGATTGCTTAAAGGTCGGCGGAATACTTTCAATAATTACATTCCATTCGTTAGAGGACAGAATGGTAAAACAGAGATTTAATTCATTTGCACAAGGCTGCACCTGCCCTAAGGAATTTCCGATTTGTGTGTGCGGAAAAACACCGAGAGGCAAGGTTACAATAAAAGGTCTTGCACCGAGCGAGGAGGAACTTTCAAATAACTCACGCTCTCACAGTGCAAGATTACGCTCGATAGAAAAAATCAGGGATTGAGGAAGGGAAGCGTATCATGGCGAACAGAAATTATAATATGTATGACGGCATTGATTTTTCGATGTTTGAGCCGAAGCAGGGCTCATATGAGAAAAACGCTGCCCGTAAAATAGAAACAACTGCTGTTCCGGTTGCGGACAAGCCTAAAATGGAGCTTGTTAAGAAGCCGAAAAAGACCTTAAATCAAGTTAAGAGGGAAATGCACGCAAGCGCATTACAGAGCGCAAAGATAATTGCGATTTCGGTTTTCTTGCTTTCAATGCTTTCCGCATTGCTTTACGGAAGAATTAAGGTTGATGAGCTTGACAGACAGATTTCTGCGGCGGAGACTAAAATTACAACCGCACAGAGCGAAAACGTCAGACTTAATATGCAGCTTGACTCTATGATTTCTCTTAAAAACGTTGAAGAATACGCTCAGACAAATCTCGGTATGGTTAAGATGGAAAGCTATCAAATAGAATACATTGACCTTTCGGGAGCTGACAAGGTAACGGTTTCCGGTGCGAGAACACTCAATGCGAATTCGACATCGCTTTATTCCAAGATTATGGAATATATGAGCAGATAATCAAATAAAATTACAACGAGGGTTAAGTAAATGTTCTTAACTCTCGTTGTTGTATCTTAATGCCGAATTTTCGGCGTAAAATTTATGTGAAAGGGGCTGAAAATATGCAGGCAAGATCGTTAAAGCAGATGAGCTACAGAGCGACAATCGCACTTTTAATACTTGTTCTTGCTTTCTTGGTGTGTATAGGAAGCCTCGTCAGAGTGGCTCTTGTAGACGGAGAGAAATATAAGCTTAAAGCGGAGCAAAGTCAGCTTTTGGATACAAAGGTTTCGGCGCAGAGAGGTACGATATACGATTCAAATATGAATGTGCTTGCAAAAAGTGCTTCGGCGTGGCTTGTGTATATAGTTCCGTCGAAAATAACAACGGATGCACAGCGTGAGGCTGTCGTTTCCGTTCTCTCGGAAAAGCTCGGCATTGATGCGGAGGTTATCCGTGAAAAAACCTTGAAGGAGTCAAATTACGTTAAAATTTCGGGCGAGGTAGAGGAGAACGTCAAAAACGACATTCAGGATTACGTAAAGCAGTACGACAAGGAAAACAAAAAGAGCAAGGATGCAAAGCTCAGTCAGATAATCTGTATGGACCCCGACACAAAGCGGTATTATCCCTATTCCTCGTTTGCTTCTACGATAATCGGCTTTGTCAACGCCGACGATAATGGCAACGGCGGTATCGAACAGTCCTATAACAGCGAACTTACAGGCGTTTCGGGCAGAATTATTACCGCCATGAACGCAAGGCAAAAGGTAATGTCGAGCGAATATGAAATGACGTATGAGGCACAGCAGGGTGCAAATCTTGTGCTTACGATAGATGAGGTTATTCAGTATTATCTTGAGCAAAGCCTCGATCAGGCTCTTGTTGATACAGGAGCTAAATACGCTTACGGAATTATAATGGATGTTCAGACGGGCGCAATTCTCGGTATGACCTCGAAGCCCGATTTTGACCTGAATAAGCCGAATGTAATTTCAAATCAGCTTGTTGCCGACAAGATTGCGGAAATAGTTGACGAGGCGGAACGCTCAAAGGAAACGCAAAACGCAAAATTTTCACAATGGCGAAACAGAACGATAAGCGATACCTATGAGCCGGGTTCTGTATTCAAAACCGTTGTTGTTGCGGCGGCTCTTGAAGAGGGTATCGTTGACCTTAATACAACATTTACCTGTACGGGTGGCATACAGGTTGCAAACCACTATCAAAAATGCTGGAAACCCGGCGGTCACGGAACGGAAACTCTTACACAGGGACTTATGAACTCCTGCAACCCGTTCTTTATTACAATAGGACAAAAATTAGGCAAAGAAAACTTCTTTAAGTATTTTGAAGCATTCGGCTTTACGGAAAAGTCGGGAATTGACCTTCCTGCCGAGGCTTCTCCCGTTGCGGATGTTACTTACCATTCACTTGAAAAAATGGGAATTGCCGAGCTTTCGTCAAGCTCCTTCGGTCAGACTTTCCAAGTATCACCGATACAGGTTGTAAATGCCATATCTACCATTGCGAACGGCGGTAAGCTTATGCAACCGTACGTTGTAGACAGTATTCTTGACTCTGACGGCAATGTAATCGCAAAAACGCAGTCAAAGGTAAAAAGACAGGTTATTTCCGAAAAAACAGCTTCAACCGTTGCGGATATGATGGAAAAGGTTGTTTCAAAGGGAACAGGTAAAAATGCCTATGTGGCAGGCTATCACGTCGCAGGCAAAACGGGTACTTCGGAGAAAATCGGTAAAGAGGGTGCATACATAGCATCATTTGCAGGTTTTGCTCCGGCTAACAATCCCAAAATAGCGATACTCGTTGCGATTGACGAGCCGACAGGCGCTCACGGCGGCGGTGTTGTAGCAGCACCGATAGCAGGCGAAATTCTTGAAAAGGTTCTCGCTTATCTCAATATTGAGCCGCAGTATGAGGACGCAGAAATGAAGAATGTATCCTCGACAACGCCTTCGCTTGTGGGATTGAGCGTAGAACAGGCAAGGTCGATGACGTCGGGCTACACCTTAAAGGTCGTAGGCTCGGGCGATAAGGTCGTATCACAGACACCTGCGGCGGACTCACAGGTTCGTTCAGGCGGCGTAATTGTCGTTTACACGGATAATCAGGCACAAAAGCAGACGGCAAGCGTGCCCAATCTTACGGGTATGACAATGTCGCAGGCAAATTCGGCGGCAGTAAATTCAGGCTTTAATATCAGATTTTCGGGCACAACAAATGCGTCTGAGGTCGTATCATATAAGCAAAGCATTGACCCCAATACCGAGGCGGAGCTCGGTAGCGTAATTACGGTTTACTTCAAGTCAACCGTAAACGTACAGGATGCATAAATAAACGGTTGTGAAAAGGCGGATAAATTACGGAGGAAACGAAATTGAAACTTTCAGAACTTTTGAAAAATGTAAAAACCGACAGTATTTATACCGATTGTGAGGTATCGGATATTACCGATAAATCCAATGAGATAACAAAGGCTTGCGTGTTCGTATGCATTAAGGGCAATCACTTTGACGGACATTCCGTTGCGAAGCAGGCTGAAGAGATGGGTGCTGCCGCAGTTATTGCCGAGCACGACACAGGCGTTAAAAATCAGATTATCGTTGAAAGCACAAGAGACGCATATTCTCGTATTTGCGCAGCTTTTTACGGTAATCCTGCCCAAAAATTAAAGCTTATCGGTGTTACAGGCACAAACGGAAAAACCACAACAACATTTCTTATAAAGAATATTTTTGATAAGCTCTCGATTAAATCGGGACTTATCGGAACGGTTAAAAACATTACGGGCGACAAGGAGTATACTTCATCGCTTACAACACCCGACAGTAAGGAGCTTCAAAGGCTCTATGCCGAAATGGTTGACAGCGGATGCAAATACTGCATTATGGAGGTTTCCTCGCAGGCACTCGCACAGGGCAGGGTTGACGGCTGTCATTTTGATATAGCGTTGTTTACCAATCTTACGCAGGATCATCTCGACTATCACGGAACGTTTGAGAATTACGCAAAGGCAAAAAGAAAGCTCTTTGAAATCTGTGATACCGCCGTTATAAATGCGGATGACGAATATGCACATACTATGGTTGACTCATTGCCTTGTAAGGTATATACTTTCGGAGTTAAAACAGACAACACCGATTTTTCGGCTAAAAACGTAAAATGCTTTAGCGACAGCGTTCAGTATGAGCTTTTGACCCCTGACAATATCGGCAGAATTAACATTAAAATACCCGGTAGATTTACCGTTTATAATTCAATGGGTGCGGCAGTTTGCGCCGTGCTTGCAGGTGCTGATTTTGACAGCGTAATTTCGGCTGTTTCTCAGTCAAAGGGCGTACCGGGCAGGGTTGAGGTTGTCGATACAGATACCGATTATACCGTGCTTATCGACTACGCACATTCGCCCGACGGACTCCAAAATGTTATTTCGTCGCTCAGAGAAACGACTGACGGCAGAATAATTACCGTTTTCGGCTGCGGCGGCGACAGAGACAGAACAAAACGCCCGAAAATGGGTAAGATTGTAGGCGACTTAGCCGATATTGCCGTTGTTACAAGCGATAACCCGAGAAGCGAAGACCCCGAATTGATAGTTAAAGACGTTTTAGAGGGTATGAAAAGCTGTAAGGCTCAGATTAAAACGCTTGTAAACAGAACGGAAGCTATAAAATACGCTATGTCGATTGCTAAGGCAGGAGACGTTGTTTTGCTTGCGGGAAAGGGTCACGAAACATACCAAATTCTCAACACAGGCAAAATTCATTATGACGAAAGAGAAGTAGTTGCCGACATTTTGAAAGGTAAAATATAAGATGAAATCAATCAGTTTGCAGACTGTTGCCGAATGGGTAGGCGGCAGACTCTGCGGAGAAAACAAGGAAATAAATAATGTCAGCATTGATTCTCGCACGGTTGACACTTCCACGCTTTTTATTGCCATAAAGGGCGATCGCTTTGACGCTCACGATTTTGTAAAGGACGTTGAAAAAAGCGGCGCTGCGGCGGTTATGTGTCACAGAGAGGTCGATTGCGGCTTGCCCGTAATTTACGTTGATGACACTAAAAAAGCGTTCGTGGAGCTTGCGAAGAATTACAGAAAATCCTTTGACGGCTTAAAGGTTATCGGACTTACTGGAAGCGTAGGAAAGACAACTACAAAGGAAATGACCTATGAGGTTGTTTCAAGAAAATACAGAGCCATTAAAACAGAGGGCAACCTCAATAACGATATCGGACTTCCGAAAACGCTTTTGAGACTTGAAAGCGACACTCAGGCGGCTGTAATTGAGATGGGAATGAGTGCTTTCGGCGAAATTTCACTCCTTACAAAAGCCTGCTTACCCGATATCGGAATAATAACAAATATCGGTGTTTCCCATATTGAGCATTTAGGCTCAAGAGACGGCATATTAAAAGCAAAGCTTGAAATTCTTGACGGTATGAAAAAAGGCTCTCCGTTGATTTTGAACGGTGATAACGATAAACTTTCAACTGTAAAGAATGATGATTATAAGCTCATATTCTTCGGAATTGAAAATGAAAACGCAGATGTCAGAGCCTTTGATATAAAGGAAAACGGCTCAAATACGGAATTTTTTGTTAAAGCGTATTCCAAAACTCAAAAGGTAACAATACCGACTGTCGGTATTCACAATGTATATGACGCTCTTGCGGCATATACCGTCGGTCTTTTGCTTGAACTTCCCACCGAGGAAATTGCAAAGGCGCTTGAAAATTACACCCCGTCGGGAATGAGGCAGAGGCTTAAAGAGGTAAACGGCGTTAAGATAATCGAGGACTGCTACAATGCAAGTCCCGATTCGCAGCGTGCCGCCTTGAACGTGCTTTCCGATATGAACGCAGGCAGAAAAATAGCCGTTTTGGGCGATATGCTTGAGCTCGGCGACTATTCCGAGACTGCTCACAGAGAAGTCGGAAAATATGCGGCGGAGAAAAAAATTGACGTGCTTTATGCCTTCGGCGAGCAGTCGAAATATATAGCCGAAGAAGCTAAAAAGGGCGTTGAAAAGGTGCTTTGGTTTGACGATAAGGCACAGCTTGCAAAAACGCTCGTACAAGATGTCAAATCGGGCGACTGCGTGCTGTTTAAGGCGAGCAGGGGGATGAAGCTCGAGGAAATAATAGAAAAACTCTATGAAGGGTTGGAGAAGTAAATGAAGGTTTGGGTAAGCTTGGTATTTGGATTGGTTTTGAGCTTTTTTATCTCGTTCCTTTTGGGATTTGTAATAATTCCCGAGTTGAGAAAGCTGAAATTCGGTCAAACTATACTTGATATAGGTCCTGCGTGGCATAAGTCAAAGCAGGGTACGCCGACAATGGGCGGAATAATGTTCATAATAAGCACGGTTGTATCGTTTGCAATCGTTATTATTACAGATAAGCTTCTCGGCGGTAATTTAATTGCAAGCGGAAGCGTTGTCGAGGACAGCGTTAAGGTTAAAACCTTCGCAGGAATACTTATGGCGCTCGGCTTCGGTATAATCGGCTTTGCAGATGACTATATTAAGGTTGCAAAGAAAAGAAATTTGGGACTTACAATCAAGCAGAAGTCAATAGCGCAGATTTTGCTTATGCTTGCATATCTCGGCGCACTTTATATGTCGGGAAATACTTTTATGAGCATTCCCTTTGTCGGAAATGTTGACCTTAAATGGTTCTTCTGGTTCTTCGGTATGGGCGTTATTTACCTTACCGTAAACGCAGTAAACTTTACCGACGGCGTTGACGGACTTTGCGGCTCTGTTACGGCAAGTGCGGCACTCGCATTCGTTGTGATTGCAACGCTTAAAGGCTTCTTCGGTGTGGGTATACTCGCTTCGTGCCTTGCAGGCGGTTGTATCGGCTATCTTATTTGGAACTGGCATCCGTCAAAGGTAATGATGGGCGATACGGGCTCAATGTTCCTCGGCGGTATGGTCGTGGCTCTCGCATATGCTATCGACTGTCCGCTTATCATACTTTTCCTCGGAATAATATATGTAATCGAAATGCTTTCCGACCTTATCCAGATCGGCTATTTCAAAGCCACTCACGGAAAGCGTATTTTCAAAATGGCTCCCATTCATCATCATTTTGAGATGTGCGGCTGGAAAGAGGTCAAAATCGTAATTGTATTTACTCTTATAAATATAATCGGCGGCATTATAGGCGTGGCACTTTTCTATTACGGTGCAAAATAATTAAACAAAAATCAACTTGAAAGGAGAAAGCTATGGCAGAGGCTAAAGCGAAGCCGTTACCGAAACACAATTCGGCTTCAAAGGGCAAAAAAAATAAAAGAAAGCGCCCCGATTGGCTTGCGACAGGAAGCTTCGATGTGCCTTTTCTTCTTTTGGTAATTATAATTCTTACAATAGGTGTCGTAATGCTCTTTTCCGCAAGCTACACCTATGCGTATTACAACAAAAAGGGCGACAGCGCTTATTTCTTCAAAAGGCAGCTTTTGTTTGCTGTTTTGGGCGTTGGCGCAATGCTCGGAATTTCTAAAGTCAAGTACGAATACTTTAAGCTTGTCGGCGTTTTAGGACTTCCGATAGCATGGCTTTTGCTTATAATCGTTCTTATTTTACCTGCGAAATTCGGCGATTTTCACAGGTGGATATATATCGGAGGACTTTCATTTCAGCCGTCTGAAATCGCAAAGCTTGTGGTAATTCTGTTCTGTGCTTGGGGGATGGAACGTAACCACAAAAAGATAATCGGAAAAAGCGTAAATCAGTCAGCCTTTTCAAAGAAAATTTCAGAGCTTACAAACGGAAAAATCGTTGTGTATGACTCGTTTATTCAACTTTGCCTTTACGGTGCTGTAATCGTTATAACGGCAGGCTTGGTTTACCTTGAAAATCACCTTTCGGGTACACTTTTGATACTTGCTATCGGTGCTACGATGATGTTTATGGGTGAGTTCAAAAAGCATTGGTTTATTATAATAGGTATTGTAGCGGTTGTCTTAGTTGTATTCGTTGTTACAAATCCCGAAATACTCGAAAAATACGCAGGTGCAAGAATTACCGCTTGGCTTGATAAGAGCTACGACCCGAAGGGCGCACGCTGGCAGACAAATAACTCGCTTTATGCCATAGGCTCGGGCGGTCTTTTCGGTGCGGGACTCGGCAATTCAAAGCAAAAGCACCTTTTCGTATCGGAGCCTCAAAACGACTTTATTTTCTCGATAGTTTGCGAGGAATTGGGCTTTGTCGGTGCTTCGATAATAATTTTGCTTTTTGCACTTCTTGTATGGAGAGGTGTTGTGATAGGCATACACGCAAAAGACAGATTCGGTGCGCTTACCGCAATCGGAATTGTTTTTCAGGTAGGTATGCAGACGGCACTTAATATCGGCGTTGTAACCGACACGCTTCCGAATACGGGTATCAGCTTGCCGTTCTTCAGCTACGGCGGTACGTCGCTTATGATGCTGCTTGCCGAAATGGGAATGGTGCTGTCGGTTTCAAGATATTCAAAAATGCCTAAAAAATAAACTCAAAGGAGAATACAATGAAGGTTATATTTGCGGCAGGCGGTACGGGCGGACATATAAATCCGGCTCTTGCGGCGGCAGGTGAATTAAGGCGCAGACACCCCGACGCCGAAATACTTTTTATCGGTACGAGCGACCATATGGAGTCACGCCTTGTGCCTCAAGCAGGCTTTGATTTTAAGACGATAACGATTTCAGGCTTTCAGCGAAAGCTTACTGTAAAAAATATCATTAAAAACATAAAAACACTCGGGCTTATTGTTAAATCAAGCTCGCAGACTAAAAAGATATTAAAAGAGTTTAATCCCGATGCCGTTGTGGGCTTCGGCGGATACGTGAGCGGTCCCGTTGTCAGCACGGCTGTTAAAATGGGCATAAAAACCGCTATTCACGAGCAGAACGCTTTCCCGGGAGTTACAAACAAAACTCTTGCAAAACAAGTGGACAGGGTAATGCTCACGGTCGAGGGGGCTAAAAAATACCTTTCGCCTAAAAATGAGCCGATAATCACAGGACTTCCCGTAAGACAATCGATTTTTGATGCGGACAGAGCTTTTGCCCGTTCAAAGTTCGGTGTTTCAAACGACACGGTGTTTGTGCTTTCAATGGGAGGCAGTCTCGGCGCTAAAGCGATAAACGAAAATATGGTTGAGGTCATAAAGGCTTTGCATAACGACAAAAATCTTTTCTTTATGCACTCAACGGGGAAATACGGCAAATGGGTTCCCGATAAGCTTCGTGAAAGCGGAGTTGAAACGGGCGAGGGAACGAATGTAATTATAAGAGAGTATATCGATGATATGGATATGTGCCTTGCGGCATCCGACCTTGTAATCAGCAGGGCAGGAGCGTCCTCGCTTTCTGAAATTGAGGCTGTCGGAAGAGCATCTGTGCTTATCCCGTCTCCGAATGTTGCCGAAAATCATCAGTATCACAACGCAATGACACTTGTGAATTCCGATGCTGCAAGGGTAATCGAGGAAAAGGACTTAACGCCCGAATTGTTGACTCAAACAGTCAGGGAAATGACCTCCGACAGAGATTTGCTCGTTCGTTACGGCGAAAACGCAAAGAAACTCAGTATCGGTGATTCGGCACAGAGAATTTGTAATGTTATCGAATCACTCCTGAATTAACATAAAACCGCACACAGCATAGTATGAAACAGCGATGCTTTTAACTGTGAGGTGTGCTTTATGGATAAACTTGTCATAAACGGCTCAAAAAGGCTTACGGGAGAAATCGAGGTTCACGGCTCAAAAAACAGCGTGTTACCGATACTCGCCGCCTGTGTTCTGTCGCAGGGTGAAAACATCATACATAATTGCCCGATGCTCTCCGACGTTGACGCCGCTTTGAAAATCCTTGTTGAATTAGGCTGTAAGGTTAAGCGTGAGGAGCATACCGTTTGCGTTGATTCAAGCGGTGTAAACGGCTTTGAAATTTCCGACAGTCTTATGCGTGAAATGCGTTCATCGGTTATTTTTCTGGGTGCGATTTTGGGAAGAACGGGTAAGGCGGTGTTGTCAACGCCCGGTGGTTGTGAAATCGGACTTCGACCTATCGATATGCACATAAGCGCAATGGAACAGCTCGGAGCAGAGGTCTTTGAAGAACACGGCAGACTGCATTTTGAGTGTAAAAACGGACTTCATGCTGCAAGAGTGATTTTGCCGTTTCCGTCTGTCGGCGCTACCGAAAACATAATGATAGCCTCATGCGTTGCAAAGGGTACAACCGTTATAACAAATGCCGCAAGAGAGCCTGAAATAAGCGACCTTGCAGATTTCTTAAACGGCTGCGGCGCAAAAATTCACGGCGCAGGCGACAGTACGATTATCATTGACGGCGTTGAAAAACTCACGGCAACCACGCACACGGTAATACCCGACAGAATTGCCGCTTCAACATACTTGCTCGCAGGGGCGATAACCCACGGCAGAGTTTGTATCAAAGAGATAATTCCTGCTCATTTGGGAGCGTTAATACCTGTACTTAAACAGTCGGGCTGTGATATTTCAGTCAGCAACAGATGGATTTGCATTTCTTCTCCGCCGAGGCTTTCAAGAGTAAAAACAGTCAGGACAATGCCTTATCCGGGCTTTCCGACAGACGTTCAGGCTCCGCTGACGGCAATGCTGAGCGTGGCTGACGGCACTTCGGTTGTGGTGGAAAATATATTTGAGTGCAGATATAAGCATGTGAGCGAATTGATAAGACTCGGTGCAAAAATCAACGTCGAGGGCAGAACGGCGGTCATAGAGGGTGTACCGTATCTTACGGGTGCTTCGGTGGTATCGCCCGATCTTCGTGGCGGCTTTGCACTTGTAATTGCAGGACTTGCGGCAAAGGGCGAGACCGTTATAAGCGGTGTCGAGCATATAGACAGGGGTTACGAAAATCCCGAAAAATTGTTGTCGGCACTCGGTGCGGACGTTAAAAGGATCAAAGAGAATGGAACAGAAAAGAAGTAAAACACAAACAACTCAAAAAACGTCGACGCAGGCTCGGAGAACGGCACAAAAACCAGCCGAGCCTATGTCGAGGGATGAATTGCGTAGTAAGAGAAATCTTGAAAGGCGTAAAAAAAGAAGAAGAAACAAGATAATCGGCTACACCGTTGTAATTATATTGATTATTGCGGCCGCAATAGCTCTTTCGCTTACGGTGTTTTTCAAAATTCAGTCCGTAAATGTTACTGGCGACGATATATATAATGCCGAAACGATAGTTGCAGCCTCTGGACTTAACGTCGGCGAAAATATGTTCAAATCATCAAAAAAGGACATTTCAAATAAGCTTGAAACAAGTCTGCCCTATATTGAAAGCGTTCGTGTAAAGCGAAGTCCGACGGGAAATGTTACATTGGCAATTACCGCCGCAAAGGCAGAGCTTGCCATTGACTGCGGAGAGGGTTACATACTTCTTAATAAAAACGGAAAGGTGCTTGAAGATGGCGTTGTTTCGATAAACGAGAACGTTACAACCGTTACCGCAAGCGCAATAGTAACGGCGACGCCGGGCGACGTCATAGTATTTGAAAACGAGCAGGATACTCAAACGCTCAAAGATATAAAATCCATAATAGACAGCAAGCAGATTGAAAAAATCACAGACATAAACATCACGCAAAATTCTTCGGTTGTTCTCACTTACGATATGCGAATAACCCTTGAAGTAGGTATGGTGTCAACTATTGAGCAGAAAATCGATTTTATTAAGGCAACTCTGGACAAGCTAAATTCCGACGAGCCCAATTTCGAGGGAAGCATTGATTTTACCGTTGAAAACAAGGCTTTTGTCAACGAAAAGACGGAGCAGACGACAACTGCGCCGACAGTGGCAGCTCAACCCGAAGCACATGGAGCAGCCGCATAAATCTTATTAAAAAAATTGTTGATATTATATTCTTAATGTGTTACAATAACCTAAATAGGTATTAAAATCTATACTTAGGTGTGAAATAAAGTCTAATATATATATAGGAGGATTACAAAATGCAATTTGAAATGGACAATTCTTTCAAAGACATTACTAATATTAAAGTTATAGGCGTAGGCGGAGGCGGCGGAAACGCTATCAACCGTATGGTCGAAATGCAGATTGACGGCGTTGAGCTTATTACCGTTAATACAGATAAACAGGCTCTTTGCTTCTCAAAGGCTCCCACTAAAATTCAGATAGGCGAGAAAATCACAGGGGGCAGAGGTGCAGGCGCAAACCCCGAGGTTGGCAGAATGGCAGCAGATGAAAGCCGTGAAGCTATCGAAGAGGTTCTTAATGATACTCAAATGGTATTCATTACCGCAGGTATGGGCGGCGGCACAGGTACAGGTGCAGCTCCCGTTATCGCAGAGATTGCCCGTTCAAAAGACATTCTTACGGTAGGTATCGTTACAAAACCGTTCGCATTTGAGGGCAAGCACCGTATGCAGCAGGCTGAAGCAGGTATCGCTGAACTTGCAGGCAATGTGGACAGCCTTATTATAATCCCCAATGAAAGACTTAAAAATGTATCCGCTGAAAAGATTACTCTTGCAAACGGCTTCAAAATTGCAAATGATGTACTTGTTGACGGTGTAAGAAGCATTTCCGATCTTATCGTTAATGCTGCTCTTATCAACCTTGACTTCGCAGACGTTACCGCTGTTATGAAAAATGCAGGTCACGCTCATATGGGTATCGGCAGAGCAAGAGGTAAGGACAGAGCAGAGCAGGCTGTTAAGGCTGCTATCACAAGTCCGCTTCTCGAGTCAACAATCGACGGTGCAACAGGTGTTATCATCTGCTTTAAGGCTCCCGAGGATGTCGGACTTGAGGAAATCGACAACGCAGCAGGTATCGTTCGTGCAGCGGCTGCCGAAAATGCAAACATTATCTTCGGTGTTGACTTGAAACCCGAGGATTCGGAAGACGATGAGATGGTTATTACCGTTATCGCAACAGGTTTCGGCGACAATGCAGGCAAGCCTTCAAGCGTCGGCTCATTCTTTAAGGAAGAGTCTCCGTTGCTCTACCCGATGGATGACATCAGCTCAACAAGCTCTGACGAAGCAAGCGGCGATTCAAGCACTAAGTATTCCGAGTTTATCGACATAATCAACGGCAAGAAATAATCGGTGCTTATAATCAAATAGTTTCAATACACACTCATTATTTTAATGGGTGTGTATTTTTTTATCAAAAGGTGTAGCAATTTGATACGAAAGTATAGTATATTAGTGAGGACAAGGAGGCGAGGGTATGATAAGCGACAATGAAATAATAGATCTGTTTTTCAACCGTTCGCAGAAAGCTGTAAAGGAGCTTGCTGACAAATACGGAAAAATGTGCGTGGATTTTTCATACCGTATTTTGAAAAACGACTGTGATGCTCAGGAGTGCGTGAACGATTCATACCTTGCCGTGTGGAATACCGTGCCGCCTAATAGACCTAATCCGCTGAAAACATATTTAATGAAAATCGTTCGCAACATTTCTTTGGCGAGGTACAAAAGCAATACGGCTCAAAAGAGAAATTCTTATTATGACGCTTCGCTCGAAGAGCTTGAAAACGTGATTTTTGAAAATGACAGCGTTGAAATTCAAGCGGAAAAAAGCGAATTGACGGAGTATATCAACAAGTTTCTTGCGACCTTATCAAAAGAGGACAGGGTAATATTCTTAAAAAGATATTGGTTTTGTCAGGCTTACTCGGAAATAGCGGCTTCGGTTAATTTGAGCGAGAAAAATGTTTCGGTAAGGCTGGCGAGGACAAGAAAAAAGCTGAAAAAATACTTGGAAAAGGAGGGCGTGCTTTAATGAATATACAAGAGCTTTCGGAGGCTATGACGGATATTTCCGACGAGTATATCGAAGAAGCGTATAATTATCAAAGGGCAAGCTTTTTTGATTTCAAAAAAGCACTTTCTGCCGTTGCAACGATAGCTGTTTTGGTTGCGGTTGCTTTAGCTGTGCATTTTTACACAAACGAACCCGTTTCCACGCAGCCGAGCGATAAGGCGGTTGAAATCACCGATTACACCAAAGATTTTTCCGCAACCAATTCCGCTTATGACCTTGCAGCACCTGCTGTTATACCAAAATCTCCAAAACGTCTGAAAAGTAAAGTGAAAAAGCAGATTAAGTCCGATTACCTTTCATATTCTCAAAGTGATATGGAAAGCAAGGATTTTGATATAATCTATTGCGGCACATATAACGGAAATATCGCTTTTAAGGTCATCTTAAAGGACGGACAAAACGGCGGAAATACGATTTCCGAAGGCTTTGCCGACCCGAACGGAGAATTCTCTTTTTTGAGCTTTAATTATAAAGAAAATGAACCGATTTTGCTTTGGTCTGAAAAGGAGGGGATAAGCACACTTACACAAAACTATGATAAAGGCACATTAAATTACGAACAGGTTTACTCAATTTGGTATTGGCTGTGTATTGAAGCAGGAGAGGTTTGATTATGAAAAAGAAAATATTCGCTTTAACTCTTTGCCTTGCTTTTATCCTTACCGCTTTATGCGTGCAGTTTGTCAGTGCTTTGCCCGACACAAGGGAGTCCGATGTTTACCGTCAAAGCAGAAGCGTTGACGAGTATAGGAAAGTTATTGACGCCGTAAGCAGTGGAAAAGAAAATCTTTCTGAAGTGTATGCCGGCGCATATATCAATGGGGATAATCTTCTTGTGATAAATGTAACGGATGTTTCGGACTGCATAAAAGAGGAAATAAAAAGCGCATCGGGAAATCCCGATGTTATAATAAACGAAGTTAAATTTTCTTCATCCGAAATCGACGGAGCTTATGAAAAGCTTGTCGGCAATATGGAAAACGCACCGTATTTTAAGGTAACGGTTTCCGAAAAGGATAACACGGTGTATATAACGGGCGAAAGTGCGGAGGACTGTAACCGTTATATCCTCGAAAACGGATACAATCCCGAAATGATAACCGTCGTCGAGGGGCAAAATACCGTTGAGGACTGTTAAAATATAGAATTAAAGCGTATCGCAGATTTTTCTGCGGTACGCTTTTTTGTTAAAACACATTTTCGATTTTAGGCTTTTCTGCATCTATCATTTTTTCTAAAAGTATAATGTTTTCCGAGCAAATTTCAACAATGTCACAATCTGCGTTTCGCTCAGCCTTGCTTTTCAGCGTTCTGAAATTTATATCAATATCGTCGATTTCGTCGTGGTTGCAGTAAACCCCGAATCGCACCCGAGCCTTTTCCCATTTTTTTACCGAAGCGGTCAAATTCTCCATAGCCGAGTTTTCACCGCTTGTTTCTGCGGTTTCAATAGTCTTTTCGAGCGACGATATTATTTCATTTCCCGTCTTTTTAAGGTCGAAATAGCTGTAAACCGATATTGTTGTAACAAAGGCTATTAAAACGATTGCAATTACAACTCTTTTCATAAATTCTTATCCCTTTCGGTTATCTCGTATTTTTCGTCTTTATCCATTGTCATAAGCAGTACATCTTTGACGGTTAAGTTCTTTTTTCTCAATAACCGTTCAACCTTTGCCTTTGTCGTGTTACATTCAGGGAAGTTCTTTTCAATCAGCGAGCCGTCGGAGATAACAACGCTCTTGTATACATTTTCGGGCTTTTGCAAATTCACGTCTTTTACTTTAATATTCTCCTCGTCGGCCTTTAGCATAACGCTTAAAGTGCCGTCTGTTTCGACAATGGCATACCAAACCTGCGATACGTCAAAAATATCTTTTTTGCGAAGTTCTTCCAATAGATCATCTGTTGTAAAACGCAGTTCTTTCAGTTGCTTTTGGTCGATAACGCCCTCACGGATCACTATAAGCGGATTTCCCTGCATAGCCGAACGGAATTTAACGCTTTTAAGATTGAGAATTGAAATAATAATTTCGAATCCGACAAGCAAAAGCACGGGAATGATCGTGTTCATAAGCGGCAGACTTGTGTCTTGCATGGGAATTGCGAGAATTTCCGATAAAAGTATCGTAATAACAAGCTCTGCCGGTTGAAGTTCTCCTATCTGCCTTTTGCCGAGTATTCTCATTGATACGATAATCACAATATACAAAATTACCGTTCTTGCAAAATTTATAAGCATTTATATCACCGATTATATATTTTGCGTTTATGTGCAGAATATTCCTGCTAATAAAGGCAACAATATTTTCGGTGAAGTATATGTTTAAGAAATTAAAATTCAATCTCGATAAAATAACCGAAAGAGTGGAAAAGGACAGCACGGAAACGCCGATTTCAGAGTCGCTGCAATTCAACATTTCTTATCTAAAGGATAAATTCGGCGACAGCTTTGACATAATTTACAAATATTCGGATGTCGGAAAATGTAAGGTCTGCTTTGTTATGGCAGACGGTATGTGCAACAATATGCTTGTTGTCGAACAGATAATGCGCCCTATACTGACCGCCGAAAAATTACCGACGGAGCCGAGAAAAATGCTTAATTACATCAGCGCAAATGTCGTTGCGGGAATTGACCAAAGCGAAACGCAAACGCTTGAAAAGGCAATTACCGACGTCCTGTCGGGTTTGGTCGTTTTCTTTGTTGACGGTGCGGATTTATGCTGGAGCTACGGCGTTCAGGGCTTTCCTAAGAGAAGCATCGACGACGCACAATCCGAGGTACAGGAAAAGGGCGCACACGAGGGATTTACCGAGAGCTTTAAGGATAACGTCGCACTTTTGCGAAGAAGAATACGCTCTCCCGTTTTGAAATGCGAGGTTGTCGAGGTCGGCGAAACGAGCAAAACGAGGGTTTGCGTATGCTATATGTCCGACAGGGCAAAGCCGAAAACAGTTAAAGAAATCAAATCAAGGCTCAAAAACGCAAGGCTTGACACGGTATTGGGCTCGGGTTATTTACGACCGTTTTTGGAAAACGGCGAATTCTCTTTCTTTTCGTCGCTCGGCACAACCGAAAGACCCGATATCGCTTGCGGCGAAATGAACGAGGGCAGGGTGATTGTTTTAACCGACGGAACGCCTTTTGCCTTGATAGCACCGTATATATTTATAGAGAATTTTCAGACAATGGACGACTATAATATGCGTCCGTTTTATGTTGCGTTTATAAGATTATTAAAATATGTTTCATTTTTTACCGCCGTATTTTTACCGGGGATTTATGTTGCGCTTTGCACTTTTCATCAAGAGGTTTTACCGATTTCGATGCTGTACGATATGGCGATACAGGAGAGCATAACGCCTTTTCCCGTAATGCTTGAAACGATATTTATTCACTTTGTTTATGAAATTGTCAGAGAGGCAGGCTTGCGTATGCCGAAGTCGGTAGGTCACGCCGTGAGTATCGTAGGCGGCCTTGTAATCGGAGATGCCGCCGTCAGCGCAGGACTTGTCGCAGCACCTATGCTGATAGTTGTCGCAATTTCCGCAATAACCTCGTTTGTCGTTCCGCATCTCTACCAAAGCGTTGCGGTGTTGCGTTTTCTTTTAATGGTTATCGGCGGTTTTTTCGGCTTTTACGGAATTGTAATTTGCTTCGGTGTGCTTCTCGTTGACTTGTGCAAGGACGGACCTTATGAGGTGTCGGAGCTTTCTCCCTTAGCCCCGTTTGCTCCTGCGGCAATGCGGGATACCTTTATGCGGCTTGATTGGAGAAAATTAGGCGACAGAGATCTTAGAATACAGAATATGGAGAAATAAATGGAAAAGGTACAAAAAATCAGCACAGCGCAGTTTTTCTCGTTGCTTTTACTTTCGAGGCTTTTGACAACGCTTACCTTTATGCCTGTTTTCGAAATGAAGGTCAATAATCTTGATTATATAGTCGCCATTTTGCTTGGAAGTGCCGTGATGCTCTTACTTCTTTTGCCGATGTATTACCTATTCAAAAACAGCGGCGGCAAGGGCGTTTTAGAGCTTGCACAGGATATTTCTCCGACCTTTTCAAAGGTGCTGTGCGTGCTTTATGTCGCATTTTTTCTGATTGACGCATACGCAACGCTTTTAAGACTTAATTTGTTTGTCGCTTCTGCGGTCTTTCCCGAAACGGACACAAGCTTTTTCATACTTTTGACTCTTTTTGCGGTTTGCTTTTCGGCGACAAAAGGTATCGAGGCGCTCGGCAGAGCAGGGAGCATATCTCTTGTGATACTCATCACTTCATTTATTCTTGTACTTTTGACAATGCTTTCAAGGGTGGATATAAACAATCTTTCGCCCATATTTTATGACGGTGCAAGGCCTATTTTGACGGTTGCGTGGACTGTGGTTATAAGAACAACCGAGCCTGTCGCAATTTCCGTAATGCTGCCGAGGGTCACGGGAAACGTCAAGAAAAGTGTTATCATATGGACGTCATTTTTTGCAATATTTGTGTCGGTTTTGTTTTTCATACTTTTTACCACCTCAGGCGACAGCGCACTTCTCAATATGTTCCCCGTTCATTCAATGGCAATGCTCTCGGAATTCGGCTTGATTGAACGTCTTGACGTGCTTTTGACAGGCGTATGGATAATCTCGGCATTTATAAAAATTGCGTTTGTAATCTATATCGTAAACGATATTTTACAGCGCAGTTTTCAGCTTAAATGCAAGGGCTTAATTTCCTATCTTTCGGGTGCGTTGATTTTTACGTCGGTAATGCTAATGTCTCAAAACATTGAAAATTTTCATTACACCTCAAACGTAAGCGAAAAATCGGTGCTGTTTATTCTGTTTGCAGTCTTAATCCCTTGTACGCTTATGCTTATAAGAAAAATTAAACGGAGGACGACGTGTTGAAAAGCCTCAAAATCTTATTGAAAATTTTATTGCTTTTGATTTCTCTTTTAGCTTTCGGCGGTTGCAGCTCGCACAATTCAAAGCTTGAATTGAAAAACAGGCTTATAGTTCAGGGCGTAGGCATAGACAAGGCTGACGGACAGCTTTCTGTCTCCGTTCAAGCATTAAATACTGATGTTTCAAGCAATTCCGCTGCTTCGGGTGCGCCCGACGAGGTTGTAAAATACTATTGCGTAAAGGGTAAATCTGTATCCGAGGCTATCGGAAAATTATCTGATATAACGGGAAGCGATCCGCTTATTTCTCAAAACAGAATTGTGGTTTTCGGAAGAGAGTTCGCACAGGAGGGCATAGAGGACTATCTTGACGATTTTGTGCGCACAACGCAGAACAGAACGACAGTTTACGTTGCTGTTGCCGACGGAAGGGCAGAGGATATTATCTTTGCAAGGCTCGGCGAAAACATTGTACCTGCAAGACGTGCGGAGCAAATTATACGCTCGACGGATTTCAATGCCAATGTAGTAAGCACAAGGGTGTTTGAGCTTCTCAATACGTTCTCCGACGGCACGGCTTCGGCGGCTTTACCTGTGTTAAAATGCACAAAGGGTGACACAACCGATACAATAGAAATCACGTCTACGGCGATTTTCAAGGACGAACGGTTGATAGACGAAACAGATGGCGAAATCGCAACGGGCATACTCTGGGCAAATGACAGAATAGGTCACGGCGAAATAACCTTTGATAATGAAAACGGGGTAACAATCACCGCAAATGTCATTAAGAGCAAAACTAAAATCAAAACGAAAATCAAGAATGGCAAGCCTTGCTTTGATATTAAAATTAAATGCTCGCTTGATTTAAGCGAGATCAATAAGAATGTTTTTCAGGTTATGGAGCTTTCAGAAATAAGCGAGATTGGAAGTTGTGCGGAACAAACGATTAAAAATTATGTTGAAAACAGTATAAACGAGTGTATAATGAATGAGTCGGCGGATGTTTTCGGCTTCGGCAGGCGGTTGAAAAGGACTTGCCCGAGGTATTATAAGGCTAATGTTGACGATTGGGGAGAAGTGATGAAAGCCTGTGAATACAACGTACAGGTTGATGTGAAAATAGAGAGAGTGGGAGGCTCGGTCGCAAGGCTGTATAAGTGATATGACTACGTTTGAAAAGATATACGAATGTGTAAAGCAAATACCAAAGGGCAAGGTCGCAACCTACGGTCAAATAGCCTTGCTTGCAGGAAATCCGAGATGGGCGAGGGTGGTCGGCTATGCCTTGCACCAAAACCCCGATCCGTCAACGATAAAATGCCACAGGGTCGTAAACAGAAACGGCAGAGTATCGGAAGCGTTTGTGTTCGGCGGAATGAATATGCAAATCGACTTGCTTCGCCAAGAGGGCGTCGAGGTGAGCGATGACGGCTATGTTGATTTGAAAAAATATCAGTGGTAAGCTCTGACGGGCAGAGAAGAGTGAAAAGTGAAAAGTGAAAAGAAGCAGGTGCTTCGCACGGATTGAATTGCATATCATACCGTAGGGACAACCCTTGCGGACAACCGCATTTTCAGCCTCCCTTGTGTAAAGGGAGGTGGGTTGCCGCAGGCAACT
>OIZI01000003.1_pt1 | contig 227107 bp, 207 predicted proteins | sample 1588441 | NCBI WGS metagenome assembly OIZI01 (sample SAMN03283284) | human gut metagenome | biome: human-associated habitat; material: feces | host: Homo sapiens | place: Peru | collected 2012 | reverse complement strand
GTGTTGGTGGTGAGGCAACTTGCACAAACAAGGCGGTTTGCGAAATCTGCCTTGCGGAATACGGCGAAATTAACACAAGCAACCATGATTACCGCGAGCCTGTTGTTACTCATTCGACCTGCACAACTGCCGGTTCAAAGATTTATGTCTGTGAGCGCAACAGCAGTCACAGTTATTCCGAAGCACTTGCGATTGATGCCGACGCCCATACTTGGGGCGAGTGGACGATTGAAACGCCTGCAAGCTGCGTTGACACCGGTCAAAAGGTACGGACTTGCATCAATAACGAAGAACATAAAGAGACTATCGAAATTCCGAAAAAGGGACACACCGACGCAAACAATGACGGACTTTGTGACGCTTGCAAAAAAAAGTTGAACATAAAATGTTCCGATATCTGCCATAGTGAGTCTACTCTTGAGAAGTTTGTTTATAAAGTAGTCTTGCTCTTTTTCTGGAAGCTGTTTAAAATTAACAAAACCTGCTCTTGCGGGATTGCACACTATTGATATTCTTATCCTCCGGTCGAGCAGTTCCTCAATACTGCGCTTGAATATACCTTTTAACGGCGGGTAAGTCATTTAATAAAAGGTCTGTGCCGTGTAAATTTGGTATCAAAATAGGTCTTTCCTTTTGTTTCTCAATAGCACTTCAACTTGTGTCATCGTGTTTCGGCAGATGTGTCGCGGCTGTTAACTGGCTCACGGACTTGCGCTCGAGTGCGAGATGAAGCAAGTCCGTTGAGCAGGAAGAAACAAGGAGCAATGCGAAGCGCTTCTCGTCCTCGGTTGCTTCATATCATTCGTTTACGCCTTTGGCGAAAACTCATTCATTACGCACCTCGTCCTCTCCCCAAAAAGGCTTGCCTTTTCGGGGACCCCATGTAGTGCGACTATGCTTCTGACCGATGGTGTTACAGGTTCGCAGATCAAAACCGAATATGCCCTAATAGCTCAGTCGGTAGAGCACGCGGCTGTTAACCGCGGTGTCACAGGTTCGAGTCCTGTTTGGGGCGCCAATAACGAAACACCATCCAAACGGATGGTGTTTTGTTGTTTCTGAGCTAAAACGGACTTGAAGGACGAGCGGCACAGAGCAACAGTCCGTTGGACTGTTGCGACCGCGAGCGACCAAGCGCCCGCAGCCGCGCGAATCATGTCCGGTTTGGAAGTCGAGAAAGGGCGGAGAGTTGAAAAACGGGGAGAAGGATGCTATAATATGAAAAGAACATCCACAAGGAGGCAAATCTATATGGACAAATCACAAATTATCGAACTTATTTCAGCGCAAAAAACTGCATTTATTGCTTCCGTAAATGAGCAAGGATTTCCTGTTATCCGTGCTATGCTTGCACCGAGAAAAATTGACGGAAGCGAAATATATTTTAGCACAAACACATCATCTAAAAAAATTATGCAGTACAAAGCAAACAATAAAGCTTGCGTATATTTTTACAAGCGCGGCAAATTCAAATATCAAGGGGTATGTATAACCGGCGAAATGGAAGTTTGTACCGACCAACCGACGAAGGATATGATATGGCGTTTGGGTGATAAAATGTTTTACAAGCAAGGCGTTACCGATCCGGACTATTGCGTATTAAAATTCAAGTGTAAGTCAGCCGAATATTATTGCGATTTAATGACAGAAACAATAGATTTTTAAAAATCGATTAAATTTTTTGCGTTACAAGAGAAAAGTTGTCGCGACGCTTGTTGACGGGTACGCCAATGATACCGCCGTTTTCTTCGGCTCAGGTGTCCCTGTTGAAATTATGCCCGGCAAAAATGCGGTCGGAGTATTTATCCTCGGATATAACAACACGGGAATCAGCAGCATTGATGAGATCGAGAAGCTGCAATTTAAGATACAGCTGTATGATGAGAATTTTTCGGAATCTTTGCTCAAAACTTCAGACATAACGCTTAACTTAAAATAATACGAACGGCGGACGGATATATGAAACTGTCCGCCGAATTTTTGCGTTTTAACAGGGGAATACGGAACAACGACCGTTTTGAAAAAATACAGACTTTCCATCTGAGAAAAACTGTGTTATAATTATCCTAAGATTGGCAGTGCACAGGTACGGCGCAGAGGTTTTGTTTTGATGTGCGGTTACTTGAATTATCGTAGGCGCGGAATTCGTTCTTTGACTACTTGAGCATAGCACTTTTAAATTTGTTTGTATTCTATATTTTTGAGGTGTGGATTATGTTTTATATTCAACATTACGATTCACCGCTGGATGGCATTCTGCTGGCGGCTGACGAGATCGGGTTGACCGGCCTTTGGTTCGACGGAGAGAAATACTTTGCCGACAACCTGCCCGACGAGCATATTGAGCGAGAAACGCCTATCTTGAAAGAAACCAAGCGTTGGCTCGACATTTATTTTACCGGTAGGGAGCCTGATTTTATGCCCCCGCTGCATCTCAACGGCTCCGCCTTCAGGCAGGCGGTGTGGGAGATCCTTTTGCAGATTCCCTATGGGCAGACCGTGACCTACGGTGAGATCGCGCGGCAGCTTGCCGACAAGCAGGGGAAAGCAAAAATGTCCGCGCAGGCGGTCGGCGGCGCTGTAGGGCACAACGAGATATCCGTCATTATTCCCTGCCACCGCGTTGTAGGCATGAGCGGCAGCCTGACCGGGTATGCGGGCGGCGTTGATAAGAAAGCAGCCCTCCTGAAGCTTGAACGAGTCGATATGAGCAACTTTTTCATTCCGAAAAAGGGAACAGCGCTTTGAGGCGGCATAAAATTGCGAAAATGAGAAAAAGCGTTGACATTTCGCACGGGTTTGGTTAGAATATTATTAGGAAATATATTGAGGAGAAATTTGATGTTAAAAGCTCATGCGGCGGAGCAAAGAGGTATGTAAGGAGGCTATGAAATGAAAAAGTTTGTTTTGGTTCTTACGGTGCTTTTGATACTGATTTTGTCCGCCGCCTGCGGGCAACAAAATCCGGCTGACGAGGCATCGACGACCACCGAGCCGCCGACCGTTGACAGGCAGCGCAAGGCGAGCGACATGGCGGACAAGGTCGAAGCCGAATTCTCGGACAAGGTTTTCGGCGGGATCTACATTGATGACGGCAAGGTCTATGTGAATCTCACGGAGGACGAATTCAAAAAGCTGGCAAATACCGAAGAGGAGCGGGACGGCGTTAAAATTAACTATAAGCCGGTCAAATTCTCGCTTGAGACGCTGCAAGCCGCCACGGACAGCATTTTCGAGCGGCTCAACAGCTCGGAGAATAAATATGATATTGTGACTGCGGACGCGAACGATGTCACAAACAAGGTCGACATTGAGGTGCGCCCGTTGCGGGACGAGGTGTATGAGATCGCCTCGGAGTATATTGACCTTGAGTATGTCAATATTACGGAGCTGCCGGAGGATTACTCGTTAGAATTCACGCCGGCAGAGGAATTGCCGAAATAATGAAACAGACAGTGTGAAAATTTGTTTGCGGTTTTGACGGCGAACGGTATGGGCAGCCTTGCGGGGCCGCCCATTTGAATTATGTGAGCCAAGAGCTTTAGTCTCCGATTTAGTGACGGAGGAATGATTTTATAGTGTTAATTGATTTCGGCACACCTCATCCGTCTCGCAAGCTCGACACCTTCTCCTCAAGGAGAAGGCGGTTTTAACTGTCAGCAATGTGTTTTCAGCGGGCGAACACAGTTCGCCCCTAACGGTGTTCAATTTACACAACTGTTTTGCTTGCGGGACGCCGAGGACGTCGTCCCCTACAATATACTTACAGATTTGCGGCGATATAATCAACAACATTTTGATTTTTGAATCTGCCAAACAATCCTCAGTCACTCCGTGACAGCTCCTTTTAAAAGGAGCCCATAACTGCAAGCCGACTGCTATAGTGGTCTCCTTGGAGAAGTAGGTGGCACGGCGTAGCCGTGACGGAGGAATGATTTATCAACCTGCAAATTGCCTGCGGAACACCTCATCCGTCTCGCCTCGCTCGACACCTTCTCCTCAAGGAGAAGGCGAATTTTACAATCAGCTTGAAGTTAAGTCGGCTCCCTCGTCAGAGGGAGCCGATTCGGTTGATAGCTGACAATAAAAAACACTTTCTCTTTTAATAACCAGTGATTAATCGTCGGCTTTTGAGAAGAAGGCGGAATTATTTTCGACACGACAGTTTTTGAGCGAGAGTAAGCTACGCATGGCTCATAATTGCAGCGAAAAGGTCACAAATCATTATTTCAGCTCTTGCTCCAGATTTCTAAAATCCTCGGTGTCAAAGAATTCATTTAAGGTTATACCAAAGCCGTCACAGAGCATTTTTAGAGTTACAATTCCCGGATTTTTACTTTTGCCATATAGAATATTTTTGATAGACGAGGGGGCGACGCCGGAATCGGTAGCTAATTTGTTTATGGTTATATGCCGTTCCTCACAAAGAACAAGTATTCTGTTTTTGACTGTTTCATAAGTCCTCATATTATCACCTTTAAATTCAGTGTACAATATAATTCTTGACAAAACAGGCTATATATGATACTATTAGGCTATAAATAGTCGATCGACTTTAATTGGAGGTTTAAAATGAAGTATTGCACTCATTGCGGCAGAGAGATTTTGGATGAAGCTGTAATATGCCCGGGTTGCGGATGTGCAGTTGAATCAACGACCAAAATGCCTCAGGAATCTTCAAATACAGCAAACTCGGCGATACTTTTAGCAATACTGTTTCCGATTATCGGACTGGTTTTGGGAATCGTCGGCACTTGCAATTATAAAACGCCAAAATATAAAACGAGATGCATTATTGCAATACCACTGTCAATATTTGCATGGATAGTTTGGATTGGTGTTTTGGCCTTTTTGGGGACGGGATTGGCATTACATTGAGATTTATGCTGTGTGATGGCTTGCCGCCGATGCCGTTACCCTCCCGCAATTGTTAAGCAGACGATAAATGCAAAACCCCGGACTCCCAACGGAGACCGGGGTTTATATATTCTGTTTTTGCAATTGCAGATTTATTTCTGTAAGGATTTCATTGATGATTTTTGGCCGCTTAATGCTTGAGGCGTTGATCAATATGTAATGTGATGATCAAGCTGACTGACGGTCAACATTGTACTTAGATTTGATAAAGCCTAAGCGTGCTCTCACGCGACTTCGACGGTGGCGGTGAGGGCTTTGCCGCCCTTGGAGTAGGGGCTGAAGGGGGCGATGGTGACGGTATATTTGCCCGCGTCGAGCTTGCCGACATTGACCGCCATTTCGGTTAGATCCGCACGACCGTAATTTGATACCACGGTATCGCTCCAAACGGTTTTAGCGCCCGATTTGACGGTGATACGGTAATTCTCCGCGTCAAAGTAGCCCTTGGCGTTCGGGAAGTTGAGGACGGTCTCGCCCTCTGAGTCGGTCGACACGCTGACTTTTGCACCCTGCGGGAACTGCGGCGCGGTGTCGAGGGAGCGGAGATTGCCCCAGGAATAATACTTTGTGCCCTTATTTGCGACGTTGGGGATATAATACTGCACGTCGTCGAAGAAGCGGTGGCTGACGGCGTCGTAGAGCTTGAGAAGCAGGTTGCCCTCGGCGTCGACCTCGGCGAGCCAGAAAGCTGCGGTCTCGCCCGGCATATCTACGTCGCCGCTGATATAGTCAAGGTTGCTCATAAGCGCGCCGAGCGAGCCGGTGCCCACGGCGGTGAAGGAGGTCTGATTTATCGAGCGGGGGTCGCAGGAGGCGTAGTGTGAGTGACCCGAGAAATCGACCACCTGCGGGTACTTCATAAGCGTTGTTTTGATATCGAGATCCGACCAATTCACGCTGCCGTAGACGGTGAGGGTCGGGTGCGGATGCTGGAATACGAAGATGGGCTTATCGGGGGTGTCGGCAACGGCCTTGTCAAGCTCCGCCTTGAGCCACTCGACCTTGCTCTTGAAGGTCTTGCCGTTGTCATCATAAGAAATGCCGATGAAGTGGTAGCCGTTGATGACGGTGTGGGTATCCACATCCTCGCTGACGAACTTCTTATAGACGTCGTAGCCGACGGTGGCGTCGTAGTCACGGTACTCGATGAATTCGTGATTGCCCATGCAAACGAGGGTCCGGGTGCCCTCCCTGCAATTCTCGTCGATTATCTTTTTGAACATCACATACTCCGGCTCTCTGCCGCCGCCGGTCATATCGCCGGCAACTATGACTGCGTCGAAGCCCTTGTAGCTCTGGGTCGCCGCGTAGTCGTAGGTGTCTTTATAGAGAGCGGTGAAGCGCTTGGCGTTCGCCTGATCCTCCTCGCCGCTGAGGTGGACGTCGCTGCAAACGGCGAAGCGCAGCACGGGGGTGAAGTCCTCGGGCGTCTCGGGGGGCTGTTTATTCACGCCGCCGACGAGCGAATATACGCCGAAATAGCAGGTGAATGCGGAGGCGATGACCGCGTTGATTATTCTTCTGAAATAAATATTCATTTTAATTTCTCCATTTTTTATTACATGCTTTCGGGCACGGAGATGCTGAACATGGTTAGCACGTTGCGAAGAACGGTGCGAACGCAAAGGCAGAGGCTGAGCCTTGCCTGCATGAGGGATTCATCCTCAACGCCGACGCGGCAGGCATTGTAGAACTTGTGGAAGAGGGTTGCAAGCTCCACGGCGTAGCGGGTTATCTTGGCGGGGTCGTAGTTTTTAGCCGAGGCGATTATTTCGTCCGTCAGACCGGAGAGATGCTTGATAAGCTCCTTCTCCTCGGGGGCGGTCAGCAGCGCCAGCTCGGGGATGGTGCACTCCCTCGGCTCAACGCCCTCGGAGGCGAGCTTGCGGAGAATGCTGCAGATCCTGGCGTGGGCGTACTGGCAGTAGTAGACGGGATTCTGCGAGCTTTGCTCAACGGCGAGATCGAGGTCGAAATCCATCTGCGAGCCGGGCTCTCTCATATTGAAGAGGAAGCGTACCGCGTCAATGGGGATCTCCTCGAGCAGATCCACGAGAGTTATCGCCTTGCCCGAGCGCTTGCTCATCCTGACAACTTCGCCGTCGCGGGTCAGGCGCACGAGCTGCATAAGGATAATATCAAGGTCGTCGCCGTTGCAGCCGATGGCGTCGAGCGCGCCCTTCATCCTGGCGACGTGGCCGTGATGATCCGCGCCCCAAACGTCTATAGCCTTATCAAAGCCCCTTATTTGCAGCTTGTTGCGGTGATAGGCGATATCGGCGGCGAAATAGGTCGGGTTGCCGTTGGTGCGTATGAGCACCTCGTCCTTGAGCTCAAGGCGCTCTATCTCCTCCTCGCTCTTGCCCTGCTCACGGAGCTTGGCGGCGAGGACTTCTTTATTCTTATACCAAAGGGCGCCGTCCTTCTCATAGGTCAGACCCTTGTCTCGCATGATATTCAGCGTTTCCTCAAGCTCGCCGTCGTTGTGGAGGGTGCTCTCGAGGAACCATGTGTCGTAATTGATGCGGTATTTCGCCATATTCTCTTTCATCGCGGCTATGTTCTTAGGCAGAGCAAAGTCGATGAGAGCCTGCCTGCGCTCCTGCTCGGAGGCGGACATATATTTATCGCCGTTAACGGCGGCGAATTCCTTGGCGCGCTCGATGATATCCTCACCGTGGTAGCTGTCCTCGGGCAGCTGAACGGCATCCTCGCCGAGAAAGAGCTGCTGATATCTGATATCGAGCGAAAGCCCGAATTTGGCGATCTGATTGCCTGCGTCGTTGACATAGAATTCACGGCTGACGTCGTAGCCGGCGAAATCAAGCACAGCGGCAAGGCAGTCGCCCAAAGCGCCGCCGCGGGCGTTGCCCATGTGCATGGGGCCGGTGGGGTTTGCGGAGACGAATTCGACGTTTATCTTTTTGCCTCTGCCGTAGTCGGAGCGGCCGTAGGAGTCGCCCTTCTCGAGGATATCCTGGATTATGCAGGCGTTGAAGCTGCTGCGGAGATAGAAATTGAGGAAGCCGGCGCCCGCGACCTCGCACCTCTCAAAGAAGGTGTCGCAAAGCTCCATTCTGTCGATGAGAGCCTGAGCTATCTTGCGGGGGGCGCAATGCAGATCCCTCGCCCAAGCCATGGCGGCGTTTGCCGAATAATCGCCGAAATCCCTGTTGGCGGGCACTTCCACGTTGAAGTCGCTCAGGGGCACGGCGGGGAATTCACCGTCCGCGACCGCCCTGCCCGCGGCGTCCATGATGGCAGTACGCAGCTCGGCGATCGCCTGTTTAACTAAAAGTGACATTTTATATTTCTCCTTTGGCTTATTTGAGAGTGAAGGTTATATCCAACTCGTTTTCCGAGGCGAGGTCGTTGTTGAAGTCTATCGTGTAGGCGAAGCGCAGTCTGCCGCCGTTCTCGAGCGGCTCGAAGGTGACGCTCTTTGTATAAATGCCCATCATCAGCTCACCGTAGGGGGTGGTGTAGTAGCAGATGTGGCGCTGCTGCTGCTCAAAGACCATCTCGGTGTTGTATTTGCCGACGCGCCGCATGGCTATCCTGCCGCCGAAAGAGAAGCGAAGCTCCGTCATGCAGCCGTCAAGCTCCTCATCCGCCTCGTCGTAAGCGAGGATGAAGCCGTCCTCGGTCTCGGCGTATTCACCCGACGTTGTCAGCTCCAGCGAATAATCCTCGCCGTCGGAGCAGTGGCTGTCGGTAATGGTAACTAATGCTTTTTTCATCATTTTACTGTCTTTCGATTGCGTAATTTATCAGCTTGTCGAGCAGCTCGGGGTAAGGAATGCCCGAAGCCGCGAAGAGCTTGGGATACATGCTTATCTCGGTGAAGCCGGGGATGGTGTTCGGCTCGTTGAGCAGTATCTCGCCGTCGCTGCGGCGCACAAAGAAATCGACTCTCGTCAGACCCGAGCATCCGAACGACCTGAAGGCGTTGACGGCGGCGGCTCTGACGGCCTCGAGCTTCTCCTCGGGCAGGCGGGCGGGGATGTGCAGCTCGCTGTCGCCCGCAAGATATTTGGCGTCGTAATCATAGAAATCGTTGCAGGGCACTATTTCGCCGACGACGGAGGCTATAGGCTCCTCGTTGCCGAGCACGGCGCATTCGATCTCGACGCCGTCAATACCCTCCTCGAGGACTATCTTTTTATCGAATTCAAACGCCTTTTCGCAGGCGGGGGCAAGCTCGTCGAAGGAGCAGACCTTGGTAACGCCGACGGAGGAGCCGGTGTTGGCGGGCTTCACGAATATCGGGAAGCCGAGCTTATCCGCGGCGGTCTTGAGCAGGGGCGTTTTATCCGCTGCGTAGGCGTGACGGTCAAAGGCGGTCCATTTTGCCTGCGGGATGCCGTAGAAATCGGCAAGGGCGTTCGTGACGGCCTTATCCATGCACACGGCGCTTGCCTCGGCGTTGCAGCCCACAAAAGGAATGCCCGCTATCGTGAGGAGACCCTGGATAGTGCCGTCCTCGCCGTTCATGCCGTGCAGGACGGGGAAAACGGCGTCGACGCGCTCGACCTCGCCTGTGGCGGTGTGGATTATGCCGTGATGCGCTCTGTCGCAGGATATAACGGCGCTCTCGAGCTTTGAGGGGTCGGCGAGCCATTTATCCTCGGGCAGGTCGGCTATATCGCCGCTGTAGAGATAGAAGCTGCCGTCGGAGGTTATGCCCATGGGCAGCACGTCGTATCGGTCGCGGGGGATGTTGTCAATGACGGACTTCGCGGAATTCAGCGAGACCTCATGCTCGCTCGAAACGCCGCCGAAAAGGACAAGGACTTTTTTCTTCATATCGTTCACTCCAAAAAATAGTAAAGTATACACACCGTCGGTCAGCCGAACGGGGCACACGCTTCCATTATAATGTTTTACAATTAAATAATATTATCATATCCCGCGCGGATAGTCAACATTTTATTTAAGGGCGGGAAAAGCCCTATATAGCTATATCTATATTATAATTTATAGATATTTTATTTATATATTTAAATATATCTTCCAATTCGACAATATGATTGACTTTTTGTGTGATAAAATAAACTATCTGAAATTATCAAAAACAAAGGAGTTATTACTATGGCTGATATCAAGACCGTGCTTGCCGGAGTATGCAAGGGACTCGCAGAGCTTATCAACAGCTGCGGGCTCGAACCCGTTGACAAGAGCGGAGAGATAAAGGACGATAACGGCAAATGCGCCGTTGAATACAAGGGCGAGGGCAAGGCTCTCAGATTTGAGTATTTCAACAAGAAGATATCCGTCTCCGCCGCCGTAAAAGAGGACGGCGAGATAATCGACAGCGACTATCGCCAGTATGATTCATGGCTGCTTGACCCCGAGACTGCGACCGATAAGGACATTCGCTCCGCGGTCAATGAATTCAACGAGACCATCACGGGCATTTTCGGCACAAAGACCGCAAAGCCCATCAAGAGCAAGCTCCCCACCCCCGTCTCAAAGGCGGCGGCGAAGAGCGGCTCGGTATCCTATGACCCCAACACCCTCGGCAACCGCTTCACCTCGGTCTACCCCGAGCTGAGAGAGGAATACAAGTCAAACTGTGAGAAATACGGTCAGTTCCTGCCCGAGGATTTCTTCCTCAACCACGGCAACGCCGTAGTGCTTGACGTTATCAGGGAGAATAACCCCGTCAAGATGAAGAAGCTCTTTAACCTGCTCAACGATATCTATGAGGACGGCACGAACGAGACTCAGAGCATCATCGCCGTCACCATACTCGGCTCGATGAATAACGACCAGCAGCTGCTCGCAAACTGCATTGACTATATGTGTGAGGATATGATGTCGCCCGTTATACAGGTCAACAAGTATCTTGAGTCGAGCAAGAGCGCAAAGATGAGGCTGGAGAATCCGCCGAAATACAAGCCCAAAAAGGCGAAGAAAAAGCGCAGCGTAATGTCAAACCTCGGAATGTAAACGGGAGGCGTAATCTTGGATATTCAGAATAATAACGAATTTGAAACCGAAGAGATAACCGTCGGCGGCGAGATGAATACGGCCGTCACGGAGGATTATGACGCAAGTCAGATCCAGGTACTCGAGGGTCTTGAGGCTGTCCGCAAGAGACCGGGTATGTATATCGGCTCGACCAGCGCCTCCGGCTTGCACCATCTTGTATATGAAATAGTCGACAACTCGATAGACGAGGCTCTCGCGGGCTACTGCACCCATATCGAGGTCGCCATTGAGCCGGGCAACGTGATATCCGTCACGGATAACGGCCGAGGCATCCCCGTCGATATCCAGGAGCAGACGGGCAAGAGCGCCCTTGAGGTCGTCTTCACCGTCCTGCACGCGGGCGGCAAATTCGGCGGCGGCGGATACAAGGTCTCCGGCGGCTTGCACGGCGTCGGCGCGTCGGTCGTCAACGCCCTCTCCGAGTGGCTCGAGGTCTATGTCCACAAGAACGGCAAGATCCACCGCATGAAGTTCTCGAGGGGCTATATCACCGAGCCGATGACCATAGTCGGCGACACCGACCGCACGGGCACCTGCGTTCGCTTCAAGCCCGACCCCGAGATGTTCACCGACACCACGGTCTACGACTATGAGACGCTCCACAAGCGCCTGCGTGAGGAGGCATTCCTCAACGCCGGTCTTAAAATAACGATTGAGGACAAGCGCGAGGAATCCGCCGACAAGGAGGAGAAGGACAGGAAAGACGTCCTCTGCTACGAGGGCGGCATCAGGGAATTCGTCACCTTCCTCAACACCAACAAAACGCCCATCCATGAGGACGTTATCTATATGTCGGGCAAGAAGGACGACGCAATGGCAGAGATCGCCCTGCAGTATACCGACACCTACAACGAGGTCATAGTTTCCTTTGCAAACAACGTCCACACCCCCGAGGGCGGTATGCACGAGGACGGCTTCAAGCGTGCGCTGACCGCCGCGCTCAACAAATACGGCAAAAAGATGAATATCCTCAAGGGCGACGACAAGGTCTCCGGCGAGGATTGCAGGGAGGGTATCTCCTGCGTCATCTCCGTCAAGCTGACCAACGCTCAGTTTGAGGGTCAGACCAAGGCGAAGCTCGGCAACAGCGAGATAAGAACTCTTGTCAATTCGATGGTTTCCGAGGAGCTTGAGCAGTATCTTGAGGAGAACCCCGCCACCGGCAAGGCCATCCTCGATAAGGCGCTCACCGCCAACAGAGCCCGTGAAGCTGCGAGAAAGGCGAGGGAATCCGTCCGCAGAAAGACGGGGCTTGAATCCGGTCAGATGCCCGACAAGCTCCAGGACTGCAACGAGCGTGACCCGTCCCTTTGCGAAATATACATCGTCGAGGGCGATTCCGCTGCCGGCTCCGCTATCCAGGGCAGGGACTCCCGCTTCCAGGCCATCCTCGCAATGTGGGGCAAGATGCTCAACGTCGAGAAGGCAAGGTCGGATAAAATTTACGGCAACGACAAGCTCTATCCGATGATAGTTGCGCTCGGCGCAGGCATCGGTGAGGAATTCAACATCGAGAAGCTGCGTTACCACAAGATAATCATCATGGCGGATGCCGATGTCGACGGCGCCCATATCAGGACTCTGCTGCTGACCTTCTTCTTCCGCTATATGCGCCCGCTCATCGAGCACGGCTATGTTTACTCCGCAGTGCCCCCGCTCTATAAGCTCAGCAGGGGCAAGACTCAGAGAGTCGCCTACTCCGACGAGGAGCGTGACCGCATCTCCGCCGAGATGAGGGGCGACAATCCGAACGTCAAAGTCGAAATCAACCGCTTCAAAGGTCTCGGTGAAATGGACGCGCACGAGCTTTGGGAGACCACAATGGATCCCGAGACCCGCTCCCTGCGCCGTATTACCCTTGAAGACGCCGTGGCGGCAGACCAGATATTCAACGTCCTCATGGGCGAAGAGGTCGAGCCTCGCCGCGAATGGATAGAATCCAACGCTAAATACGTTGTGAATCTTGATATATAAGGAGGTGACGGAAAATGGGACACAACAGAGACTATAAGCCCGAGGATATCGCATTCCCGAATCAGGTCATTACCGAATCCGAACTGGTCGGCGAAATGCAGTCCAGCTACATTGAATACGCCATGTCCGTCATCGTCGGCAGAGCGCTGCCCGACGTGCGCGACGGCCTGAAGCCCGTTCACCGCCGCATCCTTTACGCCATGTATGAGGACGGCCTCACCGCCGACAAGCCATTTAAGAAATCCGCCACCTGCGTGGGCGACGTGCTGGGTCGTTATCACCCCCACGGCGACGCGTCGGTCTATGACGCAATGGTGCGTCTGGCTCAGAATTTCTCAATGCGCTATATGCTCGTTGACGGCCACGGCAACTTCGGCTCCGTGGACGGCGACCCCCCGGCGGCCTACAGGTACACCGAGGCTCGCATGAGCAAGATAAGCGACGAAATGCTGCGCGATATCAACAAGGACACCGTCGATTGGGATCCGAACTTCGACGAGAGCCGCAAGGAGCCGAGAGTGCTCCCCTCCAGATTCCCGAATCTGCTGGTCAACGGTTCGTCGGGCGTTGCGGTCGGCATGGCAACGAGCATCCCGCCGCACAACCTCAAGGAAGTCATCAACGCCTGCATCTGCGTGCTGGACAACCCGGACGCGACCCTCGAGGATCTGATGCAGCACATTAAAGGCCCGGATTTCCCGACAAGGGGCATAATCATGGGCAGGAGCGGCATCAGAGCCGCATACGCCACCGGCAAGGGCAAGGTCATAGTCCGCGCAAGGACGAATTTCGAGGAATTCGGCAGGGATAACCGCACCCGTATCATCGTCACCGAGCTGCCCTACATGGTCAAGAAACGTCAGCTCATCAAGACGATAGCCGATCAGGTCAAGGAGAAGCGCATCGAGGGCATCTCCGACCTGCGTGACGAGACGGATAGGAACGGTATGCGTATCGTCATCGAGCTTAAACGCGACGCCAACGCTCAGGTGGTGCTCAACAAGCTCTATGCTCAGACCGCATTGCAGTCCACATTTTCGATAATCATGCTCGCTCTGGTCGATAACCAGAAGCAGCCTAAAATACTTTCGCTGCGCCATGTGCTCGACGAATACCTCGCGTTCCAGGAGGATATCATCAAGCGCAGGACTCAGTACGACCTGCGTAAGGCTCTCGAGAGGGCGCATTTGCTCGAAGGTCTTATCATAGCTCAGGATAATATCGACGAAGTTATCCGTATTATCCGCAGCAGCTATGACAACGCTAAGGAAAACCTGATGAATCGCTTCTCGCTTGACGACGTTCAGGCACAGGCGATACTTGATATGCGCCTCAAGGCTCTCCAGGGTCTCGACCATGAGAAGCTCGAGGCTGAGTACAAGGAGCTTGAGGAGCGCATAGCCTACTTCAGAGAGCTGCTCGCCAGCGAAGAGATGCTCAAGGGCGTGCTCAAGGACGAATTGGCCGCCATCAGGGATAAATACGGCGACGAGCGCCGCACCGAGATAACCGACGTTTACGGCGAAATGGATATCGAGGATCTTATCCCCGAGGAGCAGTGCGTATTCACCCTCACCGACATGGGCTATATCAAGCGCATACCGATGGATGAATACAAGCAGCAGGGCAGAGGCGGCAAGGGCGTCAAGGGCCTGACCCGCAGGGAGGAGGACGTCGTCAAGACGATGTTCACCTGCTCCACACACGACCATATCATGTTTTTCACCACCATGGGCAGGGCATACAGGCTCAAGGGCTACGAGATCCCCGAGGGCTCACGCCAGAGCAAGGGTATGAACGTAGTCAACCTGCTGCCGCTCATGCCGGGCGAGAAGGTCTCGTCAATGATAAGAGTTCCCGACTTCGGCGAGGGCGATTATTACCTCTGCATGGTCACGAGGAACGGCGTTATCAAGCGTACCGAGCTTGACGCATATAAGAATATCCGCAAGAACGGCGTAATAGCCATCAACCTTGACGAGGGCGACGAGTTGGCATGGGTCAAGCTCACCGACGGCTCGGCGAAGCTGGTGCTTGCCACCAAGAAGGGCATGTGCATCGCCTTTGACGAGAACGACGCCCGCCCGATAGGCAGGACGGCGAGGGGCGTTAAAGCTCTGAACCTCAAGGAGGGCGACACCGTCGTCGGTATGGATATACTCAGGGACGGCGGCATGGTGCTCACCGTCAGCGAGACCGGCTACGGCAGGCTCTCCGAGGTGACGGATTACAAGCTCCAAAACAGGGGCGGAATGGGCACGAAGAACTATCACACTGCAAAATACGGCGACGTCGCCGCAATTGAAGTGGTCGACCCCGCCGACGACCTGATGCTCATCTCCTCGGACGGCATTATCATCCGCATAGCGCTGAATAACATCAGAATATGCTCAAAACCCGCAAAGGGCGTGCGTGTGATGAAGGTAAGCGAGGGCGAGAGGCTGATAACGGCGGTTTCCGTCCCTGCGGACGCAGAGGAGCCGGTATCCGAGCTTCCGGAGGACAATGCGGAGCCTGAGGATACCGACAACGGCGAAGAATAATTTGTAATATTTCAAAAAATTCTTTAAATATACTTGTCATAGCCGTTCGGATTTGTTATGATAAAATATAGCTTGATGCAGGAGGTATCGAAGCACCTCCTGCACCGGGCGAGGACAGGAAGAGAAAAGGACAGGCAAGGAGGAACCACATGAATATTGCTTTGATCGCTCATGACTCCAAAAAAGAGCTTATGGCTCAGTTCTGCATAGCCTATTGCGGCATACTCAGCAGACACAATCTTTTTGCAACCGGCACTACGGGCAAAATAGTAGCCGAGGCAACGGGTCTTGAGATAACCCGCTTCCTCTGCGGCTCGCAGGGCGGCGACCAGCAGATAGCCTCAAGAATAGCCTGCAACGAGATAGACCTGCTGCTGATATTCAGAGATCCTCTGACTGCGAAGCCCCACGAGCCGAATGAAGCCACCCTGCTCAGGCTTTGCGACGTTCACAATATCCCCGTGGCGACGAATATCGCAACGGCGGAGGCGCTTATCCATTCGCTTGCAAGAGGCGATCTCGATTGGCGTGACATCGTCAATCCGAAATAAGCTCTTTTGTATATCCGCTGCGTTGGATGACGCCCCGGCAACAGAATTTTATCGGGGGTCGTTCGCCTTTGGGCGTGGACGGCTCCCGCTTTATTTTTCGGAGGAAAAAGTATGGCTCTCGTAACAAAAGCTATTAAAGGCACTCGGGATATAATGCCCTGGGAGGTCTACAAAAATCAATTCATCGAGCAAACGGTGCTCGATATCGCTGCAAAATTCGGCTTCCGTGAGATCCGCACCCCCGTATTTGAGCACACCGAGCTGTTTCAGAGGGGTGTGGGCGAAACCACGGACGTCGTGCAGAAGGAAATGTATACATTCGACGACAAGGGCGGCAGGTCTATAACCCTGCGGCCCGAGGGAACGGCGGGCGCGGTCCGCTCCTTCCTCGAGCACGGCCTTTTTAACGAAGCGCTGCCGCAGAAGCTCTGCTACCTGCTCAACTGCTACCGCTACGAGAAGCCGCAGGCGGGCAGATGGAGAGAATTCCAGCAGTTCGGCGTCGAGACCCTCGGCGCGGCTTCACCCGCCGCAGACGCTGAGATAATCTCGCTCGCAAACGAGATATTTGCATTTCTCGGCGTTGAGGGCATCGAGCTGCATCTCAACTCGATAGGCTGCCCCGAGTGCAGGAAGAATTATCACAAGGCGCTCAAGGAGTATTTTGAATCTCGCAAGAGCGAGCTTTGCGGCACCTGCCTTGAGAGGCTCGAGAAAAATCCGATGAGGATCCTCGACTGCAAAAGCCCGATATGCAAGGAGATATGCAAGGACGCCCCCGTTATCACCGACTATATCTGCGACGAGTGCTCCGCTCACTTCAAGAGCGTTCAGAAGTATCTCGACGCAATGAACATTGAATATGTTATCGACCCTCACATCGTAAGAGGTCTTGATTATTACACCCGCACCGTGTTTGAATTCATCTCGAATCAGATAGGCGCTCAGGGCGCGGTCTGCGCCGGCGGACGCTATGACGGGCTGGTCGAGGAGCTCGGCGGGCCGCATGTCCCGTCGCTCGGCTTCGGTCTCGGCACGGGCAGGCTGCTCATGCTGCTTGAGGCTCAGGGGATAGAGCTTCCCGCTCCCTCCGGCTGCGAGCTTTACATTGCCCCGATGGGCGAGGACGCCTCGGTCAAGGCAATGTCGATAGCCGCCGACCTCAGGGCGGGCGGCATCAGTGCCCAGACCGACGTGGTGGGTCGCTCGCTCAAGGCTCAGATGAAATACGCCGACAAGATAGGCGCGAAATACACCATGGTGCTCGGCGACGACGAGATTGCAAAGGGCGAGGCCGTTATAAAGGATATGGACAGCGGCGAGACAGAGACTCTCTCGCTCGACGGGCTTGAGGACAGCTTCATGCAGCTCATGCTCCGCAGGGAGAGCGACGCTCTGAGAGAGACCCTCACCGACGGGCTCGGCGACGAGCTCGGCGGCATTGATATCACAGCGCTTTTATAATACACAAAAGTTTTGAAAGAAGGCTTTTTGATAATGGATTTTATGACCGGACTTAAAAGAACCGATTACTGCGGCTCGCTGCGCCTTGCCGATGTCGGCAGGGAAGTGACCGTCGCGGGCTGGGTACAGAGGCAGAGAGACCTCGGCGCCCTCATCTTCGTTGACCTGCGTGACAGAGAGGGCATAGTGCAGCTTGCCTTTGATGAATCCACCCCCAAGGAGATATTTGACAAGGCTTTCGGCGTCAGGAGCGAATATGTGCTCATGGCAAAGGGCGTTGTAAGGGAGCGTTCGTCAAAGAACGCCGATATCCCGACCGGCGATATCGAGATAGAGGTGACCGACCTCAGAGTGCTTGCAAAGAGCGAAACTCCGCCCTTTGAGATAGTCGAGAACTGCCAGACCTCGGAGCTTACGAGGCTCAAGTACCGTTATCTTGACCTGCGTCGCCCCGACCTGCAAAAGAATATCCTCATGCGCCACAAGATAGCCAAGATAACCAGAGATTACTTTGACGAGAACGGCTTTATCGAGATAGAGACCCCCATCCTCATCCGCTCCACCCCCGAGGGCGCAAGGGATTATCTCGTCCCCAGCCGTGTGCATAAGGGCAAGTTCTACGCCCTGCCGCAGTCCCCGCAGCTTTATAAGCAGCTCTCAATGGTCGCGGGCTTCGACCGCTATATGCAGATAGCCCGCTGCTTCCGCGACGAGGATCTCAGAGCTGATCGCCAGCCCGAATTCACCCAGATAGACCTTGAGATGTCCTTTGTCGACATGGAGGACGTGCTCGCGATAGGCGAGGGCTTCATGGAGAGAGTGTTCAGAGAGGCTCTCGGCGTTGAAGTGAAGCTCCCCCTGCCCAGGCTTACATATAAAGAGGCTATGGAGCGCTACGGCAGCGACAAGCCCGACACCCGCTACGCAATGGAGATAACGGATCTGAGCGAGGTCGTCGCAAAGTGCGGCTTCGGCGTATTCACCGGCGCGATTGAAGCGGGCGGCAGCGTCAGATGCATCACCGCCAAGAACGCTGTCAACACCCTCACAAGGAAAGAGATAGACAAGCTCACCGACGCCGCAAAGGGAGTCGGCGCAAAGGGTCTCGCATGGGTCAGAATGAATGAGGACGGCACCTTCAGCTCCTCATTTGCAAAGTTCCTCACCGAGGACGAAATGAAAGGCGTGCTCGCAAAGGCTGACGCGCAGGCGGGCGACGTGGTGCTCATAGTCGGCGACGGCAAGAATTCCACCGTTCTCTCAGTGCTCGGCGCTCTGCGTCAGACGGTCGCAAAGAAGCTCGATATTATCCCCGAGGGTCAGTATAATCTCCTTTGGATCACGGAATTCCCGTTCTTTGATTGGGATGAGGAGCTTGGCCAGTTTGTCGCGATGCATCACCCGTTCACCGCTCCGATGGACGAATGCCTCGAATACCTCGAGACCGACAAGGCAAAGGTCAGGGCAAAGGCATATGACCTTGTGCTCAACGGCATTGAGCTTTGCTCCGGCTCGATAAGAATAACCAACCCCGAGCTTCAGAGCAGGATATTCTCGCTGCTCGGCCTGAGCGACGAAGAGGCTCACTCAAAGTTCGGCTACCTGCTTGACGCCTTCAAATACGGCGCACCGCCGCACGGCGGCATGGGCATCGGCCTTGACAGGCTTATCATGCAGATGCTCGGCTGCGAATCGCTCAGAGACGTTATCGCTTACCCGAAGGTTCAGAATGCGAGTGAGCCGATGACCGACTGCCCCGCAGACGTTGACGGCGTGCAGCTCACCGACCTCGGCATTGCGATAACCGAGCACGAATGATCGCATATAATGGATAAGAAAAATTATTATTGAAAGGATGTAATTATATGGCAAGAGTTTACAATTTCTCGGCAGGCCCCTCAATGCTCCCCGAGAGCGTGCTCAACAGAGCGGCGGCGGAAATGCTTGATTATAACGGCACGGGTCAGTCCGTTATGGAGATGTCCCACCGTTCAAAGGCGTACGAGCCGATAATCTACGGCGCACTCGATCTTTTCAGAGAGATCTTGGGCGTTCCCGACAACTACAAGATCATTTTCTGCCAGGGCGGCGCTTCAACTCAGTTTGCGGCTATCCCCCTCAACTTCATGAACGGCAGCGGCAAGGCGGATTACGTCCTCTCCGGCCAGTTCTCCACCAAGGCATACAAAGAGGCTCTCAAATACGGCGAGCCGAAGGCTGTCGCCTCCTCTAAGGAGCAGAATTTTAGCTGCATCCCCGAGCTTGACAAGGCGAATTTCACCCCCGACGCAGATTATTTCTATATCTGCCAGAATAATACCATCTACGGCACCCGCTTCACCGAGCTGCCCGACACCGGCGACGTGCCCCTGATAGCGGACGTTTCCTCCTGCTTCCTTTCGGAGCCCATGGACGTCTCCAAATACGGCGTTATCTACGGCGGCGCGCAGAAGAACGTTGCCCCCGCAGGTCTGACCGTCGTTATCGTCAGAGAGGATCTGCTCGGCAAGGCGAGGGATATTACCCCCTCCATGCTCGACTACAAGCTCCTTGCGGACAACGACTCGATGTATAACACCCCGCCGTGCTACTCCATCTATATGTGCAAGCTCGTGCTTGAGTGGATAAAGAATTTCGGCGGCCTTGAGGCAATGAAGCTCCACAATGAGAAGAAGGCTTCGATCCTCTATGATTTCCTTGACGGCAGCAAGATGTTCCACAACCCCGTTAAGAAGAGCGACCGCTCCATGATGAACGTCACCTTCGTCACCGATAGCGACGAGCTGAACGCAAAATTCGTCAAGGACGCAGCCGAGGCAGGCTTCGTCAACCTCAAGGGTCACCGCTCCGTCGGCGGCATGAGAGCCAGCATCTATAACGCAATGCCCATCGAGGGCGTTGAGAAGCTGGTCGACTTCATGACCGAGTTTGAGAAGAAGAACTGAGCGGGGGAATGACGATGTTTAATATCCTTACACTTAACAAAATTTCAAAGGTGGGTCTCGACAAGCTCGACCCCGCAAAATATACCTGCTCTGACTCCGTTGAAGCGCCGGACGCTATTCTCGTTCGCTCCGCTTCGATGCATGAGATGACTCTCTCGCCCGCCACTCTCGCCATAGGCAGAGCGGGCGCAGGAGTCAACAATATCCCCGTCGCCGACTTCGGCGCACAGGGCGTGGCGGTATTCAACACCCCCGGCGCAAACGCAAACGCAGTCAAGGAGCTTGTGCTTTGCTCCCTCTTCCTTGCATCGAGGAAGGTCGCCTCGGCGGTCGATTGGTGCAAGACCCTCAAGGGTGAGGGCGACGCAGTCGGCAAGCTGGTCGAGAAGGGCAAGAGCGCCTTCGCAGGCCCCGAAATTCTCGGCAAGACCCTCGGCGTTATCGGCCTCGGCGCTATCGGCACTCTCGTTGCAGAGGGTGCAAAGGCGCTCGGCATGAATATCGTCGGCTACAATCCCGGGCTTTCCGAGGAGAGGATCGCCGACCTCACTTCAAAGGGAATAAAGCTCATGTCAGGCCTTGATGAGCTGTATGCGGCGAGTGATTATATTACTCTCCACCTGCCCCTCAACGACTCGACAAGAGGCATGATAAACGGCGAGGCGATAGCCAAGATGAAGGACGGCGTACGCATTCTCAACTTTGCAAGAGGCGAGCTGGTCGACTCCGACGCGTTGATCGCAGCCCTCGGCAGCGGCAAGGCGGCGGCATATGTGACCGATTTCCCGACCGACGCTCAGATAGGCGTTGACGGCGTGACGGCGATACCGCACCTCGGCGCATCCACCCCCGAGAGCGAGGAGAACTGCGCTGCAATGGCGGCTGTTGAGATAGCCGATTACCTTGAAAAGGGAGCAGTCAAGAACTCCGTCAACCTGCCGAACACCAACCTGCCCGAGAGCTTTGAGAGCCGCACCTGCTTTATCCACAAGGAGGACGAGGCGTTCGGCACAAGGGTCGCAGCGGCGGCGGCAGCGCAGGGCGTAGCGGTCAGGAATCTCTTCACCGCAAGCAAAAAGGGACTCGGCTACACGGTCATCGACACCGACAAGCCCCTCGACGTGAGCGGAATTGAAGCTATCCGCATCCGTGCTCTTTAATTCATAATGCAAAAAGCCCCGAGCAAGCGTTTGATTACGCCGCTCGGGGAATTTTTATGCCTTGATTCAGATGTTGGCTGCCAAATTCAGTAGGTCAATGGCTCCGACGGGGCACTGCTCGGCGCATTTGCCGCAGCCGGTGCATTTGTCGGGGTCGACCTTGGCGCAGAAGCTCTCGACGGTCACGGCGCCGCTCTCGCAGGCCTTGACGCACTTCATGCAGCCGATGCAGCCCGCCGTGCATTCCTTGCGGGTGACTGCGCCCTTGTCGTGATTCTTGCAGAGCACCGCGGCGTTGACAGAGTCAACGGGCATCATCTCGATAAGCCCCTTGGGGCAGGTCTTGACGCATTTGCGGCAGGCATGGCAGGCGGCAGGGTCTATGTGAGCCACGCCGTCGCAGAGCCGTATCGCCTCGTATTCGCAGGCAGCCACGCAGTCGCCGTAGCCGAGGCAGCCGTAGGCGCATTCCTTGGGGCCGCCGAAGATCTGCATCGCCATGCGGCAGCTCTTGACGCCCTGATATTCGAGCTTGGTTGCCGCGTTACCGTTATGACCGCGGCAGAGCACGACGGCAGCCATGGGCTTGACCTCGCCCGCGGCGAGACCCGTGACCTCGCCTATAGCCTTGGCGACGTCGTTGCCGCCGGGGGCGCAGAGAGCGGTGTTGGTCGTCTCGCCCTTGGAGAGGGCGGCGGCGTAGCCGTCGCAGCCGGAGAAGCCGCAGGCGCCGCAGTTGGCGCCGGGCAGGCATTCTCTTATAGCCTCCGCCTTTTCATCGACGGGGACGGCGAAGATCTTTGAAGCTATTGCAAGGCCGAGACCGGCTATCAGAGCGATGCCGGAGACGATGGCAACGGCGGTCAAAATTGAAGTCCAATCCATATCCGTTACCTCCTTTAAGCGAATATTCCGTCGGCGAGGCCGGCGAAACCGAGGAATGAGAGCGAGGTTATTGAGGCGGCGATGAGCACTATCGGCAGACCCTGAAGGAATTTGGGCACGTCGCAGCTCTCAAGCCTTGAGCGCACGCCGGAGAATATGACCATGGCGAGCATGAAGCCGACGCCCGCGCCGACGCTGTTGACCATTGACTCGGCGAAGTTGTAGCCGTTGGTTACGTTGAGGAGCACCACGCCGAGCACAGCGCAGTTGGTGGTGATGAGGGGCAGGTAGATGCCCAGCGCATTATAGAGCGGGGGCATGAACTTCTTCATCGCTATCTCGACAAGCTGCACGAGGGCGGCAATGACGAGGATGAACACGATGGTCTGGAGATAATCAAGCCCGTTTGCGACGAGCAGGTATTTGTTGATGGGGTAGGTCGCCGCCGTGGCGAGCGCCATGACGAATATGACCGCCGCCGACATACCGACCGCCGTGTTGAGCTTCTTGGAAACTCCGAGGAACGGGCATATGCCGAGGAACTTACAGAGCGTAAAATTCTCGGTAAGGATGGTGGTGATTATGAGCGTGATAAAAATTCTGAATGTCATGCGTTCTCACCCTCCTTTTTCTCTTCACAGCTCTTGCCCTGGGCAAGAACGGAGCAGTTGGCAGCCATCGGGCAGCCCTTGCAGCCGCCCAGTTCAGCCTTGGGCTTGCCCTTCTTCTCGGCTATCCTGTTGGCGCACGCCATGAGGATGCCGAAGGTGAAGAAGCCGCCCGGGGCGAGGATGAATATAGTCATCGGGGTGATGACGCCGTCCTGCGGGATGAGGGTGAAGCCGTCGAAGCCGCCGAGGACGTTGTCGCCGAAGAGTACGAGCAGATTCTGAGCGCCGGAGAGGAAGGTGCCCGCGCCGATGATCTCCCTGACGGAGGCCATGCAGCAAAGAGCCATCGTGAAGCCGACGCCCATACCGAGACCGTCCACTGCGGAGGCGATAACGGAGTTCTTGCCCGCAAAGGCTTCCGCTCTGCCGAGGATTATGCAGTTAACGACTATCAGGGGTAGGAAAACGCCGAGCGCCGAATCCAGCGCCGGGACGAACGCCTTGACGAGCATCTGCACTATCGTAACGAACGAAGCGATTATGACTATGTAAGCGGGGATCCTGACCTTGGAGGGGATGACCTTCCTGAGGGCGGAGATAACGATATTGGAGCAAACGAGCACTATCATTGCGGATATGCCCATGCCCAGCGCATTGACTACGCTTGTGGATATCGCAAGGGTCGGGCAGGTGCCCAAAACGAGCCTGAGAACGGGATTCTCCTTGATAAGGCCCTTTGTGAATTCCTTGCCGAGAGAAACTTTTTTATCAGCCATCGTTCTCACCTCCTGCTGCTTCTATTGCGGCGTTGACCGCCTTGGTGACTGCCCTCGAGGTCACGGTAGCGCCCGTGAGAGCGTCTATAGAATTCTCGCCGGGCTTATCCTTTGAGACCGTGATGCCTTTGACAAGGCCGACGAACTGATCGCGGAAGCTCTCCTTGACTGCATTTGCGCCGAGGCCGGCGGTCTCGCTGTGGGAGAGGATGTTAACGCCCGTCACCTTGCCGTCCTTATCGACGCCGGTCATGACCGAGATGTCGCCGCCGTAGCCCTTGGCTACGTTGACTACCACGCTGCCGAGGACGTTGCCGTCCTTATCGAGAGCGGGCACGACGGTGGTGCCGTCCTCAAGGGTCTTGACCTCGCCGAAATCGGCCGCGTCGGCAAAAACTATCTGCCGTGACTTCTTCTCCGTCTCGGCGGCAAGAGCCGCTATCTTGGGGGCGGTGATATCGTTGGTAACGCCGAGGAGCAGGGTCGCTATAAGACCTATAATGAAGAGCACGAGAGCGGGAGCGGCGTATTCCTTGACATTTTTCATTTTGCAGCCGCCTCCTTTTTCTCTTTTTTGGGCGTGCCGAAGGGCTTGGGCACGGTGAGGCGCTCGATATGGGGCACGAGCAGGTTCATCAGCAGTATTGCAAACGAAACGCCCTCGGGCATCTGGGTGAAGAGCCTCATCACCGAGGTGAGCAGGCCGCATCCGACGCCGAAGATGATGCGTCCCTTGGTGTTGAGCGGGCTGGTCGAGTAATCGGTCGCCATAAATATCGCGCCGAGCAGCAGGCCGCCGCCGAGGAGCTGATAAACGAGGAAATCGAGGTCGCCGTGACCCTTTATAAGCATTATGACGGCAACGGTGCCGACGAATGAGAGCGGGATCGCGGGGGAAATAACTTTCCTTATCATCAGATATACGCCGCCGAGCATCAGCGCAACGGCGCAGGTCTCGCCGAGGCAGCCGCCCCTGAGACCGAGGAGCATATCGAGCTTTGAGGGCAGAGTGTCCGCGCCGGCTTTAAGCATTGCAAGCGGGGTGGCGGTGGTGACTGCGTCCGTCCTCCATGAGAGCGGAGCCGTCCAGGTGCCCATTGCCTTGCCGAAGGAGAGGAGCAGGACTATTCTTGCGGTAATGGCGGGGTTTGCGAAATTCTGACCGATGCCGCCGAAGAACTGCTTGACCACGACTATGGCAAAAATGCTGCCGACAGCCGCCATCCAGAGGGGGATGCTCACGGGCAGGTTGAAGGCAAGGATGATGCCCGTCACTACGGCGCTCAGGTCGCCTATCGTGACGGAGCGTTTCATTATCTTTCTCGCTGCGAACTCCGAGAGCACGCAGGTGATGACCGTCGTTGCCGTCACTGCGAGCACGCGGGGCCCGAATATGACGGTGGCGGCTATCAATGCGGGGATAAGGGCGATTATCACATCGAGCATTATGCCCCGTGTAGTCTTTGACGAGCGCAGATGCGGCGAGGCACTGACCGTCAGCTTCTTTCCGTTAACCATTATTTATTGCCCTCCTCTCTGAGGATCGCCTTTGCGAGGCGCATATGCTGCACGAGCGGCTTGCCCGCGGGGCAGGCGAAGGCGCAGCTGCCGCACTCCATACAGACCGTTACGCCCGCTCGCTTGAGGGCGTCGACATCCTTTATCTTGGCGGCTTTGACTATATTGGTCGGCATCAGGCTCATCGGGCACGCCGCAACGCAGCGCCCGCAGCGGATGCAGTCCGTCTCGGGTTTGAGCACCGCGTCGTCGGCGGTGAAAGCGAGGATCGCGTTATTTTGCTTGAGCACGGGCAGATCAGTGCCGACTATGGCAAGACCCATCATCGGGCCGCCGGTGAGTATCTTGCAGGGCTCGCCCTTGAAGCCGCCGCAGAAGTCGATTATCTCGCCGATATCGGTGCCTACGGGCACACGCACGTTCTTAGGCTCGGCAATCGCGGAGCCGTCCACGGTGAGGGAGCGGCTGACGAGGGGCTTGCCGGTCTTTAAGTATCTGGATATGAATGCGACCGAGGCGACATTCATCACGACGCAGCCGACGTCGGCGGGCAGCTTGCCGGGGGGCACGCGCCTGCCCGTTGCGGACTGCACCATCATCTTCTCGGCGCCCTGAGGGTATTTGGATTCGAGCACCATGAGCTTGACTGAATCGTCGATATCGGCGTCATGGTCGGCTATCTTGCCGAGCACCTTGAACGCCTCGGGCTTATTATCCTCGGCGGCGATGATGACCTGCTTGAAGCCGAGCAGCTCCTTGAGGGCATAAACGCCCGAGAGGATATCCCATGAATTCTCCATGCATTCACGGTAGTCTACGGTTATGTAAGGCTCGCACTCCGCCGCATTGACCACGAGCGTGTCGATATTCTTATCGGGCGGGAAATTCAGTTTGACATGGGTGGGGAAGCCTGCGCCGCCAAGACCCACGAGACCTGAATCCCTGACTGCCTTGATGAGATCTTCTCTCGTCTCGACCTTCGGGGGCTTGATGCCCTCCCAAAGGCGCATTTCGCCGTCGGATTCGATAGTCACAGCCTTTGAGACCGAGCCGTTGGGCATCTTGATATCGCCGATAGCCGTGACCGTGCCCGACACCGAGGCGTGGATGGGCGCGCTGACGAATTTGTCGCTGTCGCCGATGAGCTGACCGACCGCGACCTCGTCGCCGACCTTCACCACAGGCTCGCAGGGCGCGCCGATATGCTGCTGCATCGGGATGACGACCTTTGAGGGAGTGGGGATCCTTACCACCTCAAGCTCGGCGGTGTTCTTATGGTGAGCGACCTTGACGCCGCCCCGAACCTTTTTAACGGCTCTCAGGACGCCGCCTTTAACGGCCTTTGCCATATTTTACTCCTCCTTCTTTTTGAGAAAGTGATTTTTCTGTTTTTCGAGGGCGGGGATGACCGCTTTGAAGATCATGCCCGTCACCGCGCCGGTGGCAACGCCGAAAACGGCGAGCGCCGGAGCGTAATATATAATGTCGGCAGTCCCGGTGAGGAATGCGGCCGCCGCAAGCTGACCCGCATTGTGGCACAGCGAGCTGATGACCGATATCCCTATCAGACCGAGCCTTTTGCCGGCATATTTAAGAAGAAAATACATCGCCGCCGCCGAGAGCAGCCCGCCGCAAAGGCTCATAAGCCCGGCGGTAACGCCCCTGGTGACGAAGGCGAAGCCCGCCTTGACGAGGGCGAGCACGGCAGCCCAGCCGAGGCCGAGATTGCCCGCCGCAAACATGATTATGATGTTTGCAAGCCCCGGCTTTGCCCCGGGCGGGAGCCACGGAACGGCGGGGAGCAGGCTCTCGAGCCAGCCGAGCGCAATTGCCTGAGCGCAAAGCACGGCGGCAAGAGCCGTTTTATAGACTAAATCCTTACTGTTTTTCATATCAATATGTTACGGCGTCAAGCTCCGAGCCGCTGACGGTTATCACCGTGCGGGCGGGCAGGCACACCGCCGTATCCCCCATTCGGGTAAGTTTGCCGCAGGCGGCGCATAATTTGTCGCGGCAGCCTGCCTCGGCCACCCAAATTGCGCCGTCACGGGCGATTATGAGCAGGTCGGGGTCGGTGCCGGTGCGGAATTCCGCGGCCTCGCCCGACGAAAGATCGACCGTGCGGAGGACTTCGCCGTCAACGGTGACAACGGCTTCGAGCTTGCCCTGATACTGTGAAAGGGCAAGCCATAGAGCCGCGGCAGCGACAATGACCGCCGCAATTATAAAAATATCCGCTTTTCGCAAGAGTTTCCGATCCATGCTTTACTCCACGACCGTATAGCCGTCGGCGAGGACGGTGACATTCGGCTTTATCCCGTCGGTGCAGATAACTTTTTTATCCTCGGTGATGAATATCGCCTCGCAGCCGTATTTGGCGGCGAGTTTTGCGCCGCCTTCGGCGCCGAGCACGAAGCAGGCGGTCGAGAGAGCGTCGCTGAGCAGCCCGCTGTCGGAGATAACGGTCACGCTGACAAGGCCGTTCTCAACAGGCAGCCCCGTATCGGGGTCGAGAATGTGGTGATAGCGCTTGCCGCCCTGCTCGAAGCAGCGTTCGTAGCTGCCTGAGGTGGAGACGCAGCCCGCGCCGAGCTTGACGGTCATCACCGATCTGCCCGCTTCGCCCCATGGGTCGCGCACGCCGACATTGAAGCTACCCTTACCGTAGAGCAGCACGCTGCCGCCGACCGAAACGACGGCGGAGCTTATTTTTTTATCGGAAAGATATGATTTGACTTTATCGAGGGCGATCCCTTTGCCGGCCGAGCCGAGGTCGATTATGCAGCCGTCGGTGCGGGTGAGGGTATTGCCGCTGAGCGAGAGTTTGTCGGAGCCTGAGCGCGAGAGCGCCTCGGTCAATTCGTCGGTGGAGGGCACGCGGGGGGAGTCGTTAAAGCTCCACAGGTCGCTGACTGCGCCGAGGGCTATGTCGAATTTACCTCCGCTCATTTTGCCGACCTCGAGCAGCTCGGTGATGTAATCTCTCATTTCGTCGCTGAGGACGGTCTCCGCCTCGGAATTTATCCTGCTTATCTCGGAGCCTGACGTGTAGCGGGAGAGCTGCTTTGAATCCAGCTCGCGCACGAGGGTGCTTATCCCGCCCGCCGCGTCCTTGGCGGCGAAGCCCTTGACCTTGGCGGAGACAAAGGTATCCATGGCGAAGAATTCGCGCTTGACCTCGGTTGAGGATGCAAAAAAAATCGCCGCAGCCGCAACGGCGGCAACAACAGCGAGGGCAATCAGAATCTTTTTCAATTTGCATGCCCCCTTATATCAAAAATGATATATAGTTATGTATGAAGTGATATAATGTCCCTTACTTTTAATATACACCTTTTAAAAGAGTTTTTCAATAAAATTTTATAATTTTATTGCGATTTATATTGGTTTTCGGTGAAAAATCTGCTAAAATATCATCAGAGAATTCGCATTATATCAAAGAGGAAAATTACGGAGGTAAAGCCATGATAAGCAACATATATATGCCTGTCCGCTGCATAGTCGGCAGGGGCTGCGTTGAGCAGAGCGGCGGGATTTTTGCCTCGGCGGGCAAGCGCTGCCTGATAGTTACGGGCAGGAGCAGCGCAAGGCTCAGCGGCGCTCTCGACGACGCGGAAAAAGCCTTGCAAGGCGCGGGGATAAGCTATGATATATTTGACGGGATAGGCGCAAATCCGCTCGTCTCCGCCTGCTGCGCCGCGGGCAAAAGGGCGAGGGATATCGGGGCGGAATTCATACTCGGCATAGGCGGCGGCTCAGTGCTCGACGCCTCGAAAGCCATCGCTATTTATGCCGCGGACCCGTCGCTCGCACCTATGGATATTTATAAAAGGGAATACAGCGGAACTCCGCTGCCTGTCCTGCTCATAGGCACTACGGCCGGCACGGGCAGCGAGGTGACGGGCGTCGCCGTGCTGACGAACGATGAAACGGGGGCAAAAAAGAGCATATCCGGGGCGGATTGCTACGCCGCGGTCTCTTTCTGCGACTACGGCTACACCCGTACTATGCCGAGGAAAGAGACGGTTTCGACGGCGCTTGACGCCTTTGCCCATGCGGTCGAGGGCTTTTTCACCCCGAAATGCGGCGGAGTGCTTGACCTTTATGCAAAAAAATGCATACCGCAGATATACGACGGGCTTCGTGAGCTTGCCGAGGGCGGCGAGATCGACGATTCGCTGCGGGAGAGGCTCTATGAAGGCTCGATATATGCGGGCCTTGTGATAAACACCTGCGGCACGGCGTTCCCGCACCCGCTCGGCTATGTGCTCACGGAGAATTACGGGATTCCGCACGGCATGGCCTGCGCTGCGTTCTTCGGCGCGTTCATTGACCGCTGCGAGCGTTTTGCGCCCGAGAAAGCGGCGGAATTCGCCGCAATGACGGACGATATCGCCGCCGTCAGGGGCACGATAGGGTCGCTGCTTGACCTCGACGGCGTTAAAATCAGCCGTGACGAGGCGGAAAGATACGCCCTGCGCTGGCAGAGCGGCACGCCCAAAAATTTTGCCGCCTCCCCCGGCGGTCTAACGCAGGAGGAAGCGGCAGGGATATTAGCTTCGCTTTAATAAGCGCGCTCAGCAGCCGCAGCCACAGCCGCAGTCACTGCCTCTTGAGGAGTTGAGCGAAGTGCCGTTGCAACCGCAACCGCAGCCCAAGCCGCAACCGCAGTCGGTGAGGCAAAGGAGCAAGAGGATGATGAAGAGCCAATTGTTATTGCATCCGCAACCCATGATCTGACCTCCTTAACTTGAGTCAGCCGATCTCTCGACTGCTTACATCCTCATGTTATGTTGCGGCGGCGAAAGGGTTACAGGGCGGCAAAAAATTTTTTACTTATGAAATCTGACGGTTTTTGGCCTTCAGGCCCGGGGCTTGGCTGTGTATTTATGCGAATTTTGATTTTGACTATTGACAACGCTCCGATCTTGCGTTAAAATGGCGACAACAACTGATATGGATAAATGCCGTGAAGATATTATGCGGAATTGACCCGTGCTTTCAGAGAGCCGTTGACAGGTGCGAAACGGTAAGCCGGCTATTCGGCAGCCTCGTATCGGAGCAGGTCCCCGGAACGCAAAGTAAGGGGGCACGGGTGATCCCGTTACAGGTCAGGGGCTTGATTGAGCCTGACGAGCGGTCTGTTTTTAACAGGCAATACGGGTGGTACCGTGGTTAATTTTTTAATTAGTCATCCCGCAGAGAGAGGATCTCTGCGGGGTGTTTTGTTTTAGCCGAAAAGGCGAAATCCTAAGCATATCAAAGGAAGGCGAATGCGAAATGAAAAATGTATATGTCAGTGATATTACCCTCGCCGCCGCGGCAAAGGGCGGCAGGAAGGCTATGAGCTTCCGTGAGAAGCTCGCTCTCGCTCAAAACCTGCGCTCGGCGGGCGTTGACTCGGTGGAGCTGCCCGCCTGCTCCGGCAGCAAGGAGGACGAGGTGGTGCTCCGCACTATAGCGACCTCGCTCGGCGGCTGCAAAGTGAGCATACCCGTCGGCGACGGCGACGAGAGCCTTGCCGCCGCATGGAGCTGCATTCGATCCGCTGCAAAGCCCTGCCTGAGGGTGCAGCTGCCCGTATCCACGGTGCAGATGGAGTATTCCTACCACATGAAAGCGCCTAAAATGCTTGAAAAAATTGCATTTTTATGCAAGAAAGCCGCCGAAATTTGCCCCGAGGTGGAATTCGTCGCCCTTGACGCCACCAGAGCCGAGGCGGGCTTCGTCAGCGAATGCTGCCGCACAGCCTGCGAGAGCGGGGCGACAGCGGTGACCGTTTGCGACGACGCCGGCTGCTGCTTCCCCGACGAATTCGCCGCCCTTATCGCAGAGGTCAAGGGCTGCTGCGGGGCTAAGGTGTTCGCTCAGCCCTCGGACGCATTGAGCATGGCCGCCGCCTGCGCCGTTGAGGCGATAAAAGCGGGGGCTGACGGCGTAAAGACCGCCGTTAGCAATAAATCCTATCTCAGCGCCGAGGTTTTCGCCGATATCTGCCGCGCAAAGGGCGACTCGCTCGGCTTCGCCTGCAAGCTCGACGTGACGGGCATTCATCGTCTGCTTTCGGAGGCGCTGCCCGAGGAGGCGGCGGAGCAGGCAGCCGCCGAGGAGGTCAAGGCGAATTCCGCTTTGCTCGGCGCTCAGAGCACCCTGACCGAGGTCATCGCGGCCGTCAGGGAGCTTGGATATGAGCTCTCCGCCGAGGATAACGGCAAGGTCTATGAGGAATTCCGCAGAGTCGCGGCGAAAAAAGGCTCGATAGGCTCAAGGGAGCTTGAGGCGATAGTCGCGGGGGCGGCGATGCAGGTGCCCTCGACCTATCATGTGATAAGCTATGTTGTAAACAGCGGCAACGTGATGACCGCAACGGCGAACCTGACCCTTGAGAGGAACGGCGAGAAGCTCAGCGGAGTCAGCACGGGCGACGGCCCGATAGACGCGGCGTTCCACGCGATAGAGCAGATAATCGGCCACCACTATGAGCTGGATGATTTTCGAATTCAGGCCATCACCAAGGGCAGGGAGGCGCTCGGCTCCTCGCTCATCCGCCTGCGCGACGGCGGCAGGCTCTATTCGGGCAACGGCGTATCGACCGATATCGTCGGCGCCTGCATCAGGGCATATATCAACGCTTTGAATAAGATAGTTTACGAGGAAAAATGATATGAAATTAGCATTTTCTACCGAAAATATAAGCTGCCCGTCATTCCTTGAGCTGTGCGACACGGCGGCGGAATACGGCTTCTCGGGCATTGAGATATTCGACGCAGGGGCGGAGATAGCCGCCCACCGTGACAGCCTGCTCGACCCCGCGTCGACCGCCGATTCGCGGCGCAAGCTGGTCAACCGCCACCTTGAGGCGGCGGCGCTGACCTACCCCGACCCGATATGCTCCGTCACCGCGCCCGAGCCGATAGCCGACTGCGTGGAGCTGGCGGCGAATGCGGGGATACAGAATGTGATAATCCGCTTCGGCGCGGAGCTGCCCGACGGGCTTGAGAGCATACTGACCCCAGCCGTTAAGAGAGCGGAGGAATACGGCGTCGCGATATTGCTCGAGACCTGCGGGGCGCTCGCGCACACGGAGAGGGCGCTTGAAGTCATCAACCGCTTCGCAACGGCGGCGCTCGGCACGGCATGGAATATCCGCGAGACGTTCTTTGGCGGCGGCGAGACTGCCGACGAGACGATACGCACCCTCGGCGCATATATCAATTATGTCCGCATAGGCGACCGCAGGGGCGGCACGGACGTCATAATCGGCGACGGCGAGCTGCCCGTCAGGGACTTTATGAATGCGCTGCGTTCGCTGAACTACGACGGCTTCATCTGCACCGACCGCAACAGCGAGATAACCGAGCCTGATGTGGTGCTGACCCATTTCGTCAACTATATGAACGGCGCAGAGGAGCGCAAGCCGACGGAGAATATCTATTATAACCGCTCCCGCACGGGCACATTCCCGTGGAAGAAATTCGACACGGTGGATCTGACCTTTTCACAGGTGCTCGACGAGATGGCGGAGAGATACCCCGACCAATACGCCTTCAAATACACGACCCTCGACTATACGAGAACATATTCGGAATTCCGCGACGATGTGGACAGAGTTGCGGCGGCGCTCATTTCGCTGGGCGTGAAGCCCGGCTACCATGTGGCGGTCTGGGCGACGAATATACCTCAGTGGTTCCTGACGTTTTGGGCGACGGTCAAGATAGGCGCCGTGCTCGTGACGGTCAACACCGCCTACAAGGTGCATGAGGCGGAGTATCTGCTGCGGCAGTCCGATACGCATACGCTGGTGATGATAAGGGACTGCAAGGATTCAAACTATGAGGAGATAATCTCGGAGCTTTGCCCCGAGCTTGCCTCGCTGAAGCCGGGTAAGCCGCTCTATTCAAAGAATCTGCCGTTTCTTCGCAATGTCGTGACCGTCGGATTTCACATGGACGGCTGCCTCGAGTGGGACGAAATGCTCGAGAGGGCGGATTCCGTGCCCGTTGAGGAGGTGCGCCGCAGAGCCGCGGGCGTGAAGCCCGACGACGTGTGCAATATGCAATATACCTCTGGCACCACGGGCTTCCCCAAGGGGGTCATGCTGACCCACCGCAACATTATTAATAACGGCAAGCTGATAGGCGACAGGATGGATATATCCTCCGCCGACAGGATGATGATACAGGTGCCGATGTTCCACTGCTTCGGCATGGTGCTCTCGATGACCAACCTAATGACCCACGCAGGCACTATCTGCCCGCTGCCGTATTTCTCGCCGAAATCCTCGCTTGCGTGCATCAACGCCGAGCGCATAACCTGCTTCAACGGTGTGCCGACGATGTTCATAGCGATGTTTAACCACGAGGATTTTGCCTCGACCGACTTTTCATATATGAGGACGGGCATCATGGCCGGCGCGAACTGCCCGCCTGAGCTTATGCGCCGAGCCGCCGCAGAGATGAATATGACCGAGATACTCAGCGTTTACGGTCAGACGGAGTCCTCGCCCGGCTGCACGATGGGCGAGGTCAACGAATCGCTCGACCTGAGGGTCGAGACGGTCGGCAGCGCATTCCCGAATGTTGAATGCAAGATAATCGACCCCGAGACAGGCGAGGATCTGCCCGACGGCGAGAACGGCGAATTCGTCGCAAGGGGCTTCAACATAATGAAGGGCTACTATAAGATGCCGAAGGCGACCGAGCAGACGACTGACGCCGACGGATGGCTCCACACCGGCGATATCTGCTGCCGCACGCCGCAGGGCTACTATAAGGTCACGGGCAGACTCAAGGATATGATAATCAGGGGCGGCGAAAACCTCTATCCCCGCGAGATTGAGGAATTCTACCTCACTCATCCCAAGGTCAGGGATGTGCAGGTCGTCGGCGTGCCCGACAGCCGCTACGGCGAGGAGGCCTGCGCCTGGATAATCCTCAAGAGCGGCGAAGGATCGGACGAAAACGAGATGCGGGAATACGGCAATTCCCACATGGCGAAGCACAAGGTGCCGAGATATTTTATTTTCACTGAGAGCTTTCCGATGAACGCCGCAGGCAAGATATTAAAATATAAAATGAGAGACGATTCGATAGCACGGCTGGGAATAAATAACAGCTGAAAAAAATTTCCGAAAACCTCTTGACAGACGGTCAAAGGTGTGCTAAAATGCAGAAAAACTTGAATATAAAAGCTGTGACGAAGACGGATACGGTTGTCTGTTTCCAAGAGAGTCGGGGGCGGTGCGATCCCGATAAACTAATTCCGATATCCCATCACTTCCGAGCCGAGGGTCCGAAAGCCGAGCGCAAGTAGGCGCCTTCCGTGATTGCTGCGTTAACGCATAAGGCTTGTTGGAGCCTGAGGGGCATGATCTTCATGCAATTTGAGTGGTACCGCGGGTACGATGATTAAAATCGACTCGTCTCAAAGAAATTCTTTGAGACGGGTCTTTCTGCTTTTAAACAAAATTTTACACACCAAGGAGGTTTTTATGATGAATACGACAAACACGATGATGCAGCTCTCCGAGATAGCCGAGAGAATTCGGGAGCTCAGGGAGATCATGGGCTGGTCGGCCGCCGAGATGGCGGACAAGACCGAGGTAACGCCCGAGGCATACGCTCTTTATGAGAGCGGCAGCGCCGATATCCCGTTCACATTCATTCATAAATGCGCGCTTGCCTTCAACGTCGAGCTGACCGAGCTGCTCGAGGGTCGCTCCGCTCATCTGTCGAGCTACACCGTGACGAGGAAGGGCAAGGGTCAGGAGACGGCGAAAGAGGACGGCATAGAGATAATGAACCTCGCGCCGAAATTCCGCGACAAGATAGCGCAGCCCTACTGGGTGCATTACGAATACTCACCCGAGCAGCAGAACGCACCCATCCACCTGACCAAGCACAGCGGCCAGGAATTCGACCTGATACTCAAGGGCAAGCTGAAGGTGCAGGTCGGCGAGCACACCGAGATCCTCGGCGAGGGCGACAGCATCTATTACAACAGCTCCACCCCTCACGGAATGATAGCCGTTGACGGCGAGGACTGCTACTTCTGCGCCGTCGTTCTCCCCGGCGACGATGTGAAGGAGGAGACGGTACGCAGCACGATAGTCTCCGCCAAAAGCTCGGAGAAGCTGCTGTGCGAGAAATTCGTCAAGACGCATGAGGATGAGCACGGCAGGCTCAAGAGCATAGAATTCAAGAACACAGACACCTTCAACTTCGGCTTCGATATAGTGGATGAGATAGCGAATAAATACCCCGACAAGCTCGCGATGCTCCATCTTGACTCAGAGAGGAACGAGCGCCGCTTCACATTCAAGGATATCAAAAAGGCCTCCAACCAATGCGCCAATTACTTCACCTCGCTCGGCGTCAAGAAGGGCGACAGGGTCATGCTTGTGCTCAAGCGCCACTATCAATTCTGGTTCGCGATAGTCGCCCTGCACAAGATAGGCGCAATAGCGATCCCGGCAACGAATCAGCTCAAGGAGCACGACTTTGAATATCGCTTCAATGCCGCCGGGGTCAATACGATAGTCTGCACCGGCGACGGCGATACCGCCGACATCGCCGAGAGAGCCGCTCAGAAATGCCCGACGGTCAAGAATAAACTCATCGTCGGCAGGCAGAAGGAGGGCTGGCACGACTTCAACGCCGAATACAAGCTCTTCTCAAGCAAATATGAGCGCACACCCGACACCTCCTGCGGCGACGACACCGCGATAATGTTCTTCACCTCGGGCACGACGGGCAACCCCAAGATGGCGGCGCACAAACACACCTACGCCCTCGGTCACTTTGTGACGGCGAAATACTGGCACTGCTGCGAGAGGGACGGACTTCACCTGACGATCTCAGACACGGGCTGGGGCAAATCGCTCTGGGGCAAGCTCTACGGTCAATGGCTCTGCGAGGGAGCGGTATTTGTCTATGACTTCGACCGCTTTGACGCCTCGGATATCCTGCCGATGTTTGCAAAATACAATATCACCACCTTCTGCGCTCCGCCGACGATGCTCAGAATGCTGATAAAGGAGGATCTCTCAAAATACGACCTCTCCTCAATCCACCATATGACGACGGCGGGCGAGGCGCTGAACCCCGAGGTGTTCCGCCAATTCAAGGCCGCCACAGGGCTTGAGATAAGCGAGGGCTTCGGCCAGACCGAGACAACATTGACTATCGCAAATCTCAGGGGCACGCCGCTCAAGCTCGGCTCAATGGGCAAGGCTTCGCCGCAGTACGACGTTGACCTGGTCGATCGGGACGGCAACACCGTCGCCCCGGGCGAAACAGGCGAGATAGTTATCCGCACCTCGAGAACCGTTCCCTGCGGTCTCTATAAAGAATACTATCTCGACAGCGAAAAGACCGAGGAGGCGTGGCACGACGGGCTTTATCACACCGGCGACACAGCATGGCGCGACGAGGACGGCTACTTCTGGTATGTCGGGCGCAAGGACGACGTCATTAAGTCCTCCGGCTACCGCATAGGGCCGTTTGAGATCGAGAGCGTCATCATGGAGCTGCCCTATGTCGTGGAGTGCGGCGTTTCCGCCGCCCCGGACGAGGTCAGAGGTCAGGTGGTCAAGGCGAGCATAGTGCTCACCAAGGGCACCGAGCCGACCGAGGAGCTTAAAAAAGAAATCCAGAATTATGTCAAATCACATACAGCGCCTTACAAATATCCCCGCGTAGTCGTCTTTAAGGACGAATTGCCCAAGACGACGAGCGGCAAGATCCAAAGATATAAATTATAATGCGAAAGGAAGACTGAACTATGAAATACGAAATCAAGGTAACAAAAACGACCGCCCCGAAGCCCCACCCGACAGACGAAACCAAGCTCGGCTTCGGTCAGATATTCACCGACCATATGTTTCTGATGGATTTCGACCCCGACAAGGGCTGGCATGACGCGCGCATAGTGCCGTTCGGACCGCTGCCCATGCACCCCGCCGCTACGGTCTTTCACTACGGCGTTGAGATATTCGAGGGGCTTAAGGCATACCGCCGCGCCGACGGCGCCGTCGCCCTCTTCAGACCCGATGAGAACGCAAAGCGCTTCAGAAACAGCGCGGAGCGCCTCTGCCTGCCCGAGCTTGACGAGGAAGCCTTCGTCGATATCGTCAAGACCCTTGTGGAGCTTGAGAAGGATTGGGTTCCCTCGGCGGAAGGCACTTCACTTTATATCAGACCCTTTATGTTCGGCGATGACGCTAACCTCGGCGTTCACGGAGTCCGCCACGCGGTGTTTGCGGTCATCTGCTCGCCCGTCGGCGCATACTATGCCGAGGGCATCAACCCCGTCAAGATAGCGATAGAGAGCAAGGACGTCAGAGCCGTCAGAGGCGGCACGGGCTACGCAAAGTGCGGCGGCAACTACGCCGCCAGCCTCAGAGCGGGCGAGGAAGCCGAGAAGCAGGGCTACACCCAGGTGCTTTGGCTTGACGGCGTCGAGCGCAAATATATCGAGGAGGTCGGCTCGATGAACGTCATGTTTAAGATAAACGGCAAGATAGTCACCCCCGCCCTCACAGGCTCGGTGCTCCCCGGCGTTACGAGGAAATCCTGCGTGCAGCTGCTGAAGGATTGGGGCTACGAGGTCGAGGAGAGGCTCATCTCGGTCGACGAGCTCTTTGAGGCCGCCGCAAACGGCACTCTTGAGGAGGCATGGGGCACAGGCACCGCCGCCGTTGTGTCTCCGATAGGCCATCTCTTCTATCAGGGCAAGGAATACACCGTGTGCAACAACGAGATAGGCAAAGTTACGCATAAGCTCTATGACACCATCACGGGCATCCAGTGCGGCAAGGTCGCCGACCCCTACGGCTGGAGCGTCAAGGTCTGCAATGGCTGAGAATTATAAGCGGCTGACCCTCTTTGCCGGCCACTACGGCAGCGGCAAGACCAACCTTGCCGTCAACTATGCGCTCGCCCTGAGGCGCAGCGGCAAAAAGGTCAGGATAGCCGATCTTGATATAGTTAACCCGTATTTTCGCACCAAGGACAGCGCCGAGGAGCTGGCGGCGGCAGGCGTTGAGCTTGTCTCGCCGACCTATGCGAATACAAATCTCGATATCCCTGCCCTGCCGCAGGAGATGTACGGGCTGTTTGAGCGCCGTGACAGCTGCGCGGTCATTGATGTCGGCGGCGACGACGCGGGCGCATATGCGCTGGGCAGATTCGCCCCGCTCATCCTTGAGGAGAACGACTACGAGATGATATTCACGGTCAATTTCTACCGCCCCCTGACCCCGGACGCCGAGAGCGCTCTTGAGGTCATGCGGGAGATAGAGGCGGCGTGCGGCATACCGTTCACGGCGATCGCCGACAATTCAAATCTCGGGGACGAGACGCTGCCCGAGGATGTGGAGGCGACCGCGGAGCAGGCTCGCAGGCTCTCGGAGCTGAGCGGGCTGCCCGTCATAATGACGGCGGCGAAGGCGGATATCTGCGGCGATATCAAGGCCGAGGATCTCTTCCCGCTCACGCTGCAAAAGAAATATTTTTGACATAAAGGAGACTGAATATGGCTAAGGTCACGTTTGACTCGGACAGATGCAAGGGCTGCGCTCTGTGCGTTGACGCCTGCCCGAAGAAGATCATCGTTATTGCCAAAAACAAAATAAATGCGAAAGGACATTCCCCGGCAGAGGTCACTCAGCCCGAGAAGTGCATCGGCTGCGCTTTCTGCGCCACGATGTGCCCCGACTGCGTGATAACCGTGGAGAAATGAGGTGACGACATGGCTGAGAAAGTATTGATGAAGGGCAACGAAGCTATCGCCGAGGCCGCTATCAGAGCCGGCTGCCGCCATTACTTCGGTTACCCGATAACTCCGCAGACGGAGATCGCCGCATATATGGCAAAGCGTATGCCCAAGATCGGCGGCACATTTTTGCAGGCGGAGAGCGAGATCGCCGCGATAAACATGGTCTACGGCGTGGCGGGCGCAGGCTTCAGGGTCATGACCTCGTCATCAAGCCCCGGAGTTTCGCTTAAACAGGAGGGTATTTCATATATCGCAGGCTCGGATCTGCCCGCGCTCATAGTCAATGTGCAGAGGGGCGGCCCCGGCCTCGGCGGCATCCAGCCGTCTCAATCCGACTATTTCCAGGCAACAAAAGGCGGCGGCCACGGCGATTATCATCTGATAGTCCTTGCCCCCGCAAGCGTGCAGGAGATGGCGGATCTGACCGTCAAGGCGTTTGACCTCTCGGATAAATACCGCATTCCCGCAATGCTGCTTGCCGACGGCACGATGGGTCAGATGATGGAGCCTGTCTCGCTCGAGGGCATCACCGAGCATAAGGTCGAGAAGCCGTGGGCGGTCACGGGCACTCAGATGAAGAGAAAGCACAATATCATCAACTCGCTTTACCTCAAGCCCGAGGAGCTGGAGAAGATTAACTTCGCCCGCTACGAGAGATACGCCGAGGTGGAGAAGAACGAGCCGATGTGGGAAGAATACATGATGGAGGACGCCGAATACTGCGTAGTCGCCTACGGCATAGCCGCAAGGGTGTCAAAGAACGCGGTCACGGCGGCGAGGGCAAACGGAGTCAAGGTCGGCCTCATCAGACCGATAACCCTTTGGCCGTTCCCGACCGAGGCGCTTGCCGCGGCGGCAAAGAAGGTCAAGGCGTTTGTATCCGTCGAGCTTTCGATGGGTCAGATGATAGAGGATATACGCCTTGCCACCGGATGCAGCAGACCCGTTACGCTCTGTAACCGCGCGGGCGGCATGATCCCCGACCCCGAGCAGGTGCTCGAGGCAATAGCAAAATCAGCGGAGGTGAATGAATAATGACCGTTTTTGAGAGACCGAAATCACTTGCGGATGTGCCGCTGCATTACTGCCCCGGCTGCACCCACGGCATAATTCACCGCCTTGTTGCCGAGGCGATAGACGAGCTTGGTATTGAGGGCAGGACTATAGGTGTCGCCCCCGTCGGCTGCGCCGTCATGGCTTATGACTACTTCACCTGCGACATGGTGGAGGCTGCCCACGGCAGAGCGCCCGCCGTTGCGACGGGTCTTAAAAGAGCGCTGCCCGACAATATCATATTCACCTATCAGGGCGACGGCGACCTTGCCTCCATCGGCATGGCGGAGACCGTTCACTCCGCGACAAGGAACGAAAACATAACCGTCATATTTGTCAATAACGCAATATACGGAATGACGGGCGGTCAGATGGCTCCCACGTCGCTGCCCGGTCAGGTCACTCAGACCTCGCCCTACGGCAGGGACGTCAAGACCGCGGGCTTCCCGATAAGGGTCTGCGAGCTGCTCGCCACCCTCGACGGCCCCGAATACATAGAGCGCGTCGCCGTCAACAATGTCAAGAATGTAAAGAACGCAAAGAAAGCGATCCTCAAGGCGTTTAAGAATCAGGTCGAGGGCAAGGGCTTCTCGCTCATCGAGGTCGTATCCTCCTGCCCGACCAACTGGGGCATGACCCCCACCGCCGCACTTGAATGGGTCGAGAATAAGATGCTGCCCTATTACCCGCTCGGCGTGTATAAGGACAGATCCGCCGAGAGCAAGGAGGGCTGAAAATGACTACTCAGATACTTATAGCGGGATTCGGCGGTCAGGGCGTGCTCTTCGCCGGCAAATTCCTTGCATACAAAGGCCTCTCGGAGGGCAGAGAGGTGAGCTGGCTCCCCTCATACGGCCCCGAGATGAGAGGCGGCACGGCTAACTGCTCGGTCATCCTGAGCGATGAGCCCGTAGGCTCGCCGATAGTGGCGAAGCCCGACGTGCTTATGGCGATGAACCTGCCCTCGTTTGACAAATATGAGAGCAGCGTAGTCCCCGGCGGCTATGTCTTTGTGGACAGCACCCTTATCGCCCGCAAGGCGCAGCGCACGGACATCAAGGCGTTCTATATCCCCGCCACCAAGATGGCGGCGGAGGCAGGCACGCCCACGCTTGCCAACATGATAATCGTCGGCAAGATGATGAAGGAGACCGGCGCGGTCAGCCTTGAGGGGCTGGAGGCGACAATGAAGAAATTCGTGCCCGCAAAGCACGCCGACCTCGTCGATGCGAATATGAACGCCATAATGGCGGGCTATAACTACGCCGACTGAATATAATAAATGTTAAAAATCGCTCTGCCGTGAGCCGTGAGGCCGCAGCAGGGCGATTTTGCTATACATTATATTATTAATGAATGAGGAGCAGGTTTGCGAGTGAGAAGTAGATGATGAGCGTGATAATGTCGACTATCGTGGTTATCATCGGGCCTGCCATGAGGGCGGGGTCGAGCTTTATGAGCTTCGCAAGGATAGGCAGCGTGCAGCCGATGAGCTTCGCAACGATAACAGCGCAGAACATCGCAAGCGACACGACAAAGAACATTTGGAACGTGCCGTCGCAGAACAGGTACATTCGCAGGATATTCACCGCTCCGAGCGCCGTGCCGCAAAGGATAGCGACCCTCAGCTCTTTGAACACTATCTTGAAATAATCTCTGGGCTCGAGCTTGCCGACGGCAAGACCGCGGATGATAAGGGTGGATACCTGGTTGCCTGCGTTTCCGCCGGTATCCATGAGCATGGGAATGGCGGCGGTCAGGGTGGTGAAGCCTGCGAGCAGCGCCTCATAGCCCTCGATTATCTTGCCGGTGAAGGTGCCGGATACCATAAGTATCAGCAGCCAGATGATACGGTTCCTTGTCTGCTTGAAAACGCCGGTCTTGAGGTAATCGTCGTCCGAGGGGGCGATAAGAGCCATCTTCTCAAAGTCCTCGGTGGTCTCCTCTTCAATGACATCAACAACGTCATCGACGGTGATTATGCCGACAAGGCGGTTTTCGTTATCGACAACGGGCACGCTCAAAAGGTCGTATTTCTTAACGACCTCCGCCACGACCTCCTGGTCGTCAAGGGTGTTGACGGAGATGAGCTGGGCGTCGTCCTCCATAATATCGCCGACGAGGGCGTTCTCATCACAAAGCAGCAGTGAGAGCAGCGGCACGCTGCCGAGCAGGTGCCTCTCGCGGTCGGTGCAGTAGCAGGTGTAGACAGTCTCTTTGTCTACGCCTGTTTTTCTTATCTGCTCTATCGCCTGTGAGGCGGTGAAGTTCGTGTGGAGCTGCACCATCTCAATGGTCATTATGCTGCCGGCGCTGTCCTCGGGGTATTTTAAGAATCTGTTTATCAGCTTGCGGGTCTCGGGGTCGGAGTGGGCAAGCACACGGGTGACGACGTTGGCGGGCATCTCCTCAAGGAAATCGACCGTATCGTCGAGGAACATTTCGTTGAGCAGGCGCTCAAGCTCGGCGTCGTTTATCATTCGCACGAGGTCGGTCTGCGTGTCGGATTCAAGGTAGGCAAAGACCTCTGCCGAGAGATCCTTTGGCAGCACGCGGAAGACAAAGAGCCTGTCCGCCGGCTCCAGCTCCTCCATAATGGTCGCTATATCGACCACGTTCATTTCGATCAGGATGTCACGCAGCGCTGAGATCTCGCCCTCAAAGATGAGCTTCCTTATGCTGTGGAGCATGAATTCGTTGGTGTCCATAAAAAAACGTCTCCTTTCTTCACCGACAAGGTCGGCTCCGCAAAGGCGACGCAAAACAAATAGAAGCGATCAAACGGATCACTTATATGGCGATAAAGGCGGCGCCGCCCCTGCGATATAAACTTAAAAAGCTCCTACTTCGAGGGTTAGGGGTATCGGAACCTGCCATTATTTTCACCACACTTTTCATAATTATTTTTTTACAACCCAATGTTACACCCAAAATCGCCTCAAGTCAAGTGAAATCGCAAAAAAATCCGTAAAAATAAAATATTCGGTAAAATTGCCGAAAAAGCGAGCTACAGGGGGTATTTTGAACGAAAACGGGGGAATTACGGGCGAAAATTTGGTTTTCGGCGAATATCGCCGTAAGGCGAACGGCTTTAAGAAAGGCGGCGTTTGCGCTTAGGGTGAGAGAAAGGAGATGCGCGATGAAGAAATTGAGCGAAAAAGAGGCGCTTTTTTGCGCCTACGCCGCAGAGGGGGCGGATCCGAGGGGATGCGCCGCAAGGGCGGGGTATTCGGTCGTGCCGTCGAGGGCGGCGGCGCGCCTGCTCGCCCGTGAGGATATCCGAAACCGCATAAAGCAATTGCAGGAGGAGCGGCAGAGCTGCTCGAGGGTCGAGAGCGGGCTTCGCAAGCTGGCGTTCGGCTCGTCGGCGGACGCATTCAAGCTGCTGCTCGGCGGAGAGGAGCTGAGCGCCGAGGATATCGAGCGGCTCGACCTTTTTAACGTCTCGGATATCAAGAGACCGAAGGGCGGCGGGCTGGAGATTAAATTCTATGACCGTCTAAAGGCGATGGAGAGGCTCGCAGCCCTCGGCGGGGGAGTTGAAGCGGCGCAGAGCAGCTTTGCGGGCGCGCTAATGGAGGGCGCACGGCTGCTCGGCGGGGAGGCGGAGGATTGAAGAAGCAGGAATTCGCGCCTTTTTCCGCAAAACAGACCGCTGCGCTCTGTTGGTGGGTGGACGGCAGCCCTTACAGCGGCTGCGACGGCATAATCTGCGACGGGGCGGTGCGCTCGGGCAAGACCCTGTGCACCTCGGTGTCGTTTGTGGCGTGGGCGTTCTCGGCGTTCAGCGACCGATCGTTCGCCCTTTGCGGCAAGACGATAGCCTCGCTGCGGCGCAATGTTGTCACCTCGCTCCTGCCCGTGCTGCGGGAGCTCGGCTTTGACTGCGCCGAGAAATATTCACGTAACCTTATAGAGATATCCTGTGGCGGGCGTATGAACCGCTTCTATCTCTTCGGCGGCAAGGACGAGGGCTCGGCGGCGCTGATACAGGGTATGACCCTCGCGGGCGTGCTGCTTGACGAGGTCACGCTGATGCCCCGCTCATTCGTCGAGCAGGCGCTTGCCCGCTGCTCGGTTGAGGGCTCAAAGCTCTGGTTCAACTGCAACCCCGAGCACCCGATGCACTGGTTTCACGAGGAGTGGGTCAAGAAGCACAGGGAGAAAAACTGCCTCTATCTGCACTTCACGATGCGGGATAATCCCTCGCTCACGCCCGCGATAATCGACCGCTATGAGAAGCTGTATTCCGGTGCGTTCTATGAGCGGTTCGTGCTCGGCAGGTGGGTCGCCGCCCAGGGCAGCGTATATCCGATGTTCTCTCAGAGCGCCCATGTCAAAGAGCCGCCGCAGGAATTTGAGAAATTCTATATCTCCTGCGATTACGGCACAGTCAACCCGTCGTCCTTCGGCCTTTGGGGACTGAGCGCAGGGGTGTGGTACCGCATAAGCGAATACTACTACGACTCCCGCAGGGTGGGCGAGCAGCGTACGGACAGCGAGCATTACTCCGCCCTGCTCGACCTTGCGGGCGGGCGCAAAATCGAGGCGGTCATAGTCGACCCCTCGGCGGCGAGCTTTATCGAGTGCATCAGGCGCGACGGCCGCTTCACCGTCATCCCCGCAAGGAACGATGTGCTTGACGGCATCCGCCGAGTCTCCGACAGCCTCAAAAGCGGCAGGATCCTTTTCTCCCCCGCCTGCCGTGACTCGATAAGGGAATTCGGTCTTTACCGCTGGGAGGAGAACTCCGCAAAGGACGCGGTGAGGAAGGAAAACGATCACGCAATGGACGATATCCGCTATTTTGTATCCACGGTGCTGAACGAGGATGCGGACGACGGATTCTTTGCCGTTGCGGCAAGGAGGTGCTGAAATAGGCATTTTTAAGGACAGAAAAGCGGCGAGGATATCCGCACCCGTCGCTCAAAACAGGGGCAGGCATATATTCGGGATGCTCGACGATTATGTGCCGCTCGGCGCGCCGCAGACGAGGCTCTATTACGCCCTGCGGGAGGCTGTGCCGATAATCGACGCGGCGGTATTCAAGATAGTGCGCCTTGTGGGCGGCTTCACGGTGGAGTGCGGCGACAAGGCGGCGCAAAGGGAGCTGCGGGATTTCATCGAGGATGTGCCCGTGGGCGGCAACCGCATGGGCATGGCGGCGTTTATCTCAAGCTATCTTGAGCAGCTGCTGACCTGCGGCACGGCGGTCGGCGAGATAATCACCGACACCGAGGGCACTCCGAGGGCGCTTTTTAACACGCCGCCCGACGATATAACGCTCAAAAGGAATAAAAACGGCGTTGATATCGACATTTTCACAGGCTGCGGCCCCGCAATGAGGCGGGTAGCCAGACCCGAGCTCTGCCTGCTCAGCGTGCTCGACCCGCAGCCGGGCGCGCTTACGGGCAACTCCCTGCTGAAGGGTCTGCCGTTCGTCAGCTCGGTGCTGCTCAAGATATTCGAGAGCATCGGCGCGAATTGGGAGAGGGTAGGCAACCTGCGCTTCGCCGTGACCTATAACCCGAAGAACGACGCCATCGACCGCGCCTACGCCAAGGACAGAGCCTTGCAGGTGGCAAAGGAATGGGGCGAGGCGATGCAGAGCGGCTCGGAGATAAGGGATTTTGTGGCGGTCGGCGACGTGCAGATAAAGGTCATCGGGGCGGATAATCAGATACTCGACAGCGATGTGCCCGTGCGCCAGCTGCTTGAGCAGATAGTGGCCAAAACGGGGCTGCCGCCCTTTATGCTCGGGCTTTCGTGGTCGAGCACGGAGAGAATGTCCTCCCAGCAGGCGGACGCTCTCACCAGCGAGCTTGAGGCGTATCGCCGCATACTCACGCCGGTCATCAGGAGGATATGCATGGCGTTCCTGAGAAGCAGGGGCTACGGCTGCACCGCCGAGGTCGTCTGGGACGACATCACGCTCCAGGACGAGGTGGAGCAGAGCAAGGCCGCCCTCTACAGGGCGCAGGCCAAGAAACTTAACGGAGGCGAATAAATGGAAAACGAAAACCGTAATAAGCTGCCCGACAAGGAGCTGGAGCTTATCGGCAGCTTTGCGAGGAAGAAGCTCTCAAGGGACGAGCTTTACACATTCCCGCTCATTTTGTGCGACAACGAGATAGACCGCGACAACGAGAAATTCACTATCCCCGCCCTCAAAACTCTGGCGGAGCTTTTTGTCGGCAAGAGCGGCATATTTGACCACAACATGAGCGGCAAGGATCAAACGGCGAGGATATACTCCGCCGTTGCGGTCACCGACCCCGTGAAAAAGACGGCGGACGGCGAGCCTTACACCTACATTCAGGCAAAGGCGTATATGGTCCGCACGGACAAGAATAAGGATCTCATCGCTGAGATCGACGCGGGCATCAAAAAAGAGACCAGCGTCGGTTGCAGCGTGAGGGATATAAGCTGCTCCATCTGCGGCAAAAACATCAAGACCGAGGGCTGCGAGCATCAGAAGGGCAGGTATTACGGCGGAAAGCTCTGCTGCTACCTGCTCTCCGAGCCGGCGGACGCCTATGAATGGTCGTTTGTGGCGGTGCCCGCTCAGAGAAATGCGGGGGTGATGAAATCCTTTGCGGCAGGAGGCAGAAGCGCCTCTCAGGAGGAGCTTGCCCGCTTCGCCGAGGATTACAGAGCCGAGCTGCGTTCGGAGATAATCAAGAATGCGGCAAAGGTACTCCCGACGATGAAGAGCGAGACTCTTGAGGATATCTGCTCCGCCATCGACCTGCGCCGTCTGCGCGATATGCGTGAGGCGTTCGCCGCAAAAGCGGCACAGGAGCTGCCGCTGATAAGGCAGCTTGCCCCGACGGAGCAGACGGAGACATCTCAAAATTCCGAATACAAAATTTAAGGAGGAAACAAAATGTCAGTATCATTCGGCGGTTTCAACGCAAACACCGCAACATTCAAGGTCGGCTCGACCATAGCCGCGGGCACTCCCGTGGAGATGGACGGCAGCGGCAAGGTCAAGGCGAGCGCCGACGGCAAGGCATTCTGCGGCATAGTCGCGGCAAGCGACGACGCATACGCTTCGGTGCAGCTCAGCGGCGCGGTTACCGTGAAATGCAGCGGCACCGCACCGTCTGCGGGCTACGCAAAGCTCGCCTCGGACGGTAAGGGCGTCAAGGCGGACACGACCAACGGCAGGGAATACCTCGTGCTTGAGGTCGACTCGACCGCGGGCACCGTTACATTCCTGCTCTGATAATTGAAAGGAGAGATAAAATGTCAGCATTTGATAATGTAAAGCTGGAAAAAGGACTTTACTCGGCGGGCAACTTCACCAAGGCTCTCGAAAGCCTTGACCCGAGCGAGAATTACAAGGGCACTCCGCTCGAGGGGCTGGACGCATATCAGCGCCAGCTCAAGAGATTCGGCATCAGGGTCGGCGGCGCGGGCAGCGACATAGTCGATAAATTCTTCGCTTGCAGCGACAGCGCCGTGCTCTTCCCCGAATACGTCTCAAGGGCGGTGAAGCAGGGGCTTGAGCAGGCGGATATCCTGCCCGGCATCGTGGCGACCGCTACCGTATTCAACGGCATCGACTACCGCTCGGTCTCATCTATCCCGACGGATGAGGAGAAGGAGCTGAAAATAGTCAAGGAGGGTGCGTTCATCCCCGAGACCAATATCAGGATGAAGGAGAATCTCGTGAAGCTCCGCAAGAGGGGCAGGGCGCTCGTCGCCTCGTATGAGGCGGTCAGATATCAGCGCCTCGATCTCTTCACCGTCACGCTCAGGCAGATAGGCGCATACATCGCACGCACCCTGCTCGCCGACGCTATCGACGTGCTCGAGAACGGCGACGGCAACGGCAACGCCGCCCCGGTGGTAAAGTGTGCGGAGAACGGCGCTCTCGCCTACCCCGACCTCATCTCATTCTGGAACGGCTTCGATCCCTATGAGCTGAACACCGTTATCGCAAGCCCCGACATGATGGCGGCGATACTCAACATGACTCAGTTCAGGGACGCCGCTGCGGGTCTCAGCTTCCACGGCACGGGCAAGGCGGTGACTCCCCTCGGCGCAAAGCTGCTTAAATCCTCCGCCGTCGGCGCGGGCAAGCTCATCGGCCTTGATAAATCCGCCGCCCTTGAGATGGTCAAGACCGGCGACGTGATGACCGAGTATGACAAGCTCATCGACCGCCAGCTCGAGCGCGCAGTGATAAGTTGCACGGCGGGCTTCGCCAAGATATTCGACGGGGCATCCAAGGTGCTTTCCGTCTGACGGAGGGATAATTTTGACAGATACGCTGACCGTGCTTAACGCAATGAAAGAGTATTATTCGCCCGACGGCGATACGCAGGAGCTGCTGCCCATGTGCGAGGCGGCGTGCAGGGAGCTTGCCGCAATGGTGAAGCCTGAGGCGGATCTCGGCGACATACGCCTGATAAACGCTGCCGCGGCCTTTGCATACCGCAGATTCTGCATAAAAAAGCTGTTTAACGACGGCGGTGTGACTTCGTTCAAGGCGGGCGACGTCACGGTGAGCGTCTCCCGCAGGGAGCTTGCCGATTACGCCCAAAAAGAAAAAACCGAGGCTCTTGCGGCCGCCGCACCGCTGCTCAGGGATGAAGAATTCCACTTTGGGCAGGTGAAAGTATGAAACTTGCGCCGCTTTTTGACCGCTATGCGACCGCGGCGAGCCTGATGACCGCCGACAATGCGAAATCCGCCGATATGCGGGCGTTCATCAGCCCGCTGCGCTACAAAAACAAGATGTATCTCTACGGAGTGAATACCGAGATAGGCTATAATTCGCAGGGGCACTACCTCTATATCGGCCCGCCCGACCCCGATTTGACCGCAGCGCCGCAGAATTCGTATATCGCCGCGGCCGGCAAGAAATTCAGGGTCGACAGAGCCGAAAAGGTCTATAACGGCGACGAGATTTTCTACATTTGGGCGATAATCCGCGAGATAGTGGAGATAGAATAGGAGTGAGCAAATGAGCGAAATAAGCGCACTGCCCTCAAGCATCGTTGAGTGGCTCGAGGGCAGAGAAGATCTGGATTATATCAAGTTTCTGACCGAATTCCCGCCGATAAAAAAGGCCGTGCCGCTGAAGAAAACGACGGTCGCCGTCGGCATCAAGGGGATGAAGATAGTTGATTCGTTCGTCGAGAATGACGAGGGAATGCTCGTCAAAAACGAATACTGCCGCAAGGCTGAGATAACGCTGCGCCTGTCTATCCACGCCCCGCTCTCCTCGGGCGGCGCAGCCTGCCACGAAGCCTTCACCGACATTATCGACTGCCTGACCTTTGACTCGGCGCTGGATATTGTCAGCTCGGGGTGCGACAACATAACCGCCGACCGCGACACGGACGCATTCGTGCTCAGCGCATGGCTGACGGTCAACGCCTCGCTGTGCCCCGCCGCAACATCGAGCCTCGACTTCCCGTCGTTCCTGAGCAAGGAATTGCTGTGCGGCTCGCATATCAACAACAGTGACATCCACCTCTCGCCGGAGCAGCGGGCGAAGCTGGATACACCGTATCAGCTTGGCACATATTTCGGCACGGGGGACTCAACGCAGAGCGTGACGGTCGGCTTCAAGCCGTCAAGGCTGCTGATATTCGCAAACGGTCTGCCGCTTTTCGCTCCGAACGGCTCGACGGGCAAGAGCTACGCCCTGTGCGGCGCCGCTTTCGGGGATTACGCCACCATCGGCGTCACCCTGACGGAGAAGGGCTTCAAAGTCAGCAGCACGGAGTCGCTCACGGTGCGCTCCTGCTCGCCGCTGCTCAATGACCTCGGCACGACCTACGCATACGCAGCATTCAGATGATTAAAAATTCAGGGCGAGAGTTCAACTCTCGCCCTGGTTGCGGTTTCCATAATTAAAATGTTATTTGCACAAAACAAAGCGTCAGGCGGAGATTAAACATTATTGTTCTGCTACTGCAAATGATATGGTGACTTTCTCAAACAAATTGTCGGAGATATAATCTGCGACGTTTTCGTATACGGCAACATCGCTGTAATATACAAATGTATAGCTTTTGTAATTCGGCAAGACGATGCTTAACGCTTTACCTCTGACTTGCTGAATATATGAGTCTATAACATCCCAATTCGGCTCTCCGGCACCGCGGGCGCTTTCGGGGAAGGGGATTGCCATACTGTTGTTAAATTCATAACCGTCTGCAAAGCCGTCTTCGTTTTCCGAATAGTTGGTTGCAGACTTTTTAAGAACATATTTATCGCCGCTGATATCCCAAAGTGCCGTTGCGTTGCCGCCGGCAGTGCCGCTCGAGGTGCCGTAAGTCTCGGCAAGAACCATAGAAGTACCTTTGACAAAGGCAAAATGTGTGCTGAAGCTTCCGCTGCCTGCAAAGCCGAGCATTTCGGTGTCTGTGAATTCCACGATTCTGCCGCCCGAGTAGGTCACAAGCATAAACGGATAGTCCGATGAGGAAACGGGCGTAAATGCAACCTCGGGGATACCGTTATCGTCCATGTCGCAGATATAGGCAGAGCAGGCATCCATGAAGTCGCATTCTTTAATATAATTGTTCAAGTATTTGGCTATAGCTCTGCTCCATGAGGTGCTGAAGCTGATCTTGCAGCCACTCAAAGTTTTTCTCAAGCTGACGGCATCGCCCCATTTTATTGAGTCGTTATCATCAAGGTTCAATTTTTTGAGCCGGGTGAGGACGGAGAGAGCGGAAATATCCCTGATATCGTTGCCGCTCAGGTCGAGGCTTTCCAGGTTTAGGCATTTGCCGAGTGCCGCAAGGCGGGAATCACTGAAATTGCCGCTGATCTTCAATTCTCTGAGGTCGGTGTAGTTAGCCAGATCATCAAAATCTTCATCTGTCGGATCCTGAAGAACCAGGCTTGCGAGGGAATAATCTTTTGACTCGGAAGTTGTTTCTGCCGAAGTGATTTCCGTTGTGGTGGGTCTTTTATCGTGATTAATAATTTTGTTATAGTTAAGCGCAAAAGACACCAAAATTATTACTGCGAGAGTAACCCCGACGGCTGCTGCTATCAGATTTTTCGGATCAATTTTTTTCATATGTAACTCCTCAACCTTTCGTTTATAGACCGAACCGCCAAAAAATCAACAATAAAATGGCATTTCAATTCCCGTGATTGGTCTTACATAAATATAGACACAAATAAGCAAAAACGGTTCACTATTAAAGCAAACTGTTTAAATATTTTTACATAAATTTATCCAGCTCGGCGGCGACGATCGGGTTCTTTTTGAACTTGGGGTTATCGTAGAATTTGCCGCGGGCGATAACTTTTTCGACGTTGCGGAGTGCGCGCAGGTCATCGAGCGGGTTCTCCGCAGTGACTATCATATCGGCGCTCTTGCCCTTGGCGATGGTGCCTGTCACGTCGCCGAGACCCGCAAGCTCCGCGCTCCTTGCCGTGGCGGTGTAGAGGGCGAAGGAATTCGACACGCCGACGAATTTGTGAAAGTAGTAAAGCTCTCTCCAGAAGTCGTACTGAGTTATCCACGGGCAGCCGACGTCGTTGCCGAGCACGACGGGGATGTCGTTCTCAAGCGCGGCTTTGGCGCACTCGATTATGCCCTCAAAGACGACGTTGCCGTTGTATTGCTCGACCTCCGAGGCGTTGGAAACGCTGCGATCAAAGAGCGCATAGGGCAGCGCAGGGGAGATGGTGGTGCAGAGGAATGCGCCCCTCTCGCGGAACAGCTCGATTATATGCTCGTCGGGCTTTGCGCCGTGCTCGATGGAGTCAACGCCGTTCTCAAGGGCGACTCGCACGCCCTCGGGGGATTCGACATGGGCGGCGACGGTGTAGCCCGCTTCGTGAGCCTTGTCGCAGACCGCCTTGACCATCTCGGGCGGCATTTTAAGCTCGCCGGGGACGCCTTTTTCTTTGGCGTCGAGCACGCCGCCGGTTATCATCAGCTTAACGATATCGACCTTCTCCTTCTCCGCCTCTTCAAGGCAGGCGAGAGCCTCGTCAATATTGTGAGCAGCTATCGCAACGGAGCCCGCCATGTGGCCGCCGGGCACGGAGATGCCCTGATTTGCGGCGAGGATACGGGGACCGTCCTTGCGCCCCGCCGTTATCTCGTCTCTGAGGCGAGTGTCGAAATCTGCAAGGCCGCCGACGGTGCGTATGGTCGTGACGCCGCTGAGCAGCTCGAGCTTCGCAAAGGCGGCGACCATTTTGTATGCCACAGCCCTGGTAAGCCCCGTGCTCATTATCGTCTTGACGAGCTTCTCATTGTCGCGCTGCTTCTTCTGCGGCTTGCCGTTGCCCGCAAGATGCACATGCATATTGATAAGTCCGGGCATTATGTATTTGCCCTGTAAGTCGACCTTGGTGTAGCCGTAGGGCACAGCTTTATTCGGCATGATATCGACTATCTTTTCGCCGTCGGTGAGGACCGCCAGACCCTCTTTGGGCTGCATATCCTTTGTGCCGTCGAGTATCTTGCCGTTCACAAATGCGTATTTCATATCTTTTCCTCTCTTTCCGTAAAGGTCTATGATCGTATTATATCAAATGAATCGGCCGATTTCAAGACGAGACGCCGTTTTATCAAAGATATCAGAGGTTGAAAAACGCGGCGGGATATGTTAGAATATCGGCATAGAATTAGGGAAAGAGGCGTTAAAATGAAATTGATCAGCGTTTTTCTTGCACTTGTGTCACTTGTTTCCGGGCATATCATACAGGCGGATATACGCATCCACCCCGAGAAATACAACCTGATGACGATAGACACCTCGAATCTGCCCGAGCCTGTTGAGGCGCCGACGGTAGATGACTTTGTGCAGCTCAGCGAGGTGAATATGCATTACCGCATATACGGCGAGGGTAAAGCCCCGCTCATCCTTATCCACGGCAACGGCGGCAGCGTGAATTCGCTCGCAGCGGCGGCGCGCTACCTTGCAAACGATTACACCGTCTATGTCACAGAGAGCCGCTGCCACGGCCAAAGCAGCGACCCCGGGGTGATATCATATGAGTTGATGGCGAAGGACATTGCCGAATTCGTCGCCGCAATGGGGATAAAGAAGCCCATAGTGATGGGGCACAGCGACGGGGCGATAATTGCGCTTGCCCTCGCTGCGGATCATCCCGAGCTGCCGGGGGCGATAATTGTCTGCGGAGCGAACTCCGACCCGTCGGCCTTCTGGCCGTATTTCCCCGCCGGGGTGAGGATACGCAACGCCGTGCGCAGGGATAAGCTCAACGATCTGATGCTCAACGAGCCTCACTTCACGGCGGAATACCTTGCAAAAATCAACTGCCCCGCCTATATCGTCAGCGGTGAATTCGATATAATGCGCCAGACCGATACGGTCTTTATACGCGACAGCGTGCCGGGCAGCGACATGGCGATCATAAAGGGAGCGGATCACAGCTCCTATATCTCCCGTGACGGAGGGCAGGCATATGCCCTTGCCGTAGAATGGCTGAATCAAAAAGGGTTATAAATAATTATCGGAGTGTGCTGAATGCATACTCCGATTTTTTTAACAAAGGTTTATTATCATCAGTGAGGCGATGCCGAGCAGCAGCCCGCAGACGCTGCGGGCGGTCAGCTTCTCCTTGAAGAATATTGCCGCCGTGACAGCGGAGATTATCGTTGCGCCGCCGTCGTTTATCGGGAACATCACCGCCGAGGGGACGGCTCTGCCCGCAACGGTCGCAAGCTGATTTATCACGAGCAGGATGCCTGAGAGTATTATGCCGTAGAGAAAGAGCTTCTTCGGCATCTTTTTAATTTCGTCGGTGCTGCGGCTGCGGGCAAGGCGCAGGAGCAGGCAGGCAAGCATCCCGACCCCGACAAGCCCGAACGCAAGGAATGAGAATACGCTCGCGCTCACATCGGGCAGGAATTTGGAAAACATCTTTTGCGCCACCATTATCATGCCGTTTGAGAGCATACTGCCGAGCAACAGGAGCAGAGTCCTCGGAGTGAAGGCGCCTTTTTGTTCCTTGGAATAGCCGATGAGCAGCCAGCCCGAGAATATCAGCACGGCAATGCCGACAAACTGCACGGGGCGCATCGGCTCGTCAAACATGAATATGCCCGCAATGCAGGGCAGCAGCAGACCCGCCGAGCCGGCGAGGGAGGCGAGCACCATTACGCCGCTTTTCAGCGCTTCGAGGCCGCAATAGAGGTTCAGCGCGAGCGAAAGCGCGCCGAGCGCCGAGATGCCGAATGCGGGCAGGCTGATGCCGCCGACGCCCTCCGCGAGCAGCAGAATCAGCGCCGCACCGCCCGCCAAAAGATAGCTGTAGGCGCCGTAAAGGAAGTATGCCGCCGCGCCGTTGACCATGCCGCTTGTCTTTTTGTTAAAGTAGCTCTGCGGGAAGCGCAGCAGCAGGATTGCCGCGAGAAAAATATAATCTTTCATCATTTTATAACTACCACCGTGTTGGGCTGCATCGTGAGCGTGAAGCGGCCGCCGTCGGGGGCAATGCTCAGATAGGGGGTCATGTCGTGGCTCTCGTCAAGCAGCGAAACGGTCCTCAGCTCATCGCCCGGCAGCTCGACGGTGAAGGAGCGGGGCAGGGCGGCTTCGTCGTCCGTGTAATATGTCACGACGGTCACGGTCTTGCCGTCCTTTACCGCGGCGGCGGCGTAGATATCGGGCACGTCGCACTCCGTTTTGCATTCGTCGCCCGCCGCAAGCAGCTCGCCCCAGGCGTTCAGGGCGTGGTAGCCCTTGAGCGGCTCGAGGGTGCCGAACGAAAACAGACCGTTCATGGTGGAGTTTATTCGGGCGTCATAATACATGAGCATATCGACCGCCTCGCGCTGGCAGGCGGCCATCACTGCGCTTATCATTGCGGCGCCCTTCATCGACAGCTCCGTTTGCAGGCTGTTTTTCCACTCCTCTCCGCTCCAGCCGCGGACATAATTCCACTCGTCGAGTATGCTTTCGGCTTCTGTGTAGCCGAATTCGTCGAGCAGCGCGCGGTGACGGCGGGCGTCGTCGGTGAAATCCGCAACGCAGCTGCCGTAGCGGTGCCACGAATAGAAATCCATCGGCACGTTTTCGCTCCGCATTTTCTCAAAGAACGGGCGCAGCCACTTCTCGTTGAAGCCGCAGACGGCGGGGCCGCCTATCTTCAACTCGGGGAAGCGGGATTTGAGGTGCTTTGCAGTGACGGCAAAAAGCTCATAGAATTCCTCGGGGGTGCCGAGCCAGCATTTTTCGTTGAAGTCGGGCTCGTTCCATATCTCCCAATATTTTATGCCCCTGTAACGGCCGTCCGCCCAGCCCTCGTTCATGTGCATGATGATGTGCTCACAGACGACCGCCCACTTGTGCGGGTCGGCGGGAGGCAGGATGCCGTAATGCTTCGGCCAATGCTCGATCTTGCTGCCGAGGCGGTAAAAGGGCTCGGCTCCCGCAAGCTCTATGTGGTCGAGATACATATCGGTCAGCGTGAAGTCATAGGCTTCGGGTGAATATGGGTCGGCGGAGAAATCGGGGAATATATTGTGTATGTCGACCGTGTGCTCCCCGCCGTAGTCGTAGCATATCGACGCGTCATGTACCCTTGCGTACGGTATGTTCGCCGCCTTGAATGCGGGCAGGTTGGTCAGATTCTGGTCTGCGTTGTCGGTGTATTTCGGGCCGTTGTTGACGGCGTTCATCGGCTTTATTGTGCCGACCGTGACAGAGGGGTCGATTTTCAGCTTCATGTAGATCGCCTTTCTTATTTGATATTAGGATCAGGTCATTGTCCTGAGAAAATGCTGCATCACTTTATTTGACACGCTCAGGGCGACGCCCGAGCCGTAGCCCGCGTTCTCGGCGATACAGACGACTGCCAGCGGCAGATCCTCCCGCTGAGAGTAGCCGACGAACCACGAATGGCTCTTTGCGCCGTCCACTTGCGCCGTGCCCGTCTTGCCGCACATCACAAGATTCTCAAACTTCCAATCGCCGTATTTATCCTTGACGTTGGAGCGGAGCAGGTCGTTCAGCTTGGCGGCGGTGTCGGGCTTTATCTTCACCATTGTCGACGGCAGCCTGCCCACTATCTCGCTGAGCGTGCCGGTCGATTTGATGCGGTCGGGGGCGTAACCCTCGCCGCCGTTTGCTATCGCGCCCGCTATCGAGAGCAGGTGGGCGGGGTTGATATAGGTCGTGGACTGGCCGATGCCCGCCCAGCCCAGCTCCGCCTTGCTCGTCTTTGAGGGCGAGAAGCGGCTCTTAGTCAGGCGCACTTCCTTGGCGTAGAGCTTTGAGTTGAAGCCCATGGATTCGGCGGTGGCGAGGAGCTTGTCCGCCCCCAGTTCAAGCGAGATCTCCGCAAAGGCGCAGTTGCAGGATTCGTTCATCGCCTTTTGGAAATTCACCGTGCCGTGGACGCCGTTGCAGATGACCGTGCCGTCCGAGGTCTCGTATTTGCCGTCGCACTCAAAGGTGCGCGAATAGATATCGGGGATATTCTCAATGGCGCAGGCGGCGGTGACTATCTTCATCACCGAGCCGGGCGTGTATATGCCCGACACGACCTTATCGAGGAATACGCCGTCGTATTTCTCGTTCGTCATAAGGTCGGAGGGCTTGTTTTTGATATCATAGGTCGGCTTCGATACGCTGCAAAGGAGCTGACCCGTCTTGTAATTATAGACCGCGACCGCTCCGTTGTAGCTGCCGAGCGCTTCATAGGCGATCTTATTCGCCTCGCTGTCGATATTCAGCGTGATATCCGTGCCCGTGCCGCTGCTCTTGAGGGTGTAGATGCCGTTAACGAAGCTGTAGCCCGAGAGAATGTCGCGGTAGAGGTAATGAGTGCCCGTCGCGATGAAGCCAGAGGTGTCGCCGACCACATGGAGGGTCGCTTTCCTGACCGCCGCGCTTTCGGCGAATACCCGCTCGTTTTTCTCGCTCTTTGCGAGCACCTTGCCGTTGATGTCATAGATTGTGCCGGCGTTGACTATCCTGCCGCCGGAGTAGATGTGGCGGTTCGCCTTGTTTGAAGCCCATGTCGCTCCGTTCACGCCGAGGCTCACCAAAAAGAATACTACACCCGCGACGAACGCGAGTATCAATGCGTAGATTATCGCCGCTCTTTTATTCGTTATCCTCATACGGCTCCCTCCTTTGCACGGGCGGGGGCTTTCCTTTTGACCTTCGATATTGCGATGTCGGGCTTCGGCGGCTCAAAGGGAGCCCCCGCCGCCCTGATATAGGCGAGCAGACCCCATGAGCAGAGCATACTCGAGCCGCCCCTGCTCACAAAGGGCAGGGTAACGCCCGTCAGGGGCAGTATATCCGTAATGCCGAAAACATTCAGCGAGAGCTGGAAGAGCAGCATTCCCGCTGCGGCAACGGCAGCTATCGCATAGAAGGTCGAGCCTGCGGTCTTTGCGGCTCTCACGGCGAAGAGGGCGATGCCCGCAAAGCTCAGCAGCACGGCGATGCCGATTACAAGCCCCCATTCCTCGCATATCACGCCGAAAACAAGGTCGGTCGAGGCAGCGTAAACGTCGCGCAGGTAGCCCTCGCCTATGCCGAGGCCGAATAGCCCGCCGCTCGCCGAGTAGATGAGCACTCTCGTCTGCTGATAGCCCGTGGTGTCCATGAAATCCCACACATGGCGGTAGACGGCAAAGCGGTTTGCAACATAGGGCTTGAAGTATATCACCAGCACAGCGCCCATTAGCGCGGCGGTGCAGATGAGGGCTATAGTCCTCACGTCGCCCGAGCGCATGAATGCGATAAGGATAAACGTGAAGAAGAATATCAGCGCCGTGCCGAAGTCCTTCATCAGGAAGAGGCTGCCGACGCAGGTTATAGAGAAAATGATGTATTTCGTAAGGCTCGTGTTGGAGAGCAGCTTCTCGAGCGATACCGCCCCGACGAGCACAAAGGCGATCTTCACAAGCTCCGAGGGCTGTATCGAGAAGAAGCCGAGGTCTATCCAGTTGAGCGTGCCGTTTGTGACCTTGGCGAGGGCGAGGTTGGCGGCGAGTACGCCGAGCGAGCCTATCGCAGCGGGGTAACGCAGCCAGCAGGCGACCCGCACATCCCTGATGAGCGCCGTCATTATCAGATAGACGGCGAGACCCATCGCAATGGCGATGACCTGCTTTAACGCATATGTCTCGCTGAAGCTGGCGCAGACGGTCAGCCCTATTCCGGAGAGGAAGAAGGCTATCGCCTCAAGCTCAAAGTAATCGTTGCCCGTCACGAGCGTGCCGATGAGCATATATATCCACTCCGCCGCTATATAGCCGAAGAAGATATACACGAGCGACAGGCTCAGCTCCTCCTGACGGCAGAGCACGCAGGCGGCGCTGATGAGCTGGAACGCCGTCATCAGCAGCATGACCGTTATCTGTTTAAAATGCGGTTGCTTTGCGGCCACAGGACCCCTCCTTTCGATTTATCTACGCCGAAATTATACCACACGGCGGCGCAGAATTCAACAATTGAAGTATACAGCGCAAATTTTTTAAAATTGTTAACAGTTCATCTCATGTTTATTAATTGTGAAAAGCTATGATATTTGTGAATCGCTTTATCCCCCGGCGACGGTCGGGCATATAATGGCATAGCCGCGGTTTTTAATGATACCGAAAGAGGAATCAGACAATTATTTTAAAATATATATTAAAATTATTGCAAGCGGCTGCAAAATGGTGTATAATAATTAGACTGTATAATGGGTGTAGTGCTGATAGGAGGAGAATTAACGCATGGAAGCCTATTTTGATAACAGCGCAACGACTGCGCCCTGCATAGAGGCGATAAGAGCCGTCAACGAGGCGCTCACGGATTGCTGGGGCAACCCGTCCTCGCTTCACCGCACGGGCAACAAGGCAAAGGAGCTGCTCGACCTCTCGAGAGAGAGCATTGCCAAGCGCCTTTCCTGCGACCCCTCGGAGATATTCTTTACCTCCGGCGGTACGGAGAGCAATAATCTCGCCGTAATGGGCGCCGCCTATCAGATGCGCCGCTTCGGCAAGCGGATAGTCTCGACGAGCGTGGAGCATCCGAGTATAGACGAAACTTTGAATAAGCTCGAGGCCGAGGGCTTCGAGGTGATAAAGCTCAGGGTCGATAATTTCGGCAGGGTAAACGAGCGTGAGCTCTATGCCGCCGTCAATTCAAATACGATACTGATAACAATGATGCTGGTCAACAATGAGGTGGGCACGATAATGCCCGTCGAGGCTGCCAAGAGGGCGGCAACGGCGGCTCGCTCGCCCGCGCTTATCCATTGCGACGCCGTCCAGGCGTTCGGCAAGATGCCGATAAAGCCCGCCGCAATGGGCGTTGACCTTATGACGATAAGCTCGCACAAGATCCACGGCCCCAAGGGCGTCGGCGCGCTTTATATCCGCAAGGGAGTTAAGATAAAGCCACGCACCTTCGGCGGCTCGCAGGAGATGAAGATAAGACCCGGCACGGAGGCAATGCCCGCCATTGCAGGCTTCGGGGCGGCGGCGAGAGCCCTGCCCGACCCCAAAAGGGAGCTGGAGCATATCACCATGCTGCGCGACTACATGGTGTCAAAGCTCACGGAGATCGACGACGTGGTCATCAATTCCCCGCCGGACGCTCTTCCGTTCGTGACCAATGTTTCTGTGCTCGGCATCAAATCCGAGCCGATGCTGAACTTCCTCTCCGAGAGGGGAATATGCGTCTCCAGCGGCTCCGCCTGCTCCAAGGGCAAAAAGAGCCATGTGCTCACGCAGATGAATCTGGATCGCAGGAGGCTTGACAGCCCGCTGCGCATCAGCTTCTCGAGATTCACGACCGTGTCTGAGATAGACGCCCTCGTGCTCGGTATCCGTGAGGGCAAAAAGACGATAAGAGCCATTAAATAAAGAGAATCGGAGTTAAATTCAAGGATGAAAGAAATCATTTTGATAAAGAACGGCGAGCTTGCCTTAAAGGGACTTAACAGGAGGACCTTTGAGGATATCCTCGTCAAGAATATGCGCCGCAGACTCGAATCGGCGGGCAAATTCAAATTCACCATCGCTCAGTCCACCGTAGTCGCCGAGCCTGAGGACGGCGCTGACCTCGACGAAGCGGTCGAGCGCCTCGGTAAGGTGTTCGGCATCGCAGGATTCTCAAGAGCGGCCGCGGTCGAGAAGAATATGGACGTTATCCTCAAAAGCGCGGAGGAGTACCTGGCTCCCCAGCTCCTCTCCGCCCGCACCTTTAAGGTCGAGGCGAAGCGTTCGGATAAGAAATTCCCGCTCAAATCCCCCGAGATATGCGCCGAGGTCGGCGGATATCTGCTGCGTAAATACCCGCATCTCGCCGTTGACGTCCACGAGCCCGACCTTGTGGTGAATGTCGAGGTCAGGGATTCGTACGCCTATATTCACGGCAAACAGATAAAGGGTGCCGGCGGTATGCCCACGGGCAGCGCGGGCAAAGCGGCGCTGCTCATCTCGGGCGGCATCGACAGTCCCGTTGCGGGCTATATGATGGCGAAGCGCGGCCTGGAGCTTATCGCCGTCCACTTTGCTTCCCCGCCCTACACCAGCGAGAGAGCGGAGCAAAAGGTCCACTCGCTGCTAAAGCAGGTCAGCAAATATTCGGGCAGGATAACCCTCTTTGTCATTCCGTTCACCGAGACTCAGGAGCGCATCAAGGATGATTGCCCCGAGGAGATATTCACTGTCATTATGCGTCGCATGATGATGAGAGCGGCTCAGATAGTGGCGGCGAAGCAGGGCGCAGGCGCGCTCATAACGGGCGAGAGCGTCGGTCAGGTCGCGAGCCAGACCATGCCCGCCATTGCCTGCACCGACAAGGTCTGCGAGATACCCGTATTCCGCCCGCTCATCGGTATGGATAAGGACGAGGTCGTTGCGATCTCAAGGAAGATAGATACGTTCGATATCTCGATCCTCCCCTATGAGGACTGCTGCACCGTATTCACCCCGAAGCATCCCAAGACCCGCCCGACGGTCGATTACGTCGAGGCGTGCGAAAAGGCGCTCGATATCGACAGGCTCGTGAATGAGGCCGTCGAGGGCGCAAGGACGGTATATATAAACGCTTATTAATTCTTAATTTTTCAAGGAGCACCGAAATGGCTGTCTGTGAGATTCTGTCCGTCGGGACGGAAATATTGCTCGGCGATATTCTGAATACCAATTGCCGCTTCCTCTCCGTGGAGCTTGCGAAGCTCGGCATCACCGTGCTGCGCCACACCACCGTGGGCGACAATGCCGACAGGCTCGCCGCCGCGCTGGGCACCGCGCTTGAGCGCAGCGATATCGTTATCGCTACGGGAGGACTCGGCCCCACCGCCGACGATATCACCCGTGACGTTTGTTGCGAGGCGATGGGCTTTGAGCTGCGGTTTGACGAGCGGATTGCCGAGGAAATACGCAGATATTTCACCGCTAAGGGTGCGGAGATCCCCGAGACGAATTACAGGCAGGCTTATGTGCCTGTCGGAGGCACGGTGTTCCCGAATCATCACGGCACCGCTCCCGGGCTGGGGCTTAAAAAAGGCGGCAAATGCGTCGTTATGCTGCCCGGCCCGCCCTACGAAATGGCGCCGATGTATCGCGAGAGAGTCGTGCCCTATCTTGCCGAATATTCGGACGGCGCGATAGTCTCCCACACCGTGCGTACCATGGGCATCGGCGAGAGCGCGCTTGCGGAGCTTTGCTCCGACCTGCTCAACGGCGAGAATCCCACCGTCGCGCCCTACGCCAAGATGGGCGAGGCGCTGCTGCGGGTGACCGCCAAGGCGGAGAGAGCGCAGGAGGCGGAGGAGCTCTGCGCCCCCGTTATCGCCGAGATACGCCGCAGAGTCGGCCGCTATTGCTACGGCATCGACAGCGAAAATATTGAGCAGAGGGTAGTTGAGCTGCTTAAAAGCAGCGGGCTGACGCTCGCCACGGCGGAGAGCTGCACGGCGGGCTATGTTTCAAAAAGAGTGACCGATATCCCCGGCGCAAGCAGCGTTTTCGGCTGCGGCGCAGTCACATATTCAAATGAAATAAAAGAGAAGCTCCTCGGAGTGCGGCATGAGACCCTTGAGGCTCACGGCGCCGTAAGCGAGGAGACAGCGAGAGAGATGGCGGCGGGGGTCCGCAGGCTCTCGGGCGCCGATATAGGCATCTCCGTCACGGGCATTGCGGGCCCCGACAGCGACGGGACGGATAAACCGGTCGGGCTTTGCTACGTTGCGATTGACGCAAAGGACTATACCGCCTGCGACAAGGTGGAGACGGGCAGGGGCGATAGGGAATACAACCGCTACGTCAACGCCTCCCGCGCGCTCAACCTCGTGAGGCTTTATATCGAAGAAAGGATGGCAGATAAGGCATGAATTCAAAAAAGACGCTCGCAATCATTTGCGCCGTTCTCGCCGCGCTGACAGCGGTGTTCGGCGTGCTCACCGTCATAAATCTGACGGGCGATAAAGAGCCGGGCAAGCCTTCGGTCAAATCAAATGGCTACATCATCACCTCCGCCGTCGAGTATGACGCCCCCGCGGCTCAGCTTAGCGGGGTGATATCAAACAATATGAAAGCGACCGCCTCCTACCCCACAGGCATACTTGAGGGACTGAAGCAGGCGTATTCGATAAACAACGACCTTGTCGGCTGGCTCTCGATCCCCGGCACGGAGCTTGACACCGCAGTTTTGCAGGGCAAGGATAACAGCTACTACCTCAAGAAGGATTTCTACGGGCGCACCACGGGCGAGACGAGCCAGACGAATTACGGCAACATCTTCCTCGACTACCGCTGCTCGAATACCGACCTCTCAAAGAACATGGTTATTCACGGCCACACCACCGGCAGGTCGGACGGCGTGCCCAAGCAGGCGTTCCGCTCGCTCTATGATTACCGCAGCAAAGAGACCTTCATCAAAAGCCCGATAATCAGATACAGCACCCTTTACGGCGAATATACCTATAAGATCTGCGCCGTTTTTCTCTCCACCACTCAGAGGGCGGACGACAACGGCTACCTCTTCAATTATATATATCCCGATATGTCGGACGGCAACATGGTCGGATATATCGAGCAGGTCAACCAGCGCAAGCTCTATGATACGGGCGTTTCGCTTGAGCCGACGGATAAGATAATCACCCTCTCCACCTGCATTTACGATTACGGCAAGAGCGTTGACACAAGGCTCGTGGTCGTCGGCAGGCTGCTGCATGAGGGCGAGAGCGAGGCAATCGACACTTCGCTCGTCAAGGATAACCCCGACTACCGCAGACCGCAGATCTGGTATAATTCCAAGGGCAAGACCAACCCCTATAAGGACTCCGCCCGCTGGGAACCCAGCCCGGATTGATCAAAACAGGAGGACAAAATATATGGCAAAAGAAAACAGTGAAGGCAAGAGACCCTCGTCGCTGCCTGACGGCATCAGCTCCATTGCGGACGATGAAGCCATAACCGAGATAGATTTCAACAGCTTCCTTGAGGAGAGTTCCGACGATTCCTCGGTGTTCGCAGGCTTCCATGATGATATCGAGCAGACAGAGAAAAATCTTGCGGACGAGCTTGACAGCCTCTATGACGATATTATGAGCAGCGGCCCCGCAACAATAGTGCCGAAGCCCATCTCCGCCATCGTGTCGGGTGAGGAGGAGCAGCCCGCCGAGCCTGAGAACAGCGCTCTGGACGAGCTTTGGCTCAACCCTGAGGAATACATCGAGCCTGAGATACCCGTCGTTTCGCTTGACGGCGAGGAGGAGCAGGAGGATGAGCCCGCCCCCGAGGAAGAGGAGCCGACGCCCGCCTCCGATGAGAAAAACGACCTTTTCAGCATGATAGATTCGCTCAAGGCGGATACCGACGGCGACACGGGCTTCAGCGATATCCTCTCGGAGATAGAGTCCAACGACCGCATTGCCCCCGTCAATGAGGAGAATCTCAAGGCGGATGATATCGTTACCGCCGCGCCCGCAGCTCCCGCCGCCCCTGCCGCCCCTGCCGCCCCTGCCGCACCCGCTGCCCCCGCCCCGTCGGAGCAGAAGCTGGCGGCTCCCGCAGCGCAGGAAAGCGACGACGATGACGACTTTGATTATGAATCGGAGCTTGCAGCCCTGCTCGGCGACGAGCCGGAGGAGAGCGAGCAGCCCGCCGAGCCTGCAATTGAGCCGGAGAAGCCCGGCTTTGTGGTCGAGATACCCGACGACGGCAACGATTACGAGGCTGCCGCCGCAGGCTACGACACCAAGCCTCTGCCCGACCTCACCAAGACGGTCGGCAGCATCTCCACGGACGAGTCGGAGTTCGTTGTGCCCGAGGAGCCGACGGAGGAGCAGCCCGCCGATGGAGAGAAAAAGAAGGTCACAGCCTCCGAGATAATCAGGAAGATAGTGCTCGCTGTCTCGATAATCACGATAATCGTCAGCAGCGGCGTGCTTTTGAATACCTATATTATTGAACCTTATAATTATAAGAAGAATGAGGATCTGCTTGCGAGCCGCCTCAATTCGGGCGCGAACGAGCACAGCGACGCCAGCGTCGACGACGTGACGGTGAACGGAGGCGACAGCTCAAAGTACCCCTCCGGTATGCTTGCAAAATATGCCCAGCTTTACGACGTCAACAGCGACCTTGCGGGCTGGATCTCCATACCCGCTCTTGAGATAAACCTGCCCGTAGTCAAGGGCGCGGACAACAGCTATTATCTGCGCCGCAACATCTATAAGAAGCGCACCGATTACGGCGTTCCGTTCTTTGATTACAGGATAAGCGACCTCAAGAATCTGCCCCGCAACACCGTCGTTTACGGCCACAATATGCGCCACGACGACCTCATCTTCGGTATGCTCGAGAATTACCGCGAGATAAAAGGCTTTAAGTCCGCCCCCGTTATAGAGTGCAACACGATATACGGCGATCAGCTTTGGTTTGTCTGTGCCGTGTTCATCACGAATTCAAGGGCGAGCGACGATAACGGCTATCTTTTCCCGTATAACTTCATTGATGTCAGCGACGCAAAATTCGACGAATACATCACGGAGATAAAAAAGAGAAGCCTCTACAAAACCGGCGTTGATATCAATCCGACCGATAAGATACTCACGCTCTCCACCTGCTGCTACGACTTTGACGAGGCGAGGCTCGTGGTCGTCGCGAGGATGAGACGCGCGGGCGAAAGCTCAAGTGTGGATACTTCGGGCGCAAAAATAAATGAAAATCCCAAATACCCGCAGGCGTGGTATGACGCCAACAAGAAGACCAACCCTTATGCGGCTGATTCACGCTGGTAAATAGCGGACACATTTCACACTAAGGAACGGTGAAAGCAATGATCAAAAAAGCAAGCATATTCACTCTGAATGCTTATACGGCTCAGGGTGCCGCCGACGTGCTCAAGGCACGGTTGTCGGAGCATTGCGGCGAGCTTCGAGAGGCGGATTTTTCCGCACCGCTTGAGCTTGCCCGTGCCGCCGTATCATGCGGCGGGCTTGCAGTCGCAGCCGCTCCGATATCCCAGTATCTCGACGCAAAGCTCCGCATCATCAAGGAGCTGCAATTGCGCCCGGTGCGCAGCAAGGCGATCGTTGACGCCCTTGCCCTGAGCGGCATAGGCGATCAGCGCACGCGCGACCTGCACAGCGCCGTGCCCGAGGGAGCCAAAGCGCTGCCCACCGAGGACGGCCGATACTCGGGCTTCATCTGCAAGCACGGCAACGGGATGCTCATCCTGCTGCCGCTCGACGCGGATATCATTGAGAATTGTTTTAATAAAGAGCTACGCACCGTTTTCGGCGAAGCGAAGCCCAAACACTCGGCTATGGCTCAGTTCAGGCAGAGCGTTGAGCGGATAATCGCCGTGGACAGACCCATCGCCGTGGCTCAGGTCGGCTGCTTCAAGCCGCTGCTTGCCTCTCTTATGAGCGTTGACGGCGCGAGCGAGATATTCCTCCCGTGCAAGCTCGGTGATGAGATAAACGGCAAGGATTATTACGCCGAATGCGCCAAGGCCGCCAAAACGGCGGCGCAGACCGATTTCGGCATTGCCGTCTCCGACATTGAGACGGACTCAAGCGGCACAAGGTTTATGACCGTGTGCGTTGCCGACGGCAAGTCCGCCAAATGTGCCAAGGTCTTTGCCGACGGCGAGGAATCGGATAAGCACCTTGCCTCGGCGGCGATAGTCAAGCTCTGCTCTATGCTCGACGAGCTTGATAATGAATCGGAGCTTAACCCGCCGCCCGAGCTTCTGAAAAAGCCCGCCAATTCGCGCAAGCCGTTCATCATAGCCCTTGCGGGCATAGGCGCGGCGATATTGCTCTGCGTCATCCTAACGGTGGTGCTCGGCAGCGGCTCCGGCAAAGCGCTGTTTGCCGACGATACGGCGGCAGGCTCGGTCACTCAGCAAAGCGAGACTTATAACTACGGCGGCAACATTTACGATTATCACGGCGAAGTCGGTATCGGTGATGAGGATGACGAAACGACCGAGCCGTCAACGGTTCAAAACTCCGTCTTTACCCTGCCCGTTACCGCACGCACGCTGACTACAAAGCTCGCCGCTACGGCTGCGACGGTCAAGACGACGGTGAAGAATATCGCAACCACGATAGCGACTACCGTTAAACAGACGGAGAAGCCTGCTCAGCCCTCCACCGCAAAGCCGACGGAGCAGATAACGGAGAAACCGACCGAGAAGCCCACAGAGGCAAAAACGACGAGCAAAAAATCCTCGTCAAACGGCGACGGCAAATTCGTATTCAAGGTCTACGGCTGGGGTCACGGAGTCGGCATGAGCCAGCAGGGCGCAATCCAAATGGCGAAGGACGGCAGCTCATACAAACAGATACTCGCCCACTATTACCCCGGCACGACGCTCAAGACCGATTCAAACACACCGAAAACCGTCATTTACGGCGGCGAGGAGATACCGATCGTCAAGTATCTCTGCGGCACGACGAAGAGGGAGATCGGCGCAGGCTCGCCTGTTGAAGCTCTCAAGGCACAGCTGGTGTGTGCCTATTCGTTCGCAAAGACCTATAATTTCAATGTCCCCGCCAGCCAGCACGCTTACGACGACGGCTACGCCTATGAGGGCACGGCACTGCACAAGGCCTGTCTCGAGGTGCTGAATATGAGCTCGGATTCCGACACTCCGAAGGCGGTTTATGTTGATTACAACGGCTCGGCGGCCCGCACGGTCTACTTTGACTCCGTGGGCGGCAAGACCGCTTCGGCGGCAGATACCTGGGGCGCGACTCAGTATCCGTACCTGAGCGGCGGCGCCTCCTGCAAAGAGGAGGTCCGCTCCACCACCGTGGAGATCTCCGCTGCCGATATGAAGAAATACATACTTAATTATAACGAGGATATCAAGCTCGACGACGACCCCGCAAATTGGCTCGAGATAATCTCACACGACGGCGCCCGCAGCGAGAATTGCGGCTATGTCATCAAGATAAGGGTCGGTGATAAAACGGTGAGCGGCAACAATTTCAGGGCGAAGGTGCTCAAATACAAGATACGCTCCCACTGCTTCACCGTCGAATATGTTCCCGCATAAATAAAGAAAGAGCGGCTGCTCCCGTGAGGAGCGGCCGCTTTTGATATTAGGGGTAAAAAGAAAGGCTGCCGCTAAAGCGACAGCCCTTATGTTAGGATAAATTATTTAACGAGACCGGTGATCTTGTCGATGATATCCTGGAAGGGGATCTTCTTGAGGAGGTCAAGGAGCTTTTTGGCAAGATCCTGGAAGGGGATCTTCTTGAGAAGCTCGACAATCTTGCCGCCGACTTCTTTCCAGTTAATGTTCTTAAAGAACTGCTCGACCTTCTCCTCGGTGGAGAGCTCCTTCGTGCCTTTGAAGGGGCAGACCTCAAGGTGCTTGTCATACTCAGCCTGAAGGACAAACTGAGCGGTGCAGCCGCCGTCCTTATAGCCTTCGCCGCTGTAGGGGCAATGCTTAACATGATCCTTTACGGGGATGGTGTTTTTGATGTGAGCGTTGTACTCTGATTCCTTGTCAAATGACTTTTGGCAGTAGGGGCAGGTGTTGGTGTAGTTATCAGTAGCTGCAAAAGCAGTTACGGCTGCTGAAAGAGCCATGATAAGAGCAAGAGTGAGTGCCAGAACTTTCTTCATAATGTACTTCCTTCCGATAAAAGTTTTTCTTAACAACATTGTGTTAAGGATAACTTATAATATCATCTTTTTGCGCCCGTGTCAACAGAAAATTAATAATTGATTAACCAATAATTTAAAACCGATGTCTGAAAAGGGTGTATAATTCCAATAATTAAGTAAAGAGAAACCGCCGTGTATCATCACGGCGGCTGAATTCTTATTTATCCTCGCCCGGCACGACGAGGAAATCCATGGCGGTGTCATTGTTGATGAACCTGTAGATAAGCTCGCTTATCTCGTCGGCGGATTCAAGCATACCTTCGTCAAACCAGAGGCGGAATACCGAGAACACCGCCCCGACATAGAAGTGGACGGCGTACCTGCCGTCGGTCGTAGTGCTGACGACGGGGAAATAGTCATAGATGCATTCCTCGAGGATGCCGGAGAGGTGGTGGGCAAGCCCCGCCTCATAGACAGCCTGTATCACGGCGGCGTTATCCTGATAGAACATTGCGCCGTATTTGATTATCTCCTTGAGGTCGTTCGCCCGTCTGTTGCCGATATCGCTCACGAGCCTGTCCTTCTGATCGAGCAGATATTTGATGAGGATCTCGTCCTTGCTCTTGTAGTTGCGGTAATATGCCATGCGGGAGACCCCGGCGAGGGTGGTGATGTCCGTTATGGAGATACTTTCATATTTCTTTTCCTGCATCAGGCGCAGCAGCGCCGTGACGATGCACTCCTTGGTCAGGAGATTTGATTCGTTTTGCCTTTCCATAAACAATTATCCCTTATTTGTAACATTTAACTTAATTTTGCTTTTTTGTTGATGATTTGTTCATAAACTGATGTTACACTTGTAACCGTTACAAGTGTAACAGATTACCACGGCTTTGTCAAGTACGGTAAATTTTTCATATGAGGTAGAATATATGCTGAAACTCAAAAATATCGTCAAGGAGTACCCGACAGGCGACAGCAAGGTCGTCGCCCTCAGGGGCGTCAGCGTCGAGTTCCGCAAGAGCGAATTCGTCTCGATCCTTGGCCACTCCGGCTGCGGCAAGACGACGTTGCTGAATATTATCGGCGGTCTCGATCAATACACCACCGGCGACCTGATAATCGAGGGCAAGTCGACCAAGGATTTCAAGGACAGCGACTGGGACACCTACCGCAACCATTCGGTCGGCTTCGTTTTTCAGAATTACAACCTGATACCGCATCAAAGCGTGCTCTCCAACGTGGAGCTGGCGCTGACCCTCTCAGGCGTTTCGAGAGAGGAGCGCAGGGAGCGAGCAAGGGTCGCTCTTGAGAAGGTCGGCCTCGGAGATCAGATCGGCAAGAAGCCCAATCAGATGTCCGGCGGTCAGATGCAGCGTGTGGCTATCGCCAGGGCGCTGGTCAACAACCCCGAGATATTGCTTGCCGACGAGCCGACGGGCGCGCTTGACTCCGAGACCAGCGTCCAGATAATGGATCTGCTCAAGGAAATATCCAAAGACAGGCTCGTTATCATGGTCACTCACAACCCCGAGCTTGCCGAGAGGTATTCAACAAGGATAATCCGCCTTGTGGACGGCAAGATAGTCTCCGACTCCGACCCCTACGACAGCGGCGAGGAGCAAAAGGCAAAGGAAAAGGGCAAAAAGAAGCCCTCGATGTCGTTTTTCACGGCGCTCTCGCTCTCGATGAATAACCTGCTCACCAAGAAGGTGCGCACCTTCCTCACCTCGTTTGCGGGCAGCATCGGCATAATCGGCATTGCGCTCATCCTCTCGCTCTCCAACGGCTTCCAGGCGTATATCGACGCCATTCAGCAGGAGACGCTGACCTCATACCCGATATCGGTAGACAGCGCCACCATGGATATGACCTCCATGGCAAACAGCATGACGGGCATCACCCCCGGCGAGGTGGATCACGGGCTGGACAAAGTATATTCCAACACCATGGCGGCCGATATGATGGAGTCACTCACCTCCGAGATATGGTCAAACGACCTTGTCAAGTTCAAAGAATTCCTTGACAACAACGACGAGATAGGTCAATATGTCAGCAGTATTCAATATTCCTACGGCGCCACGATGAATATTTACTCCGCCGACACCTCCGACGGCGTCAATAAGGTCTATCCCAGCCCCGTTATCTCGATAATGGAGTCGATGATGGGCAGCATGAATTTCGGCGGAATGTCCATAGATTCCTCGACCATGTCCTCATATGAGAAATACTACAATTCATGGCAGGAGCTTATCAATAACAAAGAGCTGCTCACCACGCAGTATGACGTTGTTGAGGGCGCTTTCCCCGAGAAATACAACGAGGTCGTCCTTATTGTCGATAAGAATAACGAGATCAGCGACCTTGCGATACAGGGCCTCGGCATCATGTCCTCCGAGGAAATGATGAATACCTATATGTCGATGATGAGCGGCGGCGAATACACAGGCGAGCGCCACGAGATAGAGTATTCGGATATAATCGGCAAGACCTTCAAGATAGTCCTTGAGCCGAATTTCTACAGCTACAATTCCGAGACCGGCGCATATGACGATATGCACGGCGATGAGGAATACACCAAGAAGCTCGTCGATGCCGGTGAGGAGATCAAGGTTGTCGGTATCATCAGGCCGAAGGATGACTCCCTTATGGTCACCACTATCGGCGCAATAGGCTACACCTCGGCTCTCACCGAGCATATCGTGAGCGCCACCAATGAATGCGAGATAGTCAAGAAGCAGAAGGCTGACCCCACCGTCGATGTCTTTACGGGCATACCGTTCAAGACCGAGGAGACCTCCTCGACCGACAATCCCTCGGCAACGGGAACGGCGGCTTTCACTCCGCCCACCGTCACGAGCCTTGCTTTCACGGGCGAAGCGCCCAAGACCTCGTTCACCGCAAACAGCTTTGACTTCAGCAAGATGGAGCCCGTCACGGAGGAGGAGATATACGCCGCTATCGATAAGAATTACAGCGGCGAGGAGGCAAAGAAATATAAGCGCACCGTTGAGCTGATGCTCAAATCCACCCTCACCCTCGACGAGCGCAGGGAGCTTATCGGCTACCTTGACGAGATGCTTGAGGGGCAGGAGATAGAGGGCATGGGCAAGGTCACGGGTCAGCAGGCCTACAGCTTCCTCCAGATGATGGATAAGGAGACCAAGCTCAAGATGCTCAACGCAATAATGAACGGCCAGATGGGTAATGTTACGCCGCCGTCGGGCGACAACTCCAACACCACAAAGCCCTCGACCGATAATGCCTCGCAGCAGCCCTCGAATCCGTCTCAGCCGACCGTCGAGCCCGAGCCGGAACCCGATCCGGAGCCGCTCGCCAAGAGCTATGAAGAGGCTCTCGGGCTTCTCGGCGCGGGCGACCTCTCGACACCGACCTCGATAAATATTTATCCTCTCGATTTTGAGTCCAAGGATAAGATATCCGAGATAATCGACAAATATAACGAGGATATGAAAGCAAACGGCAATGAGAAATCCGCCATAAAGTACACCGACTATATCGGTCTGCTGCTTTCATCCGTTACAAAGATAGTCAACATCATCTCTTATGTCCTCATTTCGTTCGTCGCCATCTCGCTCGTCGTTTCGTCCATAATGATAGGCATCATCACCTATATCTCCGTGCTTGAGAGGACGAAGGAGATAGGTATCCTCAGAGCGATCGGCGCTTCAAAGAGAGATATTTCGAGAGTGTTCAATGCGGAGACGTTGATAGTCGGCTTTGTCTCGGGTGCGCTCGGCATCGGCATCACGGTGCTGCTGAATATCCCGATCAATATGATAATCGAGCATCTTACCGGCATTGCCCATGTCTCGCAGCTCCCGTTCAACGGTGCAATAATCCTTGTGGCGATCAGCATGGTTCTGACCCTTATTGCTGGACTCATTCCCTCAAAGATAGCCTCGCGCAAGGATCCCGTCGTAGCCCTCAGAACGGAGTAAACCGAATAAAAGCAATCCCCGGCGCAGTGTGACCGGCACTGCGTCGGGGATATTTATATATAATGTATAGAAAGCGCAAAAATCCGCCCCGTCTTGCGGCGGAGCGGACTTTGACTCTTTTGATTATGCGCGGTCAAGTATTCTGTTGATGCCGGCAACTACGACATCAAATTCCTTGACGAGCTGCTCGAAGTAAACCTTACCTGATTCCTCGAGGTGATAGTAACGGCGCTTACGCTTCTTGCCTACAAGCATCTCATACTCGCTGAGATAGCCCGCTGCGACCATGCGGAAAAGGATGGAGTACAGGGTACCCTCAAGCATGGTGTAGGTGCCAAGGCTCTTTGCAGCGAAAAGCTGGGTAAGCTGGTAGCCGTACAGATCCTCGTCACGAAGGAGATGGAGGATGAGCATTTCGGCGGTGCCTCTCTTGAAATTATCCTGACTTTGGCTCACGGTGATCACTCTTTCTTTTTAAAATTTTTATAATGCACTTAGCTGCCAAAAGCAAAAGTGCGGTCTGTATCTATATAATACCACAGAGATTGGTAGAAAGCAAATACTATTTTTGAAAATATTCGTATTTTCATAATTTTTGTTTAATATATCCTAAAATCAACAGACAACTCATTGATGATTTGTGATTGTTGCATATCAAATATCGAAATTTCGATAGTTTTTACCCCGAATTATTCGTTCTATCAATACTTTTGTTTGAGTGTTGCCGCCCCATACGGCGCAGAATGCATACAAAAAGGCAGCGGTTGCGAGCCGCTGCCTTTATAAAAATTGCTTTATTTTACCGTCAGGGCGTAGCCCGCGGAGTAGCCGGAGAATTTATCGGAGGAGGCGCTTGCGGTGCCGGAGAAGCTGCCGTTTGACGAGGCGGTCTGACCGAATACCCTCACGGTATTGCCGCTTATCGCAACGCAATTCGCCATGTCGTTGTCGGAGCCCGCCTGCGAGGCTATCGCCGCGCGGTTGCCGCCGGGTGTCAGAAAATCCGCAAAGGCGTCGAATTCACCGAGGTTGCCGACCGTGTTGAATTCCCTGTCGCCCGACTTGGTGTAGCCCGTGACGACAAAGCCGCCCTCGGTGCGCCTGATATCGGTTATCCGATCCTCATAATAGCCTGAAACAGCCCTCATCCACTGCTCTTTGCCGCTGCTGTCGATGCGGATAACGAGCGCATCCGTCTTGCCGCCGCAGTGATGGACTCCTGCGAGAGTGCCGTCGGGCGCGGGGATACCTCTCAGCTCATATGAGCCGCCGAGCAGACAGCCGCCCTCGCCGTCCGCCTCGATAACGCCGAATTTATCAATGCCGCTCGTTGCGACGCAGTAGCCCCAGAGGAGTTTGCCGTCGGGGCTGAATTTATAGGCTATGCTGTCGTTGTAGCCGCCGATAAGGCTGTCGAAGCGGGCAAAATCGCCGTCGGTCGAGGAGGTCATGCAGGCGGCGAAAATATTGCCGTCACCGTCGCAGCTGATGCCGCCCATCGATGAGCCTTTGCTGCCGCAAAAGAATTCTTTCCATTTGACATTGCCGTTGCCGTCGAGCCTGAATATGAAGCCGCTCGTGCGCTTGCTTACGGAGGGGAGATTCTCCGACGGCTCGGCGCGGTTGCCGATGAAGTCGCCGTCAAGTGAGGTGGTGTTGCCGCTGACGGCGAAGCCGTCGGGCGAAGCGGAAACGCCGTTAAACAGGCTGTGGCCGCTGCCGGAGTAGCGCTTGACCCACTCGATATTGCCGCTCGCCGTATACTTTATCGCCAAGGCGGCGGTGGTGGCACTTGTATCGTATGAATTGGAGCGATATGCGTAGCCGACGGCTAAGATACCGCCGTCCGAGAGCGTGGCAATGTCGCTGAGAACTACCGTTTCGCCCTGCTGTGTATACTGCTGCTTCCAGATGGCGGCGCCGTTTTTATTGAGCTTAGCGACGAAGGAATATGTTGAATTCAATGCGCCCTTTGACACGTCGGCAAACCAGCCGTCGGTCGAGGTGGAGGTGCCGCAGATGACGAATCCGCCGTCCGCCGAGGCGTCCGCACCTCTGATGATATCCGCCCCGCTGCCCTCGATGAGCGTTACGGGCAGCTTCTCTATCTCCCTTATCAGCACGCCGCCCTCGGTTGTAGTCTCTTTAGAGGTCGTCGGCTCGGTGACGGGGTCGGTTATCGGCTCCGTGACAGGCTCGGTGGTCGGCTGAGTTACCGGCTGAGTTGTGGGCTTGGTTGTCGGCGCTGTAGTCGGCACGGTCGCGGGCTGAGTCACCGCCGTGGTAGTGGTTGTTTCGTCCGGCTTTGAGGGGATCAAGCCCTTTATCAGGTTGCCGAGCAGCATGAGCATCATCGTGATGATAAGTATGATTATCGTTATGGTCCTTACGAATGAACCGAGCATGGTATCGCCTCCCGTTTTATATAAATCCGATTATATTTTACCATACGGGCGGCAAAATTTCAACCGTCTGATTTTTCCGTGACTTTTTGCGGCATTTGTTGCCTCTTGCCGCTTGAATTCACCGAAAACTTGTGGTAAAATCAGCATAATGACAGATTATAAAATGGGGGTGTTTCGGATGATACTCAAAAGCGAGCCGTATATCTCGGACAGTGAGCTTAAAGAAGCTCTGCTCGGGGCGCTTGAGGGCAGGCGGCTCAACAAGGTGCTGCTCCTGCCGCCCGATTACACAAGGCTCTACTCCGGCGCAGGCAAGATAACGGCTGTTTATTACGAGGCGCTCAAGGATACCTGCGAGGTCGATATCATGCCAGCCCTCGGCACGCATGAGCCGATGACGCGGGAGGAATTCACCGCCTTTTTCGGCAGCGGAGTGCCCTTTGAGCGCATGATAGTGCACAATTGGCGCACAGATGTTGTCAAGCTCGGCGAGGTGCCCGCGGATTTCGTCAGCGAGGTCTCCGACGGGCTGGTGAATACCAAGATCGACGTTGAGGTCAACCGCCGCATAGTCGATCCGAGCTACGACCTCATCATTTCTATAGGTCAGGTCGTGCCGCACGAGGTGGTCGGCATGGCGAATTACTCCAAAAATATCTTTGTCGGCTGCGGCGGCAGCAATATGATAAATTCATCGCATATGCTCGGTGCTTTCTATGGCATGGAGCGCATCATGGGCAAGGATCATTCGCCAGTGCGTAAGGTGTTCGACTATGCCCAGGAGCATTTTCTTGCCGACGTGCCGCTGCTGTATGTGTTGACCGTCACGACCAACAAGGGCGACGACACATTCATTCACGGGCTGTTTATCGGCGAGCACAGGGACGTCTTTGAGCAGGCGGTGAAGCTGAGTCAGGATATCAACCTGACCTATGTGGACGAGCCTTTCAAAAAAGTCGTCGTTTATCTCGACGAGCGTGAATTTAAGAGCACCTGGCTCGGCAACAAGGCCGTGTACCGCACCAGGATGGCAATTGCCGACGGCGGCGAGCTGATAATCCTTGCCCCCGGGGTAAGGAAATTCGGCGAGGACGACGAAAACGACCGCCTTATCCGCAAATACGGCTATGTCGGGCGTGAAAATGTGCTGCGTCTTGTGGATGAGAATGAGGATCTGCGGGCCAATCTCTCCGTTGCTGCCCATCTTATCCACGGCTCGTCGGACGGACGGTTTAGCATCACCTACTGCACCGAGAAGCTGACCGCCGATGAGGTCAGGGGCGTTTCGTTCGGCTATATGCCTTATTCAGAGGCGATCAAAAAGTATGACCCCGCCGCCCTTAAAGACGGATACAACACCGTCGACGGCGAAAAAATATTCTATATAAGCAACCCCGCTTTGGGCTTGTGGACTACTAAATGAAGAAGTGAAAGATATGGAAAAGTATATTGACCTGCACACGCACTCAATAAAATCGGACGGCTCGATGACCCCCGCCGAGGTGGTGCGTGAGGCGAAGAAAGCCGGGCTCAGCGCCATAGCCCTCTCGGATCACGATACGGTGGACGGCGTTAAGGAGGCCATGGAGGAGGGCAAACGCATAGGCGTTGAGGTCGTGCCCGCTATTGAATTCTCCGTGCAGTCCGCTACCGAGACGCATATTCTCGCATATTATCTCGACATTGATTCCCCGCTGCTCAAGGAGACCCTCGACAAGGTCAACGAGACGAGGAACTTCAGGATGAGCGAATGCTGCCGCAAGCTCAACGAGCTGGGATTCGACGTTACGATGGAGGAGGCTCTCGCCCTTGCGCCGAACGGCATAGTCGGCAGGGCGCATTTCGCAAGGCTGCTTGTCGACAAGGGCTACACCTCGAGCGTCAAGGAGGGCTTCAAGCTCTATCTTGAAAACGGCAAATACGCCTATTCCGATATTCAGTATCTCTCGGCGGAGCAGGCGGTGAAGCTCATTAAAGACTGCGGCGGTCTCTCGTTCGTCGCTCACCTGCATCTTATCAAGATGGAGGACGCCCCGCTGCGTGATTTCCTCGCCCACCTTAAGGAGTGCGGGCTGGACGGCGTCGAGGGCTACTACACCGAGTATACCCCCGAGATGCAGGAGAAATATCAGGCAATGGCAAAGGAGCTGGGGCTGATGATATCGGGCGGCACGGATTTCCACGCCGCTATGAAGCCGCATATCAGCATCGGCACGGGTCTCGGCAATCTCAGGATACCCTACAGCGTCCTTGAAAATATCAAAAAAGCAAAGGAGAGCAGAGCATGAAAAAGTCAGATATAGGTCTTATCGGCCTTGCCGTAATGGGCGAGAACCTCGTTATGAATATGGAGAGCAAGGGCTTCACCGTCTCCGTTTTCAACAGAACTACTCGGAAGGTTACGGATTTCATCAACGGCAGAGCCAAGGGAAAGAATATAGTCGGCACTTATTCGCTTGAGGAGCTTGTTGCTTCGCTCGAGAAGCCCCGCAAGGTCATGATGATGATAAAGGCGGGCTCGGCGGTCGACTCCATGATAAACAGCCTCATTCCTCTGCTCGACGAGGGCGATATAATCATCGACGGCGGCAACTCCCACTTCCCCGATACCGCAAGACGCACCGCTTATGTCGAGAGCAAGGGTCTGCTCTATATCGGCACGGGTGTTTCCGGCGGCGAGGAGGGCGCTCTCAAGGGTCCGAGCATGATGCCCGGCGGCTCGCCCGCCGCATGGCCGAGCGTGAAGCCCATATTCCAGGCGATCTGCGCCAAGGTCGAGGACGGCACTCCCTGCTGCGATTGGGTCGGCGAGAACGGCGCGGGTCACTTTGTCAAAATGGTTCACAACGGCATCGAATACGGCGATATGCAGCTCATCTGCGAGGCTTATCAGCTCATGCGCGACCTGCTCGGCATGAGCGCCGACGAGATGCACGAGGTCTTTGCCAAGTGGAATACCGAGGAGCTTGACAGCTACCTCATAGAGATAACCTCGGATATCCTTGCATATAAGGACACCGACGGCAAGCCCATAGTCGATAAGATACTCGACACCGCGGGGCAGAAGGGCACGGGCAAATGGACGGGCATTGCCGCTCTTGACGAGGGCATCCCCCTCACCCTTATCGCCGAGGCGGTATTCTCAAGGTGCCTGAGCGCCATGAAAGAGGAGAGGGTCGGCGCCTCCAAGGTGCTTCACGGCCCGAAGCCCGAATTCAGCGGCGACAGGGAGCAATTCATAAACGATATCAAAAACGCGCTCTTTGCGGCGAAGATAGTTTCCTACGCTCAGGGCTACACCCTCATGCGCTCGGCCGCAAAGACATATAATTGGAATCTCAACTACGGCGGCATCGCCCTTATGTGGAGAGGCGGCTGCATTATCAGGAGCATTTTCCTCGGCAAGATAAAGGAAGCCTTTGACAATGACCCCGCCCTGACCAACCTGCTGCTCGACCCCTATTTCAAGGGCGTTATGGAGAGCGCGCAGGCGGGCTGGAGGCGCGTTTGCGCCGCCGCAATAACCAACGGCATTCCTCTGCCCGCAATGACGGCGGCCCTCAACTACTATGACGGCTACCGCTGCGAGAATCTGCCCGCTAACCTGCTTCAGGCTCAGCGCGACTATTTCGGCGCTCACACCTACGAGAGAGTTGACCGTGCGAGGGGCGAATTCTTCCACACCAACTGGACGGGCGAGGGCGGCGACACCGCCGCAACGCAGTATAACGCTTAACGCATTAGCGAGGTGCTTAAAATGGAGCTTAATATCAAAAAAGATTATTCATGGGCAATAGTCGTGCCCACCAGCATGGGTGTTCGTATCTGCCCGGCGGAGGGTCAGCCCGTCGCTGCGAGCGACGTGTTCAGAATGCAGGCGACAAGCGCCGAGACCAATGTTGCGAGCATCGCTTCATACCTCGGTATGCCCGTCAAGGTGCTCACCACCTTCGTCAAGGGCAGCCCGATTGCGGCGTTTATCAAGCAAAATCTGCGCTCGAGGGGCATGACCTTTGAGGGCAAAGAAGTCGAACAGGGCGGCCCGTGGGGCTTCCGCCACCAGTTCAATATAGCCGACAGCGGCTGCGGCTCAAGAGGGCCGAGAGTCCAAAACGACCGCGCGGGCGAGGTCGGCAGGACTCTTTCGCTGCGTGATTTCGATGTTGACCGCATTTTCGGCAAGGAGGGCGTCGGCATACTCCACCTATCCGGCCTTATCGCCGCTCTCTCACCCGAGACGGGCGAATTCTGCCTCGAGCTTGCAAAGAAAGCCAAGCAATACGGCACGGCGGTCTCGTTTGACCTCAATTACCGTGATTCGTTCTGGAAGGGCAGGGAGAGCGAGCTGCACGCCATATTCTCCGAGATAGCCTCGAATGCCGATATTCTCGTCGGCAACGAGGAGGATTTCCAGCTCTGCCTCGGCATCAAAGGCCCCGAGGCGGGCGGCAAGGATATCGCCTCCAAGATCGAGAGCTTCAAGGAGATGATAGGCAGGGTCAAGGCGGCTTACCCGAACGCCAAGGTTTTTACGACCACCCTGCGCCAGGTCGTCAACGCAAACACCCACCTGTGGGGCGCAATAATGCTTGCGGGCGACGAATGGCACGTCGTTGAGCCGCGCGAGATAAGAGTGCTCGACCGTATCGGCGGCGGCGACGGCTTCGTGGGCGGCCTGCTATATGCGGCGCTCAAAGGCTGGGAGCCGGAGAAGTGGATACAGTTCGGCTGGGCAAGCGGCGCCCTTGCCACCACCTTCCTCACCGATTACGCCCAGCCCGCCGATGAAGATATGGTCTGGAGCGTCTGGAGCGGCAACGCCAGGGTCAAGAGATGACATCATTAATAACAGATTATTGACAAAGCACCCCCGTCAGGTCATACGACCGGACGGGGGTGTCCGTTATGTTGGTTTACTTTTTCAGCCCTGCGAAGAGCTTGACGTTATCGAAGGTATAGGTATATTTGCCGTCCTCGATGCCGTGGACGATCTTACACACCGTGTCATTATAGGGCGTGGGGACGGAATACTTCTTGCCGTAGGCGCAGACAACGCCGTTGATCGCGTCTATCTCGCACTTCCTGCCCTTCTCGAGATCCTGGAGCATACTCGCTTTCAGGAGCCTGTGCTTCTTGATACAGATGGGGATAAGCGCAAACGAGATCTTCTTTTTGAGGCCGCCTTTATAATCGAGCAGCTTAACGACGTCCTTGCCCTGTATCGGCTCGATCTTTATGCCGGCAGCGGCGGCAACGTCGATGCACTCCTTAATGAGATTCTGGCAGCAGACTCTTGTATCCTTGCGCTCGGCAACGTCGCCGAAGGTGCCGCCCGTGACAGCCGACATGCCGCTGAAGGCCGCGTTTATCAGCAGCTTTGACCAGCGAACGCCCATGAAATTCTCTTTTATCTCAACGGGGCACATCTTCTCAAGGATCGCCTTGACCTGCATCAATTTGTCGTCTACCTGACCGTTCATCCTGCCGAGGTCGAAGCTCATGCTGTCCGGCTCGCTTGTCAGCTCCGAAACGCCCTTGCCGTGGAGCGTTGCGCCCCATGCGACGGTGCAGCCCATGGTTCTGTCCTCACCGACTACCTCGGCGACCGAAAGCTCGGGCATACCGTTCTGAAGCGTGCAGACTATGCAGTCATCCGTCATGTTCTTCTGCAAATTTTTAAGCACGTTTACGTTGTCGAGCTGCTTCGTGAGCAGGATGATAAGCTCGTATTTCTCCGTCATCTGATCGGGGGTCAGCGCATGAACGGGGACGGTCATATCGACCGTGCCGATTATCCTTGCGCCGCCTGCGTTGAGGGCGTCGACATGCTCTTTGTTGCGGGTTATCAGGTCAACATCGACACCCGCCTTTGCAAGATATGCGCCGAGCACCGTGCCCAGCGAGCCTGCACCGTATATTGCTGTTTTCATAATATACCCCTTCCGATTCGTTTTTGCGCGGGATTCGACGAATTCAGCGCACATTCCGAATAATATTATAGGAAGGAAGCGGAAATATGTCAAGACTTTGTTATATCACAGCGTGCAAAAAAAGGCGGCCGGACAAAAAGCCCAACCGCCTTCTGATTGCAATGATTTGCCTCGGAGATAACAGGTTATCTCTTGGAGAACTGGGGTGCACGGCGTGCGCCCTTGAGGCCGTATTTCTTTCTTTCCTTCATTCTGGGGTCTCTGGTAAGGAAACCTGCCTTCTTGAGGGTGGTACGGAGAGTCTCGTCGTACTGAAGAAGAGCACGAGCGATGCCGTGGCGGATAGCGCCTGCCTGGCCGGTGACTCCGCCGCCGCCGACGCGGCAAACGATGTCAAACTTATCGGTGGTGCCGGTAAGAGCGAGAGGCTGACGGACGATGAGCTTGAGAGTCTCAAGGCCGAAATAATCGTCTATATCTCTGTCATTGATGGTGATCTTGCCGGTGCCGGCATAAACGCGGACTCTGGCAACGGAGCTCTTTCTGCGGCCGGTGCCGTAGAAATAAGGATTTGAATCGTACATTATTTATAGCCTCCCTTTCTTAAAATTCCCAAACTGCGGGCTTCTGCGCTGCATGGGGATGCTCTGCGCCCTTGACGACGCGAAGTCTGGTGAGAGCCTTGCGGCCGATAACCGTGTCGGGAAGCATACCCTTAACGGCGAGAGTCATAGCGAAATCGGGTCTGGTCTTCATGAGGGTGCTGTATTTGACCTCTCTGAGATGGCCGATATAGCCGCTGTGATGATAATACATTTTCTGATCGAGCTTGTTGCCGGTCAGGATCGCTTTCTCAGCATTGATGATGATAACATGATCGCCGCAATCAGCGTGAGGAGCAAATGTGGGCTTATGCTTGCCGCGAAGAAGCTTTGCAGCCTCAACGGCGACCTTACCCATGGGCTTGCCCGCTGCATCGATCACATACCAACTGCGGGTGATGTCGCCCGCTTTAGGCATATAAGTAGACATAACTTTTCCTCCGATTTATTTTTTTCGTGCTTGCATATATTATCACACCCCGACAGCATTGTCAAGACATTTTTTCGGATTTTTTAATTTAAACTCCGCAATCTCTCGTTTTCTCTTGTTTTCTCGCTTTTATCGCGCAAAAGCTCACTTGCGATTTTTAAAATTTTTCTTGACTTTTGCCCAACTTGTGCCCACTGGACTTGATATTCGGAATGTTCACTATATGGAAGCGGACAATTTTGTGCAGTTTTAATGAAATTGTGTTTCGCCTCTTGACTTTTACAATATATTGTATATAATGATAAACAATGAGAACACAAGAAATATCTTTTCTTACTATATTTTGTTAATTTATTTTTACATAATGCATTATGCTTCTGACTACTTTTGAGGAGGGATATCGATGTATACTTCTTTCAGCACGGATGCCGATATCGGCGGTAGGCGCCTCACCGTCTACGGCATCGCCTATAACGGCGAGGCGCTCATCTGCTTCACTGAGGACAGGCAAGCGGCGGAGGAAGCGGCGTCGCTTCTCAACGAGAATTCCGTTGAGCCTTGCCACGCCACGGAGATAGTAGAGGATAGCTTTATCCGTTAAGTTGATACGGAAAAGGAGACCGCAGAGTGTACCTCCACCCTGCGGTCTCCTTTTTTATTTCATTTTAATACAAATAACAATATAGCGCAAGGAAGTGTATCAGCGACCCTGCGAGCACAAATAGATGAAACACTCCGTGACAGTAGCGTGTGGTGCGCCCGAGCGAGAGGAACACCGTGCCGACGGTATAGACCGTGCCGCCGAGCAGGATAAGCCCGATGAGCGGCAGCGCATCCTCACAGTATTTCCAAAGCGGATATATCAGCACAAGGCACATCCAGCCGAGCACCATATACAGCACCATCTGAGCCACCTTGAAGCGCTCCTGGTCAATGTATGTCAGCGCCGTACCGACCGCGCCTATTATTACGCTAAGGGCGATCATTACGATCGCAAACGGGCGGTTGTAAGGCATAACGCCGACAAGCATCAGCGGAATGCTCGTGCCCTCGATGAGCACATAGATAACGGCATGGTCGACAACTCGCAGCACCTTTTTGGCGTAAGACGGCTCGACTGCGTGATAGACCGTGGAGGCGGTGTAAAGCACCATCATCGACAGGCCGAATATGACTGCGGCGAGGCGGGAGTCAATGTCCGTGGCCTTCGACAGGAACAGCGCGCCGCTCAGCAGCCCGAAAAGTATCCCTACCCCGTGCGAAACCGAGTTGAATATCTCCTCGTTTTTTGTGTAGCTCGGCAGTTTGACTCGTTCAAAATACGTATTCATTTTTATTCTCTCCTTTTGTAGTTGCTGACGTGCCTCTCGGAGCATTGCGCGAAAGCATTGCTGCCGATAAGCACGGCTCGATATGTCGGTGGGTTGTCTTTGATGCAGCTCGGCTCTGCCCGCAGGTAATCGCCGAATAAACGAAGCTTGGATTATCTGCGAGAATGGTTTTTGCCAAAAATATCTGAAAACGCAGCAATATTGATTTATGTGTTGGAGGCATTTCGGGGATTAGGCGGCGAAAAGCATTCAAAGAGAAGCACAGCGGCGATCAACAGGCGGAAGCATATTAATGGTTATATGCCGCTGTCATATAAATGTAGCCCCGGGCAACCTGTGTTCCCCTATGCCGACCGACCCGTTGCTTACAGTCTATACCCTTTCGCCGCAAATGTCACCCTACACCCACACCTGCCGCCTCTACAAATCCAAACTCTACGGTAGAGAATAACGACTCTACTCTCTACCCACAGTAGAATCGTTGATATATAAAGGAAAACGCCCCAAACCGCGATAAGCAGTTCGGGACGCTTTTGATATTTTGGAGATTGTATTATATTGCTCTGCTCAGCCGCCGACGCCGATCTCGGCCATTTGGCGGTTATGCTCTTCGAGGGTTTCGGAGTAGTGGTTGGTGTTATCCTTGCCGTAGAAGAAGTAGTAATAATTCGTATCGGCGGGGTTACGGGCGGCGTCTATCGCTTTAAGCCCGGGGCAGCATATCGGCCCTGCGGGCAGCCCGACGCGCTTGTTGCAGGTGTTATAGAGAGCGGCGTACTTCGACTGATCCGCCACAAGGGGGTTGCCCGTGATGTAGTTGTTGACGTATTCTCTCGTCGGGTCGCAGTTGAGATATTTATAATCGCCGCCGGTACGCAGACGATTGTGAAATACGGAGGAGACAAGGCGCATATGCTCGCTGCTTCGGGCTTCTTTCTCTATCATCGAGGCGAGTATCAGCGTGTCGTCGTCGATGTCGCCGACCTTGGCGTGGAAGTTATTCAGCATCTTGATTAGAACGCTTCTCGGGCTGTCGCCGGTATAGAAATCGTATGTATCGGGGAAGAGATAGCCCTCCATTTTGAAGCATCTGTCGCTGCTTGACGGGATAGAAAACGACTTCGGCGAATAGCTCTGGCACACGTCATAGAAATCCTTGGCGGTGCAGACGCCCTTTGACTCAAGCAGATTCGCTATCTGCATGAAGGAGTAGCCCTCAGGGATAGTCACGCGCACCTGCGTTTTCTCGGTCGCCCTTGTGCGTTCTGCCGACGCGGTCTGAGGAACGCTGCCGACGGCGTTGTTATCGCCGGTTTCGTTCGACTGATTGCCGCCCCATGTTTCTATCGTGTAAGGGTCGGCGTTCGCGGGCACGGCGCTGCTGCCCGCCTCGCTCGGGTCTGCTTCCGGCTTCAGGGAGCAGCCGAAAAGAGCTGCCGTTATCATGCAAAGCAGCGTGACGACCGCCGCCGCACGGCATAATTTATTATACATTATTATTTGATCTCCTTAGGTGTATTTTTTGACCAGCCTGTCCGCTCTGCGCCCCTTCTCCTCAACAGGGAGGGCGGCGACGGCTTCGGCGGTCTTGCTCTCGGCGGCCTCGGAATAGAGATCCTTTATGCACGAGGAACGGTAGTTTGCATAGAGACTTTCACCCTTGGAGGCAAGATCCTCCTTGAGCACGGCGAAAACGCATTCGTCATAGACGAGCACCTGAACGGTGTTTGCCTGCTGCCCGGCGATCTTCTCAAAGAAGCCGGCGGGGTAGCCGTCGGAGTCTTTCTTGAGCAGGATGGAGTCCGAGAGGGCGTAGCCCGCAGCCGAGGCGGCGTCGGAGAAGCCCGAAACGCTTGCGGCCATTTTGTTGAACGCCGTTACGGTGTCATTCTTTTGCTGCTGGGTCATCTTGGAATTTGTGCCCGCGGTAAAATAGGCGCAAACGGTGCGGAAGCAGACATACTCGGAGTAGAAATAGTCCTTTATCGCCTGCTCGGCGGACGCGTTGCCCGTGCCCTTGTCATAGAGAGCGGTGAAAAGCGCCTCCTCATAGGCTTCGCAGGTCATTATCTTGGTGAGCGTCTGCTTCGACACGCCGACGCTGCGGTAGTGATTCTCAAATCTTATCCAAAGATTGTTGACCTCCTCGGATATATCTGTCTTCTCGGCGGAGGTCAGCTTCAGACCCTTGGTGACGAATTCGGTGTTGACGGCGACGTATTTTTTACATTTGTCTATAGCCGCCTGTTTGACCTTGGCTCTGTCCGAGGTGTCGGCAAGGCCGTAATCCGTCGGACGCTCGGCAACTTTATCGAGGTAGTAGACAAAAATTTCTCTGTTAATCTCGGCTCCGCCGACGGTCAGCACGGTGGGGGAGCGGCGTGAGCAGGAGCAGAGAGAAAGCAATATCAGAATTGCGGCGGCAGCCGCAGTGAATTTCTTCATGGCATCATATCCTTTCGTTCGGAGAGTATTATAGCATATAAAATCCCGCTTATCAATGAAATGTAAAAAAGAAAAGAAAAATTTAAAAAATATCTTTATTCCCGCGAAAAAATGTTGTATAATTAAGCGGAATAAAACATTTTGGGGTGAAATTCAATGGAAAAGATAAAACTTATCATCGCCGGCGAGGAGTATAATATCGCTACGGACGACGATCTCGATTACGTTGCCCAGCTCGGCGCGGAGCTTGACAAAAAAATCAGCACTCTGCTGCATGATAACGACAGGATATCCGTCACTCAGGCCGCTATAGTCACCGCCCTTGAGTATGCCGACAGCGCCAAGAAGTGCGAGAGCACCTCGGAGAACCTGAGAAATCAGATCCAGGGCTATCTTGAGGACGCCGCCAGAGCAAGGACGGACGCCGAGATATCCAAGCGTGAATGCGAGCGCCTCGCAAAGGAGCTTGCCTCAAAGTCGGCTAAATAATGGCAGCCGAGATACTTGCCCCTGCGGGCGGATATGACGCCCTTGTCGCCGCAGTCCGCTGCGGTGCGAACGCCGTATACCTCGGCGGCAAGGCGCTCAACGCAAGGAGAAACGCCTCCAACTTCTCCGATGAGGAGCTTCGGGAGGCTGTGGCTTACTGCCACGCGAGGAATGTCAAGGTCTATCTGACTCTCAACACCCTCGTTGCCGACAGCGAGCTTGAAACGGCATATGATGCTATCGAGTGCGCCTGCAATTCTCATGCGGACGCACTTATTTTACAGGATATCGGGCTTGTCTCGCTCGTGAGACAGGTCTGCCCCGATATGCCCATGCACGCCTCCACTCAGATGTCCGTGCAGAGCATAGAGGGGATCAGGGAGCTTGAAAAAATGGGCTTTGCCCGCGTGGTGCTTCCCCGCGAGCTTTCCGAGAGCGAGATAGCCGCCATAGCCGCAAAAACGGATATGGAGCTTGAATATTTCGTCCACGGCGCGCTTTGTATGTGTGTGTCGGGTCAATGCCTTATGAGCTCAGTGCTCGGCGGCAGGAGCGGCAACAGAGGGCTTTGCGCCCAGCCGTGCCGTTTGCCGTTCGGCGTCAACGGCAAGGGCGGCAACGCCTTGAGCCTCAAGGATTTTTCGCTCGTCGATGAGCTGCGCCGCCTTGAAGAGGCGGGCGTCTGCTCCTTCAAGATCGAGGGCAGGATGAAGCGGCCGGAGTATGTCGCCGCCGCGGTCACCGCGTGCAAAAACAGTCTGAATAATATTAATGATTATAATATAAATGAAGCGCTGCGGGCGGTGTTCTCCCGCTCGGGCTTCACAAAGGGATATTTTGAGGGCAAGCTCGGCAAGGATATGTTCGGCGTTCGCCGCAAGGAGGATGTCGAGGGCGCCGCGCCCGTGCTTTCAAGCCTTGCAAGGCTCTATGACGGCGAGAAGCCGCTTTTGCCTGCGGATATGGAGCTGAAATTCAAGCGCTCCGAGCCGCTCACGCTCAAAGTCTCCGCCTGCGGCAAAACCGCCGCGGTCACTGGCGATATCCCGTCCGAGGCGGTGAATAAAGCCGTCACCGAGGAGGAGCTGCGAGACAGGCTTGCGAAATGCGGCGGCACGCAGTTCTTTGCCGGCGATATTTCGATAGACCTCGACGAGGGGCTGAACGTCCCGGCTTCCGCGATAAATCGGCTTCGCAGACAGGCTCTAACCGAGCTTGACGGCGAGCTTGCAAAGGGAAGAGATATACCGTTCACCCGAACTGAGCGGTTCACGGCTCCGCACCGCGCCGAGCGCATGAAGCTCCACGCAAGATTTTTCAGCGAGGCTTCCGTGCCCGACTCTCTTGACGGGCTTGCGAGGGTGATACTGCCCATCGAGACAAGCCCCGAGACTTTGAAGCGGGTGCTTGACAGTGGGGCTCAGGCGGCAGTCGAGATACCCTCGGCGGTATTCTCAAACGCCGATAAATATGTTAAAAAGCTGACGGAGCTTAAAGAAAACGGGCTTTCGCTCGCGTGGGCCTGCGGCCTTGACGGCGTCGGCGTCGCTCGCAGAGCGGGGCTGCGATTTGTCTGCGGCTTCGGCATGAATATTTTCAACTCCGTTTCGGTGTCGGAGGCTGCGGCTCTCGGCGCCGAGGATTGCCTGCTCTCCTGCGAGGTCAGCCTCGCCCATGCGGCGCATATCGGCGGCAAGCTACCGAGAGGGCTGATGATATACGGCCGAATACCGTTGATGATGACGAGGAATTGCCCCGTCGCCACCAAGCTGACCTGCGCCGAGTGCGGCGGCAGGAGCTATCTGCTTGACCGCATGGGCGTGCGCTTCCCCGTCCGATGCAAAAACGGTTGCAGCTTCGTGCTAAATTCCCGCCCGCTGTGGCTTGCGGATAAATTGAATGATATCAGGAATGTCGATTACGGTCTGCTTTGGTTCACCGACGAATCAAAAGAGGAATGCACCCGCGTGATAAGCGATTACCGCCGCGGCGGCGCTCCGCAGGGTGAATTCACAAGAGGGCTGTATTATAAAGGCGTTCTTTGATATACAGGAGGAATATTAATGATAAGAATAGGCATATACGGCTACGGCAATATTGCCAGAGGCGTTGAGTGCGCCATAAGGCAGAATCCCGACATGACCCTCGCGGCGATATTCACCCGCAGAGAGCCCGGGAAGGTCAAAACCGTTTTCGGCGAAGCGCCCGTATTCCGTGCCGATGAAGTCACCGCTCACGCCGACGATATCGACGTGATGATACTCTGCGGCGGCAGCGCAACGGATCTGCCTGTGCAGACTCCGCAGCTTGCAAAATACTTCAACGTCATCGACAGCTTCGATACCCACGCAAGGATAGCCGAGCACTTTGCCAACGTCGACGCGGCGGCAAAGGAGGGCGGCAAGACCGCCGTTATCTCCGTGGGCTGGGATCCGGGTCTGTTTTCGCTCAATCATCTTTACGCCGCTGCGATACTTCCCGACGGCAGAGATTATACCTTCTGGGGCAGGGGAGTCAGCCAGGGGCATTCCGACGCGATAAGGCGCATTGACGGCGTTGCCGACGCAAGGCAGTATACCGTCCCCGTGCCCGAGGCGCTCAGAGCCGTCAGGGCGGGAGAGGATCCCGAGCTCACCACCCGTCAGAAGCACACGAGGGAATGCTTCGTCGTCGCGGAGCCGGGCGCGGATAAGGCGAGGATAGAGCGTGAAATCAAGGAAATGCCGAATTATTTCGCCGATTACGACACCACCGTTACATTTGTAACGCAGGAGGAGCTTGACCGCGACCATGCGGGTCTGCCGCATCAGGGCTTCGTCATCCGCTCGGGCGTTACGGGCAGGGACGGCGAGCACAAGCACATCGTCGAATACAGCTTGAAGCTCGACTCCAACCCCGAATTCACCGCAAGCGTGCTGCTCGCATACGCAAGAGCCGCCTACAGGCTGAACAGATCGGGCGACATAGGCTGCAAGACTGTGTTGGATATCGCTCCGTCGCTTCTCTCGCCCAAGACGGGAGCCGACCTGATAGAGTATCTGCTTTGATTAAAGATATAATGAGATAAATTCAAAAAAGGGCTTGACTGCAAGGCCGGATTGTGATATTATATTCCTACCTCTGCAAGAAGGCTCTTTTTTTGCGCCCGAAAATTAAATGAAACGCAGAGGGAGGCTGAGCTTCGGCGGGTTGCCTGATAGACTCGCACGGGGCCTGAAATTCCGATAAATGGAGGTGCCGCACATGGCTGCTAACGGTAAAAGAGTTAAGATAACACTCGCTTGCACCGAATGCAAACAGCGCAACTACAACACGATGAAAAACAAGCAGAATACACCTGACAGACTTGAAATGAATAAGTACTGCCGTTTCTGCAGAAAACACACTCTTCACAGAGAATCAAAGTAAAGGCGGGAGGAACGACCTATGGCTAAAAAGGAAATTTCCCAAGCAGCAGAAAAGGTTGCCGCCGCAGAAAAGAAAAAGGATAAAAAGCCTGCTAATCCGAACGGCAATGTTTTCCAGAGAGCCGGCAAAGCCATCAAGAAGTTCTGCAAGGACTTAAAGGGCGAGATCAAAAAGATCGTTTGGCCGGACAGAAACACCGTCCTTAAATCAACAGGCGTCGTACTCGTGGCCGTTATTATTTGCGGCGCGGCGATATTCGGCGTCGACCAGCTTCTTGCTCTTATCATCGGCCTGCTCAAGAAGGCTGCCGAGAGCTTGAGCGCTTCAAATGCAGAAGCAGAGACGACTACTGCTGCCGCTATGATGGCGATAAAGAGCTTCTTTATCGGCTGACGGGGCGGGAGGAACTGCAATGCCTATTGAAACAAGATGGTATGTTGTTCATACCTATTCAGGTTATGAAAACAAAGTGGCGGACAGCATCGTAAAGATGGCTGAAAACCGCAAAATGCAGGATCTCATCCTTGAGGTCAAGATCCCGACCGAGACAGTGACCGACGCGGAGAAAAAGAAGGAGATCGAGCGCAAGCTCTTCCCCGGATATGTTCTCGTCAAGGTCGCGGTTACGCCGGATAAAGACAATCGCCCCAAGATGAGCGATGAGACGTGGCTTCTTATCAGAAACACGCGCGGCGTTACGGGCTTCGTAGGCCCCGAAAATAAAGCGATCCCTCTTACCGACGAAGAAGTTATCAGGCTCGGAGTTGAGAAGAGAAGCATCGAGGTCTCCTACGGCGTAGGCGACACCGTCACCATTATCGACGGCTATCTCGAGGGCTTTTCGGGCGTCGTTGATGAGCTTGACGTTGATAATAACATCGTCAAGGTCACAGTTTCAGCATTCTTTGGCAAAGAGACCGTTGCCGAGCTCGAGCTCGACCAGGTTGAGCTTGCCGAATAAACACGGTAATTTGAGGGTCATAACCCTTTCAAATTTAGCGCCTCAGGGCGCAGTTGCGGCTCGTGCCGCAGCTTCGTGGGAGGGGCCGCAAGGCTCCGCAATTTACCACATTTTATGGAGGTTATTTTGTTATGGCACAGAAAGTTGTAGGCTTGATTAAGTTACAAATCCCCGCAGGCAAGGCAACTCCGGCTCCCCCGGTAGGCCCTGCACTCGGTCAGCACGGCGTTAACATCATGGCGTTCACCAAGGAATTCAATGAGCGCACCAAGAACGACATGGGCCTTATCATCCCCGTCGTTATCACCGTCTATGCAGACCGTACCTTCTCATTTATCACCAAGACTCCGCCCGCCGCCGTCCTCATCAAGAAGGCTTGCGGTATCGAGAGCGGTTCAGGTGTTCCCAACAAGACCAAGGTCGCAACGATCACGTCCGAGCAGGTTCGCAAGATTGCCGAGCAGAAGATGCCCGACCTCAATGCAGCAAGCATTGAAACGGCAATGAGCATGATCGCCGGCACCGCTCGCAGCATGGGCGTAACAGTAGTTGACTGATTGCAAATTGTGGGAGGAAAAATCCGATTAACCACATGATTGGGAGGAAAAATTAACATGAAACACGGAAAGAAATATAATGAAAGCGCCAAGCTCATCGACAAGGCCGCTCTCTATGAGCCCGCCGAGGCACTTGAGCTTGCCGTTAAGAGCGCAACCGCTAAATTTGACGAGACTGTTGAAGTTCACGTCCGTCTGGGCGTTGACTCCCGTCACGCTGACCAGCAGGTCCGCGGCGCAGTCGTCCTTCCCAACGGAACCGGCCGTACCGTCAGGGTCGCCGTTTTCGCTAAGGGTGCAGACGCAGACGCAGCAGTAGCCGCCGGCGCAGAAGTAGTCGGCGCTGAGGATCTTGTCGCAAGGATCCAGGGCGAAGGCTTTATGGATTTCGACGTTGCTATCGCAGCGCCCAACATGATGGGTCTCGTCGGCCGTCTCGGTAAAGTCCTCGGCCCCCGCGGACTTATGCCCAGCCCCAAGGCAGGCACCGTTACCCCCGATGTTGCCAAGGCTGTTACCGAAGCTAAGGCCGGTAAGATCGAGTATCGTCTCGACAAGACCAACATCATCCACTGCCCCATCGGCAAAGTTTCCTTCGGCGCAGAGAAGCTCAATGAGAACTTCACCACCCTTCTCGACGCTATAATCAAGGCTAAGCCCGCCGCATCAAAAGGTCAGTACATCCGCTCCTGCGTGCTCGCCACCACCATGGGCCCCGGCGTCAAGGTCAACCCCAATAAGGTCGGCTCCGCTGCTGTCGGCGCATAAAATTCGTCAAAACCCCTTGACACACGGTAAAAAGTGTGTTAATATAATCAAGCTGTTCTTTTTAAGACAGCAGGTGCTTTTCGCATAATGGTTTTACCGCCTGCCGAGAGAGGATGCATACTTTAGATATTATATCGGTATGTTTACGCCCTTTCTGCGGTATGCGGAAAGGGCTTTAATTTATGTATATAACATCCTTGGAGGTGAAAATATGCCCAGTGAGAAAGTTCTCGAGCAGAAGAAGCAGGTCGTCGCAGACCTTACCGAGCAGCTTAAGAATTCAGTCGCAGGCGTCGTTGTCGATTATAAAGGCATCAACGTGGCCGACGATACCAAGCTCCGTAAGGAACTGCGTGAAGCAGGCGTTAAATATTCGGTAGTTAAGAATACTCTTCTCGGTCTTGCCGCTAAGGAAGCAGGTCTTGATGACCTTTGCAGCGTCCTTGAAGGCACCACCGCTATCGGTATCAGCCCCGAAGATCACACCGCAGCCGCAAGAATCCTTTCCAAGTTCGCCGATACTCACAAGAACTTCGCAGTTAAGAGCGGTTATCTTGACGGCGCAGTCGTTGACACGGCTACCATCGATTCTCTTGCAAAACTGCCCAGCAGAGAGATACTGCTTGCAACCGTTTGCAACGCGTTCAACGCACCCATCGCATCCTTCGCCCGTGCCGTTCAGGCTATCGTTGACAAGAGCGGCGAAGCTCCCGCAGAAGCAAGCGCGGAAGCGTAAAATCATTTTTAATTAAAATTCATGTTTGGAGGAAAATAAACTATGGCATCCGAAAAAATCACTGCTATAATCGAAGAACTCAAAGTTCTTACCGTTCTTGAGCTTTCCGAGCTCGTTCACGCTGTTGAGGAAGAGTTCGGCGTTTCCGCCGCTGCCGCTGTTGCTGTTGCTGCTCCCGCAGATGCAGGCGCTGCTGCCGCTGAGGAGAAGACCGAGTTCGACGTCATCCTTGCTGAGGTTGGCGCTGAGAAGATCAAGGTCATCAAGGCTGTCCGTGAGCTTACCGGTCTCGGCCTTGCTGAGGCTAAGGCTGTTGTTGACGGCGCTCCCAAGGCTGTCAAGGAAGGCGTTTCCAAGGAAGACGCTGAGGCTGCTAAGGCAAAGCTTGAAGAAGTCGGCGCAAAGGTCGAGCTTAAGTAATTCAGCTTTAACTCAATCATGCGATCCCGTGCAAACGGGGTCGCATTTTTGCGTTTAAATGTCGGTTTTATGCGGGTGTGCCGTTAAAAATCCGCACTTGCCTACGCCTAATTTTATACGAGGGAGCCGACGAAACTACGAGTTGTCAGCGGGAATTCGCCTTCTCCTTGAGGCGACCGCTGATTAAAACGAAGTTATGCTTATCGGCAAGATATGTTGCCGCCGCACAAATCCCAACGCAAAGTCAAACATTTTTCCTGCTTTTGTCTTGATTTTTCATATAAAATCAAATATAATTTATTTACCACAAATTAAGGAGGATTTATCGTGAAGATCAAGAAAATTCTGTCACTGCTGCTGTGCCTTTGCATGATAGCCGGCTTCATTCCTTTTGTTGCCAAAAAGGCTGAGGCCGCGACCGCCCCCACCGATATTTACGGCAATGCGTGGGCTGAGTCTCGCTTCGCTCTGTGGGAGGACGGCAGGACGAAATTCGACGGCACAAACCGTATGATCATTTGGTCGGGCAAATATCAGTTTTACGGCAGCGAGCTGCTCAGCGGCAAACATCCCGTCTGCACCCCCGGGTATTTTTCTCCCGACAACGCATGGGTTGTCGATGCAACCGATAACCTCGGGGATAAATACAACTATATAAAGGTTCGCTTTGACAAGTTGGATCAAACATGGTTCCTTAATTACAAGGATACCACGAGCAACGCCGACCGCTACACCATCTGCCTGAGTGACGGCAAGACCTATCTCAAGGACAGCTCCAACGCCGTTGACGGCAAGCTCTCCGCCACCACCGATGCGGGCGACGCCACATGGTGGGATATCCGTAATGACAAAAGAGCGGGCGACGATCACTATTACTACTCGATCGGCAAGGATAAATCCGGCACAGACCCTCACATCATCACTAATGACGAAAGCGACGGACGCAAGAGCCTTGACTGCTCGCTTTCAACCACCTCTTATTTCAGCATAATGGTCGAAATGCCGTGGTACACCACCACCTTCCACAACGAGAACGGCAGCACCTACAAGCAGGATACCCGCCAGGTGGGCACCTTCAAAGCCCCCGCAAGCCCCGCGGATAAGACGGGCTATACCTTCGCGGGCTGGACGGATGTAAAGGGCAGCACAAGGGTCATATATAAGACCCTTGACGATATCAAGCCCACAAGCTCCAAGGATTATTACCCCGTCTACACCCCCAACAGCTACACCGTCAGATTCTACTCCGACAGCGACCTCCTCGGCGATTATGTTGAGCAGAGCTTCACCTATGATGCCGAGCAGGCTCTTAAAACGAATACCTTCACCTCACCCACCGGCGACTTCAAAAATTGGAAGGACGCTGCGGACGGCTCAAAGACCTATGAGAACGGTCAGACCGTCAAAAACCTCACCGCCGAGAACGGCGCGATGATCACCCTCTATGCCGAGTGGAACGAATATTTCTACACCGTCGCATTCAGCGGCAATTACGGCACCGGCAGCGTCCCCTCAAAGCGCGTCAGATATTCCGAGCTCTTCACCCTGCCCGACGGCACAGAATTCACGAGAGAAAACTATAAATTCATCGGCTGGAACACCAAGGCGGACGGCTCAGGCAACGGCTATTCGGCAGGCGAATCCGTCAACAGGCTCACCACCGAGAGAAACGGTCAGGTGACTCTCTACGCCATCTGGGAGGCTCAGCACGTCCACTCCGTCGGCGAATGGGAGACCGTTAAGGACGCCACCTGCACCGAGGTCGGGCGCAGAGTCCGCAAGTGCGAGACCTGCGGCGTGACCCTCGAGGAGGAGACCGTTGCCGCTACCGGTCACACCGACGGCGCATGGATAACCATCCGCGAGCCCTCCTGCGTTGACCCCGGCGAAAAGATATGCAAATGCATTAATTGCGGTGAAATATGCAAATCCGAAAGACTTGACCCCCTCGGCCACTCCGAGGATACATACTCGATAGTTGAGAGAGAAGCCTCCTGCAACGGCGAGGGCGAAAAGGTCTGGTACTGCGGCAGATGCAATAAGCCCGTCAGGACCGAGGCAGTCTCCTCCACGGGTCACAAAGAGGGCAGCGCACAGGTCAAGGTCATCCCGACCTGCACCGTTGACGGCGTGAACGTCGTCAAGTGCGAGAATTGCGGCATTGTTATCAGAGAAGAAAAAGTCGCCGCCCTCGGTCACAAGCCCGGCGCCTTCATCACCGAGAAGCAGGCCTCCTGCGGTGAAACGGGGCTTAAAATTCAGAAGTGCGAGACCTGCGGAGTTACCCTTGCCGAGGAGATCATTCCCGCGACGGGTCACACCGAGGGCACGTGGATAACAACCCTTGAGCCGACCTGTGTAAATCCCGGCGAGAGAGTCTGCAAGTGCGTGAATTGCGGAGAGGTATGCAGATCTGAGAGACTTGACCCTGTCGGACACAAGCCCGGCAAGGCGGCGACCTGCGTTGACGATCAGACCTGCCTCATCTGCGGCGAAGTGCTTGAAAAGGCGGACGGCAGAAGCCACGTCATGAGCGAATGGACGACCAGCAAGGAAGCCGGATTCTTCACCGAGAGACAGGAGAGACGGTTCTGCCTCGCCTGCAACGGAGAGGAAGAATTCAGATATGTCAGCGGCACCGCGGGCTGCCACAAATATTTCCCGCATGTCGACGGCGACAACTGCGGAGCCTGCAACGTGCTCCACAATGTCAACGCTTTCTTCAGAGGCGTTGCAAAGGTGTTCGGATTCATCATCTTCGGCAATATCGGCACCAATATCCTCTTCCCCTGGCTCCATAAACACTTCCACCATTGGTTCAACCCCAATAAATAATTTGACCCGTTGATCACCCCGGGGCTGTCACTTCTCCGACAGCCCCGGGGTTTACTGTTGATTGCGTCGCGTATGATCAATAACTCATATTTCCCTGCCTGTTTTTTGCTTTCGTGTCCATTTTTTGTTGACCGGTGCAGGAAGCGATAAATGTTTGCTCCCTCAAGAAGGAGCCTAAGAGGCAAGCAACGGTTTTATGTTCCGCAAACCATTCTTTTAAAAAGCAAAAGCCGCCGTGGTTCGCGGCGGCGGATTGCTGTAAAATCGAAAGGAAAGCCATCTATATTTATTCCCCAAAGCGTTTGCTTTATATCCGTTATACAAGAAAAACCGAATCAATATCTGAAAGCGACCTGCTCCTCTTTCTCACCCGAAAAAACACACATTGAGACCGTAAGTCCCAAAACTATAGCTGCAAAAAATGCCATCTTAAATACCCTCCTAAATCCGAATTATACGAGAATCCTCAGTCGCTCAATATCTGAAAGCGACCTGCTCCTCTTTCTCACCCGAGAAAACACACATCGAAACCGTAAGCCCTAAAACTATAACTGCGAAAACTGCCATCTTATTTTTCCTCCTCATTATTCGCTCAGCGTTTGCTGAGTTATCTTATGTCTGTATTCTATCACAAAAAAATCTAAGAAAAAAGTAGCTAAAATTCTAAGAATTTATTAAGATGCTCGAATTCGGTCGGTGCGGCCCGCAAAAAATTAAACTTGTGTGAACTCGGCCTAATATGTTGACCTGCGGGCGCAAAACTGTTATAATAAACTATCTATCAATATCTATAATTATTTTTTAAGGCAGTGTCGAAAGGCGGTATACTATGATAAAAATATCCCCGTCAGTGCTTGCAAGCGATTTCTCACGTCTGGGCGAGGAAGCGGCAAAAATGGAGAAGTGCGGTGCGGATTATCTGCACCTTGACGTGATGGACGGGCATTTTGTGCCGAATATCACCTTCGGTGCGCCTGTTATCAAAAGTATAAGAAAAAAGACAGGGCTTGTCTTTGACGTTCATCTGATGATAAGCGAGCCGCTGAAATATATCGAGGATTTTGCAAAGGCCGGCGCGGATATAATCACTTTCCATATCGAAAGCGATTCACCGGCGGAGGAGACCGTTGACAAAATCCTTGCCTGCGGCTGCAAGGCGGGCGTGAGCGTGAAGCCTGCGACCCCCGCAGAGGAGCTTTTTCCCTATCTCGACAAGCTCTCGATGGCGCTTGTGATGACGGTGGAGCCGGGCTTCGGCGGGCAGTCCTTTATGCCCGAGACGATGGAAAAAGTCAAAGCCCTGCGCCGTGAAGCTCAGCGCAGGGGCATTGATCTTGATATTCAGGTGGACGGCGGCATCAACGCCTCGACCGTCGCAGTTGCGGCAAAGGCGGGCGCTAATGTGTTCGTCGCAGGCAGCGCCGTATTCGGCGCGGAGGACCCCGCCGCGGCTATCGCCGAACTGAGGGAGCTTGCGGCTCAATGAGTCAGCACTCCGAGCGCATTATGCCCTATGAGCAGCCGCCAATGCTCCTTTGTGAATTCACAGGCGGCCTTGTCGCTGCTCTGGGAGGAGCTGAATTCGGCAAAGTGGCTCTTTATAGGCGCCATTTCAGCCTGTGGAGTGAGAATAAGTCGGTATTTGCCCTCGCTTTCATACAGGCTGCTGTCGGCGGTGCCGCCCGTGCAGCTTTCGGCGGCGCGGTAGAGGTCGTCAAGGCTTGAGAATTCGCACAGCAGCGCCTGATCCTGCTTCCTGAGCGTTGAGCGCAGGCAAAGTCGGCTGCGGCGCTCGTCAAGCAGGGTGAAGCAAAGCACGCAGCCCCCGGCGCTTTTCGGTGAGGCCTCTATCACCATGCGGTGAGAGGGGTCAAGATCGCGCCCGAGCGCCTTGCCCGCGGCGTCAAGCACCGTCCAGATGACGCGGCGTGTTTCTATTGTGGAATAATCCATATCCTCGTATGTAATGTCCAGCTCCCGCAGATCCTCGTCGGTCAGGTCAACTATGATCCTGTCCTCGGCAGGAGAATTTATTTTCATATTCGATTCCTCCTTCGGCAGCAATGAAATAAGTCGCTATTAATATAATATGTTTTTGCTCTAAAGTATGCAATGAATAAATAATGGAATTTCAGAGGTGACAGCCTTGGCTGAAAACGCCGTTAAACAGAATAAAGTCAAGAATTCGCGCATTTTCGGTGATTATCTGATAATGCTTGTCGCTCCGCTTGTGATAGCCGTGTGGTATTACGGGGTGCGGGCGGTGTATGCGGCTGCCGCCGCCGTGGCGGGGGCAATGATAACCGATATCGCCGCGAATCTAATCATCCGCAAGCAATACCGCCTCAAGGATCTGAGCAGCGTTTATATCGGCGCCGCCATAGCGGCGATGATGCCTGCGGGCATCCCGCTGTATATCCCCGCTTTGGCTGCGGCGTTTGCCGTGCTTGCGGTCAAGATACCGTTCGGCGGCGGGCTGAGAGCGCCGTTCTCGCCTGTTGCGGCGGGTTTCGCCTTCGCCTGCGTCTGCTTTAAGGAGCAGATATTTGATTATTCCTATAATTCCGTCGATAAGCTGCTCGGCAGCGCTTCGCTCGGCTCGCTCCTTGCGAAGGGCAACTCCGTGCGGCTGAATTCGGTTAACCTCTTTGATATAGTCAGCGGCAATGTCGCAGGCCCCATGGCTACGGGTTGCGGCATAGTGCTGATAGCCTGCTGCGCCTACCTCTTTGTCAGGCGGCGAAAGGCTCTGCTTACAACGGCGGGATTTATAGTGACCTGCGCCGTTTTTGCCGCTGTTTTCCCGAGGATCAACGCCTCGGCGATAACGAGCGTTGTGCTGGAGCTTTCGTCAGGCTCGCTGATCTTTGCGGGCGTATTCCTGCTGACCGACCTTGCGACTCTGCCGAAGAGCAGCGCCGTGAGGGTGATATACGGGGCGGTCTGCGGCGTTATCTGCATGACGATGCGCCGCCTGGGCGCTTATGAGGAGCCCGTGTGCTTCGCCGTGCTGCTTGCAAACGGACTGAGACCCGTCATGGAGTCCGCGCTCGGCAACGCCTTCTCAAAGGGCGCAAAGTCGAAACCCGTTAAGGTGGTGGCAGGCAAATGAACGAAAAAGATTTGACCTTTAAGAATATATTTATCAAGGGCGCGGTCATATTCAACCCCGTGCTCGTGCAGTTTGCGGGTCTGTGCCCCGTGGTGGCGGCGTCGGCCACGCTCAAGAGCGCCGTCATCCTCTCCGCCGTGATGTTTGTCGACCTGACGGTCGTGTGCGTCATAGCGAGCGCACTGCTCAAAAAAATTCCCCGCTGGGTCAGGATGCCGATATACCTGCTCCTCGGTCTTGCGATAATCTGCCCGCTTCTCTATTATATCGAGAACGCGACTCTGACCGATCTGAGCCTCAGCATGAAGATATATATCCCGCTGATAGCCGTCAACTCGATAACCGCCGTGCATTGCGAGCAATTCGCCGTCAAAAACAGCGTAAAGGCCGCGTTCTATGACGCGGCGGCGGTTGGCTTGGGTGCAGCCGCGGTATTTATCGTCTGCGGCGCGGTGCGCGAGATACTCGGCTCCGGCTCGATAGCGGGCATCCCCGTGAATATCCCCGTCACATTCAGGGGAGCCGCTCTGCCGTTCGGCTGCCTGATACTTTTGGGCTTCCTCTCGGCGCTTCTCAGGGCGTTCACGAGGAAGTATTACCCCGAATCCTTCGATATCAGCGGCAGGAAGCTCAAGGAGTCAAAGCCCGCCGCCCCCGAGAAGGCGGCCGCACCGAAACCGAAGCCTCAGCCGCAGCCGAAGTCGCAGCCCGCAAAGGCGGAGGAGCCTGTGCAGGTCGATATAATTAAAACCGAGGAGATCGCCGATATTTCCTTTGACGATTATGAGGAGCTGCTCCGCTCGATAGAGGAGGAGCTTAACGAGGTAAAGGGGGATGACGGCAAATGAAAATAATATCGGATATGCTTGTCACCGCGCTTTACACGGTGTTTGTGCAGAATCTTGTGCTCAGCGCAGGTCTCGGCATGAGCGAGGCGATAAGAGTTTCATCAAAACCCGGCACATTCGGCAGGCTTGCCGTGATGATATCGGGCTTCTCAGTGGCCACGAGCATCATTTGCAGCCTGCTTGACACGAGCGAGCTGCTCGCCGTCACGGGCTATGCGGGCAGAGCCGCCGTCTATGGCGGGGTGCTTGCCGCAGTCTATCTTGTCACGGCTTTCATCGCAAGATTCATCTTCAGAGCCGTGCCTAAATTCCTCGGCGTTCTCGGCGTTGCGGCGCTCAACACTCTGCTGCTCGCCGTGCCGTATATCAACAACTCCGCCGCCTATTCCTTTGCGGACAGCATCGGCTCTGGCATCGGCGCGGGCATAGCCTTTGTGCTTGCCGCGGCGCTGATAGGCAAGGGTGCGGAGCTGCTGAATTCAAACGACAGGATCCCGCAGGTATTCAAGGGTGCCCCCGCCATGCTGCTGTATGTCGGCCTGCTTTCGCTCGCTTTTGCGGGATTCACCGATTCGACACTTTTCACATAAGAGGTTTGATATGCTTCACAGAGGGAAAATAGAAAAAACGCTCAAGCCCTCGCAGCGTAAGAGCATCACGGAGTTCGCGAGCCACTTCGGCTCTGGGCTGAGCTATGAGGAAAAGGTGCGTAACAAGCGCATTATTTCCGCCGTGCTGACCGCAGTGGGGATCCTGCTGCTCATCGCCGTCGGCTACTTTATAACCGATGTGCTGATAAGAGTGACGGAGGCGCCCGTCGAGCAGACGGCGGCAGCTATAAACTTTTTTGACCGTGGCTTCGCAAGCGGCGCACGGCTGTTCTAAGGAAGCAGAGAAATGGATTTTATCCCCTATAATTCAAGATTGACATATCACAAAAGCCCGTTCGGGGCGGTGCGTGAGGGCGAGCGGGTGACTATGCGGATAGTCCTGCCCCGCAGCCTCGGCTGCACCGGCGCGAGCCTTATCATCGACTCGGACGGCGGCAGCAGCCGCGTTTATCCCATGACGTGGGAGCGCATGGAGCGCACCGACGAGGAGTGGTGGCGGGTGACCTTCACCGCCGAGCGCGAGGGGCTTTATTGGTATCGCTTCGCTGTCGCAAGACGTGACGGCGGCAAGCTGATAACCTGCTTTGAGAATTCTACGGGCAGGATCTCGCCGGACGGCACGAGCTTCCAGCTCACGGTCTATTCGGCAGATATGACGACGCCCGACTGGATCAAAGGCTCGGTCATCTATCAGATATTCCCCGACCGTTTCAATTTCTCGGGCAAGGAGAAAAAGAATATCCCCGCCGACCGTGTTATCCGCTCCGATTGGGGCGGCAGACCGCTCTGGGAGCCTGACTCCGAGGGCAGGATCGACCGCTACGATTTCTTTAAGGGCGACCTCAAGGGAATTGAGCAGAAGCTCGACTATCTCGAGAGCCTCGGCGTCGGCTGCATATATTTGAATCCGATATTTGAGGCGCAGTCAAATCACCGTTACGACACCGCCGACTATGAGCGGATAGACCCCCTGCTCGGCACCGAGGCGGATTTCCGCTCGCTTTGCCGCAACGCAGAGAAGAGGGGCATACGCATCGTGCTCGACGGCGTATTCAGCCATACGGGCGCGGACAGCGTTTATTTCAATAAAAACGGGCGCTACAAGAGCCCCGGAGCATACAACAGTGAGACTTCGCCCTATTATGAATGGTATAAATTTAAGCATTACCCCGACGATTACGCCTGCTGGTGGGGAGTCGATATCCTGCCCGAGGTCGATGAGGAGAACGAGAGCTATCTTCGCTTCATCGCAGGGGAGGGCGGCGTGCTCCGCAAGTGGCTAAGGGCGGGCGCATCCGGCTGGCGGCTCGACGTTGCCGACGAATTGCCCGATAAATTTCTCGACCGGCTGAGGCTTGCCGTCAAGGCGGAGAAACCCGACGCATATATCCTCGGCGAGGTCTGGGAGGACGCCTCCAACAAGATAAGCTACGGCGAACGCCGCCGATATCTGAGAGGGGCGCAGCTCGACTCGGTGATGAATTACCCCTTTGCGCGCCTGATGACCGACTTTGCGATAAGCGGCAAGGCGGAGGGCTTTAACGACACGGTCGAGCAGATATGCGAGAACTACCCCAAGCCCTCGGTGGACTGCCTGATGAATCATATCGGCACTCACGACACCTGCCGCATACTGAATATGCTTGCGACGGGCGGGGAGTATCACTCCGACCCGAGGGAGCGCTATGCCGGCGGGCTGACCCCGGAGCAGGCGGAGCGCGGCAAACGGCTGCTGCGGATGATATCCGCCGTGCAGTTCACCCTGCCGGGCGTGCCCTGCGTCTATTACGGCGACGAAGCGGGCATTGACGGCGGCGTTGACCCCTTCAACAGGGGCTGTTACCCGTGGGGCAATGAGGATGAGGAGCTTATCGCTCACTATAAATTCCTCGGCAGGCTCAGAAAAGAGCACCCCGTATTCAAAGAGGGCGAATTCGTGCCCGTTTCCGCGGCTCTCGGCTGCGTTGCCTTTGAACGCAGGGGGGAGGGCGAGCGTATAATGACCGTCGCCAACCGCAATGAGCACCCGATAGTCTATGTACTGCCCGAAAAGGGCTGGAGCTCCCTGACAGAGGAGAGGATCGGCGGGCGTGAGCTTTATCTCGGCGCCGAGAGCACGGCAATTCTGATTTTTCGGTGAATCATATTATGAGAAGACCTAAGAATATCAGCTTCAGGACCGACAAGAAGTCCGACAGAGCCTCGCTGCGGCGGCTTACGCTTATCGTGGCGGCGGGGGCGGCGTTTGTGCTGCTCGCTTCGTGCCTTGTCATTCTGAGCAAAAACGATTTCAATGTTAAAAGCGCCATGGGCGTGAATATAGAGACCGAGAGCTCGACCGCAGCCGAGAAAACGGAGATAAAAGTCGCCGAATCCGACAAGCTCTATTTCCTCTGGTGTGCAAGCTCGGATAAAAAGACGACCCGCTTTGCGTGGCTCGTGCGGGTGCGTATGCCCGAGCGAGCCGTGGGCATTTGCCCCGTGTCGCCCGCAACGGCAGTCGAGCTTGACGGCGGCGAGAGCCTGACGCTCAACGATATCTTTGCCCGCTACGGCGAGAAGCGGCTGCTTGAGGCGGTCGAGGACTACACCGGCAGGCAGGTCGACCGCTACGTTGCCTCGACCGATGAGAGCTTCAAGTCGATGATAAATTACTTCGGCGGGGTGACCGTCAACGTCCCCGACCAGATAGAATACAGGGGCGATTTCACGCTCATCCTCGTCAAGGGTAAGCAGAATATGAAGGGCGACACGCTCTTCAAATATCTGCGCTATCTGGGGCTTCTCGGCGACGCCGACGCGCAGGAGCAGGTGCTTGCGGATATCCTCGGCAGCGTTTTTAAGCCGCAGAACGCAGGCAGACTCAGCAATATTTTTTCCAAATTCTCAAATACACTCAATACGAATGTTACGATAGTTGATTTTTCACAGGCCGAGAACGGCATAAGGGCAATATTGGACGGAGGAATGGAGATAACGGCGGCAGAGTCCTGCGAGGAGCTGCTGAACCAAAAATATAAGAGGAAATAATAATGAAAAAAAGATTGCTTGTAATTGCTGTGCTGCTCATGGCGGCGTTCGTGATCATAACCGTGCTGAACGGCATGGATACGGAGCTGTCGCCGAGCGAGCCTTCGGGCAGCGGCACGGCAGCAACCGACACGGCGGATATAAAGCCGAGCAGCAAGGGCAGCCCATATAAATTCTATTTTGAGCGGCTGACCCCGGTCGAGAAGCGGGCGTATAACGCTATAATCGAAAAAATATACGATATGCCAGAGCGGATAGCCGTGCCGAAGATAGACGGCAAGGAGCTTGACAATGTCTTTTCGGCGCTGCTTTTTGATAATCCCGACCTTTTCTTCCTCGGCAGGAAATGCGCCGTCGAGACCCGTATGTGGTTGACCTATTTCTCGGTCGATTATATCGTCGACAAGGCCGATCTGGCCGATATGAAAGCACAGCTGGAGCGGGAATGCGAGACATTTGAGCAGACCTTGACCGACCCCGGGAATCAGTGGCGCACCGAGCTTGAGATCCATGACCATGTCATTGATAGGTGCGAGTATCACGACCCTGAGGGCGACCTTATTTATTCATCCTCCTACGGCGCGCTGGTCAACGGCCGGGCGGCGTGCGAGGGCTACTCCAAGGCGGTGAAGCTGCTGCTCGACAGGGCGGGGATAGAGAATGCGCTGATAAGCGGAGTTTCCGAGAACGGCGAAGGCTCCGGCGGAGCGCATATGTGGAATATCGTCAATATCGGCGGCGATTATTATCACTTAGACTGCACCTGGGACGACCCTGTCAGCGACGACGGCGGCAAGCTGCGGATGTATACCTACTTCAACCTCAGCGACGAGATGATAAGCGGCACTCACAGGGATTTTTCATATGATTTCGGCTGCAACTCCACCGCCGAAAATTATTATATCAAAACGGGCACATATTTTGAGAGCTATTCCCACTCGTCGGAGAGCAGGCTCACGGATATCATCACAAAGTCCGTCAAAAACGGCAGATATCAGATACAGCTTCGCTTCGCCGATAAAAAGTCATATGACGGCGCGGTGGCGGATCTGATAAAGGGCGAGCGGATATACGAGGTGCTGACCGATGCGGCCAAGCGCGTCGACACGCCTATCTCCGCCGAGTCGATAGGCTATTATGAGAATCCGGCGCAAAAGGTGCTCACTCTCGTGATAAGGGAGAAATAAGACGGCCGCCGCAAAGAGTGTGACGGCAATACTGAATGAAAAGAGGACGGACTTCATGGATAAACAGAGGATAGAGGCTGCGGTCAGGGAAATACTTATCGCCATCGGCGAGGACCCTGACAGAGAGGGACTTGTCGAGACCCCTTCACGGGTCGCAAGGATGTATGAGGAGATATTCGGCGGCCTTGAGGACGACCCGACTCGCCACCTCAAGCTCTTTGACGAGAGCAGCGAGGAGATGGTGGTCGTGCGAGATATCCCGCTCTATTCAATGTGCGAGCATCATCTGATACCGTTCCTCGGCAAGGCGCATATCGCCTATATCCCGTCCGACGGCAGGGTGATCGGGCTGTCGAAGCTCGCAAGGATAGTCGACTGCTTTGCAAGGCGGCCGCAGCTACAGGAGAGGTTGACCTCTCAGGTGGCAGATTTCCTCTATGAGAATTTGCAGCCGATGGGCGTTGCCGTTGTGATCGAAGCGGAGCATCTGTGCATGACGATGCGCGGCGCAAGAGCATCGGGCGCGAAGACGATGACCTCGGCGCTCAGGGGCACGATGAGGAGCAACGCCAAGACAAGGGCGGAGGCCATGTCTTTACTTACGGAGGGCAACAGGTAATGTTCAGAGCAGGCAATTTTGAGCTCCTGCTAGGGGAGAGAACATATGTGATGGGTATTCTGAACTATACCCCGGATTCTTTCTCGGACGGCGGGCTTTACAATACACCGGAGGCGGCACTCGAGCGGGCGCTCGCCATGCAGGCGCAGGGGGCGGATATCATCGACCTCGGCGCAAATTCAACACGCCCCACGGCGAGGATAATCTCCGCCGCAGAGGAGCTGGAGCGGATAACCTCGGCGCTCGAGGCGCTGAAAGGGCGGCTCGATATCCCGCTCTCGGTCGATACGTTTTACCCCACCTGCGCCGAAGCGGCGCTTAAAGCGGGGGCGGCGATGATAAACGATGTCAGCGGCGAATTCAACACCGATATGGCGGCGCTCGCCAAGAAATACCACGCCGGATATGTGGTGATGCATAACCCCAGCGGGGCGGGCACGGTCAAGGAATACAAGGACGGCGTTGTCTGCGACGTGAGGGATTTCTTTCTCGATTCACTGCGACTTGCCGCCGAATGCGGCCTGCCGAGAGAGCAGCTATGCCTCGATATCGGCATAGGCTTCAGCAAGAGCACGGAGGATAATTTCGAGCTTATCCGCAGGCTCGAATGGCTCAAATTCAAGGATATCGCCCTGCTTGTTGCCGCCTCCCGCAAGAGGTTCATAGGCGAGGCGAGCGGCGAAGCGAACAGCGCCCTGCGCGACAGCGGCACGGCGGCGGTCGACACTGCGGCGATAGCGGGCGGCGCGGATATCATAAGAGTTCACGACGTGGCGGGAGCCGTTCAGGCGGCGAGAGTTGCGGACGCCATATACAGAGGGGCAGCCAATGGATAAAATAATCGTTAAAGGGCTTAAAATATTCGCTTACCACGGCGTAAACGAGGAGGAGAAGATAAACGGCCAGAATTTTATTCTGGATATCGACTCCTATCTCAGCCTCGCCGTGCCGTGTGAGAGCGACAATGTGGAGGATACCGTCAGCTACGCCAAGATAATCAAGACGGCAACTGCGATATTCGTTTCACAGAAGGACGACCTTATCGAGCGCGCGGCTCAGAGGGTCGCCGTCGGGCTGCTCGAGAGCTTTGAGCGGATAGACAGCGTCAGAGTGCTGCTCAAGAAGCCCGACGCGCCGATAAAAGCGGATTTCGAATATGCAGGCGTTGAGATATACAGAGAGCGAAAGGATGTTATAAAATGAGTGAAGCGGTAATTGCGCTAGGCTCGAATATGGGCAACAGGATTGAGAATATCAACGCTGCCGTAAGGGCGATAGCGAAGCTACCTCATGTTAAGATAGTGAAGGCTTCCTCCGTCTATGAGACCGACCCCGTCGGAAAGGAGGATCAGGAGCGCTTCTATAACGCTGCGCTGCTGATAAACACCGATATATCGCCCGCCATGCTGCTCGGCGGCTGCCTCGGCATCGAGGCGGCGATGGGCAGGGTCAGGACGGAGAAAAACGGCCCGAGGATAATCGACCTCGACCTCATACTTTATGAGAATTTCAAGAGCGAGAGCTACGACATGACCCTCCCGCACCCGAGGGCGCTCGAGAGAGCCTTTGTGCTTGCTCCGCTGCTCGACCTTTACCCCACGGGCAGGGCGCCGGGTATGCTCTTCGGCCCGCATCTCAGGGATATGGGCTTTGACGGCGTTGACAAGACCGAAAAAGAGATAATCATCCCTATTTATTGACGGAGGCGTGAAATGGCAGGCTCATCAATTTGCGACAACTGCGCTTATTATGACTATAACGAAGAATACGACGAGTACGAATGCCTTGTGAACCTCGATGAGGACGAGCTCTATCGCTTCATGGAGGGCGGCGCCAACGAATGCCCGTATTTCAACCCCTATGACGAATACAAGGTCGTAAAAAAGCAGAATTGAGTGCAAAATAAAGCGGTCTGACGGCAAAATGCCGATCAAGGCCGCTTTTTTTACAAATTGTTTATCTTTAGGCAAAAAATTCGCTAAAATGCTCTTTTATTTTATAAATAAGAGTGATATAATATATCCGATTATGTGCGTCCAAGACGCAGACTGAAACGGGAGGAAAAAATGACTGATATTATTTCCGTAAAAAACCTCAGCAAGTCATACGGCAGCCATCAGGTGCTGTCCGATGTGTCTTTCAGCTTTGAGGGCGGCCAGATCATCGGCCTGCTCGGACCCAACGGCTCGGGCAAAACTTCGCTTATCAAAATACTTACCGGCCTTATCCACGATTATTCGGGCGAGGTGCTCATAGACGGCAACAAGCCCGGCAAGGTCTCCAAGGCCGAGGTAGCCTATCTGCCCGAGAAGACCTATCTCGCCGATTGGATGCGCTCCATCGACGCGATAGAATACATGGCTGATTTCTACGCCGATTTCGATAAAGAAAAGGCGCTGCGTATGCTCGAGGGTTTCCAGCTCCCGCCTAAACAGAAGATAAAGACCATGTCAAAGGGTATGCAGGAGAAATTGCAGCTTCTGCTCGTGATGAGCAGGAACGCAAAGCTCTATGTGCTCGACGAGCCTTTGGGCGGCGTTGACCCGGCGGCAAGGGAATTTATCCTCGACACGATAATGATGAATCACCCCGAGGGCTCGACCGTCCTCATTTCGACCCACCTCATCTACGATGTGGAGAAGATATTCAATTCCGTGCTTATGATAGGCAGGGGGCAGGTGCTCGTCAAGGCAAAGACCGAGGAGATAACCGCGTCCGGCAAGACCATAGAGGAGCTTTTCAAGGAGGTGTTCGGCCATGCTTGGCAAGTTAATTAAGAATGAATTCAAGGCGAATTCCCACAGCATAGGCATGATATATATAGTCGCCGCCGTTGCGGTGGCGCTCATGGCGGCGTCCTACATAGCGGATGTCACATGGATAAGCGCAATTGCCACGATAGTGCTTATAGCGGCGGGCTTCATCGCCGTCGTTGTTACGTTCGTTTCCGTTATTTCAAACTTCCAAAAAACGCTCTACGGCCCTCAGGGCTATCTGAGCTTCACGCTGCCCGTTTCGAGCGGTCAGCTCCTTGCGGCTAAGGCGATAACCTCTTTCGCATGGATGCTGCTCAGCTACCTTGTAGCGATAGGCATATTCATCGGCGTTTATCTCTACGCCACGGCAATGGTCGGCGAGGATGTCAAAATGGCTATCGACATGATGATGACCATGTTTGACGGCATCCCCTCAAAGGGCACCATCAAGCTCGTGCTGCTGCTCGTCGCCCTCGCGGTATTCATCCAGATAGTTGTGCTTATCGCTCAGCTCTATTTTGCCATAACCCTCGCGAATACCAGAGCGCTTCAGAAGCTCGGCGGCTTTGCGGCTGTCATTGTTTTCTTCGCGGTATTCATTGTAATGCAGGTCATCAGCGTGCTGCTCTCGCAGTATGTGCCGCTCTCGATAGTCCTCACGAGCGAGGGGCTGTTCTACAGCACCACCTCCACCATGGCGGACCCGCTCGGCCTCAGCTTCGGCATAGCGGGCATGATATTCAACGTCCTTTGCTCCGCCGCTCTTTTCTGGGGCACGGCAAAGCTGATGAATACAAAGGTCAATATCAAGTAATATGAAGATCGGTGTTTTCGGCGGGACCTTTAACCCCCCGCACAACGGCCATGTCCGCCTCGCAAAGGCGGCTGCCGATGAGCTGAAGCTCGACAAGCTGCTGGTGATACCGTCCTGCATCCCGCCGCATAAGATTGCGGCAAAGCTCGCCGACGGGCAGGAGAGGCTCGAGATGTGCCGCCTTGCGTTCAGCTGCGACCCCCGCTTCGAGGTGTCGCCGATGGAGCTTGAGAGGGGCAGCAGGAGCTACACGGTCGAGACTCTGCGGGAGCTTAAAGCGCTTTACCCCGACAGCGAGCTGTATTTCATAGTCGGCTCGGATATGCTTGAGAGCTTCGATAAATGGTACCTGTGGCAGGAGATACTCTCGCTCAGCGTGCTCTGCGCCGCCTCGAGGGAGGAGGGCTACAACCCCGATCTCAGCCGCTTCGGCAAGTTGGCGGAGCGAATCAAAATAATCACGCTCGATCCGCTTGAGGTCAGCTCCACTCAGATAAGGAATTCGGCGGGCGAGGTCAGCCCGGAGCTGCTCGACCCCAAGGTCGCCGCCTATATCCGTGAGCACGGGCTTTATGACGACGGATTAAACCGATACCGTGAGCTGCTGCGCGGCAAGCTGAACCCCCGCAGGCTGTTTCACAGCGAATGCGTCAGCGAGTGCGCCGGCGTGCTTGCCGAGAGATACGGCGCTTCCGTCGAGAAGGCAAGGCTCGCGGGTCTGCTGCACGACGTGATGAAAAATGCCCCCGCAAACGAGCAATTGGCGCTCATGCCGGATATCACGCCGCTTGAGCTGCTGAACTCCAAGGTCTGGCATCAGATCTCGGGTGAAGCGTTCCTGAGGCAAAACGGCATTGTGACCGATGAGGAGATCCTCGGCGCCGTCAGGTGGCATACAACGGGCAAGGCGGGCATGACCCTGCTCGAAAAAATTATATACGTTGCGGATTTTATCTCTGCGGACAGAGATTATAAGGATGTGGAGGTCGTGCGGCGGCTCGCCTATATCAGCCTTGAGCACGCCATTCTCTACACCTCCCGATACACGGTGAACAAAATGGTCTCGCAGGATCTGTTGCTTCACCCCGCCACGGTTGAATGCTATAACGATATGCTGATGCACTTCGGCATACAGAAAGGTTGAAATATGGATTCAAAAACACTTGTCAGAGAGATAGTCAAGGTGCTCGATGAAAAGAAAGCGATGAATATAGTCGCCATTGAGACCGAGGAGGTAACTATAGTCTCCGATTTCTTCGTCATTGCCTCCGGTATGTCAAATACCCACACGAAGTCGCTCGCCGACGATGTGGAGTATGAGATAAAGAAGAGGCTCGGCATTGACCCCGAGCATATCGAGGGCAGGGCTACCGGTTGGATACTGCTTGATTACGGCTCGGTCATAGTCCATGTCTTCCAGCAGGAGAGCAGAGAATACTATAACCTTGAGCGCCTTTGGACGGACGCCAAGGTGTTTGATATCTCGGATATCTTAACGCAGGATTGATATAGGCACAGGAAAGGAAGATATATCATGGCTCATTACGATTTTAAGAGCACGGAGAAAAAATGGCAGGAAATATGGGATAAGGAGAAGACCTTTGAGTGCAGCGACGATTACTCAAAGCCGAAATTCTACGGCCTTGTCGAATTCCCTTATCCCAGCGGCGCAGGTATGCACGTCGGCCACATCAAGGCGTATTCGGGTCTTGAGGTCGTCTCGAGGAAGAGAAGGCTCCAGGGCTACAACGTCCTTTTTCCCATCGGCTTTGACGCTTTCGGCCTGCCGACCGAGAACTATGCGATAAAGACGAACACCCACCCGAGGATAGTCACCGACCACAATATCAAGCGCTTCACAGAGCAGCTCAAGATGGTCGGCTTCTCCTTCGACTGGTCAAAGGTCATCGACACCACTCAGGAGGATTACTATAAGTGGACTCAGTGGATATTCCTCAAGATGTTTGAGCACGGCCTCGTTTTCAGGGATAAGGCGCTCATCAACTACTGCCCGAGCTGCAAGGTCGTCCTCTCCAACGAGGATTCCCAGGGCGGCAAGTGCGACGTCTGCCACAGCGAGATAATCCAGAAGTCCAAGGACGTTTGGTATCTGCGCATCACCGCCTACGCCGACAAGCTCCTTGAGGGGCTCAAGCACGTCGACTATCTGCCGAATATCAAGCTCCAGCAGGAGAACTGGATAGGCAAATCCACCGGCGCGTTCGTTGAATTCAAGATAGAGGATACCGACGAGAAGCTCAAGATATACACGACCAGACCCGACACCCTCTTCGGCGTCACCTTCATGGTCATGGCTCCCGAGCATCCGCTGATAGATAAATACGCCTCGATGATAGGCAACATGGACGCAGTCGTCGACTACAGAAACGTCTGCGCCAAGAAATCCGCGTTTGAGAGAACTCAGCTTGTCAAGGATAAGACGGGCGTCAAGCTCGACGGCTTCACCGCCGTCAACCCCGTCAACGGCAAGGAGATCCCGATATATATTTCCGACTACGTTATGATGGGCTACGGCACCGGCGCTATCATGGCCGTCCCCGCCCACGATACGAGGGACTATGAATTCGCCAAGAAATTCGGCATCGACATAATCGAGGTCGTCAAGGGCGGCGATATCTCCAAGGAGGCATACACCGGCGAGGGCGAAATGGTCAACTCGGGCTTCCTCAACGGCATGACCGATAAGAAAGCCAGCATAGAGAAGATGGCAGATTACCTCACCGAGAACGGCATCGGCGAAAAGGGCGTTCAGTATAAGATGAACGACTGGGCGTTCAACCGCCAGAGATATTGGGGCGAGCCTATCCCCATCGTCCATTGCCCCGACTGCGGCATCGTGCCCGTGCCCTATGACGAGCTGCCGCTTGAGCTGCCCCCGGTCGAGAATTTCGAGCCCGGCACCGACGGCGAAAGCCCGCTTGCAAAGATAGATTCGTTTGTCAACTGCACCTGCCCCAAGTGCGGCAAGCCCGCAAGGAGAGAGACCGACACCATGCCCCAGTGGGCAGGCTCGTCGTGGTATTTCCTGCGCTACATAGACCCGCACAACGACAAGGAATTCGCAGCGAAAGACAAGCTGAAATATTGGATGCCCGTCGATTGGTATAACGGCGGCATGGAGCATGTCACCCGCCACCTTATCTATTCGAGATTCTGGTATAAATTCCTCTATGACCTCGGCGAAGTGCCCGTTCCGGAGCCGTATGCCAAGAGAACGGCGCAGGGCCTTATCCTCGGCCCCGACGGTGACAAGATGTCCAAATCCAAGGGCAACGTGGTCGACCCCTGCGAGGTCGTCGAGCAATACGGCGCAGACGTGCTGAGGACTTACGTCCTCTTTATGGGCGACTATGAGAAGGCCGCTCCCTGGAGCGAGACCGGCGTTCGCGGCTGCAAGAGATTCATCGACAGAGTCTGGGGTATGCTCGATATTCTGACCGACGGCGACAGCTACTCGCCCGAGCTTGAGAGCGCGATGCACAAGGTCGTCAAGAAGGTCTCCTCCGATATCGAGAATATGAAGTACAACACCGCCATTGCGGCGATGATGTCGCTCGTCAACGATATCTATGCCAAAGGCTCGGTCAACAGGGCGGAGCTCAAGACCTTCATCACTCTGCTCAATCCCTTTGCGCCTCACATCACCGAGGAAATGTGGCAGGTAATGGGCCTTGACGGTATGCTCAATCAGACCGAATGGCCGACCTACGACGAGTCAAAGTGCGTCGATAACGAGATAGAGATAGCCGTTCAGATAAACGGCAAGGTAAGAGACAGGCTGGTTATATCAGCCGATGCCGACTCGGACGAAGTCATAGCGGCAGCAAAATCGCTCGATAAGATAGCCGAAGCGGTCAGCGGAATGCATATAATCAAGGAGCTCTATGTCAAGGGCAGGCTTGTCAATATAGTAGTCAAACCGCAGTAACTGTTTAAAAAATTTAATACTTTTACTGTTGACAAGCAGTGCCCCGATATTGTATAATACTTAGCAAGTACTGAAAAAAACCCTGTATAATATCGAGGGGAGGGAATAAATTGAGCCAGGTCAGAGTCAAGGAAGGCGAGTCGCTCGAGAACGCACTCAGAAGATTTAAGAAGCAGACTTCAAGAGACGGCGTTATTCAGGAGGTTCGCAAGAGAGAGCACTATGAGAAGCCCTCTGTTAAGAGAAAGAAGAAGTCCGAGGCTGCTCGTAAGCGCAAGTTTAAGTAATTAAACACAAAGAGAGAGCTGTTGCATCTTTGCAGCAGCTCTTTTTGCGTTGTATGAGTCGTTTGGTGGGCGATGCCGGCCGACAAAAAAGCTGCCTTACATCAGCAAGGCAGCTTGATTTTATATAACGTGCTGATTTATGCTCTGCCAGACGAAGGCGACGTCGGGGCCGACCTGCACGAAGGTATCCTTGACATTGTTGTTGAGCTTTGCGACGCGCTTGAAGCCGTTAGCCTCAAAGGCTTTGCAGAAGGCGTTCGCCATCTCGGTGTCCTTAAAAGTGATGTGCGATATCAGCCTGAACTGCTCGCGGGTGACGAGCGATTCATCCGCCTCGAAGCCCACGACGAAGCCCGTGCACCACCAATACTCGGTGTAGGGGCGGGTAAGCTCGGGCTCATAGTTGCCTGTCTTGGTTTCGTCCCAAAGGAAGGTCATCTCCATTTTGAGCCAATCCTCTTTTGCGGCGCAGGAGTAGCCCGTGCCCTTTTTGCCGATCGGGCGGGTGTATACGCCGACCTCGCCGCCGACGAAGTAGTAGCCGTACTGACCCTTCCAGATCTGGATGAGCCATTCCTTGCCGCCGTAGGTGAATTTGGTGCGGACGGTGTCGTAATATATGACTCCGACCACGGCGAGACGGTCATAAGCCTCGTTGAAGCCAAAATTCGACTGCCAGCACGCTTTATCATCGGTATAATAGTAGTTGCCCTCGGGGTCGTACTTGTAGGAGGCTATCTTTGCCTTGTCGAAGTCGATCTTGCTGTCGGGCGGGATGTATTTCGGCGCCTTGGGCATCGTAAATACCTCTGAGAATTTGGCGTTGACGAATGTGGTCAACTCCGCTGCGGTGTTGACGGCGGTGGTCACACGGTCGGCGACGGCTGACGTGATGCGCTCGGTGAGCGTTTCGCCGCTCTTTGAGGTCACCGCCTGTGTCGGGACGGTCTCGCTCACGGTTTCGCCCTGCGGTTCGCTGTAGCTTGGGGATTCATAGTCCGAGGTGCTGCCCTGAGCTTCTGCGGTGGTGCCCGCAGCGGCGGGAGTTACCGTGGGGCTTTCGCTGCCGAGTTTAACGGCAAGCACGGCAATAAGGCATATTGCCGCTGCCGCAACGGCTGCAACCGCGGCGACAATCTTCTTGTTTTTCATTTTTTACCCTCCGTTTAATCGAAAGTGTATTCACGCACAAAGGCGTTGATAAACAGCGGACCCATGTCCATAGCAAGCAGGACGGGTTTGCCGTCTTTCACCATAAATGTCATGCCCTCGCCCTCGCTGCCCGAGGTCAAGTTGCGGTCGAGATACTTAGTGACCGCGCCGCTCATGGGGTCGATGCGGTATATCGCCTGGGTGGCGTCGTTGGTCGCCGCATAGAGCACGCCGTTCATGAATTCCGCGCCCTGGATCGACGGCACAGCCTCGCTCAGGGGCACCTCGCGCACGAATTCCATGCCCTTTGCCGTGTCGTAGACAAGCAGCTTTGTCGGCTGCTTCGAGTGATCGGCGCAATAGAGATAGCCCATGTCGGGGTCAACGCAGACCCAGGGCATACCCCTCGTGATAAGCTCGTCATCCATGAAGTAGAAGGCGGTCATTTCAAGCGTTTCGGCGTCATAAACGCCGACGGTGGGGTAGTCCCAGACCTTGCTGTCCTCAAGCCCGGCGTAAATCTTGCCGTTATAATAGCTCATGCCGCCGATGTGGGCGATGCCGTAGATATCGTGCAGGTCGTCGGGTATTGCGGTGTAATTCGCCGCCGTGACGGTGCGGGCGTCGGCTTTGGTGCGGATGATGGTGGTCTTTGACGAGAAATAGAGCGATTCGCCGTCGCTTGCCATGCCCTGGGAGCGGAAATATGCCCCGATACCGACCACGTTTACGCGCGCGGAATCCGGACGGTCTGCGGCGGAGATGAGATCAATGCCGCCGGTGAGGATGTAGAACGGTATGAGCACAACGGCAAATACGCTTGCGATTATGCGGTTAACCGTTATTCCGAAAGAACTCATAAAGTACCTCCTTTTCAGGCCGAATATATAATGTATTATAACAACTCTTCCCGAGATAGTCAACTTTTATGTGCAAATCATTGACAACGGCACCGAAAACGGGTAAAATAATAATGGATTATCCCGCCGCAGCCGAGCTTACACGGCTGTAGATTTATATAAAAAAGGAGTGTTTTTATGAATGATGTAAAGAAACTCTATGAGCTTTGGCTCGAGAAAACGAAGGGCGACGAGCAGACCCATGCGGAGCTGCTCTCCATCGAGGGCAACGACGACGAGATCCTCGACCGCTTCTATAAAAATCTTGAATTCGGCACCGCGGGCCTCAGAGGCGTGCTCGGCGCGGGCACCAACCGCATGAATATCTATACCGTATGCCAGGCGACCCAAGGGCTTGCCGACTATCTGAACGGCGCTTATGAGTCGTCGAGCGTTGCCATCGGCTACGATTCGAGGATAAATTCCGACGTATTCTCCCGCCGCTGCGCCGAAGTGCTTGCGGCTAACGGCATAAAGGTCTACATCTACCCCCGTCTCATGCCCACCCCGCTGCTCTCCTTTGCCGTAATGCGCCTTAAATGCAAGAGCGGCATAGTTATCACGGCGAGCCACAACCCCTCGAAGTATAACGGCTACAAGTGCTATGACCCCGCAGGCTTCCAGATGACCGAGGAGGCGGCGCAGGCGACCTATGAGTGCATTCAAAAGGTCGATATGTTCAGCGATATCAAGTCAATGCCCTTTGACGAGGCAATGGCGAAGGGGCTTATCGAGTATATCCCCGACAGCGTCGTTGAGGAATTCTACTCGCTTGTCATGCAGCGCCCGATAAACCCCGAGGTCAGCAAGAGAAGCGATATCAAGATAATCTATACCCCGCTCAACGGCACGGGCAATATCCCCGTGAGGACTATCCTCTCAAGGGCGGGCTTCAAGAATGTGTCCGTAGTCAAGGAGCAGGAGATGCCTGACGGCAAATTCCCGACCTGCCCCTATCCGAACCCCGAAATTCGTCAGGTATTTGAATGCGGCCTTAAAATGACCGAGACCGAGAAGGCCGATCTCATGCTCGCCACCGACCCCGACTGCGACAGAGTCGGCATCGCCGTGCTAACAAACGGCGAATATGTGCTGCTCTCGGGCAACGACGTGGGCGTGCTGCTCGCGAACTACATCCTCTCCGCAAGGCAGGCAAAGGGTCTGCCCACCGAGGGTATGTTTATGACCAAGTCCTTTGTCTCCACTCCGCTCTTCAATAAGGTCGCCGCCAAATACGGCTGCACCGTCGTCGACGTGCTCACCGGCTTCAAATATGTCGGCGAATTCATCGCAAACCTTGAGAAGAAGGGCGAGGAGGATCGCTTCCTCATGGGCTTTGAGGAGAGCTACGGCTACCTCATCGGCACACACGCCCGTGACAAGGACGCCGTCGCGGCCTCGCTTATGATATGCGAAATGGCGGCGTACTATAAAGAGCAGGGCAAGACCCTCGTGGATGTCCTGAACGAGATCTATGCCGAATTCGGCAACTACAACAACCGCCTTTACAACTTCATGTTTGAGGGCGCAAGCGGCATGGTGAAGATGGCGGAGATCATGGACGATACCCGCAAATCGCCCCCCGCCGAGCTTGCGGGCATGAAGGTGCTTGAGGTCCACGATTTTGAGGCGAGCACGATAACCGACACCGTTACGGGCGAGAAGAGGGCGATAGCTCTGCCGAAGTCAAACGTGCTTGCATATTCGCTGCCGAACGGCAACTTTGCGATAGTCCGCCCCTCCGGCACCGAGCCTAAGATAAAGGTCTATATCACCGGCTGCGGCAAGACCGCCGACGAGGCGGAGGCCACTGCCATAGCTCTCGGCGACGCTATGAAGTCGCTGCTGAAGATCAATTAAAGCGAAACGGAGATCAATACTATGAAGGATCGCAGCTTATTTGTGAGAATAGTCGCTATAATTCTTTGCGCCCTGATGGTGGGCGGTGCCCTCACCGCAGCTATCAGCGCATTTGCGGCGGATGTCAACTTGGCCGCTTCACCCGACACGGGCAGCCGCAACAATGTTTGGGTCATTGTCGCCGCAGTTGTGGCGGTGGCAGTCATCGTTCTGTGCCTGTTGCTCCCCAAATTTACAAAAAAGAAATAATTTCGCCAAAGTGGCCGCCGAGAGATCGGCGGTTACTGAAATAAAGGATTTGTTTTAATGTCAGATTTTCAATACAAGGTATCCGTAGTCATCCCTGTATATAACTGCGCCGAGCATCTCGAGCGCTGCGCCAAGAGCCTTACGAAGCAGACGATAAGGAAGTCCCAGCTTGAGGTCATCTTTGTCAACGACGGCTCCAAGGACGGCAGCGGCGAGATATGCAAGCGCCTGAGCGAGCAGTATTCCTTTGTCAAATTCTTTGATAAGGAGAACGGCGGCGTATCCTCGGCGAGGAATACGGGCATCAGGCTTGCAAAGGGCAAATACATAATGTTCCTTGACGCCGACGACACTCTCTCAAAGAACACTCTGAAGGCTGTCACGGGCTTCTTTGACAAGCACTATGACGAGGTCGACCTTGTCACCTACAAGATAATCCCGTATTGGAAGAAGCAGCGCTACGCCCTGCACTCGAGATTCAAGGTGCTCGGCGACAGCGGGGTATATGACCTCAATGAGGGTCAGAACTGCTACATCTGCCAGACGACGATGAATATCTGCATCAAAAATCTCGGTGAGGGCAAGACCCCGCTCTTTGACGAGAAGCTGAAATTCCACGAGGATATCAACTATTGCTGCGGCATCGTCAGGGATAAGATGAAGATAGGCTACTGCAAGGAGGCGGAGTATTATTACCTGCGCCACCCGAGCAGCACGACCGACAGGCGCGGCTTCGCCTACTATATTTTTGAGGATACCATGGCAATGTGGGAGCGGCTCTTTGCCCCCTATGGCGATAAAGTGCCCCGCTATTATCAGGCTATCTACCTCAACGACCTGAATTGGAAGACCATTCAGGACAGGCTCCTGCCCTATTATTACTCCGAGGCGAAATTCGATAAGTCGGTCGAGCGTATTCTTGCGCTTGTCAAAAAAATCGACGACGACGTGATACTCGAGCGCCCCGGCATGGATCTTTATCACAAGCATTTCCTTATCAATTTCAAGCAGAGCGGCAAAGTCGCCCTGCAATGCGATGAGGACGCCCTGCGCCTTGTCTATAACGGTGAGACCACCTCTTTGCTTGAGCAGGGTGAGACGGTCTATGAGACAGAGACGGTCTGTATTGTCGCCGACAGGCTCAAGGTCAGGGGCGGCAAATTTATCTTTGACGGCTTTCTCAAATCCCCGATATTCATGTATTGCGGCAAGCCCGAGGTGAATCTCATCATCGACGGCGAGAGCCGCCCCCTCGAGCTGACCCACTCCGAGAACGAGCATTACAAGGCGGGCATACGCACGGGTACATTCTGGCGTGTGCAGTTTGAATTTGACTGTGCAAAGGTCAATGATTTTCGCATCGAGGTCAGGGTGAACGGCGTCGGCTACGGCACCACGTTCTATTACGGCCCCCACAGCTCGATAGCTCAGCACAGGCGGTTCAAGGGCTTCAGCGCCCGCGGGCTTGTCTGCCGCGAGGCGAACGGAGCTTTTACCGTCAGGCATTTCCCGTCCTTCGGCGCCGCGGCACTTATGCTGCGGATGCTGATAAGCAATTTCTTCTGCTACCTGCGGATAAAGCCCGCCGTTATACCGAACAGGATAACGGGCTACCTCCACAGGGCAAAGCGCAGGAGCGTGTGGATATATCTTGACCGCTACGGCGTTTTTGACAACGCCTACGACCAGTTCAAGCACGATATCGGCAAGGAGGACGGCGTTGAGCGCTACTATATCCTCAACGAATGCGACCTCGACAAGCTGAATGAGCGCTTCACGACCGAGGAGAAGGAGCATATCGTCCTCTTCGGCTCGCACAGGCACAAGGAGCTGTATTTTGAGTGCGACAAGCTGATAACCTCGTTCTCAAATCTCTCGAATGTCTGCCCGTTCAGCGCCGGGCCGATGCGCTGGTATGCCGATCTGACCAAATATGAGCTTGTCTATCTCCAGCACGGAATCCTGCACGCCTCGCTGCGCAAGATGTATTCAAAGGAATGCACGCCGATAGATAAGATAGTCGTTTCCAGCGAATTTGAGGTCAAGAATCTGACCGAGAATTACGGCTACTCCGAGAGCGACCTTATCCGCTCGTGTATGCCGAGATACGACGGCATGGAGATAAGCGGCAAAAAGAAAAACAGGCTGCTCTTCTCGCCCTCATGGCGCAGCAACCTAATAGGCCCGCTTGTCAATAACGAGCGCAGGGAGGAGCCGGAGGCGTTCCTCAATTCGCCGTTTTGCAAGCAGGTGACGGCGTTCCTCAACTCCGAGCGGCTGCATGACCTGCTCGTGAAGAACGACCTTTACCTCGATTTCCAAAATCATCCGATATTCAGATGCTACAACAGCCTGCTGAATATCACGAACGACCGCGTCTGCACCGACAGCTCCGCAAGGCAGGATGAATACCGCCTGATGATAACGGATTATTCCTCCATCGTCTTTGACTCGGTCTATCTCGGCTGCCCGATAATCTATTTCGTGCCCGATTACGCCGAATTCCTCGCAGGAGTGTCGCACAACTACCGCAAGCTCGAATTGCCGCTTGAGGAGGGCTTCGGCCCCTTTACCGAGGACGCCGACAGCCTCATCGACCGTCTCGAGGAGTGCATAGCCGCGGGCTTCGTGCCGCAGGAGCCTTACCGCTCCCGCATGGAGAGCTTTTTCCTCTACCGTGACGACAAATGCCGCGACAGGCTCTATGACAGCCTTATGACAAAATAAAAAATACGCCCTGCGCTGAGCTTTGCGGCTCGTGCAGGGCGCTGCTTTTATATAATTTACCAGATCTTCTTTGACTTGACGTCCTCGAGAGCGCCGGCTGCGAAATCCTGAACGCTGCTTGCGCCGAGGTCGCCTTCGCCTCTCTTACGAACGGAAACGGTGCCGTCCTCGACCTCTTTGTCGCCGACAAGGAGCATATAGGGGATCTTGTGGAGCTGAGCTTCTCTGATCTTGTAGCCTATCTTTTCGCTTCTCTCGTCGACCTCAACTCTGAAGCCCATTGCGTCAAGCTCGGCGCAGACCTTCTTTGCATAGTCGTGGTGGCGGTCGGCTATCGGGAGTATCTTTATCTGAACGGGAGCGAGCCAGAGCGGGAATGCGCCCGCAAAGTGCTCGGTGATAACGCCGATGAAGCGCTCTATCGAGCCGAGGACGACTCTGTGGATCATAACGGGGCGGTGCTTCTCGCCGTCGGCGCCCGTGTATTCAAGCTCAAAGCGCTCGGGCAGCTGCATATCGAGCTGGATAGTGCCGCACTGCCAGGTCCTGCCGAGTGAATCGGAGAGGTGGAAGTCAAGCTTCGGGCCGTAGAATGCGCCGTCGCCCTCGTTGATGATGAAATCCTTGCCCATCTCGGTGACTGCGGCTTTAAGGGTCTCGGTGGCGAAATCCCAATCCTTCACGTCGCCCATGTGATCCTCGGGCATGGTGGAGACTTCGATCTGATAGGTCAGGCCGAATACTGAATAGACCTCGTCAAACAGACGAACGACATTCTTTATCTCGTCCTTCATCTGATCCCAGGTCATAAAGATGTGGGCGTCGTCCTGAGTGAAGCAGCGTACTCTGAAAAGTCCGTGCAGAGCGCCGCTCAGCTCGTGGCGGTGGACAAGACCCAGCTCGCCCATTCTGAGGGGCAGATCCCTGTATGAATGCGGCTGTAGCTTATAGACGAGCATACCGCCGGGGCAGTTCATCGGCTTTATCGCAAAGTCGGTGTCGTCGATAACGGTGGTATACATATTCTCTTTGTAGTGATCCCAGTGACCGCTGCGCTCCCAAAGCGCTCTGTTGAGCATCATCGGGGTGGATATCTCAACATAGCCGTATCTCTTGTGTACCTCGCGCCAATAGTCAATAAGGGTGTTGCGAAGGGTCATGCCGTTGGGCAGGAAGAACGGGAAGCCGGGGCCCTCGTCAAGCAGCGCAAAGAGGCCGAGCTCCTTGCCGAGTTTCCTGTGATCTCTCTTCTTTGCCTCCTCGATGGCGGCAAGATATGCCTCAAGGTCGTCCTTCTTGGTGAAGGCGGTGCCGTATATCCTCTGGAGCATCTTGTTTTTGGAGTCGCCTCTCCAATAAGCGCCGGTGCAGGAGGTGAGCTTGAATGCCTTGACTCTGCTTGTGTCGGGCACGTGAGGGCCTGCGCAAAGCTCGTCGAATTCACCCTGACGATAGAACGAAATTTTTTCACCCTTGCCGGAGTGCTCTTTGATAAGCTCGACCTTGAAGGGCTCGTTCTTCTCCTCCATGAGCTTGATGGCTTCGTCCGGGTCAAGCTCGTATTTCTCAAGGGGCAGAGCCTCCTTGACTATCTTTTTCATCTCCGCTTCTATCTTCTCGAGCACGTCGGGGGTGAAGGGCACGTCGACGTCAAAATCGTAGTAGAAGCCGTTGTCGATCGCGGGGCCGATGGCGAGCTTCGCCTCGGGGTAGAGCCTCTTGACAGCCTGAGCGAGGATATGGGAGGCGGTGTGGCGCAGCGCCCATTTGCCGTCCGGGTCGTCAAAGGTGAGTATTTCGAGGCTGCAATCCTCGGTGAGCGGGGTGCGGAGATCCTTGACCTCGCCGTTTATCTTGCTCACGCAGGCAGCCTTATAAAGACCCATGCCGAGGCTCTTTGCAACTTCCATTGCGGTGATGCCGCTCTCGAATTCCTTGACCGAGCCGTCTTTGAGAGTTACCTTTATCATGATATCATCCTTTCATAAGGTTAAATTTTAATTGAACGATTAATAAACAAAAAACGCTTCATCCTGCTGTAAAAAACAGGATGAAGCGATAAGCTCCACGGTTCCACCCGCTATTCCGGCATACGCCGGCACTCTGGCAGCCTTTAACGGGGCTGATGCGGCTCGCCTTATTTCGGCAAGCACTCGGCAGCGGTAGCGCGGTGCGGCCTTTACCGCTCTTGCAGCCGAGGAGCGGTTCTCTGTAAAAGGCGGTGTGCAAAGCGCCGTCTGCGTCATAGATTTAACACTGTTACCTGTTTATCTTATCACCGCCGAGAGGGGTTGTCAATAGAAAATTAAATAAAAATGAATAAAAAACTTGACAATACGGCGCTAAAAGTATACTATTAATACAATGGTGTTATTTTGTGCCAAGCTCGGGAGTTCCCGCTCCCGTAACACCATGTATTGATTTTTTAATTAATATTTTTATCTGTCGCCCGCTGCAGGGCGCAAAACAAAAAAGAGAAAAGGAGGAATGCACTATCGAAACCTGGTTGGTTATTCTTATTGCTGCCGCCGCTTTCGCAGTCGGTGCTGTGGTGTTTTTTATACTCGGCGGTTTACATAGGAAGAAGATTGCAGAGGCAGCCATCGGCTCCGCTGAGAAGGAAGCAAACAAAATAGTCAGCGACGCCATTGCAGCAGCCGAAGCAAAGAAAAAGGAAACCATCCTTGAAGCCAAGGATGAGATCCATAAGCAGAGGACCGAGACCGAGCGCGAGCTCCGCGAGAGGCGCAACGAGGTCCAGCGTATGGAAAGGCGCATTAATCAAAAAGAAGAAACTCTCGATAAGAAGAGCGACAATCTTGAGAAAAAAGAGGAGACCCTCAATAAAAAGCTCAAGAGCGCCGATGAGAAGCTCGAGGAGATCGAGAGCTTAAAGAAGAGCGAGTTTGATATGCTCGAGAGGATCTCGGGCTTCACTCAGGAGCAGGCAAAGGCATATATCATCAATATGCTTGAGGAGAATCTTGACCACGAGAAAGCCGTCAAGATCCAGGAATATGAGCAGAGGACCAAGGACGAGGCAGAGCAGATCGCCCGTGAGATAATCACCACGGCCATCCAGCGCTGCGCCGCCGACCACGCCGCCGAGGCTACCGTCTCCGTCGTGGCGCTGCCCAATGACGAAATGAAGGGCAGGATCATCGGCCGTGAGGGCAGAAACGTCCGCACGCTCGAGATGATAACGGGCGTCGACCTTATTATCGACGACACGCCCGAGGCTATCACGATATCCAGCTTCGATCCCGTCCGCAGAGAGATCGCAAGAGTCACTCTTGAGAAGCTCATTGCCGACGGCAGGATCCACCCCGCAAGGATCGAGGAAATGTACGATAAGGCTAAGAGAGAGGTCGAGGCGACCATTAAGCAGACGGGCGAGAGAGCGCTTATTGACGCAGGCGTCAACAACGTCCACCCCGAGATCGTCAAGCTCCTCGGCAAGCTAAAATACCGCACGAGCTACGGTCAGAACGTGCTCAATCATTCTCTCGAGGTCTCTTACCTCGCAGGCCTCATGGCTTCGGAACTTGGCACCGACGTCAGGACTGCAAAGAGAGCCGGCCTGCTTCACGATATCGGCAAGGCGCTTGACCACGAGATGGAGGGCTCCCATGTCGATCTCGGCGTTGAATTCGCTAAGAGATATAAGGAGAATGACAATATCCTGCACGCTATCAAGGCGCATCACGGCGACGTGGAGGCTAAGACCATCACCGCGGTGCTCGTCCAGGCGGCGGACGCCATTTCGGCGGCAAGACCCGGTGCAAGGCGTGAGGATGTTCAGAACTATATCAAGCGTCTCGAGAAGCTCGAGGAGATCGCTACTTCGTTTGACGGAGTTGAGCGCTCCTATGCCATTCAGGCGGGCAGAGAGGTCCGCATAATGGTCAAGCCCGAGATGGTCAGCGACGATAAGATGGTGCTTCTGGCAAGGGATATCGCCAAAAAGATCGAAAGCAGCATGGAATACCCCGGTCAGATCAAAGTCAACCTTATCAGAGAGAGCAGAACCACGGACTACGCAAAATAAAGATCATACAAGGGGGCTGCGGCGTTGCAGCTCCCTTTTGCTTTTTACGGAGGGGAAAGAATGAATATCCTTGCTATCGGCGACGTCGTATCGGCGGCGGGCTGCGAATTCCTGCGGAGCAAGCTGCCCGCTTATAAGAAGCTCAAGGCCGTCGACCTTTGCATTGCGAACGGCGAGAATTCCGCAGTCGGCAACGGTATCACGCCCACCTCGGCGCAGTATCTCTTTGACAGCGGCGTCGACGTGATAACCACGGGCAACCATGTGTTCCGCCGTAGGGAGGTCTATGATATGCTCGACGAGAGCGACCGTATCATCCGCCCCGCGAACTTGCACAAGAGCAGCCCCGGCAAGGGCTTCACTACCGTTGACATGGGCTTTGCTAAGGTCGGCATAGTCAATCTCTCCGGCATGGTGTATATGGATAGATGCGACAACCCCTTTGCCGTCGTCGAAGAGGTGCTGCCCCAAATAGCGGACTGCCGCATAAAGATAGTTGATTTCCACTCCGAAGCCTCTGCGGAGAAGAGGGCGATGGGCTTCTGGCTTGACGGCAGAGTTTCCGCCGTTTTCGGCACTCATACCCATGTGATGACCGCCGACGCTCAGATACTGCCCAAGGGCACGGCTTATATCTCCGACCTCGGCATGACGGGGCCGAAGCAGTCGGTGCTCGGCGTGAAGCCCGAGATATCCATTGAGTGGCTCCGCACGGGTATGCCAGCCCGCTTTGACACCGCTGAGGGCGAGTGTATTATGAACGGGTGTATATTTGAATTTGACAATAAAACGGGCAAGGCGCTCTCCGTCGAGCCCGTCATAATAGAAGGATAAACCTATGCAAAAACTTTTGAGCTATATGCGCTCGGCTTGCCAGCAATATAATATGATAAGCGAGGGCGACAGGATAGCCGTCGGCGTTTCCGGCGGCAAGGATTCCGTCAGCCTGCTTGCGGGCATGGCGATGCTCCGCAAATTTTACCCCGAGCATTTTGAGCTTGTGGCTATCACCCTTGACCCGCGATTCGGCGGGGTCGACGGCGACTACAGCGCCATTGAGGAGCTTTGCAGGAAGCTCGACGTTGAGTATATCATCAAGCGGACTCATCTCGCGGAGGTGGTCTTTGACATACGCAAAGAGAGCAACCCTTGCTCCCTTTGCGCCCGTATGCGCCGAGGGGCGCTGCACGACGCCGCGAAGGCCGCGGGCTGCAACAAGATAGCCCTCGGGCATCATCTTGACGACGTGGCGGAGACATTCATAATGAATCTCTTCAACGGCGGCACGCTTGACTGCTTCATGCCCGTCACCTATCTCTCCCGCAAGGATCTGTATATGATAAGACCGATGATATTCGCCCGAGAGAGCGACTGCGCCAGGGTCTGCAGGCGAGAGGGGCTGCCGATAGTCAAGAGCAAGTGCCCCGCCGACGGCAGCACCGAGCGTGAGGAGGTTAAGCTCTTTTTGAATTCGCTCGAGAAGAAGTACGGCAACGTGCGCGAAAAGATACTCGGCGCAATGCAGCGCAAGGGCGTCAACGGATATTGACCGAAAGGAATGATAATATGAAATACGCAGTAGTGCTTTATGACGGAATGGCGGATTACCCCGTCCCCGCGCTTGACGGCAAAACTCCCATGGAGGTCGCCCGCAAGCCGATATTCGATTCACTCGCCAAGAGAGGCAGAGTGGGTCTCGTTAAGACCGTTGCCGACGGGCTGAAGCCGGGCAGCGACGTTGCCAACCTCAGCGTTTTGGGCTACGACCCCGCTGTGTGCTACACCGGGCGCTCGCCGCTCGAGGCGGTCAGCATAGGCGTCAAGATGGCGGCGGACGACGTGGCGCTGCGCTGTAATCTCGTCACCCTCAGTGACGAGGCAAACTATGAAGACAAGACGATGCTCGATTACTCGGCCGGCGATATCTCGACTGCGGAGGCTGCCGAGCTTATCAAGACCGTGCAGGAGCATTTCGGCAACGATGAATTTGCGTTCTACAGCGGCGTCAGCTACCGCCACTGTCTGATAGTGCATCACGGCACCGTTTCGCTCGGCAAAATGACCCCGCCGCACGATATCTCCGGCAGAGTCGTCGGCAGCCACCTCTCCGATTCGCAGAACGCCGCAAAGCTGACAGCCATGATGAAGGAGAGCTATGACCTGCTCAAGGATCACCCCGTCAATCTCAAGAGGATGGCCGAGGGAAAGCTCCCCGCGAATTCGATCTGGCTCTGGGGCGAGGGCAGCAAGCCCGCGCTTGAGTCGTTTGAGAAGCTCCACGGCGTGAAGGGCAGCATCGTCTCGGCGGTCGACCTGCTAAAGGGCATAGGCATCTGCGCCGGCATGAATACCCCCGAGGTCGAGGGTGCAACGGGCTATATCGACACGAATTTTGAGGGCAAGGCTCAGGCGGCGGTAGAGGAATGGAAAAGCGGCCGCGATCTGGTTTATATCCACCTTGAAGCCCCCGATGAGTGCGGCCACCGCAACGAGCCGCAGAATAAGGTCAGGGCTATCGAGCTTATCGACGAGAGAGTGCTGCCCATCGTGCTCGACTATCTCGAGAACTGCGGTGAGGATTACAAAGTGATGATCCTCCCCGATCACCCGACCCCCATTGTGACCCGCACCCATGCGAGCGACCCCGTGCCGTTTATGATCTATCACAAGCAGGCCGAGAGAGAAAGCGGAGTTGACTCGATAAACGAGAATTCCGCAAAGGCTACGGGCGATTTCGTCGCCGTAGGGCACACTCTCATGGATCAATTCCTTAAAAATGAATAAAATTTAGGCGAGGCTTCACGGCTTCGCCTTTTTGCTTGCCAATTCGGGCGGGATATGATATAGTTTTGTCAGACAGGGGGCGTTCATATGGCAAAGAATAACGGCACCGCAATGACGGGCGGGCTTGAGCGGCTTCAGGATATCCTGACCGTCGGCGTGCTTGCGGGCGTAGGAATATTTATGGCGGCGGTCAGCTTCAAATCTGGGCGCACCGCCGGGGAGACGGCGGGCATAGCCGCGGCGTGGGCGCTGTATATCATGTCGCTTAGCTCGCTTTTGTGCGGCGAGCTTAATCTCGGCATGATCCCGCAGACGTTCACGGCGCTGCTCGTGTTTCTTATTGCCGCCTATCACGGGCTGCCCTATTCGGGCGCTCGCACGGCGGTCATCTGCATCGTTTCGCTGCTCACCGTGCTGAGGATAGTTTATATTGCCGTCTCCGTTGTAATGCTGCGGGCAGCAAAGGCTTCGTCGGCGGGCGAGGCACGGGTGCTGCTCGTGCTCGGCGCAAGGATGAGGAACGGCAAGCCCGGCAAGGTGATGAAAAGCCGCCTTGACAAGGCGGTTGAAGTTCTGAATAAGAACGAAAGCACCGTCTGCGTGCTGACGGGAGGCAGGCTGAACCCAAATGAGCCCGCCGAGGCCGAGGTGATGCGCGATTACCTGCTCGCTCACGGCATAGACGGCTCAAGGCTGCTGACCGAGGCAAATTCCACCACAACCTATGAGAATATGAGCATGAGCAGGGCGATACTCGAGCGGGAGGGGCTGGGCTGCTCCGTCGGCATAGTGACCAACGGCTTCCATCAGTTCAGGGCGCAAAAGATTGCAAAAGCCTCGGGGCTTGAGCCGACGCCCGTAAATTCTCCGACCCCGTGGCAGCTCGCCGTGCAGTATTGGCTGCGCGAGGTGCTCTGCGTTTTACAAATGCTCGTTACAATGAAATAAATGTGCAATATGCACAAAAAACAACCCATCACAGCCCTGATTTTGATTGACTTTTCGGCAGGGCTGTGATATATTTATATTATCTGTTTAACAAAAAAGGAGATGACTCCTATGGCAGAAGCCAACACTGCCGTCCACGGCGAGAATCAAGTCGAGCGCAGGCTCGTAAGACCCCGTGAGATCGCCGCCTATGCGCTGACCTCCTACGGCCTTAACAATCTGACCACTTATGTCGGCTCGACAAAGCAGTATTTTATGATGAGCTTCCTCGGGCTCTCCGGCACGGCTTACGGCACTCTGAGCACGATAGCCACCGTCTGGGATGCGCTGGATGACCCGATATCGGGCATCATCATTGACCGCTGCCGCACCCGTTGGGGCAGGCTGCGCCCGTTTTTGATATTCCCCATGCCGTTTTGGGCGATATCGTCAATGCTGTTTTATATCGTGCCGAATGCCTTCACCTCGTCGCAGAGCTTCATCTATGCGCTTGTCACGACGATAATTTACGGCATAGGCTTCTCCTACCTCAGCGGCTGGGAGCTGCTGCTGTATAACATAACGCCGAATACAAACGAACGAAGTACGCTGATAGCTACGCAAAAATTTCTCAACCTTTTCACCTATCTGCCCTCGCTTGTGCCTGTATTTGTCGACTTCCTGCCGAATGCGACCCACAACACGGTCACTCAGCCCGAGGTCTATAAGATATTTGCGATAATTTTTGTGCTCATAGCGGTTGCGGCGGCCATATTCGGCTTCTTCAATATGCGTGAGCGCGTGTCGATAGCTACCAAGGAGGAGATGCAGCAGGTCAGCTTCTTCAAGTCGGCGAAGTCGATAATCACCTGCCGTCCGCTGGCGGCGCTGCTGCTCTCGAATTTCTTTGCGGGCATCAAGGGCGTCGGCGGCGCTTCGGAGGATTTCTTCTGGCTCAATTGCACGGGTCGCCTCTCAAACCGCCTGCTTTGCAGCCTTTTCACGGGTCTGCCGAATTACATAATCACCCCGCTTGCGCCGACCCTCGTGCGTAAATTCGGCCTGAGGACTACTGCTATATCGGCGGGTATGTTCGGCGGCGTGGCATATACCCTGCTCTATTTCATGGGCTGGAAGCCGACGGGCAACTATTGGCTCGATTTCGCCCTTATAGTCATAGGGCTCACGATATGCGGACTGCCGAACCACATTATGAACGTCTGCGACCCGCTGCTCAAGGGCGATATGTTCGACTACCTCGAGTGGGAGAACGGCATCAGGAACGAGGGCATCGTCAACGCCGTCTCCGGCTATGTCAACAAGCTCTCGTCGAGTATCCACGCCATGCTCTCCGGCGCTGTATTCGACTGGATAAAATTCAAGCCGCAGCACGACGCCTACGGCAATATCGTGCCGCACACCAACCCGAAAGTCCTCAAGGGCATCTGGGGCATATTCTGCCTCGCACCTGCCGCAGCCCGCTTCGGCTACGGCTTCTCGCTCCTGCTCTTTAACGTCCACGGCGAGCGCAAGGAGCATATGCTGCTTGAGCTTGAGGAGCGCCGCAAGGCAAGAGTCCGCGACCTGAAAGGAGAACTGACGGACAATGAAGATACTGATTAATTTTTGCTTTAAAATTTATGCCGACACCGCCGAGGCGGGCAGGGCTGCGGATATCCTCGTGCGGGAGCTGAACGCCAGAGCCGCCGCAGTGAGGACGGAGACCCGCGAGGGCGCCGATATCGCCCTGCTGACCGATCCCGCAATATGCAGGGACGGCTACAGGATAGAGGATACCTTCAGATGCACCTCGCTTATCGCAAGCGGCATAAGAGGGCATATCTTCGCCATAGGAATGCTGCTTCGCAAGCTCGAGAAGGACGGCTGCGGTGTTCGTCTTGGTGATATCGCCGGCAGCTACGCCCCCGACAAACGCATAAGAGGGCATCAGATAGGCTACCGCACCACGCCCAACACCTATGACGCATGGAGCTACGACGATTACCGCCGCTACTATCTCGATATGATGTTCTTCGGCGTGAATACCGTCGAGCATATTCCATATGAAAAGGGCGTCTCAAACCGCAACAACCTGATGCAATACGACGAGGAGGAATTCCTCGTTGAGGCGGCAAGGATTGCGGATGAATACGACCTTGACGTTTCCGTCTGGCACCCGAATAACGACGGCGAGACCGTCGCTCAGGCCGCCGAGCGCCGAGGCAAGCTCTATGAGCGTGTGCCGAGGCTCGATGTCGTATTTCCCCCGGGAGGCGACCCCGGCGATTTTGAAGCCTCGGAATTCATCGAGCGCTGCCGTGCTATATCAAACGAATTGAAGCGCTCACACCCGAATGCCGAGATGTGGCCGTCCGCCCAGCAGCCGCATTCGATACCCACATGGGGCGAGGATCTGATAAAGGAGCTTGAGAAGCTGCCCGACGAGATAGACGGCATCATCACAGGCCCCAACAGAGCCTTTGAGATCGACGAGCTGCGCCGCCGCCTGCCCGCGAAGTACCCGATAAGGCTTTACCCCGATATCACTCACAACGTCCGCTGCGAGTACCCCGTCCATTTTGACAGGGATGACTGGCACTTTGCCCTCGCAACGGGGCTGAGCCGTGAATGCACAAACCCCCGCCCGAGGGAATACCGCCGCATCCACCGCCTGACCCGCCGCTATGTGGTCGGCTCGGTCAGCTACTCCGAGGGCGTCAATGACGACGTGAATAAATTCGTGTGGTCGGATATGGATTATTTCCCCGACTGCGATCTTAGAACGACGCTGCTTGATTATTCAAGGCTCTTTTTCTTCGGTGCGCCCGCCGATACGATAGCCGACGGCATTCTTGCCCTTGAGCTGAATTGGCAGTGCGACCCCGCCGAGAATCCGACCATTGACAGCACGCTCGAGACCTTTGAGCGACTGCGCCGCGAATATCCGTTCCTCAATGAGAATTGGCGCTTTTTGCAGCTTCTGATGCGCGCTGAATGTGACAAATTGCTCCGCAGCAGGCGTTTGTTTGAGCTTGAGCTTATCAGGAGTGCAAGGAGAGCCGCCTTTGACGGCGAACTTGAAGACGTAAGAGAATTTTTAGAGCTCGAGCCGGGCGATGAATACCTTGAGCTGAGGGCCGATATCTCCCGCATCGCACAGCGCCTGTTCAGGCTTATCGGTATGCAGCTCGACGTGGAGCATTATGGCGCCGACAGCTGGGAGAGGGGGGCGATACTCGAGACTATCGACCTGCCTGTGACCGACCGCGAATGGCTGCTCGGCAGGCTCGATCATGCAATGGTCGACGACGACCCCGTCGAATACATGCGCCGAGCCTTTGACCGCAACAGGGTCGATTCAGATGAATATTATTTCTCCGTCGCCCTCAACGGGCTTGCCGAGTGCGGCTGCCGCCAGAGCGGCGAGGTATATATGAATTTCCAGGGCGACAGGCCGAGCGTCAACAACGGCACGCTGCCCACGGCGCTTTTCAATATATATGATAACCTCACCTTCAGGTGCAAGATAGGCGGCTTGACCTACGACGGCGACTACACGCTGACCGTCACCTATATGGACAGGCGCAACCCTGCCTCCGCCGAGCATAAGATAACCGCCAACGGCAAGACGGTCTATTGCGGGCCGCAGTTCGGCGGCGAGAGCGACCCCGACTATGACCGTGAGATGCTGCGCCCCGGATTCGTCAGCGCAAGCTACACTCTGCCGCACGATTTCATTGAGAACGGCTGCGTTGACCTTGAGCTGAGCGAGCCTACCATGGGTGTGATGTTCGCCGAGCTGAGAATCACAAAGAAAAAGCCTTAAAAACTAAAAAAATCCGAAAAAAACTTAACAAATTTTATTTCGCCGTTTTTCCTGCCATCTTTCTATGTTGTTAATATTCAACAAAGTTTTGTAACAGTCTTTGTCAATATTCACAAAATATTCAGGGCGCTTCAATTGAATCTGTAGAGCTTGAATAATTTGCCAAATCCAGAAACTTGTGCAAGTTGCACATACAGAGCTATTAATCTTTGTGCAAAATCACTTGACATTTTGGAAAAAGTGAGTATAATGGAGACATCAACAGAAAGAAAGGATGAATGTTATGAAAAACGGAATTGAACTTGAGCTTGAAAAGAAGCTTATAGACGAAATCGCTGAGGAGAAGAAATTCATTTCATTCAGAAAGCTCGTTAAGATCTTTGAGTTGAATGCTCTGCTCAGAGGCTGAGCCGCTTCTCTCGACGAAAACGTCATCTTCGGATGATTTAATATATCCGTACGGGTCAATGCCCGTCGGCGTCCGGAATTCCACGGGTCGTTGCATTTTAGCAGCGACCCTTTTTTCGTTTAAACCGAGATCGGCTGTCAAATTGGCGCACAAATGTTCACTTCTCTATTGAAAAACGGCGTCTGCTATGATATAATCGTTATATATCTTCAAAAAGGGGGCGGCTCACATGGGCAAGGCGGATGACCTGATAGGCAAAATAGTCTCGGATTCCAAGATCGCCGACATGACCTACCGTGACGAGCCGATAATCTTCCCCGCTTCAAAAATGAAGAATTACACGCCGAAAAAATACGCCGCGATGCGTAAAATAGGCAGCGGCTCGCTCTTCCTTGCGAACGAGGCCAAGAATTTCCTGCTCCAGGCAAGATTCATGGCGGATTTTGAGGACGATTACGATTTCAGGGGCGATTTCAGCGCATATTACCCGACATATGCCGATATGACGACGGGTCAGCTGAGGGGATATTTCTCGTGGAGGACTAAACTGCGCCGCGGGGTCTATGAAAGAGCGCCTCTGTCCTTCGCCTTTGTCTATATGTATGAGCTGATAAACGGAGTGGGAGCCTCTTCGCCGCTCGACGCGTTCATAAAGCTCCGCACCTTTGCTCAGGAGTATGCCGAAATTGATGAAAGGGTCGTGCCCTATGCGGGGCGTTGGTTGTTTGACCTGGCGGTTTATCACGGGCTTGACCCGTCGCTGCTCGAAAGCGAGTTTGTGTTTACGAATACAGACAGCGCCGTGGATCTTTGCGCCTGCACCGACGACGAGCGGATAAAAAGCATATATTCCGACGCTGCCTACTACTGCAAGCACGCGGTGAGCTATAAAAAATACCCCGAGGAGGCGAGACGGGCGATGCTCTGCGTCTGCCATGAGCTTGCGGAGTGCCGCCCTTATAATGAATACGACAGCGCCCTTGCTTATCTTTCCGGCAAGCGGCAAATAGACTTTTATCATATGTTTGCGGGTGCGGTCTTTTGCCCCGAGAGCCTGCATGAGGACTGCGTTTATCAGGCGTATTCCTCCCGCTATATCTGCCGCAACGGCTTTTGGTCGTGCGAGTGCATAATCAGACCGTACGAGATCGGGAGGCTGACTGCCTCAATCATTAAGGAGGTAGACCGCCTGCTCCGCAAGGCTTTCGGCGAGAAGCCCATCAAGGGCGCACAGATGCCCCGTGATATCGGGGAGCTTGTCGAGATCGGGGTCGATAAATATCTAAAGCTCCGCGAGGAGGAGCACAGACCCAAGATAAATATAGACGTGTCAAAGCTCGGCGGCATACGAGCCGCGGCGGAGGTCACCTGCGGCAAGCTGATGACCGAGGCGGATATGCAGCCCGACGAGCCGGAGCAGGCCGAGCAAAAACCCGCCGCCCCGACCGCGCCCGAGACGGAGCTGCTTCGGCGGCTGCTTGCGGGCGAGGAATATGCGTCGCTGCTGCGCGAGAGCGGCTGTATGCTCTCGGTGCTTGCCGACGCGATAAACGACAAATACTTTGACGAATTCGGCGACACCGTCATTGACTTCGACGGCGAAACGCCGTTTGTAATTGAGGATTATCAAGAAGATTTGAGAGGTTTATTGGAGAATGAAAATACCTAAGAGAATAGCTTCGGTCATCATTAATTCGCTCAAGGGCGGCGTTGTGCCGAGGATAGGTTTGCCCTATATAACCGTCGGCAGGGAGCACGAGATAAACGCCCTGCTGCACGATATCGAGATAATTTCGGAGGGCGGCGCTTCGTTCCGCTTCATAGCGGGCCGCTACGGCAGCGGCAAGAGCTTCCTGCTGCAAACGATAAGGAATTACGCCATGGACAGGAACTTCGTCGTCGTGGATGCCGACCTCTCGCCCGAGCGGCGTTTGCAGGGCACAAGGGGTCAGGGGCTTGCGACATACAAGGAGCTTATCCGCAATATGTCCACCCGCACAAGACCCGAGGGCGGTGCGCTGACTCTTATCCTCGACCGCTGGATAAACAGCGTGCAGAGCGAGGCGATGGATTTCCTCGGCTGCGGCTTCGACGACCCGAGGCTTGCGCCCGAGACGGAGCGGAGGATAAGGGGCGTTGTGGGAGAGCTGAGCGAGATGGTGCACGGCTTCGACTTCGCAAAGCTGCTGACCATATATTATAAAGCCTATATCGGCGGCGACGACGAGGGCAAGGCCAAGGTAGTCAAGTGGTTCAGGGGCGAGTATTCGCTCAAGAGCGAGGCGAAAGCGGAGCTGGGCGTCAATATCATTGTCACCGACGACGATTGGTATGATTATATCAAGCTCTTCGCCGCATTCCTCAAGCGTGCGGGCTACGACGGTATGCTCATCCTCATCGACGAGCTTGTGAATATATATAAGATACCGAATTCGATAACCCGTCAGTATAATTACGAGAAGATACTCACCATGTATAACGACGCTTTGCAGGGCAAGGCGCACCACCTCGGCATAATCATGAGCGGCACTCTGCAATGCATTGAGGATCAGCGCAGGGGCGTTTACAGCTATGAGGCGCTGCGCTCAAGGCTTGAGCAGGGCAGATTCGGCTCGGACGAGCACTCCGATATGCTTGCCCCCGTGATAAAGCTGAATCCGCTCAGCTATGAGGAGATGCTGGTGCTCACCGAGAAGCTGGCGGATATCCACGCCGAGCTTTTCGGCTACGAGCGCACCCTAGGGCAGGAGGAGCTCATAGCCTTTATCAAGATAGAGTACGGCAGGATAGGGGCGGATAAAAATATTACCCCGCGCGAGGTCATCCGCGACTTTATCGAGCTGCTGAATATATCGTTCCAGAATCAGGGGCTGACAGTGTCGCAGCTGCTCGGCTCGGAGGGCTTTGAATACGCAAGATCCGAGGTCGACGAGGAAAATGTTGAGAAAGAATTTGCTGAATTTGAAATATAAGGTGACCGTATGAACGTATTTGACCGCTATGCGCCCTTCATTCAGGATTTCATCTATCAGAATAGCTGGGAATCGCTGCGAGCCGTGCAGGTGGCGGCGGGCGACGCCGTGTTCAACACCGACTGCAACGTGCTGCTGTGCGCCTCCACCGCCTCTGGCAAGACGGAGGCGGCGTTTTTCCCGATCCTGACCCTTTTCACCGAGGATATGCCGAGCAGCGTCGGCGCCATATATATCGGCCCGCTCAAGGCGCTCATCAACGACCAATTCATGCGGCTGAACGACCTGTGCCGCGAGGCGGATATCCCCGTTTGGCACTGGCACGGCGACGTTTCGCAGTCGCATAAAAATAAGCTGCTCAAAAATCCGTCGGGCATATTGCAGATAACGCCAGAATCCCTCGAAGCGCTGCTGCTGCACAAGCATTCATATGTCGCGCGGCTTTTCGGCGACCTGCGCTTTATCGTCATTGACGAGGTGCATTCGCTCATGCGCGGCGACAGGGGCGGGCAGACCCTCTGCCTTATCGAGCGGCTGATGCGCCTCTCCGGCTCGAAGCCGAGGATAATCGGGCTGTCCGCCACCGTGGGCGACCCCGAGAGCGCGGGGCGGCTGCTCTCCGAATGCTCGGGCAGGCGCACCGTGATACCCAAGATAGAGGCGGGCGGGGTCAAGTGGCGGCTCTCAATGGAGCATTTTTATATCGACGGCGACGGCGGATATGAGAAGGAGCACGAGGGCGAGGCATTGCCGGAGCTTGATATCGCCACCGACAAAGCGCCGAGGAACGCCGACCCGGGCATGGGCTATATTTTTGAGCATACAAGGGGCAAGAAGTGCCTTGTATTCGTCAATTCCCGCGAGGAATGTGAGGCGGTCACGACCACTCTGCGCCGCTACTGCGAGGAGCGGAATGAGCCCGACCGTTTTTTGATACATCACGGCAATCTCTCCGCCGCCTACCGTGAGACGGCCGAGGCCGTGATGAAGGATGAGCAGCAGTTCAAGACCACCGTCACCACCGCTACGCTCGAGCTCGGCATTGATATCGGCAGGCTGGAGCGTGCATTCCAGATCGACGCGCCGTTCACCGTGTCGTCGTTTTTGCAGCGAATGGGCAGAACGGGCAGGCGAGGACTGCCGCCGGAGATGTGGTTTGTCATGCGTGAGGAGCAGCCCGAGGCGAGAGCCATGCTTCCCGCCACCGTGCCGTGGACGCTGCTTCAGGGCATCGCACTCGTGCAGCTCTATACCGAGGAGCGCTGGGTCGAGCCGCAGCGCATGGATAAATATCCCTACAGCCTGCTGTATCATCAGACTATGGCGACCCTCGCCTCCTGCGGCGAGGCTTCACCCGCCGCGCTTGCCTCAAAGGTGCTGTCGCTGAGCACCTTCAAGCAGGTATCGCAGGAGGATTACCGGCTGCTGCTGCGCCACCTGCTCTCGACCGATCAGATCCAGCGCACCGATGAAGGCGGGCTGATAGTCGGCCTCGCGGGCGAGCGGCAGGTCAACAACTTCAAATTCTACGCCGTGTTTCAGGAGAATGAGGAATACACCGTCCGCAGCCATTCTCAGGAGCTCGGCACGATAGTCATGCCTCCGCCCCCGGGCGAGAAGATAGCCATTGCGGGGCACGTCTGGATAGTCGAGGAGGTCGATCACAAGCGCAAGCTCGTCTATTGCGACCTTGTCAAGGGCAAGGTACCTGCCTACTTCGGCCAGTGCCCGGGCGATATCAACACCAAGGTGCTCGAACGCATGAGGCAGGTACTTGTTGAGGATAAGGGCTACCCTTATCTGATGAAAAACGCCGTTGCACGCCTCTCGGAGGCACGCAAGACCGCGCGCAATTCGGGGCTTACAGAGCGCCCGCTGATAAATCTCGGCGGCGATATGTGGTGCCTTTTCCCGTGGCTCGGCAGCTATGCCTTCCTTGCGATGGAGCGCTTCCTGAAGCTCAAGTGCGCCAAGGAGCTGGGCATCTCGGCGCTCGACCCGTCAAGGCCGTATTTCATCCAGTTTAAGATGAAAGCGGGCGAGAAGGAATTCTTTGACGTGCTTGCGAATGAAGCTGCAAAGGAATTCGACCCGATGGAGCTTGTCTATAAGGGCGAGGTGCCGCTGTTTGAGAAATACGACGAATTCCTGCCCGACGAGCTGGTACGGAAGGGCTTTGCCTACGGCGTGCTCGATATCGACGGCATGAAGAGCAGAATTCGCTCTTGGGCAAAAAATTCGGATTGAAAAATTGCATTATATATGATAAAATTTTTATATTAAGTATGCTGCTTCGGCGGGGCGCATATATTTTGCAAGGAGTGAGCTTATGAAAAGGGCTTTGAGTATTTTGACGGCGTGCGTAATGCTGCTTTGTGCGGCCGTGCCCGCCTTTGCGGCGAATGAAGAAATACCGCTGATAACGGTCGGCGGCTACGCTTCGTCACAGCTCTATGACTACAGCGGCGACGAGCCGCAGCAGGTCTGGCCGTTTGACCCGCAGGCGGCGCTGAAGCAGACCGTCTCCGACCTGCCGAATTTCACGATTTCGCTGCTTAAATTCCTCTGCGGCTCGCCTGAGCCGCTCGGTAATGCAATTGCCGACGGCGGTATGAAAATACTCGAGAAAATGTTCTGCAACGAGGACGGATCCTCGGTCTATAACGTGACCCATTACCCGAACGACCCCGCGTTCACGAATTATAAATACCTCACCGACAGCGGCAGGCTCGATCTGGTCAGGGAAAAGAATCTCAGCGCCGCGGCGGCCGAGAGGATAGGCGGCGAAAACGTCTTTTCGTTCCAGTATGATTTCCGTATGGGCGGTTATGATATAGCGAATGAGCTGAACGACTATGTCAACGCCGTGCTCAAATACACGGGCGCAAAAAGGGTGAATATCTTCGGCATGAGCTACGGCGGCTTCGTCGTCGGCGCTTATCTGAGCCTCTTTGCCGACTGTGCGCCGATAAATAACGCCGTGCTCGACGTGCCTGCGCTCGGCGGCACCTCGTTCGCAGAGAGGTTCTTTCTCGGCAAGGTCGATTTCCCCGTTGGAAGCCTTGTTTCCCTCGGAGAAAATGTCATAGGCAGGGAGACGAATCTTGCGCCGCTTTTTGAAGGTGTCAGGCTCCGCAGGACGCAGGCGCTGGTCTCCGCATTCCTCAAGAGGATATCGGTGCTGCCGCTGCATTGGGGCAGCCTTTGGGATCTGCTCACGCCCGAGAGCTATGAGCGGCTTAAGCCCGTGATGCTTGACGGCGAAGCGAGCGCCGAGCTGATACGCAAGAGCGACGTTATTCACCACGAGATCATGCCGAATTACCGCAGCAGCTTCCTTCGCTGCATGGAGCGCGGCGCAAACGTCTCGATAATCTGCAACTATGTCGATTACACGGCTTTCGGCGGCGACAGGCTCGCCGATATGCTGCTTGACGCTTCGCAGGTCAGCGGAGCAATCTGCCCGTCAGTCGGCAAGCGCTTCCCGCGCGGCTACAGTGCCGTTCGCACGGTCTGCACCGACAGCAAGCACGACCATGTCGCTCCGTCAATGAAGATAGACGCCTCCTCGGCTTATCTGCCCGAGAACACCTGGTTTGTCGACGGGCAGTATCACGGCACTTATACCCAAGACCCGAATACCTTTGCCCTTATCGAGCGGCTGCTCTTTGCCGACGGCAGGACTGATGTGTATTCCTTCGCCGAATTCCCGCAGTTTGAGGTGGCTCAGGCGCCGTATTACTCGGTCAATGCCGTCTTCAAGGGCGAGCAGGCGGGTCACACAGGCGACTCCGATACGCTCGTTATAACCAACCTTTCCCCGAGCCGCTCTGTGCTTATAACAGGTGTCTCAATGCCCGGCGTTAAGTTTTCAAAGCCCTCCGGGCGGCTGCTGAAGCCGGGCGAATCCGCAGAGATCAAAGTGATCTCTGCAAAACCGCTTGACGGCAGAGCCGAGCTTAAAGTCAGCTATTTGAAGCCCGTATTCGGCAAGAGCGCTGCGGTCAGGAGCTTCGATTTTGTCAAATAAGGAGAATAAGTAATGAAACTCAAGAAAAATATGCGCTTGTTTGCTATAGCGGGGGCGCTGCTGCTGCTCTTTATACTCTTCACGGCGGCTGTAGCCAATGTCGACGTGCAGCCGATAGGTCCCAACGCTTCGAGCGTTGGCTTTGCCTCCGCAAACGGCCATTTCCGCGACCTCATAGGCAACAATGACGGGTGGTATAAGTTCACAGAAGTGCTCGGCGTTTTGTCGATACTCGTGATGCTCATGTTCGCCGCCATAGGCGTTATCCAGCTCGTCACCCGCAAGGCTCTCAAAAAGGTCGACAGCGAGATACTCGCCCTCGGCGTATTTTACGCCATCGTGGTATTCTTCTATCTCCTCTTTAATGCCGTTGCCGTCAACTACCGCCCGATACTCGTCGACGGTCAGCTCGAGGCCTCCTACCCCTCGTCGCATTCGATGCTTGCCGTTTGCGTGATGCTCTCGGCTATACTGCCGCTCAAGAAGCGTCTGCCCGCAAAGGTAATGCCCGCCGTCAAGGCCGTGTGCATAGCCGTTGCGGCGCTCACCGTCCTCGGCAGGCTGCTCTCGGGCGTTCACTGGTTCACCGATATCGTCGGCGGAGTGCTGCTCTCATGCGCCCTCACGGCGCTCTACTATGCGCTTGCCGAGCAATTTCGCCTTGCGCTGCGCCCGTAAATTGGACTAAAAGGCTAAAATGTATATTGTTTTTTGGGGATAAATATTGTATAATATTAAAGATTGGGGTTTGATCCTCTGAAAATAGCCGTGCTCCGTGCGCTTCGGCGCCGTGGGCGTAGACAGGAGAGAAAAGCATATGGAAAAGAAACTGAATGTTGTTACCGGCGCAAAGGGCTATGTGGGATATGCGCTTGTAAAGGAGCTTGCCGACAGAGGCGAGCGCATCAGGCTCTCACTGCACCGTGACAGCCACGATTTCGATGAGTTCAACTGCGAAAAGGTCATCGGCGACGTTTGCAGCCTCGACCACCTCATGCAGGCGTTTGAGGGCGCCGATACCGTTTATCATGTTGCGGGTCTTGTCGATATCACCGGCAAAAAGGATGACCTGGTATGGAAGGTCAACTACGACGGCACCAAGGCAGTTGTAGAGGCTTGCAAAAAGTGCGGAGTTAAGAACCTTGTTTATGTTTCATCGGTCGACGCCATTCATGTCACCGACGATATGACCGTCGTGCGTGAGCCGGATCATTTTGACCCCGACCTTGTCAACGGCGCATACGGCAAGTCAAAGGCTGCCGCAAGCCAGTATGTAATGGACTCTTCGGATGAAAATCTCAAGACCTGCGTCGTGCATCCGAGCTGCTGCATCGGCCCCTACGACGTCAAGGGCACTGCAAGCGTTTGCGCTATGATCCGCCTTTATATCAAGGGTCTGTTCCCCGTTACCCTCGACTTCGGCGCATACAACTTCGTTGACGTGCGCGACGTTGCAAAGGGCATGATAGGCGCTGCCGAAAAGGGCAGAGGCGGCCAGAATTACCTGCTCTGCGGCGACAAGCTCACCGTCAGGGAGTTCATAGCGACCCTCGCAAAGATCTGCGGCAGGAAGCCGCCGAAAGTTGCACTCAGCAAAAAGACGATAATCAGGCTGCTGCCCGTCATCGTCAAGGTGTTTGATATGCTCAAGCTCCCGCCGGTGCTCAACGAGATGTCGGTAGAGATCCTTTGCCAAAACTGCAACTTTACATATGAGAAAGCCGCAAAGGAGTTCGGCTACAAGCCGATGAGCGCAGAGGATTCGCTGCGCGACACCATCGAGTGGATAAAGAAATTCGATAAAGAAAAAGCAAATAAGAAATAAAAAATTGCGGGCAGCCGAGGCTGCCCGCTTTTTGTGTTTGCCGATAACATTATCACGCCTTGGGAATATAATGTAGCAGGGACAGGCGATTTTGAAATTTTTTTGCTCCCCGATTTCAAAACACGATTATTTCGCCGTGTGTGTGCCCAAAATAATACTGCCATTCAAACTTACGGGAGTGATTACAGTGACCGTTAAACGGGGAGAGATCTATTACGCCGATTTAAGTCCCGTGATCGGCTCGGAGCAGGGCGGCACGAGGCCTGTGCTGATAGTTCAGAATGATGTCGGCAACAAATTCAGCCCCACCGTCATTGCGGCTGCGATAACGAGCCAGCGATTTAAAACGAGCTTACCTACCCACATAAGGGTCAACGCCGACGGCTGCGGCCTCGCCAAGGATTCGATAGTGCTGCTCGAGCAGGTGCGTACCCTCGATAAAAAGCGCCTGCGCGAGAAGATGGGGAATCTCGGCGAGCAGGATATGACGAGGGTGAACAGAGCGCTCTCGGTCAGCCTCGGCATCGGCACAGAATAGAACAGCGAAAACCCCGCCGCTCGGCGGACGTAAGTAAAAACGGCGTGACTTTTGCGGTCACGCCGTTTGATTTTTAAATTGTGGATCGGTACAGGAGGCGTCCGCTGCATAGGTTTAACAAGCCGAAGCGGTCAAGTCATCATGCTATATTTCTTTGACATACAGTCGGTCGGTCTCATTGGCGTAATTAACAATATCACCGAGATAACGGTATCCGTATTTTTCATATAGCCCTGTATGCACGGACGGGATGTACGTCTTGTCAAAGCCCTTTTCCTTTGCATATTCGTTCGCAAAGGAAATCAGTTTTTCGCTGATCCTATGTCCGCGATAGCTTTCCGTCACAAAGATCCCCGATACCCACGGATATATTTCGGGCAGCGGATAATAATCGCTCTTTCGGATATAAGCTATCCCTATAATCTGGCCGTTTATTATCGCTGCAAACGGAGTTTCCCAGTCTGTAAACGTCCATGCCCGAAGCTCATCCAACATATGAGCCTTTACATCTTCCCATGAAAACTCTTCAACAAAGCGGAGCAGTTTATCCGCTAATTCGGTACCGCGATCAACCTTTTTAATTTCCACTGTATCACCCTTTTCTATCTGTGCTATACATATTGCAGGGGACGGCGCTCTCGGCATCCCGCAGACCAAGCCGAAATCCGCCTACGCGGCCACCTCATCCGTCTCGCAGGCTCGGCGGTTTTGCGCGAATTATATTGTCGGCTTGCGGTTACGGGCGGAGCTGTCACTTTTTCTTTTTGAGCGCGGGCAGGTCGTCATACATTGCGTTAAACAGACCGTTCAGGAATTCCCTATTGTCGACGTCCTCGACTAACAGCATCTCTTTTGCGCCGTCATAGGGCAGCTCGCGATCGGCTGTAGGCATATAGGCGACGGCGGATTTTGTCGGCTTCACGAGCATTCTGTTATCATATATGCCGCCGACCGAGGCATAGCCCCTGCGCTCAAGGTAAGCAAGCACGTCGCCCGAGGTGGTGCCCCAATAGGGCATGAAGCTGTCGATTCCCTGCGCCTCGCCTCAGCCCATCATTCCGTGGACAAAGACGAAGGGATATTGCTCTGCGCTGCCCGCAGCCGCATAAGCGGTCGGGAATGAAAGCAGCAGCGCAATGCAAAGGATGGCTGATAAGAATTTTTTCATGGTTATCGGTCTCCTTTGTTTTTTGAATATGCATTTATCAAAGCGCGTTCACGATATCTTTGAAATGTCTGCCGCGCTCCTCAAAGCAGGAATACTGATCGAATGAGCTGGTGGTGGGGGAGAGCAGGACGCTGTCGCCGCTCTCGGCAGCTTTGACCGCCTCTGCGACGGCTTCGTCGAGAGTTGTGACCACCGTGCCGCCCTCGCCGACAAGCTCGCTTACGAGCCGCCTGCCGCAGGCACCGTAGCCGATAACCTTCTTAACGCAGCCGAGGTGCGCCCTCACGTCGTCCATGGCAAGCCCTTTCTCAAAGCCGCCGACGAGCAGGATAACGCCCTTATCAAAGGCCTTCAGCGCCGTGACGGTGGCGTCGGTGTTGGTGCCCTTGGAGTCGTTGTAGTATTTAACGCCGTTCAGCTCGCGGACGAATTCTATTCGATGCTCAACGCCCCTGAAATCGGCGATAACGCTGCAAATATCTTCGTTAGTTACGCCGAAAGCCTTGGCTATCGAGACGGCGACGATGATATTCTGCAAATTATGCTTGCCGATTATCTTTATCAGGTCGAGCGGCAGCACTTTTTCGCCGTTTACGCAGACATAGCCGCCCGATACGCAGGAATCCGTGTCGCTGCGGTCGGTGCTGAATGTACGCACGGTGCAGTTCACAGGATATTTGGCGGTGTATTCGGCGAGTACGGGGTCGTCAGCATTGAGCAGGAAGAGGTCGGAGCCGCTCATGTTGCGATAGACCTCGGTCTTTGATTTGTAATAGTCGTCAAGGCTGCCCATGAAGTCCACATGGTCGGGGGTGAGGTTAAGTATCACCGCCGCCTCGGGACGGAATCTGTCGATATTGACGAGCTGGAAATTTGAGATTTCAAGTGCTATATAGTGGCCGCCCTCCTCCATAAGGCCATTCTCGAGCACGGTCTCGCAGAGAGGGATGCCGATATTGCCGCAAAGGTGAGTTTTGCCGGGGAAGGTCTTTGCCAGCAGCTCATAGACGAGCGTTGAGGTGGTGGTCTTGCCGTTGGTGCCGGTTATCGCCACATAATGCTGGGGCTTCGCCACGTTATAGGCAAGCTCAATCTCGGTTATGACGGGGATATTTCGCTCGGCGAGGCGCTGCATCATCGGGCTTCTGAACGGCACGCCGGGATTCTTGACTACGAGCGCGTAATTGCCCTCAAATACCTGCATACTCTGGTCAACGACCGTCACGCCGAGCTTCTCAAGCTCGGGCAGCTCCTTGATATCCTCTTTCTTTTTGCTCTCGGAGAGAGTTATGACCGCACCGAGGCGGTGCAGTACTTTTATCGCCGCCATGCCGCTCCTTGCGAGGCCGACGACGAGCACATTTTTGCCTGTAAGCTCCATTTTGAAGCCTCCTTACTTAAACATATAGTTATAGACCTTTGCCCACGCAAAGACCCGCTCTTTATTCCATTTCTTGGGTATCACGGCGCAGGTAGCGGCCGCCTTGCCCATGTTGGTACCGCAGTTGAGCAGCTTCATTACAAGCTCCTTGTCGCGGCAGACCTGCTTCGCTTTGTTGCCGAGCCCTCTGACGTCCATGCCGGAGACAAGGCTGCCGAGGCTGGTGAAGTTTGCGCCCATATTCACGTCGTCAGAGGTGATTATTTCGCTCTCGACGAGGTAATCTATCTCCTCGGGCTTGAGTGAGAGCAGCAGCTTCTTGGCGCAGGCGAGCGGAGCAAGCCCCGAGCCTACTGCCTTGTAATATGCGACCTGATAGGGCCAAAGCGTCTCGGCGCTGAAGGCGCATTCGCTGTCGGCCGTGACGGCGTCGGCCAGCGCGCGGGAGGCCTTGAGGCTGTTTGCGATGCCCGAGCCTATCATCGGCACGGTCATAAAGGCGCTGTCGCCTATCGCGGCGTAGCCGTCGGCAACCATCATGGCGAGGGGCTGACGCACGGGAATCTCGACGAACTGACCGCCTCTGACTCTCTCCCTGCCGAGCCTAGGATTTGTCTCGCGCAGCACGTCGGAGAATCTCTCGACCTCCGCCATGTCGAAATCCTCAAATCTGCCGATGAGCAGGTCGGTGTGATCGTCCTCCGAGGCTATCCAGCTGATGCCCCTGATGTTGTCGGGAAAGAGCATTACCTTGAATTTTGCCTCGGCTTCCTCGTCGCTTGCGACGTTGTAGAACGCACGGTAAATTGTTATCTTGTCGCTGCGCTGCACCTCGGCGTCAATGCCGAAGGATTCGGGGAGCTGACGGCGCACGGGCGAATTCATGCCGCAGGCGTCGATAACGAGGTCGGCGTATTCGTCGCCCTTGTCGGTCTTGATGCCCGCCACTCTGTTGCCGAGCAGTATCGGCGCGAGCACCTCGCATTCATAGACTATGTTGACCCCGCAGTTGAGGGCGTGATTTATCAGGTGCTCATAGATATCGCGGCGCTCCATCTTTATCTCAAGCTGATCCTTTGGGATATGCTGCTGCAGGGGCTTCTTTGAGTTCGGGGCAAAGAAGGTCATATCCTCCTTATACTCGAATTTATCCTCGGGCGGCATATCTATGCCCGCTGTTTTAAGAGCGCCGGGGGCAAATATATCGGTCCAGTCATAGCCGAGGGTGCCTTCTTTTCTCTTCTCATAAACGGTTACGTCGAAGCCTGCCCTTGCGAGCGAAGCTGCGGCGGCAATACCGCCGTGGCCGAGACCGGCAACGATTATTCTTTTACCCATTTTTAGCCCTCCGTTATCGGTTTTTATAAATTTTAACATATAACCGGCAAAATGACAACCGAAATCTATCGCTTTCATATAAAATAGTTGATTTTATTCTATTCTTATGCTTTAATTATTATATGTATATTGCTCAAGCGGAGACCCCGGTTAAAAAGGCAAGGCATTCACTCCGGAGAGACCCCCACTTGAGAGCTGTAAATCAAATCATCCGATACAGCCCCGTTTGCGAAGAAATTCAAGAGCATCAATAAATAAACCGCGGAGGAAATGAAAATGAACACGATCTTTACCGACGGTATGCGCTTTGTCGATGAATTCGGCAGAGAGCGCATATTCCACGGCATCAACGTCTGTGACAAGGGGCGCAAGGTCGGCGGCACGGGCAGGCGAGAATATGACTGCGAGTGGGATGAGGCACTTTTTGAGCAATTCAGGAATTGCGGCTTCAATATAATCCGCTTCGGCATCACATGGGACGCCGTTGAGCCGCAGCCCGGCAAATACAACGACGATTATATGGATTCGCTCGCAAAGATCCTCGACAAATGCGCCGAGAACGGCTTCTATTGCTACCTCGATATGCACCAGGATCTTTACTCGAGCTTTGAGGATAAGGACGGCTTCGGCGACGGTGCGCCCGCTTGGGCGTGTCTCGACGGCGGCCATAAATACAAGGCGCATCGCTTCGTCTGGGCGGAGGGCTATTTCTTCAACAAGGCCGTCCACAAGTGCTTCGACAGCTTCTGGGCTAATGCCGAGGTCAACGGCAGAGGCTTGCAGGATTGGTACTGCGATATGTGGGCTCACGTCGTCGGCAAGCTCGGCTCCCACCCCGCCGTGATAGGCTTCGATGTTATGAACGAGCCGTTCATGGGCAGCGACGGCGGAGTTATATTCAGGAAGCTGATTTTGGAGCTTATCAAGGTCACTCTCTGCGACCGTTCGATAAGCCTTATCGAGCTTGCAAAGACTCTGCTCATCAAGGAGCGCCGCCTGCACATTGCCGATCAATACACCGCCTATCACCTGCGTAAGGTCACCTCGGCGGCGGATTCCATCGTCAGGCGCTTTGACACCTGCAAATACACGCCGTTCATCAATAAGGCGGCCGAGGAGATACGAAGGGAGAATAAGAGCGGCATCATCTTCCTTGAGAACAGCTATTATTCAAACCTTGCCATTCCGTGCGCCGCGGGCGAAGTGACCGTCGGCGGCAAGCGTGACGAGAGCTTTGCCTACGCCCCGCACGCCTATGATATCGTCGCCGACACGCCGATGTATAAATACGCGGGCACCGACCGCATGACGGCGCTGCTCGCCGAGCCCCGCAGGATGCAGGAGCGGCTGAATATCCCCGTCGTATTCGGCGAATGGGGCGGCTTCCAGCCCGATACGGATTGGTATTACCATTGTGAATTCATCCTTGACACCTTTGATAAATATCACTGGAGCGACACCTATTGGGCATATTTTGACGGTCTGTTTAACTCAGAGCTGCCCGTACGCGTCCTAAAGCGACCCTATCCGAGAGCCGTTGCGGGCAGGATAATCGAATACCGCCACGACCGCAGCGAGGGCAGCTTCTCCCTCAGCTTTGAGCAGGATAAGAGCTGTAAAGCGCCGACCGAGATATACGCCCACAAGGCGGTCAGAGCCGTCGAGAGCGACCTGAAATACACCGTCACCGAGGCGGACGGAGGCTATATAGTCGCTTTTAAGGGCGGCAAGAACGGAATCCACGATATAAAAATCACTTTTTGCGAGTAAAATATGTTTGATAATAGAGAAATACTGAGAATAGCGCTTGAACAGAGCGCCGCAGACATGGGCTGCGAGCCGGAGGACTTTCTCGGCACACGGGCGAAGGTATTTGTCTCCCGTCCGAACGAAAGGGCACGATGCTACCTCAAATTACCGCTCCCGTGCGACCTTGTGTCATACGGAGGGTGCGTTATCGCCTCCGCCGAGGAGCAATATATTCCCTTGGTCGAGAGTTATATAAAAAAGTACCCCGCCGAGCACTGCTTTGAAACGCCGAATATGCATATCTTAAACGACGAGTTTCAAAAGCACGGAATGCGTGTGTGCTTTATGGCGGAGTATTGGCTCCCGGATATTGAGTTGCTGCGTGAGATCGATTGCGGGCTTGAGCTGAGGGTGTTGACCCCGGAGGATTTCTCCTCGCTCTATCTGCCCGAGTGGGGCAATGCGCTCTTTGCCCCGAGACGTGAGCGTGATGTGCTTGCCGTCGGCGCCTATGACCTCGACAGGCTTATCGGCCTTGCCGGCTGCTCCGCCGATTGCGAGACGATGTGGCAGATCGGGGTCGATGTGCTTCCCGAATACAGGCGGCGAGGCGTCGGCAGCGCCGCGACTGCCCGCCTTGCGCTCGAGACTCTGGATAGGGGCAAAGTGCCGTTTTATTGCTGCGCCTGGTCAAATATCCGCTCGGCGAGGAATGCGATACGCAGCGGCTTCCGCCCCGCGTGGGCTGAGCTGACCGTCAAACCCGCCGAATTTACGGATGAGCTGAATAAATAAATCAAAAGCCCCGTATGCCGAAGCATACGGGGTTTCTGGTGACCCGGACGAGAATCGAACTCGTGTTACCGCCGTGAAAGGGCGGTGTCTTAGCCGCTTGACCACCGGGCCATATGGTAGCGGCAGTTGGATTTGAACCCACGACCTACCGGGTATGAACCGGTTGCTCTAGCCACTGAGCTATGCCGCCATATGGACCCTCTTTACAGAGGGCTTGTCTATTATATTATAAGGAAAAGAATTTGTCAAGTATTTTTGCAAAAATTTTGTTGCCGGGGGGGGCAGAGAAAGGGAGAGCCGATGAGGCTCTCCCGCTTTTTTTTATTTCGACTCCACATAATCGTGGAATACTATTTTGACCGTTTCTCTCGGGAAGTCGATGCGGCGATTCTCGACGATGTCGCCCTTCTTGGTGCCCTTCATCGGCACGGAGAAGTAGATGTCCCTGACCACGTTGCCGTCCTTGTCATAGGCGGTGTAGCCGATCTTCATATCCTGCGAGCGGCTGCCCACGGTGAGCAGCTCCACGTTGACGAAGCCGTCTGCGTTGTAGGATATGCCGGTGTCTCTGAGGTCGACCGAGGTTATCTTGGCGGCGTTTTTGCCGTAGACATAATAGCTGCCGAATACTACCTCGACGTTGTTTATCGTCTCAACGAACTGAGGAGAGGTGGCGTCGGGATGCTCGTCCTGATTGTCGGGCACGGGTGCGGTGGCGCCGTAGGGGCTAACGTAAGAATATTTTTCAGCCGTGGTCGTTACGGGGTCGTCGGGCAGCTTGGCGCAGCCGACGAAGCAGAGCAGAGCGATCACCAGAGCAAGAGTGGCGGAGATAACGGTTTTTGCGGTTTTCATTCGATCATATCCTTTCTTAGATACTGATTAAATTGTATCATATCCGTGCGGATTTTTCAACCGTTTCAGCGATTACCTCCACGGTTTTTGCTATTGTAACGGCGGTGATGGGGCCGAGGGAGTTGGTTTCCTCATAATGCCGTCTGCCGTGCCTGTCCCTCGGGATATCGAGGTAAGGGGCCTCGCCGTCGAGCATGAAGTCGTTCGGCGGGATCACATAGCCGACCTCGTCGTTCGCAAGGCCGATAATAACGGCGTCCCTGCCGAGAATTTGCAGCAGCGGCGTGGGATTGAGCGCCTCGGGGCAGCCGCTCGAGGAGTCGTCCGCGCCGAGATAGCCGCCGTAGACAAGCTCGGGGAATATCTCGCAGGGGAGCAGGAGCAGCGGTAAACCGCCTATTTCGAGATAGCTTATCTCTGATTTGAGGGCGAAGCCTCCGCCTTTCGGCAGTTTATATGGCTTGGCGGCGAGCAGACCCGCTTTCGCGGCGAGCAGCAGCACGGTGTTCTCGGCCTTAAAATAGACCTCCTGCCGCAGGCAGCCGATGCGGGCGGGCAGCAGCTCCTCATCCTCGGGCTTTATCGAGAGGGCGTAGCCGGCGAGCTTGCCGCCGATAGCGGCGGTCGAGGCGGAGAAATCGCCGCCTTGCTCCCTAATCTCATGCTCGTTCTCAATTTTCATGCTTATCATGCCGCCGACAGCGCCCACGCAATAGAGCGTCTGCGCGCCCGTCTCACGCTCGATGCGCCTGCGGAGATAGCAGGGGAAATCGGCGCTGACAAGCTCGTTGCACCCTTGTAGCGACTCGGAGTGAGCGGCAAAATTTATAATGTAAGTCTCCCTTGAGCCGTCGTTTGGTGTGAATCTCAGGCGGGTCAGGGTGTCGGAATACACCGTCGGGGTGCGTATATCCTCCTGCATATCGGGCACACGCACTTTGCCCAGGCGCAGCCTGCCACGCTTGCGGGCGGCATATGCCTCTTTTGCGGCGGCGACGGTGCGGGAGAGGACAAGCTCCATGTATTTCGGGTCTTTGCCGCTCCTCGGCAGCGGCCCCCATATGCCCATGGTGTCGATCCCTGCGTGGGAATGAGTGCTGACCACGTTAATGCTGCGGCAGCCCGTGAGCATGGCGAAGGGGCGGAGCGCCCGCCTTATGCGTTCGACGTCGCTTTTCAATATGCCTACGCAGTCTATCGAGATGAGCAGTATCCCGCCAAGCCCCGAGCGGTCGTCCAGCCACACGGCGTGAGTCTGCGGCGGGTCGAGCACTCCTTTTGCAGGCTTGTTTTCCTGATAACCTGCAATGTAATATTTCTTTTTGCCGATATCGGGCGGCAATATCTCGGCCTTAGCGAAGCCGAGGATGTATTCGCAGCCCGTCGGGTAGGTCGGTGCGGAGAACTCCGCTTTGGGGAGAGGCTTCACTGCGGTGGCGGCGGTCACAAGGCGTGACTGAGCGCCGAGGGCGAAGTGCAGAGCTTTGCTTGCAATGGCTGAGGGCTTCATGGCGAGCCTCCTCGGGTCATTTATTCCAGCTGAATTTAGTGAGCTTGCCCTGTGTGAGCAGCTCGGGGAAGCCCCACTGGCGCAGCACCTCATAGACCCCGACCGCCACGGTGTTGGAGAGGTTGAGGCTGCGTGCGGAGGCGTCGTTGATCATCGGCAGGCGCACCGAGGTGTCGGGGTTGCGATAGAGCAGCTCCTCTGGCAGCCCCGCCGTCTCTTTGCCAAAGACGAGGTAGCAGTTGTCGGGGTACTCAATGTCTGAGTAAAGATGCGTCGCTTTGGTGGAGAAATAATAGAAATTACCGTCTTTGTTTCTCTCAAAGAAATCGTCAAGATTGCAGTAATAGGTGATGTCGAGCAGGTGCCAATAATCCAGCCCCGCCCGCTTTAATTTGGCGTCATCCACACGGAAGCCCATCGGCTCCACCAGATGCAGCCTTGCCCCCGTCGCAGCGCAGGTGCGGGCAATGTTGCCGGTATTCTGCGGTATCTGCGGCTCGACAAGGACGATATTTAAAACTGACATTAAAAAACTTCCTTAAAAATTTTTTACAGGTTTTTTTATTCCCGTCGAGGGAAAAATAGCTTTGAAGCTCAATGAATGGAGGGAAAAGTATGTTTGCTTCTTCTAAAACAGGCTCGATGATGGCGGGCGTGGGTATCGGCATGGCTCTCGGCGCAGCCGCAGGTATGGCGGGCTCCAAGATGATGACGAAGAGCGGGCGCAGAGCGTGCCGCCGCAACGCCGCCAAATGCATGAAAACCGTGGAGGATATGATAGACGGCGTTTCTTCAATGATGAAGTGAGTGAGCGGTAGCTCTCTCAGCCGTTGAAGTTGCTCATGGCCTTATCAATATCTCCGGCGACTATCAGCTCTGCTGCCGAGCAGGCCTTTTCCGCCGCCTCGCGCAGCAGGGCGAGCTCGTCTTTTTTGAATTGTGACAGCACCCAGTCGGCAAGGTCATAGTCGGGGTGCGGCTTCTCACCAACACCGAGCTTGACCCTCGGGAATGCGTCGGAATTCAGATGATAGATAATGCTTTTGATGCCGTTGTGGCCGCCGTCGCTGCCCTTGCGGCGAATCCTGAGCCGACCGCATGGGAGGGATATATCGTCAAAGACGACGAGGATGCGCTCGGGCGGTATCTTATAGAAGGAGGCTGCCTGCCTGACCGCTTCGCCGCTGTTATTCATAAAGGTCTGCGGCTTCATCAGCAGGCACTTGACCCCGCCGAGCGTGAGGGAGGCGGTCACAGCCTTGAATTGTATCTTGTTTATCTTAACGCCGTTTTTGTCGGCAAGCAGGTCGGCAAAGAGGAAGCCCGCATTGTGGCGGGTCAGCTCATATTGCTTGCCCGGGTTGCCAAGCCCCACGATGATGAATTCGGGCGGGCCGGACATCGGCGCTCTTCTTGAAAAAAAGCCCATTCAACTACCTCTGTCAGCCCTTTGCGACAGGCGCTAACATAGTTTCGCTGAGGTCGGCGTCCTCGCTTGTCTTGGTGCCGTAGATTATCTCAAAATCGTTTTTGTCGATCATTTCCTTTGCCTGCTCGAGGGTCAGGTCGCCGTTATTTATAAGGATGCTGGCGCTGATGGGGTAGACTGCGCCGGGGGTCAGGGTCAGCTCGCCGCCGATATTGCTGCTGATAAACACGTCGCCGCCCTTGATATTGGTTTTGAAGCCGACAACGGTCAGGTCGCGGTCGCTCTCGTTTTTGAGATTCAGTATCAGGTCATAGGCGAGCCAGTTCTCCGGCTCGGCAAAGAATTCCTCCGTCCTCTTTTCGCCGAGGCCGTAGGAGCTGACGAGAGCTGCTCTGTAGCGCTCGGGGGTCTTGAGATAAACCTCTATCGTGCCTTCGTTGAGCTGGAGACTGTCCTCGGTGACGGTGAGGTCGGTGGGAGTATCCTTATAGGCAAGGAGTCCGAAGTAAATGCCGACGCCGGCGGCGATGACTATGACGACCGCTGCGATTATTGCTATCGTTTTTTTCATTTGAAATGTCCTCCGATAATTTAAGTTTATCTAATTATGACAGATTGGAGCAAAAAAAACAATACAATTCGGTCAAAAATAATAAATTGTTTAAATTTATCCGCTTTTAACAGACAAATTTAAACAAAAAAAGAGGCTGCTGCGTAATGCAACAGCCTCTCGGCTATTCAATCAAATTCTTGCGCTAATTTAATCGAATCAAAATAAGCAATTGTCGCTTAAATTATGCCTTTTTCTTGGTGCAAACGTATGCAGCGGCAGCAGCAACGGAGATAGCTGCGAAAGCAGCGATGCCTGCGGTTGCGGAGCCGGTCTCTGCGGGCTTCTCAGCAGCGGTGGTAGCCTCGGTGGTAGCCTTATCGCCTGCATAGAAGGACTTGATCTTTGCCTTCAGGGAATCAAGAAGGTCGCCAAGCTTGCCGCTGTCGCCAACCTTAGCCTTAAGGTCGTCGATAGCGCCGTTAACGTCTGCCTCGGGAACAGCGATACCCTTGAGAAGATTCTCAACGAGGTCAACAAGACGGTTAACAACGGACTCGATGTCGTCCCACTGAGTGTTGCTGGACTTAATGAGCTCAACGACAGCGTTGAGAACGTCCTTAACGGTGAGGTTAACATAGTCCTTGGTGGGAGCTGCGTCACCAACGGTGCAAGCAGCAACGTGCTTGTTGTACTCAGCTTCGTCTACGAACTTAGCGCCGCACTTGGGGCACACGTTGTTGATGTAGGGCTTGGTATCAGCAACAACAGTGATAACTGCGGGGCAAACCTTTGCGTGCTCATCAAGAGCTGCCTGAGAGTTGAACTGATTCTTGCATTTCGAGCAGGTGAAAACATCATCAGCGAAAGCCATAGCAGTCATGGAGAATGCAAGGACGAGTGCAAGAACAATTGCAAGTGTCTTTTTCATTTGAACCATTCCTTTCGATTTTTATTGCAAGAGCAACAATTGTTAACTTATATTACCACAGGTGAAGCAGTATGTCAACACCTTTTGCGATAAAAAATGAATAAATGTTAAACAAATTATGATTTAATTTTATTCATTATAACCTATAACGGAAATTTAATTCTTCTCAACGCCGAGGGTAACTTTTTCGCCGTTGATATCCCATTCCTTGGCGTAGGAGCCGCCCGCGGCCTTGATTATCTCGGTGGCGAGCACGTCGTGGCTTATCTCCGCGCCGTTCTTGTCAAAGATGGCTGCGATGCCGTCGTTGCCGCTGACATAGACCTTGATGGTGTCCATGACCTCGAAGCCTGCGTCCTTACGCATGGTCTGGAGCTTGGAGATAAGCTCCCTGACGAAGCCCTCCTCGACAAGCTCTGGGGTGAGGTTGGTGTCGAGCACCACGGTCACGCCGCCGCCGCTCTCGGCTCTGAAGCCGTCCTTCTGAACTGTCTCGATGAGCAGATCCTCCGCCGCGAGCGAGACTTCATTGCCGTCAACGGTGAAGCTGATAGCGCCGTTTGAGTCAAGCTCCTGCTTTGCTGCCGTGCCGTCAACGCTCTGGAGATAGGCTCTGATGCCGCCGAGCAGCTTGCCGTATTTGGGGCCGACGGTCTTGAGCTGCGGCTTGAAACTGTAGGAAACATATGAGGCGGAGTTGTCGACGAATTCAAGCTCCTTGACATTCAGCTCGTCCTCGATTATCTCGCAGTATTCCTTGTCGAGCTTCTTCGGCGCGGTGACGAACATCCTGCCGAGAGGCTGTCTGTTCTTGATATTTGCGCCGTTTCTGGCGGCTCTGCCGAGCACGACCACGTTGAGCACCTCATCCATGGAGGTCTCGAGATCCTTATTGATGAGGGCGGGGTCGGCGACGGGGTAGTCGCAGAGGTGGACGCTCTCGGGGGCGGTCTTATCGACGCTGCAAACAAGGTTGCGGTAGATATCCTCGGTCATGAACGGGATCATCGGGGCAGCCAGCTTGATAACGGTGACAAGAGCGGTGTAGAGGGTCATGTAGGCGTTTATCTTATCCTGCTCCATGCCCTGCGCCCAGAAGCGCTCCCTGCCGCGGCGGACATACCAGTTGCTCATGTCGTCAACGAAGCTCTGGAGCGCCCTTGCCGCCTCGGGGATAGCGTAGCTGCCGAGGTAGCCGTCGACCGTGCCGATAAGGGAGTTGAGCCTTGAAATCAGCCATTTATCCATGATGGAGAGCTTGGAGTAATCAAGCTCATACTTGGTGGGGTCGAATTTATCTATATTCGCATACAGAATATAGAAAGCATAGGTATTCCACAGGGTGCCCATGAATTTGCGCTGACCCTCGACAACGGCCTTGCCGTGGAAGCGGTTGGGCAGCCACGGGGCGGAATTCGTGTAGAAATACCAGCGGATAGCGTCAGCGCCGTAGGTAGAGAGGGCGTCGAACGGGTCAACGGCGTTGCCCTTGGATTTGGACATCTTCTGACCATTCTCATCCTGCACGAGGCCGAGGACGATGACGTTCTCATACGGGGATCTGTCAAACAGCAGGGTGGAGATAGCCATCAGCGAATAGAACCAGCCTCTGGTCTGATCGACCGCCTCGGAGATGAAAGCGGCGGGGAACTGCTGCTTGAACACCTCTTGATTCTCAAACGGATAGTGGTGCTGAGCGAAGGGCATTGCGCCGGAGTCGTACCAGCAGTCGATGACCTCGGGCACTCTCTTCATCACGCCGCCGCACTTCTCACACTTGATAGTTACGTCGTCGATGAACGGGCGATGGAGCTCGATATCGTCGGGGCAGTTGTCGCTCAGCTCTTTAAGCTCGGCGATAGAGCCTATCGAATGTCTGTGGCCGCAGGAGCATTCCCAAATGTTGAGCGGGGTGCCCCAATAGCGGTTACGGCTGATGCCCCAATCCTGGATATTCTCAAGCCAGTCGCCGAAGCGGCCCTTGCCGATGCTCTCGGGGATCCAGTTGACGGTGTTGTTATTCTTAACAAGGTTATCCTTAACGGCGGTCATCTTGATGAACCAGGATTCTCTTGCGTAGTAGATAAGCGGAGTGTCGCAGCGCCAGCAGAACGGATAATCATGCTCAAATTTCGGCGCGGCAAAGAGCTTGCCCTCCTTGTCGAGATCCTGGAGCACGAGGGGATCGGCGTCCTTGACGAATTTGCCGGCATAGGGTGTCTCGGCGGTCATATCACCCTTGCCGTCGACGAACTGAACGAAGGGCAGGTCGTAGTTGCGGCCTATCCTTGCGTCGTCCTCGCCGAATGCGGGGGCGATATGGACTATTCCGGTACCGTCGGACATGGTAACGTAATTGTCGGCGGTGACGAAGTGAGCCTTTTTATTCTGCTTTGCGGCGCATTCGCCGGCGCAGGCAAAGAGAGGCTCGTATTCTTTATATTCAAGATCCTTGCCCTTGAAGCTCTCAAGCACTTCATAGGCCTTGACGCCGTTCTCCTCATCGCCGAGCGAGCCGAGCACGGTATCCATAAGAGCCTCGGCTATATAATAAGTATAGCCGTCCGCCGCCTTGACCTTGCAATAGGTCTCGTCGGGGTTGACGCAGAGGGCGACGTTGGAGGGCAGGGTCCAGGGGGTGGTCGTCCACGCAAGGAAATAAGCGTCCTCGCCCTTGACCTTGAAGCGGACTATTGCAGAGCGCTCCTTGACGGCCTTATAGCCCTGAGCTACCTCGTGAGAGGACAGGGGGGTACCGCAGCGGGGGCAATAGGGGACTATCTTGAAGCCTTTATAAAGCAGTCCCTTATTCCATATCTCCTTGAGCGACCACCAGACGGATTCGATATAGCTGTTGTGATAGGTGACGTAGGGGTGCTCCATATCGGCCCAGAAGCCGACGGTGCCGGAGAAATCCTCCCACATTCCCTTATACTTCCAAACGCTCTCTTTGCAGAGCTTGATGAAAGGCTCAACGCCGTATTTCTCTATCTGATCCTTGCCGTTGATGCCGAGCAGCTTCTCGACCTCAAGCTCGACGGGCAGACCGTGGGTATCCCAGCCCGCCTTACGGGGCACCATGTAGCCCTTCATAGTGCGGTATCTGGGGATCATATCCTTGATAACTCTGGTCAGAACGTGACCGATGTGCGGCTTGCCGTTTGCGGTCGGCGGGCCGTCGTAAAACGTGTAGGTCGGGCAGCCCTCGCGGTTCTCGATGCTCTTCTCAAAGATGTCGTTCTTCTTCCAGAAGTCGAGGACGGCCTTCTCACGGCTTACGAAATCAAAGTTTGACGAAACTTTTTCGTACATTTCAAATTCCTCCGTTTATATAAATGCTTGGTATTACCTCAATGAAAATTCCCGCAAAAAAAATAAAATCCCCGCCCTAAACAGGACGAAGATATCTTCGTTGACCACCCGTTCACACGGCACGTTCATGCCCTGCCCGATAACGGCGGGCTGCCGTCAGAGCCTACTCGCCCGACGGGCTTTCGGTCTGCGATTCGGGAGTGATATTCGCCTTTGCGCCGCCGCCGGGTTCACACTGCTCCCGACTCACTTTGCACGGTAATGCAAGGGCTACTGTCTCCGTCATTATCTTTGCGGATGAATATTTATCATTGCTTTAGAAGTATATCACAACTTTTTCGCTATGTCAACACCAAAAAACGGGCCGATGCGCCTTGCACCGACCCGCGTGAGATCATTTATTTATCTCGATTTTGCCGTAGAGGGATGCGCCCGCGGAATCCGAGCGGGGGGCTCTGTCGGGGACGGAGCTTTCGCTTGAAGCGGAGCTGCGGTCGTTGTTGTAGCCGCCTCTGCCTCTGTTATAGCCGCCTCTGTTGCCGCAGCCGCCCTTATTGTAGCCGCCTCTGCCGCGATTGCCGTAGCCGCCCTTATTGTAGCCGCCTCTGCCGCGATTGCCGTAGCCGCTGCCGCCGGTGGGCTTGACGCCCTCCTCAAGGGTGATAACGACCTTGCGGTCGCCGTCGCTGCCGACTGAATGAGAGGTGACGCCCTCGATCTCCTGAACGGTAGTGTGGATTATCCTGCGCTCATAGGGATTCATGGGCTCGAGCACCACGTTCCTGCCGTACTTCCTGACCTTAGCCGCATTCTTGCGGGCAAGGGCTCTGAGAGTATTCTCTCTCTTCTCACGGTAATTGCCGACATTGATGGATACTCTTCTGTATTCGTCCGAGCCTCTGTTGATAACGAGGCGGGTAAGATACTGGATGGCGTCGAGGGTCTCGCCCCTCCTGCCGATGACCGAGCCGTAGTCGTCGCCGCAGCTGATGTTGATGCGGACGTCCTCGCTGTCGGCCTCGATCTCGATCTCCGCGTCGTTAACGCCGAGATTGACGAGGATGTTGTTGAGGTAAGCCTTGGCAGCCGTGAAATCGTCGGCCTTGACCTCCTCGTATTCGTAGCACGCCTTTACCTTGGCGGGGGAGCCGCCGAAAAGACCGAGAACTTTCTTCTGGGGTCTCTCGAGGACTTCATATTTGATATCTGCATCCTCAGGGGCTTCGAGAGCCTTGAGGGCAGCCTCTTTTGCTTCGTCAAGAGTTGCGCCGGTACCGATTGCTTCTTTGATCAAGAAATTTCACCACCTGAACTGTGTAAATTATGAATTGGTTTTGGCTTTTTCCGCTACAACGAGTTTAAGACTGTTCTCTCTCGAACGGCGCTCTACGGTCTCGTCGACCATGAGCTTTGCTATCATCTTTTTGGGGCTGAAGAAGTGGCCGATGATAATAGTCGACAGCAGGCCGAAAATGCTGGAAGCGATCCAGTAGATGCCGACGCCGACGGGGTATTTGACGACTATCCAAAGAGAGAATATGGGCATACCGAAGGTCATACAGCCCATTGCGGGGTTTTTAGCCATTGAGGGATTGGTCTGCTTCTGCTTTATCTGTGAATAAATGCCCGACGCAAGAGAAGAGAGGAAGGAGAGCGCGGGGATCATCCAAATGGCAACAGTCTTGGCGCCGTAGGTGCCGATATCCTTGAAGTTGGCGGGCACATCGCCGAGTGAAAACAGACCGAAGAAGTTGAAGTCGATCGCCTTGATGGCGTCGTAAGTAGCTTGTGATACACCTGCAATGCCCTGGAGGCTGTCGATATGCTGGATAACGAGCAGCTCTGCAAGGTGAGCGGTGTTGGAGGCCGAGCCGAGGTCGAGCTTGGCTACGGCGTCGGTGAGCAGCTTTATCTCCGTGTCATTGATGAAGAGGAAGTTGCTCAGGGGGTAGTAGATAGCTCCGATGAGTCCGAAGAGGAGGAGGAACTGGACTGCCATGGGAGCGCAGCCCGCACTCATCGGGTTGTAGCCCTCGCGCTGGTAAAGAGCGGAGGTCTCCTCCTGAATGCGCCTCTGGTCGCCGGCGAATTTTGCCTGTATCCTGCGGATCTTGGGCTGCAGGCGCTGAGTTTTGGCCATGCCCTTTTGCTGGCTTATGGTCGACGGAGTCATGATAAGCCTTGAGAAAAGAGTGAGCAGGATTATCGAGATGGCGTAGTTGTGGAAGCCGACGCTCTGATAGATGAGCTTAAGCAGAAAACCGAAGGGCACGCCCAACGTTTCGTATAAAAAGGTCATTTCTTTTCCTCCGGATGAGAGTGTTTCTTCGGCGGCACCGGATCGTAGCCGCCCGGAAAAAGTACGTTGCATCTCATCAGCCTGAAGACGGTGAGAAAGAAGCCCTTGAAGGCTCCGTGGGTCTCGATGGCTTCAACGGCGTATTGCGAGCAGGTCGGGTAATACCTGCACATCGGCGGCAGCAGCGGAGATATCCTTCGCTGATAAAAGCGGATAAAGCGCAGCAACAACTTCTTCATACGCCGTTGCTCCGTTCGCCGCCCGCGATGACTCCCGCTTCGGTCAGATGCTTTACCATAACGGGGATCAGATCGCCACTCTTAAGTTTTTTTGTTTTGAACCTTGCCACAAAGACGATATCCCAATTTCCGCTGCATTGGGGTAAGACAGAGGAGAATGCCGCCTTGATGATGCGGCGGCATCTGTTTCTCTCAACTGCGCTGCCGAGCTTTTTGCCGGCGGTCACGCCGACGCGGCAGCCTTTGCCACGGCTCTTAACTGCATAGGTGACGAGGGCAGGCGAGATACAGACCTTGCCCCTGTTGTAGGCGTGGTTGAATTCGACGTTTTGCTTTAAGGTCACGAGCTTGGACATGACGGATCAGCTCCCGCAGATATTAGTAGGTGAGCTGCTTTCTGCCCTTCGCTCTGCGGCGGGCGAGAACCTTGCGGCCGTTTCTGTCAGCCATTCTCTTGCGGAAACCGTGTTCCATCTTGCGATGACGCTTCTTGGGCTGGTAAGTTCTTTTCATTTTTCTGACCTCCGTTTCATTGTTGAAGTTTTTCGGTAAAAACCATAAACAATCATTCGGCGTATTCGGCGAGCGAGCCGTGGTGATACGAAAATGATCATCGTCTGAGTAATCGGGGGCAAAATACCCCTCGGAATACACATTATATAACAGTTTGCCCATGAATGTCAACATTTTTTTGAATTAAGTTAATTTTAATCGGTTTTATCTTGCAATGCAGGGGGAGGTGTGATATACTTTAATCTGTATCACTTCAAATAAAGGTAAAAGGTTTTGCTGCGCGACGGACGCAGCCGAGTGTAGAAAGGAACGGAATACAATGACTTCTGTAGATGAGATATGGGGAAGCGTTTGTGAGAAGCTGAGGGAAACTCTCATGCCCCCGATATACAAAGTATGGATAACCCCGCTGAGCCTTGTGAGCTTTGACGGCAGAGCTGTCGACATAGTGGCGAGCGAAATGGCGCAGAAGGTGCTCAGGCAGCAGTGCTACAACGAGCTGCTCGAAGCGTTCAGAGAGACGGTCGGCTTCGATGTGGAGCTGAACTTCATCACCGAGGCTCAGGCCTCCGCTGAGAGCTCCGAGGAAGCCGAGGAGGAGCTGCTCGACGAGGAGGAGAAATGCACATTTGACAATTTCGTGGTCGGCCCGTCCAACAGATTTGCCCACGCCGCAGCCCTTGCGGTCGCAAACGAGCCGGTCGTGAGATATAACCCGCTCTTTATTTACGGCGATTCCGGCCTCGGCAAGACCCACCTGCTCTGCGCCATCAGCAACGCCGTCAAGGAGAAGAATCCCGACGCCAAGATAATCTTCACCGGCGGCGAGAGATTTATGAATCAGATAATCACAGGCATCCGTGACCACAACATGGAGGCAATTCACGAGCAATACAGGAACTGCGATGTGCTGCTGGTGGACGATATCCAGTTCATCGCCGGCAAAGCGTCCACTCAGGAGGAATTCTTCCACACCTTCGACGCCCTGCATAAGGCGCAGAAGCAGATAGTGCTGACCTCCGACCGCCCGCCCAAGGATATGGAGGTGCTCAACGACAGGCTCAGGACCCGCTTCGAGTGGGGCCTGATAGCCGACATCCAGGCACCCGATATCGAGACGAGAATGGCTATAATCCAGCGCAAGGCTCAGACCCTCGGACTTGAGCTGCCGCTCGACGTGGTGGAGCATATTTCCGAGAAAATAAAGACCAACGTCCGCCAGCTTGAGGGCGTAGTCAAGAAGATAAACGCGCTTGTCAATCTTGAAGGCTCCGCGATAAACATAGCTATGGTCGAGAGCGCAATGAGGGATTTCGTGAGCGACAGCCGCCCCGTCGGAGTTATCGTTGACAAGATAATCGAAGAAACGGGCAGGACCTTCGGCGTTGCGGCGGAGGATATCGCTTCGAGGAAGCGTGACGCAAAGACCGCTAAGGCGAGGCAGGTGGCAATCTATGCGGTCAGAGAGGTGACCGGCCTTACGCAGGAGGAGATCGGTGGCTTCTTCGGTGGCAGAGACCGCACGACTATACTTTATTCTTACGATACGGTCGCGGAAGCGGTCGCCCGTGACCCCGCAATGCGTAAAACGGTCGAGAATATAATGAAAAATGTCAGAGAAGGAAAAACAACTATACAATAATATACATAATTCACAGCGAGGTTAAATATGGGATTTTTCAAAAAACTCAATAAGGGTCTCAAAAAGACGAGGGACAATATGTCCGGCGCGATCAACGCCGCCCTTTACGGCAAAAACGAGATAGACGACGAATTCTATGACGAGCTTGAAGAGATACTCGTAATGGCGGACGTCGGAGTAAATACCTCCTCCGAGATAGTCGAGAAGCTGCGCGACGCGGTGTTCAAAAAGAATCTCCGTAAGGCAAAGGATGTCAAGGAGGAGATAAAAAATATCGTTGCCGATATGCTCAGCGGCGGCGAGACCATTGATATGGTCACTATCCCGTCCGTGATACTCGTTATCGGCGTAAACGGCGTCGGCAAGACCACCTCCATCGGCAAAATGGCCGCTATGTTCAAAGAGGAGGGCAAAAAGGTCATCCTCGGCGCTGCCGACACGTTCAGAGCCGCCGCTATAGATCAGCTTGAGATATGGGCGGATCGCGCGGGCGTCGATATCGTCAAACACAAAGAGGGCGCCGACCCCGCAGCCGTTGTCTTTGACACGATAAGCGCGGGCAAGGCGAGAAACGCCGACATTATCATCTGCGATACAGCGGGCAGGCTCCACAATAAGAAGAATCTTATGGAGGAGCTTGCCAAGATATACAGAGTCATCGACCGCCAGCTTCCCTATGCCGACCGTGAGATATTCCTCGTTCTCGACGCCACGACGGGTCAGAATGCGGTCAACCAGGCAAAGGAATTCAAGGACGTTGCCGAGATAACGGGCATAATCCTCACGAAGCTCGACGGCACCGCCAAGGGCGGCGTAGTGCTTGCAATAAAGAACGACCTCAAGGTGCCGGTGAAGTTCGTCGGCGTCGGCGAGGGTATAGACGACCTCAGACCGTTCGACCCCAAGGCGTTCGCCGAGGGTTTGTTTGAGGAAGATACCGACGAGGATTGAGCGAATGGATTACATCATAGCGACCCATAATATGAAAAAGCGCGACGAGCTTCACCGCATCCTCTCGCCGCTCGGCATCAATGTGCTGCTCGCCGAGGAGGCGGGCGTTGAGCTGACCGACGTCGAGGAGACGGGCACGACCTTTGAAGAGAACGCTCTGCTCAAGGCTGAGAGCGGCTGCCGTGAGAGCGGTATGCCCTGTATCGCCGACGATTCGGGTCTGGCGGTCGACAAGCTCGGCGGCGCACCCGGCGTGTATTCGGCGAGATATTCTGGGGTTCACGGCGACGACGACGCCAACAATAAAAAGCTCCTGCGCGAGCTTGACGGAGTTCTGCCCGAGGAGCGCGGAGCGGCGTATGTCAGCGTTGTCTGCTGCGTTTATCCCGACGGCAGAGTGCTCACCGCAAGAGGCGAGTGCAGAGGCAAAATAGGCTTCACCGAGCAGGGCGACGGCGGCTTCGGCTACGATCCGCTGTTTCTGCCCGAGGAATACGGCGGCAAGAGGACTATGGCTCAGCTCACCGCCGACGAAAAAGACGCAATAAGCCACAGAGGCAAGGCGGTGCAGGAGATAGCCCGCCGGATTGGAGAGATAAAGGAATGACAAGCAAAGAGAGAGCGCAGTTCAGGGCGCAGGCAAACACCCTCGAGCCGCTGTTTCAGATAGGCAAGGGCGGATTTTCGCAGGCTCTGGTCGACCAGACGGCGGACGCTCTGCGTAAAAGGGAGCTTATCAAACTCAAGGTGCTGCTCGACAGCGCGCCCGAATCGCCCCGTGAATTCGCCGACAAGCTCGCAGACGCCACCGGCAGCGAGGTAATACAGGTCGTCGGCGGCAGCATAGTTCTCTATAAGGAGAAGACCGAGGAGGACGAGAAGAAGAAAAAGCCCGCCAAGAAGGGCAAGCCCCTCTCAAGAGTCAAGGCAAAGAGAGCCGCCGCTGCCAAGCGCGAGGCCGCCGAGAAAAAAGAGAAGAGGGACTTCTACGCCCGCAAAAGAGCGGCGGAACGCCGCCAAAATGGTAAAAGTGCTGCAAAATCAAAATAAAACAACCTAAAATTTGTGTAACATTTTCTTTTGATATATGTTACAATATGTTGCGCCACTCTATATATTAATTGTTTAAAAATTTTTATACATTTTCTGCAACAAAAAGCGGATAATGCTACACTTATTCTTTGACGGCGATATTCGTCGGGAAGGTAAATCAATGGAAAAGAACTCCGGCGTTAAGCTCATAGCGCAAAATAAAAAAGCATATCACGATTATTTCGTGCTTGAGAAGCTGGAAGCCGGTATAGAGCTTTTCGGTACCGAGGTCAAGTCCATCCGCGAGGGCAGGATAAACCTCAAGGATTCATGGTGCTTCGTCAAGGACGGCGAGATGCTGGCGAACGGCGTCCACATCAGTCCGTATGAGCACGGCAATATATTCAACCGCGACCCGCTGCGTACCAAGCGGCTGCTTCTCCACAAAAAAGAGATCCGCCGCCTGTATGCCCAAGTCAAGCAGGAGGGTCTTGCGATAATTCCCCTGAGCGTATACTTCAAAAACGGCAGAGCGAAGCTCGAGATCGGTCTGTGCAAGGGCAAGAAGCTCTATGACAAGCGTGAGACCGCCGCAAAGAAGGATGCCCAAAGAGCCATCGAGCGCAACCTGCGCAAAGGATGATATAAGGGGATGAAAGGATTTCGACGGGGGATCCGAACACGGATAAGCGAGTAGCGGGGCGGGACCGCTATAAAATCCGCAATTCTTAAAATTAAACGACAACAATACAGTTGCTCTTGCTGCTTAACTAAGCAGCCGTCTCCTGCCGGAGTACTGCGGCCGGCAACGAGGCGTCGATCAGCAGTGAACGTGAGCGGGTGACGGCCGATGCCCCGCCATGAATTATCAGCCTACCGAGCACCTGAGCCTGCCGACCGGCGCTTGTGCAAGGGAATGTCAAAAGACCGGATACACTCGTAGAAAGTCCCTGCAAGGGTTTTTCGGACGCGGTTTCGATTACCGCCATCTCCACCAAAAAGCCCGGCTCCGCTTCGGCGGGGTCGGCATTCAGAGCGTTAATTCAAGAGACATATAAAATGAAAGGAAGAGACACATGAAAGAAAAGAAGGGAGTCAACTACTCCGTTATCGCAGTTGCCGTGGTCGCTGTAGCGCTTGTCGCCGTGGCAGCCGTGCTCGGCATAAAAATGCATAACGGCAGCAGCATTCCTGCTGTAGAGCCGTCGGATACTCAGCCGGCGCCCACCTACAGCTATGAGCCTGCGACGGATTCGATATTCAGCAGCATCACCACCACGATAGCGCAGGTCATCTCAGACAACACCGTTACCGTACCCGAGAGCCGCACTCAGGCGCAGACCAACCCCGCCAAGACTACGACTCCGGCTACCAAACCCGCCGATGTGACCGTCCCTCAGCTCAAGGAGGAGGATCTTTCCCACGCCTCCGCAGGCAGCAATAAGAACGTCGTCACTCCCTCGGGCAATCTGCCCCAGGATATGTCCTTTGCGGGTCTCATGCGTCTCGGTTATAATGTTATCGGCCTCAAGGAGTACATATACAACAACGATACGGACCCCAACTGCACCCAGAGGAAGTTCGGCTACAACTCCCTTTATGATGCAGGCGCAAGCCTGATAGATTTCACCATCGACACCGTGAAGCTCCCCTTCACCTATAAGGGCAAGGCTTACAGAATTCAGCTTTGGAAGGGACAGTATATCTCCGGTAAGCTCGGCACCGTCGGCGGCGAGGTCGGTCTCTACACCAGACCCGTTGCAGGCAGCTACGACCATTACAATTGCGCCGCCGAAGAGGATTGGCTCAATATGGAGATGACCGTATTCTGGAATGAATTCAACGACGGTGTTTATCTTCCGCAGCTTACGAGGAACTACTCGCTTCACTGGTGGCAGACCGGCTATGTTGACGGCCAGCTCAAAAATAAGAGAGATTCCTCCGACCTGAGGATAATGAGCCGCATCACCTTCAAGGATGCCGAGCAGGCTGCGGCCTTCGGCGGCGCTCTTGCAAAGAACGGCTTCACCAGCGTCAGCAGCTTTAACCCCGAAGTGCCCGACACCTACAAGGTCTACGGCAAGGATGTTATTCTCATTTGGCAGGATGCCAGATAAATCGGGCAACACCCGACCGACTTTTCAAAAATAATTCGTCTTCGTTAAAGGAGCGTATTAAGGAGGAAATCACATGAGCAAGAAAAAGATCATTGCCATTGCGATAAGTGCCGTCGTCATTATCGGCGCAGCGGTTGCCGCCGTGCCCATCGTCAGGCATTTCACCGCAGTGGAGGAGCCCACCACTCAGCCGACCACCCAGCCGGCGTATGAGTATCCCACCTATGTCCCGGTAAATAATGCCGAGGAGCCCTCGACCGAGGATGCTAACCTCGCGACCACCATTCAGCAGATTGCCCAGATAACCAAGAATACCGCAAGCGGCAAAAAGCCGAGCGGCGGCAAGAAGACCCCCGTAACCACCCAAAAGGCAAATCAAAACGGCAATAAGAACAACGGCAAAAAAGGCAACGGCGGGTTAGTTGACAATGCAATAGGTCAGGATGACAGCTCTGCATTCCTCGGCTACAAGAAGGATGTCGACAACGACTATTACTACTGTGACGATAAGGACTGCTGGCAGAAGAATGCAGGCTACAACGAGGTCTATGACAATATGGCTCCCATGGCGGCAATGTTCATCGACCAGGTCCGCATCCGCTTCACCTATGACCATAAGGATTGGATGATCCAGTTCTGGAAGGGTCAGTACGGCTGGCTTCTCGTCGGTGCGGAGATCGGCGTTTATACCGCTCCCGAGGGCACTTATAAGAACGAAGCCGGAGCAGTAAACCACTACAACTGCGCTGATAAGGAAGATTGGCTCAAGATGCAGCTTGACTGCTACTTCAGCGGCACCAAGGAGAATAAGGGCAAGTATGTCAAGATCTTCACCAGACCCTATGACGATTATTGGTGGGCAACCGGCTTCGTTAAGGGCCAGCTTACCAAGTATAACCAGCCAAGGACCGAGCTCAAGGTCAAGGGCAGAATAACCCTCAAGACCCAGGAAATGGCGGATATCTTTGTTGAAGGCCTCAAGACTTGCGGCTTCGCCCGCGCAACGAGCGCCACTCAGCTGCCCGATGATACCTACTATCAGAACGGCAAGGATGTCTATGTCCTCTGGTCAACCATTTACCACGATTGCTTCGTCGGTTACACCGGCTGATAACCTAAAATCGCTGATAACCCAAAATCCAAGAAGCTGCCTCACCCGAGACAGCTTCTTTTTATGCCTAAATTCGTTGCGGCGGATGGATTTTTAAGCACCGTGTGCTATAAGCAGCGGAATCATACACGATTAAAAATCTAATTGTGACTTTTGGCATTTGCTGTTATGTGACGAAACGTCACCAAAATGCGAACGGAATTGACGAATTAAGTCATTAGGTGAAAAGGCGATAGACATTTCGGTGGGGGTATGGTATAATTACAGGCAGAAAGCGAAAAAGGAGTGACGGTATGGAAGCGAGAAAATTTTTGGACGCTCTTTCGGTCGCCGAGCGGCTCAAGGACGTCACGCGGCACAGCTACACCTCCGGCGGCAGGCGTGAGAGCGTGGCGGAGCATTCGTGGCGGCTGACGCTGATGGCTTATTTTGTCAGCGACGAATTTCCCGACATTGACCATGAAAAGCTGCTGAAAATGTGCCTTATACACGACCTCGGCGAGGCGTTCACGGGCGACATTCCGTCGTTTGACAAATCTGCCGCCGATGAGGAAAAGGAATCACGCCTGCTGAGCGATTGGGCGGCGTCGCTGCCACAGCCTTTCGCAACCGAAATGACCGCTCTTTATGCCGAAATGGACGCGCTCGAGAGCACGGAGGCGAAGATATACAAGGCGCTCGACAATATGGAGGCGCTGATACAGCATAACGAGGCCGATCTCAGCACCTGGATCCCGCTGGAATACGAGCTGCAAATGACATACGGCACCGATAAGGCGGCGTTCTCCGATTATCTGACCGCCCTGCGTGACACGGTGCGCGAGGACAGCAAGCAAAAAATTAAAAACGCCGAGGCGAAATAAATCAAGCGGCCTGCATGGTCATCATGCAAGCCGCTGCTTTATTTTTAATCAAATTGTGTTACCCAATGCTCGGCTTCATTCGCCCTGAAGCACATGGATATCTGTTCGCGGGTATTTTTTGCGGTGGCGAGGCTGTCGGGCAGCTCCTCCTCGGCAAACCAGCCGATGCCGGTGGTCTCAATATTAGGTGCGAATTCGCCGCCGACAAGGGAGCAGAGCACGAAATGCTTGATGACCCCGTAGGCGTAGTTCGGCTTATTGTGCTTGCATCTGTCCTGCACGGCGATGAGAAGCTCAGGTTTCACGGTTAGGCCGGCCTCCTCGCGGGTCTCCTTGACGACGTTCTCCGCAACGGAGCAGTCAACGTCGCACCAGCCGCCGGGCAGCGACCATGTGCCGTCGCTCTCGTGGACAAGCAGTATCTTGCCGCCGCTGAATACTGCGGCTCTCGTGTCGACCTTGGGGGTCTGATAGCCGCTTTCATTGCAAAAAAGCTCTTTCACCTTTTCAATGGAGATATCGGCTCTCTCGGCTATCATCTCGGCGGAGATGTCGCGCAGGCGCTCGTAGCGCTCGAGGTCGAATTTATCCTTGCCGTAGGTCAGCCCCGCCTGAGCGAGGCTTTGGAGCTCTATCGCCCAGTCGAGCAGCTTATCCTGCGTTTTCATTATCCGTTTTCTCCTTTTGACCCTTGGTGTTCATCGTGCCGCGATAAACCACGAAACGGCAATAGAGATACTCGGTGACGAGATTTATAAGCATCGTGCCGATCTCGACGATGTAGTCGTTGACTCCGAGCCCTGTCAGCTTGTGACCCCACCAGGTCGAGAGCGGAGTGAATACGCAATAGAAGAGGGCGACCTTGAGCATTGCAATGGGGATGTTTGCCGCCGATTTGAAGGTGAAGCTGCGGTTAAAGGTGAAATTCCACAGCACCGAGAGCACCAGCGACGGCAGATAGCGGTAGATGTAATCCCACTCGGTGAGCTGCGTGAGCAGAGTGAACGAGCCGAACTGGATTATGCCCGCCGAGGCTGAGAAGAGGGCAAATTTGATAACCTGCCATACGTTTTGTTTTTTAGTCATTTTTTGATTTGATTTTTCCATCGTTGATCCTCCTTTGTCGCCGCTGCGGCAATATATATAAGGATAAAACAAAAGAATGCAATTGTCAAGTCATTGACCGCAATATGAAAGTATGTTAAAATTAACTTAACATTTTTTGTGAGGTGCTTTTATGGGAACGATAATAGGCATAGGCGGCGGCAGATACAGTGACAATGAGGTGCTGCCGATTTTTGAGAGGATAGTTTCGCTCTGCCCGGTGAAGGAGCCGAAGGTGCTCTTTGTGCCGACCGCGGGGCACGATGATATAAACGGCGACGAGCATATATTCAGGCTCTTCATTGGCCTCGGGTGCAGCGTTTCGGCGCTGCTGCTGACCGATGAATCGCTCACCTATGACGATATAGAGAGGCGTATAACGGCGGCCGATATAATCTATGTCGGCGGCGGCAATCTCGAATTCCTGATGAACACATGGAAAAAGACGGGCGCGGATAAGGCCATGCGCCTTGCATACGAGAGCGGCAAGATCCTCTCGGGCTACAGCTCGGGCATGATGTGCTGGTTCGCCGAGGGATATGACGACTGCGGCGAGGGCGGCAGCTTTATTTTCGTAGACTGTCTCGGTTTGCTGCCCTACAGCTCCTGCCCGCATTTTGAGGGCGGCAAGTGGTGGACCTTTGAGCCGAGCCTCAAGGGCAGAAAGCTGCCCGGCATTGCGGCGGAGAACGGCGCTGCGATATTCTTCACCGACGGCGGCTGCTCCGTGATGCACGGCAACGACGGCGGCAGCGTTTATCTTATAGACAACGCCTCCGACAAAAAGACGGAGCTGACAAACGACAATTGCAATTCACTTTTATAATAATGATTATAATATATAATAAAATATAGGCAAAACAGCAGGGAAATTTAAGCGCCGAGGCGTGTATATTTTCCGGCAAAATCGACTAAAATATGAGTGCAGCCGTTTGGACTGTGAGCCTTTGCCGATAATAGGCAAAAGCCCTTTTCAGACGGCTGCATTTTTCTGTAATCAAAAATTGTAACCGTTTTTAACCCTTTTGTAACCCTTTTGTAACTTTTTCTGTTTCCCACAAAAGAATTACCGATTTTAGGGAAAAAGCACATCTGTTCGAGAGGGGGCAGAACGCAATATGTAAAATTTTGTAAATCGGTTTGTGCAAAGTAAACAAAAATTTTGTTTCAAAAAATTTGACAAATCAAAAATCAAACAATATAATGTCGGCGTTGCAAAAGTAAACCACGGATCAATGCAGTTTTCGGCAGGTATCCAAGCCTACTGATGCAAGAAATAAGGAGATTTTTATGATTACAAATTTATCAACCGGAACCGTGCGCAGGCTCGGCAGGGGTCACAGGCTTTTGACTGCCCTCATCACCGTTGCCTTTATCTGCTCGGTAACAGTAACAGCCTTCGCGGCGGCAAACGCCTATGTGACGGTCGAGATTGTTGACGGAGACAAGTCGGTAAGCATATCCTCAAAAGCAGATACTCCCGAGCAGATGGTCAAGGAAGCGGGCTTCCGTCTCGAGGCCAACGACGAGCTCGATCTTACAAATTTCTCTGCTGAGAACGGCGGCAAAATCGTTATCGAGAGGGCAAAGGTCATCAGAGTCGATGACAACGGCCTCGTCGCTTACTTTGTCGGCTACACCGATACCGTCAAGGATATCCTCGGCAGCCACGGCATAGTCATCAACGACGGCGACGAAACGGATATCGACCTCACCGAGGCCATCTCCGACAGACTCCATATGTTTATCAAGCGTGCCTTCACCGTCAGCGTTGAGAGCGACGGCGAGACAAAGAAGCTGGCTATCGCAAACGGCACCGTAGCCGACGCGCTTGCCAAGGCGGGCATTAAGCTCGGCGAGGACGATAAGGTCGTCCCCTCACTCGACACTGCCCTGACCGGCTTCACCAAGATCAAGATTTTCAGAGTAAAATATGATACAAAGCTCGAGAAGCAGCCGGTGCCCTACGAGACGGAGATAATCAAGAGCAGCGATATGTTCGTTGACGAATCCGAAATAGTCACCAAGGGCGTTGAGGGCGAGAAGTTAGCTTTCTACACCGAGAAATATGTTGACGGCGAGCTTACCGAGACCGTTTTCTCAAGGGAAACCGTCATCAAGCAGCCCGTCAAGGAAGTCAAAAAGGTCGGTACGAAGCCCAGAGAAGTGCTCTCGGCTTATAAAAACACCGACGCGGCAATTTCTGAGCTGGAGGTTCCCGCGAGCCTCAAGCTCGACGAGAACGGCATCCCCGTAAATTACAAGAGAGCCGTCAAGGGTAAGGCGACCGCATATACCGGCGACCCCGGCACTGCCTCGGGCAGGAAGCCGATGCCCGGTCACATCGCAGTCGACCCCAAGGAATACCCCTACGGCACGGAGCTTTACGTTGTTTCCTCCGACGGCAGCTATGTCTACGGCTACTGCATAGCGGCGGATACGGGCGGCTTCGTTAAGATGGGCAACACCGATATAGACCTCTATATGCCGAATGAAGATATGTGCGGCGATTGGGGCAACAGGGGCGTTACCATCTACGTTCTTTGATCCTTTTGCAGCAACTATCCTCCCGTCGCCCGATATCAGAGCGGCGGGAGTTTTTTTTTTAAATATTTTCGCCGAAATACTTGATATTTACGGAAAAGTATGTTAAACTACTCAATGTAGGATTATGGATTAGTATGAGAGTGGGGCGACCCGCTCTTTTGTTTATGTATATAAAACTTCGGTAACTACCGTTCAATCATTGCTGCGTTTCTCGGCGGCTGCTTTCCCGCCGCTTAACGCCCGAAATGCTCGTTAATACACAAAGTATTGCCTGCGCTTTCGGCCATTTTCGGCGAAAAATCATCTCACCGATAACCGCAACCCTGATTTGACCGGCAGTCACCTCGTTTTGCGGTTGCATTATTTAAGGTCAATGATTATATCATCATATATAAGGAGGAACGACCATGCCGAAAGGAAAGGGCGGCAACACCGTCGCCGCAGTCTGGGATATCGCGGCGCCCATCGCCGAGCAGCTCGGGCTTGATATCTGGGATATCCGCTTCGTCAAGGAGGGCGCAGATTGGTTTTTGCGTATCTTCATTGACAAGGACGGCGGAGTTACCATTGAGGATTGCGAGAATATGAGCAGAGCCATGGATGCCCCGCTCGATGAAGCTGATCCGATACCGCAGAGCTACTGCCTCGAGGTATCTTCCCCCGGAGTTGAGCGTGAGCTTACCCGTGACAGCCACTTTGAGGCCTGCAAGGGCGAGAAGATAAAGCTCCGCCTTATCAGGGCGCTCGAGGGCAAGCGCGATTTCAGCGGCGTGCTTGAGGATACGGACGGCAAGCAGATAACCGTTCGCCTTGAGGACGGCAGCGCAATGGTTGTTGACAAAAAAGAAACGAGCTATATCAAGCTGGATGATTTCAGCTTTTAACGAAAGGATCGATCGGAAAAATGAATAACAGCGAATTTTTTGAGGCAGTCAGACTGCTGAGCAAAGAGAAGAACGTCTCCGAGAGCGCTCTGCTCGAGGGCATACAGAGAGCCATAGTCACGGCGGTAAAGAGGGATTACAACAATAAGGATATCGTTTTTTGCGAGATAGACGAGCAGGATAAGAAGATCCGCGTGTTCGTGCGTAAGAACGTCGTGGGCGAGATCACCGACCCCGATGAGGATGTCACCGTTGAGCAGGCTCAGCGCTTCAAGAAGAACGCCGTCGCAGGCGACATAATCGAGATCGAGCTTGAGACCAAAGAGGTCAGCCGTATCGCCGCCGAGAAGGGCAAGCATATCCTCCGCCAGGCGATAAGAGAGGCCGAGCACGGCCAGATAAGAGAGGAATTCCAGAATAAGAATCAGGAGATAGTCACCGCCAAGGTCTCTAAGATAGACCCGATAACCCTCGACGCTTTCGTTGAGATAGGCAAGATCTCCGAGAGGCTTATGCGCTCCGAGCAGCTCCCCACCGACAACTTCAAGGAGGGCGACCTCATCAAGGTCTATGTCGCCGACGTCAAGGATGCGACCAAGGGCCCGAGAGCCACTATCTCGAGGACTCACCCCGGCCTTGTCAGACGCCTGCTTGAGAGCGAAGTGCCCGAGATATTCGACGGCACCGTTGAGATAAAGGCGGTTTCGAGAGAGGCCGGCTCCAGGAGCAAGATCGCCGTTTACAGTGCGGATGAGAATATCGACCCCGTCGGCGCCTGCATAGGCCAGAGGGGCGCGAGAGTCAACAAGATAGTTGACCTGCTCGGCGGCGAGAAGCTCGATATCGTCAAATACAGCGACGACCCCGCCGAATTTGTGGCGGCTGCGCTCGCTCCGGCGGATGTCATTTCCGTCACCATCCTCAGCGAGGAGGAGCATTCGTGCAGAGTGGTCGTCCCCAACAACCAGCTTTCGCTTGCGATAGGCAACAAGGGTCAGAATGCCCGCCTTGCCGCCAAGCTCACCGGCTGGAAGATAGATATCAATCCCGAGACCGAGGAGCCCGTCATAAATTTTGACGAATGATCCAAAACTAACCGTAGCAAGGAGCTGAACCAATGCCTGTCCGCAAAAGCATTCCCATGAGAAAATGCACCGGCTGCAACGAAATGAAGCCGAAGAAAGAGCTTGTCAGGGTCGTAAGGAGCCCCGAGGGCGAGGTGTCGCTCGACTTAACGGGCAAGAAGCCCGGCAGGGGAGCGTATGTCTGCCGTAGCTCCGAGTGCCTTGCCAAGGCGATAAAGGCCAAGAGATTCGAGAAAGCGTTCTCATGCGAGATACCCTCGGAAGTATATCAAAAAATGGAAGAAGAGATGAAGAATGGCGGATGATCCGAAGCTGCTCTCTCTTCTCGGAATGTGCCGCAGAGCGGGCAAGCTGAGCTGCGGTCACGACGGCGCAATAGGTTCTGTCAGGAGCCGTGAAGCAAAGCTGTGCCTGCTGAGCTCAGATTCATCTCAGCGGCTGAGGAAAGAGACGGAGCGTGAAGCGAGCTTCGGCGGGCGGGATATCCCCGTGGCCGTGCTTGATTCAACGAGTGAAGAGATAGGTCACGCCGCAGGGCTGCGCTCTGCCGTGCTGGCCGTCAACGACGAAGGCTTTGCAAGGACTATGCTGGGGCTTCTGAATACATCAGGGGAGGTCAACCAATGATAGATAACAAATACAGAGTACACGAGGTCGCCAAGGATTTCGATATCAAGAGCAACATAGTTATCGACTTACTCGGCAAATATTTCGACGATAAAAAGAAGCATATGACGGCTCTTGAGCCGGATGAGCTTGACTTGATATTCGATACCTTCACCAAGGAGAATCAGGTCGAGGATCTCAACACATACTTCAACTATATGCCCGCTTCAAAGAAGAGCGAGGCGAAGCCCGAGCCGGAGCAGGAGCAGCCCGCCACCGCCGAGGAGAAGGCTCCCGAGCAGCCGAAGAGCGAGAGTAAGCCCGAGGCGAAGCCGGCGGAGAAGCCCGCTCAGAAGCAGGAGGCTCCCCGCAAGCCGAAGCCGCAGTCAAAGCTGCCGCTCATGCCCGAGAGGAAGCCTGCACCTGAGAAGAAGAAAGAGAATAAGCCCATGCAGTCGAGGACTAAGGGCGAGGCTCGCACTATAGACACCAGAGCCGACAACGTCGACCTCGAGAAGTATAACGAGAAATATGAGAATATAGCGCCCACCAACCAGACCATGCAGCACGCAAATTCCGTGGGCAAGCAGAAGATAAAGCAGAAGAGCCAGCAGTACCGCAAGCAGGGCGGCAGGATGCGTTCCTCAAGGCGCGAGACCGAGGCCGAGAGGCTCAAGAGGATCGCCGCCGAGAGAGCGAAGAAGCCGCAGATGCATCTTAAGCTCCCCGAGGAGATCACCGTGGGCGAGCTTGCCGCAATGCTCAAAATGACTGCGGCAGAGGTCATCAAGAAGCTCTTCACGCTCGGTCAGATGGTCACGGTCAACGAAGTGCTTGACTACGACACCGCCGCCATCGTCGCCGAGGAGCTCGGCGCAAAGGTCGAGAAAGAGGTCGTCGTCACCATTGAGGACAGGATCATCGACGACAGCGTTGACGATGAGAGCAACCTCGTGCCGAGAGACCCCGTTGTTGTTGTCATGGGTCACGTTGACCACGGCAAGACCTCGCTGCTTGACGCTATCCGTAATACCTCCGTCACCTCTACCGAGGCGGGCGGCATTACCCAGCATATCGGCGCTTACAGAGTCGAGATTAACGGCTCCAAGATCACTTTTCTTGACACTCCCGGCCACGCCGCATTTACTTCAATGCGTCTGAGAGGCGCAATGGCTACGGATATCGCTATCCTTGTTGTTGCCGCCGACGACGGCATCATGCCGCAGACCGTTGAGGCTATCAACCATGCGAAGGCTGCCGGAGTGCAGATAATCGTTGCGATAAATAAGATGGATAAACCCGCCGCCAACCCCGACAGAGTTCTTCAGCAGCTCACCGAGTATGAGCTTGTGCCCGAGGAATGGGGCGGCGAGACCATTTGCGTGCCCGTTTCGGCAGTGACGAAGCAGGGCATTGATAAGCTGCTTGAATCCGTGCTTCTCGTTGCCGAGATGCAGGAGCTTAAAGCCAACCCCAACCGCTCCGCAAAGGGCGTTGTCATCGAAGCAAGGCTTGATAAGGGCAGAGGCCCCGTCTCCACCCTGCTCGTTCAGAACGGCACGCTCAGATCGGGCGATATCATAGTCGCGGGCACTGCCGTCGGCAGAGTCAGAGTTATGACGGATGACAAGGGCCGCAAGGTCGACTCCGCAGGCCCCTCCGTCCCCGTTGAGATCATGGGTCTCGACGAGGTGCCGCAGGCGGGCGACGGATTTGACGCCGTTAACGACGAGCGCCTTGCAAGGGAGCTTGTCGAGCAGAGAAAGGCCAAGGCCAAGGAGGAGCAGTTCAAGGAGTACCAGAAGGTCACTCTTGACAACCTCTTTGCCTCTATTAAAGAGGGCGAGCTGAAGGACCTTAACATCATCATCAAGGCCGATGTCCAGGGCTCGGCTGAGGCCGTCAAGCAGAGCCTTCTCAAGCTCTCCAATGACGAGGTCAGAGTTAAGGTCATTCACAGCGGCGTCGGCGCTATCAGCGAGAGCGACGTTATGCTTGCCAATGCTTCAAACGCCATCATCGTCGGCTTCAATGTCCGCCCGGACGCTGTCGCTGCCGATAACGCAGAGCGTGACGGCGTTGAGATAAGAACCTACAGAGTTATCTACGACTGCATCGAGGAGATCGAGGCCGCAATCAAGGGTATGCTCGCTCCGAAGTTCAGAGATGTCGATATAGGCAGAGCCGAGGTGCGCCAGGTCGTCAGAATTTCGTCCGTCGGCAACATCGCAGGCTGCCATGTTATGAACGGCAAGATAACCAGAAACGCAAAGATAAGAGTAGTCCGCGACGGCATAGTCGTGGCTGAGGACGAAATGGCCTCGCTGCGCCGCTTCAAGGACGACGTCAAGGAAGTTGCCTCGGGCTTCGACTGCGGCATCGGCCTTGCAAAATTCAACGATATCAAGGAAGGCGACATTCTCGAAGCCTTTGTCGTTGAGGAATACAGAGATTGATCTCAGGGAGAAATTATGGCAGGTTACAGGATCGACAGAGTTTCAGAAGATATAAAGCGTGAGATCGCCGCTATAATGCGTGAGCTCAAGGACCCGAGGATAACCGGAATGTTGACCGTCGTCAACGTCGAGGTCAGCTCCGACGCCTCATATGCCAAGGTGTATGTCAGCGCCATGGAGGGCATCGAGACCGCAAAGCTCGCGGTCAAGGGCCTCACCAGCGCCACGGGCTATATCCGCCGTGAGATCGGCAAGCGGCTGCATCTTCGCAAAACGCCGGAGCTGAAGTTCATCGCCGATGACTCCATTGAAAAAGGCATGGGCATAGCCGGCATGATAAACAAACTCTCGGAAGAGGAATGAATCACACCGCCCGATCGCGACGGGTAAAGGAGAGTCAATGATGAGAATTGACCTGAATGAAACTGCAAAGGTTTTGGAGGGCAGCGACGATATATTGCTGCTGTGCCACTCGCATCCGGACGGCGACACGCTCGGCAGCGCATCTGCGCTTGCAAGGGCGCTCATTGCCGAGGGCAAGAGGGTCAGAGTAGAGTGCGGCGACAAGATACCGAAGGATTTCTCCTTCATGTTTGACGGCATGGAGAGCTTTGATTTCGAGCCGAAATTCATCGCCGCAATTGATATCGCCGACACAAAGCTCCTCGGCAGGGATTTTGAAGGCAAGTATGCTGACAGGGTCGATCTGTGCATCGACCACCACGGCTCTAATATGCTCTATGCCGATAAGGTCTGGCTCGAGCCGGATTCCGCTTCAACGGCGGAGATGATCTATCTGCTGCTCGCCGCCCGCGGCGACGAGATAACCCCGGATATAGCCTCCTGCCTTTTCACCGGCGTTACGACCGATACAGGCTGCTTCCGCTTCTCCAACACGACCGTCAGGACTTATGAGATAGCGGCGAAGCTCGCTGAACTGGGCGCCGACACCTATAATATCATTCAGGTTTTCTTTGAGACCAAGACCAAGACTTATGCCGCCCTTGAGCGCCTTGCGCTGGACAGCATGAGGATGTATTTCTCCGATCGCTGCGCCCTCATCTGCATCACGCAGGATATGTATAAACGCAGCGGCTCGGATGAGAGCGAGACGGATAGGATCGCGAATCTCCCCAGGCAGATCGAGGGAGTGCTCGTGGGCGTCACGATGCGTGAGCTTAAAGACGGCAGCTATAAGGCCTCCGTGCGGACTCACGGCGATATCGACGCTTCGTCGATCTGCAAACGCCTCGGCGGCGGAGGTCACATGGGCGCTGCGGGCTGCACTCTCTACGGCAGTAAGCAGCAGGCGATAAATTCGCTGCTCAAAGAGGTTCAGGCGGAGCTTGACTCCGTCACCATCGACTGATTCATTATAATAACCTATCTAAATATTCAACCGCTCTGTTGCTTCGGCAACAGGGCGGTTTGTTTTTGAGCCCAATTTCATAATAATTCAGATTTAACAAATATTTAACATTTGAAATATTGACAAATCGCTTGACTTGGAGTATAGTAATAACAGTGATTAGCACTCAGGTTGCTTGAGTGCTAAATCTGGCACTCAACCGAAAGGAGGATGCAATATGGCTGAGCTGAGCGAAAGAAAAAAACAGATACTTGCCACCGTCGTTGAGCAGTATATCAAGACCGGCGAGCCGATAGGCTCAAAAGAGCTGCTTGCCCTGACGGGTATGACCGTTTCCTCCGCAACGGTGAGGAACGAAATGAGCGAGCTTGTGTCGCTGGGCTACCTCGAGCAGCCGCACACTTCGGCGGGCAGAATTCCGTCGCAGGCGGGCTACAGATATTATGTGGATCACCTGATGAAGGAGCGCGAGCTTGACGAGCTTAACCGCAAGCTGATAGAGGCGGGCATTTCCTCCGCAGTCGGCGACCCCGAGAGGCTGCTGGCAAGGGCGGGCGAGGTGTTGGCGGATATGACTAAATGCGCTTGCGTTTCGACCGCTCCGGGCGGCGAGACGGCGGTCATCCGCAGGATAGAGCTTGTGCCCGTCGGGGCGCACACGGCGATGCTCGTGCTGCTGACCTCAAACGGGGTGCTCAAGAGCCGCCTTTGCAGGCTCGAGAGCGAGCTTAACTCCAAAATTTGCGAAGAGTTTTACAATATCGTCGATTCCTCGATAGTCGGCAAGCCGGCGTCGGATATCAGCGTCGTCTCAATGCAGACGGCGGCGGCCTCCGTTGACGGCGACCCGTTCGCAATGCTTCCGCTCATGGCGGCGGTTTGCGAGCTTGCGAGGAGCACGGCGGATTCAAAGATAATGCTGGGCGGCAGTTCAAACCTTTTTTCACACAAGGATTACGGCGGCGATGCCGCAAGGCTGCTCGAGTTCCTGAGCAAAAAAGAGCCGCTGACGGCGGTCATGCAGGACGCCAAGGCGCCGATAAGCGTGAGGATAGGCAAAGAAAATCTTTATAAGCCGCTTGAAAATTCGAGCGTTATCGTGGCAAAATATACCGTCGGGGGCAGGGATTCCGGCACCATCGGCATCATCGGCCCGACCCGCATGGATTATGAGAGCATTATCCCAAGCGTTAAATATTTGACCGACCTTGTCGGGCGGCTGATAACCCAGGCGCTCGAATGAGAGAAAGGATGAAAGAATGAAAAAGGAAAAGACACCTCCCGAGCAGCAGCCGGAGGAGAAAGCCCCGGAAGCGGAGCAGGAGCAGCAGACCGCAGCCCCCGCTGAGGAAGCCCCGACCAAGGAGCAGCAGCTTCAGAAGGCTCTCGACGATAAGAACGATCAGTTCCTGAGGCTCTGTGCGGAGTATGATAATTTCCGCAAGCGCTCGCAAAAGGAGCGGCAGGATATCTACGCCGCCTCCCGTGCGGATGTGATAAAAGAGCTTTTACCCATCCTTGATAATTTTGACCGAGCCGTCGTAAACAGCGAGGCGAATTTCGAGGATTATAAAAAAGGCATCGACCTTATATTCTCGCAGTTCAAGCAGCTCCTTGAGAAGAACGGAGTTGAGAGCTACGGCGAGGAGGGCGACACCTTCGACCCCAACATTCACAACGCCGTGATGAGCGTCGAGGATGAGAACCTCGGCGAGAACGTCATAGCGCAGGTATTCACAAAAGGCTATAAACTCGGCGACAGGATAATCAGAGAAGCTGTCGTCAAGGTTGCAAATTCATAAATAATTGTTTTATTATAGGAGGAAGAAATTATGTCAAAGATCATAGGTATTGACTTAGGCACTACGAATTCATGCGTGGCCGTTATTGAGGGCGGCGAAGCAGTTGTTATCCCCAACGCAGAGGGCGCAAGAACCACCCCGTCGGTAGTCGCATTCGGCAAGACCGGCGAAAGAATGGTCGGTCAGGTCGCCAAGAGACAGGCAATCACCAACCCCGACAGGACGGTTTCTTCAATAAAGAGACAGATGGGCTCCGACTATAAAGTCACCATCGACGACAAGAAGTACACCCCGCAGGAGATATCCGCAATGATCCTGCAGAAGCTGAAGACCGACGCAGAGGCATATCTCGGCGAGAAGGTCACCGAGGCTGTCATCACCGTCCCCGCTTACTTCACCGATTCCCAAAGACAGGCTACCAAGGACGCAGGCAAGATCGCCGGCCTTGATGTCAAGAGAATAATCAACGAGCCCACCGCGGCTGCCCTTGCATACGGCATTGATAAAGAGACCGATCAGAAGATCATGGTCTACGACCTCGGCGGCGGCACCTTCGATGTCTCCATCATCGAGATGGGCGACGGCGTTCAGGAAGTCCTCGCGACCGCAGGTAACAACCGCCTCGGCGGCGACGACTTCGACCAGAGAGTGATCGATTGGATGGCCGACAGCTTCAAGGCTGAGCAGGGCGTTGACCTCAGAGGCGACAAGATGGCTATGCAGAGGCTCAAGGAAGCTGCCGAGAAGGCAAAGATCGAGCTCTCCGGCGTGACCACCTCCAACATCAGCCTGCCCTTCATCACCGCAGACGCAACAGGCCCGAAGCACCTTGAAATGACTCTTACCAGAGCTAAGTTCAACGAGCTGACCGCAGACCTCGTCGAGGCCACCATGGGCCCCGTTCGTCAGGCAATGAGCGACTCGGGTCTTAAGCCCTCCGAGATCCATAAGGTCCTTATGGTCGGCGGCTCCTCAAGGATCCCCGCAGTCCAGGAAGCTATCAAGAAGTTCATGGGCAGCGAACCCTTCAAGGGCATCAATCCCGATGAATGCGTTGCTATGGGCGCAGCTCTCCAGGGCGGCGTTCTCGGCGGCGAAGTTACCGGCCTGCTTCTGCTTGATGTTACCCCGCTTTCACTCGGCATCGAGACCATGGGCGGCATCAACACCAAGATCATTGATAGAAACACCACTGTGCCCGTCAAGAAGAGCCAGATCTTCTCGACCGCAGCGGATAACCAGCCCTCGGTTGAGGTTCATGTCCTCCAGGGCGAGAGAGAATTCGCAAAGGATAACAAGACCCTCGGCGTATTCCACCTCGACGGTATTATGCCCGCTCCCAGAGGCGTACCTCAGATCGAAGTCACCTTTGATATCGACGCTAACGGCATAGTCCATGTTTCCGCTAAGGATCTCGGCACTCAGAAGGAGCAGTCGATCTCCATCACCTCCTCCACCAATATGTCCAAGGAGGATATCGACAAGGCCGTTGCAGACGCCGAGAGATATGCTCAGGAGGATAAGCAGCGCCGTGAGGATGTCGATACCCGTAACGGTGCAGACCAGATGGTCTATCAGTGCGAGAAGCTGATCAACGAGAACGGCGACAAGTTCAGCGACGAAGAGAAGAACGCCGTTAATGAGAAGGTCGAAGCTCTTAAGGAAGCTCTTAAGGGCGAGGATATCAACCTCATCAAGTCCCGCCAGGATGAGCTTCAGGCGAAGTTCTATGAGATCTCCGAGAAGCTCTATAAGGCCGCCGCAGAGGCAGCTCAGGCTCAGCAGGGCGCAGAGGGCGCCGACGGCAGCACCGATGCTAACGGCTATACTCAGGCCGACTTCACCGACGCTGACGACAATAAATAATTAAATCGGTCTGTCCCCGTCGTTGTAATGACGGCGGGGACGACTTGGGCTTTTATAAAACAGTAATAAACGGAATCGTGGGCTGCACGCCTGATTCCCGAGGGAGAAATACCTTTGGCAGAGAATAAACGTGATTATTATGAAGTGCTCGGAGTCCAAAAGGGCGCAACCGAGGACGAAATAAAAAAAGCATACAGAAAAAAGGCGAAGCAGTATCACCCCGACCTCAACCCCGGCAACGCCGAGGCGGAGGCTAAATTCAAGGAGGTCAACGAGGCTTACGAGGTGCTCTCCGACAGCGACAAGCGGGCGAGGTATGACCAATACGGCCATGCGGGCGTAGACCCCAACTTCGGCGCGGGCGGAGCAGGCGGCTTCAACGGCGCAGGCTTCGGCTTCGACGATCTCGGCGATATATTCAGCTCCTTCTTCGGCGGAGGCTTCGGCGGCGGCCGTCAGGCTAACCCCAACGCTCCCCGCAGAGGCGAGGACATACAGGCGAGAGTGACCATCTCCTTTGAGGAGGCGGCCAAGGGCTGCAAGCGCACCGTCGAGGTGACGAGGGTGGATACCTGCCCCGATTGCCACGGCTCGGGCGCAAAAGCGGGCACCTCGCCCAAGACCTGCCCCGATTGCGGCGGCAGAGGCTTCGTCAATGTGCAGCAGAGGACTGCGTTCGGAGTTATATCCACTCAGAAATCCTGCCCGAAGTGCGGCGGCAGAGGCCGTGTGATTGACGACCCGTGCCAGAAGTGCCGCGGCTCAGGCAGAGTATCCAAGCGCACGAGCGTTGAGGTGAATATCCCCGCCGGTATCGACGACAGGCAGATATTCAACGTCAGCGGCGCGGGCAATTCGGGCGTCAACGGCGGCCCAAAGGGCGACCTCAAGGTGGCTGTTTTCGTCAGACCGCACCCGTTCTTTGAGCGTGACGGCTACAATGTTTGGTTGGAGCAGCATGTCAGCTTCACTCAGGCGGCTTTGGGCGACAATTTGCGTATTCCGACCCTTGACGGCGATGTTAAATTCGATTTGCCCGCCGGCACACAGTCGGGCACAGTCTTTAACCTTAAAGGCAGGGGCATTCAGAATGTCAACGGCAGAGGCAAGGGCGATCAGCTTGTGAGAATTATCGTTGATACGCCGAAGAACCTAACCCCGAGGCAGAAAGAGCTGCTTCAGGAGCTTGAAAAGGAGCTGGGCGTCAAGAGAGGCGCACCGGTCGGCAGCAGCTCCAAGAAGAGCAGCTTCTTCGATAAATTTAAAAATTGATTTTTCGGACGGAGAAATACCATGAAATACGACGCCGTAGTTTTTGATTTGGACGGTACCCTTATCGACACCCTTGAGGACTTGATGGACAGCGTGAATTATGCGCTAGCCGAGTTCGGCTTCCCAGCGCGCACATACGAGGAGATACGCACCTTCGTCGGCAACGGAGTGCGCCGCCTCGTCTATCTCAGCGTGCCCGAGGGTACGCCCGACGAGGTGAGCGAGAAGTGCCTTGACGTGTTCAAGGCGCATTATCTGCACAATTCCCGCAACAAAACAAAGCCCTATAACGGCATCCCCGAGCTGCTGAAAGCAATTTTTGCGGCGGGCTTTAAGACTGCGGTGGTTACCAACAAGATGCAGGACGCCGCCGTGGATATCATCAGAGGCTTTTTCGGCGACAGCATTCATGTCATCATCGGTCAGATCGACGGCGTGGCGCAGAAGCCGGAGCCGGACGGCGTTTGGCTTGCGCTCGACAAGCTCGGCGTGAGCCGTGACAGAGCCGTCTATGTCGGCGACTCCGAGGTGGACTGCATGACCGCTCACAACTCAAAGCTGCCGTGCATCGGCGTGACCTGGGGCTTCCGCGGCAGGAAGGTGCTTGAGGATAACGGCGCCGAATTCATCGTCAGCGACCCGAAAGAGATACTTGACATAATCAAATAAGCAAAAAGTAACCGCTGCTCGGCTCAAACGAACCGTGCAGCGGCTTTTTCATATCATAATACAATTATATAACCCATCGGGTACGGCTCGACCTCGGGAGTGTCGATAAAGGTCTTGAGCACTTTATAAAAGACGAGCTTTCTCGGCTCCCTGCCGTTCCTTGTCTGCCAATCGCTGAGGCTTATCTCGCCCCGCAGCATCGTGATCAGGTCGCCCTCCTTGTCGCAGCAGGACTGCGTGTGGGTGTAGTCGAAGTCGGGCAGGCGGAATTGCTCGGCGTATTCATCGCGGTCAACGCCGCACGGCAGGCAGGCGCCTCGGTCGTTGTCGAGCAGCCAGAATGCCACCATGCGGCGGAATTCATGCTCGCTTAGCAGCTCCGAGGTCATTTTGACAGCCCGAGACGGGCGCAGCAATCGGCAACGATCTGCTGCATCTCATCATAGTGCTTCTCGATCTCCTCAACGAGCTTGAACTGGGTGCGTGACCTCACAAGGTTGTGCTCGGGGTAATCGGTCTTGAAGTAAACGTCGCCGTTGATGAAGTCGCCGAGGAAGCGCATACCGCACTCAAGCGTCATCAGCTTTGCCGAGAATGAGAGATACTCTATCTCTTTCTTCGTCAGACTCTCGCCTGCGGTGGAGAGGTAGCCGAGGGTGAACGCCTTGAAATTCTCAAGGCTGAGCTGCACCTTGGAGACATCCTTCTCATCCTCTGCGGCGGTGTTGGCGCCGAAACGGATGCTGTCGCCGAAATCATAGAGCGACAGGCCGGGCATCACGGTGTCGAGGTCTACAACGCAGATGCCTTCGTCCGTCTTGTTGTCAAACATGACGTTGTTGAGCTTTGTGTCGTTGTGGGTGACCCTCAGCGGCAGCTCGCCTGCGTTAAGCAGGTCGACGAGCACGGAGCAGTCCGCCTCGCGGCTCAGGACGAAATCTATCTCGCTGCGGGCTTCGTCGGCCCTGCCCGAGAGATTATCGGAAACCGCCTTTTTGAAGTCGGCGAAACGGGAGACAGTGTTGTGGAATTTCGGTATCGTCTCGGTCAGCCCGTCGATGGGGTAATCCGCCAGCATACGCTGGAATTTGCCGAAAGCCTTTGCGGCGTTGTAGAAAGTCTCGGGGCAGTCGACGCATTGGCAGGAGTGGGCGTCGTAGATATAGTTGTAGCAGCGCCAGAAGCTGCCCTCGCTGTCTATGTAGTAGGGCTTGTTATCCTTGGTGAAGAAAACATAGAGGCTCTCCCTCTCGGGGTCGCCGCCGGCGGCGATGACCTCCTTGTGAAGGTAGTCCGTAACGCTCACCACGTTCTTCATCAGGGCGTCCGGCTCTTTGAACACATAGGTATTCAGCTGCTGAACGAGATATTTGTTAGTGTGGCCGTTTTCCTCAAGAAATTCAAATATATAGGTATCGTTGATATGGCCGTCAAAGAGCTGCAAGATGTTCTTCAGCTCGCCCTTGAATTTGAACGCCGTGACAAGCTCGGATACCGTATCTATTTTCTTGTGCAACGAAGTCACGCCTTTCTTAAAATTATGTTGCCGAAGCGGGCGGGGTTGTGGAAGCCCAGCTCGGCGGAGTCGACGGGGAAGCAGGCGGCGTAGTGCGGAGCCTCGGCGAGGTCGGCGCACTTATAGAAGTTGCCTTTTATAATGCTCTCCGTCGTGTGATAGGGTATGCCGTAGACCTCGGAGATGAAGCCGTCCGGCAGGAAGATATCGTAGCCCCAGGCGCTTTTGCCGCTCCCGGGGAGGGTGAACGGCGTTATCGTCGGCTCAAGGGAGGTCACCTCCCTGATGAATCGTCTGCCCTCGCGCTTCTCGCCTATCTGAGAGAGATATACTCCGTTTCGGTTGACCTCGAAGTTCACATAGCGTTCGTCGCCCGCAACGGGCTTCAAAAAGATCTCGAGGCAGCTGTCGGTATAGACCGGGTCGTCGCGCTTTGTGCATTCGCAGCGAACCGAATCCTCAAAGGACCACAGGCGGGCAAAGAGGCCGACATTCTCGACCCCGTAGAGCCGTGCATAACTCTCGGGGCGTGAGTAGCCGTCCTTTTCCCAGTTGAAAAGGTCTATAGGGGCTGCCGGGGCGCGGAACGGCTCGGCGGCCTTTTCACTTATAAAGAGCGGGGCAAAATAATCCAAACGATCACCGTCTTACAATCAAAGTGCGGAAACTATCTCAAGAGTATCCTTTGCTATCATGAGTTCCTCGTTGGTGGGGATGACAAGGAGCTTGACCTTGGAGCCGGGGACGGATATCTCTATCTCCTCGCCTCTGACGGAGTTCTTTTCCTCATCAATGGCGGTGCCGAGGAATGCGAGCTTCTCAGCTACTCTGGTGCGGTAGTGGGGGTTATTCTCGCCGATGCCGCCGGTAAATACGACCGCGTCAACGCCGCCCATTGCAGCGGCAAAGCCGCCTATGTATTTGACGAGCTGATGGCAGAGCATATTCTCAACGAGCTGAGCTCTCTTGTCGCCGTTCTTTGCAAGGCCCTCGATGGTCCTGTTGTCGCTGGTGCCTGCGATGCCGAGCATACCGCTCTTTTTATTCATAAGAGTGTCCATTTCGGTGGGGGAGAGATTTTTTGCCGCCATTACGGTGGTGACGATGGCGGGGTCTATCGAGCCGCAGCGGGTGCCCATGATGATGCCCTCAAGCGGGGTGAGCCCCATGGTGGTGTCGAAGCACTTGCCGTCCTTGACTGCGGAGATGGAGGAGCCGTTGCCCAGGTGGCAGGTGACTATCCTCGTGCCCTCCGCCTTGCCGCCGAGCATATCAATAGCTCTCATGGAGACATAGCGGTGAGAGGTGCCGTGGAAGCCGTAGCGACGGATGCCCTCCTCCTCATAAAGCTCATAGGGCAGGGCATACATATATGCGTAGTCGGGCATGGTCTGATGAAAGCCGGTGTCAAAAACGGCGACCTGAGGTACGTTCATTATCTTTTCGCAGGCCTCGATGCCCTTGAGGTTTGCGGGGTTGTGGAGAGGGCCGAATTTGAAGCACTCTCTGATAGCGGCCTTGACGTCCTCGGTGACAAGCACGGAGCCGGAGAATTTCTCGCCGCCGTGGAGCACTCTGTGGCCGACAGCGCCGATCTCATCGGTCGAGGCGATAACGCCGTGCTCGGCGTCAACGAGCGTATCGAGCACAAGCTGGATGGCTGCGCCGTGATCGGGGATGGGGCAGGGGAGATCCTTTATGTTTTTGCCTGCGCCGTCGGGCACCTTGTGGGTGAAGGACGAATTTGCATCGCCTATCTGTTCGCAGATGCCCTTTGCAAGGAGCTTGTCGCCGTCGGTATCAATGAGCTGATATTTGAGCGATGAGCTGCCTGCGTTGATAACCAAAATCTTCATTTTAACACTCCAAATCGTGATTTTTAGCTTGATTAAAGCCTGCAACTGTTATATTATATACTTATTAGATGATTTTTTCAAGAGTTTTTTATCGGAGGTGCGAATATGAGAGCAGCCGGCATCGTCGCCGAATACAACCCGTTTCACAACGGGCACGCTTATCTTGCCCGTCGGGCGAGAGAGGCGGGGGCGGACTGCGTTGTCGCCGTGATGAGCGGCAATTTTGTCCAGAGGGGCGAGCCTGCGATATTTGACTTCTCCGCCCGTGTAAAAGCGGCGCTGCTGTGCGGGGTCGACCTCGTGATACAGCTGCCGAGCATTTACGCCGTGTCGGGCGCTCAGAGCTTTGCGGGCGCGGGGGTCGAGCTGCTTGACGCGCTCGGCTGCGTTGATACGCTCGTGTTCGGCTCCGAGTGCGGCGACACCGCAAGGATAGCCGAGGCGGCGGGGCTGCTTGCTTCGCCCGAATTCCCCTCTTTGCTCAAGGAGAAGCTGGCGCACGGAGTATCCTTTGCTTCGGCGAGGGAGAGCGCTCTCAGACACATAAGCCCCGCAAGTGCCGACTTGATAGCTTCGCCGAATGACATCCTTGCCGTTGAATATGTATCCGCCCTTGAGCGTATCGGCAGCCGAATGAAGCCCCTTGCGGTAGGCAGGGTTGGTGCAGGGCATGACAGCGCCGAGATAGCCGACGGCTTTGCGGGTGCTTCAAAGATAAGGGAGCTTATCCGCAGCGGCGGAGATATAAGCGGCCTTGTGCCTGCGGCGGCGGGGGAGATATACCGCGGCGCGGAGCAGGCGGATATAAGCCGCATAGAGCGGGCTATCCTCTATAAAATGAGGACAGTCGGTGCACAGGAGCTGGCGTCGGCGCCCGACATCAGCGAGGGGATAGAGAACAGGATCCTCACGGCGGCGAGGGAGGCCCGCAGCCTTGAGGAGCTGTATACGCTTGCCAAAACTAAAAGGTATTCGCACGCACGCATACGCAGAATAATATTAAACTGCTTTTTGGGCGTTACCGCCGAGCTTGCCGCGATCGACCCGCCTTATATCAGAGTCGGCGGATTCACCCCGAGGGGGGCGGAGCTGCTGCGTGAGGCGGCGTTGAGCGCAAGGCTGCCTCTTCTCGCCAAAACAGCCGATATCGCCGCCCTGAGCGAAGAAGCAAAGGCTGTTTTTGCCGCGGAATGCAGGGCGGGGGATATCTATGCCCTCTGCCTGACGAATGCCGCCGAATGCGGCGCGGAGAAGCGTTTTCGCCCTATTATAATAAAGTGAAAATTTTACCGTTACCGCCGTTGCCCGAGTGGCAGCGGCTTTTTTGACGCTTTTTGATAGGCATAATACACAAAAGTGAAAAAATTATCCACAAAATAATTATGGAAAAACATCGAAATTTCATATGAATGCACAAAGAAATTTTATTTGCCGTTATTCGCTTGACAGACGGCCGCTCAAAATGTATAATATCGTTCCGTATTATTTATAATGGATTAATACCCCTATAATTTATTTTATCTTTGCGCTTAATATTATAAAATATATGGGGAGATCCCGCAAAATTTCGATTTTCCGAGAGAGAAACGGAAATTCAAAAGAACGGAGTGATTTTGCCTATGCTGAAAGTGAAACCCGTTACACGAGGAAGCTGCCAACGCATGAGCTTCGGTAAGATCGACGAGGTCATGGATATGCCCAACCTCATCGAGGTTCAGAAGGCGTCCTACAATTGGTTCATCGAGAAGGGCCTCAAAGAGGTCTTCCGCGACATGGCCGATATTACGGACTATACTGGGAACTGGGTGCTCAGCTTCATTGATTACCGCCTTGACGACAAGCCGAAGTATTCGGTGCGCGAGTGCAAGGAGAGAGATGCGAACTACGCAGCGCCCATGCGTGTGACAGTCCGCCTTCAGAATAAGGAGACCGGCGTTATCAAGGAGTCCGAGGTCTATATGGGCGACTTCCCGATAATGACCGACAGCGGCACCTTTGTCATCAACGGCGCCGAGAGAGTCATTGTCTCTCAGCTTGTTCGTTCGCCCGGTGTTTATTACGGCATGACCCATGATAAGACCGGTATCGAGCTTTTCACCAGCACCATCAACCCCAACAGGGGCGCATGGCTCGAATATGAGACCGACCCCAACGATATCTTCTACGTCCGCATAGACAAAAATCGCAAGATATATATCACCGCTTTCGTGCGTGCCCTAGGCCTTAGCTCCAACGATGATATCCGCCGCTTCTTCGGCGAGGATGCCAAGCTCGAAGCTACCATGGAGAAGGACGAGACCCGCAACACAGAGGAAGCGCTCATCGAAGTGTTCAAGAAGCTGCGCCCCGGCGAGCCCGCCACCCTTGAGGCCGCTCAGCAGCAGTTTGACAACCTCTTCTTTGACTCCCACAAGTACGATATCTCCCGCGTCGGCAGATATAAGTACAACAAAAAGCTCTCGATGCTCAACCGTCTCCCCGGCTGCGTAGTCGCGGAGCCCGTTATATCCGAGTACACCGGCGAGCTTATTGCCGAGCCGGGCGAGGTGCTCACCAAGCAGAAGGCTATTGAGATAGAGCAGGCAGGCGTTATGAAGGTCGTCGTCAAATGCGAGGACGGCAGCGATCTGTTCGTCATCTCAAACGGCATGGTCGACCCGATGGCGCTGCTCCCCGAGGGCTTCACCAGGGAAGAGCTTGACGAGATATCCATCAATGAGAAGGTCCGCTTCTCCGTTATGAGAGAAGTCCTCGAAAAGTGCGGCGATGATAAACAAGCGCTGCTTGAGGAGATGAGGCTCCGCTGCGACGACCTTATCCCGAAGCATATTATCGTCGACGATATATTCGCCTCGGTCAACTACGTTAACTGCCTGACCAAGAAGGTCGGCAACATCGACGATATCGACCACCTCGGCAACAGACGCATCAGATCCGTCGGCGAGCTGCTCCAGAATCAGTTCAGGATCGGCCTCGCAAGGATGGAGAGAGTTGTCCGTGAGAGAATGGCCATCCAGGCGCAGGAGGATGAGGATAAGATAACTCCGCAGAGCCTTATCAATATCCGCCCCGTCATGGTCGCCGTCAGAGAGTTCTTCGGCTCTTCGCCGCTCTCACAGTTCATGGATCAGCATAACCCTCTTGCGGAGCTTACCCATAAGCGCCGTCTTTCCGCCCTCGGCCCCGGCGGTCTTTCGCGAGACAGAGCGGGATTCGAGGTCCGCGACGTTCATTATTCGCACTACGGACGTATGTGCCCGATAGAGACCCCCGAAGGCCCCAACATCGGCCTTATCTCCTATCTTGCAACATTCGCCAAGATCAATGAATACGGCTTCATCGAAGCTCCGTTCAGAAAGATAGATAAAGAGACCGGCGTGGTGCTCGACGAGGTTGAGTACATGACCGCCGACACCGAGGATGAGTACATCGTCGCCCAGGCGAACGAGCCCCTCGATGAGAATAACCGCTTCGTCAGGAAGAAGATCACTGCAAGGCACAGAGATGAATTCCTTGAGATCGACAACACCAAGGCCGATTACATGGACGTTTCGCCCAAGATGGTCGTTTCAGTTGCAACGGCTCTTATCCCGTTCCTTGAGAACGACGACGCCAACCGCGCGCTGATGGGCTCCAACATGCAGAAGCAGGCCGTTCCTCTTCTCAAGACCGAAGCTCCCATCGTCGGCACCGGTATGGAATATAAGGCTGCCGTTGACTCCGGCTCCGTCGTGCTCGCCAAAGAGGGCGGCGTAGTCTCCAAGGTTGCGGCCGACAGCGTTGATATCCTTGAGGACGGAGGCACAAGCAGGCACTATGAGCTTATCAAGTTCATGCGCTCCAACCAGGGCACCTGCACCAACCAGCGCCCGATAGTTTCCGTCGGTCAGAGAGTCGAGAAGGACGAGGTCATCGCAGACGGCCCCGCTATCGACCACGGCGAGCTGAGCCTCGGCAAAAACGCCCTTGTCGGCTTCATGACATGGGAGGGCTACAACTACGAGGACGCCGTTCTTATCAATGAGAAGCTCGTCAGAGACGACGTTTACACCTCTATCCATATCGAGGAATATGAGACCGAGGCCAGAGACACCAAGCTCGGCCCCGAAGAGATAACCAGAGATATCCCCAACGTCGGCGAGGACGCCCTCGGCAACCTTGACGACAGAGGCATAATCCGCATCGGCGCAGAGGTTCACTCCGGCGATATACTTGTCGGCAAGGTAACGCCCAAGGGCGAGACCGAGCTGACCGCCGAGGAGAGGCTGCTCCGCGCGATATTCGGCGAGAAAGCCAAGGAAGTCAGAGATACTTCCCTTAAAGTGCCCCACGGCGAATACGGCATCGTTGTCAATGTCGAAGTATTCACCAAGGAGAACAGCGACGAGCTGTCGCCCGGCGTAAACAAAGTTGTCCGCTGCTACATCGCCCAGAAGAGAAAGCTCTCCGTCGGCGATAAGATGGCGGGCCGCCACGGCAATAAGGGCGTTGTTTCAAGGATCCTTCCTCAGGAGGATATGCCCTTCCTGCCCGACGGCACACCGCTTGATATAGTTCTTAATCCCCTCGGCGTTCCCAGCCGAATGAATATCGGTCAGGTTCTCGAGGTTCACCTCGGCTTTGCCGCAAGAGCGCTCGGCTACAAGATAATGACCCCCGTATTCGACGGCGCCCATGAGGAGGATATCACCGAGGCATTTGCGGAGGCAAACCGCCGCACTATGGAAAAGGCTGAGCAGGAGGCCAAGGAGAAGGGCGTTGAATTCGACCCCTCCAAGGTGCCGCAGCTCCGCATGGACTGCAAGTCCATCCTTACCGACGGCAGGACCGGCAGGAAGTTCGACAACCCCGTAACCGTCGGCGTTATGTATTACCTCAAGCTCCATCACCTTGTTGACGATAAGATCCACGCCCGTTCGACCGGCCCGTACTCCCTCGTCACTCAGCAGCCTCTGGGCGGTAAAGCTCAGTTCGGCGGCCAGCGTTTCGGCGAGATGGAGGTTTGGGCGCTCGAGGCATACGGCGCAGCATACACCCTTCAGGAGATACTTACCGTCAAGTCGGATGACGTCGTGGGCAGAGTCAAGACCTACGAGGCCATCGTTAAGGGCAAGAATGTCCCGACTCCCGGTATCCCCGAATCCTTCAAGGTCCTTATCAAGGAGCTCCAGTCCCTCGCACTCGATATCAAGGTGCTTGACGAGAACGGCGACGAAGTCGACCTCCGCCAGACCTATGACAACGACGACGCCGGCTTCGCACCGGATGATAAGGCGTTCCAGAGCGTCAATGACGCCGAGGGCAGCGACGATTTCATCGTTGACGAGGGCAGCGAGGAGAACGATATCTTCATCAGAGACGACGGCGATGACGAGGATGGTTTCGCCGACGAATTCCGTGATGAAATGGGCGATGAAGATTACGGTCTTGATTTAGAACCCTCGGAGGACGATTACGAGTAATCGTCGTTTCACACCAAACTAACGGAAGGGGCATCGTTATATGGAAAACGTAGAAGCCAACAGCAATCTTTCTTTTGAATCCATAAAAATCGGCCTTGCCTCGCCCGACCAGATAAGAGAATGGTCATACGGCGAGGTCAAGAAGCCCGAAACCATAAATTACAGAACCCTCAAGCCCGAGAGAGACGGTCTTTTCTGCGAAAGGATATTCGGGCCGCAGAAGGACTGGGAGTGCCACTGCGGTAAGTATAAGAGGATCCGTTATAAGGGCAAGGTCTGCGAGCGCTGCGGCGTTGAGATCACCCGCTCCAAGGTACGCCGTGAGAGAATGGGCCACATTGAGCTTGCGACCCCCGTTTCACACATCTGGTATTTCAAGGGCACACCCTCGAGAATGGGCGTTATCCTTGATATCTCCCCCAGAGAGCTTGAGAAAGTCCTTTATTTCGCAAAGCACATAGTTATCGACCCCGGCGATACGCCTCTTGAGAAGGGTCAGACCCTCGACGAGAAGGATTACGACGAGTATCGCCTTAAATATGACGACGCTTTCAAGGCAGGCATGGGCGCCGAGGCTATCAAGGAGCTGCTCTCCGAGATAGACCTCGATAAGCTCTCAGAGGAGCTTAAAGCCGAGATGGAGAGCACCTCCGGCCAGAAGAAAGCAAAGGCGCTCAAGCGCCTTGAGGTCGTCGAAGCCTTCAGACAGTCCGGCAACAGACCGGAGTGGATGATCCTCGACGTTATCCCTGTTATCCCGCCGGAGATCCGCCCCATGGTTCAGCTCGAGGGCGGCAGATTCGCCACCTCCGACCTTAACGACCTTTACAGACGCGTTATCAACAGAAACAGCCGTCTTGCAAAGCTTATGGAGCTCGGCTCCCCCGAGATAATCATCAGGAACGAGAAGAGAATGCTTCAGGAGGCCGTTGACGCCCTTATCGACAACGGCAGAAGAGGCAGACCCGTTACCGGCCCCAACAACAGGGCGCTCAAGTCCCTTTCGGATATGCTGAAAGGTAAGCAGGGACGTTTCAGACAGAACCTGCTCGGTAAGCGTGTCGACTACTCCGGCCGTTCGGTTATCGTCGTCGGACCTGACCTCAAGCTCTATCAGTGCGGTCTTCCCAAAGAGATGGCTCTCGAGCTCTTCAAGCCCTTCGTTATGAAGCGCCTTGTCGAGACCGAGGTCGCGGGCAACGTCAAATCCGCCCGTAAGATGGTCGAGCGCTCCAACCCCGCAGTGTGGGATGCTCTTGAGGTAGTCATCAAGGATCACCCCGTCATGCTCAACCGTGCTCCCACGCTTCACCGCCTCGGTATCCAGGCATTCGAGCCGGTGCTTGTCGAGGGCAGAGCCATAAGGCTTCATCCCCTTGTTTGTACCGCATTCAACGCCGACTTCGACGGCGACCAGATGGCAGTCCATGTTCCGCTTTCGGCAGAGGCTCAGGCAGAGGCTCGCTTCCTCATGCTTGCGGCTAACAACCTGCTCAAGCCTTCGGACGGCCGCCCCGTTACCGTTCCCACTCAGGATATGATACTCGGCTCCTACTATCTGACCATAGTCAACGACAACAACCCCGCAAACTCCGACTATGTTCCCGAGGATCCCTATGAGCCCGGCGCACCTACCGAGTTCATCGACGAGAAGGGCGAGAAGCATTTAATATATAAAACATTTAATAATGTCGACGAAGCGATGATGGCATATGACGAGGGCGATATCGGCCTGCACGTCAATGTCAGGATCCGCATGACCAAGGAAGTGAACGGCGAGAGCGTAACTCAGCTCGTCACCACCACCCTCGGCAAGGTCATCTTCAATACGCCTATCCCGCAGGATCTCGGCTTCATTGACAGAACCGACCCCGCCAACCTCTTCACCCCCGAGGTCGACGTGCTTGTTAATAAGAAGATGCTCGGCAAGATCATCGACCGCTGCATCAAGGTTCACGGCACTGCGATCGCAGCCGATGTGCTTGATAAGATCAAGGCTCAGGGTTACAAATACTCAACTCGAAGCGGTATCACCGTCGCCGTCTGCGACGCGACCATCCCGCCGCTTAAGAAGCAGCTCATTGAGCACGCCGAAGCGAGAGTTGCCAAGATCACTAAGGAATACGAGAGAGGTCTCATCACCAACGACGAGCGCTCCGAGGATGTCATAAAGGCATGGGAGGATTGCACTAAGGAGGTCTCCTCCGAGCTGAAGAAGAACTTCAGAAGATTCAATCCCATCAACATGATGCTTGACTCCGGCGCCCGCGGTAACGATTCACAGCTTCGTCAGCTTGCAGGTATGCGCGGACTTATCGCCAACACCGCAGGTAAGACGATAGAGGTTCCCATCAGAGCCAACTACCGTGAAGGTCTTAATATACTCGAATACTTCATTTCCTCCCGCGGCGCCCGTAAAGGTCTTGCCGATACCGCGCTCAGAACGGCTGACTCGGGTTATCTGACCCGCCGTCTTGTCGACGTTTCTCAGGATGTTATCATCCGCGAGGAGGATTGCCACTGCACCGACGGCATCAACGTCTATGATATTTATGACGGCGATCCCAACTTCGGCGGCAGAAAGATAGTCGGCCTTGCAGAAAGACTTACCGGCAGATTCCTGCTTGAGGATTATCACGACCCCGAAACGGGCAAACTGATAGCAAGCAAGGATGAGATGATGACCGATGTTATCGCCGAGCAGGTCGCCGCAAGCGTCCATGCAGAGCATGATAAGCAGGTCGCCGCAGGCATCCTGCCCGAGACTTCAAGAGCGCAGATCAAGATTCGTTCGCTGCTCTCCTGCTGCTCAGAGCACGGCGTTTGCATCAAGTGCTACGGCGCAAACCTTGCAACGGGCGAGCCTGTGACCGTCGGTGAAGCTGTCGGTATCATCGCAGCTCAGTCCATAGGCGAGCCGGGTACTCAGCTTACCATGAGAACATTCCACACCGGCGGCGCTGCCGACCAGTCGGATATCACCACCGGTCTTCCCAGAATTGAAGAACTCTTTGAGGCGCGCAAGCCCAAGATGCTCGCCATAATGAGCGAGATCGACGGCGTCGTCTCCTTCAGAGAGATCAAAAAGAGCCAGCACGTTATCGTCACCGCCGACGACGGCGAGGAGAAGGCTTACCTCATCCCCTACGGCTTCCGCCTGAAGGTTGAGGAGGGTCAGAGAGTCACCAAGGGCGCACAGCTCACCGAAGGTGCTCAGAACCCGCACGACATCCTTGCAATTCTCGGCGTTGAGGCAGTCCATGACTACCTCATCAGAGAGGTTCAGAGGACCTACCGTATGCAGGGTGTTGACATCAACGATAAGCATATCGAGGTCATTGTTCGCCAGATGATGAGAAAGGTCAAGATAGTAGACGCAGGCGACTCCAAGTTCCTGCCCGGCACCGTGGTTGAGAAGATGGACTTCCGTCTTGAGAATGAACGCCTTGCAAGAGAGGCTGAGGAGAAGGGCGTCGAGCCGAAGTTCGCAGTCTCCGCCCCCACCCTTATGGGTATCACCAAGGCTTCGCTCGCAACGGATTCGTTCCTCTCCGCCGCATCGTTCCAGGAGACCACCAGAGTCCTCACCGACGCCGCCATCAAGGGCAAGACCGATCCCCTTATCGGCCTCAAGGAGAACGTCATTATCGGCAAGCTCCTGCCCTCCGGCACCGGCATGAAGTGCTACAGCAAGGTGGAGCTTAAGCCTACAGGTAAGTTCGGTAATATTGCCGAAAATGCCGAGTAATTTTTGTCGAAAGTGTTGACAAACGAGCTTCACTTGTGATAAAATACAAAATTGTGGTGTCAAAGGCTCCGTCGTAAGGCGGCGGAGCCTCGCACAATACATATTTTAAAAAGAAAGGAGAGATTGTTTTTGCCTACCTTTAATCAGCTTGTTCGTAACGGCAGAGAAACGCTCGAAAGAAAGCCCAAGGCTCCCGCTCTTTTGAAAGGCCTGAACTCCAAGAAGAATGTTCTTACCGATCAGGATTCACCCCAGAAGCGCGGCGTCTGCACCGCTGTTAAGACCGCGACCCCCAAGAAGCCCAACTCGGCTCTTCGTAAGATCGCCAGAGTCCGTCTTACCAACGGCATCGAGGTTTCGGCTTATATCCCCGGCGTAGGTCACAACCTTCAGGAGCACTCCGTTGTCCTCATCAGAGGCGGCCGTGTTAAGGATCTTCCCGGTGTCCGTTACCACATCATCCGCGGCACTCTTGATACCCAGGGCGTTAACGGCAGAATGCAGGCCCGTTCCAAGTACGGCGCAAAGCGTCCCAAGGCAGCCAAGAAATAATCCCGCACCAATCAAGACAAATCTTCTTGCAGGCTGAAGAAGCGCTTTATGCTCTTCGACCAATGCAATGTATATTATATATAAATAGTATGCTTCTGCGTTGGCGCCGACGGGAATTTGTCACTCGAGTACCTATGATATCATTACTATGAAGGAGGGAAGCGAAGTGCCAAGAAGAGGCAATATCGCAAAACGTGAAGTTTTGCCTGATCCGCTTTACAACTCAACCCTTGTCACCCGTCTTATCAACAATGTTATGTATGACGGCAAAAAGGGCGTAGCTCAGAAAATCGTTTATGATGCATTTGACATCATCAAAGAGAAGACAGGTAAGGAACCCCTTGAGGTTTTTGAGGCAGCAATGGAGAACGTTATGCCCATGCTTGAGGTAAAGGCTCGCCGTGTCGGCGGTGCTACCTATCAGGTACCCATGGAGGTTCGCCCCGAGAGAAGACAGACTCTCGGCCTGCGTTGGATCACTCTCTACAGCCGTCAGCGTTCCGAGAGAACGATGAAGGAGAGACTTGCCAACGAGATCATGGATGCGGTCAACTCCACCGGTTCCGCATTCAAGAAGCGTGAAGATACCCACAAGATGGCAGAGGCCAACAAGGCATTTGCACACTTCAGGTGGTAATCATTTCACCGAGATTTACTATATTTTCAGCTTAACAGAAATTCGGAGGTTTATATGCCAAGACAGGTATCCCTTGAGATGACCAGAAACATCGGTATCATGGCGCACATCGATGCCGGTAAAACTACCACAACCGAGCGTATCCTGTTTTATACGGGAAAAACTCATAAAATCGGTGAGACCCACGATGGCTCCGCAACGATGGACTGGATGGAGCAGGAGCAGGAGCGTGGTATAACCATCACTTCCGCTGCTACGACCTGTTTCTGGAAGAACCACCGTATCAACATCATCGACACTCCGGGTCACGTCGATTTCACCGTTGAGGTCGAGCGCTCCCTGAGAGTTCTTGACGGTTCTGTTACAGTTCTTTGCGCTAAGGGCGGCGTCGAGCCCCAGTCCGAGACGGTCTGGAGACAGGCGGATAAGTATCATGTTCCCAGAATGGTCTATGTCAACAAGATGGACATTATGGGCGCTGACTTCTACAGAGTCATCGACATGATGAAAGAGCGCCTTAAGTGCAATGCGGTCCCCATTCAGCTGCCTATCGGCGCTGAGGCGGATTTCAAAGGTATCATAGACCTTGTTATAATGAAGGCCTATTACTACAAAGACGACCTGGGCGTTGATATCGAGGTTACCGATATCCCCGACGACATGAAGGAGCTTGCCCAGAAGTACCATACCGAGATGCTCGAGCACGTTGCCGAGCAGGATGACGAGCTGCTTGAGAAATATCTCAACGGCGAGGAGCTCACCATTGATGAGATCAAGTCCTGCATCAGAAAGTCGACTCTTGCAAATCACATGGTGCCCGTCGTCTGCGGTACTTCCTACCGCAATAAGGGCGTTCAGCTTCTGCTTGATGCAGTTGTTGATTATATGCCCGCCCCCACGGATGTTCCCTCGATCAAGGGCGTCAACCCCAAGACTGACGAGGAGGAGTTCAGACATTCGTCCGATGACGAGCCGTTCTCCGCTCTCGCATTCAAGATAGCTACCGACCCGTTTGTCGGCAAGCTCTGCTTCTTCAGAGTATATTCCGGTAAAGTCGAAACAGGCAGCACCGTTTATAACTCGACCAAGGACACCAACGAGCGTATGGGCAGAATTCTGCAGATGCACTCCAACCACAGACAGGATATCGACTGCTGCTATGCGGGTGATATCGCGGCCTGCGTCGGTGTTAAGCAGACCACCACGGGCGACACGCTCTGCGACGCGAAGCATCCCATCATACTTGAATCCATGGAATTCCCCGAGCCCGTTATCAGAGTTGCCATCGAGCCCAAGACCAAAGCAGGTCAGGAGAAGATGAGTATCGCTCTTGCAAAGCTCGCTGAGGAAGACCCCACCTTCAAGTGCTACACGGATGAAGAGACAGGCCAGACTATCATAGCCGGTATGGGTGAGCTTCACCTTGAGATAATCGTCGACAGAATGCTGCGCGAGTTTAGAGTTGAAGCCAATGTCGGTAAGCCCCAGGTTGCTTACCGCGAGACCATCACCAAGACTGCCGAGTCGGATACCAAGTATTCGCGTCAGTCCGGCGGTAAGGGTCAGTACGGTCATGTCAAGATCAGGATCGAGCCGAATCCCGAGAAGGGCTTCGAGTTCGTCAACAATATTGTCGGCGGCGCTATTCCCAAGGAATACTTCAACGCCATCGAAGCAGGTATCAAGGGTGCAATGCTCTCCGGTGTGCTTGCGGGCTTCAATGTTGTTGACGTCAAGGTTACCCTCTTCGACGGTTCTTACCATGAGGTCGACTCATCCGAAATGGCGTTCAAGATCGCCGCTTCAATGGCATTCAAGGATGCTATGAAGAAGGCAGGCCCCGTCCTTATGGAGCCTATCATGAAGACTTCGGTCATCGTTCCCGACGAATACATGGGCGATGTTATCGGCGATATCAACTCTCGCCGCGGCACCATCCAGGGCACCGAGACCAGGACAGGCGCAGTTCAGATCAACGCCTTTATTCCGCTTTCAAATATGTTCGGCTATGCAACCGCTCTCCGCTCAAAGACCCAGGGCAGAGGCCAGTATGTCATGGAGCCCAGCCATTACACTGAGGTTCCCAAGTCAATTGCCGAAAAAATCGTCAGCGAGAAATAAAAATTTTAAAAAATGCTTGAAATCTCAAGCTATTGTTGGTACAATACTATCATGCGACAGCATGGATCAAAATTTGCTTATGGGAGGAAATCATAATGGCAAAAGAAAAATTTAATCGTTCCAAACCTCACGTAAATATCGGAACAATCGGTCACGTTGACCACGGCAAGACCACTCTTACCGCTGCTATCACCAAGACCCTCGCTATGAAGGGCGACGCAGCATTCGTTGACTATGCAAACATCGATAAGGCTCCCGAAGAGAGAGAGCGTGGTATAACCATCAACACTGCTCACGTTGAGTATGAGACCGATAAGCGTCACTATGCACACGTTGACTGCCCGGGCCATGCCGACTACATCAAGAACATGATCACCGGCGCTGCTCAGATGGACGGTGCTATCCTTGTTATCGCTGCTACCGACGGCCCCATGGCTCAGACTAAAGAGCATCTTCTTCTTGCTCGTCAGGTCGGCGTGCCCAAGATCATCGTTTTCATGAACAAGGTTGACCAGGTTGACGATCCCGAGCTCCTTGAGCTTGTCGAGATGGAAATCCGTGAGACCCTCGCTGAGTACGGCTTTGATGAGGACGCTCCCATCATCCGCGGCTCCGCTCTTCAGGCTCTCCAGTATGACGGCGGCGACATGAACGCTCCCGAGCTTAAGTGCATCTGGGAACTCATGGATGCTGTTGACGAGTACATCCCCACTCCCGACCGTAAAGCTGACCTTCCCTTCCTTATGCCTGTTGAGGACGTCTTCACCATCACCGGCCGCGGCACCGTTGCTACCGGTAGAGTTGAGCGTGGACAGCTTAAGACTTCCGAGGAAGTTGAGATCGTTGGTCTTACCGACGAGAAGAGAAAGACCGTCGTTACCGGTATCGAAATGTTCCGCAAGATCCTCGACTATGCTGAGGCAGGCGACAACATCGGTGCTCTTCTTCGCGGTGTTCAGAGAAACGAGATCGAGCGCGGCCAGGTTCTTGCTAAGCCCGGTTCAATCCATCCTCACACCAAGTTCAAGGGCCAGGTTTACGTTCTGACCAAGGATGAAGGCGGCAGACATACTCCGTTCTTCAACAACTATCGTCCTCAGTTCTACTTCAGAACCACCGACGTTACCGGCGTTATCACCCTTCCCGAAGGCACTGAGATGTGCATGCCCGGCGACAACGTTGATATGGACGTTGAGCTTATCACCCCGATCGCTATCGAAAAGGGTCTTCGTTTCGCTATCCGTGAAGGCGGCAGAACCGTTGGTTCAGGCGTTGTTATCGAGATCAACGAATAATTAAATCTTTTCGGAGGCTGTTGCTTTGTGCAGCAGCCTCTTTTTCATGCAAAAAATCCTCCTTGCCGATGCAGGGAGGATTTTTCCGCTTTATCTTAAATTGTCGATCTCTCTTTGCAGATTTGCGAGGAATTTGCCTGCGTGGGCGCCGTCCATCTGTAATATCGCCGAGCCTGCGAGACGGATGAGGTGTGCCGCAGGCAATCAACGCTGCAAAATCGATCCTCCGTCGCAACTCCGTTGCGCCACCTCCTTTTCTAAGGAGGCCACTATAGCAGATAGCTCAGTGCTGCTTTTATCGAGCAACCACACAGGTTCGCTCCACTATGGTTGCAATAATTATGGGCTCCTTTTGAAAGGAGCTGTCACGAAGTGACGGAGGATTGTTTGGTAGATTCAAAAATCAAAATATAGTTGTTTTTATAATCACAAATCTGCAATTTAATTGTAGGGGATGACGTCCTCGGCATCCCGCAAAATAATTGCAAATGCAAAAGCATCATCGTAGGGGCGAACTGTGTTCGCCCGCTGAAAACCGCCGAGTTTGCACTTGCAGTTGCCTGCGTGACGGAGGGATTCTCGGTTGAATTTCAGCAAAAACTCCCTCAGTCCTACGGACAGCTCCCTCAAGATGGAGCCTAAGAGGCGGGCAACAGTTTTATAAGTTAAACACACATCATGTGCTTCTGAAACTAAGTTAATCCCTCAGCCGTCAGGCTGACTGAGGGGTTGATTTGTCAAACTGCCGCTTCAATTCGCTGCCGCAACAAAAATTTCAAAAAGAAAACAAAGCCCTCCTCGGGACGAACCCGGGAAGGGCGTATCATATGAATTTTATCTGCCGAAGAGTCCGGTGTAGCCCGCTGTTGCGGATTGCTCTGCAGGCGGCGCTTCCGTGGGAGTATCATGCTGCTGCGGCTCCGTTACCGGCTCTGCGGTCGGCTCGTCATAGGACTGCTCGGCGGTAGTCTCATCGTCGCCGGGCAGATAGTAGCGGCGGCGTGTTGTCGTTTCGCCGTCGTTACGCCCGAAAATGCCGTCGAGCCTGCTGCGTTTCTTGGTCGTGCTTTCATCGTCATAAGACCAATCGTTCGACGCTGTTGTGCTGTGCTGTTGACCTGATGAATCGTCGTAGATCTCCGCCGATGTGTTGCGGGCGAGGTCAAGCGCTGAAATATGAGTTGCGGGGTTTATCTCGATATTTGTAGTGCCGAATATTGCGAGCTGCAATTCGCGGGCAGCCTTGATATAGTCGACTATCCAGACGTCGAGCTTGCCGGTGTAGGTCTGGAAGTGGTGAACGCCCATTCTGTATTCATCTGACGGCTCGACCATACTGTTTATCTCGTATTGCATCCAGCCCTCGCTTAGCGCTTGAGTGCCGAGTGAGATTATCTCGCTTGTGCGATAGTTTGTAGTGACATAAGGCAGAAAGGTCTCGATGGCTTTATTGAGGTCGCTGAACGATGAGGATTTGACATTCTTTATCAGTGAAGTGATAACGCATCTTTGGCGTCTTGTTCTCTCGATCTCACTGTCATTCTTTCTGATCCTTGAGTAGATCAGCGCTCTTTCGCCGTTGAGCAACACATTGTCGCCGCTCTCAAAGCCCGCTATCCTTGTGGTGCGGTTCATATATTTTGCCTCGGCCTCGGTTATCGGCACGGTGACGCCGCCGAGGGTGTCAATGACCTTGACAAATGACTCGAAATTGATTGAAACGTAATTGTCGATTTTGATTTTATAGTTGTCGGAGAGCACCTCCATCAGCTTCGCCGCGCCGCCCCATGAATAGGAATGGTTGGTCTTGTCGAAGCGATCCTGACCTTTGATATTCATATATGAATAGGAGTCTCTGAGGAAGGAGCAGATGTTGATTTTCTTGGTCTTTCTGTTGACCGACACGAGCATACAGGAGTCAGAGCGGTGGGAGCCGTCGTCATTATCCTCACCTATGAGAAGGACATTGACCACATTTTTGCTGTAGAGCTTCTCGCCGCCGTTGAGCGCCCACGACTTGATAAGATCCTTTATCGAGTCGGCGTTTGCGATATCGGCTATCGACTGGAAGCTGAGATTCTCATCCTCGTCAATGGCGAAGGTGGCGTTCGGGTCGCCCGATTCGCCCGTCTCATAGTTGATGAGCGAGAGTATCTTGCGGATATATGCGCCGCCCAGCGCCGAGAAAACGAGCACAAGGCATATGACTATGCTCAGAAGCGCCTTCAGATTGCGCTTGTGGTTGCGCAGAAAGAAGGGCTTGAATTTGTATCGCATGAAGTGGCTTAACCCCTTTGTTATCCCCTTAGGCTTGCTGTAGCTGGTGATATCTTCATATTTATCGTTATTCTTTTGTCTCTTGTCACCCATATTATCACCCTGAAATTTTTAAAATCCGTGGTTTTATCACATATATGATAGTATATCACAAAAGAAAATAAAAGTTAAGATTTTTAGCACATTTTGAATGAAAACTTTTTATGAATAAAATGGGGGAAATTGTCTAAATCGACGGATGAAAAATCGGGGGCGCCGTTTCGACGCACCCGAAAGACTTTATGAATATACGCTTATTTCGGAGAGAACAGGATTGCTTCTTGACTGGTTAAAAATAATAACTATCTCATCCGTGTATGCCGGCACTGTGAGGCGGACTATCTTTTTTGAGCCGATCACGGTGCATTCGCTTATCCTGCGGTAGCCCGCGCCGCTCTTGGCATAGATATCGAAATCCTCAACTCGCTGGCTGAACTCGATATTTTCGCGCAGGACTATGGTTGAAATCTTGCTGCAGCCGTCAAATTTGAGGCTCACACCGTATTCGTCGTTGCCGAGCTTGACTGCGGCAGTGTCGGAGGGTCTGCTTTCGCCCGAGGTGTTTATGAGCGAAGCGGAGTAGTCGAGCGGATTTTCAAAAGGCTCGGTGATGAGCTCGGTGAATTTTTTGAGTGTCTTTATCTCACGGTCGGAGATGAGTCCGCGCCTATCGGGAGGAACGTTGAGCAGGAGAGAGGCGTTGCCGCCGACGGTGTTGAAATAGATGTTTGCGAGCTGCCTTGCGGAGCGGATGCCGGTGGGATTAGTCAGATAATATGAATTATCGTGATAGAACCAGCCGGTCGTGACGGAGACATCGGCTTCGCCGGGGCTCCACTTGAGGTCACGGTACTGCTTTACAAGCTCGCGGCTGCCCATATCCTCGGAGTATGCGTCGATCTCGGGCAGCTTGCCGTCCTCCTTCTGCGAGCTGTCCATTACTGCGTCGACACTGACGGTGCTGGCGGGGATAACGCTCCATTCGCTCTTGCGAACCTTGCCGCCCTCGTTGCCTATCCAACGAACATCGGGGCCGCAGTTGGAGATTATGGCGTCAGGCTGAAGAGTATGGATAACTTTATAGTATCTGTCCCAATCATAGGTCTGCTTTTTGCCGTTCGGGCCTTCGCCGCAGGCGCCGTCGAACCAGAAGCAGAATATATCGCCGTAATTTGTGCAAAGCTCGGTGAGCTGATTTACGAAGTAATCGTTATATGCGTCGGAGCCGTAGGTGGCCTCGTGTCTGTCCCACGGGGAGAGGTAAATGCCGAATTTAAGACCGTATTTCTTGCAGCTCTCTGCAAGCTGAGCGACGACATCCTTGCCGTAGGGGCTGTGCATGACGCTGTGATCGGTGTATTCAGTGTCGAAAAGGCAGAAGCCGTCGTGATGCTTCGCTGTGAAGATAATGCCCTTTGAGCCTGTATCCTTGAGCACGCTGCACCACTGATCGGTGTCAAGCTCGGTGGGGTTAAAGATGGCGGGATCCTCGGTGCCGTCGCCCCACTCGCTGTCGGTGAAGGTGTTGATGCCGAAATGGATGAAATTATAGTATTCAAGGTCGTTGAATGCAAGCTGATTTTTGTTCGGCACGACGGAGATGAGGCGCTCGACCTCCTCACCGCTGCTCTCGTAACCGTTGTTGTCGATGCACCAGCCGTTTTTGAATTCCATTACATAACCTCCCTGTATCGGCGGTATTATGACAGAAACCGCTGCCACAATGAACGCGAGAATACGTGAAAACAAAGTGAATTTCATCTTTTGCTCCTTTGCATATTAATATGAATTTTCAGTTTAAGCTATCATATCATTTTATTACGATATTTTCAAGAACCGAGGAGAAAAAACGAAAAATAATGTCAAATGCCGCAGAGAGCGCCCGATTTGTTAAAACAGACAATAATCCGCCGCAAAAGGTGAAAAAACAATATTGATTTTGCACATTGACTTTAGAGGGCGGAATCATTAAACTATAAGGCATGAGAGAACTTTGTGCCAAAGGTTCCTTAACGGAAAATGGGGAAAGGAGAAGAGCAATGAACTACAGGATGAACTCCGCTAATAATTCAGCTGCCTGCGAAAGCAAGACGGCTCAGAATCATTGCGCTTCTTCTTATTTCACCATTTTTGCGGACGCCTGCGGGGTGTCCTTTTTTGTTATATTCAATGATATAATACGAGTTATTAACCTTGCTCTAATCAGACTGCTCAATGCAGTCATTTCGGATTTGAATAGCGGAAAGAGCATGAAGGCGCTTGTATATTGAACTGATAGGTTTAATACTTTAAAGCGGTTCTGCTTTTTCGCAGAACCGCTTTTTTGTATAAATTTAAACATCAGCCCCAAAGTGATCGCCGAATAAAATTGATCGGCGGTTACCGAAACGGGCAAAGAAAGGAAGTTATCATATGAAAAAGTTTCTCGCTATCGTTATGGCAGCTCTTATGATGCTTACCGTTTTTGCTGCTTGCGGCGGCAAATCCGACGACGGCAACACCACTAAGGCACCCTCAAACAGCGGCAATGCAAGCGCTGCTGCATTCAAGATCGGCGGCATCGGCCCCCTTACCGGCCCCGCTGCTACCTACGGCATCGCAGTTAAGAACGGCGCTCAGATCGCCGTTGACGAGATCAACGCCCTCGGCGGCACTCAGCTTGAGCTGAAGTTTGAGGATGATGAGAACGACGCAGAGAAATCCGTTAACGCTTACAACTCCCTTAAGGATTGGGGCATGCAGGTAGTCCTCGGCTCCGTTACCACTCAGCCCTGTATCGCAGTTTCTTCGGAAAGCAACAGCGACAGGATCTTTGAGATCACTCCGTCCGCGTCCTCCCTTGACGTTGTAAACGGTAAGGACAATGTGTTCCAGGTATGCTTCACCGACCCCAACCAGGGCACCGCTTCCGCTCAGTATATTTCCGAGCACTCCCTTGCGACCAAGATCGCTGTTATCTATAAGAACGACGACGCTTATTCAACCGGCATTTACAACACCTTTAAGGCAGAGGCCGAGAAGCTCGGTCTGAGCATAGTTTACACCGGCACCTTCACCACCGCTACCGAGAATGACTTCTCCGTCCAGCTCGGCGAGGCAAAGTCGGCAGGCGCAGACCTTGTATTCCTTCCCATCTACTTCACTCCTGCCGCTCTTATCCTCCAGCAGGCTAAGGCTATTAGCTATGAGCCCAAGTTCTTCGGCGTTGACGGCATGGACGGCATCCTTGCAATCAAGGGCTTCGACACCTCCCTTGCAGAGGGCGTTTACCTCCTGACTCCGTTCTCAGCGGACGGTAAGGACGAGAAGACCGTTTCCTTCGTCAGCAAGTATCAGGAGCTCTACAATGAGGTTCCCAACCAGTTCGCAGCCGACGCTTACGACGCTGTTTACGCTATCTATGAAGCTATCCAGAAGTCCGGCGCTACCTCCGATATGAAGACCGACGCTCTTTGCGACGCTCTTTCAAAGGCAATGACCGAGATCGAGGTCGCTGGTCTTACCGGCACAATGACTTGGTCCGCAGAGGGTCAGGTCGCCAAGACCCCGATGGCAGTCGTTATCAAGGACGCTACCTATGTCGGCGTCGAGAATGCCTGACATTCATAAGCAAAACGCGTATTATCATACCCGGGTGCAGGAGGGTTAGGCTCTCCTGCACCCTACGGTGTTTTTATAAGTTGTAATTCTGCGGCGGAAAGCCTGCCGCATCGGCGGTTGTTTTTCCGGCGTTGAATTATTGAAACAGAGGTGTATTATATGAGTTTTCTCTCCTATCTGATAAGCGGTATCAGTCTGGGAAGCATATATGCTATCATAGCTCTGGGCTACACGATGGTTTACGGCATCGCCAAGATGCTGAACTTCGCCCACGGCGACGTTATAATGATAGGCGCATATGTTTCATACTGCGTGACTTCATATCTCGGGCTTAACCCGTTACTTTCCGTGCTTGCGGCGGTCGTAGTCTGCACCCTGCTCGGCATCGTAATCGAGGGGCTGGCTTATAAGCCGCTGAGGAATGCCTCCTCGCTAGCCGTGCTTATCACGGCTATCGGCGTTAGCTACCTGCTCCAGAATCTGGCGCTGCTCATTTGGGGATCGACCCCCAAATCCTTCCACTCGGTCATTGATCTGCCTGCGCTCAAGCTCTTTGACGGCAGACTCGTTATCACCGCGGAGGCTCTGGTCACTATAGCCGCCTGCGTAATCATTATGATCGCGCTGACCCTCTTCACCGGCAAGACCAAGATGGGCAAGGCCATGAGGGCTGTCTCCGAGGATAAGGGCGCGGCTCAGCTCATGGGCATCAACGTCAACGTCACAATTTCGCTTACATTTGCCATCGGCTCGGCTCTCGCCGCTATCGCGGGCGTGCTGCTCTGCTCGATGTACCCCAACCTGCTGCCCACCACCGGCTCAATGCCCGGCATCAAGGCGTTCACCGCAGCCGTTTTCGGCGGTATCGGCTCTATCCCCGGCGCAATGCTCGGCGGCATACTGCTCGGAATAATCGAGACCTTTGCGAAGGCTTATATCTCGACCAACCTTGCCAACGCCATAGTTTTTGCCGTGCTCATCGTAGTGCTGCTTGTTAAACCCGCAGGTCTGCTGGGCAAGCAGATAAAAGAGAAAGTTTGAGGTGAGCGGAATGAAAAAGAACAGTACCCTTTTAAAGCTCAACAAATTCACCAAGAACAGCTTTCTGTCCTATGCAACGGTCATAATCTTCTATGCTGTTATCTCGATACTCATGTCGAACGGCGGCATCTCAAGCTCCTTCAAGGGTCAGCTTATCCCCATCTGCGCCTATGCCGTTATGGCGGTGTCGCTTAACCTCACCGTCGGTATCCTCGGCGACCTGAGCCTCGGTCATGCGGGCTTTATGAGCGTCGGCGCATTTGCGGGCGTTATCGCTTCGCAGTCGATGCACTTCAACGGCGTTGAATCCGACGCGCTCAGAATGCTTGTTGCTATCGTGGTCGGCATAGTCGTGGCGGCTGTCTTCGGCATCATCATCGGCGTGCCCGTGCTTCGCCTTAAAGGCGACTACCTCGCGATAGTTACCCTTGCATTCGGCGAAATAATCAGAGATATCCTCAACTGCTTCTATATCGGTATTGACGAAGACGGCCTGCACTTCAGCGTGCAGAACGCGGACTCCCTCGGCCTCGCAGCCGACGGCAAAGTGCTCGTCAACGGTCCTATCGGCGCGACCGGTATTGATAAGATATCCACCTTCACGGCAGGCACTATCCTTGTTATATTCACCCTCTTCATCGTATACAATCTGACAAATTCCAGAGCGGGCAGAGCGATAATGTCCATTCGTGACAACAGAATAGCCGCCGAATCCGTGGGTATCAATATTACTAAGTATAAGATGATGGCGTTCGTGACCTCGGCTGCCCTTGCGGGCGGCGCAGGCGCGCTCTATGCGCTCAATTACTCGACCGTCGTTTCGTCCAAATTCGACTTCAACACCTCAATTCTCGTGCTCGTCTTCGTCGTGCTCGGCGGCATGGGCAACATCTTCGGCTCACTGATATCGGCGACCATGCTCACCGTCCTGCCGCAGGTGCTCAGAGAGTTCAGAGACTACAGAATGCTTGTCTATGCGCTGGTGCTCATCCTTGTGATGCTCGTCACCAACAGCGACAAGATCCAGTCATATAAAGAAATGCTGTTTGTCAAGCTCTTCAAAAAGAAGAAAAAGAGCAAGCATAACAGCGACACTACGGCAAAGGAGGCTGCAAAATGAGCAAGTTAGTTCCGCTGCCTACAGATTCGCTCGTCCCGGAGCGTGACGCCGGCAAAATGCCCATCCTCGAGGCAAGGCACCTCGGCATTGAATTCGGCGGTCTTAAAGCCGTCGACGACTTCAACCTCACCATCGGCAGGACTGAGATAGCCGGTCTTATCGGCCCCAACGGCGCAGGCAAGACCACCGTTTTCAACCTCCTCACCAAGGTCTATCAGCCGACCTCGGGCACCGTGCTGCTCGACGGCAAGGATACCCACAACATGAATACCGTCAGCATCAATAAAGCCGGTATCGCAAGAACTTTCCAGAATATCCGCCTTTTCGGCGACCTGACCGTTGAGGATAACGTCAAGATCGGTCTGCACAATCAGATGAGATACGGCGTTTGGAACGGCGTATTCAGGCTCCCGAAATATTGGAAGAAGGAGAAGCAGGCGCACGAGAAGGCTCTCGACCTGCTCTCGATATTCGATATGCAGGATCTCGCAGGCGCTCAGGCAGGCTCCCTGCCCTACGGCGCTCAGAGACGCCTTGAGATAGTCCGCGCGCTTGCAACCAACCCGAAGCTGCTGCTGCTCGACGAGCCGGCAGCCGGCATGAATCCCTCCGAGACGGCGGAGCTTATGAATAATATCCGCAAGATCAGAGACACATTCCAGATCGCCGTCATGCTCATCGAGCACGATATGAATCTGGTCATGGGCGTCTGCGAGGGCATCTGCGTGCTGAACTTCGGCAAGATAATCGCAAAGGGCACTCCTGCGGAGATACAGCAGAACCCCACCGTCATCGAGGCTTATCTCGGCACCAAGAAATAAGGAGGCGTAATAATGCTTAAAGTCAACGATATAAACGTGTATTATGGCAGTATTCACGCCATAAAGGGAGTATCCTTTGAGGTCAACGAGGGCGAGATAGTCACCCTCATCGGCGCAAACGGCGCGGGCAAGAGCACCGTGCTTAAGACCGTCTCCGGTCTGCTGCATTCGGCAACAGGCTCGGTAGAATTCCTTGGCAAGAATATCTCGAGCGTTGCACCGCATAAGATAGTCAAGGAGGGCCTTGCACATGTTCCTGAGGGCAGACGCATATTCCTCCAGATGACCGTCGAGGAGAATCTCGACATGGGCGCATTCACCCAGGGCGGCAAGAATGTCGACGAGGATATGGCGAGGGTCTATGAGCAGTTCCCGAGGCTTAAAGAGCGCCGCAAGCAGATAGCGGGCACTCTCTCCGGCGGCGAGCAGCAGATGCTTGCGATGGGCAGAGCCCTGATGAGCCGCCCGAAGCTGCTCATGCTCGACGAGCCCTCAATGGGTCTTGCTCCCATCCTCGTGGAGCAGATATTCGATATAATCAAACTCCTGCACAAGGAAGGAACCACCATTTTGCTCGTTGAGCAGAATGCACAGATGGCGCTCTCCGTTGCCGACAGAGCCTATGTCCTCGAGACGGGCAAGATAACTCTCAGCGGCACGGGCGAGGAGCTTATCCGCAGCGATGAGATAAGGCGCGCTTATCTCGGCGGCTGATCCGCTGTGTTACAAAAAATAAAATTTGTCTATCGTCAAATTAAACAAAACATAATTTTTTAAAAGATACGCATTTGGGCTAACATCCGAATTATACCCGTATGCCTAAAAACTATGTTCAAAATTGTTGACGAAGCAAAGTTTTATGATATAATATGTAATGTGTTATCTAAGTAAACAGTGTGGGAGATATATAACTATGTATGTTAAAGATGTAACCGTGCAGAATCAGGTAGGCCTTCACGCCCGCCCTGCCACCTTCTTTATCCAGAAGGCAAATGAATTCAAATCATCCATTTGGGTCGAGAAGGAGGAGCGCAGAGTCAGCGCTAAGAGTCTTCTCGGTGTACTTTCGCTCGGCATCATGGGCGGCACCACTATCCGCATCATTGCGGGCGGCCCCGATGAGGAGCAGGCTGTCGATGAGCTTGTAAAGCTCGTTGAGTCAGGCTTCGCTGAGTAATTTCACATTCAAAAGGCTGCGGCTTTTCGGCTGCGGCCTTTTTTGTTTTTAAAAGCGTAAATTTCAGGTCGAATTCGACCGATTATCGTTTTTCTTATAGCATTTGCACAAATAGCACTGCGAAATTTTGTTAATTTCGCGGTGTTATTTTTTTGTGCCATTTTAGACTGTATAGTCAGAAGCACCCTAAAGGTAATTCTAAGAAACACATAGTCGAAAGGATGAGCAAAATGAAGTTTATCGCCGTATTAGCGCTGACATTGTCGATGGTTTTGGTTTTCGCCTCATGCAAGCCGCAGCCGCCTGCGGTGATAAGCTCGGGCAAAACCTTTGAGCTGGCGACGGATAAGGACGGCAACGCGCTCTATGACAGCAGCGGCAAACCGATCGCCGTCATCAGGGAGGGGGACGAGGAGCGCACCGAGCCGCTCAGCGAAAAATACCTGATAGTCAGCGACGACAAGATAATGGCCCCCGCCTATGAGCTGGAGGTGCCCGAGGATTTCGATATCAAGGCGAGCAATGCAGACCCGCTGCTTGAGAATAAAAAAGGCACTGTGCAGATAAATATAATGGACAAGACCGACACGGCGGGCGATTTTGACGAATACATAGTCAAGACAGCCGCTTATATGGCCTCGATAAGCAGCGAAGCGGGCGAGCTTGAGGATGTGACTGTTGCGGGGCTGCCGATGCAGCGCATGGGGTTTAAGACTGCGGACGACAGCGGAGAGGCGCTCGATGTCTATTGCTATTTTGCCCGTGTGAACGGCAGGGCGCTGATGATAACCGTGACCTCAAAGAACGGCGGAGTCGGCGGCGCAGCAGAGGCGGACGAGCTTGTGGCAAAGATAGATTTCACAAAATAAAAGCGGATATTGTCATTACGTTAACGTATGAACACTATAAAAAATCAAGGGCGGTGATTCCCATGCGCATCAATACTTCGTGGGCGGGTATTGCGATATATGTTCATTCGGGCTGAACTGTATTGTCCGCCTGCGTTGACTTTACAAGTGTATCCCGAGGACGTTTAGAAAACAGGATGTTCAAAGAAAGGAGCACTATACCATGAAGCTCAACAAACTTCTGCGCTTTATCAGCGTAATTATGGCCGCAGCAATACTTGCGGGCACCCTATCCGTCGGTGCGGCGGCTCTGCACCATCCGTATCTCGACTCTGACTTGCAGTCCAACTACAATTCGATCGACCAAGTCACCTTGACCGCCGATCAGCAGGCTTCGCTCCTGCTCGATAAGGTCGATGTCATGCTTGAGGATAAGGACATCTATATTGATATCCCCATCATCGGCGACATAGACCTGCGTTCGATAGACTCGGCGCTCTCCTCCATCTATGACCTTACGGGCAACTGGCTCTACGGCAGCCTCACTGTCGGCGACCTCACCGTCCTCAAGAGCAACCGTTCGTTCATATCCTCCGCAAGGCGTACCTCCACTAACCTGAGCGATGTCGATGTGATAGACATCGTCGTTCAGTACATTGCCGCATGTATACCCACTCTCGTCAATATCATTGACGACAGCTTCAACTGGGGCATGGTCAGAGGCTTCCTGCCTCCGAAATTCAGGGTCATAATCAGCGATGTTCCCAAATATATCAAAGAAGAAATTTGGGATGCGCTTCACCCAGTCAACTATGAGCAGTATCCCTCCAATACCACTCTTGACAGCATCGTTCAGTTCATGCTCGACAATCAGCTCGGCGGCAAGAGAGAAGCAGTTATGGGCTTCCCCGGCGTGCTGCCCGGATTTGATGTCGATCTTGAGACTGCCGACGGCTACAGGATGCTTGAGGAAGCGATATACTGCGCTCTCAACGAGTATGTAGTGCCCGTCATCAACGGCGACCTCAAAAAGGTCATCAGGGAAGCGGTCATTGCCAATTCTCAAAAGGGCGGCGATCTCGGCCAGCTCGTTAACATTGATTATGTCGTCGCCGAATATAGCTTCGACAAATCAAAGGGACTTATGGAGCAGCTCAACACCGTCCTCGGCACGGTAGTCAATCAGATGCTTACCGACGGCGCGAATAACGCTCTCTTCACCTGGAGCTTTACCCCCGCGGCGGGCGAGACCCAGGCCGACCTGCTTGAGGATAACATCTTCAGGCTCCTCAAGGTCATCATCCCCCTCGGCGGCGATGAGAATTACGACCTTACAGGCAAGGGGCTCCATGACCTGCTCAACTACGTCGCCATCAGCGCCGTAGAGGAGTTCGTTAAGCATATGTCGCTCGACCCCACTCTGCGTATGGATCAGGTAGCTTACCTCGGCCTGCGCGAGCTTGCGGCAAGCGTGCTGCCCGAGAAATCATACCCCGAGCAGCCGGCAAGCGGCACACTCTATAACGACTACAGAGAAGCCATTCTCGGCATCGCAGCGGATCTCGGCATTTATTACTTCAATAATATGTTCGACTTCAATTGCGATCCCGACGCGGGCGTAGACGGCTTTGTTAACGCCTGTGCCGAATGGGGTCTCGATTTTGCAGAGGGTCTTGTCGATGTAAGCACGATAAGCGAGACCAGTACCGGCTGGGATAAGATAGATGCCGTCCTTTGGAGCATCATCCCCAAGGATTGGATCCCCTACGGCACCATGTTTGCGAATAACGGCGTCGCCGGCACCGCAAACGATCTTACCTTCAGATCGCTTATCAACTACTTCCTCGATTCGATATTCAACTGTGAATTCGAGAATTTTTACACCTTCTTTGCTCACAATTCATCGAGCACCCTCGATACCCTCACCCTCAGACAGACCTTGATAAACGTGGTTACGGGCGTTGTGAATAACGCGTTCCCGGGCACTCTGCCCACCAATATCACCTGCTTTGAGGATCTTATGGATACCGATAATCTCAAGAATATCGTTAAGAATCTTATCATTTCTATAAAGGATAAGAAGAGCGTGATCATTCCGACCGCTCTTAACATGATAACGGTATTCACCGGCGCCTCCAAGGAGCAGTCTCTCGGCAAGGCGGATATTGATATCGACGAGAGAGTTTACTGCGAAAACGGCGCCGTTCCCTCCGGCAAGAATATCCGTATAACCAATCTCTCCAAGGGCGTCAACAGAGGCTGGAGAGATCAGGCGGGTGTTCTTCATCAGGACGCAATGTATAAGATAAAGCCCATCGCTGTCACCTGCGATAATTCCGGTGTGACCCTTGCGGCTATCCCCTCGGATACCGTTATCAACGCAAACGGCTTCTATGATGTGGCTGTCTCCGGCACCGTGAGCGGCAACAGTGAGGTTCGTTTCGACCTGACCTACGATATCCTCGACGAGGCGGGCGCAGTCATCAACCCGACCCATCTCGTAGCCTCCGTTTACAGCTACTTCTACACTCAGAAGGGCAATTACGAGGCGACCAGCTCAGCCACCGGCGAAGCAAACAAGGTCAGCATGGACAGCTTCCCGACCTACCTCTACATGACCGATATCTATGACGCGGCGGTGTTCTCGATAATGGCGACCAATAACGGCAGCCTGCTCGGCAACGCAGCGAAGGATATCCGCAGGGCGGTAGTGACCGGCACCATGCCCGCCGAGCTTTCGGCAAACAACCCCGAGAGCGGCTACATTGTCCGCCTTGACGCGGCTTCGCTCACCGTGGACGCTTACGGCTCGGTCAACCCCTATGTGCTTGACCGTGACCCCGATAATCCGCAGCCCTACGGCATTTATGACCTCAGCATTCAGTTTGAGATCTGCGCCAAGGACGCAAGCAGCGGCACTCTCACCGAGGCGAGAGACCACAAGCTCGTGGTTTATAACGATTTCGGTCTGCCCGGCCTGCTCCGCAGAGTTATGAATGCAAACAGACAGAGCGCAGATTATCTCAACGCTTCCGCAGAATGGGCGGCGTATCAGAGCGCTCTGAGCGCAGGCTATGCGCTTGTTCACGGCAACCCCGACCACACCAAGATGTTTGCCTCCGTCAGCTCGCCCGACGGCTCCGACAACGCCTATAAGGCCGCTGCGGACGCTGTCAACGCCGCTGTTGAGGCTCTTGACGCCAAGGTGAAGCCGACCGACACCGCAAAGCTCGCAGCTCTTAAAACAACTCTTGAGGCTCAGACCTCCCCCGAGGGCGGCTACTTCAAGGATGTTGACTATAAGCTCTATACCTATGACAGATGGAATAAGTGGAAGCGCCACGCGCGCAGACTCATCAATTCCCAGGATGTTGCAGAGGGCGTTACCGCAGCGGCAATAACCGACCTCGACCTCGTCTATGCAAAGCATATGCTTGAGCTGATGTATCCCAGAATGCTCCGCAGAGTGGCCGTTAAGACTCATCTTGCCGCAGCCATCACGGCGGCAGGCACCAAGACCGAGTCGGCATACGCCGCAGACACATGGGCGGATTACGCAGCGGCTCTCGCAACCGCAAATGCAGTCAATGCCGACACCTCCGCAGACCTTCGCCAGTCCAAGGTCAATGACGCTCGCGTCTGCCTGCTCAAGGCAGAGCGTATGCTGAAGCCCTTGACCCTGACCGTGCCCGCAGGCTCCACGGCCATCGTCGACTCCCGCAGTATGTTTATCCACGGTATCACCGAGAGCCTTGCTTCGCTTGACGGCTATATTGCGGCGGCGAGCGGCTACACCCTTAATGTGATTCGCAGGAGCGGCTCGTATGTCGGCACCGGCAGCTATGTCAAAGTGATGGGCGGCGATGAGCAGGTAGCTTTCTACACCGTTATTCTTTACGGCGACGTTAACGGCGACGGTATTATAGATGATGACGATTTTGGTATCATCAGCAACTATCTTAACGGCACCGATACCGAGCAGCTCTTTGAGGGCAGCCCGTTTGCAACGGCGGCGGACGTTGACCGTGACGGCGCTATTACGCAGGCGGATTACGCGATAATCAATGATTATCTGACGAATGGCGAACCCATAAATCAGGCTTAACATCGAGACTCCCTTCAATGACGATTGCCCCGAGCAATTGTCGGGGGCTGCCGCGCCCTTTCCAGCGGCAGCCCCACCCTCCGCGGTAAGGGATAGAGACATAATTTATTTGCGGGTCTTATGCCCGACAAGGAAGTGAAAAAGCTAAGTGCAGGGATCGTTCCCGCCGCCGATTCGGAAAGGGGATCTGCGCAGAGGCGAATATTCCCTGCACTTCCGGGAAAGAGAATATAAAAAATCCACCGTGCATGCAGTCTTAAAGGCTGCGTGCCTGCTGTGCTTTTTACATAACGAATGATAAAAATGAATAAATTAAATCAGAAAACAATACGGCTCATGCCGTTATGCATATCCGTACGCAGATAGCTTTACGGCGCCAATCCGCTTTGAAGGGAGGTGGATGCTCTTCGCACCGGCGCCGTGGTTATAGATAATATTATATCAGGAAAGGATAAGAGAGTATGTATACGCAAAAAAGAAGCTACAAACTAAAAGCGCTTGCACTATTTTTGGCTGTTTTCACGATTCTTTCAACCATGCCCGTGGCGTTTGCCGCGACGGCTCTGACGGTAAAAAACGTTACCGTGTGGCCCACGGCGAGCGGAACGATTTATTGCGGTCAGGTCCTTGGGGAGCATATCACCCTGAGCGGGGGAGAGGTTCGGTATAACGGCACGGTAGTTGAGGGGACTTTTGCCTTTGCCGATCCGAATTCAAGACCTATCGGCAACCCGAGTATGCGTGCGACTTTGAAATTTACGCCGAATGACGAGACGCAATATAAGGGATTTACGGCAGCCAGGATCAAGGAAGTAACATATACGGTTTTGCCCGTCACGCCAGTGCTGGTCGATGAGGCCAACGATAAGCCGAGGGCCGAGGGAACCGTTGAGACAGGTACTCTGCTGTCCGCCGTGCCAATAGTCGGCGGCACGCTGATGAATCCCTATTATCCCGAAAAGACAAATAATCTGCCGAAGTGGACTTGGTCGGAGCCGACGACCGTGCTGACAAAGAGCGGCCGTTATGAGGCAAAAACAGTGGCAAACAACAGCTTTAACTCGATAACCTGCAGCGTTTATGTTGAGGTTGCCGAGCCTGCGATACCATACGCGACCATTATCGAGCAGCCGGAGATCAAGGCCTTTACTTATGCTCCGGATATGAAGTGGGGCGATGTCTCCATTGTCGGCGGCAAAGCCGATGTGCCCGGCAAATTTGAGCTGACCGACGTATGGAAGCAAAAAAAAGTAACGGCGGGCAGCTTTACGCTTGACGCGGTTTTCACGCCCGATGACCTTACCGCAAGGCAGCCTAAGGAGCTGAAGATAAGCGCGGTCGTTGAGAAGGATCGCTGCCGATTCGTCGACACGGACGGCAAAGAGATAATCCCCGAGCTGACTCTGCCTTACGGCACGGCGCTTATAGACGGCAATGTCGACGCTTTGAAAAAATTTGTCTATCCGAGTAATTCAACGCTGAATTTCTTCGACCCCAAAACGGGTAAAAAGCTCAGCTCATACAACACCAAGCCGCAGGTCGGCAGCCACGAGCTTGAGATAAATATTGTTTCATGGGATAAAAATTTCGTTGGGGGTCTCAGGAAAATCAAGCTGACTGTAATCCCTACGGTAATAACTCCGCGTTTCAAGGGAGAAGTAAACAAAAACACCGGCGAATGTAAATACAGAATAGCTGCAGACTCCGCTATTGACGCCCCGAAGGGCAGCTTTGATATTTATCTAAACGGTGAGCTTTATAAGAGTGGCATCAAATACGGCGTGGAGTTCACATTCAACGTGGGCGACGGCAGCTATGACATGAAAGCGGTCTATCGCCCCGCAGATAATGATTGTTACTCTATCGACGATATTACTACTTCTTTCTCAGTGAAGCTGCCTAAGCGCTTCAAGGCTATCGGCGCAGACGGTGCGAATAATGCGGACGGCACCGCATTCGAGGCTATGATGAGCGAGGGCAGCACTGTGATGGTCACGGCGGCTGTCGGTGCAAAGCCCTATTATGTGTTTAACGGCTGGGAGGTCGTTGAGGGCGAGGTGCCCGAGGGCACAGACCTCTCGAAGGAGAACGTTAAATTCGATATGCCGGATTGCGACGTAACCATTCAGGCGACGTGGAAATTCTCACTGAAGCTCTATCTCAAGAACCTGTTTGCCCCCATCATAACCGCCTTGAGAGCATTTTGGCTTATGCTGAAAAATTTCTTCTCAAACATCATAGGGAAATAAGCACGCTTCGCACAGACATTATATAACCGCCGATCGGACAGAGGCTATTATTAGCTTCCGACAGGCTCGGCGGCACGGGCTGCGGGGCGGGAAAGACCCCGCAGCCCGAATCAAGAGAGAGTATAACACGGTCAACGATTAATTTGCTGTGAATATAAACAAATTCATTGAGAAATTTTTGTTTAAAAAGCAGAAAATACAATTTCTGAAAATTTTAATGTAACAAATCGCGCTTTAATATCATTAATCAGCAGAGGAAGAGACTTAGCGGAGCCTTAAAACAATGATTAAGGAGCTGAAAGAAATGAGTCTGAACATAAAGGACCCTGTGACGGAGCAATGCGAGGAGCTGTGGCATATGTATCAGCCAATCGTTCTTAAGCTCTGCGAGTACAAGCTGCAAAGCGCCCCCACCCTCATTGAGGACTGCGTCCAGGAGGTGTTTGCGGATCTGCTGGCATATTTACGCACGGGCAATAAGATAGGCAACCCCGGCGCATGGCTTACCAAGGTGGCAAGCAACAAGATCAAGGATATCTATACCTCCGAGAACAGGCGCAAGCGCATGATGGTGTCTTTTGAGTCGGCGGGGCGCTTCGGCGACGATATTCAGCTCCGTGTGAAGCATATAAACGGCAGGGATCCCGCCGTGGGGTCTATCAGGCTCGAGGAGATATTGGCTCGCTTGAGTGAGAGCGACCGACGCATATTCGTCAGCTACTATTTCAACGGAATGGCATATGAAGAAATAGGTGCGGCTGAGAATACGAGCAGCGCAGCCGTGAAGCAGAAGCTCTCGCGACTGAAAATAAAGATATTGAAGCAGTTTAATGATGAATAACAGCGTGTTGCACAAAATAATCAGCCAAAATTCAGCAATTTGACTATGTTATTAAAAGGCGATTTTTCAGACTGTTTACACGTAAGGAGGAAGTTCAGTGAAAAGGAGAGAGAGACTTTTTACTTGTACGGACGGAAAGGAGAAGCTGGCGGCGAGACGGCTGCTCGAGGTCATGCTCGATATTGAGCTGGACAGACCCGAGGATGAGATGGACACGGAATTCATAGAGCAATGCCTTGACGCGCTGCTCAAAAAGGATAGCTCCGAGCCGCATTTGCCGGCTCCGTGCCGAACGAGCATGAAACAGGCGAGATGATCGACCGCTCAGGCTGCAAAGCCGCCTCCGCTCCGCACAAGACCGACCGCCCCTGCTTGCGTTTTGCAAGCAGGGGCGGTCTTTGATATGGAGGGATCGAACCCGAGGTTATTTCCTGTTTATTATCTTGGCGCGCAGTCCGCGGGTCTTTTTGGCTGCTTTCTGTGCAAGCCCGACGGCTTCGTAGCCGAATTTGTTGATGATGAGGTCGGCTTCGCCCATCAGCTCCATGTAGTCGTTGCAGAAGCCCTTTTTGAATTTGAATATGCCGTGCAGGGGGTTATTCTCATCGGGGTAGCCGCCCCTGAAATCATAGTAGCGGCAGCCCTCGGCTATCGCCCAGCGGATCATCTCCCACTGCACAAGGTAATTCGGCATGACGTTCCTGTATTCGTTGGAGCTTGCGCCGTAGACATACCAAACCTTGTCGCCGCAGTGAACATCCAGAGCGCCCGCAATGGTCTTGCCCTCGTATTTGGCGAGATAGATGCGTGCGTCATCGCCGAAAGCGTTCATAATGCGCTCGAAATAAGAGGTGTCACGGGTGGCGAAACTGTCGCGCTCGCCGGTTATCAGCATCAGCTCGTGGAATTCCTCGCAGGCCTCAATGCCCTTTATCTCAACGGTGACGCCCTTCCTTGCGGCGAGGCGGGTGTTGTAGCGGGTCTTGGGGTGGAAGGATGCCATGACCTCCTCCTCCGTCTTGCCCTCGACATTCAGGCGGAATATATAACGGGCCTGGATGGTGTCGAAGCCCGTGCCGTGCTCCTTGAAGTTGAAGCCCATATCCTTGAGGGCGTCGATATACTCGGTGTTTGAGGCGAGGGTGTCGGTGTCTATCTTAAATGTATATGCCTTGTTCTTGATGCCGTAGTCCCTTGCCGCGCCGAGCAGCGCGCGCACGGTGTCAAGGTCGCCGAGGTCGCATACGGGGCCTCTGGGCGCATACATCATCTTGAACGGGGTCATAGGTATCTGGCGCAGTATCACGGCGCACACGCCCTTGATATTGCCGCCGTCGTCACGGCAGATGAAGCCTACCCATTCCCACTCTTTCTTGACCTTGCCCCATGCCGAGGTCTGCATCATGTGTCCCTTGGGGTGCGAGCGAACGAAGCTGTCGAATTCCGCAGCGTTTTCAATTCTTACCGTTTCCATTGTTTCTCCTTTCGGTTATCAGCTCGGCGGCTCTCGCAATAAGCGCCTGCCGGTCGTTTTTTATTTTATCGTTCAGCACTTCGCCGAAAAGCTCGCTCAGCAGCTCACCCGTGAGCGGCGAAGGCTCTATGCCGAGCGCTTTTATGTCGTTTCCGTTGATTTTTAAGTCCCGCAGCCTGAGGCAGGAATCCTCGGCGATTATTTCGTCGAGCTTTGCCCGCCCGAGCGCTATCGCCGCCATGCCCTCGCTGAGAAAAGCGGGGTTCTGAGCCGAGATATCCGCCGCGCGGACGTCAAACAGCTCCCGGATCGTTTTTTCACCGAGCAGGCCGAGATACTTTCTGTAGGTCGCCTTGCTTATCAGCTCCGGCATGAAGTCGTGATACTCCACAAGGGTGCATACATGGTCGCGCAGCCTTGCCGAGGCCTTGAGCCGCTCAAGCGTCGCATACGCTATCTCTCGGCTTATCTTGCCGTGGGAGTGAAAATGATCTGTGCCGTTTTCGTCAGTTGTTTTGCAAAGGGGCTTGCCGCTGTCGTGAAACAGCATAGCGAGCCTTATTTCTTCATCCTCGGGAGCAGCCTCGACCGCCGCCGCCGTGTGCTCCCACACGTCGTAGATGTGCCGCTCGTGATTTTGAGTGCAGTCGCGCATCGGCGCAAGCTCAGGCAGGATAAAGAAGATAACGTCGGCGTACTCAAGCAGGAATTCCTTGCCGCACACTCTCAGGGTTTTCAGCAGCTCGGAGAGTATCCGCTCGACCGAAATGTTGGCAAGCAGGCGGTAGCTCCGCCGCACGGAGTCCGCCGTTTTGCCTTCAATGTCGAAGCCGAGGGTCTGTGAGAAGCGCAGCACCCGCATTATCCGCAGGGCGTCCTCGCTGAAGCGCCTGTCCGGGTCGCCGACGCAGCGCAGCAGCCCGCTTTTGATATCCTCAATGCCGCCGTAGGGGTCGACAAAGCCCGCTTCGGGCGAATAGGCTATCGCGTTCACCGTCAGGTCGCGCCTCGCAAGGTCGTCGGCTATGCGGTCGGTGAATACCACGCTGTCGGGGTGGCGGTTGTCGGAGTAACCGCTCTCGATGCGATAGGTCGTTATCTCAAGCGGAGTGCCGTCCATGAGCACCGTCACCGTGCCGTGCTTTATGCCCGTCTCGATGACCCGATACCCGTCAAAGGCGTCAACTGTCTGAGCCGGCAGCGCGCTCGTTGCGATATCCCAATCCTGCGACTCAACGCCGAGCAGCGAATCCCGCACCGCGCCGCCCACGACATATGCCGTGTGACCCTTTGCACGCAGAATTTCCATCGCCTTATTGACTTTCGGTGGAATTTTTATTACCATAGTATCATTACCGTTAAGTGAGGTTTAATTATATGAATATTCAGATATTCGGCACGAATAAATGCTTCGACACCAAGAAGGCTCAGCGCTGGTTCAAGGAGCGGGGGATCAAATTCCAATTCATCGACCTTACGCAGAAAAATCTCAGCAAGGGCGAATACAACAGCGTGAAAGCCGCCGTCGGCTCCATGGAGGCGCTTATCGACGAGAAATCAAAGGCGTATGAGAAGCACTTCATCAAGTATCTCGCAAGTAAAGATGCCGTCGAGGAGAAGCTGCTTGAGCACGGCGAGCTTTATAAAACGCCGATAGTCCGCAACGGCAGGCAGGCCACGGTCGGCTACTGCCCCGATATCTGGAAGACGTGGGAATGATCAATACGCCTCGAGCCTCTCAAGGGTCGCAAAGCATCGGGCTTTTTCGATAACTATCTTAAAATGCTGCGCCCTGACCTCCTTGAAGCGGCAGATGCGGCAGTGACCCACAACGGTCTCATTCGCGAGCTTTTTCCACTTGCCGCCGAGTTTCACATAAATCGAGAATTCCTCTATCTGCTGACCCGTCGCAATGTGCTCGGCAAGCAGGATCTTATCAATATCGTATTCGTCGCCAAGGTCGAGCACAAGCTCCGCGCCGTCGGGGTCGTCGCCGGAGTGCCAGTATTCGCCGGGGTAGTCGCTCAGAGCCTTCTGCCCCGAGTGCTTGTCGTCAAGATGGCGGCTGTCCGTCACTACCGAGTCGGCGGCGAGATCCTCGTTGAAGTCGATCTCAAGCTGAGCACCGACGGAGAGCAGGGTCTCCACATCCTTCTCATGTATCTTGCCCTCGGGATTCGGCGCTATGCCGAGCAGGAGGCTCGCATTCGCACCGACCGAGCGGTAATAGACCTCCGCTATCTTTGAGAGCGGCTTCACATTGTAATCATCGTTCGGGTGATAGAACCAGCCCTTGCGAAGAGGCATATTCACCTCGGTGGGGTACCATATCAGCCTGTTGCAGGCCTTTATCGCTTTTCTGCTGCCCAGATCAAGGGCGGCGGAATTTATTTTTTTAGGCGGTCTGCTTATGTCGGTCTGTCCTGCAAGGCGGACGGTCTCAAGATCGGAGTAATAATAGGGGACCACGCTCCATTCGCTGCGCCTGCATACGCCGAGATCGTTGCCGCACCAGCGCACGTCGCAGCCGCAGCCCGCTATCACGGCGTTCGGCTGAAGCTCACGGATGAGCTTGACCCAGCCCTCCATGTCGTGGTCGCGCACGGGGTCACCGCAGCCTGTGCTGTCCAGCCACACACAGAATATATCGCCGTAATCGGTCAGCAGCTCGCGGAGCTGATTTTTGAAGAAATCATTGTATGCGCTCGTGCCGTAGGTCTCCTCGTGTCTATCCCATATCGAGAGATAAACGCCGAATTTGATGCCGAATTCACGGCAGGCGGCGGCGCACTCGGCCACCACGTCGCCCTTGCCGTCCTTCCACTTTGACGCACTCACGCAGTGGTCGGTGTAGGCGCTCGGCCAAAGGCAGAAGCCGTCCTGATGCTTGACGGTCAGTATAAGCCCCTTGATGCCCGAGAGCTTGCAGAGCTTCGCCCATTGGCGGCAGTCAAGGGCCGTCGGCGCAAAAAGCTCGGGATCCTCGTTGCCGTTGCCCCATTCGCTGTTGGTGTAGGTGTTCATGCCGTAGCTGACAAGCGCGTTGAATCCAAGCTCCTGCCATTTAAGCTGCCGCTCGTCGGGCACGATGCCTGCGGCGTATTTGACAAAATCGGGTGTCTTTCTCATTATTCTAAGCCCTTTCATTGTAGTTGAAGTTCATGGCGGTCCATGCGTTCTCGTCAATGCCCTCGGCCATCGCGCGGCGGATCAGGGCAATCAGAGCGGGGCGCTCAAAAATGTAGTTGAACAGCTCCGGGGGCAGCATCCCTCGGTCGGCGTAGGCAAACAGACGGAAACGCTCGGCGTCCTCGCCGCTCAGCCCCAGCTTCTCGGCGAGCTTCACGACGGAAGCGTCGTCGGGCGGAGAATTGTTCTTCCCCTTCTCTATGTTGCTGATGTATTGAGCGGTCTTGCCCAGCTCGTCGGCAAGCTCGCCCTGCGACATCCCGACCTCCTCGCGGAGCTGCTTGAGCATGGCGCCGAACGGCGTCGGGGAATACAATTCTACCACCTCCTTAGAAGCCGATATGCGGCAAAATTTGCGGGAGTAAATTAAATGTGCAGAGGAATATTTTCAAGAAAATGATTCTCGACCTCGGCTTCTGCTGTGCCGTATTCGATCATTTCATCCCATGATTTGTCCCTTTCGGGCGAAATCAAAAAATATTTCTCGCGCAAAACGACAAACAGAGCATTTTCGCTGAAAGTGTGGATATACCAGGTAGGCAAAATGCAAATCGAAAGCATTTTGCATATGCCCTCAATTTTCTCGTCGGGGATATGATATTCGTTTGTGTGCCACACAGGCACAGTGTCTTCGGGCACATTCTCAATGCGCTGTGAAAAATAATATGGCTTCAAATCCTCAAGCGCAGCCGAATCGGCAAGACTTTCCTCAATAACACCGAGCTTATACATATTGACCTCCGTCAGAGCTTCATTCCGTAGTAGTCAACGTCGACGGTCGCTCCGTCGGGGTATGACTCCTTTGCGGATTTTATGAATTCGTTAAAGCCAAAATGCTTGTAGATTTCCAAGTTTTCGGTTTCGCACGGCTCGATGCAGAGCGTCACTTTCGAGTACCCTCGGCGTTTTGGTAGTGATGCTTAAAAACAGGCGACATTATTTCAATTTCGCTGCAATATTACATATCGGCACAGACTCAAATATGACTCAAATCTATTGAAAAATAAATAAATTTATTTATTTTATAATATATCCGGCTTGATAATATCATATTTACTTTGTAAAGTCAAGAAATTTCTTCATTAGCTTTCAGTCAGGTCGGCTCCCTCTGACGAGGGAGCTGCCCGGAGGGCTGAGGGAGAGACGGTCAAAATGTTAAGCAGATATTATTGGTTTTTCTTTACAATCCCTCTGGTGGAACTTCGCCGCGCCACATTCCTTTACACAATGCAGGCAGATGCGACTCCAAATTTTCGGCAAGACTTATTTGCTTCCCTTTTCTCTCCCTCCGTCACGGCTAAAGCCGCGCCACCTCCCTCGTCAGAGGGAGGCTTAAGCAAACGCAAGTTATCAGCGCATATTGTAGGGGACGGCGTCCTTGACATCTCGCAAATCAAACTTTGATCCGCCTGCGGCACACCTCATCCGTCTCGCAGGCTCGACACCTTCTCATCAAGGATAAGGCGAATATAGCTGTCAGCTCGGCGGTTTTGTTGAATGCGGCGAATGAAATTCGGCACAAGAAAAATGTTGACATTCGGTGGCCAAAGGGTTATACTGATGTTGCTACACAATCTAAGAGTTTCTTTCAGTCAAGTATACGTTGGTAAAAACGTGTGCTTTAGATCGTCATATTTTTCTGACTGAAAGATTTGAATTGTGTAGCAGCAAGATCGGAGCAGCGTTTTTCGTGCGCGGCTTCGGCTGCGCATTTTTTATTTTAAATCGCTTGCGTGTACTTTTCGTCACTGCTTTACGGACTATCCAAGACGGAGCAAAAAGGGTATAATTGTTTTGTACTTCGGCTTGATTATCGTCCGTTTCGGGCCGTTGAGCCGACAAAACGCAAAGCGAAAAAGAGGAGGAAAAAACATGAAGAAAAAACTCAAAAATGCATTATCGCTGCTGCTATGCATGATAATGGTATTCGGTGCGGTCGCCGTCGGCGGCGAGGGCATCGGGGAATTATTTAACGGCGGTAAAGCCGAAGCGGCGGAATACTCTGTAGGCGATATTATCGAATTCGGCTCATATCCGCAGAGCGAAGTTACCAAAGAGAGCGACAGCGCAACATACGCAAAGCTTGAAGCGGCGACAAAGAATTGGATAAGCTACGGTTATTACAGCGGTGACGATGGTGTTGGCTCAATGAAACCGGGCGACTGGATGGAATATGCTGACATAGACACCGATAGCGACGGTTCTCCAAATTATAGGGCTGTTAGATTTACATTGTATAGGCCGGAAACGACATTCTCAACACCAACATATAATCATTCCTATCAACATTATAATGGTTATCTTATAGAAAATATATATTATTTTAAATACGAACCTTTGCGCTGGCGTATATTAGATCCAAAAGATGGCTTAATTATTAGCGAAAACATTATCGATTCGCAAGCATACAATAATGCGATTTATGCCTACGGGGAAGATTCGCAAAAAAGCACACTCTATTGGAACGATTCGGGTCACTCTTCTTACGCAAATAATTATTCTAAAAGCAGCATCCGTGATTGGTTAAACACCTCTTTTTTAAATGATGCATTTGACTTCACACAAAAGCAAATAATTCAAACAACCGAACTCAACAACAATGCATATTCAAGTTCTAGAGGTGAATTTAACGCAGTATCCACAAATGACAAAATATTCCTCCTTTCATATTCAGAAATAAATAATATGAATTATGGCTTCACGAATAACGAAAGTCGAAAAGCACACGGAACAGATTATGCAAAAATTCAAGGATTGCAAGTTCATACAGATGATGGATCATCAGTTTGGCGCTTACGTTCTGCAGGAGACTCATCCGACGATTCCTGTTGCGTTTTGGGTTTTGGTAGTGTTAATTACTATATTAGTGTTAATGATACTAGGTATGGCATTCGGCCCGCTATGCGCCTTGCCGACTTAAATTATTCTGAGTCCACGCCCGACGGAATGCGAGTCATAATCAACAACACAAGTTTGTCATATGTTAAAGGCGAGGAATTCATAATTGCAGTATCGAACTTTAAGGACAATATTGAAAATCACATTGACAAGCTTGCCGTTATGGTCTCAAATACGCAGATTCTTAAAGTTCAGGGCATTTATGACTATAGCAATCTTCCTAAGAGCATCCAAAAGGATGAAGACCTTAAAAAGTGTAAATTCATATACCTGAAAGCTATTGGTATTGGCTCATCTACTGTCAAAATGACAGATTCCGACACAAAGATCACCAGAGAAATCCCCATCACCGTTTCCGAGGATACAATTGCGACTTTGCGCGCCAATGAGATCAAAACATACGAGTATAAAGCATGGTTTGAAAGAGATTATTATAACGCAAATTGCAATGGGATTTGGGTATCCGATTTCAAGTGTTCGGAAACGACCGGCGGCTGGAATTTCTCAATGAATCTCTATAATGAGAATTATTGCTGCGGTGTTTTGGAAGTATACGATGCACAGGGAAAGCTCATTGACGTCAAAATCATAGATAAATTTGAAAGTCTTACAAAGGGAATTTATAAATCTTTTAAGGCGGGCTACACAATAGTAAGAGATGCTATAGACGGAGATTCGCTTTCGTTTCGCAGTGACGCTACTTCCAAGAAAACGGAAATAAAGGATCTCTTTGTGCCGCAAAACGGTCATATAGCCGTTGCTGCAGATTCATCTGTTTCCGTAAATTGCGCTGTAACAAACACCTTTGATATGCTCTTCACTTCTTGGACACTTGCCGGTGATATTTCGGAGTTTATGACAAATATCTCAAGCCTCTCTAACGATCAAGTGAAGCAAATCACAAAAACAGCACTTGCAAAAATGATTGTTCAAAGCGAATATCTGAAATATGGCGAAAAGCTGCAAGAAAAATTCTGCGAAGAGGCTGCAAAGAGAGTTTCTTTGACTGCAATAAACAGCTTCTCCTCAAAGTTGTTCAAAAATGCAGATATACTGCTTGACGAGCTTAACCTGAGCCTTAATGATATAGTTAAACTCGCATTGGGCTCCGGAGTGAGTATTGTCGAAAGCGTTTTCATGAAGTGCAGCGGGCCGTATGGATATGTTCTTAAAGGTATGTTCCTATTCCAAGATGCCTGCGATTTGCTTACCGGAATTAATGATGCAGGCAAAAGGCTCGTAGGGGATGGTAAATTCGGATGCTATACGCCGCTTGCGGGAACAGAACTTACAACGATAAAGAACGGTAATGTAACGATTGACACAAACGGGAATACAGAGTCCGGAACTGTTCTCGAAAGTTACATGATAAAGGTAGGTCCCGCTTTCGTTAATAAAATTAACGATATTATAGGTCAAGAAAAAACATCCGACGAATTTCAAATCTATGAGATATCGCTCCACAATCGCGGAAAAAAAGTTCAACCAAAAGGAATTGTTAAGGTGTATATCGATTCTCCTTATAGATACGCAACTGTATACAGAAGAAACGATGACGGTTCTTGGGAGATAATAAAGAGCACCGTTAAAAACGGCGTAATTGAATTTGAAGTTGATCATTTCTGCAGATTCGCCATAGTCAGTTACCCGACAATTTTGATCAACACCCCCTCCACGACGACGGTCAGCTACGGGTTCACGCTGAATCTTCATGCGAACGTGACAGACCTACCTGAGGGCGCAAGGGTGGTTTGGAGCATGGACGGCAGCGGATTTGAGCTTATCCCCTCCGCCGACGGCATGACCTGCGGCGTGAAATCCGTCTCCAAAGGCTCGGCGA